>Ga0210394_10000092_pt1 | contig 219143 bp, 161 predicted proteins | sample IncBWC12MmetaG_FD_160121 | JGI IMG/M metagenome (GOLD analysis project Ga0210394, IMG submission 160121) | Forest soil microbial communities from Barre Woods Harvard Forest LTER site, Petersham, Massachusetts, United States - Inc-BW-C-12-M | ecosystem: Environmental > Terrestrial > Soil >... | reverse complement strand
CAACCGGAAAAACTTAAGAAGCTGTCAAAGAACGATCTTGTTGTACTCCTTCTATTTTTTCCGTCAACGAAAAATACGTGTTTGTAAGTACTTGTATTTTCAATCGAGTGCACGCCGTGCACAGGCCGGTGACCGGATTTGGTGCAAACCGGCAAAGCAGTTCTCGCAAACCCCGCTTCAGACGCGGGTTTCGCCAGTCGTATTGATGTAAATCGATGTGAAGCCTGCGGAGGATTCGGTTTCTCGGTTGTGAAAATCGGGCACTTCCCGCGTCTGGTAAGGGATCTCAGAAATGGGGAGTTCAGGAAGGACGGTTCTTTCGCCCCGACGGTTCTTTCGCCCCGATGGGGCTGCCTTTCATTCGACTCGTCTACCCACCGCTTGCGCGGTGGTCTGCATTCTTCCGCCGCTTCGCGGCTGGTGGCGGACGGGGGCGTCTGCAAAAGGCCGAAGGGGGTAGTCCGTTCTGGCGCGCAGCGAAAACTTTGCCGAGCTTCGCTCGGCGGACAGCCGGAGGCGGCTGTCCCCACACGAAACCAGCGGCCATCAGGCGATTTCGATTGGGTCGTCCACCAGGCGCTTGTCAACCTCGTCGGATCCGGTCAGCTCGAACGCGTTCGTCAACGCAGCTTTGCCTTTTTCTACGCTGGTGATGACGTAGGAGCAGCCGAACCAGTGGGCCTCGGCAAGGTCGGTCTTTGACCAGTGGGCGGGGTGGTCGGGGTGGGAATGGTAGAAGCCGACGATATCTTCGCCGCGCTGGCGGCCTTCGCGCTGGATGCGTACCAGTTCCTTGGGATCGATGTTGTAGCGGTTGTGGGCGGAGTCGGTGCGCGTGTTGCCGCAGCGGGCGGTCGAGGTCACGACGCGGGTGCCATCGTCCTCGATGCTTCCTAGCAGGATGCCGCAGCATTCGTTGGGGTAGGTTTCTTCGCCGTGTTGGCGGAGGGCGTCGTAGTCTTTCCGGGTAAGTTTCAACATTGGTGGAGAGTTTCAGAAAGTCAAAATCCCCACCCTCTCGCAGAAAACGCGAGAAGGGTGGGCACCCCGTTTTCATTCTTCATTCTTCGGTCCAGAATCTTTCGCTCAGATACTTGTCGCCGGAGTCGCAGAGGATGGTTACGAATACGGCCTCCTGCCTTTTCTTGAGCGGCGGCAGGTCGCGGGCAATCTTCAGACATCCGACGACGGCGGCTGCGGCCGAGATGCCCACCAGCAATCCGGCGTTGCGGGAAAGGTTGCGCGCCATGGCGTAGGCATCTTCGGTGGAGATTTCGAGATTCTGGTCGGCAAGCTGGGGATCGTAAATTCTGGGAACGATCGCGCTGGCCATGTGCTTGGCGCCTTCGATTCCGTGGAACGACGAGTCGGGCTGCAGCGAGATGCACTGCACGGCCGGATTCAGCTCTTTGAGGCGGCGGGTCGTCCCGACAAAAGTGCCGCTGGTGCCGAGCATGGAGACGAAATGCGTGATGCGGCCCTGGGTCTGCTGCCAGATTTCGTTGGCGGTGCCGTGATAGTGAGCCTTCCAGTTGGCTTCGTTGGAATACTGGTCGGCGTAGAAATATTGATCGGGATGCTTGGCGGCCAGTTCGCGGGCCAGGCGGATGGCGCCGTCGGAACCATCGGCGGGATCGGTATAAAGAATGTTGGCGCCATAGCCCTGCAGGATCTGCTTGCGCTCGCGGGAAACATTTTGCGGCATGCACAGGGTGACGGGGAAACCCAGGGCGGCGCCGAGCATCGCATAAGCGATGCCGGTATTGCCGCTGGTGGAGTCGAGGAGAATCTGCCCGGGGCGTAGCTGGCCGCGGCGTTGGGCTTCGGCGACGATGTTGGCGGCGGCGCGATCTTTGACCGATCCTCCGGGGTTGTACCATTCGGCCTTACCCAGAAGTGCTACGCCGGGCAGGTCAGCGGTGAGCGCATCCAGACGCAGCAGCGGAGTGTTGCCGATGCGCTCGATCAGGCTGTGGCCCAGCGTTTCGCCCAGTCCTGACGCTACTTCGCGGGGCCGGTCGGGTTGTGCCGGAGTCGACATTGCCGCCAATTTTGAAGATCCGTGTGCCATCGATGAACCGAAGATGAACCGAAACGCCGTGACCAACGTAATGTGCTATATGGTTGGAAACGAGGTATGTAGTACTTTGTTAAGGTGCAACGGTTTAGATGAATCAGCTTCACCCGGCGATGCAGCTCATGTAAAGTTACGCTCGGCCGTTATAAAGTGCATCTAATAGACGAGCATCGACCGGCAAGGAAAGGTTGAAGTAAAACGCAATGTCTAAAACTATTGAAGCACGAACCTATGAAGAAGCGCTAGCCTGGCTGCGCGATCACGGGTTCGACGTAACCGACGCCCCAGGGACTACCGTTCGCGTGTTTCTGCGGAAATACAACGTATCGGCGGCGATTCAGAAGGCGCCGGATGATGGAGTGAAGATTTTCGCGTATCCCGGCTACCTGATCGGCAGCGAGATATCGAAGCTGGTGAATCGGGGATACCAGCAGTTTTTGAAGACCTCCAAAACCGAAGTCCCGGCAAGCGCCGACCACCTGAAGGCACTGCAGTCTTTCTCCGAAGAGTTGAAGGAAGGGCTTGGCCTGCCTAGTCTGTACAACGAGTCGTTGGGAACGGTGAGCGAGTCCTACCACTACGACCGCATTGAGGACCGCGACAAGGCGGCGGTGGACCGGCCGAAGCGTCCGTGGGAAGTTGCCGGGAAACAGGCCGCAGTCGCGGCGAAGAAGGGCCGGGCGTAGGGGTTCGCGCGCAATTCGCTGTGAGGTCAGACCACCGGGCTAAAGCCCGATTCCTCCACAGCTTATAACGCGGCGCTGAAGCGCCGCTCTTCCACATGCCGGTACCTCGGCGCTGAAGCATCGCTCCCTCCGGGTTCCACACGCTGCGGTGAAGCGCCGCCCCTCCTCGTTTCAATACCTCGGCAGATCGCGCGTCATTCTAAGCAGAGAAAGCCTTCGGCAGGGGCTCCTTGACCGCAGGATTTGTGCTGTGCTAAAAGCGACGGTCGACCGTAATCGTTAACGGAGCCTCGTCTACTCAGTTTTCAGGCGCATACACCCATCGGTGGGAGCGCTGGTTGCGAAGGAGAATCGTTCATGGAACCGCGTCTACGCATCAGTCTGCAAATCATTCTTTTTCTGACTCTTTTTCTGCTTTTTCTGACTCTTCTCGTGGGTGGCGCGATTGCCCAAAATCCGGGCAATGCGGTCTATCTGGATCCTTCGCAACCCATCGACGTGCGGGTGGAAAACCTGATCAAACAGATGACGTTGGAGGAGAAGGCGGAGCAACTGGTAAACCAGGCGCGGGCGATTCCGAGGCTCCAGGTTCCGGCTTACGACTGGTGGAGTGAGGCCTTGCATGGCGTCGCCAACGCCGGAACGGCAACTGTGTTTCCCGAGCCGGTTGGACTGGCGGCGACTTTTGACGACTCTTTGATCCACGAGATGGCGATTGTGATCGGCACCGAGGCCCGGGCCAAGCACAATCAGGCGGTGCGCGCGGGACGGCGCGACGTGATGGAGGGGCTGGATTTCTGGTCGCCGAATATCAACATCTTCCGCGACCCACGGTGGGGCCGTGGGCAGGAAACGTATGGCGAGGATCCGTTTCTTACTGGGCGCATGGGCGTGGCGTTCGTGACGGGGCTGCAGGGGGACGATCCGAAATACTTCCGGGTAATCTCGACACCGAAACACTTCGCAGTGCACAGCGGGCCGGAGCCGTCGCGGCACACGATTGATGTGCAGGTATCGAAGCACGACATGGAAGACACGTACTTGCCGGCGTTTCGCGCGACGGTGGTGGAGGGTAAAGCGGAATCGGTGATGTGCGCTTATAACCGCGTCAACGGCCAGCCCGCTTGTGCGAATACGTTCCTGCTGCAGGATCAGTTGCGAGGCGCGTGGAAGTTCAACGGGTATGTGGTCTCGGATTGCGACGCGATCGTGGATATTTATCAAGGGCACAAGTTCGTCAAGAGCCAGGCCGAGGCTGCGGCCGCGGCGATCAAGACGGGGATGGACAGCGAGTGCGCGGACTTTTTCACCATCACAAAAGACGACCACGACTACAAGCCGTTCGTGGACGCCGTGAAACAAGGCCTGCTCACGGAAGCGGATGTGGATAATTCTTTGCGGCGGCTGTTTACGGCGAGGATGCGGCTGGGAATGTTCGATCCCGACAGTATGGTTGCGTACGCGCGCACGCCGGATTCCGAGATTGACAGCGCCGCGCACCGCGAGCTGGCGCTGAAGACGGCGCGCGAATCGATGGTGCTGCTGAAAAACGATGGCGTGCTTCCCTTCGCGACCAGCGTGAAGAAGATTCTGGTGGTGGGGCCGCTGGCGGATCAGACTGGCGTGCTGCACGGCAACTATAGCGGGACGGCATCGCATGCGGTCACGGCGCTGGAAGGCATTCGCAAGCAGTTTCCTTCGGCCGAGGTGAAGTTCGTTGCGGGAACGAATTTTCTGCAGCAGGAAACGGTGATTCCGACCAGTGCGCTTTCGACCGACGACGGGAAGCCGGGATTGAAGGGAGAATACTTCGCGGGCAGCGATTTCGCGGGCACGCCGCAGGTGGTGCGGACGGATGCGGTGGTCGATTTGCAACTGTTTCATCCGGGACCGCAGGCGATCGGTCCGCCGCCGGGCATGAAGGAATTTTCGGCACGCTGGACGGGCTTTCTGACGCCGGCGGAGTCCGGCAGTTATCACGTGGGGCTGGTGGGTTCGATGCACCGCATGTGGCTGGATGGGAAATTAATCGTGGACGACGCGGTGTTGCACGATCCCAACTCGCAGGGAACCATGATCGCGCTGACGAAAGGACATCGCTATGCGGTGAAGATCGAGTACGTGCGAGGGGGATTTGGCACGAGGCTGGTGTGGCTGCCGGTGAGCGCCGATCCGAGTTTTGAAGCTGCGTCTGCGGCGCGGCAGGCCGATGTGGTGGTCGCGGTGGTGGGCATTACGTCGAAGCTGGAGGGCGAGGAAATGAAGGTCGACGTCCCGGGATTCAAGGGTGGCGATCGCACCAGCCTGGCCCTTCCGGCAGAAGAGGAAGCATTGCTGGGCGCGTTGAAAGGAGCGGGCAAGCCGCTGGTCGTTGTCCTGATGAACGGCAGCGCGCTAGCGGTGAATTGGGCGAACGATCACGCCAATGCGATCTTGGAAGCCTGGTACTCGGGTGAAGAAGGGGGCACGGCCATCGCGCAGACGCTCGCTGGAGCTAATAATCCCGGGGGACGGCTGCCGGTGACCTTCTACAAGGGTGTGGAACAGTTGCCGTCGTTTGAAGATTACGCGATGAAGAACCGGACGTATCGCTACTTCACCGGCGAGCCCTTGTATGGCTTCGGTCACGGGCTGAGTTACACCACCTTCGAATACAGCGGGATGAAGCTTTCGAATCCTTCGCTGCAGGCGGGTAACCCGTTGGAGGTCGAAGTGGACATCAAGAACACCGGCAACCGCGATGGCGACGAGGTGGCGGAACTGTATATCAGCTTCCCGAAATTGCCGGGCGCGCCGTTGCGAGCGCTGCGCGGGTTTACCCGCGTCCATGTCAAGGCCGGGGAGCAGAAGCATGTAAAGCTCACGCTCAGTCCACGCGATCTAAGCTACGTGAATGAAGCGGGAGATCGCTTCGTCTCCACCGGCGATTACCTGATTACAGTGGGCGGAGGACAGCCCGGAACGGGCGCCCCCCACGCCGAGTCGCACTTGATGATTCAGGGAGAGCAGAAACTGCCGGAGTAGGCAGGCAGTGGTTGCTCGATCATGCAGTGAAGGTTGCACGACGCCTCGGTGGCGGCGATCAGGCAGTCTGGGACAAAGGCAGAGTGTAATTTCGGTCCTGGGGTTTTGAGTGCTAAGGCCTACTAACGACAGCTATGTGTGCTAACGTATACCTTCTCCCATGAATGAGAGAGCAGCCCAAACGCCGTCACCCGACAACCAGCTTTTTCGAGATCTTTTCAACGCGAGTCCCATCGGTATCGCGGTGGAGAACTTAGAAGGGCAGCCTTTCTTCGTCAATCCAGCTTTTTGCTCAATGCTGGGTTTCAGCGAGGAGGAAATGTGTACCAAACACTGTGTTCAGTTCTCTCCTCCTGAAGACGCAGAGAAGGACTGGGCTCTCTTTCAGCAATTGCGAGCAGGTGCAATAGATCACTACCAGCTAGAAAAACGCTATTTTCGGCGAGACGGCTCGTTGGTCTGGGGCCGCTTGAGCATTTCTTTGCTGAATGGCCGCCCATCTCCGCTGGTAGTCGCGATGGTAGAGGACATTACCGACAAAAGAACGGCAGAAGAGGCTCTGCGCAACAGCGAAGAGCGATTCCGGCTAGCAGCGCAAGCAGGAAAGACGTTTGCTTACGAATGGGACGTGGCGACCGACGTGGTTGTTCGATCCGGTGACGTCGCTGATGTGCTCGGCGCAGGAAGCGATGCGCCACTTACGCGCCAGCAAATATTGGCCAGAGTTCACCCTGATGACCAAGCACTGTTCGCCGCCTCGGCAATCGAGAGAACGCCTGAAAATCCCAATGTTCAGATTACCTACCGCATGTTGGGTGCCGATGGCTCCATCATATGGGTGGAGAAAACCGCCCATGCATTTTTTGACGAGGACGGCAGGATGGTGCGGATGATTGGCATGATCTCCGCTATCACGGAGCGGAAGCGAGCAGAGGAAACACTCCGACAGAGTGAGGAAAAGTTTCGCAGCGTATTTCGAGATGCAGGAGTAGGCATGGTTATCGTCTCGCCGGAAGGCCGTTATCTCGCTGCGAACGAGACATTTTGCGATTACCTTGGCTACACGGAGAAAGAACTACTGGGAAAAACTGTCCAGTCTCTGACATTCGCGGAGGATTGGCCGTCCTTTTCACAGAAATTGAAGGAGGCCCTTACTGAGGAGGGGAGTTTCCAGAGTTTCGAGAAACGCTGCTTGCATAAGAGTGGACGCATTGTTTGCACTGAAAGCAGCGCCTCTGTGATTCGAAGCCGCGACGGTAATCCGCAATATATTGTTGGGGGAGTTTTAGACATCACGAAACGCAAAGAGGCAGAGGAGGCTCTCTCAACTATAAACCGAAGGCTAACGGAGGCGCAGGAGCAGGAGCGTACCCGGATCGCGCGCGACCTTCACGACGACATCAACCAGCGTCTGGGAATGTTGGCCATACAAGTCGAAGAATTGAGGCGGAATCCCCCAGATTCCGTTACTGAACTGAGTCACCAACTCGCGGAAATTGGAGAAGGGATTAACGAGGTCTCAATGGGAGTGCAGTCAATATCGCATCAACTGCACTCTCCGCAACTAGAGTATTTGGGCGTCGTTGCTGCGATGAAGAGCTTCTGTCGTGAATTTGGTGCTCGGCAGAAGGTGGAGATTGATTTTAAGAGTGATGAAATTTCGCAGCTTGTGTCTCACGAGGTCTCATTATGTCTGTTCCGAATTTTGCAGGAAGGTTTGCATAATGCCGCCAAGCATAGCGGAGTACACCACTTCAGGGTGAGACTGAATAGTTCATCGAACGAGCTTCATCTTACGGTCTCAGATCGCGGCGCTGGCTTCGATGCTGAATCGACGATGAACAAAGGTGGACTGGGTCTAATCAGCATGCGCGAGCGCGTTCGGCTGGTGAGTGGCACGATTGTGGTTGAATCGAAGCCGATGGGTGGAACGACGATCCATGTTCGTGTGCCCTTTGAGTCAGCCCAGCGGTTGGCGGGTTGACTTCATATAGCCCATTCACTTGACAATCTCTGGATCGTGAGCCATTTCTCTGCCTCAGCGGCTACCCGGAACGCGCTGATCTTACGAAAATATTGCTGCGCCAGCCCTCAAATACTCTCATCCTGCCAAAAAGCTCATCTTCGTCAGCGACGAGGGCACAAACGCCGAACGCAACTCTCTCTCGAATCCTCGCTATCTCGCTGCAAACGGTTTGAGCTGGCTGCTTTCCGGTAAAGAAGTTGCTTCACGAAGGTTTAAGAAGACTGTCAAGACGATCTGGGCACACCGGGTCCTCGTTCCAATTCCCGAAAATACAGCTTAACGGCCACGGCCGCAACTGCGAGCAGGACCGAGGGATTTGGTCTACTGTTGCAAAATCGCCTCTCTAACAATGTCGGCGCTGTCAAGCACTATGTGCGCACACGACCGCATGCACTCGCAGTCTAGCTGAAAACCTGGCGCAGGGCGGGATAGATCTGGCGGTAGGTGCGGTAGGCCTGCTGCATGGTTTTTGAGGCTGCTTGATGGGGAGCGATGCGCGACGCCACGCGAACCACTTTGTCGCACGCTTCGTCGACGGAATTCCAGGCGCCGGCTCCGACGCCGGCGAGAATTGCGGCGCCGTAGGCGGCGCCTTCCTCGGCGGCGACAATTTCTACTTCATGCGCGTAGACGTCGGCCTGAATCTGACGCCACAAGGGCGATCGCGCGCCGCCGCCACCCAGGCGAATTGAGGTCACCGGAATCTGCATCTCGTTGAAGATGGTGAAGGTATCTTTCAGGCTGTAGGCCACACCTTCCATGACGGCGCGAATGATGTGGCCGCGCGTATGCGACGCCGTGAGCCCGACCAGCGCCGCTCGCGCGTTGGGATCAAGGTGGGGAGTGCGTTCACCCATGAGATACGGCGCCCAGAAAGCCCCGTCTGAGCCGGCGGGTGCGGCACTGGCTTCCTCGGCGAGAATGTCGTAGGGATCGCGCGCGGCATTATGGCGTAGATCGGCTTGCGCGCCTGACCCCACACCGAAGCGATCCCGGAACCAGCGCAAGGACAAGCCGGCGGCCTGGGTAACTCCCATCACGTGCCAACGGCCCGGGATCGCGTGGCAGAAGGTGTGCAGGCGTCCCTGAGGATCCAGAGCGGGACGGTCAGTCGCGGCAAAAACGACGCCGGAAGTTCCAATGGTGGCGCTGACTGCGCCCGCGCGCGCGATACCCATGCCGACTGCGCCGGCCGCCTGATCTCCCGCGCCCGCGACGACGGGAGTTCCCACGCGCAGGCCGGTGGCTTCGGCGCCGGCCGCGGAAACTTTTCCGCACACTTGAGGAGATTCGTGCAGAGCTGGGAGCAGACCAGGATCGATGCCGGCCTTGCTCAAAACTTCGGTCGACCAGCGGCGGTGGGCGACATCCAGAAGAAGAGTGCCGGAAGCGTCGGCCATGTCGATGGCGCGTTCTCCGGTCAGGCGGAATCGCACATAATCTTTGGGCAGCATGACGTGCGCGACGCGGGCCCAGTTTTTGGGCTCGGTCTCGCGTACCCAGAGCAGCTTGGTGAGCGTGAAATTCGTGAGCGGAGGATTGCAGGTGAGCTGGATCAGGGCCTCGCGGCCAAACAATTCCTCGAGCTCGCGGCTTTGCGCCTCACTGCGCTGATCGCACCAGATAATCGCGCTGCGCACGACTTCATCGGCGGAGTCGAGCAGGACTGCGCCGTGCATCTGGCCGGAGAACCCGACGCACGCAATCTCGTCGGCGCGCAAGTGAGAGGACTGAAGCGCCTTGCGGACGGCCGACCCGCAGGCGCGCCACCAATCGCGCGGATCCTGTTCGGCCCAACCCAGCTGCGGGCTGGCGAACGCCTCGTGTTCTTCCGATCCGGAAGCGATGACTGTCCCGGTCTCGTCCATGACGAGCGCGCGCGTGCCGCCTGTGCCGACGTCAATGCCCAGATAAGCGATGTTGCCTCCTCGGAGTTCGTTCTTAACGCTCGCTTGGGGCGAGTTCGGGCGCTACGCGAAATCCTCGGTCAGTGCGTCCGATGCGCCCTGCGGCTGATCTTCCTGGCCTTTTTTGTCGTTTTTGTCTTTATTCTCGCGGGCGGATTCCTGGGACTGTCGTTGCAGAAAGAAATCCAGATTGCCGCGCATAACCAGATGAGGGGCCAGCGCGACCTGAAGCGATCGGCTGGCGCCATCCACCAGAAACTCGTGCAACATGCGGAATGCGATCTCGCCTTGAGCGCGGGGGCGCTGGTAGATGGTCGCTGCCACGGCGCCCGATCGAATCTGTGGAACCAGGTCGGGAAACAGGTCGGTGGTGATGATGGTCAGACGTTCCAGCAGCTTTGCGTCACGGGCCGCGTTGATCACCGGGATCGAGGCCTCAGTCGTTACATAGACTCCGCACAAGTCGGGATACTTTTCAAACAGCTTGCGGCACTTGCTGTAGGATTCCGTCTCGACATCGTGATCTTCGATGGGCTTCAGGAGGCGGAGGCCGGGATAAAAAGATCGCAGAGTATTCTCAAACGCGGCGTATTTTTCGGCATGCTCGGTGATGGCCATGTCAAACAGGGTGATCGCGATGGAGCCTTGCTGCGAGCCCAGAAATCTTCCCATCAGATCTGCGGCGATGGAGCCGCTGGCAAGAGTATCGATCGACACAATGCCCAACCGGCCGCTATGGGGAGCGTCGGTGGCCACACACACGACCGGGATCACGGCTCGAGAGGCGCGCCGAATCCAGGATCGCAAGACTTGAGGCCGGCTGGGAAAGGTGATGATGCCATCCACTTTGTCGTCGATGGCCGCGGCGAAAGCTTCTTCTTCCCCCTCGCCGAGACCGGGATAGGTTCGAAACTCGATCTCGACATTCTCCAGCAGGATCGAAGTGGCGGCTTCGCGAATGCCAGTCCGCACTTCGTCCCAAAACGAAGTGGTTCCCTGGAGCGTGTTGACCGAGATGCGCAGCGTCTTCTTGGAGGATAAGAACCGGGCGGCAAGGTTTGGCCGGTAGCCCAGGGTTCTGGCCATCTGCAAAACTCTGTCTTTGGTGAGTGGACTGACACCGGGGTTGTCATGCAAGGCGCGATGTACCGAACCGATGGAGGTGCCGAGCGCTTTCGCAATGTCACGGAGAGTGGTGGGAGGCTTGCCCATTTTTCTTGCACCGTGTTCCTGCCGGCGGCCTGCTGCAAATAGCCTGAAGGGAGGGCGTTCAGGCCGCCGGAACCGTAAACGTTAACGGAACTGAGGCAAATGCGCAAGGTGTCTCAAAACAGATACGCCCCGGGCGAGACTTCACGTTTAGTGGGAAGGCGGAGTCCCAACGCGACCCTTATCGTCCGGGATGCCGGAGAGGCGGTAAATCCAGGTGCAGATGGCATCACGCCACACCACGGCTTCGCCGGCCTGGTATTCAAATCGCGCCAGAATGTCGCGGTAACGCTCATCGTCGATGTGACCCTCGAGCGTTCTCCATTGCGCGATAAAGTCATGGGCGCGTTTGGCGCCTTCGTAATGCGAATCGTAGATGTGCTGGATCACCGTTTTCCCCGAGTGCAGAGCGTAGGTGTAGGGCACGTGGTGAAAAAACAAGAGCAAATTGTCGGGACAGTTGGCCAGCGATTCGTATAGCTTTTGAACGTCCGGCGGATATTGGCCGATGAAGCCGGTTCCGGTCGCGATCGTACGATCCATGCCGATCCCCGCGTGATCGGCGCGGTGCCATTGTCCCCAGCCATTTTCTTCCGAGGACTCGGGGCCGGGATCGTAGTGATTTCCGAGGATGTTGGTGAGCGTGCCTGCGCCCAGCGGGCCGGTGTAACTCTCGTAGACGTGCCAGGAATTCAGCTGCATCGCAGCGATGGTCTGGTTCACGAGCGGGTCGCTGCCGAAAGTGAGGCGCGTCCATTCGTCGATGATTTTCTCGGCCGTGAGGTTGGGGTCCCAGGCGAGGCGCCCGAAGCCGTAGAGATTGGCCATAGCCAGCGGACTGCCCAGCCAGTTTGCATCCATGCCGACGTTAGCGACGCCGACGAAGCCGCCGGTGGGGCGATGGAAAACATTGCCTGCGACAAGATCTCTGACGGGCACAGGATTTCCGTCGACATGCATATCGAAGCCCAGCACCTCCTTCCACATCGGAATCAGAAAGCAGAGATGGCGCTGCTGCCCGGTGTATTCCTGGGTGATTTGCAGTTCGATGGCTTCGTTGGTGCGGCGCAGTCCGGCAAATAATGGAGACGCCGGTTCGCGGACCTGGAAATCGATGGGGCCGTTCTTGATCTGGATGATGACGTTGTCGTCGAAGGCGCCATCCAGCGGATGAAAATTGTCGTAGGCCGCCTTCGCGCGATCGTTTTTCAGATCGTGCCAGTCGAGATGGTGGTTGTAGACGAAAGCGCGATAGAACACCACGCCGCCATGCGGCTTGAGTGCGCGCGCGATCACGTTGGCTGCGTCGGCGGGCGTTCTGCCATAAGTGGATGGACCGAGACGTCCCTCAGAATCGGCTTTTACGACGAAGCCGCCGAAGTCCGGGATGCGCCGGTAAATCTCATCCGCCTTCTTGCGCCACCACTCGGCGACCCGCGGATCCAGCGGATCAAACGTATCCAATCCACCCATGACTTTGGGACTGCCGAGATCGACGGACAGAGAGAGCTGCACGCCCCAGGGACGGAAGACGTCGGCGATGCGGCTGACTTGCGCGATGAAACTGTCTGCGAGAATGCCGGGAGCGGCGTTGACGTTGTTGATGGTGCATCCGTTGATGCCGATCGAAGCCAGCACGCGAGCATACTGGCCGGCGCGGGTCAAATCGCTGCGGACATTGCCGTCGGTGAAGAAGATAGACGGGCCGCCGTATCCGCGCTCGATGCGGCCGTCGAGATTGTCCCACTGGTTCACCCAGCGGATGGGGGCGTAGGGCTGCTGCACTTCATCGATGTCCTTAATATCGATGGCCGCGAGGCTCTCGCCACGCGCGATCTTACTTAGCAATGCGAACACGCCGTACAGAACGCCCCGGTCCGTGGAGGCGGTAACCACGAGGCACTCCGATCCGTGAATCTTTGCGGCTTTCAACCAGTAGCCGTCGGCTCGCAGGTCCTGCGGCGCATGCAGCGTCGGGACTAGCGCGTGCAGATCCGTCAGCTTTCCGAGAATGACAGCGTTCTGCGGAGAAGAGCTAGTGCGTATACGCAGACTCCTGCCTAACATTTGCGCAGCATCGCGGATCAATTCCTGCTGTGCCGTTTTGAGCACTGGCGACTCGCCGAGCAGCACGGTGTTGCGCGGCAATTTCTCGTAGGCCCTGGCCGCTTGCGGACTCAACGCGGAATACCGCAGCCAGGCCTCGGCTCCTGTCTCGGCGGCCGCCGGCGTAGGCATCGCCACCAGTCGGAGAAACGCTACGCCCAAGACTGCGGACCGCATAATTGCCCTTGTGTACCGGGCGGATTTCATCGCCAATTGGCTCCTCGAGTACTCGAGTATAAGAGCATAAGACGCTCGCGCGATGCACAATCCGATTGCTTTTCGGGCGCAGGAGGCCTAACATCCGGGCTGGAGGGCCTGCGATGAAAACGTCTGGCCCGATTTACAACTATCTACTGAAAGTCGCTGCTGTCGCCTTCCTGGCCACTTCCGCTTTTTCCCAGGCCGCACCGAAATACGATCCCGCCACCGAAGCCAAGCTCAAGGGAATCGTATCGGAGTTGAAGTTTGTTCCTCCTTCGGGTGGGAAGCCCGTGGCTTATCTGGTGATGAAGAGCGGCACGGATTCCGTGCAGGTCTTTCTCTGTCCCAAGAAATTTCTCGACGACATGGGCGTGGAGTTCAAGGCGAACGACGAGATTGAAGTCACGGGGTCCAAGGTAAAGCAAGACGGCGCAGATCTGACGCTGGCTCGCGAAATCGTCAAAGGTGGCGACACTCTAACCCTGCGCTTCAAGGACGGCAAGCCGGCCTGGTAGCGTGCGGTACCGCAACTCATGTGGCGACGGCCGCCCTTCGACTTCGCTCTGACGAAAATCCCCACTTCTCGCGCAAAGAACGCGCGAGAAATGGGGCACCCGGATTTTCATCGCCTCCGGTGGGTCAAAGACCCATGTGCACTCAGGGCAGGCTCTCGGCCGTCCTGCGAAGGCGAAGCCGAGCGGCTCCCGGAAATCTCAGCAACAGCAAAACCACCAGGCGACCTGCACGGTCGAATCGTCCTTCCTGTTAATCTCAAGAGAGACCCTCTGGAGACCACGCATCCTTGCCGCCGCTGATCAATGTTCGCAGCATCTCGAAAGCCTTCGGGGCCGACCCTCTGTTTCAGAACGTGTCTTTCACCGTTTCTGAAGGAGATCGCATTGGGCTCATCGGTCCCAACGGCTCGGGGAAATCCACGCTGCTGCGAATTCTCGCTGGTACGGAAGATACGGACGCCGGAGAAATCGCTGTCCGCAAACGCATCCGCCTGAGTTATGTGGAGCAGGAATCCGAATTTCGGGCCGGGGACACGGTGCGGTCGGTGGTCGATGCTGCGCTGAAGAGCTCTGCCGTGCCAGAGTCGGAGCGCGGTACCCGTTTCGCCGAGACGCTGGGGCGCGCGGGCTTCGAGGATCTGGAGGCCCATGCCACGGCTCTGTCAGGCGGCTGGCAGAAACGCCTGGCCACTGTGCAGGCGTTGGTGCAGGGGCCCGACATCCTTCAGCTTGACGAGCCCACGAATCATCTGGACCTGGCGGGCATCGAGTGGCTCGAAGAAGTGCTGGAGCAAACAGGCTTCGCCTGTGTGGTGATCAGTCATGACCGTTATTTTCTGGAGAACGTTGCCACCGAGATGGCCGAACTGAGCCGCGTCTATCCGGATGGCTTGCTGCGGGTGAAGGGGCGCTACAGCACGTTCCTGGAGAAGAAAGAGGAATTCCTGCACGCGCAATCGAAGCGGCAGGAAGCGCTGGAAAATCTGGTTCACTCGGAGATTGAGTGGCTGCGCCGCGGAGCCAAGGCGCGCACGCGAAAATCCAAAGCGCGAATCGACAAGGCCGGCGAGCTGATGGGGGAACTGGCGGACCTGAACACGCGCACCCGGAGCAGCACCGCGCAAATCGATTTCTCGGCGACCGATCGCAAGACCAAGCGGCTGATCGAGCTGCAGGGCGTGTCGTACGAGATCGGCGGTCGGCGGCTGTTTCACGGTTTGAACTTCATTATTTCCGCGGGGCTCAGGGTTGGGTTGGTCGGTCCGAACGGCAGCGGCAAGACAACTTTGCTGCGGCTGTTACGCGGAGAAGTTGCGCCGACCATGGGAGAGATTCGACGCGCCGAAAAGTTGCGCATCGTGTACTTCGACCAGCGCCGGGAACTCGACCCGAATGTAACGCTGCGCCGGGCGCTGGCTCCGGAGGGCGACTCGGTCATCTATCAAGACCGCGTGGTTCACGTGGCGTCGTGGGCGGCGAAATTTCTGTTCAAGGGCGAGCAGCTGAATCAGCCGGTCGAACGGCTTTCCGGTGGCGAACGGGCCCGGGTATTGATCGCACAGCTGATGCTTCAGCCTGCCGACGTTCTCTTGTTGGATGAGCCCACCAACGATCTCGACATCCCGACGCTCGAGATTCTGGAAGAAAGTCTGCTTGAGTTTCGCGGATCGCTGGTGCTGGTGACACACGATCGCTACATGCTCGACCGCGTGTCGACCGTCGTGCTGGGACTCGACGGCCAGGGTGGCGCCGAGCGGTTTGCGGACTACTCGCAGTGGGAGACCTGGCAGGCGGAACGGCAGGAAGTCGCGGAGACTAGTGCGCGTACAACTGCACGGAACATTGCAGGTGACCCGGCCACTGCGGATCCCGCGGCATCGTCGAAGAAGAAGCTGTCTTATCTGGAAGCCCGCGAATATGCCAGCATTGAGGAGCGGGTCGCCGCAGCGGACCAGGTGCTGGAGGCAAAGCGCGCGGCAGCCGAAGACCCGGCGATCGCCAGCGATTCTACGCGCCTGATAACTGCCCACGCTGAGTTGCAAGAAGCTCAGGAAAAAGTAGATGAACTCTACGCGCGCTGGGCGGAACTGGAGAAGAAGCAAGCCTGATTCGACTCCGCTCAGCATGCGAGGCAGAAAGCGATAATCGTGTTTCCGTGCCTGCCCGTGTTTTTTTCGAGTTCTGCGAGCAGGCGTGATTCCAGGTCGTCCGGATCGGGCGTCATCTCACAAGCGGCAATCTCTTTATCAGTCGCTCCTTGAAAGCACAGTTCGCAAACGCCCAGGCCGTCTTCGGAACGCACGGGAGGACCGAAGACGCGGCAGGTCATGGGACGCGATTCGTAGAGCTCGCAGAGTCCGGTCTTCGGGTCTAACACCGGACAGGGTTCGTCATTCGCAAAATCAGCGAACAGGCGCTCGGCTTCTTTTCCTTCGTCCAATACACCGCTGACGGTATCGCCGGGAAACTCCGGCGCCAGGCGGGTGGCCGACTCGCGTGCACGCTGGCGGATGCGCGCTGCGCGCTCAGGGTCACGCTTCGCCAGGTCGGCAAGACCTCGCTGCAAGCGCGTGGCGTCGAGTTGATTGATGGGGAATGCGCCGATGCAACACTGTGTGCATCCGGGGCGGCAGGCCAGCCACTTGCCGCTGCGCTGCGTAGCATCGGCCAGGGCGGCGTCGACAATTTGGATCAGCTTGTGATCTCCGCGGGATGGAAAGTGGCTGGGCACTTAGAGAGCATAGCGCACCTCCACGCGAGATTCCTTCGACTTCGCTTTGTCGATCACCCCCGCTGAACTAATCTTTACGATGGATTTTTTGCGTTGGACTATCCGGCGCATCTGCGACAAAGTAGTTGTGCATCTTCTGCAAAGTCGCAGAAGGCCCTCCAAACGTTGGCAGTTTGGTTTTCCCTGTGTATGGATTCCGGTTGACCTCGTCGTCGGCGTGATGGGCCTGCGGGCCGCAACTGAAAATGTGAGTGCGCTTGCGAATCCTGAAACAGGATGAGGAGGATATGTGTCGGACAAAAAATCTGTGGTGAGCCTGCGAACCGTCGCCGAGCGAGTTGGACTTGCCCCGTGTTCGGTCTCTGCCATATTGAACAATACGCCCGCGTCCTCGGCGATTCCGCAGCGCACCAAAGAGCGCGTCTTCCGGGCCGCGGGCGAACTCAACTATCGGCCCAACCTGTGGGCTCGATCGCTGCGCACCAAACGAAGCCGCGTGGTGGCCGCCATCACTCCGGATATCGGCCGGGCGTCGGTTGCCCGGGTCGTGGCCGGAGTGCAAGGTTTGTTGCATCGCCGTGGCTACATGCTGGCGCTCGAAGCGTTTGATTGCGGGTCGGAGTGGAACACGATCCCCATTCAGCTTCAGCAACGGGGGATCGAAGGCGTGATCGCCATTGACGCAATCCTGCCGCAGAATCTGGAACTGCCAGTGGCTTCGGTGGAACTTGAATACATGTCTTTCGGAGAACCGATAGCCGATGACATGCGAAGATGGCTGTCGGAGTTGGGCGAATGCGCCGCGGAGACGGTGCTGCGGCAGATTGAGAAAGACGCCACTCCGCGGCGGATGACAGTGGTTCCCAAACTTCCGAGTGCCTATGCCAATCTGTCGAATGCACGACTGGGCGTGGAAGTTGATGCCCGTGAACGGGCGTGACACAAAGTAGCGCCGCCGTCCCGGCGGCTGTCGCGGGGTGTCTCGCCCGCGCGAATGCGAGCGCAAGTTGCGCTCGCGAAAGCCGGCGAGACGCCGGCGCTACGGTTAGCGGCCCGCGCTATGCAACCGGGGCACCCGCCTGGTACTTGTTGCCGGCGCCCTCTGCAACATCCAGGCGAACTTCGCAAAGCTCGCCGATCAGGCTTCCCGCCCAGCGATATACGTTGTGCTCCCTCACCTGCTTCCGCATGCGCTGCATGCGCATCTGCTTCTCTTCGGGTTGCATTTCAAGGGCGGCGCGAATCGCCTCAGCCGTCTGATCGATGTCGTAGGGATTGACCTGCAACGCGTCCCGCAACTCGCGGGCTGCGCCGGTAAAACAGCTGAGAATCAGCACACCGCGCTCGTCGTGGCGGGTGGCCACGAATTCCTTGGCGACCAGGTTCATGCCATCGTGCAGCGAGGTCACCAGACACAAATCAGCGGCACGATAATATGGCGCGATTTCTGTGTGGCTGTGCTGCCGGTTCAACAGGACGATGGGTTTCCACTGACCCGCCTGGAATCGCCAGTTAATACGGTCGGCTTCCGCCTCGACTTCAGCCTGCAAGTCGTGATAACGCTTGATGTGAGTGCGAGTAGGAGCGCCAATCTGCACGAAAGTAAACACGCCCTGGTAGCGCGGATACTTTTCCAGAAGGCGCTCGATAGCCAGAAACCGTTCCAAAATTCCCTTCGTGTAATCCATGCGGTCGACGCCTACGCCCATCAGGGCGGCCTCAACGCCCAGGGACTTCAGCAGCGCAGTCCGTTCCTCATAGGCGGATTCACGCGAGGGATCGGCGGGCCCATCCGGAGACTCCACGCTGATGGGAAAGGGCCGCACCGCCGTGGGATGGTCGAGACGCTGCACCGAGAAGTGCTCCCAGTCAATGCGTGATTCGACAATGCGATCGACCGTCTGCAGAAAGTTGGTGCAATGCGCCTGGATGTGGAACCCGACGAGATCGGCGCCCAGCAGCCCGTCCACCAGTTCGCGCTGCCATGGACAAATCCCGAACGCCTCCGGGTTTGGCCAGGGAATATGCCAGAAGATGGCCACGCGCGCGTCGGGCCGGCTCTGCTTAATCATTCTCGGGAGCAGAGCAAAGTGGTAATCCTGCACTAACACGACGGGCTTTCGGACGTTCTCCATTTCTTCCAGCAGGGCGTCGGCAAACTTGCGGTTCACTTCCTGATAATGCTTCCAGTCGCTGGCGCGGAACAGCGGGCGCGTATGGGCGATGTGGCAGAGAGGCCACAGACCCTCGTTGGCGAACCCGTAGTAATAGCCTTCCTCTTCTTCCTTGGTCAGCCAGATTCGCCGGAGGGTGTAGCGCGGATCGTCGGGCGGGACCAGCAAGCGGTCATGTCCGTCCACCATTTCCATGTCGGCGTCGCCGGATCCGTGAGCGACCCAGGTTCCATCGCAGGCGCGCAGCACGGGCTCGATCGCGGTCACCAGACCGCTGGCCGGCACGTTGACGGCGATCGATTTTCCGCGCCGGATGTGCATGTAAGGTTCGCGGTTCGAGACCACGAACAGCCTGCCGTCTTCCAGCCGGGCGCGAACGTGCACCGCGAGCCGGTCGGAGGTCCACATGGACTCTCCGGTCTCGCGCAAGCGAGCCTCTAACTCCGCCGCCGACCGGGCGGTATTCAGGCTCTCGGCAAAGGTCGCGACTTCCCGTGCGAGCGGACGAAACATTTCCAGATCCGGCACGCGAATCCGCACCGCGCCTCGCCCGGTTCGCAAGGCCTTCATCCAATGGGCAGTCCGCGCGATCGGTCCGGTGATGCTCCAGCGCACGATCAATAAGGTGATGAGTACGATCAGTATGACGTGGGCCAGACCGCTCAGGAAGGTTTCCCGCCACACGCGCTTGCTCTCGCCCCGGATGTACTGGGCGTCGTGCACAATCGCTAGAATGCCGATCAGGTCGTCTCCGCGATGCAAGGGCAAAGCGTAGATATGGATCCTGACTGTTCCCATCCGCAGGAAGGCGCTCGTGTCGTGATCTTCTTTGAGGCCTTGCAATACGATGGCGGGGGCGTTCGCCATCAGCGGCTGCAGGCTGGTAGTAACTGCAATGGGATTGCCTTGCGGATCGTAGACTGCCAGTCCCGCCAAATGTTCGCGGCTCCCGAACTGCTTGACCGTTTTCTGCGGGGCGTGCTGTGGGTCCCGCTCCAGATCGCGTTCTACATTTCTGGCGAGACTCTCCCCCAGCACTTCGGCGCGCCGCTGCAAGTCTTTCTCCAGCCCGCGGTTCAGCACCAGGACCTGGTAATACGAGGTGCAAAGCGATACCAGCGTGACGCCAACAATGAGCGAGACGATGAGTCGAGCGCTGAGCAATCGCATCTGACACGTCCTCCGAAACCCACTTCAGCAAGCACCACATGCAATCGACACTGGTAGTAATGACAGGGCTAGACTTCGCTACGGACGCGATCACGCGGATGGCGTCAGGAGACGAGGGCGATTCTCACAGTTGGCCGACTCAGACGCAAACCTCCGCCTCGATCGCTTCGCCGGCAAAGCAACAAGCCTCAATCAGAGGTCGGGAACGTAGAAAAGGTTGCACCGGGCGTGCCAAAGCGTAAGCCCTTGGTTTTGAAGCGATTGGAAGCAGCAGCGCAAAAACAGGGAATGTAATTCTTTCACTCCGAAAGCCACGGTAACCCCAGGTCCGCAAGAAACACCAGCTTAACTCCAGGTTAGAGTGGTCATGGAATCCGGCGCCAGGGCAAGCTCGGCGGTCTTGTCTGCCTGTTTTAGAGTTGCCTTTTTCGCGGGCCCGGAATTCGTGACCACCAGTACTTTCTGTCCGTCCGGATTTTCGAAGCCAACCTGCTCGACACCGGCCAGCTTGCAGGTGGATTCAAATCTCTTCGCCCCCCGCCGCACGGTTCGCGAGAAATGCGCAAAGGCCCAGTACTGGCCGCTGCGCGTGATTTCTTTCGTCTGCGAATGGATCGTCACCGTCCCGCCGCACGGAAACGGCCCGATGTTGGGTTTCCCCTTTTCATCGAGCGCAAGATTCCATCCGCTGATCGTCTGGCACCAGTGTCGAATGGCCTGGGTGAACGTCTTCCCCCAATTCGTCCAGTCGGTCGCATAATCGGGAGACGTGTAGTCGGGACCGCCTTCGGTCCAATACAGTTGCGCATCGGGATGCGCGTCGTGCACCTTGTCCATCATTTCCGGCGTGCCCACGTATCCATGAAAGGCGATAGCGTTGCAGTACTTGCGCAGACCTGGTTCGTCAAGCTCGCAGATGGCGCGGCCCCACAGGTTGTAGTTATGGTCGAGAATCCAGATCTTAGTGGAGAGGCCATTCTGCTGCAGCGCCGGCCCCAGGTGGTCCCTGACGAATCCGATTTCGTATTCCTGCGGCCACAGGCATGCGGGCATCCTGCCGTCCTGGTCGGTGTCCACTTCGTTCTGCACCGTGATCGCCTGCACCGGTACGCCCTCCGCGGCATAAGCCTGCAGGAACTTCACGAAGTATTGCGCATACGGACCGAAGTAGCGCGGCCGCATCGATCCGCCCAGCATCGAGCCTCCGGCCTTCATCCATCCCGGAGGGCTCCACGGCGAGGAGAACAAGAACAAGTCTGGATTCACTTTCCGCGCCTGGCGCAGCATGGGCAACACGTAGGCCTGGTCATGCGCGATCGAAAACCGCTTCATTTCGGGGTCAGGCTCGCCTTCGTCATAGCTGAACATTTCGGTGGAATAGTCGCTGGACCCAATGCAGGTGCGGCAAACGTTGAGCCCCATTTCCGAGGGATGAAACAGATCATGAAACAATTCGTCGCGAGCCGGGGCGGGAAGCTGATTGAACGTGTAGCAGGCAGCGTCGGTGAAAGCCGCTCCAAAGCCCAGCATCTGCTGGAACTTCTTGCCGGGATCGAGCACAATGGCGTTCGCGTTCTCCACCGTCTTGGCGGCGGTTCGCCACGTCAAGCTGTCCACTGGAGTGTAGCGGAGTTTGCCGCTGGTCACGCGCACCGTGATCTCTCCTGCGGGAGGCGCGGCGGCGGAAGGTGAGAGGGCCGCAGCCAGGTCGGCGGTCGCGGTTGCAGTCAATCCCACGGCAGATAGTTTCAGGAAGGTTCGTCTGGTCTGTTCGTTGGACACGGAGTTCTCCTGGCACGAATTGTTTGCGGTGAGTATAGTGCGGGAGGACAGTGGGTGAGTATAGTTCGAAAGTATAGTGGGAGTGATTCTCAGTCTTACGGGAGCAGTGATAGTGATGAAGATGAAATCGAGATGGCAGCGCGCTGTTTTATTCGGAGCAATTATGTTGGTCGGTGGAGGTGTCGCGTCCGCGGCGGCACAAGCAACGGGTCCGCCGCCCGCCGACCGTGCATGGAAACTGGTTTGGAGCGACGAGTTCAGCGGCCCTAACGGCTCGGCGGTCGACGGCTCCAAATGGGTCTCCGAAACCGGCGGCGGAGGCTGGGGCAACAACGAGCTTGAGTACTACACGAAGCGCCTCGACAACGCCTACCAACAGGACGGCAATCTCGTCATCAAAGTGTTGCAGGAGAAATACACCGGCGCGGATGGCGTCACCCGAAACTACACTTCCGCGCGACTCAAGACCCTGGGAAAATTCTCGCAGACTTACGGACGATTCGAAGCGCGCATTAAAATTCCGCGTGGACAGGGGATCTGGCCCGCTTTCTGGATGCTGGGCAACGACATCGAAAAGCCCGGCTGGCCCGGCTGTGGCGAGATTGACATTATGGAGAACATTGGCAAAGAGCCCGCGCTGGTTCACGGGACGATTCACGGGCCGGGATATTCCGGCGCTGGCGGCATCGGCTCGCCCTACGCGCTTCCCTCTAACCAGCGTTTTGCCGACGACTTTCACCTGTTCGCCGTGGAGTGGGAACCGAACGCGATCCGTTTTTACGTCGATGACCATCTCTATGCGACCCGGACTCCCGCCGACCTGCCGAAAGGCGCGAAGTGGGTTTACGACCATCCATTCTTTCTGCTGCTCAATGTGGCGGTTGGCGGCAACTGGCCGGGGAGTCCAGACGCGTCCAGTGTTTTCCCGCAGACCATGCTGGTGGATTACGTGCGAGTCTACGAGCGTGCCAAACTACCAGCCCGCTAACAACTTCGTCGTGCTGACTGGGCTGGGCTCGCCGTCGATTTTCCCTCGGTTGAGGCTTGACCTGTGCCAAATTCGCACAGGTAAAATCGTATAAAATCGATTCCCGGAAAATCCCAGCAAAAGGAGCTACGCATGAGCAAGGTTCGAGTCCTGGTAGGCACAAAAAAAGGCGCATTCATTCTTACGGCGGACGGCAAGCGTCAGAACTGGGATGTCAGCGGCCCGCATTTCGCCGGGTGGGAGCTCTATCACCTCAAGGGATCGCCCGCGGATCCGAATCGCATCTACGCCTCGCAGACCAGCGGATGGTTTGGACAGGTCATTCAACGCTCCGACGACGGCGGCAAAACCTGGCACCAGCCGGGAACGCCGCCCGGCGAGCCCGTAGCTCCTGGCCCGCCCAAGACCGTGAGCAACAAGTTTGCCTATGACGCGGCGGCCGCCCCTCTGACCACGCATCAGTGGTATGACGGCACGCAGCATCCGTGGGAATTCAAGCGGGTCTGGCATCTCGAACCCTCGCTCACCGATCCCAACACGGTTTACGCCGGAGTCGAAGATGCCGCTCTGTTTCGTTCGACCGATGGCGGCGAGAACTGGCACGAACTACCTGGCCTGCGCGGCCATGGCACCGGCCCGAAGTGGCAGCCCGGCGCCGGAGGCATGTGCCTGCACACTGTGATTCTCGATCCCAGCAATCCGGATCGCATCTATATTGCAATCTCAGCCGCGGGCGCTTTCCGCACCGATGACGGCGGCAAGAGTTGGAAGCCCATCAACAAAGGGCTGTACTCGAAATACATTCCCAACCCGACCGCCGAGATCGGCCACTGCGTGCACCACATCGCCATGAACCCGACTCGTCCGGGAGTGCTGTTCATGCAGAAGCACTGGGACGTGATGCGAAGCGACAACGCCGGCGACCAGTGGATCAAGATCAGCGGCAACCTGCCGACCGATTTCGGCTTTGTCATCGACATACATTCGCACGAGCCGGAAACGATTTACGTGATTCCCATCAAGAGCGATGGGGAGCATTTCGTACACGAGGGCAAGCTGCGCGTCTACCGTAGCCGGACCGGCGGCAACGAATGGGAAGCGCTGACCAAAGGGTTGCCGCAAGAAAACTGCTACGTTAACGTCCTGCGTGACGCCATGGCAGTGGATACGCTCGACAAGTGCGGCATCTATTTCGGCACTTCAGGCGGACAGGTATATTGCTCTGCGGATGCGGGGGACAGCTGGAATCCGATCGTCCGTGATCTGCCGGCGGTGCTGTCGGTGGAAGTGCAGACGCTGGCGTAGAAAACGAGCGGCTGCCCCACCCTTCTCGCGTCTTTTTGCGAGAGGGTGGGGTCTTTGACTCTCTCGAACATCGGGTAATGAGCAGCTCAGGTTTTGTCCCGGGGAGAAAACATGAAGCGAGCATTGGTTGCAGTTGCATTGTTGTTGTCGTTGTTTCTGGCGAGTGCAGCCACAGCGCAGGAGAAGCAGCAAGCGGCCAAGTCTGCGACTGTACCTCCTCCAATCGAAGCGCAGGTGCGGAAGCTCTGGGAGGCTTATAAGAACAAAGACAAAGCCACTCTTGCCTCTCTACTGGATGGCGGATTCCGCCAGTTCGAGGAGGGCCTGAGCGCTTTCGGCGACAAGAACACGCAAGTCAATGCGCCGGATGAGTTCGAACTCACCAGCTACACGCTCAGTGATTTCACCGTAAAATCGATTGGGCCGAATGCAGCGCTGGTTACCTACATCGCGCAGTATGAGGGCAAGTCCGGCGGCGAGGTCTCAAAGGCAAAGAGTGCTTTCGGGGAAGTCTGGATTCGCGACGGGAACGAATGGAAAGCTCTCTATATGCAAGAGACCTATGTGAAGTGAAGGTTGGCAGATGGCAACGATTCGGGTTGAGCTTCCGCAACATCTTCGCACCTTGGCGCACGTCGGCCGCGAGATTCAACTCGAGGTCGAGAGCCCGGTCACGCAGCGCACGGTTCTCGATGCACTGGAGGCTCGCTATCCCATGCTGCGGGGTACGATCCGCGACCACGGCACGCTGCAGCGGCGAGCGTTCTTGCGCTTCTTCGCCTGCGAGGAGGATTTGTCTCACGAGGCGCCCGACGCCCCGCTGCCGGAAGCGGTTGCCTCGGGGAAAGAACCTTTCTTGATTGTCGGGGCCATCGCGGGAGGTTAATGGAACATAGTTGGCATCTTGCCGGCTGCCGCGCGGCTATCTTGGCCTCGCACGTGCGCGGGCGAGACGCCCCCGCTACAGCCGCCGGGACGGCGGCGCTACGAAGCGTTGCCGTGCCAGTGCATCTGGTATCCCAGGTAGCGCACGGCGGCTTCGTGGACGGCTGCGGCGGTAGTCGAGAAGTTCGCCGCCACGTGATGCTCGAATCCGTTTTCACAGATGTAACGTAGCAACTTCTGCAGTTCGGCGATCTGCACCACGCCCACGCCTCCGAACGTATTCAGTGCATCGCTGGTGAACGAACCTTCGCCCACGTAGCCGCGCATAACTCCAGCGGTGTCGTCGGTCGAGAAGCGGGCAAAGCTCATCGCCCCGGGCTTCACGCGGCCCACGACTGTGCCGAACGTATTTTCCTTGCCGACGGTTCCGGCGATGATTTCCTGGAAATCCATGCGGACGTCCTGGAAAAAATGCTTCGGCAGATTGCTGCAATGGAAGCAGACGGCCTTGTTGGGGTCGTCGCCGTAATTATTGTTCCAATCGAGCAAGGCGCTGGGACTCTGCGAGGCCAGTGCCAACGCGTGCATGCTGAGCGTTCCGCACACGTCCACTTCGCAGGCCGCGGGCAGCAGGTTGTTGCTCATCATGCTCATGATGGTGCAGGGGACGACGCCGAAGTATTCCTCCATCGACGTCCAGCACTGCACCGCGCTGATCTTCACGTCGGTCTGCTTCATCCAGTCATCGATCACGTAGCCGAGCTTCGACATCTTGATCAGGGCTGCGTCGGGAACGCCGCTGGTGGTGACGTATTTGCGAATTTCGGCAAGCTTCGCCTGCACTCCGGCGTGATCGTCTTTCAACTTAGCGATGCGGCCAAAGACTTCGGAGAGGTCGAGCGTTTCGGTGGAGATGCCGTGGGCTTCGAGAAGCTTCTCGCTGTAGCGGACAGTATTGAACGCCGTGGGCCGTGCGCCGATGCTGCCCACGCGCAGGTTGCGCATCCCATTGGCTACGCGGCAGACGGCCGCGAACCACGCGAGGTCATTTTTAAAATCGGCTGAGGCAGGACTTACGGTGTGCAGCTTCGTGAGCGAATAGGGAATGCCATACTGACGCAGGTTGTTGCACGCCGACATCTTTCCGCAGAAACTGTCGCGGCGGTGCAGGATGGTCATATTTGCAGCATCGTCGGGCGTGGCCTGCACCAGCACCGGAACGTCGAGTTTCGACAGGCGCATCGTGTCGGCAATGGCGCGCTCGTCGCCGAAGTTGGGCAGCGAGACGATCACTCCATCGAGACGGTCGCTATTCTTGCGGAACAGCGCCGCGCAGCGCTTGGCTTCCTCGTGAGTTTCGACTGCGCCGTGCTTGCTGTCTTCGGGACCGAGCACCACGCAATCCATGCCAGCTTTCGTGAGCGCCTGGATCATCTCTTCGCGCCCGGACTTCGCCAACTCGCCGGGAAAGAATCCCCGGTTCCCGATGATGACGCCCATCGTCATTTTCTTTTCGGACATAAATCTCTCTCCTGATTGGTAGACCGTTAATCACGTGCCCGCGATGGGGCGTAGTGCCACGTGTAAAAACCGCCCAGCAGGGTCAACAGCCCGCCCCACCACACGCCGGAGTGGAGTCGGAACAGCACCACCTGAAGCTCTGGCGCGGGCGGATGCGCGTATTCATACAGTCCGGCGCCGAGAATCAGCACGCCATTGACCAGCAGCGAGATGCCGATAAAAAACCAGATTGAGGCGGATCTGCCCGGTGTTGTCATAAGTCCTCCGCTTACCAGAAAATGATATTCAACACGACGAATATGATCCCGACAATCGCTGCCCAGAACAGCGGCTTCTGATATAGCGGGACGTCACCCACGGACGGGATCTGCGTCTCACCATAGACCAGACCTGCCAAAGCGCTGTCAGGCTGCGGCTTGCCGGCCAGACTCACCACGACGGTCACGATCACGCACACCAGAAACGACCACAGCGCCTGGTACATGTCTTGCGCGAGCACCTTGGCATCAGGTGAGAGCGCAACATAGCGCAGGGCGGTGGGATCGATCTTGACCCAGGTCCACATGCTGACCGAGGAAAGGGTGCCGCAAAGCAGTCCCCAAAATCCGCCGGCGTTGGTTGCGCGCTTCCACAGCATGCCGAGTACTACAGTGCCAAACAACGGAGCAATGAAGAAACTGAACAACGCTTGCACGTAATCCATGATGCTGGCCGAACGCATGACGAGGTAGGCCGTACCTACGCTTATGAGGACGCCGATGATCGTGGTCCAGCGCCCCATGTTTACATAGTGATGGTCACTGCCTTTGCTGTTGATGAGTGGGCGGTAAATGTCATAGGTCCAGACGGTCGTGAAGGCGCTGACGTTGCCGGCCATTCCCGACATGAAGCCGGCAATCAGCGCTGTAACGCCGAGGCCCAACAGCCCTGGCCCGCAGTAACGGGCCAGCATGAGAGGGAGGACGTCGTTGTAACTGTAGCCATGAGTAACGGTCGCCACAGACTCCGGAACCAGCTTCATCGGGAGCAAGCCCAGCCCAAGCAGGCCGGGGAGAATTACGATGATGGGCACCAGCATCTTGAATCCGGCGCCGATAATTGGCGCCATCTCGGCGCTGCGAATATCTTTCGCAGCCAGAATGCGCTGCACGACGAGAAAATCCGTCGTCCAGTAGCCCATGGAAATAACTGCTCCGAGTCCGAAGACAATTCCGGTCCAGTGAATGCCCATGGGATTCGTACTGAAGTGACCCAAACCGGCCCACAGGTGGACATACTGTTCTGAGGCGCGTTGCGCGATCAGAATCTTGAGGTTGCCCCAGCCGCCTGCCTCGTAGAGCCCAAGAATCGGAATCAACAGGGCGCCGGCCCAAATCAAAAAGAACTGCAGAACTTCATTGAAGATTGCTGAGCGCAATCCGCCCAGGGTCACGTACACCGCAACTGTGAGAGACGAAACCCAGATGCTGAAATTGATGTCCCATCCCAACACGATTTGCATGACCTTGGCCATGGCGAACATGTTGACGCCGCTCATCAGCACGGTCATAAAGGCGAATGAAACCGCGGATAGCGCTCGGGCGGGTTCACCGAAACGCAGCTTCAAATATCCCGGGACAGAGTGGGTCTTGGAGATGTAGTAAAACGGCATCATCACCAGCGCCAGAAACAGCATGGCCGGGATGGCGCCGATCCAGTACCAGTGCGTCGCCAGAATGCCGTATTGATAGGCAGAACCCGCCCAGCCCATCAATTCCAACGCGCCCAGATTTGCCGAGAGAAAGCTCAGGCCAGCGACCCAAGCGGTCATTTCCCGGCCCGCCATGAAGAAGTCTTCGCCGGTGTTGGCCCGTCCTTTGAGGTACACGCCAATGGCCAGCACGAGCGCAAAGTAGAAAACCACGATGACCATGTCCACCGTGTGAAGGTGAACCAGGCTGGACGAACCTGAGACGACGAGGGCTAGATTCATTAGGTTTTTACCTGTCCGTAGTAGGCATTGCGGCCGTGCTTGCGCAGGAAATGTTTGTCGTGCAATGCGCGCGGCAGCGGCCGGGATTCGGCGTTGATCGAGAGCGTGTGGCACGCCATGCGGGCCACGTATTCGAGAATGACCGCATTATGGGCGGCTTCGGCAGCAGTTGGACCCCAGCAAAACGGAGCGTGCCCGGCGACCAGAACCGCCGGAATCGCAGTGGGATCAAGTTTGGTAAAGACGCGGCAGATCGCAGTACCGGTTTCGAGTTCGTAGTCGCTGGCAATTTCGGTTGCGCTCAAGGGCTCGGTGACCGGAATCGGGCCGTGAAAGGAATCGGCGTGGGTGGTGCCGAAACAGGGAATCGGCGTTTCGGCCTGGGCCCAGGCGGTGGCAAATTCAGAATGCGTGTGCGCTACGCCGCCGATGGTGGGGAAGTGCTTGTACAACTCCAAATGCGTCGGCAGATCCGAGGACGGGCGGAGAGTTCCGTCGACGATTTTCCCGGCGAGGTCGGAAATCACGATCTGCTCCGGCGTGAGGTTGTCATAGGGAACGCCGCTGGGCTTGATGGCGACCAGACCTTCGCGCCGATCGATGCCGCTGGCATTGCCGAAGGTGTAGAGCACCAGGCCCCGGCGAACCAGTTCGAGGTTCGCTTCCAGCACTTCTTCGCGCAGTGTCTTCAGCAGCATTGGGGGGAAATAAGGGATCTTAAATGCTCAAGATGCAATGCGCAAAACCGATTCGTAAACGTTTACGCAAACGGAACATTAAACGGAGCCGCGTGCCTTTGTCAAAGACTTCATCCGTCATCTTTGCTCCGAGCGCGGACTTAACCACGGAGGGCAAAGAGGAGTTCGCTGTGCTTCGAGGCTTTCACTTCAAACTCGACCGCGCAGTCATGGTACCAGTGCAAAGGCATTGGATATTGTCTACACTAAGCGTCGAATTGGGGAAAGATCGAATTGGGGCGCGCGGGTATGCGCTCCGGGACGGTATGAACGCCGCAACGTATGACGTGGTTATCGTGGGCGCCGGGATCGTGGGCGCGGCTTGTGCCGACGAGTGTGCGCGGCGCGGCATGCGAGTCGCAGTGGTGGACCGGGAGATGGTGGGAAGCGGGGCCACGGCTGCCGGGATGGGGCACATCGTGGTGATGGATGACTCCGAGGCGCAATTTGCCCTGACGCGCTACTCGCAGCAGCTCTGGCAAGCGCTGCGGCGGGACTTGCCAGAGGACGTTGAGTACGACCAGTGTGGGACGATCTGGGTCGCGGCCGACGAAGAGGAGATGGCCGAGGTGCGGCGCAAGCACGATTACTACGCGCAGCGCGGAGTTCCCACGTTGGTGGTCGACTCGGAGGCATTGCAGCGACTCGAGCCCAATCTGCGCGATGGCATGGCCGGCGGCCTGCTGGTAGCAGAGGATGCAGTGCTGTATCCGCCGTGCGCGGCTCGCTTTCTTATGGAGCGCGCGCAAGAACTCGGGGCGCAGCTTCAACTGGGCGCGCCGGTTACACAAATCGGGGAAGGGCGAGTGCGGCTGTCTGACGGGGTCGAGATTGCTGGCGGGATGGTTGTGAACGCGGCGGGAGCGTGGGCGCCGGAGCTGACGCGCGGTATGGAGATCAAGAAGCGCAAAGGGCATCTGGTCATCACCGATCGTTATCCGGGATTCTTGCGGCATCAGTTGGTGGAACTGGGCTACCTGAAGAGCGCGCACTCGGTTACGAGCGATTCGGTGGCGTTCAATGTGCAGCCGCGACGGACGGGGCAGATCCTGATTGGCTCGTCGCGGCAATATGGCGCGGAACACGGAGAAGTCGACCAGGCGATGCTGACGCGGATGCTGCGCCGCGCCCAGGAATACATGCCGGGTCTGGGGCAGATGTCGGCGGTGCGGACGTGGACTGGATTCCGCGCGGCTACGCCTGACAAGTTGCCGCTGATCGGTCCGTGGCCGGGAGATAAGTCGCTGTTCCTGGCGACGGGGCATGAGGGGCTGGGGATTACGACCTCGCTGGCCTCGGCGAGAATTCTGGTGGATCAGATCACAGGGGCGAAACCCGAGATTCCGATTGAGCCGTATTTGCCATCGCGAGCGGTGAAGGAAGTTGCGCATGCATGATTCATTGTTGAGAGCCGTGACGTTGAGCGTGAACGGTTCGCCGGTGGCCGTGCCTGCGGGAGCGACGGTCGCTGTGGCCGTGGCGATTGCCGGGCAGCCCTGCCGGAGATCGGTGAGCGGCGAACCGCGCGGGCCTTTGTGCGGGATGGGAATCTGTTTTGAGTGCCGCGTGTCGATCAATGGAACACCGCATTGCCGAAGCTGCCAAATTGTTTGTGAGCCGGGGATGGAAGTGAGAACGGATGGATGATGGATAAGGATTCGCAGCAACCGTTCGACGTGCTCGTGATTGGCGCGGGACCGGCAGGCATGGCAGCGGCGGTGCGGGCGGCGGAACGCGGAGGGCGCGTCGGAATCGTGGACGACAACCCGAACTGCGGCGGCCAAATCTGGCGAGGAGCAGAAGACGACCATGGCCAGGAAGCGACGGCATGGAGCAGCCGGCTGCGGAATGCAGACATCACCAAGCTCTTTGGGATGAGGGTTTTTCATCAGCCGGAAACGGGCGTCTTACTGGCAGAGGGGACCGACGATGTCTGCGAATTGCGCTACACGAATCTGGTGCTGGCGACCGGCGCGCGGGAACGGTTTCTACCGTTTCCCGGCTGGACTCTGCCGAATGTGATGGGGGCGGGCGGATTGCAGGCGATGGTGAAGTCGGGGCTCCCGGTTCGCGGCAAGCGTGTGGTGGTCGCCGGCACGGGTCCGCTGCTGCTGGCGGTTGCGGCTTATCTGCGCAAGCAGGGCGCCGAGATTCCTATCATTTGTGAGCAAGCGTCGTGGAGCAGTTTGGCGCGGTTCGGCGTGGGGCTGTTGGGCCGCCCCGGGAAGATCACGCAAGGCCTACAGCTGAAGAAAGAACTGGCGGAGATTCCGTTTGCCGCAAACAGTTGGCCGATTGGCGCGCATGGCGGGCAGGTTCTGGAGAGCGTTACTATTTCGCGTGGCGGAAAGACGGAAGTGATCGCCTGCGACTTTCTGGCTTGCGGGTTTCACCTGGTTCCGAACGTTGAGCTGCAATCGCTGCTGGGCTGCCAGATCAGCGGCGGTTTTGTGCAGGTCGACGAGTTCCAGCAAACGTCGGTCCAAAGAGTTTTCTGTGCGGGCGAGCCGACTGGCATTGGAGGCGTGGAGTTGGCGCTGGTCGAGGGACAGATCGCCGGTCTGGCTGCAGTTGGCGAAAAGAACGCAGCGCAAAAGCTATTTGGAGAGCGTCGAGAGTCCCACCGCTTCGCGCGGATGCTGGATCGGGCTTTCCGGCTGCGTCCTGAACTAAGGAGTTTGCCTTCCGCCGAAACGATCGTCTGCCGCTGTGAGGATGTTCCCTATTCGCGCCTGCAGGAGCATCGATCGTGGCGCGCGGCGAAATTGCACTCGCGCTGCGGGATGGGTCCATGCCAGGGCAGAGTATGCGGACCAGCGACACAATTTCTTTTTCAGTGGAATCCGGATTCAGTGCGGCCTCCGGTATTTCCGGCGCGCGTCGGGAGTTTGGGGCGAGTGGTTAGTGGTTTGTGAACTACGCCCACGTGCCGCAGTCCGTTGCAGCCACATTACTTCGGGCCGGCTAAATCTGGTAGTCGACGTCTTCCATGATTCTCTGCAACGATTCCGAAAGCGGTTGGCCCTTGGCCTCCGAGCCTTCGAGTTGCTGAACTCGTTCGCGGAGGTTGTTGACTTCAGTCACGACCGAGGCCAAGGCCTCCGAGAGCGGGTCGTTAATCTGTTTCGGGTCGGTAATCACAACGCGCTTGCCTTCGCGGAAGATGATGTGTCCGGGCACGCCGACGACGGTGGAATTTTCTGGAACGTTGCGCAGCACGACCGAACCCGCGCCGATGCGGCAGTTCTTCCCCACCGTAATGTTGCCGAGAATTTTCGCCCCGCTGCCGACGACCACGCCGTCTTCAAGGGTGGGATGCCGCTTGCCGTGCTCTTTGCCGGTGCCGCCCAGAGTCACGCCCTGATACAGGGTCACGTCGTCGCCGACGATCGCGGTCTCGCCGATCACCACTCCCAGGCCGTGATCGATGAACAGCCGCCGCCCAATCTTTGCTCCAGGATGGATTTCAATTCCGGTGAGGAAGCGCGCGGCCTGTGACAGCATCCGCGCCAGCAGGAACACGCGATGGTTCCACAGCCAGTGATTCATGCGGTAGAACCAGACCGCGTGCAGCCCGGAGTAGCACAGAAAAACTTCCAGGCGAGACTTGGCCGCGGGATCGTGCTCCATCACATGGGTCACGTCTTCGCGAATTGACGAGAGCAGGTGCGGCATGATCGATGGATCGATTCGAACCGAATACTCTGGATCAGGATCAGGCCGGGAGCGCCACGGTCGGAATCTGCAGCGCCTTGTCGCGCAGCTCCTGAAACAGAATACTGCTTAAATAGCGTTCGCCAAAGGACGGCAGAATCACCACGATCAGCTTACCTTTATTCTCGGCCCGCTGAGCCACTTTCAGAGCTGCGACCACGGCGGCGCCGGAAGAGATGCCGACCAGTAGTCCTTCTTCGAGCGGAAGTCGTCGCGCCATTGCGATGGATTCGTCGTTGGTCACGGTGATGACTTCGTCGATGTAGTCGCGACGCAGAATGCTGGGGACGAACCCGGCGCCGATGCCCTGAATTTTATGCGGAGACGGCTTGCCGCCCGAAAGAACAGCGCTATCCGCGGGCTCGACGGCCACGGCTTTGAACGAAGGTTTCTTCGGCTTGATGTACTGGCAGACTCCGGTGATCGTTCCGCCGGTGCCCACGCCGGAGATCAGAATGTCGGCGCGCCCGTCGGTGTCGTCCCAAATCTCGGGCCCGGTGGTTTCGAAGTGAATCTTGGGATTGGCTGGGTTATCGAACTGCTGCAGCATGTAGCCGCCGGGAGTGTTGGCCAGGATTTCTTTCGCTTTGAGAATGGCGCCTGTCATTCCACGCGGGCCGGGGGTGAGAACGATCTCCGCGCCGAAGGCGAGCAGGAGCACGCGGCGCTCCATGCTCATGGTCTCAGGCATGGTGAGAATCAGCTTGTAGCCTTTGACGGCGGCGACGAAGGCCAAACCAATCCCAGTGTTGCCGCTGGTAGGCTCGATCAGCACGGTTTTGCCGGGATGAATTTTCCCTCCGCGCTCGGCCTCGGCAATCATGCTGACGCCAATGCGGTCTTTCACGCTGCCTACGGGATTCTGGCTCTCGAGTTTCGCCACCACTTCGGCGACGCAGCCTGCGGTGACCTTGTTCAGCCGCACCAGCGGCGTGTGGCCAATCAGTTCGGTGACGTCTTTCGCGATTCTCATGTCAGTTCCTATCTCCAAAGCAAGCGCTTGCGCGCGGATTTCAGGCCGCTCATTTTGTTTGGCTAATAGTACCAACTTCGCGGCGTACCGCGATGGCGCGCAAATTCGATTCTCAGTTTGGATGCCAGCAGCGGCGGCCCCGGCGCAAAATGAAAGGGCCGCGCTCCAGAGCGCGGCCCCTACACACAGCAGACTTTGCCTAGCGGTTCGCCAAGCCGAAACTCACGGCGCCGGCGGAGCCTCCGATGTTGACCAGGGAGACGGCTCGTTCCAGTTTGTGATGGCCGGTCTTGTGGAAGAAGTAGCTGAGACCGATCGACCCTAATGTTTCCCCGGCAAAATTCGCGGCGAGCCCGGCGGTGGAGCGGCCAAACATGCGAACCAGCGGATTCAATTCCTGTCCGCCACTCTGCAGGTTGGCGCGAGTCACGGCGAAGTCGGCTCCGTTCAAGGCGGCAGCGGCGATGAACAGCACGCGATTCTGGTTGTCCAGGAACCTGTGCTCGACCCCAAGGTTCGATGGCGTGAGGACGACCGGCGGGGCGGCTTCGACGAACGGACTAGGCGCGTCGGGAAGTGGACCTAGCGCGAGCAGGGTCTTGTCCGGAGCCTGGGCATGCAAAGCTGGACAAAGGGCGCCCGCCACAAGCAGCGCGACGGAGCTCAAACGGAAGAAGTCAAAGAGTCTGCGGAAGGTCATAGGTGCCCGCTAGAATCGGCGTGGCACTCAAGAAAGGGGCAATCAGGCAGCCGCGACTCCCGCATCAAAATCGAGGCAAGCTACTCATAATGAGGCAGTTAGTTTGTGTCTCTCATGAGAATCGCGAGGGAGTGTGCAATTCTTTGCAGTTGCGCCGGTGAATTACCATTTTGGGAATCGGCGGTCCTATTTCTTAAAGACCACGCCGCCCTTCATAACGAAGCTAACGTTCTGCAGCACACTGACGTCTTGCAGCGGATCACCCGCCACTGCAATCACGTCGGCCAGATAGCCGGGCTCCAGGCTTCCTATCTGGCCGTCCCAGGCGAGCAGTTTGGCCCCGTTCAACAGGTCCGCCTGCAGCACGGCCAGCGGAGACATCCCGTATTTCACCATGAGCACAAACTCGCGCGCCTGCGTGCCATGGGGAAACGGGCCTACATCGGATCCGACGGCCATGGGCACTCCGGCAGCGACCTGTTTCTTGAATTCCTGCGCTTTCACGTCGAGCATCTGGTGTTCGCGCGCGCCCCGTTGTGGCGTCGCAGCGTGTTCGGCAAAGTATTCAAAGATGGTGAATGTAGGTACCGCGAAAATTTGCTTTTCCTTCATAAGTCGCATGGTCTGGTCGCTGAGCTGATCGGCGTGATCAATGGAGGCCACGCCCGCCTCTGCGGCGAAAAGAGTTCCCGGCTCTCCGGTCGCGTGTACGGCGACACGCCGGTTCAGGCGCGCAGCTTCTTTTACCGCCGCTTCGAGTTGCGGCTCGGTGTACTGATACGGGGTCACGAGTTTTCCGTCGCGCAGCGAATCGGCTCCGGTCTCGTAAATCTTGATGAAGTCGGCGCCTTCCTTGAACTGCTGCCGCATCACCCCGACCAGTTCATCCGCGTTGTTGGCGTAATTTGCGTTGGGCAGAACGCGCTGCTCCGGGTTGTAGCCGAGGGCGTCCTCGTGCCCACCGAGGATGTTGATGGCGTTGCCGCTGATGCGCAGCCGCGGCCCGGGAATGCGGCCTTCGTTAATCGCATCGCGCACGGCGGTATCGGCTGAGCCGGCGCCTTCGGTCCCCATGTCGCGCTCGGCGGTGAATCCCGCCATCAGGTCGTCGCGCGCCGCCAGGGTGGCCGTGATGGTGCGTTGTGGCACCGATTCCTGCACCGTCTGCAGATCTTCTGCGCCGGGATGGAGAAAGAGATGGATGTGCGCGTCGATCAATCCGGGAAGAAGAGTGCGGTCCCCCAGGTCGATGACTTCCGCGCCGGCGGGACGCTTGACCGAACTTCCCACCTCGACGATGCGTTCGCCTTGCACCAGGATCTCCCCCGGTTTGACGATGCGGCCAGTCTTCACATCGAGCAGAGGCGCCGCATGCAGCACAATTGGAGCGGACGGGGCAGGCTGGGACTGGCCTGTGGAATCTATGACGAGAGCCAACGGCAGAAGACTGACGGATGCGAGAAACAAGCTGCGGGAAGTCATATCGCCTGCGATGGTACCACTATGCTTTAGCTGGTACCAGAAGCGTACCTATCGGTTTGGTGCGGCCGTGTGGCCCGGCCGCGTGGCGCGGGCACTCTTGCCCGCGGTTCGTTATGATCTCTTCGCGGTAATCTTGTGCCGTCCATCTTCTGCCATCCATCGAGGTGACTATGCAGGGCCAGACAGCTCTGGTAACTGGGGCCAGCCGGGGGATCGGCAAAGAAATTGCCCTGGAGTTGGCGCGGAAGGGGTACCGCGTTGCGGTGAACTACTACAACGATCCAGCGTCTTTGGTGGATGCTACGGTAGCGGAGATCCGCACTGTGCAAGCGCCCGCACAGGACGGCGTATTGCCGGTTCAAGCCGACGTACGGTCGAGCAGCCAAGTGACGGCAATGTTCGACCGTGTTATCGGCGCGTTTGGACGGCTCGACTTCTTGGTCAACAACGCCGGAGTACAAACCTGGAAGCCGTTGCTCGATGTGACCGAGGAAGAATGGGATCTGGTGGTCGACACGAACCTGAAAGGCTGCTTCTTGTGCACGCAGCAGGCGGCAAAGTATATGAAGGATCACGGTGGCGGATCGATCGTGAACCTGGGGTCGGGGTGCAACAAACTCGCATTCCCGTCTCTGGTGGCCTACACGGCGAGCAAGGGCGGAATCGAGATGTTCACCAAAGAAGCGGCGGTCGAACTGGGCCAATACAACATCCGGGTCAATTGCATTGCTCCCGGATCGATCGAGTCGGAGCGCACGCGAGCGGAGGACCCGGACTATGCGGGCACATGGTCGAAGCTGACTCCCCTGGGGCGCGTGGGCACGGCCGCCGACATTGCGCCTACGGTCGTTTTTCTCGCCAGCAAAGGAGCATCGTTCATCAGCGGGCAGACCATCTGGATCGACGGCGCGCTATTCACCAAGGCGCAGTGGCCGTATAAGAAGTGATGTAGGGTCGCGCACGGCACGAATGCGCTCGCCGTAGTACACTTTCCGGCATGATGCCGAGACACCTCATGACCGTATGCGTCGCTGTCCTGCTCAGCCTATCGATCGGCGGACTTGCCCTCGCGCAGGCCACCACAAAACACACTCCAGGAGTTCAGCAAAAACCTTTTGGCACTTGGGACGGGAGGCCCGTCAACTTGTACACGCTCACTAACGCAAACGGTGTCGAAATCGACACGATGAATTATGGCGGCATCATAGTTTCGATCCGCGTCCCCGACCGCAAAGGCCAGTTCGCCGATATCGTCCTCGGCCACGAAGATCTTGACGGCTATATTCCGAATCCTCCATACCTCGGCGCCATTGTTGGACGCTATGCCAACCGCATTGCCAACGGCACGTTCACGCTTGACGGCAAGACGTATACGCTGCCCAAGAACGACGGACCCAACACGCTGCATGGCGGCATCGACAAGACTTTCAACAAAGTCGTCTGGGACGGCGAAGCCCTGAAAGGCAAGACTGGCGTGGCTTACACCTACCTCAGCAAGGACGGCGACGATGGCTTCCCCGGGAATCTCAAGGTCAAGGTTACCTACACGCTGACGAACGACAACGAACTGATCATCGACTACGAAGCGACCACCGACAAGGCCACGCCCATCAACCTGAGCCAGCACAGTTATTTCAATCTGTCGGGCGAAGGCAACGGCGACATCCTGAATCACGAACTCATGCTCAACGCCGACCGCTTCACTCCGGTCGACAAGAATCTCATCCCAACCGGCGAGTTACGGCCCGTGAAAGGAACGCCTCTCGACTTCACGACGTCGACCAGAGTCGGAGCGCGCATCGACGACAGCTACGATCAAATCGTGCTTGGCCACGGCTACGACCACAACTGGGTCATCAACCGCAAAGGCAAAGACGATGGCCTCACGCTGGCCGCGCGCATGTACGAGCCGACCAGTGGCCGAGTGCTGGAGGTTTCGACCACGCAGCCTGGGGTTCAGTTCTACACAGGAAATTTCCTTGACGGCACGGTTACCGGAAAGCAGGGTCACGTCTACAAGCGGCGTTACGGCTTCTGCCTGGAGACGCAGCATTTCCCGGACTCGCCAAACCATCCGGATTTTCCGAGCACGATTCTGAAGCCGGGAGAAACGTTCAACTCGAAGACGGTATTTAAGTTCTCGACGAAGTAAGCTGCGCGGTTGTTATTGGGTGGCATCCCGTAGGGATGCCTGACACGATGATGGTGGAATCTCCGTCCCGGAGAGCTCTCTACTCCCCGCGCAACTCCTCTACTAACGCCTTCTCCACCTGCCGGCAATGATCAGCCTTCAACTTCTTCCCCGCCGACGTCAGATAAAACGTGTCAATCGCCATCTGCCCTTCGGTATCGATCAGCGCGATTTCGATGTTGCACTCCTGATCCGACAGGCACGATGCGATCCGGTGCAGCAGCCGTGGACGATCCTGCGTAATCACCTGTACCAGCGTGCTGGTCGACGAGCACGAATCGTCGAACTCGATTTTCGTTTCTACTTTGACTTTTGCGATCGCGCCTTTTTCCGCACGCTGGCGGTCGCGCAACATCTTCTCCAGATCGGCCTCGCCCAGCAACACGTCGGTCACGCTGCGCTTGAACCGCTCCCACTCCGAAAGATTCAGCTCCAGGGTGCGGAAGCGATCAGTGAAGTAGAGCGTGTCGACCACCGTTCCGGCTTCGTTGGAGAACGCGTTGGCCTTCACAATGTTCATCCCCCAGGCGGCCAGCACTCCGGCCAGCTTGGCAAACAGAAACGGACGATCTCGCGTCACCAGCGTCAACTCATACCAGTGCCGCCCGCGCTTCAGTTCGACCTGCACCGGGTCTTCACCGAGCTCGTCGGCCATTGCCATGTGCCGCATGACTTCTTCGGCGGAATGTACCAGCAAATAGCGCTGCGGAAATCCCTCCAGGAATTCTTTGAACTTGCTGCTGGTCACCGGCGCCAGCGATCGCAGCCGCGCTAATTTCTCATCGTTCACATCCGCATGCACCCGATGGTCAGCGCTGCGGTTCAGGTAATTTTCAGCGCCGATGTAGAGCTGCCAAACGTTTTCCGCCTTCCACGGCGTCAACGCCTCGGGATTGACGGCCTTAATGTCGGCATAGGTGAGCAGGCAAAGCATCTTCAGCCGCTCGGGAGTTCCCATTTTTTCCGCAAATGCCGCGACGGTCTCAGGATTGAAGATGTCGCGCCGCAGAGCCGCCGACAGCTCCAGGTGGCTGCCGATCAGGAACAGCACCTCCTCCCTCTCCTTGGGATCAACATCGAGCCGGTCCATGGCGCGGTTCGCGATCTCCAGGCTGGCTACCACGTGATTGCCGCCGGGTACACCCTTACCTGTGTCGTGCAGCAGCAACGCCAGGTAAAGCAGCTCGGGATCTTCCAGTTCGCCCATCAGTTCCGCGTAGCGTTTGTCCCATTCCGACTGCGACTGCTTCAACCGGTGCAGGCTTTCGATTGCCAGAAACGAATGCTCGTCGACCGTGAATCGATGATAAAAATCGCGCACCACTAGCGAGTCGATGAGCTTGAGCTCCGGCAGAAGAAGCGTCAACAGGCGCAATGAATGCATGGCGCGCAGCGCGTCCGCGGCATGCGGCTGCAACAATGTCTCTTGCAGGTAGAGCCACAGTTCCGCGCCGCGGGGCGGCATCGACGCCAGCGCCGGAAGCGCCTGCTCGATGCGGTATTCGGTGGTTGCGCTCAACTTCAGCCCGTGGTGAGCCATGAAATGAAATAACCGCAGCAGCACTTCGGGATCCTGTAGCGCCGAAGGCTGCTGTAGAAAGATCAATCCATCGACGACGGAGAAATCCGCGGTGGTCAGCCGTGATCGCCAGCTTTGCACCTGGCGGTAGAGCGCGGACCACGCTTCTGGAATTTCTTCCAGCAGCTGCGTGACGGTGCGCTGCACGGCGCGGGCATGCCCGAAATAAATCCGCATCCAGTCGGCGGCCGAAAGATCTTCGACTGAATCCGCAGCGCCGATGGTTGCGCCGACTTTGCGTGCCGCCGCTTCGTCCTGTGCTTCCCAGCTCAGCGTGTTGTCATCGCGCCCGTGGCGGAAGTGCAGGAAGCAGCGTGCGGACATCAGAAAATCCAGCGCGGCATCCAGCTGCTTGCGCACTGGAGCCCGCAGAGAACTCGCGTCCGGCCAATCGTGCAGCTTGTCCATGGCCGAAATCAGGGCGAGCCAGCTGGCGACGTTGCAGTCGCGCAAGCCGCCCGGCGCCTCTTTCAAATTCGGCTCCAGGTGGTACAGCGTCATCCCATACTTCGTATGGCGTTCGCGCGTGACCTCCGCCAGCCCCTGCAGCAAAGCCTTAGACTCCCGCATCACCAGCTTGGGGATGATCTTGTCATGCAGTCGCCGGAACAGGTCGTGATCGCCCGCAAGGTAGCGGCAGTCGAGGAGAGAAATGGTGAACTCAGTGTTGTTGGTGTCGTAACGGTCGCACTCGGCGAGAGTCCGGGACGCGGGACTCAGCTTCAGCCGCAGGTCCCATAACTCCTGAGAGAAGCGGCGAACCGGATCTTTGAACGCTTTCTCGGCGTCGCGATCCCCAAAAAGAAACAGCAGATCAATATCGGAGTAGGGGAACATCCATCCCCGGCCAAAGCCTCCAGTGGCAATCAGAGCGAAGTTGGCAGGCTTGGATGCATCGGAGGAAACGATGTCGCGCCACAGCCGTGCGAGGGTGTCTTCCACCAGGCGTGTGCGTTGAGCCAGGGCGGCGCGGCCGTCGCCGGAGGCCTCGAACTCCCGCTGAATGCGCGCGGATTCGTCGCTGAGGGAACCGCGCAGTTCGCTGATCAATGAGGACGCTGCCATCATGAAAGTTTCACCCCGTGACGCTTGCCACTGGGGGAAGGCCACTCAACCGCCGCCTATCAGAACCTTTCCGGTTGCGTCCCGGTAACAATCGTTGTCACTCTGGCGCGGAGGCTCGACATCCTGCGCGGCCTACAGAGCGCCCTCGCCGCGCTCGTCATTACGGATGCGAATCGCCTCATCCACGCGCGACAGAAAAATCTTCCCGTCTCCGATCTTGCCGGTGCGCGCCGCACCCAGGATGGCCTGCACGGCCTTCTCGACCATGGCGTCGGCCAGCACCATCTCGAGCTTGGTCTTGGGAATCAGGTCCACGCTGTACTCGCGGCCGCGGTAGACCTCGGTATGGCCCTTCTGGCGTCCGTGGCCGCGCACCTCGAGCACCGTCATGCCCTCGACGCCGATTTCGTGCAGCGCAGTTTTCACGGCTTCGAGTTTGGAGTTTTGAATGACTGCTTCGATCTTCGTCATAATGTCGTCAAGTCCTATTGTGCTTTCTTCCCGTGGTCACCGCGTCAGAACGCTCCGGCAACTCACGGCTTTCTACGTCGGCGCCTCCCAATCATAGCCCTATTCCTCCGTGTTGGGAGAGCAGTCCCTGGCCCCTTCCGCCTCCAAAACTGGCGATTTCCCAATCCAAGACCGCCTCACTCTATCGTTCGCGGCGGTTTCACGGAAATCGAAACTATTTATCGTGCCTATCAGGTTTTGTTATTGAATCGGCTCAGAACTTGAATTGCACGTCGACTTGCATCCGGCGCGGAGGCTGCGCGGAGACGGGCTTGCCAAACAAGGACGAGGATCGCACTCCGATGTAGGTCACATAGTTCGGATGATTCAGCACGTTGAAGGAATTCAGCGCGACGGAGAGCACCCGGGCTTCTTTCTTCGCCTTGGAGAAGGGGAAATCGTGCGACAGGTTGAGGTCGAGATCGACCAGGCCGGGCCCGGCCATGGAATTGCGCGGGACTCCGGGGGGCCGGTCGTTGAAGATGCCGTCATTATTGCCATCGGCACCAGTCGTGATGTTAACCGGCTTGCCCGAATAAGCCGAGAGCGCGACGCCAAGGGTGAAGTACTTCGTAGGCTGGGTCGCGGCCAGCAGGTCGAACTTGTGCAGGCGGTCGTTGTCGGAGCGTCCCCAGTCGGCGGACGGATCGTAGCTGTTGGCGGGAAAATAGGTGATGCCGCTGGTGTTGTTGTCGGTGCGGCTCAGCGTGTATTGGATCTGGCCCGAAAAATACATGCTGGGCTTGCCGCGAAAAGTTAGTTCCAGCGCGTTGCCCTTGAGGGATCCCTCGGATTGAATCTCGCGGACTTGGCCGAAGGCGGGGTTCGGACGCGAGATGTTTCCATTCACGGGCGCATTGGCATCGCTGGAGCGGAAAGAGTCGATGCCGCGATTGCCAATGTAGACGGCGCTGAACGTGCTCTTCGCGGTAACCTGCTGCTCCACACCGATGCTGTACTGAAGCGTGAAGGGCATGCGAGAGCGCGGGTCGAGTGTGACCAGGCTGGTAGGCGTGCCGGCCAGTTCACTTGGGAGCACGGGATACTCAGGCGTCGCCACGATGAAGCGCAGCAGGTTCACGCCATTGAAATGGAGGAGGTCACCGATTGGGCTGGGGCCGGTGCGATCATAGAAGACGCCAGCGCCTCCGCGGATCACGGTCTTACTCTTGTCACTCGGTGCATAGGCGAAGCTGACGCGCGGCGCAAAGTTGTCGGGATCGTCGTGAAAGTAGTTCTGAAAGTAATAGCGCACGCCGAGGTACACGGAAAAATTCGATCGCACCCGGATGTTGTCTTCCACGAACGCGCAGATCACTCTTTCCAGAAAGGTCACGTGGCCCTGACCGGTCTGCACGAGGTAAGTGGCTGGCGTCGCAACAGCAGGCGGCCACACTGGCGAGGAGTACGTGCCGGCGCGGTTGGTGAAATCGTCGAGGCCGCGACGGCTGATGTCTGGAATGTCAACGCCGAAGCTGAGCTGATGCTTTCCGCTGGCGTAAGTCGCGAAGTCGGTGCCGTCGAAGTGGTACTCGGTGCGGCGCGAGTCGGCCTGCGCGCCGCCGGCGGTGAAGAGTCCTGAGATGTTGATCTGCGCCCCAGGGTTGACGCTGGTGACCGGTGAGTCGAAGTGCCCCACCAGAAACCTGGCCTGGTTCACCCAGTGGGGCGAAAACTGGTGCAGATAACTGACGTTGATCTCGTGTTCCAGAAAACGCGTGTCGGTGGCAGCGCTGGGAAGCGTGGTCCCGCCAACGTTCTGATTTTCTGCCGAACGATGTTCGTAGGAATATCCGAACCAGAACTGGTCTCCATTGGCGAGGTCGTGAAAAATTCGGCCCGACCCGAAAAAATGATGCGTGGGATTGGGAAGCGTCTGCGCGAACGGGCCGAAACCGAGAGACTCAGCGGCAGAGATGGCATTCGCATCGACGATGTCCTGCTGATCCAGCAGATCCTCGTCGAGCGACAATAGAAAACTCGTGCGCTTGCTGTGCCGAATCGGCCCGGTGAGGGAGCCTTCATAATATTGCCGCCGCTCCGGAGGCTTTCCCAGCGTGGCAAAGGCGTTGGCCGCATCGAACACCGAGTCGCGAAACATGAAATTCATCGACCCGTGGTAGTCGGCGGTTCCGCTCTTGGTCACGATTTCCAGACGGGCGCGTCCGGGACGCGAGAAGCGGGCGGAGTAGGGATTGTTATTAATCTTCACTTCCTGGATGGCGGAAGGCGTGACTCCCGGCCCATTGGCTTCGATGCCGTTGACCACGAGCGACACGCCGTTGGTGCCGATCGCATTGTCGTCGAGGAAGCGCGACATGGTGGTGATGTAATCCTGGTCGAAGACCGGGACGCGATCGAGCGCATCGCGATCAATGGCATTGTTGTTCTGGTTCTCGGAGGTTTCCGTGCTCACCAGAGGTACGTTGATCCCGGTCGCCACGGTGATATTTTCGGTCTCAACCGAGATCTGCAGGACCACGCGGAGCGGGGAGAATCTTTTGTTGGTGACTGCGGCCGCGAGGTGGGCGTCGCGGAAGCCATCCGCATGGAACTCCAGCGTGTACTTTCCGGGAGCGATGTTGTCGATGCGGAAGGCGCCAACTTTATCAGTGGTGGTCCGGGCCAGAACCTCGGCTTTAGTCCCAACCAGGGTGACTTCGCCCTGGGTGATTGCGGCCCCGGAGGGATCGAGCACAACACCCGTAATCGAAGAGCCAGCCGCTCGCTCGTCCTCGGAACGCGCGGGACTGGGAGCGGGACCTGCCTCCTGGGCACGGACGGCGAGCGGCCACACGAGGGCCAACATCGCAAATGGAATCAGAAAACGTAGGCTCAAGAGCGAGTCATCCCTGACGGTGGTTGGGTGCCGCGGCACCAATCATCGAGGATACGACAGGAACCTGAATGTGCCCTGAAAGCGGGAACAATTCCGCATGGCCAGATCGAAGCTATTTCCCTGGACCCTTTTGCTCCTCCGCCGCAGGCTTGACGAACTTGGCATCGTCCACCGGAATGTTTTGTTTCACTTCGCTGACCTGAATGGTGAAGCGTCCACTGGGACGCGCCAGCGTCCAGCGATAGGGAATCTTCACGCCGTTGGTATCCCGGTAATCCGCGTAATCGATCTGCGTGGGAAGCAAACCCAGCGCGGTGTCGCCAAAGCGCACCAGCCGCACCAGCAGCCCGGATTGCTCGTCGAAATACAGCCGGAGCGGCGGCTTCCCCGCGCGCTGGCCCACGACCACATAAACCTCGTGGTCCCCGACCTTCTCTGTCCCCTCCACCTTCATCTCGGTGAACATCGGCCTCAAGTGCGTGGCCAGGTGCAGGTCCGCGTCAATCGATGCAGCGTCTAGTTCGCTGCCGCGCATCTCGCGCACGCCGGGACGGCCCGGAGTTCCCAGCCATCCCTCGCGCCCGTTGAATGCCGTAACGCTGTCTCCCTCCGGCATGTGGGTAAACGAGATTCGCTGATCGGGATCTTTCGAATAGATATCGATGGGCAGATCTTTGCCGCCAAAATCGATAGTGCCCTTCATGACGCGGCTGGTGACTTTGTCGATCGCCGCCGCGCCGCCCGCGGCCTGCACATATTTGTCGAGCAGTTGATCCGCCGCTGGTCCAGCATTTTCCTTCACTTCGGCCGGCTTTGGTCCGCCCATAGCGTCTTTGGGCTCTTCGCTCATCACCGCCGGAATGGCCTGAGGCACTGCGCTGCCGCGGTGGCACGAATTGCACGTCACCAAGCGGTGTCCCTCGAAATTATCTTTGTTGATCGCGAACATCATCGCCATCATCTTGCGTGCAGTCTGCTTGTTTTTCTTGTCGTCTTTTTCAAACGCGCCCTGCACGTGGCAGAAATCACATTCGACACCCAGCGATGCGGTGATGAACTGCATGGCGGGAAAAATTTGATCCGCCGGAATTCCCTTGAGCACCTGGATGTTCTTGAACTGCTCCTCGGCCTTTTTCGGACCCGCAGCGTTGGCGGCCTCTTGCCCCTGACTCGCGGCGTGGACGGCCCCGCTGGACTGGGCTTTTGCGCCCACCATCACAAATCCAAATGTCATCAAAAGCACGACAACCGCGGAAACGACTGCCCGGTTTGCGTTCATCAATTCTCGCCCTCGCTTGTCTCGTCTCGCTCGGAATTTTCAAAGTCTACCAGAGGCCCTCGCCCGCAGTGGCTTGGATGCGCACCTTTGTATCCGCACCTAGGGCCGGTTGCTGTAGACGTACTTCCCCGAAACCTGCGCCACCGTGAACTTGCTGGGCAAGAGCCCATCTACCTTTGCCTTCAGATGCGGCGGCACAAATAAAAACACGCGTTGCTGACCGTCCCAGTCTTTCTGTAAGTCCGCGCCGGTTAAGTAAATCTTCGGAGCATCTGGAAAGGTCGACCCAAACCACATCGAAGTCGTGCGCCCTTCCACCAGCTCCACTCGCCGCTGTAGATAAAAAAGCAACGACGACCCGAAGGCCTGATCGCCGTAGATCAAGACTCGATCCTCGGGACGCGCCCGCGCGGCAATTTCGCGCGCCAGATCTTTCGACGAAAGGTATGGGCCGAATCGTCCGAGCGCGATATGCGCCGCCACCAGAAACACGGCCATCCCAGCGGCCAGCGACCAGGTCGCAGCGTAATGTCGCCGGCGAATTCGCAGAAGAAAAGAGAGTAAAGGAGCCACCAGCAAGGCCACAGCGGCCAGCGCCGCCGGTAGACGCAAGGCTGCGAACGACGCATAACTCAAGTCGAGCATGTGCGAGGTCGAGAGCGTGTCCGTGTCCATATTGTGCGTCGCCAGCACATTGCCGATGTCGGGCTCGAACGGCAGATTTCGCGACTGCCACAGCAGCGTCAGCAGGGTCACACTCGCAGCCAACCCCACCAGCGCCAATACCCCCGCCGAAATCCTGAGCCATCCCTTGCGTACGCCCGTTGCACAGTCAGTCAATTCATAACGCGTGATTCCATCCGCCAGCAGCATCAGCAACGGAAAGTAAGCGGGGAACGTGTAGTACTCCTGGTTCGTGGAGATCGCAAAGAAAACCAGCACCAGTCCCGCCAGCAGCCAGCACAACAACCGAGTGCGCGCGCCAAAATTATTTCGCCGCCACCGTCCGCGTTCGTCGATGCCCGTGCCGATCGCCGCCGGCAGATACAAGCTCCAGGGAAATAGCCACACCAGATGCAGCGACCAGTAGAGCGCCCACGGCAGCTTGTTGTAGTCCCGCGGATAGCGCTTTCCCAGAAATCTCAGAAAATGTTCGTTGATGAAATAGAACCAGAAGAAGCCGTGACCGCTTTGCCCGCCCGTATTCCGGAGCCCGGCCAGAATATGCCAGGGCGCAGCAATCAGCAGGAACAGAGCCAGCCCAGACGCCAACCGGAACTCGCGCCACCGCCGCCACTCCCCGGTCAGCGCCAGGTACAGGACTGCCGCGCCCCCGGGGAACGCCAGCGCGATCAACCCCTTGGTCAGCATGCCCAGGGCCATACACGCATATCCCGCGTACCATCGCCACGCGCGTCCGCGCGGCTCCAGAGCAGTTAGAAAGAAATAGAGCGATGCCGCGATCAGCAGACTCAGCAGCACGTCAGGGATCAGGATGCGCGTAAAGAGAAACACGCCCGCCGCCGTATACACGAACACGCCGGCATAAATTCCCGCCCGTTCTCCGAACGCTCGACGCCCCCAAACCACCGCCAGACCTCCCAGCAGCAGCACCGACAGCGCCATGGGCAGGCGCGAGGCAAACTCGTTCACTCCAAAAATGTGATAGCTGATCGCCACCAGCCAATAAGGCAGCGGGGCTTTTTCCAGGTACCGCACGCCGTTCACATGCAGCGTGACGTAGTCTCCGCTGACGAACATCTCGCGCGCGGCCTCGGCATGTGTGCTGTCCGCGTCGTCGAGTAGCGCGGGCGAGAAAAGTGATCCGCAATACACCGCCGCAAACACAATCGCGAGCGCCCAATAGGACGCCGCCCGGAGCCGCTCTGGCTCGGGATTCGCTGGTTCAGAAATTGTCGGCGTGGAGAGAGCGCTCAATTGGCGTGAACCCACTCAAGTGTTACAGAGGATGGCCGGAGCCCGCAAGCCACGTGGGTGCTGCTATTCTTCTGAACATCGGCTTTCTCTTCCCCGGGCCGCACAAAGAATTTCCATTTGTCCATTCCCGCGGCCACGGCCACATCGAAGAATCCCACCATCATTTCGTCGGAAGTCTGATCGCCCCATGTCACCGTCTTTTCGGGATCTGGATTGTGCGGATTGTTCTTCGAATTGTCATACCAGGCAATCGCCCGCAGCCGCGTTCCCGCCTTTAGCACGCGCGGCTCGGCCAGCCGGTAACTCAACTGCCAGTGAAAGTGATAGTTCACCCGCAACAGCACTTCCACGCTGCCATCGTCGTGCACGATGTCGTATTCGAACCGCTTGCCGCGCAGATGCATGTGCGGAAACAGGCTCAGCAGCGTCGCGTCATTAGGCAGCGTGCCCTGCACTTCCACGCGAAAGTCATCCGCGCCCGGCGGAATGATCAGCGCATGATTGTTCAACTGCAGCGTGATCACCCTCTGCTTCGGCGGCGTCTTCGCAAATACCAGACCGATGCTGGTCTGGTCTTGATCCGCTGCGCCATTGGTCGTGTAGTGCATCTGGAATACGAGGTCCGATCCTGCCGGCACAAACTTCGCCATGTCGTCGGGCCACTGGTCCGGCGAACTCCCCGGGGCATAGACCAGGAGCAGGTCGCTCGTCGTTTCGTGCGCCTCGCGCCGTTCCAGGGGATCGTTCAACGTCGACGCGGTGAACGGTTCGCCCACGGGCGCATGCCGCAGCCACTGCGAATCCGGCGGACGAATATATACGACCGCGTGATGAACGTGCGCCGGGCTCCCCGGCCGGAACTCCGACATCTGCACCCACCGATCCTCGGCAAAATGTGTAGGTACAATTTCGTAAGTGTATTCGACTTCGCCCTGCGCCGGAATCCGTATGGCCTTGGGCATCTTCACAACCAAGTCGGGCTGAGCTATGTTCCATCCCTCCGCCCATTTCTTCGGCGGCGGCGAATCGTGCGGATCGCCTGCGGGCGCCCCCGCTTTCGACCACGTCACAAGCGTCGCAATCTGCTGTGGGGTCAAGGAAACATCGTTGGCAAAGTGACCATACCGCGGATCGGCAAACCATGGCGGCATCATCTTCATCTCGGCCGCATGCGCCATGGCCCCCGCCCACGGCCGCGTTTGCTCGTAGGTGACCAGCGGCATGGGCGCGACTTCGCCCGTGCGATGGCAACTCTGGCAGTGATCCTGCAGGATGGGCAGGACATGTTTATAAAAGGTGGGCGGCGCGGCGGATGTTCCCGTCTTCTGCGATGCGGCTAAACTAACGGCCAGAGCCGCAACCGCGAATATGCCGAGAACCCGGTGGGCCATGCTGTAATTCTACAAGCTCAGGTTTTTCCCCTGTGCACTCTGTGCCCTCTGTGGTTAAGTTCTTGATCTTGAGTCTTGATCTGCAGTTCTTGATCTGGCTGCACGGCCCGCCCCCGAAAAATGCTACATTCAAGATTCATGTCTGCCCCAAATTCCAGCTTTGTTCGTGCTTGCAAGTCCCAACCTGTCGAGCGCACCCCCGTCTGGTTCATGCGCCAGGCCGGACGATATATGCCGGAGTATCGCGCGGTTCGCAAGCAGCATTCGCTTCTTGAAATTTGCAAGAAGCCCGCGCTCGCTGCTGAGGTCACGATCACTGCCGCCGAAATCCTCGGCATCGACGCGGCCATCATTTTTGCTGACCTTCTGCTGCCGCTCGAAGTTATGGGCCTGCCTTTTCATTTTTCCGCCGGCGAAGGTCCGGTCATCGAGAAGCCCGTGCGCAGCAAGGAAGACATCGCGAACCTGCGCACCGACCGCGCCGCCGAACTCGGATATGTCTCCGAAGCTGTGGCCCTGGTCGCAAAGCACTTCGGAGACCGCCTGCCCGTGATCGGTTTCTGCGGCGCCCCCTTCACCCTCGCCAGCTACATGATCGAAGGCGGAGGCTCGCGCCATTACATCCATGCCAAGAAAATGATGTACAACTCACCCGGCGCCTGGGACGCGCTCATGCGCAAGCTCGTTGCCGTGACCGCCGCGTACTCCGCCGATCAAGTGCGCGCCGGAGCGGACGTCATCCAGATTTTCGACAGTTGGGTGGGATGCCTCAGCGTGGAGGACTATCGCCGGTACGTCCTGCCGCACGTTACCGGCATGGTGAAGCAACTGCAGAAAACTGGAGTACCTATTATTTACTTTGGCACCGACAGCGCGACGCTTCTTCCGGCGATGAGAGAAACTGGAGCCGATGTCGTCGGACTCGACTGGCGCATTCCGCTCGACGAAGGCTGGGCGCGCCTCGATCACAAGTGTGCCGTGCAGGGAAATCTCGACCCGGTTCTGCTCTTCGCCGACTGGAAGGAGTTAAAGTCGCGCGCGGAAGATATTCTTCAACGCGCCGCGGGACGCCCCGGCCACATCTTCAATCTCGGCCACGGCATCCTTCCGGAAACTCCAGTCGACAATGTGAAGAACCTGGCGCGCTTTGTACAAGAGTATGCGGGCACGGGGTCCGGCTCCCGAGTTCCGGCATCCGGAAGCCGAGAGCCGAATGCCGGAAGCCGCACTCCATGACTCGCATCGGCATCATCGGCGGAGGCATCTCGGGCCTCGCGGCAGCCTTCGAACTCGAAGAGCAACGACGCGCCGGAGCCGATCTGGATTACGTTCTCTACGAATCGTCCCCTCGTCTCGGCGGCGTACTTCGCACCGAACACATCGACGGATGTCTCGTCGAGGCCGGTCCCGACTCCTTCATCACGGAAAAAACCTGGGCAACCGACCTCTGCCGCGCCCTTGGCCTGGGCGACCAACTCATCGGCTCCAACGATGCCGATCGCAAGACTTACATCCTGACGAAGGGCCGCCTCGTCGAGATGCCCGACGGACTGATGTTCATGGTCCCCACAAAAATTCTGCCCACGGGCCTGTCACCACTTTTTTCGTGGAAGACCAAGCTGCGCATGACGCAGGAGTTGCTTCTCCCGCCGAGGGCCGTCGCGGACGACAAGAACGATCACGACGAGTCGGTCGCGGCCTTCGTCGAGCGCCACTACGGTTCTGAGATGGTTGACCGCCTCGCCGACCCGCTGCTCTCAGGGATTTACGGCGGAGAAGCCGCCAGCCTCAGCGTCCGCTCCGTGCTACCACGGTTTGCGGAAATGGAGCGCACCCACGGCAGTCTCGGCCGGGCCCTGCTCGCCGCCCGAAAAAATGCTCGCAATAAAGTGTCGGCCGGGCCAAGCAAGCCTGCGCCTCCGCTCTTTACTTCGCTCAAGAACGGCATGCAGCATTTGGCCGAGACCGTGGTCTCTCGGCTCACGCCGACGGCGCTGCTCACCAACACCCCGGTGCAGGCGATTCAACCCGAAGCCGAAAGTTGGGTTGTTTCGGCTGGACTGCAATCGGACCAGTTCGATTCTGTCGTAGTCGCGCTACCGGCGCCCGCCGCCGCGCAGGTGCTTCGCATCGTCAGTCCCGAGCTGGCCGCTGAACTGGCCGCGATCCAGTACAGTTCCTCCATCACGGTGGGCCTCGGCTACGATCGCCAGGTGCGACAGTCCCTTCCGCCGGGCTTCGGATTTCTTGTGCCCCGCAGTGAAGGAAAGAAGCTGCTGGCCGCGACTTTTGTACACAACAAATTTCCGCACCGTGCTCCGGACGACCGCGCCCTGCTACGCTGCTTTTTTGCGGGGAGGAATGCGGAAGATGTCTGGCAGCTCGGCGACGACCAGATCATCGGCATCGTGCGCAACGAACTGCAGCAGATTCTCGGCCTTCGTTCCGAGCCGCTGTTCGCGCGGGTTTACAAATGGAAGTCCGCCATGGCGCAATACGGCGTCGGGCATCTCGATCGCCTCGACCGCATCGAAGTTCTGCGCCAGCAACTCCCTGGCCTCGCCCTCGCCGGGAACGCCTACCGCGGCATCGGCGTGCCGGACTGCATCCGTTCCGGCAGGGACGCCGCAACACAACTCGTAGAGAGGTAGCTTGCTGCGCCTTTAGCGGGGACTTTCTAAACGCTCACTTCCGATTCCGCCACTGCTTCTTCAAATGCGGGCTCGCCCTCGATATCCCGCGGCCGCTCCTTGCGCCCGAAGAAGCCTTCCTTCACCAGCTTGAAAATGGTATGCCGGTTCTGCGCCACCACCTTCACCCACGCCAGTTTTCCCAACATGGGGAAATAGATGCCGCGGAAGCACAACCGCGCGAGGAAAATGTTGATGCGATATCCCAGCGGCTGGTCATCGAGCGAATCGACAGCCTGCGCCAGCGCCTCCGGGCTGTAAGCTTGCGCCCATCCGTATTTCACTTCGGCGTGAGCTTCCTCGATGCTCATCTTCAGGGGCGTGTGGGCCATGGCGAAGGGGATAAACTCCTGCCAGTGCTTCACGCGCGTGAGGCGTCCGGCGGCCTCCAGCCGCTTGTAGAGCGGAGTTGCGGGCAACGGAGTCAGCAGCCCGAAAATCGGCAAGCCCGGCGGCCAGGTGCGCACTTGCGAGAGTGTGCGCTCGCCCACGCCGACCGTGTCGTTATCCATGCCAAAAATAAATGACGTGATCGCATAGACATTGCGTTTCGCCAGCCGCTCCAGCACTTCGGCGTACTCGCCCGGCTTATTGAATCCCTTGTTGACATCTTTCAGGTTCGCCGGATCGATCGACTCCATGCCGATGAACACCCACTTGCCTCCGGACGCGGCGATCAGGTCGACCAGTTCTTCGTCGCGCAACAGGTTGGCGCTGATCTGCGCCACCCAGTGCACCTGCGCTCCGGCGGCGATAATGTCGCGCAGCAGCGACTTGGTGCGCTTCACGTTGATGGCGAAATTGTCATCAATGAAAAACACTGCCATCTGCCCCTTTTCCTTGCGGGCGCGGGCTTTCAGCAACAGCAGTTCGTTAACCACGCTTTCGTTGGTGCGGAAGCGAATCGAGTCGCCGAAAAATCCGGTCACGGTGCAGAACTCGCAGCCGTAGGGACAGCCTCTCCCGGACTCGACCGGGATTATGCGAAACGTCCCCCAACCTTCCCCAACTCTCTTGAGGAGCGGGAATGCCGCTTTGGGCACCAGGTTGAATTGTTCGAGATCGATCGACTGCCACGGAATCACGGGATATTCCTTCAACGACGGTTTGCGCTCTTTGCCCGTCTCATCTACCGGTATATAGATTTCCTTGAGCACTCCGCGTTCCGCATCGTTGACGATCTGCGGCCAGGTTTCGTCGGCCTCGCCCAAAGCTACGGCGTCGGCGTGGCGCGGGCCGCCGTCGCGTCCCAGGGCCTCATCGGCCAATTCGGTGACGTGCGGTCCGCCCATCACAACCTTCACACCGGTTGCGCGAATCGCGTCGGCGATGCGGTAGGCCTTGGCGATCATGCGGGTCATGGCGCCGATGCCGACTAGATCGATCTTCTCGTCGCGGACGTACTGAGCGATCTGAGCCTCGTCCATCGGCTTGGCGTTCCCGTCGATCAGCAGCACTTCATGCCCGGGAGGGGTGAGCGACTGGAGCAGAAACATCCAGAGGTGCGGCATGAAATTGCGAGTAACCCCATTGTCAGGGTTATAGAGCAGAATTCTCATGACTAGCTCCCTCCTCGGGGAGCGAACGTACTGCAAAGTACGTACCAACGTGCTTCACCGCACGGAGCAATCACGAGCGATGCCAAGAACTGGCAAATTTACTTATCTTTACGCAACGATGTTGGTGGGAATGGAGCAGCCAAAGGATTGTACACTCCCCAGCGCAAGCCGCCAGCGTTTAACACATTAAACTTCTGCGGAGCTGCGGAGGTGTTCTGTTTTGAACACTAGCGGAAAGAACTTCCTAACTCGGGAATCGTTCCCGGAAAGTTGCGGCAGCTTACTTCAAGAGTCCGTCCATCTGGACGATGTCGGAATCACCTTCGCCCACGGCGGCAAATACGGATTTCCCGTCTGACGACCACGAAATTCGCCGCGCGATGAAAGTCCGCCTCTGCCCAAAATCCGTTATCCGCTTCAGCTTTCCGTCCGTGGTCGACGCTGTCCAGATGTTTGTTCCCTGTCCGTCGTCCAGAGCCAGCGCCAGCCACTGACCGTCCCTTGAAATCACGGGCTGCAAGCCCTGCCAGATCGGAATGCGTTCACCGGAGATCCGCGCCAGCAGCTTTGAAGCACCGTCTTCGGGCCGGGCCGCGCGCAACTCATAGTCCAACAGCCCATTCAAGTTTTCCAAGGGGACTACGTAATACAGAGTCGATCCATCCGGCGCCAGGGCTGGCCCGCGTGCGTTGTCGGTGCGTACCGTCACCGCAGCACCACCATCAACTGGAGACTTCAGGAGCCGAAAGCTCCCAGTGGCACGAACCGGGGAGGAGTCGGCATAGTAGAGCCATTTGCTGTCTGGCGCCCACGTGGCCCATGCACCCTCCGGGACGGCGAGGTGCATATCACTTCCGTCGGGATGGATGAGCCAGTAGCCGATGGCGCGACCCATCCGAGAGGGCCGGTTGGTGGCAAACGTAATGGATTTTCCATCTGGCGACCAGACCGGCACCCCCATGACCGTTCCGGGATCTTTTTCATATGTAATCTGGTGCGTCTCGCCGCTCGCCAGCTCCATCACCCACAGGTTGCCATGCCCGCCGTTGTCCGACAGATACACCATTTCGCGATCATCGGGACTGAGGCTGGGAGTTTGAACTTGCCCGGTTTGATGCGTGATTCGCGCCGCGCTCCGCACATTGTCCAGCGGATTTCCATCCACCGGAAATTTCCAGATGTCGAACTTCATGTGCCGGCGGCTCACTACAATTCGCCCGGCGTGGTCGATATCGGGACTCTCATCCCCGGCTTCGCCAAAAGTCAGTTGCTGCAAATCTGTGCCCGCCGGGGAGACCGTCCACAAATGCATTGTAGGAAGATAGAGCTCCGTGCTCCCGCGAGCCGTACTGTAAACCAGGCGGGAGCCGTCGGCAAGCCACGCGAACCCACCCATCAGCGTGTTGTCGCTGGTAACCTGCCGCGGTGAGCCGCTCGTCGACGAGACGACATAAACATCGTCGGCCCAGTTCTCGCGGGAGTGCAGGTACGCGATGCTGTTGTCATCCGGCGACCAGCGCGGCCGCCGATAACTGAAGCTCACCACGGCCTGCATAACCACTCGCGGGTTCGATCCATCCCGGTCGGCAGCCACCAGTTCCATCTGCTTGCCGTTGAGCCGGAAATATGTCAGCCGCTTGCCGTCGTGACTCACATCGGCGCTGCTCATGCTGGAGACTAAGCGGCGGGGCGGACCGCCCAGCGCAGGCACCTCCCAGAGCGTGCCTTGCGCATCCCCTTCCGGCGGGGGAGTGTAATAGATAATCGCAGCGGAATCCTGCGACCACCGGGGCTCAAGGTGCTCACCCGCATCGTGTGTGATTTGAAGAGGTGGTCCGCCTGCCAGCAGGCGTATCCAAATCTGCCGCGACCCGGTCGAATCGCTCACGAATGTTACCGACTTGCCGTCGGGTGAGAAGGCTGGGCTGTCCTGAATTCCTGCGAAATCCGTTAGGCGGAGAAAGCTCACTTCCCGGTGGTCCGATGGAACCCTTCCCCGGTACCACCATCCCGCTCCCGCCGCCGCCAGGATCGCCAAACCTGCGATCACCCACCCGAGAGGGAATACTCTCTTGTTCTGCAGTGGCAAGAACGCCGCTGCATTCGGCTCCGAATCCGTCAAAACCGTTTCGAGGTGAAACCCGAGGTCACGGGCCGATTGAAATCGTTCGTCCGGACTCTTCTCCAGGCAATGGCGCACGATTCGCTCGATCGCCGGCGGAATATTCCGGCCGGTAGCCCGCAGATCCGGGGGATCCTCCTTCAGAATGGCGCTGGCGCGATCGGCGCTGCTTCCACCGGCAAAGGCTCGTTGTCCAGAAAGCATCTCGTAAAGAACAGCACCAAAGCTGAAAACATCGGAGCGCTCGTCGGCCTTCTCTCCGCGCACCTGTTCTGGCGACATGTAGCCGACGCTCCCCAGCACCACGCCCTCGCTGGTTTGGTCGCGCAAGTCCAGGTTGGTTGCAGTGGCATCCCCGGCCTCGGGAGCCGTCAACTTTGCCAGGCCGAAGTCGAGAATCTTGGTGCGCCCGTCGCGGCACACGAAAATGTTCTCCGGTTTCAGATCGCGATGAACGATTCCCTTGTCATGCGCCGCCGCCAGACCATGAGCAACCTGCGCCGCATACTCGGTCGCTTTTCGCAGAGGCATGGCCCCGCCGGCCATACGGTCGCGAAGAGTGGAGCCCTCGAGGAGTTCCGTTACCAGGTAGGGAGCGCCCTCGTGGGTGCCGACGTCGTAAACTGCCAGAACATTGGGATGATTGAGCGAGCCCGCAGCCCGCGCCTCTTGCTCGAACCGGCGCAGCCGGTCCACATCGCGGCAGAAGTATGAGGGGAGGACCTTGATCGCAACTTCGCGGCCCAGGCGCGGATCACGCGCGCGGTACACTTCACCCATGCCGCCCGCGCCCAGGGACGCAACGATCTCATAGGGTCCGAGTTTTGTGCCCGCAGCAAGGGCCATCTTTGCGTCGGATTATACGTCCGATCGATGAGTTACGGGATTGCTATGCTGGAATCTCAGCCCGACTCTGGCTCTTTTTCCGGCGCAGGCAAGCCAGGACCAGGCGTATTTCGTCATACGTTATTTCCGGAGGCAAAGCTTCTTTCAGCGGCTTCAGGCGTTCCAGGTTGTCCAAACCCATTTTCGCGCACGCTGCCTCGATCACGGCCAGCTTGTTGCGGTCGATCCATTCTGGACGAAATTCCAGATCACCTTTCTCGACCAGATTGGCGGCCGCGTTCACCACCGTCGAGAGCTGACGGCCGCGAATCTGAGCAATCTCCGCGAACGTCTTGCCCTCCGTAAGGAGTTGCAAGGTTTCCAGCGCTGGGGCCGTTTTCATCTCCAGCGGGGCGGAAGCACGCGCGCCTTCGCGATACCGTCGCACAGCGGAGAGGATCCCTTGACCATAGAGATCGGCTTTTCGCTCGCCAATTCCTGTGATGTTCAACAGTTCCGGGATCGAGTTCGGCTTCAGCCGACAAATCTCGTCCAGGGATGTGTCGTGCAGCACAACGTAGGCGGGTGTTCCCTTTTCTTTGGCGGTCGTGCGACGCCACTCGCGCAGATACTCACGCAATCCCTGATCAGCGTCGGCCACCGCGCCTGCCACATTAAGTCCCCTGCTCGAAACGGCCTTGAGCGCGACCGCCGGGGTCATGACTTCAGTTAACCATGCAGGTGCGGCTCCACAAACGTCGCAGCCTCCGCACGACGCCCACTTCGGAGTTTCGCCAAAATGGGTACAGATCTGGCGGTGACGGCATTTCCCCGACTCCGCGAACCCGCGAATTGTGTGATACCGCTGCCATGCCCGATCGCGCTCGGCGGCGTCCAGAATCTGGTTAGCAAAGTATCCGAGCAACCCAGCATCCTGTTTTCGCCATAGCAAAATGCAGTCGGCGGACTTTCCATCGCGCCCGGCACGGCCTGCTTCCTGATAAAACTGCTCCACTGACTTCGGCAGCGCGAGATGGATAACGGCCCGAACCGTCGCCTTGTTGATGCCCAGCCCGAAGGCGATCGTACCCACGAGCACGCGCACTTCGTCCGACATCCAACGCTCCTGATTGCGGCGGCGATCGCTGCTGTCCATCTTGGCGTGATAGCCCACGGCGGCGATTCCCTGGTCTTCTAAAAAGTCGACAGTCTCTTCCACTTTGCTAATCGTGGGCGAGTAGACGATCACATTGCCCTCTTCGTAATGGCGGAGCGCGGTCACCAGCAGCGCGGTGTGCTCCACGCTGTCGCACTGGCGCACCAGGTAGCGCAGGTTCGGGCGATGGAAGCTGGCAATGTATTTATCGGGATTGCGCAACTGGAGTTGCGCCAGAATGTCGTGCCGCACATGGTGCGTGGCGCTCGCCGTAAACGCTGCGATGGGACGATCCGGGAACTTCCCTCGCAGGCTGCTCAACTGCCGGTACTCGGGCCGGAATTCGTGTCCCCACTCGGAGATGCAGTGCGCTTCATCGATCGCAAAAAATGAAATCGGCACCTGCTGCAGCCATCCCAGCGTATCGGCGCGCTGCAGACGCTCGGGAGACAGATACAACAGCCGGAAAGCGCCCTCCCGCGCCTGCCGGATCACGCGACCCTGTTCCTCGTTGCTCACGGAACTGTTGAGGACTGCGGCCGGAATTCCCATCTGCGCCAGTTGCGCCGCCTGATCCTGCATCAGCGCAATCAGCGGAGAAATCACCACCGTGGTTCGTTCCGACACGACTGCCGGCAACTGGTAGCACAGAGACTTACCTCCTCCGGTCGGCATCACGACGCAAGTGTCGTGTCCGGCGAGCAGGCTGCGCACGATCCGCTCCTGCAAGGGCCGGAACGAACTGTATCCCCAGTAGCGACGCAAGGGCGTGAGCAGGTCGGACTCTGGGGTCATGCAGTTAGTATAGAGGGCGCGGGAAATAGGAAGCTTGTGCCGCCGCACTTTCGGCGCGTTCGGCTCCCAAACCGGAACGGCGCGGCCTTTGAACGCTTGTCATTCCGAGGAGCGCAGCGACGAGGAACCTGCTGTCGCTGGTAGCGGCAATGTCGCCTGTTCACCGTGCACTTCTGCTTGCGGATACATCCGGTCGAACGCAATCCAAATCACCGCAACCACCACGAAGCAGAGCGCACTGCCCTCCGGGCCGACCGGGCCCCCGCTCAGCCAATCAGCACCGCGGTGTGACGAACTCAGCAGGTGACCGGGACCAACCATTCCGCTGTCCGGGACGGAGTAGAAAAAAGTCTCGCCCCAATCCCACGCAGCGTGAAAGCCCACGGCAAACCAAAGATTGCCGGTCCGGCGCAGCGTCAGGCAAAAGAAGAAGCCGATCAGCGCCGCTGCCAGCAGGCCTCTCCATTGCTCGCCGTCGTTTTGCACGTGAGTCAAACCGAAACCACAGGACAGAACCACTGCAGCGGGCCAGAAGCCGACCCCACGTGCCAGCGTGAACTGCAAGTATCCGCGCAGGCAAAACTCTTCGAACAGTCCTACCAGGAGAAACATCGCCGCCCAGAACGCAGCGAACCGCAGCAAGCGAACGCCATGCAGGATGACATGGCCGAAGGCAAAGGCGTGCAGCCCGTAAAGCGCGAACATCAGCAGGGAAATCCCGGCGAATCCCCACAACGCACCGATCCAGAACAAGCGTCCGAAGGCGAGCTTTCCCGGCAACCCATACACTTTCCACGGACGACCCTCGACTCGGGCCAACACAACCGCCGGAATCAATGCCGCGACCAGGCTACCTGACTCTCCCAGCATCATGGACCAAAGACCGCTGGCGCCGAAATCCTTCAACGACAACAAGTCCCCGGCTACCTTCTGGAGGAAGTAGAACGTCACCAGATAGAAAATGAATCCCCAGCCTGGGCGCAGGCCGTCCGGGCCCAGAAACAAAGTACGAGCGTACGAAGGTTGAGTTGCAACGGCGAAGTTGGGAGTGGACGGCGCGGGATCTGGCGCGGGATTCTGCGCTGCACTGCTCTCCGTGTTGACATGGAGTTCACTCATTGCACGCCGGTCTTCGCAGTCTCGTTCGCAATCTTTCCCGCAAACCGCCTCCGCCATGGTAAAACACTCGGCTCGACCTTATGCGCCCATATTTCACCCGCGAACGCTTTGGACGTCCGCAATTTCTCGCCGGACTGCTGCTGCTCTGTTTTCTGGCGCAGGCCTTGTGGCTGGCGCATGCCGAGTTGCGCGCGGGTCACGAGCCGGACGGCGCAGAGGCCATCCGTATTGGCGAAGGGTGGAAGCAGTTGCACGGTCGCGGCACCGCCGCCGCCCCATACTTGAACCCAGACGCGAATATCGCAGTCACCCTCGACAGCTTCGACACCGAGCAGTCGCCGCTGCTTTCGGTGCTGTCCGCCGCACCGCTGCTGGTTTGGCCGCGGGATTTTGGCGGTGATGCGGCTGCGTACTGGCGTTGGCTGCCACGGATTCCGTTTCTTGCCTGCGGCCTCTTTCTAGGCGCCTCGTTGTGGTATGTCGCGCGACGGCTGTGCGGGAACACCGGCGGATTTGTCGCCCTCACCTTCTACTGTTTCTCGCCCTCGCTGATTCAGGCGAGCGCGGTGTGGCATACCGAACCGGAGATCGTTGCGGCCTGGGGAGCGTTTGGGACTATCTTCACGGCCATCGCCGTCGCGCATACGCTTTATGCGCCGCGAGAAGTGGTGCTGTGGAACTGGCGGCGCATCGTGTTGCTCGGAGTTTCGCTGGCCATCGCAGTGGGATCGCAGTTCTCACTCATCGTGCTGGCTCCGATGGCTCTGGGCTTCCTGCTTTACGTGGCCCCGGTGCGGCGGCAGGCAGGAGTCGTCATCTGGATCGCGGCTTGTGTCGTGGGATTTGTTCTGCTGTTTGCGATCTACTTTTTTCACGCGCACGCTTTCGCCCAGAGCATGCGTCACGCTGAGTTCTGGGGAGCGACCTGGCGGGGGTTCACCGTGCTTGGAGTCTATAAGCAGGTCGCGGTGCAAATTGGTCGCGCGTGTCCAGCGCTCGCGCTCGGGCTTCCGGTGGCGGTGGTGACTTATGGCGCGTGGCCTCGCACGCGTTATTTTGGCAACACTGCGCCGCTGCTGGTCGCGGTGTTGTTCATTGGGCTGGGGATGGCGCATCCGCACGTCGCGGGTGCGGGATTTCTGCTCGCGGCGATTCCATTTCTGTTCATCTTCGTGTCGGGCGTGCTGGCCGATTTGCTGGAGACGAGTTACCGTCCGCTGGTGATGGCGTGCATTGTGGGGATGATGGCGGCTTACGTGGTCTGGAGCGTGGTGAATCTGGCGCAGGTGCCGCGGGGGTGATACGGCTTGCGCATGACCATCCGAGCCACGGGGGCTGAAGCCCGCTCACATGTCGGTCCACTTACGCGGCCCTGGAAGGGCCGCTCTTCCACGTTCCTACCGGGACTTCCCGTTCCAACCGGACTTCCCGTTTCTTCCGGACTTTCTCTTTGAGCTTCACTGCTTCGCGGCAGCGCAGTGTGTGATGCGCCGCACTCCCTCCTTGCGATGAAGGGAGCGCGGCGTGATTTGACTAGTTGCTTTCGGGAGAATGCAGCACCCGGAAGCTGTTACCGCCGTTCGAATGGACGAGCAACAGGGCATCTTCGCCCTTGGTCACGTTCGACAAGGCCTGCTGCACATCGCTCGCATTCTGGACTTTGTGGCGATTCACTTCGAGGATGATGTCGCCCTGCTGCAGTCCAGCATTGTCCGCGGAACTCCCCGGTTGTACCTGCTCGATCACAGCTCCGTGGACGTCATGCGAGACCTGAAGCTGGTCGCGCAGTTCCGGCGTAAGGTCGCCGAGGCCGATGCCCCAGCGCATTTTTCCGTGGCCTTCGCCCGAGTTGTCGCCGCTGTCATCCTTGCGGCTGCCTAATTCCTCCAGCGTGACCGGAATCGTCATGCTCTTGCCCCCGCGCAGAACGCTGAGAGAAATCTTGCTACCGGGCTGTTTCTGTCCGACCAGCACCTGAAGTTCGCCAGCATCGCTGACCTTTTGGCCATCGATTTCGGTGATGACGTCGCCGATCTGCAGGCCGGCCTTGGCACCGGGTGAGTCGGGCTCAACTTGCGTCACCACACCGCCAGTCGGGTTTGACTCGTCGAAGAACTTCGCGTTTTCGGGGGTGATGTCCGCGATGCCGATTCCGATGTGGCCGTGGCTGACTTTGCCGTAGCGGATCAGCGTCTCAACCGTTGGCCGCACGATCTGGGTGGGAATCGCGAATCCCATTCCTGAGAACGTGCCCGAAGGAGAAATCAGGAAGGTGTTGATGCCAACGACCTGGCCACGCGCATCGACGAGCGGCCCGCCGGAGTTGCCGGGGTTGATGGCCGCGTCCGTCTGGATGAACTCACCGGGTTTGCTGGGATTGGTGGGGTCCGGGTTTGCCCGATTCACCGCGCTCACAATTCCGCGAGTTACGGTAAAGCGAAATCCGTAGGGATTGCCGAAGGCCAGCACAGTCTGACCGGGCCGGACTTCTTTCGAGTCGCCCCAGGGGGCGCTCGCCAGATCGGTCGCACTCACCTTCAGGACTGCGAGGTCCGTGAGGGGATCGGCGCCAACCAGTTTCGCTTTCAGCACGCGGCGATTGCTGGTGGTCACGCGGATGTCGACTGCTCCGTCGATTACGTGGTTGTTGGTTACGATGTAGCCGTCAGGGGAGATCACGACGCCGCTGCCCATGCCGTGCTCGATTTGAGGTTGGCCGTGCATGCGCGGGCCAAAGCCTTGCCCAAACGGATTCTGCTGGCCAAAAAACTGTTGCATGTCTTCTGGCATTTCCTTGCCTGTCATTTCTGGTTTCGATCGCGAGGTTACGGTGACATTTACGACCGCCGGAGTGACCCGCGCCGCCAGGGTTTCCATGGCCTTGTCGAGGGCGAGCAGAGCGCCGACGCTGTCGGCATCGAGGGGCGCGGCAGCGGGCGCGGCGGCAGCGGCGCTTGCAGCGGCGGGCTTTACGCATTCATAGGTTGTGAACGCGCCGACCAGCGCGAGTGCCAGCATCGGCACCGCGAAACGCCGCGTCCATTTCTTTGCTTTGTCTTTCACTGTGCTGTCTTGCAACTGCATTCCTGCATTCATTGTTGAGTTACTCCTTTTCAAGATACGTACAACTAATTCGTTAGTTCCTGAGATCGCTGTTCCGGCCCTCGGTTGCTGCATTTCATGTTCTTGATTTCATGACTAAGTTTGTTTCGGCGGAGTTCTGTTGCTGTCGGGATCGACGACCGGATGCAGCACCAGCACGTGCCACAACTGGATCTGGAATACCGGCTGATCGGTAGCATTCTCGCGGCCTTCAACCACCACAAAGAATGTCTCCGTGAAGGCGACTGGGACTGCATTCGCATTGGTCAGGCGAACATTGGTTTCGTGGACCATGCTGACGGCGCTCTGTTGTGCAGGTATGGGCCGCATCGCGGCGATCTGTTCCTCGTTGGCTTTGCGATGAGGCGCGCGTACAGTCAGCTTCGCTTTTGGAATTCCCCACTTCTCGCGCACAGGACGCGCGAGAAATGGGGCACCTGCAATCTGATGATGGGGCTGAGCCACGACTTTCGCGCTCACATTAACGATTGGCAGCGACGTTGCAAAGCGTCCGCTCCCGGCGTTGATGGAAGCGTCTGGCATCTCAGCGCGACTATTCTCACTATCACGAAACGCAACCAGTCGCGGCGCTCTGGAAATGCCGATGACACAGACCATGGCGAATGCGGCCACGAGGGATACAGCAGGCTTCCAGGCGCGGCCGATCCCGGTGGGGCGATTCACGTCGAGAATCTGAGCCACGCGCAGCGAGGTTTGGCGAATCCGCCCGAGGGCCGCCTGGGCCAGCGCAACGCTGCGCTGAATCAGAGTTTTCTCGGCGAGGTGCGCCAAGCACTCGGCGTATGCCCGCGGACTTGCGGTTTGTGCCAGCACGGCATCATCGCAGGCCATTTCGCGTTCCAGGGAAACTTTGTTCTCGATCCACCACACCGCGGGATGGAAGAAGAAGAGCGCCTTCACAATCTTCTGAACGAGATTCGTCCAATCGTCCCAACGGCGCAGATGCGCGAGTTCATGGAGCAGGATCTGGTTCAGTTCGTCGGGAGAAAGTTCCTGCACCACCCATCGCGGGATGATCACCGCGGGTTTCACCAAGCCGATGGCCGTCGGAACCTGCACTCGATCGGAAAGGCAGAGCGCTACCCGCCTAGTTTGGCCGCCTTGCAGCGTTTGCCGCAGTTGAGGCGGCAACCCGGAGGGATCGACCGGGACGCAACTCTTGCGGAGAACATGCAGATGCCACAGACCTCGGCCGACGCCTGCTAAGAACCAAACCGCGATCGAGGCCCACGCTCCGAATAAGTAAAGCGCCCAGGAGCCGGGGAGTGTGATTGCCGGCCGGGTCGCTGTCACTGCAAAACTATTGCCCACGCTCGGCCACCATGCACCCTCGAACAAGGGCAAGGTCGCGATCGCGATGAGGGCGGAAAACCATACTGCAAATCGGGTGCGCGAATTCTGCCGGCGAGTCACACCCAGCATCAAGCCGGCGAAGATGGCGATGAGCGTGCCCTCGACCAGGCAGTCCACGATCTGAACCGCGGAGGTTTGGGCAATCGCATTCAGGTTGAGCGCCGCCGTCATCGTCGCAGACATCGCCGCAGTCATGGTCGGTTCACTTACTCCTTTCCAGCAACTGGCGCAGGCGATCGAGCTCTTCCGCGTCAATACTCGTCTCTTCCAGCACGTTCAGCACGAGCTGTTCGCGGGAGTTGCCGAAGAAGCGGCTGACCAGATGCCGCACTTCGAACCGAGTAGCGTCTTTTCGGTTCACTTGCGGCATAAACACGTGAGCACGCTTGTCTTCGTCCTTGACGTGCTTCACGTATCCCTTTTTCTCCAGAATACGAATGATCGTCAGGATGGAGTTGTAGGCCAAGGCGGGCCTAGCGGGAAGAGCCTCAAGCACCTCGTGGACGGTCGCGGAACCACGATCCCAGAGCACGTTCATGATCCGTAACTCGGCTTCAGTCAGCGTTGCGGACTTGCTGCGGGCCAATCGGTGCTCCTTCTCCTGCGCGTTTTTCGACTCTATGAATTTGACGGGGCTGAAGGCCAAACGTCAACTAATTTGTTAGTTGCAAAAACGCGAGGCGGAGATGCCTGGGAGTGAGGTCAGCTTTTGGGTTCACATAAACCATTGAAAATAAATTGGATTTCTCGGGCAGACGTCAGGTTGGAGCTTTTACACGCGCCGTTTCCGGGCAAAAGAAAAACTATCCTTAGGCAAATGGGAACTATCGGACAGGCAATTGTAAATACTGCTTGGCATTCCGATAGCAAATGTCCTGGATGAGCCGGCCTAGCAGTGCGTCGTCATTGGGCAGTTCGCCCCGCATCACATCTTGTCCGATGAGATCGCACAGCACGCGGCGGAAATATTCATGGCGAGGGTAGGACATGAACGAGCGCGAGTCGGTGACCATGCCGATGAAACGCGCGAGCAGGCCAACATTCGATAAGGCGTCGAGTTGCGCAGTGATGCCCTGCTTCTGGTCGAGGAACCACCAGGCGCTGCCGTATTGGATTTTGCCGGGCCGTTCTCCATCCTGAAAGTTGCCGATCAGGGTTGCGAACTGAAACGTGTCTGCTGGGTTTACGTTGTACAGGATCATCTGCGGCAGGGCGTTTTCCTGCTCGAGCAGGTCGAGATAGGCGGCCAGATGGGCGGCCTGGGGGAAATCGCCGATCGTATCGTAGCCGGCGTCGGCTCCAAGTTTTTGGCGGGCGGCGGTGTTGACGTTGCGCAATGCGCCGAGGTGCAGTTGCTTGGTCCATCCTTTTTCGGCATCGAGCCGGCCGAAGAAAAGCATCATGAAAGAAGCAAAGTGAGTGCGCTCGTCGTCGGTTATGGAGTGGCCTGCGCGGGCCTTGGCGAAAATGGCTGCAGCGGCCCGCTCGGAACAGGGCTCGGCGTAGCAATGATTCAGTCCGTGATCGGAGAGGCGGCAGCCCAGGGCATGAAAGGCGTCGTGCCGGTTGTGCAGTGCCTTGAGAAATCCGCTCAGGTCAGGAACGTCCACGTTGGCAACCTGCGAAAGCTTCTCGACCCAGGGCAAGAACTCTGGATCGCCGATGGCCAGAGCTTTGTCCGGGCGAAACGCTGGGAAAACTTGCGTTGGTCGGTGCGACTTCGCGATCGCCCGATGGTGTTGGAGGTCGTCGGTGGGATCGTCAGTGGTGCACACAACCTCGACGTTGAATTTCTTGAGAATCGCGTGCGCGGTGAGGTTCGAAAGAACGGCGTTCGCCCTTTCCCAAATCGACGGCGCTGACGACTCATCGAGCAATTCCGTAATCCCGAAGTAGCGCTGCAACTCGAGATGCGTCCAGTGGTAGAGCGGATTACGCAGCGTGCAAGGAACGGTTCGCGCCCAGGCCAGAAACTTCTCGTAGGGAGTGGCATCCCCGGTGATGTATTTTTCCGCGACGCCGTTGGCCCGCATGGCCCGCCATTTATAGTGGTCTCCCTCAAGCCAGATCTCAAAGAGATTCGCAAACCGGCGATTTTCCGCAATATCGCAGGGAGAAAGATGGCAGTGGTAGTCGAGGATGGGCTGCGGAGCGGCGAACTGATGATAGAGACGCCGCGCTGCGTCGTTCAATAGAAGGAAATCTTCGGTGAGAAAGGCGTTCATGGGAGCGCGTTCGTGTGGTCTGAAGCCGTCTAGCGTATGAAACCGCGATTCAAGCCCTGAATCATATCAGTTCGGTGTGCGTCCTAGCCGCGCGAGATCCTTCACTTCGCCGAAGAACGGCTCCGTTCAGGATGACACCCAGGGGATGATTGCTTTCGAACTGAGGCACGAGTCAGTTCAGCGGCAACTTGACGGAGAGGCCCTGCCCCATGTGTAGTGATGGACGTCGCCCGAGCGCAGAGTTCAGTGAGCCTGAAACCCACACTCGTTGCGGAGAGAATCGCGTCTGAGCCTGCGAGTCCCATCGGCGGGCGGCGTTGGCTAATCTGTGGCTTGCTGTTTTTTGCGACCACGGTCAACTACATGGACCGCCAGGTGATCGCGCTGCTCAAACCAACCCTGCAAATCCAGTTCGGTTGGACTGAAAAAGGGTACGGCGACATCATTTTCACGTTCACGTTGGCGTATGCCGTCGGATTACTGTTCATCGGAAAGCTGATCGACCGGTTAGGCACCCGCAAGGGATTCTCTCTGGCGGTATTTGTATGGAGCGCGGCCGCCATGGCACACGCGGCGGCTAGCTCGGTATTTCAATTCGCGGCAGCGCGCTTTAGTTTGGGACTGGGCGAGGCCGGCAGTTTCCCGGCCGCGGTGAAGGCGGTGGCGGAGTGGTTCCCCAAGCGGGAACGAGCGCTGGCCACGGGGCTGTTCAATTCCGGATCGAACATCGGGGCCATCGTGACGCCGCTGCTCGTCCCCTGGATCACCCTTCGCTTTGGATGGCGCATGGCGTTCATCGCCACCGGCGCCATCGGATTTTTCTGGATTTTGTGCTGGCTGTCCCTATATCACTGCCCGGAAGAGGACAAGCGAGTTGGCGCCGCAGAACTGGCTTACATCCACAGCGATCCGCAGGATCTGGAAACGGCAAACGTGACCGTCCCCTGGCTTACTCTGCTGACCTTGCGCCAGGCATGGGCGATCGCCTTGGGCAAGTTTTTTACCGATCCGATCTGGTGGGTGTATCTGTTCTGGATGCCGGATTTCCTGAGCCGCAACCTCGGGCTGAGTTTGAGCGGGATGAGGTTGCCCCTGTCCATCATCTACAGCGGAGCGTGCGTGGGCAGTATCGGCGGAGGCTGGCTTTCGTCTTCCCTGCTGAAACGAGGGTGGACCGTGAATGCCAGCCGCAAGAGCGCGCTTTTGGTTTGCGCGCTGGCGGTAACCCCCATCATGATTGCGGCGCGGACCACCGATGCGTGGCTTGCGGTGTTTCTGATCGCGATTGCCGCGGGAGCGCATCAGGGCTGGTCGGCGAATATCTACACGCTGGCTTCCGACATGTTTCCGCGGAATGCTGTGGGTTCCGTCGTGGGCTTCGGCACTATGGCCGGAGCGATCGGCGGAATGTGTATTGCCCAGGTGGTGGGTTATATTCTGCAGCACACCGGATCGTATGTACCCGTGTTCGTGATGGCTGGCTTGGCTTATCTGATTGCGTTTGGCTTTGTACAGGTGCTGGCGCCGCGGCTCAAATCGGCGGAAGTCTGATTCGCTCTTGATCGGGCTTTTGTATAATTTCCCGGCTCCGCGAGGAGTGCTCTTCGCGCACACGTGATGTGTTCCCTATGCTGCTCAAAGTGTTTCCAGACAAAGTGTCGTTGAGCCGGGCTGCGGCGGAACAGGCTGCGGGCTCGATTCGGCGCGCGATCACGGAGCGGGGCCGAGCGCGGATCATCGCTGCCACCGGGGCGTCGCAATTCGAGTTTCTGGATGCACTGACGAAGGCGCCGGGCGTTGACTGGGTTAAAAATGATTGGCCTAAGATCGATTGGACAAAGGTCGAGGCTTTTCACCTTGACGAGTACATAGGCCTGCCGGTCACGCATCCAGCTAGTTTCCGCAAGTTCCTGAGGGAGCGGTTGGTGAGCAAGACTGGAATCGTCAATTTTCACTGGATCGAGGGCGATGCCGCTGATCCGGCTGCCGTGATTCGTGAGGTCGGTAAGGAGTTAGCATCGGCTCCGATTGACATTGCATTCGTTGGGATCGGAGAGAATGGGCACATCGCGTTCAACGATCCGCCCGCGGATTTCACTACCGAAGATCCTTACATCATCGTTAACCTGGACGAGCCTTGCCGCCAGCAGCAGGTGGGCGAGGGATGGTTCGCCGATATTTCGCAAGTGCCCAGGCGCGCGATCTCGATGTCGCCACGCCAGATTCTCAAGGCCAGGGAAATCGTGGTGGTTGTTCCCGACAAGCGCAAGGCAACTGCGGTGAAGGCGTGCCTGGAAGGAGAAATCACTCCCATGGCGCCAGCGTCTATTCTGCGCAGGCATTCGAATGCGACTATCTATCTGGACACCGAGTCGGCCTCGCTGCTGAGTCCGGCGCTGCAGAGCGCTCTGGCTCAAGAGTCGCAGGTGATGGTGAGTTCGTAAACGACTGAGCTTCCACCGAAATGGCGAGCGCCCGCAAGCCGATCCCGTCGTTACGTTGGTGGATTGGCGGGCTGCTGTTCGCGTCCACGGTGATTAACTACATCGACCGCCAGACGTTTTCTCTTCTCGCCCCCTATCTCAAGCTCGAATATCACTGGACGAATTCCGACTATGCGAATATCGCGATCGCGTTCCGGGTGGCGTATTCCATTGGACAGACGGGCTTCGGCAGTCTCATGGATCGCATTGGCACGCGGCGTGGCCTGACGATGTCGGTGATCTGGTATTCGGCGATCTCAATGCTCACTTCGCTGGCCGCTGGCTTCTACAGCTTCGCCACGTTTCGGTTTTTGCTGGGCACAGGCGAATCGGCCAACTGGCCCGCCGCCACCAAAGCGGTGTCGGAATGGTTTCCGGAACGCGAGCGCGCGTTGGCGACGGCGCTGTTCGACAGCGGTTCGTCGATCGGCGGGGCGGTTGCGCCTTTCATTGTGCTGTGGATTTATTTCCGCTGGGGATGGCGGCCCGCGTTCATGGTTCCGGGCACGCTGGGCTTTTTGTGGCTGATTGCGTGGCGATGGCTGTACTATCCGCCGAAGGAGCACAGCCGAATCAGCCAGGCTGAGCTGGCCATGATCGTGGCGGACAAGAGCGTATCGGATGCGCCGCAAGTAGGCAAGCAGCGTCCCCGCTGGAGCGATCTTTTGAACCTCCCGCAGACTTGGGGAACCATCATCGCCAGGGCGTTCACCGACCCCGTCTTTTTCTTTATTACGGAATGGTTCCCGATTTATTTGGTCGCGAAAGGGATTGAGCTCAAGAGCGGATTGATCGCAGTGTGGATTCCGTTCATCGCCGCCGATGTGGGGAGCTTTTTCGCCGGATGGGTCTCGGGTTCTCTGATCAAGCGCGGATGGTCGCTGGGCGCCGCGCGCAAGGCGCCGATTGTTTATGGTGGGATCGGAATGACGCTGATAATCCTGACTATCTTCACGACCAACTTGTACCTGATTGCATTTCTGTTTGCGGTGGTCACGTTTACTTACGCCGGATTCACCACCATGGCGAACACCTTGCCGTCGGACCTGTTCGGCAGCGAGTCAGTGGCCTCAGTCAGCGGGCTGAGCGGGACGGGAGCGGGCATTGGGACGATTGTTGCGTTCAAATTGATTGGCCATGTTTCCGACGCTCGTCAGGCGACGGGCACGCATTCCTTCGATCCCATCGTGATTATGGCGGGGCTGGTTCCGCTGGTGGGGATGATTCTGGTGTTGATGCTCCTGCGCAACAACGAGGCGACGGAGCGAGGGTTGGTGCGCCGAATCTGATCGTTTCGTTACACTCGATGCGTAGAGACGTTGCTTGCAACGGCTCCGTGGCGTAGCAAGCTACGTCTCTACAGAAGGATTACAGGGAGTTCACACGTTGAAGATCACGGGAGCAAAAGTCCTCGTCAGCTGCCCGGGGCGGAACTTCGTTACTTTGAAGATTTCGACTGACGAGGGCATTCACGGGTTGGGGGATGCGACTCTGAACGGGCGGGAGTTAGCGGTCGCATCGTATTTGAGCGATCACCTGATTCCGTGCCTCATTGGACGCGATCCCTTCCAGACGGAAGATGTGTGGCAATACCTGTATCGGGGCGCGTACTGGCGGCGCGGGCCCGTGACCATGACGGCGATCGCGGCGGTCGACATGGCGTTGTGGGACATCAAGGGCAAAGCGCTGAAGACGCCCGTCTACAACCTGCTCGGAGGGCAGAGCCGAACCGGGGTGATGGTGTACGGGCACGCGAATGGGCGCGACATCGAGGAGACGGCGGAGGAGGTCGCGAGGTATAAAGAGCTGGGCTATCTGGCGATTCGCGCACAGAGCGGGATTCCGGGCCTGCCATCCACCTATGGCGTGGCCAAGGACAAGCTGTACTATGAGCCGGCGGAGAAGGGCTTGCCGCCCGAAAATGCGTGGTCGACCGAGAAATATCTTCTGCATGTGCCCAAGCTATTCGAGGCTTTGCGCCTGAAGTTTGGGGACGACCTTCATCTGCTGCACGATGTTCATCACAGGCTGACTCCGATTGAAGCGGCACGGCTGGGAAAGAGTTTGGAGCCTTATCACCTGTTCTGGCTGGAGGACGCGGTCACGGCGGAATTGCAGGAGGGCTTCCGCATCATTCGGCAGCATACGACCATACCGCTGGCTGTGGGCGAGGTCTTCAATTCCGTTTGGGATGCCCATATTCTGATTCAGGAGCAGCTGATCGACTACCTGCGCATGACGGTGGTGCACGGTGGTGGCTTGACGCATCTGAAGAAGATCGCAGCGCTGGCTGAGATTTATCATGTGCGTACGGGGTGCCACGGCGCGACGGATTTGTCTCCGGTGGCAATGGCGGCGGCGTTGCACTTCGATATTTCCGTCAACAATTTCGGAATCCAGGAATATATGCGGCACACCAAGGAAACCGATGAGGTGTTCCCACACGCGTACTCGTTCAAGAGCGGGTATTTGCATCCGGGCGAAGCGCCGGGACTGGGCGTCGACTACGACGAGAAGCTCGCGGAGAAGTTTCCGTACGAGCGGGCTTATCTGCCGGTGAACCGGAAACTCGACGGGACCATGTTTAACTGGTGAGGTTTAGCTGGTGACGGCGCGCGGGCGATATCTTGGAAGATGATTCGAGGAGATATGGGTTACAAGCAGCTGGATCTCGACGGTAAGGTGGCCGTGGTGGTTGGGGGAAGTTCTGGGATTGGCAAGACGATTGCGCTTGGCCTGGCGCAGGGCGGCGCCGATGTGGTGGCGAGTGCCCGGCGCATCGAGTTGGTGAAAGCGCTGGCGGACGAGATTGAATCGCGCGGACGGCGGTCGTTGCGCGTGACTTGCGATGTGGACGATCGTGAGTCGCTGGAGACGCTGCTGAAGGATTGTGTTGAGACGTTTGGGAAAGTCGACATCCTGGTCAACGCCGCTGGGATTACGAAACGCGCTCCGACGCTGGATTTTCCGGAAGCGGATTGGAACCGGATCATGGACACGAATCTGACGGGCACGTTGCGATCGTGCCAGGTTTTCGGACGTCACATGATTGAGCGGAAGTACGGGCGGATCATCAACATCGCCTCGATGGGATCATTTCTGGCACTGTTCGAAGTGGCGGCGTACTCGGCGAGCAAGTCGGGGCTGGCGTCGTTGACGAAATCTCTGGCAATCGAATGGGCCAAGCATGGAATTTGCGTGAATGCGATTGCTCCGGGATATTTCCGCACACCGCTCAGCGAGAAACTACTGGTGGGGACAGGCCGCGGGAACGAAGTACTGATGCGAACTCCCATGAAGCGCTTTGGCGAACTCGACGAACTGGTGGGCGCGGCAGTTTTCCTGGCATCTGACGCGGCTAGTTTTGTAACTGGCGTGGTTCTGCCGGTCGATGGCGGCGTGCTTGCCAGCGGCGTGAATCAGTAAGTGAATTTCAGATTCGCGGGAAGCTAGCGCGCCTTCTTCTCACGGAGCGCTGCCCGCGCTGCGATAACGGCTTGTACCAACTCCTGCGCCGCCGAACTGATCTTCTGCAGATTGCCTTCGCGCAAGGCTGTGACGTCGACCAGATCCGCGCCGACTCCCAGAGCAAACGCACCGGCAGCAATGAACTCTGCGGCGTTGGCAGCGTTGACGCCTCCGGTTGGAATCAGTTCGGCCTTCGGAAAGGGAGCTTTGAGCGAGCGCAAATACTTGGGTCCGCCGACATTGCCGCAGGGAAAAATCTTGACCAGGCGCGCGCCATGGTCGTGGGCGTTCATCAATTCGGTGGGAGTGAGCGCCCCGGGGATCGCGAGTTTCCCGGAGGCCCGTGCGACCGACATCGCAGGCACTGACAACCCTGGGCTCACGAGGAACTCGGCTCCGGCGCGAATGCAAGATTCGGCTTGTTCGGCGGTGGTGACGGTGCCGGCGCCGATGAGGGCATTAGCACCGTGCTGCTTCGCGACCTCTCGAATGACCGACACGGCATTGGGGACGGTCATGGTGATTTCGACCACGGGAATACCGCCGGCGCAGATGGCTTCGACCGCGCGGGTTGCCTCATCGACGCTGGCCGCGCGGACTACGGGAATGATTCCGACTTCTTCGATCCTGCGAATTACTTCGTCAATCGTCATGTTCGTGCCTGTCGCGGGTTAGCGCTCGATGCGGGCGGTTCGCGATTTCATGGCTTGCAGAACCTCCGCGAGCGTTGCCATGGTGGTGTCTCCGGGAGTGGTCATGGCCAGTGCGCCATGCGCGGCGCCGCATTCGACCGACCACTGCGGGTCTTTTTCTGACAGAAATCCATAGATGAGTCCTGACGCAAAGGAATCGCCTCCGCCGACACGGTCGTAGATTTCGAGGTTCTCCCGCACGGGCGCTTCATGAAAGTTGCCATCGGCGTAGCACAGGGCTCCCCAATCATTCACCGTGGCGGTCTTGGCATGGCGCAGAGTGGTGGCGAGCACTGCAAGCGTGGGATATTCCTTCACCACGGTTTCGATCATCTGCTTGAAGCCTGCCGACTCTAGCTTGGAATGCTGTTCATCGAGGCCGGACACCGGGAAACCGAGCGCCGCGGTGAAATCTTCTTCGTTGCCGAGCATCACATCGACCAGCGGGGCGAGACGGCGGTTGACTTCTTGCGCTTTCGCTTTTCCGCCGATCGATTTCCAGAGCGAAGCCCGATAGTTCAAGTCATAGGAAATTGCGGTTCCGGCTCGCTTGGCGGCTTCCATGGCTTCCTGCGCGACTAAGGGCGTGGTCTCGGAGAGGGCGCAGAAGATTCCTCCGGTGTGGAACCAGCGGGCGCCGTCTTTGGAAAAAATCTGGTTCCAGTCGATCTCGCCGGGCTTCAGTTGAGAGACGGCGGTGTGTCCGCGATCCGAACAACCGAGCGCGGCGCGAATGCCGAAACCGCGTTCGGTGAAGTTCAAGCCGTTGCGCGCGGTGCGGCCGACGCCGTCATACGGCGTCCAGCGGACATATTTCTGGCTGACGCCGCCTTGCAGCATGAGATCTTCGACGAGGCGGCCGATGGGATTGTCGGCGAGCGCGGTAACGATCGCCGTGTCCATGCCAAAGCAGCGTTTCAGACCGCGAGCCACGTTGTATTCGCCGCCACCTTCCCAGGCGCGGAAGTGGCGCGTGGTTGAAATACGCTCGTCGCCGGGGTCGAGGCGGAGCATGACCTCGCCCAGGCTGACCAGATCCCACATGCATTCGCGTTTTGGCTTGATGCCCAGTTTCGCCATGATTGTGCGGCTAACCCGTTAAACCCAAATATGATACAGGTAGTGGGCCGGGCTGCAGAGACGACTCGCTCAAAATTAAAGCGGACGGGATTGTAATAACTGGTCCCCACCCCCGTCTTCAGTAGTGAAAGAGCAATGGGAGGCGTACCCTGCAAAGCGCACTGGCAGAGGAACTGGCAATCGTAATCCCGAGCGAATTCGAGCGGGTATTTCGGGCGAATCACGGCCTGGTTTTCCGCACGGCGTACCGGATCACGGGCAATGCCGCGGATGCCGAGGACGTGTCGCAGACGGTGTTTCTGCGGCTGTTCCGCAGGAGTACGAGCGCGGATGCGCTGGAGAACGAAGAAAGCTATCTGCGCCGGGCGGCGATCAATGCGGCCCTGGATGTGATGCGGTCGCGACAAACGGATCGCACGGTGGAGCTTCCGGACTTGCCTGCGGAACCTGCGCACGAGGATCCCCGGGAATTGCGGCAGGCGCTGGGGCGGGCGATGGCCCAACTGAAGCCGCGTCCGGCGGAAATTTTTGTATTGCGATTTATTGAAGGATTCAGCAATCCACAGATTGCGCGAATGCTAGGCATTTCACTGGTGTCGGTGGCGGTTATCGTCCATCGCACTCGGCAGCAGCTTCGCAAGGAGCTGGACGCATATCTTTTAAGGCGTACATAAGGCGTAAATAGGGAGACAAGCCATGAAAAATGAAAAGTTTGAGCGTTTGCTGTCGGAAATTCGCAATGAACAGGTGGACGACCAGGTTGTCGCGCAGGCCGGCGAGCGAGTCTTCAAGTCGATTGCCGGAACTGCCCCAACGGCGGACCTGAGCACGCGTACTCTGCGAACCTGTGAGGATTTTCAGGCGCTGATCCCGGGATATCTGGAAAAGCAGCTGGCGCCGGCGCGCGCGATGCTGTTTGAGGATCATGTGCACGCCTGCGTCGCGTGCCGGCACGCGGTAGAACGGGCGCGGTCGGTGGAACCGCAAACCGTTTTGCGATTTGAAAAAAAGCGTCCCCGTTCTCTGGCCTGGGGCTCGACAGGATGGGGCTGGGCGATGGGTGCAGCCGCGGTTTTTGCTGTGGCGATTGTCGTGGTTGGGTTCACTGACGGGATTCTTCCTGGGCAGCATGTGGTTCGCGCTTCCGTGCAGACCGTGGACGGCGCGCTCTATACCGGGTCGGGCGCGGATGCGCGGCTGATTCCCGCGGGCTATGAGATCAGAAACGGCGAGGAGGTCCGCACGGCGAAAGGATCGACGGCGGTGGTGCGACTGCTCGACGGATCTCTGGTCGAGATGGGCGAGCGCTCGGATCTTTCCGTATCGCGGGCATGGAGGGGTACGACGATTCAACTGGAAGGCGGGCAAGTGATCGTGCAGGCAGCCAAGCAGCGCACGGGCCGCCTGTATGTCGCGACGGACGATGGCCTGGTCTCGGTGAAGGGCACGATTTTTTCCGTGAACCACGGGACGAAGGGGTCGCGCGTGGCGGTGATCGAAGGCGTGGTGCGGGCCGATTTTGGAGGAAGCGCGACCGACCTGCGCGCCGGGGACGAGGCGACTTCCAGTGGCGTCTCGAAAGTTCCCATCCAGAACGAGATCGCGTGGAGCAAGAATTCTGCAAAATATCTCGCCCTACTCGGCGACTTCGCGGTGCTGCAGAAACAGTTTGCGGCGATTCCGGGGCCGGGATTGCGCTACAGCTCCGAGCTCCTGCCGTATGTGCCCGATCACACTGTGGTCTATGCGGCGATCCCTAATCTTACGAACACGATCGGAGAGGCGAGCCGGCTGTTCGAAGACCGGCTGAAGCAGAGTCCGGCGCTGCGCGACTGGTGGAAGCAGCAGCAAAAAGGGAACGGTCCGAAGCTGGAAGATGTGCTGAATCAGGTGAAGACGTTCAGCAGCTATCTGGGCGATGAGATCGTGTTTGCGGTGGCGAAGAACGGAACCGAATATTCGGCGCCGGTCATCCTGGCGAAAGTGAAGCAGGGCGGGCTGGAGACTTTTCTGCAAACGCAGACTGCTCTGCAGACGATCCCGAACCCTACGACGGCGACGCCAGCGCCCGGCAAGCCGCTGCTGGTCTATGTCAGCAACGATCTGATGATGGCCAGTCCCGATCTGCCGGAACTGCAGCGTACGGCGGCACGCATAAAACAGGGCGGCACTGGTCAATTTGCCCAAACGCCGTTCTACCAGCAGATTGCCCGCTCTTACGAGCAAGGGGCGGAGTGGATTTTCTGCGCCGACATGGAACAAATTGTCGTGCAGAACGTAGAAGCTAGTGGCAGGAGCCACGAACTGCCGCCGGGGATAGGGGACGTGCGATACCTGACCATGGAACATCGAGAGGTTGGCGGCAAGAGCGAAAGCCATGCCGACTTGACGTTCGCTTCGGAACGGCAAGGCGTGGCGTCGTGGCTGGCGGCACCGGCGTCGATGGGATCGCTGGAATTTGTTTCACCGAACGCTAGTATGGTGACCTCGGCGGTAATCAGGAATCCGCGAAGCATCATGGAAGAGATGTTCAAGATGATGGGGAGCGGCGATGCGCAGTTCGCGCAACACCTGGCCGAATTCGAGTCCAAGACCGGCGTGAACGTGCTGAACGATCTGGCGGCGCCCCTGGGGGGCGAGGTCACGATGGCGTTTGACGGACCGATGATCCCAACACCGCGATGGAAGCTGATTTTCGAGGTGTACGATCCGACGACGCTGCAGTCGACGATTGCGAAAATGGTGGATAGTTTCAACCGGGAAGCCAACGAGCAAGGGCACAATCTGCCCTCGCATAGCATGCAGTTGACGCAGCGGCAGGTTGGATCGCGGACTTACTTTGTGATCAGCAGTCCGAATGAGCCGAATTCGGAAATTGACTATACGTTTGTCGACAGTTACCTGATTGCCGCGCCGGATATGGGCACGATCTCGCGGGCCATTCAATCGCGTGAGGCGGGATACACGCTGGCGCATTCGGCGAGCTTTCAGGCACTTTTGCCGAACGATGGGTATACGAATTTTTCGGCAATCTTCTATCACAACATCGGGCCGGTGGTGGGTCCGCTCGCCGAACAACTGAAAGCCAGCGGGGCGCTGACCCGGCAGCAGCAGCAGTCGGTGGACGCGCTCACGGCGAACTCGGCGCCGGGATTGATTTATGCCTACGGCGAGTCCGACCGGATCGTGGTTGCCAGCAACACCGGATTCATGGGCTTTGATCTGGGAACTCTGTTAACCATGGGTCATAATGGGCCGTTCCTGCCGCAGATGTTTTTGGGCGGGGCTATGAATCATCCGGCACCTCCAACACAGTGAGTACGACGGCACAACGCGGAGCAGCAAGCGGCGAGAGTGAGCAAACGCCGCCTGTTGTTCCGCTTGCGCCGTTGGTCGAGATGCAGGGACTTTCGGTGCGGTTTGGCAACCGGGAGATCCTGTGCGGTATGACCGCTTCCCTGCGCGGACGTTCGATTGGACTGCTGGGTCCAAACGGCGCGGGCAAATCCACGCTGATCAATACCCTGCTTGGCTTCTATAAGTCTTCTGCGGGATCGGCGCGGGTGTTCGGGTACGACGTTGGAACGGAAATCCGGAAAATTCGCGGCCTGGTCGGCTACATGCCGGAGAATGACGCGTTCATTTCGAAGATGAGCGCGGTTTCGTTTGTCCAGATGATGGGGGAACTTTCGGGCTTGCCTTCGGAGATGGCGCTGGAACGGGCGCATGAGGCGCTGTTCTATGTTGGGCTGGCCGAGGCGCGTTACCGGCCGCTGGGAACGTACTCGCTGGGCATGAAACAGCTGGCGAAGCTGGCACAGGCGATCGTGCATGGGCCGAAACTCCTGATACTCGACGAGCCGACGAATGGGTTGGATCCTTCGGCGCGGCAGCGAATGATCCGCATGATCAAGGACATTCGAGACGGCAAGGAGATGCGGATTGTACTGTGCTCGCATCTGCTGCGCGATGTGGAGGACACCTGCGACGAGGTTCTGATCCTGAAACAGGGGCGGATCGCGCATTATTCGAATCTGGATGAAGAGCGCCGAGCCAATAAGCGATTCCTGGAACTGGAGACTTACGGTGCGAACGGCGATTTTACCGAGGCAATCGAGAAACTCGGGTGCGAGTGCGCCGTGACGGCGAATCGCATGAAGATGATTCTGGCGGATGGAGTGGAGACGCGCGACATCTACCGGCTGGCGGCGGAGCGGCAGGTACGCATCCGGCGCATGAATTTCCGGCGGGACACGCTGGAAGATATTTTTCTGAAGGCCATGGAGAGCTAAGGAAACTCCGATCAGGGATCGTAGAGAAAAACACAAGGTCCCTCGGCTCCGCAGAATTGCCGAAAAACGGCAATTATGCTCCGCTCGGGATGACAAAGTAGGAGCTTTAATCAGAGATTCCCTAAGAGCTAAGAGCTGACAGCGGGCAGTTGACGTGCAGAGCTTAAAGCCAGGCCAGGAGAGCACGAATGGCAGTTTACCGGCGTAACTACAAGCCGTACTCGGGGGGGCTGACCGCGACGTGGTCGCGGTGGTTTGTTCTGTTCCGTTACTCGCGACGCAACCTGTTCCGCTCGAAGTTTCTGACTGCGTTGTTTGTGATCTGCTTTTTCTGGCCGCTGATATGTCTGTGCATGATCTATCTGGCGCACAGCGCGAGCTTTCTGCAGCAATTGGGACTCCCCACCGGCGTGCTCTCGATTGACAACAAGTTTTTTTACACTTTCATGTGGGTCCAGGGAGTGCTTGCGTTTCTTTTGACGGCATTCACGGGGCCGGGGTTGATTTCGCCGGATCTGGCCAACGGCGCGCTGCCCTTGTACTTCTGCCGTCCGTTCTCGCGAGTGGAGTACGTGCTGGGCAAGTCGTCGGTGCTGGCCATCCTGCTTTCGCAAATCACATGGGTGCCGGGCTTGGTTCTCTTCATCATGCAGGCCAGTCTGGCGGGGCCGAGTTGGGCGTGGAGCAACCTTTGGATTGCGGGCAGCCTGGTGATTTCGTCTCTGATCTGGATCGCGATCTTGTCTCTGCTCGCGATGGCGCTTTCGGCGTGGGTGAAGTGGAGAATTGTCGCGGGCGCTTTGCTGCTGGGCGTGATGTTCTTCGGAGGCGGCTTCGCCCTTGCGATTAACGGCGTAATGAGAACCGAATCAGGCCATTTCTTCGACATTTTCTACCTCATGAAAACGGTGTGGAATGCGATGTTCCAGGTGGATGCGGACCACGCGATCCCGGTCGCTCAGGCGTGGATCGCACTGCTCGTCTACTGCACGATTTGCCTCGGGCTGCTCATGCGGAAGGTGCGCGCCTATGAGGTGATCAAGTGAGCGTGACCAAGTGAGCGATCGCATTGTTTTCGCGGACGTGTCGAAGTTTTACGGTGAGATTCTGGGAGTGAACCGGGTGAATCTCTCAATTCCTCCGGGCATAACGAGTCTTGTGGGTCCGAACGGCTCGGGCAAGACTACGCTCATGAACCTGATGACGGGGCTGGTGAAACCCTCGCGCGGGCGGGTTCAGGTGCTCGACTATAGGACTGACGATCCCGAAAATCTGTTCAGGATTCTTGGCTACTCCACGCAGTTTGACGCGTTCCCGAAGGGACTGACGGGATTTCAGTTTATTTATTCGTATCTGCGGCTGTCGGGCCGGGATGCGCAGACTGCCGAGCAGATGGCCTGGCGGGTAATTGAGCGGGTGAACCTGGTCGATGCGGCGAAGCGAAACATCGCCGGGTACAGCAAAGGAATGCGGCAGCGAATCAGGCTGGCGCAGGCGCTGGCGCACGATCCGAAAGTGCTGGTGCTCGACGAGCCGCTGAACGGGTTGGATCCGCTGGCTCGGTCGGAAATGATTGCGCTGTTCCGCGCGTCGGCGGCGCAGGGATGCTATGTGATCATTTCGAGCCACATCCTGCACGAAGTCGATGTCATCTCCGATCAGGTCATTTTGCTCAGTAACGGCTATGTGGTGGCGGAGGGCCAGATCTCGACGGTGCGGGGCGAGATTCAAGATCATCCGACGCAGATTTTGATTCGCTGCAGCCGGCCGCGGGAACTTGCCGCGAAGATGCTGGAGGAGGAACTGACGATCGAAGTTTCCATCCACAAGGACGAGCGTGGTCTGCTGCTGAAAACGCGGGATACGGATCGCTTCTATCTCGCGTTGAACGAGCTGGCGATGAATGGGATCGACATTGAATCGGTTGCTCCGGCGGACGACGATGTCCTCTCCGTTTACGAATATTTGATCGGGAATGAAGAGGCAGTGCGATGACCCGAGAGATGATGAGCGTCTGGTGGGCGCAGATCAGGGCCGTGGTCCGGCTGGAGATGAGGAAGACGTTTTTCGCCAAGCGGGGTCTGTGGATTTATCTGGTGGCCGCGCTACCGGTGCTCATTTTCATGGCGTACGCGGTGGCGACCGCGAGCGAGCAGAACCATCGGATGAGCGTGGTGCGGCAGGGCGAGAAGAGGCTGACGTACCAGGATTTGCTGGCGGTGAAGTCGGGCATGACGCAGGAGGAAGTGATTGCAATCCTGGGAAAGCCACCGATCCGGTTTCATTGGACTGACCGTCGACCAACTGGCGACGGAACGACCGGGCCGGGCTCGACCGTGGAAGTGTCTCACGAGAACTATCACTACTCCGATGGTCAGAACGATCTGTTTGTAGGCCTGGTCAACGGCGAGGTCGAGAGCATTAATATTCAGGAAGGTTCCAACCCGGGGCAGGATTCGATTATGTTTGCCGAGGTGTTCCAGTTCTTTTTTCTGCGGCTGGCGATTTTTTTCGGGTGCCTGGGAATCTTCATGAATCTGTTTCGTGGCGAAATCCTGGACCGGAGCCTGCATTTCTATTTTCTTGCGCCGATCCGGCGCGAAGTGCTGATGGCGGGGAAATTCCTGACCGGCTTGCTGGCAACATGCGTGATTTTTGTTACCAGCGAAGTGCTCCAAACCGTTGCGTTTCTGTGGCACTTCACTCCGGGGGCGCGAGATGTCTATCTCTATCACAATCACGGCCTGGAGCATGCCGCGGTGTACGTGGGAGTGACGGTGCTGGCCTGCGTTGGGTACGGAGCATTTTTTCTGGTGGCGGGGATGATGTTCCGGAATCCGATTCTGCCGGCGGCGGCGATCTTGCTCTGGGAATGGATCAATCCTTTCTTGCCGGCGGTGCTCAAGCAGTTCAGCGTGATCTATTACCTCAAGTCGCTGTGCCCGGTGGATATCCCAAGTCCGCCGGGGATGTCGCCAGTGGTGGCGCTGCTGGTTTCTAACTCCGATCCGGTTTCGGCCCCGGTCGCCGTGCTGGGCATCCTGATTGTCGCGTGCATCGCGCTCTATGCATCGAGTTTGCAGGTTCGGCGCATGGAGATTAACTACACCACCGAATAAACGATCGGCGTCACGATCCGGTGTAGAGCTGAAACGGCGCCCAGTAAAAAGGATTGTGGAACACGCTGCCGTGGAGCAACGAGAGCTTGGCGGCGCGGAGAGCCGCGTCCGGACTGGACCCCTTATCCAGTTCGTCATAGAAACGATCCATCAGTTGTTCGGTGGATGCGTCGGTCACTTCCCAGAGGCCCGCGATTACGTTGTGGGCGCCGGCTCGGAGGAAAGCCCATGCGAGTCCGACTAAACCTTCGCCGGAGTAGGCACGTTCCCCTGCGCCGTAACACGCGGAGATCGTTACCAGGTCGGCCTGCAAGCGGTGCTGAACAATGTCGCGAGCATAGAGCTTGAAGGAGTCGGTCTGGTTGGCGCCTTGGGAAAGTACGATTGCGGAGTCGAGCGGACTGAGGCGGCTAGAAATGCCATGGGCGACAAAATGAATGTGCGAAAACTTTCCGGGATCACTGGCCAGGTACGCAGCCGGGGTCGCCTGGTCTCGCTGATAAACCTGTTCTTGCGTTGCGGGGAAGTGTTTGGCAACATTCGCCATTTGCTGGCCAGCCCGCGGCAGCTCTCGGTATTCCTTGCTGGGAGCGACGCTGTCGCCGATGAGAAGCAGGCTGCGGGCGGGATTCGTTTTGTGGGCACTGGCGGCGTTCCCAGCGTTTCTGGCGTTTCTAGCGTTTCCAGGGATGAAGGACGCGGCGAGCACGCGCAGCGAGCTGGCGTCGGCAACTTCGGCATCGTCGATCCAGTAATGGGGCTTGGGGTCGGCGACGATCAGGGTCTCGAAGTTCAGATTGTTCAGGCTGCCGTCGGGAATGATGAAGACCTTGGCGTTGTTCGGGAGTAACGCTTTCGCGGGCGCGATGAGCGTGCGATAGAGAGCGCGTCCATCTTCGCTGGATTCAAGAACGTTTTGGGGGCCGTTGAGCGCCGAGCGATAGCGCTGCACCATCGAATCGATGTCGGCGCCGGGAGGCAGGGGAAACAGGCTGGTCGTTTGAGGAGTGATCGCCCACAGGTACGACTGCTTCTCTCCCAGCCAGTAGAAAAGAAGCACACCCTTGGCTTGACGGGAAAGCTCGCCAGGATGGAGAGAGGGAGGTCCGGCGTGGCTTTCGTTAGGAGATCCCTTGGTTAGCAGGCCCAGGCCCTCGGAAAGCGTTCGAGCACGGTTGTGGTCGGCGCGGCGGAGGGCTTCGTCCGTTTTTCCTTGCGCGACCAGAAAACGGATGTAGTCATCGTAAATACGGGACGCATGGTTCGAAAACGGCAGCCGCGAGTCGTTGCGCTGCAGTGACGAGCGGGCCTGTTCGAGGGTTGCCAAGGCTGCGCGATATTCTTGATCGGCATCATTCATGCGTTTTTCGTCCTCGTAGAGCCGCGCCAGAGCGTGCTCGGCTCGCCACTTCAGCGAGGCATTACCGTGCTGATCGCGCTCGACCTCACGGAATATGCGCTCCGCTTCCGCGCCGTCGCCGGACCGTGCTGCAATCAGTCCCGTGACCAGGAGCGGGTAAAGTTCGTCGAGCCGATTGTTGTCGGCCTGGGCAATCTTAATCGCGTCGTCGGAATACTTGCGGGCTTCTTCCACTTCGCCGTTCTCGACGCACACCAGGGCCAACGCCCGCAGGGCATTGTAGATATCTTCCTGACCTTTAGAGTTTTTGGCGAGGTCTAATGCCTTCAGGTACGACTGCTTGGCGCGCGGGAAATCATGCAACTGGTCGTATACGTATCCAGCGTTGATGGTCCAGGAGAGTTGGTCGATGACATCGCTGACTTGAATGGCGCGCTTCTCCGCGTCAAGCGAGAGGTCCAATGATTTTTCGGAGTCGCCCACATTGAAGTAAGCCCAACCGAGGTTGCCGAGGGCGTTCTGCGCGAGGTCGGCGGCCCCCAGGGTTTCGGCTGCATGGTATGCAGCATCGGACCAGTCGATCGCCTCATCAAAATGCTCGTTCTTTAGCGAGACAGCTCCAAGATTAAGGAGGGCCGTCACTTCCAGGAGGCCGTTGCCATGAGCCCGCGCGAAGGAGAGGCTCTGCTGGAAGAATCTGTGAGCCTCCTCAGACTCCCCGCGCTGGTTGGCGAGCACTCCGTGCGCGCGCATGACACTGCCACACGCATTGTCCGGGGGCTCCACGCAGAACTGGTCCGCCTCTTTAAGCTCTTTGGCCGCTTCCGAATATTCGTGCATGCGGGCATTAGCAGTGGCCTCAAGAGCTAGAACCTCGATGGTTGACGTTCTGCCGAGCGGGCGGGCGGGCTCGGACCTGAGGAGCGGTAACACCTGCGGATACATCCCGCGCCAGAGCAGCACCTCCGCCTCGAGGGTTCTAAATTTCCAGGCCCATTCAGGGTTTGAGCTCCGAAACCGCTGGTAGCCCTGCTCCGCTTGCCGCTGGCTGGCCGCGAGGTCCCCGTGAACAAAAGTCGCTTCAGCACTTTCGTACAGAGTCTGCGGGTCTGCCGCGTTATGACAGCTCAGGCATCCGGCTAAAGCCAGGAGCAACACTAGGGCTTTGTTTGGCCGTTGGCCTTGGTTGTACCGGCGGAGGCCTCGCCGTGACCGACGCAGCCCAGCTTCATCTTGACGACTGTCAGTTCGAAGTAGGGGTTCGGCTTTTTCGGGTCTTCCCCCTCGGTCTCGCCCACTTCGATCTCGCCCAGCGACACCATGCCAAATTCCGGGATCAGCAGAACGTGGCCGAAGATCTGCACGCCCGGAATCGGAATGTCGCCGATGCTCTGGACCAGGGAACATGTGATGGACTTGTGGCAGCCTCGGTACTCCGAGTCGGCAGTACTGATGAGCTCGTTGATGTAGACAAGCTTCTTATCGTACTGATCCTTTAACTCTTTGGGAAGTTCGGGATCGCCGGCGATGACTTCGGTCTGCTCTTTCACTCGGCCGAGGAATTCAGGATCCTGCAGGTAAGATCGGCCGCTGGCGGGGCGGCGTTCTCCGCAAATGCCGAGATTGAGGGTCAACGTAACCGGGAAGCCGCCGACCTGGAAGTTGGTGAATTGCGTGCCCAGGAAGGTCACGTGCGGGACGTGGCCGTTCTCATAAGGGTGATCGGTGGAGACCTGCGACACCAGGCGGTCGGCGGTAATGATTTCGAAAACGTTCAGGCCTTCCAGAACCGAAGTCGAGAGCGTGATCCAGCCATTATGTTTCAGGCTTCGGGCTCCCGATACGCGGGTTTGGCCTTTAGTGAAGGTGATCAGACCCTCAATGCTGACATCTTCGGTGAAGCGCGTGAGGTGCCCTCCCCTCTGGTCGTGCAGGGTGACGGGCGCGTGCCGTTCGATTTTCTGCTCGATCGGGCGTTGCAGGTGCCCGCTGAGGACGTGGGCCTCGGCATGGTACTTGTGGGAGGGTTTCACGGGGCTGGCTGTTTGTGCTTCCGTCATAGTGGCCATAGTGTACCTCCGCTGGGTTGCAACTCACCTCTGAATTTGTAGATGGAAGGACGTGCTCTGGAGGTCTTTGACCTCTCCAGTCGCGGTCACGCCATGTACAGCCAAGGTATAGGTTCCGGCTTCCCGAGTGATCCTTGGGACCGTTACCGACCACTGATCCTGACCGGCTGCGGGCGTGATCGTGAAAGAGCCTTCCAGCTTTCCGCTGGGGCTATGCAGATCGGCCGTATAGCGCAGGTAAGCTCCATCGGGCGGGATTCGCACGAACAGCAGGAGTCCCTGGCCCTCCGGCACGACAGTCGGCGTGCTGCCCCAGGTCCCCATGTTGACCGAAACCGCGGGCAAAATCTGGGGCTGGTTGAGTTCGGATCGTAGCCTTGGATACGTGACCAGATTCTGATACCCAGCCACCGCTAGCAGAAGGGCCAACGCAGGCGCGGCAAATGCCGGACGTAGCCAGGCAAACCATCCGCGGGGAACCGGGTCCGGCCTCGCCGCCCCGCGGGCTGGAATTGGCTCGGAGCTCTCCGCCAGGACAAGCTTGCTGTGCTCCACGAACTGGGAGCCAGCGCCAACGTCCAGGGCGCATTCCGGGCAGTCAAAGTAGTGCTCTTCGAACTCGTCCCGGACCTCGGAATCGAGCTCGTTGAGCAGGTATCTTTCCGTCATTTTTTCTCGAACCACCGCTGTGTGGTCCATGGTTTTTTCCCCTGCGCTTAGTGAGCGCTCTTGCAGCATGGCAACGTTCTTAAGCAGGAGCAAAATCTGGGGGTTTCTCTCCCGATTGCTTCAGATACGATGACTTAAATGCCTGTTTGGCGCGGTGTAAGAGCACGCGCAAATATTCGCGATCGACGCCGAAATCACGGCAAACCTGATCCTTATCCCGCTCTTCGAGGAAAACTTCGCGGAGCAGGCGGCGATCGCGCTCGGAAAGTTCTTGCAGGATCTCGCGGACCTTCTTTTCTCTTTCCCGGGCGCTGAGCGCTCCCAAAAGATCGACGTTCAATGCGGGAAAGTTCTTTTCTTCCTCTTCGTCGAGGGAGGTGTTGCGGGTTGCCGCCCGGTAGTGCTCCAGCAGGACGTTGTTGCAGATGGAGTTGACGAACGATCCGAGGCGGTCGGGTTGATGAATCTTGCCGTCGCGCAGGGCCACAAAGAAACGGGCAAAAGTTTCCTGACGAACATCCTCGATGGCCTCTGGCGACTTCAAGCGAGAGCCCAACTTGATCTTGATCAGCGCGCCGAAATAGGCGGAGAAATGCTCCTGTGTCCGGAAGTCCCCGGACCGCAAGCGGCTGAGATAGGGTTCGTCAAATGTCTGAAACTGCAAGAACTTGCCCCGCACATTCGGAAGTGTCAGAAAGTGTAGCACCGGAGAAGGCGCGACGTTGCCGTTTTCCGGGGCGGGTGCGACGGGGCGTTTTACGAGCGAGAGATGGTTGCGACGGCAAACCGCGGGCGGGATGGGCCTAGCGTTCGGCATGGGGAGAATCAAGCTTCCTGCGATCAAGCTTCTGCGAAGCTGGACCGCACGTTAGTTGGACCGAGCGTACTGAGACCGAGCGTTAGAGAATCTGTACCTTCTTGGGGAAGTCTGAATTCAGAAGCACCGGAGCCGCTTCCCCCCGGATCGGCTCCGGCACTTACGAGAACCTCACCCAGTGGTTTCCGGGCTGGGTTCGTGAACTGTGGCTCACCGCGTTTCAGGCGATGTCCTCCACTTATTGGGATAGTGCAGGGAAGGCGATAAACGTTTCAAAAAAACTTTCGAGGGGTTGGACCGGGGGGGACCCAGCCGCTCCCAAACGTCTACCGGAAGGGGCTCTCGGGTGCGAGAACGGGCAAAATCAGTGTAGGATGGCGGCTGCTGCCTGACCCCAAAGGAGATTCCTGCATAAATGAACCCCAACAGTGGAAGCAGATTATGCCTGACGACGGTCGCTCTCGCGGCCGTGGTTTTCCTGGCTGCGATTCCGGCTGCGCCGGCACAAGATGCGAGTACAGCGGTCAGAAACTTCCGGCAGGTGGTGATTTCTCCGGATGGAACGCAGGTGGCGTGGGTGGAACCGGCAGCAGGCGGAGGATCGGCCATTTATGTGCAAGATCTGAAGGCATCCGGTTCGCAGCCGCGGCGGGTTTCAGCGGCCAGCGAGGGCGGTAGTGCGCATGAAGCAGACGTCTCGTGGTCGGCTGACAGCAAGCAGTTGGCGTTTCTATCGGACGCGGGGGGCGACGGCCAGTCCGAACTGTACGTGGCGGCTGTGGATGGCGCGGCGCGAAAGTTGACGAATCTGAAAGGGTTCCTGTCCGACCCGGCTTGGTCGCCCGACGGAACGACGGTGGCGATTTTGTTCACGGAAAATGCGCCGCGGGCGGCGGGTCCACTGATGCCGATGACGCCCGAGACCGGGCTGGTCGACAGCAAGGTTTACGAAGAGCGTCTCACTACCGTTGAGGTTGCAACGGGCACGGTGCGGCAACTGTCGCCGCCCGACATGTACGTCTACGAATACGACTGGTCGCCGGACAGCAAGAACTTCGCGCTGATTGCCGCCCATGGCGCGGGGGATTCGAATTGGTACGTTGCTCAGGTCTACCGGCTGGGCGTGGCGAGCGGAGACCTGCAACCGGTTTATAAACCTCACTTGCAGATCGCGAAACCGCGCTGGTCTCCTGATGGAAAGAGCATTGCTTTCATTGAAGGGCTGATGAGCGATGAGGGGTCCACGGGGGGCGACATTTTTGTCGTGCCGGCGGGCGGCGGGAATGCTCGTAACGTCACTCCTGGAATTGCAGCGTCGCCCAACGGAATTTTCTGGACGGCGCCCAACAAGATTTTATTTACCGAAAACGTAGATGGCGAGTCCGGTATTTCGACGGTCGATCTTAGCAGCGGGAAGATTGCTTCACTCTGGTCGGGGGCGGAATCGCTGACGGTGTCGTTTTCGTCGAATCGCGAAAGTTCCGCCGCACTGCGAAGTTCAGCGGCGCATCCCGCGGAGATCTGGGTGGGATCCGTTGGCAATTGGAAACAGTGGACGCATTACAACGACGCGGTCCGCCCCGACTGGGGCGAAATGAAGAGCCTGCATTGGACGAGCGACGGTATGCGGATCCAAGGCTGGCTGATGTATCCCAAGGAGTATGACCCGAGCCACCGGTATCCGATGGTCGTGATTGTGCATGGCGGCCCGGCGGCGGCGGTGCGCCCAAGCTGGCCGGCCCGCGGGTTGAATCTGGATAGTCTTTCCGCGAAGGGATATTTCGTGCTCTATCCCAACCCCCGCGGGAGCTTTGGGCAGGGCGAAAGGTTTACCGAGGGGAACGTCAAAGACTTCGGCTATGGAGATTTTCGCGACATCATGGCGGGAGTCGACGGAGTTGTGAAAACTCTGCCGGTCGATGAGCAGCGCGTCGGAATCTTTGGCTGGAGCTACGGCGGATACATGACGATGTGGGCTGTGACCCAGACCCATCGCTTTCGCGCGGCGGTGGCGGGCGCGGGGTTGTCGAACTGGCAGAGTTATTACGGGGAAAATGATATTGACGAGTGGATGATTCCCTATTTCGGCGCCTCGGTGTATGACGATCCAGCGGTTTACGCGAGAAGCTCACCGATGACGTTCATCAAGAATGTCAAAACGCCGACGCTGATCCTGGTGGGGGAACGCGACGGCGAAGTGCCGGAACCGCAATCGCGCGAATTCTGGCACGCGTTGAAGACGTTGGGTGTGGAGACGCAGTTCGTGGTCTATGAGGGCGAAGGGCATTCGATTCGGCAGCCGGCGCATCAGCGGGACATTATGGAGCGGCTGGTGGGATGGTTCGATCGTTATTTGAAAGCGGATTTGAAAGCTGAGCCGGCTCAGCATTAAAGCCTGATTCAGGAAGTTGGTCACTTTGGCGCTGCAAGAGAAGAGCTTTAACCACGAAGGACACGAAGTATCACGAAGGACTTCCTTCTACTTGGGTCCCGGTGTTCGTGACGACGGGTGTGCTTCTTGTGTAGAGTGTTGTGCGGAACTTCCCAGCCCTGATTTGAATTCAGTGGAGGCAATCTTGAGAAATAGACTGTCGTTATTCGTTGCAAGTCTGCTTGCAGTCATAGCGGTGATCGGCCATCCCAGCTTCGTCTTCGCCCAAGCGACGCCCGCGCCAGCCCACAAGGCTCCGGCTGCAGTGGCGAGTGTGGACATCCCGATTCCAGATATCAAGTACACCAAGTTTGTGCTGGCCAACGGGCTGACTGTGCTGGTGCATGAAGACCACAAGGCGCCGATTGTGGCGGTGAACACGTGGTATCACGTGGGTTCGAAGAATGAGAAGCCGGGCAAGACCGGATTTGCCCATCTGTTCGAGCACCTGATGTTCAGCGGCAGCGATGACTTCAATCACACGTATATCAACGCCATGGAAAAGGTTGGGGCCACGAACCTGAACGGCACCACCAATAACGATCGCACGAATTATTTTGAGAACGTCCCGACGTCCATGCTGGACTACGTGCTGTTCGCGGAGAGCGACCGCATGGGCCATCTGCTGGGCGTGCTCGACCAGAAAAAGCTCGACCTGCAGCGCGGCGTGGTGCAAAACGAAAAACGCCAGGACGAGAACCAACCTTACGGAGTTACCGAAGAGCTCATTGCGGAGAACACTTACCCGGTCGGGCATCCCTACTCGTGGACGGTGATCGGTTCCATGAAAGACCTGGACGCAGCTTCTTTGAGTGACGTCCAGGAATGGTTTAAGACGTATTACGGGCCGAACAACGTCACGGTGGTGGTTGCGGGCGACGTGACGCCGGAAGTCGCGCGGGAGAAGGTTGGAAAATATTATGGCGAGATTCCTCCTGGCCCGCCTATAGCCAAGCAGGAAGTATGGATCGCGAAACACACGGGCACACATCGCGGATGGGTGCAGGATCGTGTTCCCCAAGCTCGCCTTTATCGCATCTGGAACGTTCCGGAATTTGGGTCACCCGAAGAAGCGTTGTTGGATTTGGCGGCGCAGGTGCTCGGCCAGGGCAAGACCTCGCGGCTCTACAAGCGGCTGGTCTATAAAGATCAGATTGCGACCAGCGCGACCGCGTCGAACGACACGAACGAGATCGGCGGGCAGTTCGATTTCACGCTCACCGCGAACCCGGACGGTGAACTGAGTAAGGTGGAAAAGACCGCAGACGAGGAATTGCAGAACTTCCTCAAGAACGGTCCTACCGCTGCGGAGTTGCAACTGGCCAAGACGCAGATTCTCGGGAGGTATGCGCGGATCGTGGAGCGGATCGGCGGCTTCGGGGGAAAAAGCGATCTGCTGGCGACCTGCCAGACCTACCGGGGCAATCCTGATTGCTACAAGGACTATCTGAAATGGGTGAAGGCCGCGACCCCTGCCACGGTGAAGAAAGCCGCCGATGACTGGCTGAGTGATGGCGACTACGTTTTGGAGGTGCACCCGTATCCTGCTTCTTTCAAGACTGACGCCAAGCTAGACCGGTCGAAGGAGCCTGCACCGGGCGATCCGATGTCGCTCAAGCTTCCTTCCTTAGAGAGAGCCACGCTCAGCAACGGGCTGAAGGTCGTGCTGGCGGAGCGCCACACCGCTCCGGTGGTGAACTTCACGTTGATAGTCGACAGCGGGTACTCGGCCGATCCAGCAGATGCGACGGGTACGGCCAGCTTTGCGCAGCGCATGCTGGAGGAAGGCACGCCGACGCGCGATTCGCTGAAAATTGGCGAGGAACTGGAATCGCTCAGCGCCAACTTCAATGCCGGCGCTAATCTCGATTACTCCCTGGTCAGCCTGAATACTCTGAAGAGCACGATGGACGCGTCACTCGACATTTATGCGGACCTGATTCTGCATCCGGCGTTTCCGCAGAAGGAGTTTCAGCGACTGCAGAAGGAACGGCTTGCCGGCATCCAGCGCGAGAAGGTGACGCCCCAGTCCATGGCACTGCGGGTGGTACCGACGCTGATCTATGGGCAGGGGCATCCCTACGCAGTGCCGTTCACTGGCACTGGCACAGAAGCCAGCGTGAGCAAGATGACGCGCGAGGACCTGGCCAAGTTCCACGAGACCTGGTTCAAGCCCAACAATGCCACGCTGCTGGTGGTGGGGGACACCACACTGGGCGAAATCAAACCTAAGCTGGAGAAACTGCTGGCATCATGGCAGGCTGGCAACGCTCCGAAGAGGACCGTGCCCCACGTGGACGAACCGGCGAAGGACGTGGTGTATCTCATCGACCGGCCGGGATCGGGGCAGAGCGTGATTTTTGGGGCGCAGTTGGCGCCGCCGCAGAATGATCCGGACGCCATTGCGCTGCAACTGGTAAACGGCATCTTCGGCGGAAAGTTCAGCTCGCGGATCAACATGAACCTGCGCGAGGACAAGCATTGGTCATACGGTGTGCGTACCGTACTGCCAGCTGCGCGCGGACAACGTCCTTACATCAGCATCTCGGCGGTGCAGACCGATAAGACCAAGGAATCCATGGTGGAGTTGGTCAAGGAATACAACAACATCGTGGGCGGGAAACCGATTTCGGCGGAAGAACTGAAGGACGAGCAGAGCAATACCACGCTTGGACTGCCGGGGACTTTTGAGACTGTCCAGCAGCTCAGCGGCGCTTATGGCAACATTCTGCAGTTTGGATTGCCGGAGGACTACTACAACACCTTTACCCAAAAAGCGCTGGCTTTGACGCCAGACAGCGCCAATGAAGTCGCCAAGAAATATATTCTGCCGGATCATCTGGTGTGGGTGGTCGTTGGGGACATGAGCAAGGTTGAGTCCGGCATCCGCGAACTGAACCTGGGTGAAGTACACAAGATCGACGCTGACGGGAACCCGGTGAAGTAAAGCCGCGGTTCCGAATCGCGCCCCACTGGCCGTGCCGGTCTCGTCTGCGCTACGGCCGCTGCACTGCGGCGACCGGACCGTGGTTTTTTCTCAGCATGGCGTCGCACTTAACGATCTCTTGGGCGATCCGGTCGGGCTCTCCGGCCTCTTCTCCGCGCAGAGCCGCTCCCGAGCGGAGAGATTGATAGCTCTCGGAGGCTTGCTCGTACCAGGACCGGGCTTGACTCCAATGACGGACCTGTTGGTTCTTGAGGGTATGGGGCCGCATGGCGAGTATTTGTTCCGAGTCGCCGAGCGTCGCGTAGGAAAGGGCGACGGCCTCTTGTCTGCCTTTATTCTTCGGGTCGTCGGTGAAAAGTTTCTTGCGGATTTCCAGAGCTTTGAGTTCGTAGTCCAGACCGCCGGATTGGCCGGCCTTGGTCAGCAGCAATCCGAGTTGGTTTTCCGCCAACGCTTGGGCGACGTGGGCTCGGGCATTGCTGGCGTCGGCTGACGACACGGATTCGGCGTTGGCCAGCGCTTTGCGCCAAGTCAGAATGGCCGCAGCCAGGTCCCCACCGTCAGCCAACGTCGTCCCGAGATCGCTGTACGCAGCAGACAGGTCGAGATGGGCCCGAACCTCGTTCGGATTAGCAGCCAGCAACGCCTCGTTGATGCCTACAGCCTGGCGGCATAACGAGAGCGCCTTGGGACGGTCTCCGGCTTTGCCGACGTTATAGCAGGCTTCGCGATAACCGGCTGCTAACGCGTAGAGAGCCGTGGAGTCCTCCGGTTTGCTCTGGCTGACTTGCTCGTAGAGTTCGACGGCTTTCAAGTCGTTTTGGACAGCGCTGGCCCATTCGCCGTTCACACTGAACAGACGGCCTAGCGTGTAGTAGGAGCTCCCGAGGCTGAGGGTCGCCTTGGCATCATTCGGGCTGGCGGCGTGCAATGCTTCGTAAATCGCGAATGCCTTCTGATCGTTTTCCCTGGCTCCGGCAAAGTCGTTCAAGAGTGCGCAAACTTGTCCGAGCCTTTGATACACGAAGGCAAGATCGCGGCGATCTGCCGGATTCGCGGGGCCGTTGGCAACCAGAGTTTCGCGGATGGTCAATGCCTTGTGATAACTCTCCAGGGCATCGGAGGAGTGCCCAACATTTTGCTGACTGTTGAGCAGACCCTGAATGTCTCCGACCCTCTGGTAGGCGGTGGCGAGTTCACGCTGCAGCGAAGGATCTCCGGTGGCTTCGGCGGCCAGACTGTCTAGATATTTCAATGCTTTGGTGACGAGCAGCTTTCTCGCTGTGGTCGCACCCGGCAGATTCGCAATCGAATCGTTGATGTCGAACATCAGGGAATTAGCCAGTTCCCGCACGTCGTTAAAACGTCTTTCGGCTCGTGCGCGCTGGGCGCGTTCCAGGCGGGATTCGCGGATGATCGCCGCCATGCCTGCAATCAGAGTTATGACCGCCAGTGAAGCTGCGATCACGCCAGCCTTGTGGCGCTTCACAAACTTCGCGGCGCGATAGCTGAGTGTTCCTTTCCGTGCCAGGACAGGCCGGCCTTCCAAGTGGCGGCCAATGTCTTCGGAGAATTGTTCGACCGAGGAGTAGCGGCGGTCTTTTTCCTTGCGGATCGCGTGCAACACAACCTGGTCAAGATCGCCGCCGAGACTCCGGCGAAGACGATCGGGTTGACCCTCGCGGGTGCTGCTGACCGTTTCCGGCGTGAGCCGCACCGGTTTGCCATCGGGGCCGGGCACCTCTTCGACGCGGTTGACAGCGGTGCTGGGTTTCTCGGGGTCGATCTCGCAGATGGCCCGCGCCACTTCATGCGGCGAACGCGTGGTTAAGTAGTAAGGAAGGTGACCGGTCAGAAGGTAGTAGAGCAAGACTCCGAGCGAGTAAACGTCGCTGGCGGTGGTGATCGCTTCTCCACGGATTTGTTCCGGGCTGGCATATTCCGGGGTCATGACACGCATCGCCGTCATGGTCGGCTCGATGGCGCGCGGAAAGTGCTCGGCGTCCATGATCTTGGCGATCCCAAAATCGAGTAACTTGGGCACTCCTTCGCTGGTGACCATGATGTTGCTGGGCTTGAGGTCGCGATGGACGACGAGATGCTGATGAGCGTAATGCACTGCGGAGCAGACGCTGCGGAAAAGCTTGAGCCGCTCCACCGTCGAGAGGCGGTGGGATTCGCAGTATTGATCGATGGGCCGGCCCTCGACCAGTTCCATGACAAAGTAGGGCAGGCCGTCGTCGGTGGTACCGCCGTCGATGAGTCGCGCAATGTTCGGGTGCTCCAGGCTGGCGAGAATCTGCCGTTCGTTCTTGAAGCGCTCGAGGACGAAATGCGTGTCGAAGTCGGCTTTAACCAGCTTCAGAGCGACCAGCTTCTGATATTGGTCGTCGGCGCGGACGGCGCGGTAGACCTCGCCCATGCCGCCATACCCGAGCCTCTCTACGATGCGATAGTGCGAGATCATCCGGCCGATCAGGCGGGGAGTTGCGTCTGACTGATGCGAATCACGCTCACCATCCGCCAGGGACTTGGCGGCCTGTTCCAGGGCGGGAGTCTCGATGAAATGTTCGGCTTGCTTTTGATGGGCCAGCAGAGACTGGACTTCACGCAGCAGAGATTGGTCTCCTGCGCAAGCCGATTGCAGAAACGCGGCCCGCTGACTCTCTTCGCGTTCCAAGGCCGCGTGGCAGAGTTGCTCGACTTCATTCCAGCGTTCAGGTTGCATTGCGTTCTTCACCACCGGACATCTCTCGCAACAACCACAGCTTCGCCAGGCGCCAGTCGCGTTTGACGGTCTCTTCGGAAACCTTCAGCACTTCGGCGGTTTCCTGGACGCTCAGTCCACCGAAGAAGCGAAGTTCCACGACTTGACACTTTCGCTGATCGACGCTCGCCAAACCGGTCAGGGCGTCGTCGAGGGCGACCAGGTCGGCGGAGGGCTCGCTTGCCACGACGAGTTGCTCGTCGAAGGTGACTTGTTGGGCGGCGCCACCGCGTTTCTGGTAGTGCCGCGAGCGGGCAAAGTCGGTAAGAATGCGGCGCATCATCCGAGCGCAAACGGCCAGGAAATGCGCCCGGTCCTGCCAGGTCACGCCGCGAAAATCCACCAGCCGCAAATAAACCTCATTGATAAGGGCCGTGGTTTGAATGATGTGGCCGGGGTTTTCCAGCGCGACATAATACCGGGCTCGGCGGTGCAGTTCTTCGTAGACGAGCGGTGTGAGTTTCTCCAGGGCCTGCTGATCCCCGCTGCTCCAGGCACGCAGCAACTGCGTCACTTCATGGGCAGAAGGGGTCGACATTCGATCCTCACAGGGGTGGGAGGGACCCTAGTGGGGCGGAGGTTATCACATTTCCTCCGGTGCTTGCCATGCGTGCGGCCCCTCCGCGGATCGGGGAGCCGTAAATTGTTCTGCTCCGTTACCTTTTTCGCGGGCGTTTCGCGCTACTGCAAACAGAAGGGTTTCGTGGGCAGCAAGTAGGGATTAATGCCAGAAGGAGAAAACCTATGCACTGTACGCGTTGTGGGACGCAACTGACTGATAACAGCGGCTTTTGCCAAAACTGTGGGCAGGCGGCAGGCACCGGGATTTTGGGCAACCCGACTGCTTCGGGAGCGGCGGTGGTTCCGAATGCGCCAACCTCCGCGACGACCACGATGGCGTCGAACATCGCGGGATTGCTAAGTTACATCCTTGGGTTCCTGAGCGGCATCTTTTTTCTGGTTGCCGAACCCTACAAGCGCGACCCCTTCGTGCGCTTCCATGCCTTTCAGTCGATTTTTCTCAGCGTGGCAGCAATTGTCGTGCGGCTCGGCTTCGGCGTGATGCTGTCGATCATGCCGTGGTCTCTGTGGAGCCTGATCAGCATGATTTCGGCGCTGGTGTCGTTGGCGTTCTTCCTTCTATTCCTGTTGCTCATGTTCAAGGCCTACAGCAATGAGCGCTTCAAGCTGCCAGTGATCGGGGACCTGGCGGAGCGGCAGGCGCAGGGACCGCCATGACAACTTCGCTTCTCCAAGGTGCGCTGTAGGCACGTACGTCGGGATGCGGCAATGCTGGGGGGCTTGCCGCGTCCCGGGTTTCACAGAAATTTGCCACTTCAATAAGGAGCCAACGATGAACAACAAACTATTCACACTCGAACGATTCAGCACGGCCCGCAACGCTGCTGTCGCAGTTCTGATTTTCGCTTGCACGTGTGTTCATGCGCAGGTGCATAACCCTTCGTTTTCCGCTGATCAGGTCCAGGTCATGGGTAAACGGACCACGACCAGCAAGGTGTATTCCAGCGAAAAGGCGGTCCGCATCGAGAAGGAAGAAAAAGGCAAGCAGAGCATCACCATCATGCACCTGGACCGGAAGGCGGTGTGGGTGCTGAATCCTGAGCAGAAAACATATATGGATATGGGGGGCATTGGCGCGGCCGGCGCCGAAATGGCATCCAGCATGGAAGGAGCAAAAGTGCAACGCGACCCGCTCGGCAGCGAGCAAGTCGGCGCCTACCACTGCGACAAGTACCACGTGGAGACCACCTATGACGGCCACGTCTACAAGAGCCTGGAGTGGGATGCCAAGGAGTTGGACGGATTTCCGGTCAAGCAGGCCGACGAGAAAGGAAGCTGGTCCAAGGAGTATCAGAACGTGAAATTAGGTCCACAGGACCCGTCGCTGTTCGAGGTTCCTGCGGGTTACAAGAAGCTGGACCTGGGCGGTTTGTTCGGGAATCGGTGACGGCGCTGGCCCGGCACCTCACGCAAGCGCTCAGAGCGCAACGAGGAGGGAGAGGAATATGAAGCTACAAATGCTGGTTGTGAAAATCACTGGATTGATAATCGGGTCATGTTTGGCGATGTCATGTCAGAGCAGCAAGCCAGCTACGTCCACGAGCATGTTCTCGTCGCCGGTAGCGCATGCATCGCAGGACCCCGCCAACGACTACAGCAAGCCCTATCTCACCGACGAAAAGATGCTGCAGTTCCTCGCCTCCATGAAAGAGGAGCACAACCCGCTGGAGCTCATGTTCAAGCAAGGCGGCGAGGCGCAAAACCCGGCTTTGTTGGGAGCTCGCATCGAGGAATTCAATTCCTTCGCCCGCAAGTACGGCTTTCAGGATTATCAGGACTACACCAGCGTGTGGGGCAGGATTACGGTGGGCGAGATGCAGATTTGGGGCGCGAAGACATTCGAAGACATGATCAGTGGCGCGCAGGCCGAGCTGAAGAAACCGGACCTGGCCCCGGAGATGCGAAAGGTCTATGAAGACCAGATCACCACGGCACAGAAAGGCCTCGACGACATGAACAAGAAAAACTCCGGGGTCAATGGCGCAGACATGGAATTAATCAAGAAATACGAAGAGCAGATCGATGCCGCGGAAAAGAAATATAAGAACGGGCAGTGACGGCGGGAGTCCGAAATGGCGAAAGGGAGAATCCGAATGAAAAGAGCTGGCTTGAAAATGGTGCTGGTTGGATCGCTGGTGCTATTCGGCGCCGGGTTGGTTACGGCGCAAGACGCCGAGGGCAGCAAGGATCACCCGCTGATTACTCGCTATCCCGGTTCGGTGATCAACCGATATTCCCAAAAAGCGTTCGACGAATATGAACTTCCTCTGAGCGGAGTCGCCGACGGAAAGTATGAAAAGACTCAGCACCTGGACGGCAAGGTCACCGCGATTTACTACGTTGCTCCGGAAGGCCGCAGCGCGCTCGAGATCTTTCGCAACTACGAATCGGCGCTGAAGAACGCTGGTTTTCAAGAGATGTTCACTTGCGCCAAAACCTGCGGCGACCAGCCGCCCCGTGGCTACTATCCACTGGATGATGCGTTCGGGAACTACTCCGTTGACACTCGCTATCTCGCTGCCAAGTTGACCCGCGCGGCGGGCGATGTTTACGTTGCGCTCTGGGAGTATGACAGCAGCTTTGACGTCAAAACATTTCTTGCCGTTGTCGAAGTGAAGCCGATGGAGTCGGGATTGGTGACCGTAAACGCGGCGTCGCTCGCTAGCGACATTACTCGAACCGGCCACGCGTCGATCTACGGTATCTACTTCGACACCGGGAAAGCCGATGTGAAGCCGGAGTCGGACTCCACGCTCAAGGAAATCGCAAAGCTCCTGCAGCAGGATGCGAAACTGAAGCTCTACGTCGTCGGGCACACTGACAACGTGGGGATGCTGGCCAGCAACATGGATCTCTCCAAGCGACGCGGGGATGCGGTGGTGGCGGTGCTTGGGACGAAATACGGCGTTGCCGCGGCGCGCCTCAGCGCGCAGGGAGACGGGCCGACCGCCCCGGTAGCCTCCAACGACAACGAAGACGGCCGCGCCAAGAATCGGCGTGTCGAATTGGTGAAGCAATAACCTGAATCTCTCCGGCGCGGCGAAATCGGAGCACAGGACACGCACATTAGATTCACTAGAGAGGTTGGATACTCCATCAAAGGCGAAGGTTGCTCTCGCCGGTCTCTTTTGTTAGCGACGGCGGTGAGGCCGGCTCTGCCCCAGCACTGCGAGGGCCCGACCCACACTACTTTTTCGATGCTTCGCGGCGAACTCCGCGCTTGGCAATGCCTCGTCATCTTCAGCTACTTCACTCTGTCCTTTCATAGATCACTCTCATTAAATTCATTTTCTGGTAGAAGCCGCGGGTGTTCCACCAACATCGCAGTGCAACTATTTCCAAAAACAAATTGTTGACCACGTCAATCCGACGTTGAGTTTTGTATGTCCGCATTGTCCCTTTGTCTTGCCGTCACTTAGATCGGAGAAGTCGATATGGGTGGCGATTCGACTGCACAACGCAATGTCAGTATGCGGAGAAAACAACCATGCGATTGACAACATTCAGCAGACTCCTTGTTGTGATAACTGTGTCAGCTCTTGTGCTGCCGGCCATGATGCCGGCGCAAAGCACGACGAACGGCGCGATCAGCGGAACGATCAGCGATCCCAGCGGCGCAGTTCTGCCGGACATCACCATCAACCTGAAGAGCGTCGAGAAGGGCTTCACCAATACGACCAAGACGAACTCGCAGGGCTTCTACCGGTTTCCCTTACTGGAACCGGGAACGTATGCGGTCACAATTTCCGCAGCCGGGTTTAAGACGTTAACTGCGACTACAACGGTAAGCGTGGGTGCGACCGCTATCGTCAATACGAGACTGGAAGTCGGGGCCCAGGGTACGACGGTGGAGGTCTCGGGGGAATCTCCTCTTCTGCAGACGGAGACGTCGGAGGTGTCGACGACGTTTAACGCGCGCGCGATTTCGGAAGTGCCGAACCCAGGCAACGACCTGAGCTTCGTGGCGCAGACGGCTGCGGGATCGGTGATGAACACGGGCATGGGATTTGGCAACTTCTCCAGCTTTGGCGTGTCGGCGACCTCCAATTTGTTTACGTTGAACGGCATGTATGACAACGACCCGTTCCTGAACGTAAACAATTCGGGGGCGACCAACCTGCTGCTGGGTAACAACGAGGTGCAGGAAGCGACAGTAGTGACCAATGGATACTCGGGCCAGTATGGAGGCTTCGCGGGCGCGAACGTAAACTACATCACCAAGTCCGGGTCTAATAACTGGCACGGCAACGCCAACTACTGGTGGGATGGACGGGCGATGAATGCCAACAACTTCTTCAACGTGGGAAACAACGCGCCCCGTCCATTCGTAAATGCCAACCAGTACGCGGCATCGTTTGGCGGACCGATCAAGAAAGACAGGGCGTTCTTCTTCTGGAACTACGAAGGGCTGCGCGTGATCTTGCCGACCAGCTCACAGGTACAGGTTCCAGATCCGCAGTTCCAGAGCGCGATTCTTGACAACCTCAACGGCACGGGCCTCAGCCAATCGGTGCCGTTCTACCAGAAGATGTTTAGTCTATACAACGGCGCCATTGGCGTCTCCCGGGCGGTGAAAGGAGTTCCCAACGCCACGGATACCACCGGGTGCGTCGGAAACACATTCACCGATACGACCGGAACGCTGTTGCCGGTGGGAACCGCATTCGGTGGTGACGGGCTGTCTTGCGCCGACTCCTACCGCGGCACGGCGCCGAACTTCACCCACGAGTACCTTACTTCCGGCAGGTTTGACTTCAACATTACCAACAACGACAAGGTGTTCGTGCGCCTGCAGGAAGACAAGGGCGTTCAGGCAACTTTCACCGATCAGATCAACTCAGCCTTCAACGCGGTCAGCACGCAGCCTGAATATCAAGGGCAAGTGAGTTGGAACCGCGCTTTTGGCACGAGGGCTGCCAATAACCTGGTTTTCTCGGACCAGTACTACAGCGCGATTTTTACGACCGCCAATCTTGCCAGCTCGCTCAACACATTCCCCACCACGGTGATTGTCAACGATGGAAGCTTCACGGGGCTGGGCGGCATAGATTTCAACTGGCCGCAGGGCCGCAATGTGACCGGCTACCAGATTGTGGACGACTACTCCTATAGCCTGGGCAGCCAGCACACGCTCAAGCTGGGTTTGTACTTCCACCGCAATCTGGTGAGCGACCATGACTACGGCCCGTTTACCAGCGGCCTTGCACTTCCGCTCAGCATCAACATGTTCTATGGCGGTCAGTCGCTTTTGGACCAGAATTTCGCCACCGCTCCGGAACAAAACATCAAGCTGTACCAACTGGGTTGGTATGTACAGGACGAGTGGAAGGTCAAGAGTAACCTGAAGCTCACCCTAGCCTTGCGCGGGGACCACAATTCGATTCCGACTTGTGCGACGAATTGCTTCGCAAGGTTGTCGGGGACGTTTGGCAGCATCAGCCACGATGCGACCATTCCATACAATCAGACGATCCAGACGGGGATCGGCCAGGCGATTCCTTCTTTCACCACCATTGCGTGGCAGCCTCGATTTGGATTCAGCTGGTCGCCAGGGGTGCTAAAGAATACGGTACTCCGCGGCGGTATTGGACTGTTCATGGATACATTCCCTGGGCAGGTTGCGGACAGTCTGTCGAGTAACACCCCTGTGCTGAACGCGTTTCCGTTCAACATTTTCAATAACCTCTCACCCCAGCAGGTGGCGAACGGCGGCAACATATTCAGCACCGCATCCATCTCGAACACCGCGCTGAGCCAAGGCTTCAGCGCTGGGGAAACTCTGGCGGAGATTCAGGCCGCCGCAAACGCGGCGGGTGGAGTCTTCGCTCCTCCGGGATTTAACAATGTTACGGCGATCAAGGCGCCGGAGTACTGGGAGTGGAACTTCGAGGCCCAGCATGCCATCGGCAACAACACCTCAATTACCATCAACTATGTGGGCAACCACGGCTACCACGAGACCGCATTTTTCAACAACGTGAATGCCTTCTGCCCGACCGGCTACCCCGGACCGGGTATCTCGTATTGCCCGAATGGATTTCTAAACCTACCGGCAACGCAGCCTGACCAGCGTTTCGGAACAGTAAACCAAATCGAAACCGCGGCCGTGTCAAATTACAATGGCCTGACCTTCACGGCGCAGCATCGATTCGGCCACGGACTCCAGTTGCAGGCCAACTACACCTGGAGCCACGCGCTGGATGAAATATCAAACGGAGGTTTTAACCAGTTCATTGCCAACAATAGCGGTGTCGGCCGAGTTGGCAGTTTGCTCAACCCGATCAACGACAACAATATCCACCAGTACAATTACGGGAACGCCGACTACGATACGCGGCACTATGTGAGTATGAATTACGTGTACGAACTACCCAAGGGTCCGACGCCGTTCTTGAAGGGCTGGCAGCTTTCTGGGACGCTCTTTGCGCGGTCGGGCTTACCGTACACCGTGGTCGACACCGGTGCGTCCGGCGGGTTGAGTGGTTACGGCTACGGATCTGCGGCTTATGCGAACTACGGTGGACCTTCGTCACACCCGGCCTGCAACAGTCCGAGCAGTGTATCGTCGGGGCCTTGCCTGTCGAGCTCACTGTTTCCCGATATCGCGAATGGTAAGACCATCCTCGACCCCACTACCCATCAGCCTGTCGGTACCGGTCAGGCGCAGTTGATCTCGGCAACGATGCTCCAGCGCCGGAACCAGTTCTTTGGACCGCATTACTTCGACACGGATATGACGATCATGAAGTACACCAAAATTCCGTTCTCGGAGACAGCGAAGCTCGGGATTGGGGCGCAGTTCTTCAACCTGTTCAACCACCCGAACTTCGAAGGTCCGGTGAACGACATCAACAGCGGAAACTTCGGCCACGTATTGGACACGGTGAACACTCCGACCAGCATCCTGGGATCGTTCCTGGGTGGAGATGCTTCGCCGCGGTTAGTCCAGCTGACGTTGAAGTTCAATTTCTAGTCTTTGCCTAGGGCAAGAACGAAGGATTGGTTTTTGAACCGCTCAGACCGTGTGGTTAGGGACAGTGGTCAAAGTGCGGAGCCGTCCCGCAAGCAAGAAAAACATCGGCTCGGAGTACTCGGGTCGGTGCTTGCGGGATGGCTCTGCATTGCGATCCCGGCACTGGGGCAGGACCGCCAACTGGAAGATGCTCCGTGGCAGTTTGCTGAAAACCTGTTCGGCCTGCCTCAGGGGCTAAAAGCCCAGATTAATTTTCAACGGCTTACGCGGCCCTAAAGGGCCGCTCTTCCACGGTAGCACCGACAAATCCGAGTTTTTCAGCAAACTGTAAAGCCCTTACAGAAACGAAGGCTTAATCGGAGCGCTGAAAGCGCTGCGCCACCCAGAAGCGAGCTTTTCAGCAAACTGCCAGGGCGATGGCGTTGTGAATCTATTCGGTGATAAAACCGTCCGTACCGATCCAGGACTGCGCCAGGAGGTGCAGATTTTTCTTGTATGTGCGGGTGACGGTGTACTCTCTTCCTCCCTTGATGCGGAGCACATACTCGCCCGTGGGCCAGGGCTGGATTTCTTCGACGAGCGCCGCGTTCACCAATACCGATCGATGGATTCGCAGAAACCCGTACGGACTCAGTTTCTCCTCTATTGTGGAAATGGATTCCCGCAGCCGGTGTGAGCCTGCGGTGCGCAGCAACAGAATATAGTTCCCTCTGGCTTCGACAGCGATCACGTCCTCGGCTTCGACGAGCAGAATTTTCCCCCGGGCTTTGATCGCTATCCGCGCGGGCCTTGACACTGACATTGGCCTGTCTGGCGCCTTGAGGTGCAATGGAGGGTCGATGACTCCGGCCGTGCGCTCCGCCGCTCCGGGTGGTAGAACGACGTTCTGAGATTGACCAATCCAGCCATTTAAAGGTCGCGATGCAGCCGTTGCACCAGGAAACAGGTCCGCCGTCGAACTCATGGGTCACCCCCGCCGTCGCACGCCTGCCCGCGAGCGACAGCACTCCGAGAATTACTCCTCCCCTACAGTGGTCTTTAAAATGGTCGTTGGCAATACCCACTTGACGCGATTCTGACATAGCCATTATGATCCGCCGAGATGAAGCGAGTGGCGTCCGGGATTCTTCCCATCATCGCGATCAACCGGAAGGCTCCGACGGCCCTGCACAAGCAGATCTACGACGCGTATCGCGAGGCCATTGTCGATGGCAGCCTGCGCCCAGGGCAGCGAATCCCGTCTACGCGGGTGCTGGCTTCGGAAATTGGAGTCTCGCGGTTCCCCGTGCTGAATGCCTATGCCCAGCTTTTGGCGGAAGGCTACTTCGAGAGCCGGGTGGGCGCGGGGACGGTGGTTTCCGGTTCGCTGCCCGGACAGGTCCCGCCAAGCCAATCGACGGGCGAGCGATTCGCGGCAACCCGCTGCGGGCCACGACCAGTCGCGCGCCGCGCTTCGATCCTTCCCAGTCCTGAGAGACCCCCGTGGCTGGTGGGGTTGGGAGCTTTTAGCGTAGGGCAGGTGGCCTTTGACGAATTTCCTCTGCGGGTCTGGTCGAACCTGGTCGCGCGCCGTTGCCGGAATATGGACGCCAAGTCCTTTCACTACGGCGAACCGAAAGGCTCCAAGGCGCTTCGGGAAGCGATTGCGAACTATCTGAGGACCGCGCGATCACTACACTGCGATGCCGAGCAAATCATAATCGTCAGCGGTTCTCAGCAGGCGCTTGAAATATCGGCGCGCGTTCTTCTCGACCCCGGGAGCCCGGTGTGGATGGAAGAGCCGGGATACGGTTTGGCGCGAGATGTCTTCGCGCTGGCTGGCTGTCGTCTGGTGCCCGTAACTGTCGACCGCGAGGGGCTGCAGGTTGCTACCGGCGTCAAGCGATGCCGTAGGGCGCGGGCCGCTTTTGTGACGCCCTCTCATCAATTTCCGCTGGGCGTGACCATGAGCGCTTCGCGGCGGCTTCAGCTGCTGGACTGGGCGCAAAACATGGGGTCGTGGATTATTGAAGATGACTACGACAGCGAATACAGGTACGAGAGTATGCCCATCGCATCGTTGCAGGGACTCGACGCCAACGCCCGCGTGATCTACATCGGAACCTTCAGCAAGGTGTTGTTTCCGTCGTTGCGGCTGGGCTATGTCGTCGTTCCACCAGACCTGGTCGATCGTTTTCTTGCGATCCGCAGAGTTATGGATCTTAGCCCTCCCACGTTTTTTCAGGAAGTGCTGGCGGAGTTTATCGTGAACGGACATTTCGCGCGCCATATTCGAAGGATGCGGGTTCTGTATCGCGAGCGAAGAAGCGCGTTGGTGGACTGCGTGAGGAAGGAACTGGGAAGCGCGGTCGAGGTGATGGGTGACGCGGCCGGGATGTATTTGACAGTGACCTTGCCGGAGGGCAGCCGCGATCTGGAAATCGCCGAGCGAGCCGGACGTCAGAATCTGCGGGTCTGGCCTCTCTCTTTTTCCTACATGGGGGAGGAGCCACGACAGGGCTTTATTCTGGGTTTTGGCAGCACTCCGGTTCCGGCGATTGCTCCCGCTGTTCGCAAGCTCGGGCAACTGCTCGGCGCGAAGGGAGCACGCGAATGAGCGGTGGTTGGACGCGAGAGTGGTCGGAGAACAGCGGCCTGATGGGTCAGCAGGAGGCCATTTTCAATGCGGTTTCGGCGAGGCGACGCAAGGGAACGACCGCCGCGACGGCATTGCGCGCAATCGCTTCTTTGGGCATGCCGAAGACCACGCAACTGGCCTCGTCTTGCGCGATGGTAAGAGCGCCACAGTTGCGCATTTCCAGCAAACCCTGAGCGCCATCGTTGCCCATTCCCGTCATGATCACGCCCACAGCGTTTGGCCCTGCGGCTTTTGCAATCGAACGAAAAAGTACGTCGACACTTGGCCGGTGGCGCGAGACCAGTGGGCCCTCCTGGACTTGAGCGATATAGCCTAATGCAGTGCTGTGCACGAGAAGGTGATGATTGCCAGGGGCAATCAAAGCACGGCCATTGAGGATACGGTCGCCGTCGGCGGCTTCTTTGACTTCGATCTTGCAATCTCGGTTGAGGCGATCAGCGAAGGCGCGAGTAAACACTTCCGGCATGTGCTGGACAATGACGATTCCGGGGCAGCTGGTAGGCATGGCGTCCAGGAATTCGCGAATCGCTTCCGTGCCCCCGGTCGAGGCTCCAACGGCGATGATCTTATCTCCGGCGGGCTGATGCCGCGGCGCTGGGCCCAAAGGCAAAACGGCGTCGGCGGTATTTCGCGGCGCCACCGGAAGGAATGGCGCCGGCGTCAACTTGGCCTGCGCGGCACTGCGGACAACGTCAATCAGCATGACGGCGGATTCGTTCAGAAAATCGCGGACGCCGAGCTTGGGTTTCTTGATCACCTCGACGGCGCCAAGTTCCAGCGCGGAAATGGCATCCTCAGTTCGACGATGGGCGACTTCGGAGCAGACCACGACGGGGAGCGGCCGCTCTGCCATGAGTTTGCGCAAAAAGGTCAGACCGTCCATGCGCGGCATTACCAGGTCGGTGATGACCACGTCGGGCGTTTCTTTTTCGATCTTGGCGAAGGCGATAATGGGGTCAGCGGCCACGCTGACCCTGATGTTCGGATCCGCGCTGAGAATGCCCTGCATGACCTGCCGGACTACAGCCGAGTCGTCGACCACGAGCACGTGGATGTTGCCGTCAGACTTTTTCGGTTTGTGCGAGTAGGAGATCACAGAGTCGCTCAGGTTTAGAAGGGATGACCCGCCGTTGCAGCCGCCGCTCGCGTCTGGCCCGCGACTGTGTCACTCGAACTGGCGAGGGCATGAATGGTGGGAGCGACTGTCTTGAGACCAGGTGCGATTCCCCCAAGATGCTCCGAGTGCCCAACGAAAAGCAGACCCGATGGGGAGAGATGGCGCAGAATTCCGCCGATCACTTTTGTTTTGGACTCCTGATCGAAATAGATCAGGACGTTTCGGCAGAAGATGAGATCGAAAGAGCCCAGGATCGGATAGGAATCGGCGTGCAGATTCACGCGGGCGAATCTCACGACCCGGTGCAACTCCGGACTGACCTTCATTACGGCTTTGTGGTCGCCTCTGCCTTTCAGCATGTAGGCGCGAAGGTGCTCGGCCGGGATCTCCTTCGATTTTTCAATGGGGTACATTGCCGCGCGCGCCTTTTCGAGGACGCGAGTGGAGATGTCGGTGCCTAGAACTTCGAGATTCCAGCCTTTGTTCTCGGGAAAATGTTTGAGCAAGAGCATGGCGAGGGAGTAAGGCTCTTCGCCGGTGGAGCAACCTGCGCTCCAGATGCGCAGCTGCATGACCCGTTCTCCGGCGGCAGCTTCTTGCTGCCATTTGGGGAACACCTGGCGCTCGAGGTAGTCGAAATGCCGGGGCTCTCTAAAGAAATGCGTTTCGTTGGTGGTGATGCAGTCGATCATCACAGCCCGCTCGTGCTGCTGGTCGGGCTGCGTTACCAACTCGTAGTACTGTTGCATGTTGCTGAGGCCGAGAAGCCGCAACCGGCGGGCTAGCCGGCCGGTCAGCAACGCGTGTTTGTGGGTTGCGAGCCAAATGCCCGCTTCCTGGTAGATCAGCTTCTGGAACTTGCTGAATAAACCGGGAGCCAGCGTGGAGCGATCGGTCATCTCTCGCTGGCGGCTGGCGAATGCGTGAGCGGGCGGATCTGTTTGGTTACTGGGCATCCCTGTCGGCTACTCCGGGCTGGTCTGCTCTGACGCGTCTGGTGTCGCGGATGCATCGAGAGCAACCGGGGCGTGGGGCAGGTCGAGTTCGGGGTGTGAATTGTCTGCAGCTTGTTCCACCGAGTCCGGAAGCTCCAGAAGTTCGTCGGTGGAGAGGACCTTCTCGGTGTCGAGAAGAAGGCAGAACTTTTTACCGGAACGTGCCATGCCCAGCAAGTAGTCGACTTTGACGCGAGTGCCAAAAGTGGGCGGTTCTTCGATGTCCTGTGCCCGGAGATCGATCACCTGACGGACGGCGTCAACCATGATTCCCATTACGGCCGCCTCGTCGCCGCTCTGGACGCCGTTCTGCACTTCGGTGATGACGATGCAGGTCAGCTTCCCGGCCACACTGGGGGCTTGCCGGAACTTCACCGCAAGATCAATCACGGGCACAACGCTGCCGCGCAGATTGATCACGCCGCGAATCCATTCCGGCGTTTTGGGGATCTCGGTGACGATGTCGTACTCGATGATCTCCTTAACCTTGAGGAGACTTATCGCAAACTCCTCGCCGCCGATGATGAACGTGAGGTACTGCTGCACGTTCTGCTCGATGTCCCGGTGGGTTTCTTCTTTTGTGATTTGCATGGGAGTCTTGCCCTCCTAGAACCGGGTAAAGTTGTGTTCCGCCGCGGAACCGTTGACCTTCTTAGGAGGAACCGACGCTGACGGAGACGGAGCCATGTGCTGGAACGGCTTGTGCTCGGCCGCAGGCCGGCGAGCCGCAGATGCAATTCGTTCTCCGGCCACGCGGAAGAACGCCATCAGTTGCTGCAGGGCTTCCGACTGCGCCGCTAACTCTTCGGCAGTGCTGGAGAGTTCCTCCGCGGATGAGGCGTTACGCTGGGTGACGGTGTCGACCGAAGACATGGCTTTGTTGATCTGCACGACGCCGGACGACTGCTCCCTCGACGATGCGCTGACTTCCTGAACCAGTTCGGCAGTCTTTTTAATGGCGGGGACCAGCTCACGCAGCAGTTCTCCGCTACGCTCCGCGACCGCGACGCTGTTGGCGGCAAGGCCACCGATTTCCTGAGCGGCGGTCTGGCTGCGCTCGGCCAACTTACGAACTTCCGTGGCAACCACGGCGAAGCCGCGTCCATGCTCACCGGCGCGAGCAGCTTCAATGGCGGCATTGAGCGCCAGCAGGTTGGTTTGATAGGCGATCTCTTCGATGATGGAGATCTTTTCGGCGATCTGCTTCATGGCACTCACGCTTTCGCGCACCGCGCCACCCGACTCCTCGCTATCCCGCGCGCCTTTGACAGCCATTTGTTCCATCTGACGGCTGTTCTCGGCGTTCTGGGTGATGGAGGCGCTCATCTGCTCAAGGCTCGAGGTGGTCTCCTCGATCGAAGCCGCCTGCTCGCTGGTTCCCTGGGAGAGGGAAGCAGCGGATGAGGCGACCTGAGTGGCTGCGCTGGCAACGCCATCGCTGCTGACGCGAACTTCGCTGATGATCTCTTCGAGCTTCTTCACGAATGCATTGAAGGAGTTCGCCATCTGACCGACTTCATCGTGAGAGACGATTTCGATGCGTTTGGTCAGATCACCGCCGCCCTGAGCCATTTCGCCCAAGTGATCGGCCATCGCCCGGACGGGACGGGTGATACCGCGAGAGACCACGATGGTGACGAAGGTTGCCGCGATAAATGTAACCAGGACCACGCCGAACATGACGAGCGCCGTCTGGCGCGCAAAGGCGGTGATAATCTCTTCCTTGTCGGCCATGATCTTGCGATGCTTTTCGGAAAGCTCAGTGGCCGCCGCTTCCATGCGGTGGATTTCATCCTTTACTTCGGTGACCTTAGCATTGCCTTGTTGAGGAGTCTTGATGGTGCCGTCGTTGATACCGGCAACAACCGCGTCCACGCCACGCTCGTAGGCTGAGATCTCGCGCTCCATCGCCGTGACGAGTTGCTTGCTGCTGTCGGAGGCGACCCGTGAATCCAGGTCGGCCACGATAGAGCGTAGGTCGGAGACCTGCGTCTTCCACTTCTCCTGATAGCTTTGCATCACTGGCTTGTTGTCGAGGTTGAGCAACGTATCTTTCTCATAACGGCGGAGCTCAAGGGTCGCGATCTTAGCTTCATCGGCCAGCTGCGAGATCTTGGAATCGCCTCGGAGCATGGAGACGGTCTCGCGGGTCACGGATTCCATGCCCCAATAGCCCGCCACCGCGACTACGAGGAGCAGAAACAGCACTACTCCAAAGCCAAGGGCAAGACGTTTTGCGATCGAAGACTTGTTCAACATGCGGGTGTTCCTTTCACTTTCTTCAATATCAATTTCAAGAGCGCCGAAGCGCACAATTCCTTTGGCCTTAAAAAAGGTTCGATCGACTCAGTTCACCGTCTGAGACTGGTCGGCAATTACATCGCGCAGCAGCGTGCTCACGTCGAGAATCAGCGCCACGCGGCCGTTGTCGAGGATGGTGGAACCAGAGACGCCGGGTACATCTCGAAAAATCCGGTTCAACGGCTTGATGATGGCCTGGCATTCTCCCAGCAGCGTCTCGACGGCGATTCCCGCGTAGCCTCCATCGCGATGGACGATAACTATGTTTTCGCGCTCGGGGCGCCGCAGCGGCGTGCCGAATACCTCTCGCAGACGGACATACGGCAAAGGCTCACCCCGCAAGCTGAGGACGCCGACGGGTTCGCTGGATATTTCGTCTTGGGGAAGCTCGACGCACTCGCTGATCATCTCGAGTGGAATGACATAGGTTTCGTCGTTAGCAATTACCGAGAAGCCATCGATGATCGCCAGGGTGAGGGGCAACCGAATCGTAATGGTCGTGCCCTGGCCTTCGGTGCTTTGAATCTCAATATTGCCGCGCAGCAGTTCGATGTTGCGGCGCACGACGTCCATGCCGACGCCGCGTCCGGAGAGGTCGGTAACGGAGTCCGCGGTGGTAAAGCCCGCTTTAAAAACCAGATTGAAGAGTTCCGGATCGGTGATCTTCTCGCCTTCGGGCAACAGATCGAGCGAGCGTGCCTTGGCCAGGATGCGCTGACGGTTGAAGCCGGCGCCGTCGTCGCTAAGCTGGATCAGAATATTTCCCGCTTTGTGGAACGCGGTAAGAGTCAAAGAGCCGCTCGTGGGCTTGCCCAGGGAGTGGCGCACTCTGGGTGGTTCGATGCCATGATCGATGGCGTTCCGGATCATGTGGAGCAGAGGGTCCTTGAGATGCTCGAGGACGCGGGTATCCACCTCGACGTCCGCCCCAACGATGTGCAAGCGCGCGAGTTTTTGGTGGCTCTGCGAGATGTCGCGGACCGAGCGGGCGAATTGCTGAAACAGCGGGCCCACGGGCACCAGGCGCACTCCCATAACCTGTTCCTGCAGGTTCTTCTGAAGGCCCTCAATTTCGCGATGCACTTCGAGCAACTTGCGCCCAGCGTTGGTCTGGAGATCTTCGATCATGCGGCGCAAACGGCCCTGGGCAATAGCAATTTCGCCGGTCAGGTTGAGCATGTGATCGAGTTTGTCGGTATCGACCCGAAGCGTGCGGTTCCGGGCTCCTAGAGGAGCGGAGCCCGGAACCGCTGTGGGGGAGGCCACCGCGGGGGAGGAACCTTGGTCGGAACTCGGATCGGAACCGTGAGTCGCGGTTCCGAGCCCGGAGGCGTGGCTGGCCATCGCCTTCTTGAGTTCCTGATGGGACGGACTGAGACTGTCCTTGCCTTGTGCTGCCGCGGGCACCAGGGCCCGCAGAGCATCGACTGCCTGCAAAAGAAGCGTGATCACCTCGCGGGAAATCGCGAGCTCGTGTTTGCGCAGGGCTTCGAGCAAGTCCTCCATGACGTGCGCGAAGCCAGCCAGTTCAGGAAACTCCAAAGCAGAGGCATTGCCCTTGATGGTGTGGGCGACGCGAAACATCTCATCGAGCAGTTCCAGATTACCGGGTTCAGTCTCGGCGGCAATCAGGTGCTGCTCGGTGCGCTCTAGTCCCTCTTCGGATTCTGCGAGGAACGCAGCTACGACTTTTTCGCGATCAAAGTCCATTGCTGTGCTTTCTTTCTGCTTCAATTCGCTGGCACCAGACGATGCCGTCGTCGGTGTTGAGCATTATTTTTCTGCCAAGCGTTCCCCCGGTTTCCTGCACAACCACAGGAATGGCGGCGCTCTTCATCAAATCGAGCGCTGCGGCTACATTCTTCGCGCCCAGGCTGATCGCATATCGATCCTGTTTCTGGAACATGGACGCGCCGCCGAAGATCTTGGCCTGGAGGTTTGGGAGGCGGCACCCCAGCGCCTGCAACATCTCCAGCAATGTGCGGGTCGCCACATCCGCGAAGCGCGTGGAAGCGGGGTGACCCTGGCTCGAGGCCGGAAGCAGGAAGTGATTCATGCCGCCCACTCGCCGCCGGCTGTCCCAGAGACAGATCGCTACGCATGAGCCCAGAATCGTGCGGATCTGGCAGGGGTCTGCACTGACATGCAGTTGTCCCGGCAGCAGGTAGGCACGCTGACGTTCCCCGAGAACGGGCCCCGCCGAAGCCAGGTGCGCGGGTGCATCGACCGAACTCGAGTGATGCGTCTTGGGGTGTGCCGCTGCCATCAAAGTTGGTCCGACCAAGCGCGGCCATCATCCGTGTGAAAAACCAGCTTCCGCCCGTGAGTACCGCCAACCTCGGACTGCACCAGGCGAATGCTGTTCATCTTCAGGAAGTGAGTGACAACCTGGACATTGCGGTCGCCTACGTATTCTCCGCCGGTGCTGAACGTCACGGCAGGCAGCGAGCCGCCAAAGATTCTTGCCTCCAGAGAATTGAGTTGAGCCCCCAGATCGAGCATGCGCTTCAAGAGCGCGGGGTTGGCCACGTTAGCGTAGCGGGTTGCGTTGGGGCTGTCTTCGGGGCCCTCGGGCAGAATGAAGTGATTGGCGCCACCAATGCCGTGGTCGGAATCCCAAAGACACAATGCCACGCCGGAACCGACAATGGTGCTGATCGCGAAGGGTTGCGCGGCCGCGAAGATCTTGCCCGGAATCAGGTAGTGGCGCGCGTGTTTGTCGTCGGAAGCGTCCAGGACACGGGGCAAATATTCCATGGGCAGCACGGCCGGGTTGAAACTCTGGGTTTTCGGTTTGAAATTCATCTGCAATTTCTTTCTCTGGTCCTAGCGTGAGTGATAAGGTTCAATCGCCCGGCCGGCACAGTTCGACAGCACTTCGCAAATTTCCCGATCCACCGGCTCAATTCCCGGCTTGTGGGGAAACAGGCGAAACAGCACAATCACCGCGCACGCACTGCCATCGACAAGAATGGGAACCAATGCGCTCACCGGATCGTCTGTGGATAGCAAGTTTTCATTCGACAGCCTGAGCCGGTAAACCGGCTTGCCGCCGAGCACTTGCTTCAGCTTGGACTCGCGGCTTACTTCCAGAACAGAATGCTTGTTCGGATCGACGCCGAACGACCAGTAGAGCCAGAGTTCCGAGCGCTTCTTGTCGACCTTGAACACGGCAACCTCTTCCGTGCCGATCAGGTTCGCGGCAATTTCGCGAATTGCATCCAGGGCGTCGGCTTGATCGATCGCATTCTGCAGGCGGATGCGGGCGGCGTAAACCTTGGCCTGCGAGCCGATGTCCTGGATTGCGCCTTGGCTTTCGAGCTCAGCCGGTGAGTCGGGAATGTTGCTCATGCGTCCTCGAAATATCCTTTCCTGTGAAAGTTACTTACTCCCCGAGATAGCTGTGCAGGAGAGTAACCAGCTCGAAACTGTCAATCGGCTTGGTGATGTAGTCATTGCACCCGCTCTGGAAGCCGGCTTCGACGTACTCTTCTTCGCCGCGGGTGGTCACCAGAATGATGGGGGTATCGCGCAGTGAACCTTCAAGCCGCATCCGCTTGCAGGCTTCAAAGCCATTCATGCGCGGCATGACCACATCCATCAGGACGAGGTCGGGCGCTTCGACAACCGCGCGCGAAATCGCGTCCAGACCGTCCTTGGCGGTCACGCACTCGTAAGCGGTGCGCTGTTTCAGAATCATCTCTTCCATCATCAGCGTGGTGGTCGAATCGTCCACCAGTAAGACTTTCTTCGGCATGCTTTGACCTCTTCACGGGACCGAGGTGTTAGGGGGAGGGCTGTGGATCGATTCTCGGTCCCAGAGTGCTATGGCAAGTGCATGGCCAAACTGGGTCAGAGGGACAGCGCAGGTAAACCACTGAAGGGAAGCAGGTTAGCGAACAGTCCTGGAGCGGCTTCAGAGCGGGGAGCGTTTGAATTTCAGAAAGCGTTTTCGGAAATCGAACTGCGGGGCGAAGGGGAAGGATCGAGACGTTTCAGATCAGGTGCAGGGTCTTGAGCTTCTGATAGAGCGTGCTCTTGGCGATTCCGAGGCGTCTGGCGGTTTTTTCGACGTTTTGATTTTCATTCGTGAATGCCGCAGAGATGTGGAAGCGCTCCAAATCCTCCAGAGTCCAGTCGGACTGGTAGGAATTCGAACCATGCTCGGGGCCCGGTTCGAAGGACAGATCACCGGGTTCCAGGACCTGCCTGTCGGTAAATAACAAAGCGCGTTCGAGAACGTTGCGCAGCTCGCGAATATTCCCCGGCCAGTAATACGATCTCATCCGCTCCACTGCTTTAGGGGAAATCTGGGCGGGAGGACGCGCCATATCAGAACAGATTCGGAGCAGCAGGGAATGCGCAATCGCAGGAATGTCATCCTGGCGCTCACGCAGGGGTGGAATGGCCAGGGGCACGGTACTAATACGGAAGTAAAGATCGCTGCGGAACACCTTGGTCTCGATCAAATGCCGCAGGTCCTGGTGGGTGGCAGCGATCAACCGGACGTCAACAAAGCGGTCGCGCACGTCCCCCATGCGGCGAAATCTCTTTTCCTCGACGACCTTCAACAACTTGGGCTGGACGTTGGGATCGATGTCCCCGATCTCATCGAGAAAAACGGTGCCGCGATGACCGACTTCCAGCAGGCCCGGCTTGGCGTTGAGGGCTCCGGTAAATGCGCCTTTTTCATGCCCAAACAACTCCGACTCGAGGAATTCGCGGGACAGTCCCGCACAATTCAGGTCGATGAAGGGCTCCTCGGCCCGGGGCCCGTTTTCGTGAAGCCAGGTGGCGAGGACTCCCTTGCCGCAGCCGGTCTCGCCTTGAATGAGCACGGGACTTTGGCTGTTGGCAACTTTGGCAGCCGCCTCGGCGAGACGCCGGATCACCGGGCTCTCCCCGAGGAAGGGATTGAGCACGACGCGGCGACGACGGGTATTGTTCGCCAGAGTTTTCTGCTGATTCCGCGAGTTCTCCAGCAATTTGTGCACGATCATGAGAAGCGCGGAGGCTTCGACGGGCTTGGCAAGGCATTGCTCGGCGCCGCTCTTAATGAGCGCCACGCCCAACTCCATGGAGCCATATCCGGTCAAAACAATGATCGGGACGGTGGGTTCGAGTTCCTTGAATTTGGGAAGAAGATCAAGAGCGGTGCCACCCGACAGGCGGAAGTCGAGAATCGCGACGTCGGGCCGAGTGGCCGCGAAACTCTTATGCGCGGAGGCCAGGTCCCCCGCTTCTTCCACCAGAAAGCCATTCGCAGTGAGATGAGCGGCGTAGGCGTAACGAAGTTCTTCGTCATCCTCCACCAAAAGAATTCTGCGGCTCGCGAAGGCAGCTGGCATATTTTGTTCGCGCGTCAACATTATACGAGCAGGGGTCTAGTTAGCTGGGGGCCATGCGATTGCGTCGAAACATGGTGACCACAAAGATGGCGGGGGACCGGAGAAATGGTCTAATATCCTGTGTCGTCCGGTAACTGCTCTGCAATCCGGTCCGTGCTCGGTCGGATTGACGGTTTTGCGGCTTTTGGCATTCGCGAAAGAGCAGGTGGTTTCGTGAATTCGTTCCGGTTTCGCTGCCCACGCGGTCTGCCCTCCACGCGATTCGCATTTCTCTGCGCCTTTTCGGTTGTTGCTCTGCTGGTCTGCAGTTTTGGGGGCGCTCAAGACTTGGGCAGTCCCGACTCCAGCACTCCGCCGAAGAGAGTTCTGCTTCTTTATTCCTTCGATAACGACGAGGGGATCTATAAGGGATTCGATCATGCGCTTCGATCGGAATTGAGATCAGAAGTGCGCGACCGCGTGGAGTTCTACACCGAATACCTGGACCTGGTAAGGTTCCCCAGCGCAGCGCACGCAGCGAATCTGGTGAAGTTGCTGAAGCTGGAATTCTCCGAGCACCAGCCCGATCTGATCGTACCCGTATCCTATGCCGCGATGCAGTTTTTGCTGGGAGACGGAAAAGAGCTCTTCCCGGGAACTCCCGTCGTGGCTCTGTTCAACGCTAGAAGGCTGGACGAATTGCAGCGGCGCATCGCGACGGAGACGGCGGGACGGCACATCACCGGAGTCGCGAGTACCGACGAGCCAGTTCGAACGTTGGACCTGGCCTTGCGGCTTCAACCCGATACCAAGCAGGTTGCCGTGGTGGTTGGCGATTCGCCAGTAGACAAGTACTGGACCGATCAGCTTAAACAAGATTTCGCACCCTACAGTCAGAGGGTCGAGGTCACATACCTGTCGGGCCTGACCATGAATCAGCTTCTGAAGCGGGTTTCGGGGTTGCCGCCACACACAATCATCCTGGGCGCTTATTTTTTTGAAGATGCCAGCGGTCAGTTCTTCCTTCAGGAAGAGGCTCTCGACCTTGTCGCGCGCGCGGCCGATGTCCCCGTGTATGCGACTTACGTCAGCTATCTCGGGCACGGCGTGGTGGGCGGCCGAATGACCGATCCGGAGAATGCGGGGAAGCAGATTGCGACAATGGCGGCCCGTGTTCTTGGCGGCGAGGACGCGGCCAGCATCCCGATTGGCTTCGACAATACGGCGCGAGACACGGTGGACTGGCGGCAGTTGCAGCGCTGGCATATCAGCGAGCAACGATTGCCGCCGGCAACCGTCGAACTGTTCCGCGAACCCTCAGTCTGGGAGCGCTACCGTACCCTGATCCTGGCGGTGATCTCGCTCTGCATTTTGGAGACGATCCTTATTGTGGCTCTCTTGCTCAGCATGCAGCGCGGCAAACACGCAGAGAAGGCGCTTCGCCAGGAGAAGGCCCTGGCGGACGCCGTGATTGAAAGCCTGCCGGGAGTTTTCGTTCTGCAAGACAGGGAGGGCAAGAAACTTCGCTGGAATCAGAACGCGGAAAGATTGAGCCGCTTCGGGCCAATGAAAGCGGTTCGGTTGGGGAATGTGGCGGACCCATACAAAGAGGCCGCACAACGGGCCATGGACGAAGCATTTGAGCGCGGTTCGGCCCACCTGGAAGCTGACATGCTGGTTCAAGGTGGCATTGCCCCCTACTATTTCACCGGGGTGCGCGTGGAACTGGAAGGCAAACCCTACGTTGCGGCAGTCGGGATTGACCTGACCGAAAACAAGAAGGCCGAGGAAGCGGTTCGTCGATCGGAAGCGGAACTGAGGTCGTTCGTCGAAAACGCTCCCTACGGGATCGGGACGATCAGCGTACAGCAGGACCGCTTTCTACATGCCAATCCTGCGCTGGTGAGATTGCTCGGGTACGGGTCGGAGGCGGAGGTGCTCGCGCTGACCGTTTCACGCGATCTTTATTCCGACGGGGATGCCAGCGGCTTTCGGCCTCAGCCGACGCGTGCCGACTTTTTCAGCGCCGTCGAGTTCACCTGGAAGCGCCGCGACGGCAAGCCCGTGGCGGTGCGGGCGAGTGGTCGGCGGTTGGCAAACCCGGAACACGGAGGCGATCTTCTCGAGATCATTGCTGAGGATGTGACTGCACGCAGGCTGCTGGAAGAGCAGTTGCGTCACGCACAAAAAATGGAAGCTCTGGGACAATTGGCAGGCAGCATCGCACACGACTTCAACAACCTGCTGGGCGTGATTATTGGCTATAGCGAACTCCTTTCGGCCACTTTGAGCCCCGATGGGGAGGCCGGTACACGGCTGGAGATCATAAAGAAAGCTGGGGTGCGGGCCGCTTCGCTGACCTCGCAACTTCTGGCTTTCAGTCGACGGCAAGTGCTCGAGCCCAGAGTATTGAATATGAACTCGGTTGTGACCGAAACGCAAAGGATGCTGCAGCGCCTGATGGGAGAAGATATCGAACAGAAGATTGTGCTCGATCCGGCGCTGGGCAAGACCAAGGCGGACCCAGGGCAGTTGGTACAGGTCATCATGAACCTGGCGGTCAATGCGCGCGATGCTATGCCCACAGGCGGCGAGCTCACGATTCAGACGGCGAATGTCAGTTTCGAAGACGCTGCTAACTTTGACGGTGTGGCCGTTCCACCGGGACAGTACGTGATGTTATCGGTTTCCGACACGGGCACAGGTATGGACCCGGAGACCCAGGCTCGGATCTTTGAGCCGTTCTTCACCACCAAGGAAGCAGGTAGAGGAACGGGGTTGGGATTGGCCACGGTATATGGCATCGTGAAGCAGAGCGGCGGGTTCGTGTTTGCCGACAGCGCTCCGCGGCAGGGGACCGTCTTCAGTGTCTATCTGCCTCGGGTCCATCAGCCGGTGGAGGATGTTTCCACCCAGCCCCAGCACATCAAGACGCTTTCGCCCGGGTCAGCGACGCTCCTGGTGGTTGAAGACGAACGCGCTTTTCGAGACTTGCTGCACGAAGGACTGCAGGCGAGAGGCTATGACGTACTGGTTGCCTCCAACGGAGTGGAGGCTCTACGAGTGGCCGAGCAACACGACGGGCCGATTCGACTGCTGATCACGGACGTCATCATGCCGCAGATGAGCGGTCCGGAATTGGCCAAGTGCCTGACCCAAGTGCGCGAAAATACCGATGTGCTGTACATGTCGGGATACGCCGATGACAAATTGAACGCGATTGCGAGCTCGGACGGCGAACTAACGTGGATGCAGAAGCCTTTCTACATTGACGACCTGGTGCGAAAGATACAGGAGATTCTGCAGCGGAAGGATGGGTCATCGCCCGCGGTCGCGACCTAATGGGCTGCAGCCTGGGCGAGTTGAACCCGCTCGGCCGCAGCGAGTCTGGCTTCTTTGCCGGCTTCCAGAGTCAAGTCGCGCGCTCCAAAGCCAACGCCAATTTTCTTGAGGAAGGCATTGGGGGGAGTGCCTCCGGCAAAAATCCAGGCAAAGTCGTTGGCAATCTCCTGGGTGATGCCACCGACGTCAACCACCACGGACTCGGGCTTGAACTCCACTGGATTCGAGTTGAACAACACCCGCAGCTTTCCCGAGCGAATGAAGTCGTCCATGCGCTTCGCGTTGCGCTCTTTAATGCGGCTGAAACGCTCGCTGCGGTAGGAGACGGTCACCTGGTTGCCGGTCTGGCTGGCAAGACCCATGGCGGCTTCGACTGCGCTGTCTCCGCCTCCGACAACGAGTATTTTCTTGTTGATATAGTGGTCCGCTTCGATGAGGCGATACATGACCTTGGGCAACTCTTCGCCTTTGACTCCGAGCTTGCGGGGTTCGCCCGCTTTGCCCAGGGCGAGGATGACGGCGCGCGCGCGATATTGATTGGTCGCCGTCTCAATCGTGAAGATCCCGTCTTCGCCGCGCTTGACGTCTTCGACCCTCTCACCCGTGGAAACGTTGAAATCGGCCCGATTGAGAATCATGTCCCAGAAGGCGAGCAGGTTTTCTTTGGATAGCTGCAGCTTCTTGAACTTGCCATACATGGGAAATTCGACGGGACTGGTCATCACCAACTTCTGCCGCGGATACTTCGCAACCGTGCCGCCAATCTCGTCGCGCTCAATCGTCAGGTAGTTCAGCTTGTGTTCGATGGCACGCAGCGAGGCGCTGATGCCTGCGGGACCCGCGCCAATCACGAGAACGTCGTGCACGCCGGGCACAGGGCGGGCGGCGGTCATATTCGCTTTGAGCCGGGCAGCAATCGTATCGACACAATCGCGTCCTTGGTTCACCGCATTCTTGATCAGAGCCAACCCGCCGAGTTCTCCGACGATAAACAGATTCGGCACGGTGGTCTCGTACTCCGGCGTCAGATGAGGCATGTCGGCGGCCATGCTGGGACTCGCCATCACCATGGTGATCGCGCCGACCGGGCACGCGTCCGCACATAATCCGTGACCAATGCACTTGTGTCCGTTGACGATCACGGCTTTGCCGCCAATCATCGCCAGCACGTCGCCCTCGGGGCAGACGCTGGTGCAGGTTCCGCAGCCGATGCAGTAATTCGAATCGATGTGGGGATGCTGGGATTTCGGCCCGTCCGAGAACAGTTTTCCTTTTTCGACCGCTTCCCGAGCGCGGGCTTCTTTCTTCTTCAGGCCCTTGAGATAGCCCATGAGAAAGAACAAGCAAATGAGGCCGCCGATCCCGTATGTAATGAGCGTTTCCATAATCTGCTTAATCCATGATCCGCTAAATCTCTGCTCTGCTTAGAAGTACCCCAGAAAGAATTGCAATCCGATATGAATCATCGCCAGCACCGCAAAGGCATAACTGAAAGGTTTATGCACGACGTGCCACAGATGGAAAACCTTCTGCGAACGCGAGAGAAACAGCACTCGTTTGGAGAGCGCGGCTTCTTCCGCCGCAGCATGAATCGCCTTTTCGAGTTCACGATTGCGAGTTGCAAGGAATCCCGCAAGGGTCGCGAAGGATTCTCCGATGGTTAACGCGTGCCGGCGCAGTCGAGCCACGCGAAACACCCGAATCACGTCGAGGATCATCATGTAGACCAGCGCCACTACGATCGGCAGCCGGGCCACTCGATTTGCGTCGGGCATGCGCAACAGGGCGCGCAGGTCGGCTTGCGGCAGCAGGTTCTGCGCCGCCAGTTGCTGCGCCAGGCTCCCCTGCAACTCCTGCAATTCCTTCATCGACAATTCAGCTGTAGTCATCTTGCGTGGAATCTGCGCGTACAAGTAGCGCCCGACCACTCCGCTGGTCGATACCGCGAACATGATCCAGAACGCCATGCCCGCGATGCCTTTGAATTTCAGAGTGGAGTGAAACGCAACGATGAACGGCGCCGTCAGCCCCATCAACACATGAATATCAAGCCAATGACGCGTGCTGCCTTTCGTGGCCAGCCAGGCCCAATGCTTGCGAATCGGGTACAGAAATATTCCGGCAAACAGCGCCACGCCCGCGAATCCCAGGTAAAGGCCGATCGGTCCGCTCGGCCGCAGCAGGTGATGCTTGGGCGAAAATGGGCGATCGATGGAGGATAGCTTGTAGTAGTCGAAGCCATAAAAAAAGATGGCAAGATTGGTCGCAATGGCGAACACGTAGAGGGCATAGAGGCGCACACGATGGCCTCTCTCCGCATCGGGCACGGTATTCGCCGCAGGGACGATTCGGGCGGTAGCTGTAGTCGCGCTCATTTCTTAGTGACCTGCTCCTCTGTGCTGACTGTGAATTTCTTGTATGCCGTGAATTGGTGCAAGTTACGCCAGTGCTGCCTGGGAGTCTCGACCTCCACGCGGGCCACGGTTGGAAACCAGTAGACATCTTTCGAACCGGAGAAGGGCAGCGGAGCGAAATCGATTTCCGAGTTCAACGCGTTAAGGCCGACGTCCTTCAGAGTGTCGGCAATTCCCGCTTCAATTTTCGCGATCGACCCGGTCTGCGGGTCGATCCATGCCGTGCCCGTGAGTTCCAGCGGATACTCCCTGCCGCGTAGAGCCAGTGCGGCGGGGGATTTCATGCCGGGAACATGCACGAAACTCACCTTCTCCAGAGTGCGGCCGCCCACCACTTCCTCTCCGGCCAGGCTGAACCTGAACGACTCCGCATAATAAGGATGAAACACCAGGAATAACGTCGCGAATCCGTTGCTCAGCAGCATGGAGGTGTTCTTGCGATCCCGCTTTGCCTCGCGCAGCGGGATCCGGGATTCGGAAAGGTTCAACTCGCCCCCGGCATTGGTCAGGATGACCAGATAGTCATAGGTGGAATCTTCTTTGAGTTCGACCTTGTTATCTTTGCCCAACTTTTCCTGCCGCACCTGCTCGGTACACTTCACGTCCGAAAACTGATCGAGGAAGACGGCGGTCTGATTGGCGGTACGGGTAAGCAGATCGTTCAGGCGTTCCGTCTCCGGGGATGCAGAGGTAGTGCCGGCAACTCCCACACTCACAAGGAAGAACAATCCCAGAGCCAGGAGCGAGGCTTTGCGGCCGTAGCGCGCGATGACTTTCGCTGTGTACATTTTTACTAGCCCCGTTACTCGCCCCATTATTCGCCTCACTGTTCGCCTCACTATTCGCCCCTCCTCTTGGAGTCGAAGCGGTAGCCAATAGAGAACATCATCTGGTCATAGCTCATGTCTCCGCGGTTGGTGGTGAAACTACTCTGCAGGTAGTAATGTGGCCCGAGCGTCGTCTCTATGGTGCCGGTGACAAAGCGGCTGTTATTGTTGGCCGTTATCGGGGACGCAAATTTCTGCTGTCCGATCAAGGCTTCCAGATGCAACCGGTCGCTCATCTGCCGCGAGAGCGACACCGCCTCATACGATCCGTTGCCGAACGAACTGTTGAACCGGGCGTAGTGGGCATCGGCGCGCAACTTCACCCACGGCAGGCGCCCGAAGGTGACGCCGTACATTTCGTTGAGCGAACTCTTCGCGTCCCCGGTGCCGCTGCTGCGGCCCAGAGTGGTGGAAAGCCAGATCTGATTCCCCACCTCGACCCGCCCACCCGCACTGAAACCCTGGAACAGGTATTTGTCGAGCAGTCCGGTACCGACCAGGGTCGGATCGAATGTCGGGATGTCGCGAAAATAGTTGTAGTTGAAATCCAATTCGAGGCGGGGGTGCGGGTTCACGCGCAGAGTAGAAAAGTTGCGCCCCAGACCAGGCCCGGGGGAAGGAGTGATGGAGTTGCCCTTGGGATTATCCAGCTGTGCCGATTCATAGATAGCGATGTCACGCTTGTATGAAAGCGAGTCCTCTAAGAAGATGAAGGGCCGGTCGATGGCCCAATTGACCATGCTGACTCCGGCTCCGCTGGTGCTGCTGTAGTGGAAGCCGTTATATTCGCCACCTTCGAAATTCACAAAGGCGCCGCCAATCACTCGGTTGGGACTGTAGTCCCACGATGACGGGTCGGGCGTGGAGCCGCCGAAAATCCCCAGCGTGGTTCCCCTGGTGAGTCGCTTGCCAAAGTAGCCGCCATCGATCGTGTCGAGGCTAGGGGCCCAGGGAAGATATAGCCGGCCGAATCCCGCGACCAGTGTCGAGTTGGGATTGTCGTAGGTGATGTTCAGGTGGTAGGTGCGGTTGATCAGGTTCTGCAGTGTCTGCTGGCTGGCCACGGATGCCTTGGTCAGCCGGCCGCGCCAATAGCCGCTGAGGTTCCAGTAGGTGCCGCCGATGCGAGTGATGTCTCCGCGGAAAACCATGCCCACGTCTGAACTGGTGACGCTGCTGGTGCCGTGACTGAGGGTTTCGATGGCATCGAACCCAATGCGCCCGCGCGCCCGATTCACCGAGGGCAGCGGAGGCCGGGGAACCTCCTGGCGGGCTTCTTCGTCGAGCGTGTCGCCTTCTGTGAAAGAGATGACTGCCGGATACTGACGCGTAGCACTTAACGCGCGCTGTTGCACCAGAGCTTCTGCATCGCCGGTCGATAGGTAAGCCAGATCGCCAGCCTTCACCGGACGCTTGGGAGTGTGAATATCGGTCACCGCCGAAGTTTCGGCAACACCGGTAACTTCCAGTTCGGCGACCACCCGCGGATCGGCCGCGCTGGCGCTGTCCCCTTGCGTCGCGGGCAAGTTTGTCTCTTCCACTTCCAGCTTCATGCCTTCGGTCAGACCTTGCGCCCGCCCGCCTTCCAGATAGGCAACGCCTTCGGCTACATACTTCACCTTGAAAACAGTGCGCAAGCTCGGATCATCCGTCCGGGCAATCAGAGTGGAGGTGACGGAGGAAGCGACCGGCTCCGCTGGCCGAGGGATGCTGAGAGGAGCTGCGTCATTCTTGGCAATTACCGGAGCGGCAGAGGTGATAGATGGGGGGACTGCGATTCCCGAAGCAGGGGCAAGCTGATTCTGATCGAACGAAGGCTGTGAGGCAGCGGGTTTTGGAGGTGCGGCTGCCGGCTCACTCTGCGCAACTGGAGTCTGTGGAGCGGGGACCGTCACGGGTTGAGGGGGAGCTGCGGCCACCGCCGCAGGCTGCGGCTCAAACGCTGGACCTGCAGCGCTTGCGGGCGGCGCAGGAGGGGGGAAGTCCGAGGAAGTATCCTGGGCAGGGAGTGTTGCTGTGTCCCGCCGTCTGCGGAACACGCCAATCAGGTTGCCTGATGTGGCGGCCACTGGAGCGCCACGCGAGACGTTGTGCGCATGTTCGACGCCACTGACGGTAACGACAATTCTGTTTCCTTCCGTCTTCACCGCGTAAAGATGAGCCTGATCGAGATCGAGCACCACGCGCGTGACCAGAGGACTGACGCTGTGCTGCCCGGTGCGCACGCGGCGCACTCCGTTGGCATGGACCGGAACAATCTTGATCTTGTCGCCGCAGGCAGTCTCAGGAAGATCAAGCAGAATCCGCTCGGGATTGGAGGCCGTCTCAACCGAGGGTTTTACTGGCGCACTCAGTGTTACTTCTACCTGCAGATCGGATCCGTGACGTGCCGTGGTCACAGTCTGCACTGTCGCCTTTCCGGCGATGTTCTGTGCCACGGCACAAGACAAGAGGAGTATCCATGTCCCGAGATGTTTCTGCACTGCCGTCATTCTTTGCTGCCAATCGCTGGCGCTCCATGTGCCGCCTGAATTTCGGCGCTTCCACCATCGGCTTTGTGTGGCCCGCCACGGGTCAAATCCGGCTATCCGCCATGACCGCTCTGGTGGCACTGGTAACAATTAATGCTGTTGTAGACATACCCGGACACATTGTCGTGATGGAAATTGTTCGCGTTGTTGCCGCCATGGCAACCGGTGCATTGAAATACCGAATAGTCATTCGAATTTATGTGACATGTGGAGCACACACCGTTTGCATTGCCGTGTCCGGTCGGGAACTGCGTGTATTGCGCGTGATTGAACGATGCTCCGGTCCAGGCCGACGTGTTGTGGCAGGTCTGGCATGTGGTCGGGAAAAATTGCGGTTGTGCCGAGTGACCCGGGTTCGTGGTGTTGTTGTAGTCGGTCTGGTGACAACCAATGCAGGCTGTCGGCAGCGTCGTGTAATTGTTGTTGACATGGCAGTCGGTGCAGACCCGGGGCGGCACGGTGTGAGAGCCGGTCAGCGGAAATGGCGTGTTGTTGTGGTTGAAGGTGGAATCCGTCCACACCGTGGTGTCGTGGCACAGTTCGCAAGTTGTAGGGAAGCCCGCCGCGGCATGCGCCGGATTGGTTGTGCCGGCATAGTCCTTCTGGTGGCACGAGTAGCACAGCGTGCTGTTCAACGTATAGTTGTTGTTCACGTGACAATCGGTGCACAGCCGCGGCGGAACCGTGTGCGCGCCCGTCAACGGGAAGCCAGTGCTGCTGTGGTTGAAGGTGCCATCGGTCCACGCCACCGTGTCGTGGCAGTTCACGCAAGTGGTCGGGAACCCCGTGTGCGGAACCGGACTGGTCGCGTTGTTGTAATCGGTCTGATGGCAGCCGACGCAGGTGGTCGGCAGAGAGGTGTAGTTATTGTTGGTATGGCAATCGGTACACGCCCGCGGCGGCACCATGTGCGATCCGGTCAGCGGGAACGGCGTGTTGTTGTGATTGAAGGTCGCATCCGTCCAGAGCACGGTGTCGTGACAAAGCTCGCACGTGGTCGGGAAACCGGTGTGCGGCACCGGACTGGTCGCATTGTTGAAGTCGGTCTGGTGACAAGAAATGCAGAGCGTACTCTTCAAGGCGTAATTATTGGCGATGTGGCAGTCGGCGCAGGCTCGCGGCGGCACCATATGAGAACCCGTCAGCGTGAAGCCCGTGGTTGAGTGATCGAACTTGGCGTCCGACCATTGCACGGTGTCGTGACACTGCTGGCACGTGGTGGGGAAGCCGGTGTGCGGGACCGGACTGGTCGCGTTGTTGAAGTCGGTCTGGTGGCACGAAATGCAGGTGGTCACGGTGATGTTGTAGTTGTTGCTGCCGTGGCAATCGGCGCACGTCCGCGGCGGCACGGTGTGCGATCCAGTCAAGGGAAACGCCGACTTGGAGTGATCAAAGGTGGCCGGCTGCCAGGCTGAAGTCGAGTGGCACAATTCGCAGGTCTGCGCGAATCCTCCGGCCACGTGGTTCGGATTCGTCGTACCCTGGAAATCCGTCAGGTGACAAGTAACGCACGCCGTACTGGAGAGGTTGTAGTTGCCAAATTTGGCGTTGTGGCAATCCGTGCACTGCCGCGGCGGAACGGTGTGCGCGCCGGTCAAGGTGAATCCCGTAATATTGTGATCGAAGGTCGCGTCGCTCCAGGCGACTGTGTCGTGGCAGGTTTCGCACTTCGTGGTGAACCCCTTGTGCGGTACGGGGGCGGTTGCATTGTTGTAATCGTTCTGATGGCACGAAACGCAGAGCGTGCCGGCCAGGTTGTAGTTATTGTTGACGTGGCAGTCGGCGCACTGCCGTGGAGGCACAGCGTGTGCCCCGGTCAGCGGGAACCCCGTAGTGCTGTGATCGAACTTCGCATTCAGCCAGTTATCGGTGGAGTGGCAGGTTTCGCAGGTCGTCGAAAACTTGCTGGCGACGTGGTTGGGATTGGTGCTCCCCGTGAAATCCGCGGCGTGGCAGGAATAGCACTCCGTGGACATCGTTTGAAACTTGCTGTTCGCCATGCCCTTGTGGCAGGTATCGCAGTCCACGGCGGCGTGCGCTCCGGTCAGCGGGAACCGGTTGTTATGCTCCTGGATCTGCTGAATGGAAACCTGCCAGCCCCGGACCGTGTGGCACTGCTCGCAATTCGCTCCCAGCTGCCGCTTGTGAATGTCGGCGTGGCAGTCCTGGCAGCGTTGCCCCACGTTGCTGAATACCGGCCTGACGTGACACTGCACGCAGGTCACGGACTGGTGCATACCGCGAAGCGGGTAACGCGTTTGATTATGGTCGAATTCGGGAACTGCGCGGATCGGTTTCCATCCGCTCGCCGTGTGACAGTTCTGACAGGGCACGCTCAAGTTACCGTGCGGACTGTGCGTGCCTGCGGAGGCCTGCCCGTGCGCGGTTCCGGAAACTCCGGAAACCGTCAGCACCAGCGCTGCGATCAGATTGAGTGCGCCCCGCGACCCGAACATGCCCTCGCCCCTTGCTTCGCCCTATCCAGCGTTGGAAAACGATAAGAAGGTTTAGACGAGTGAAGCAATTTTCTGTCCAATTAGGGTAGCGATTGAGTGCCCCGTTCTAAAGTTACTCAAGGCCCTGTCTGGAGCGGCTATTGGTCCACTGATCGGATTCGAACGACGTCCGTGTTACCAAGCGTGAACGGTAAGTTCTTCGCTTTGCCCGAAGTTTTTGCTTGGAGTGATTTTAGTTTCGTTGATGAATAGCTCAGCAGAAATGCGAACATCATGGGGCAGTGGAAGGTTGTACAACTTCCCGCTTCTGGAAGGGCATGTGGCGTTTCACAGCAATTGAACCAGCGTTGGCAGACTAGAATCGGCGGCTAGTTTGATCGGGGCACAGGATTCGTGGGTCCGTGGCAGGCCGCGCAATCCTTGGGCGCGGGCTTGTAAAAGAGAACGGTCTTGGCGGCGATTACTTTGGTCACTTTGTGGCACTCCGCGCAGCGCACGTTCTGGTGCGCGCCGCGAAGCGGGAACGATGTCCCCTTCTCATGATCAAAAAGCGAAGGCTTCCACCTCATGCTGGTGTGACACTCCGCGCAGCGCGTGATGTCCGCTTTGGCGAACTGTTTTCCGTGAATATCCTGGTGGCAGTCTTCGCATTGGCTGGGAGCGGCCTTGAAATCCACGTTCAGCAATTTGGTTTCAAGGTTGGGAGGCTTGTGGCAATCGATGCAGGCTGTCGCCCGGTGTGCTCCGAGCAGGGCGAACTTTGTCTTCGAATGGTCGAAGCCGGAGAGTTCCTTCCACGACTTCGTAGTGTGGCACGCCTCGCATCCGGCTACTGAACCGTCGGCCCGGGCCTGCTGCATGCGTTCTTTGAACTGTCCTTTATGCGGATCATTGTGACAACTGGTGCAGTTCAGGCTCTTCCAGTGGTAAATCACCGCCGCCTTCGGCTGAAACTCCGCCGATTCCTTGTGACAGTCGGCGCAGGGGATTGCAATGTGCCCGCCGGTGAGCACAAAGTGCGTTGCTTTATGTTTGGCGAGCGTGAAGGTAGAAGGCTTATATCCCTCGAGATTGTGACAGCGATCGCAGGCATTGAAGTACGGCGCAGCTACAAACTGCCCAGCATGCCTATCGGCATGGCAATCGGTGCAGCGCTCGAACTTAACTTTGAACAGGGTGTCCTTGCCTTTCGGTATGTGACACTGCATGCACTCCAGCCGCGCATGCCCGCCTTGCAGCGGATACGCGCTGGAGGCATGCTCCTTGACCGTGAACGTCGAAGGCTTCCATCCCTTGACGTTGTGACATGAAGCGCACTCGCCGCCGTCTGGACGCTTGGCAAATTGCCCATTGTGCGGATCGGGTTTGTGGCAATCCATGCACTTCTGGAATACAAGGGGTTTCTTGAAATCTCCATTGGCGTGGCACTGCGCGCAATCGACACTGGAGTGTTTGCCTTCCAGCGGGAACTTGGTCTTGGAATGATCGAAGCGCTCGTTGACGGCCTGGAGAGAAATCTTTTTCCATCCGCTGGTGCTGTGGCACGACTGGCAGCCCTGCGGGAAGCTCCCATGGTGCGGGTCTTTGTGACAATCGGAACACTGATTGAAGGGAATGCCAACGTACTGCGGTTTGCCGTCCACTCCATTCACGTGGCACTTAGCGCACTGCACCTGGGCGTGCAGGCCGGTCAGCGGATAGCGGGTCTTCGAGTGATCGAAATTGGATTGACCGGACTGGCTGACATTGATCGTCTTCCAGTCCACGAAATTGTGGCACTGCAGGCAACTTGGGCCGAGGCGGCCCTTGTGCTGATCCTGGTGGCAGCTGATGCAACCCGTCGACAGACCGAGGTAAGTCCGGCTTGGATCTTTGATCTTGATGGCCGCACGTTCCTGCGGGGCGATGCGCGAGGGATTGTGGCACTTGCTGCACTCCAAGCCCGCGTGCTTGCCTTCGAGCAGGTATCCAGTTTCCTGGTGATTGAACGTTTTGATATCCCACTTGATCAGCGGAAAGTCTTCACCGTTATGCTCCGAGTGGCAACGGGCGCATTCCTGGCTGGAGCCGGGAGGAATGTTGTAAGTGGCGTGCAGGCCTTTGCGAGCCGCAAGCCGTGTGGCAATTTCGGTGTGACAGTCCAAGCACTTCAGCGCCGCCTGGCCGCCAAATTTGTGACAACTGGCGCAGTTGGTGGATCCGTTCAGTGATTGGTGTGGCCGCGAGAGTGGTCCAGGTGAGATCTGCCCCCAAGCCGCGGGCAGCAGTACGACCAGATATGCCAGCCCCAGACATGCCAACCAGAGAAACGAAACGACGCCGAACCGCAACGTGGGCTCTGGCATCGTTTGTGGTTGTGATTTCAGATTCGTCCCGACCGGCACCACGCCCCCTCCGAACTCAACCGCCCGTGACCACGGATAATTGTCAGCAGTTTAGTGATGAGAGGCGGAGCACGCCAGTCACCAAAAGTGCACTCCATGAGTGAGCTTTGGTGAGGCTCATGCGAGTCCCTGGTGGGTCTGGCCGATCTCTTGCGAAAACAAACAACGACGATGTAGGCGCTCCGGCCGTTAGCCGGTGTCGCCCTTATTCAGTTGTGATTAATCTGTCGACTGCGGGCGAGTTCCCCTAACGGTCACTTCCATTTACCTGCACCCTCGACGATCGTGATGTAACGGTCGATAGGGAGTTCGGTGATGCGCTCGATCTTGCCGCTGGGTTGCGGCCACTGTATCTCCACCCAGTCAAGCTTCGGTCGTTTCCCGATGCCCAACACGATGCGTGGGTCATGAGCAGACAGAAAACTGCCTCCGCCTACCTTCATCCGCCGTTGCCTCAAATTTCCGGACTGATAAGTGATCCGCGCGCCAATCGCATCAGGATTCGACCTTGTTCCCACAAGATTGATTCCGAGCCAATGGTTCTGACTTCCAATCGCGTTGTGCAAGAGGACCGGGGCAGCGTCGTTGACTGCCACCAGGACATCGATGCCGCCGTCGTTGTCGAAGTCCCCAATGGCCATGCCACGAGCTGACAATGGCTTGGCGAATACGGGACCGCTTTGCGCACTGACATTCTGAAACTCCTTGCCAGTGTTGTGAAACAACATGAGCGGCTCCTGATACTTCACTTGACTATGTAAACTTTCGATCAGGTCATCAGGATTCCCATTGGCGAGAAACAGGTCCAGATTGCCATCGTTGTCATAGTCGAAGAACTTAAGCCCCCACCCGCTCATAAGGCGCGTCGCCATTCCGATTCCGGTTGGGCCGGCCTGATCGTCAAAGGTTTCATCATGATTGTTCTGGTAGATGGCGAACCGCTCCAGATCTATGTTGGCCACGAACAGGTCCATCCATCCGTCCTGGTTGAAGTCGACGGAATCGAGTCCCATACCGGAGCGAGCCCGGCCGTCGCCGCTGTAAGCCACTCCGGCATATGTGGCAGTCTCTTCGAATCGCCCCTTCCCGCGATTCATGAAAACGAAGTTGGGGACGGTGTCATTGCTGACGAACAGATCCATCTGACCGTCATTGTTAAGGTCGGTGGCTACCACCCCCCATGCCTTTCCAAGAGAATTCGCGATTCCGGAGGCTTTGCTGACATCGGTGAACGTACCGTCGCCATTATTGTGAAACAGCCAACTCGGCATAGGCTTGTAGAGGCGCGGAATGCAGTAGCCGTGTTTGCCCTCGTCGCCCGTGCCACATGACTTATTCAGACTTTTGGAGAACTCTACAAATTGGCAGACAAACAAATCGAGCTTGCCATCATTGTCATAGTCGAACCAGACGGCACTCGACGACCATCCCGGAGCAGCCACGCCGGCTTTCTCCGTCACATCGGTGAACGTTCCATCACCGTTGTTGTGATAGAGGATGCTTTTCCCATATTGCGTGACATAGATATCAGGGAAGCCATCGGCGTCATAGTCGCCAACGGCTACGCCCTGGCCGTATCCGCCTCCGGGCACTCGGGCCTTTTCTGTGACATCGGTAAAGGTTCCGTCACGATTATTGCGATACAGAGCGTTCCGCAAGGGTGGACTGGGCTCATAGAAATCACACTTCCCGCTGTTGACCAAGTAAATGTCCATCCATCCGTCAGCATCGTAGTCAAGGAAGGCGCAGCCCGGCCCCGTGGTTTCGGGAAGATATCTCTCCGCGGATTTTCCGGCAGTGTGTGTCCAGCGGATACCGCTCTTGTCTGCGGGGATTTCGGTGAACGGATAAATCGCATCCGGCATCGCCCGGACAACGCGCGCCAATCCGCCGATCGCGACCGCTCCTGCCATATTTCTAAGGAACTGGCGGCGGGAAGTCGGGCACTGGATACGGGTTGGCGGTGCAGAGGGCCGGTTCACTGCTTCTCGTGTGTATAGGAGATCGGTGTTGATCTAGTTAGGATTTTGCGGCTCTGCGGCTGGCTGTCCTTGTCCCGCATCGCCTTTCTGCGTCATTTTACGGTGAATCTCGAATTCCTTCTCTGCCTCTTCTCTGCGTCCCGCGCGGGTCAGGGCAGTCGCAAGATTATAGTGCGCGCTCGGATTCTGGGGCTCGAGCTTGACCGCCATCTGGAGAGGTGGAATCGCTTCAGACATTCGCTTGGCCGACAGCAACGCGGTGCCCAGCCCTAGAAACGCGTCCCCGAAGCTGGCATCCAGCTCGGTGGCGCGAGAGAAATGTTTGATGGCTTCGCGCCACTGACTCTCCTGGCGCGCCAGTTCGCCCAGCACATATTCTGCGCCGGCATTCGTAGGATCAATCGCCAGTTCCTGCGTGAACTCGCGTTTGGCATCGTCGGCAACGGTGGCCGGCGGGTTGGGCTTGGAAAGCAGCAGTCTGCCCAGACGAAAGTGAATGCCAGGCAGCTTCGGGTTCTGCGACACGATCGCGCGGTACTCTTTCTCCGCGTCGTCCCACTTACCCTGCATCTCGTAGGACTCGGCAAGCAACTCGTGAGCTGGCGGCGACGCAGGAGCGGTCCGGGCGAGCGTTTCGGAAGCCGCTGTGGAGAGATCGGAGTAGGCGTGGATCTCAGCGTAGAGGACGTCGGGATCGTGCGGGAAACCCCGCGCCAGCGCCTCCAGAAAACGCAACGCTGAGTCGGTGCGTCCAAGCGTCATCGAGCAGCGAACGCCGGCCAGCCCGACCTTGCGCTTCAGTTCCGGATCGGCCACCCGGATACTTTTTTCGAGGCCGGGAAGAGCGGCGTCGCAGCGACCTTCCTCCGCGAGCGCAGTGGCTTTGATCGCTACAGAAGACGCATCAGGAGCAGGTTTGCTCGCAGTCTGAGATGCGCCATGCAGGCCGGCAAAGAGCAGGGAAGCCAACGCAAGCGCCGAACACCAGAAGGGAAACATATCAGGGAATCATAAACGATTTGGATTGAGGGAGTCTCTGCTGATGTCCCCCTACGCGCTTACACGCCAGCTTCACAAAAAATAAGGCAGGCGTCGAATGACGCCTGCCCTGGTTGTCCGATCGATCAGAAGTAGAACTTCAGAGCGAACTGAATGTTGCGTGGAGCCTGCGAACCCGAGACAATGCCCATCCCGGTATTTGCCCCCGGTCCTCCGAGGGATCCGGTGGGCACCGAGGTGCCCGGCGAATTGAGGTTGACCCGGTTAAAGGCATTAATGAAATCAGCCCGGAACTGCAGTTTCATGGTTTCCGTGAACGGGAAGTTCTTTTGCAGGCTCAGATCGGTATCGAAGTAACCCGGCCCTCGCCCCGGTCCTTGTGCCGGGCAGTCTCCAAAAGTGCCAGATGTCGTATCCGCATAAGGCGCCGGATCGAGCCACTGGTAACCGATGTACTTTCCGGTTGAATCGTAGGCGTTTTGCCGGCCGAATGTGTGGCCTGCTCCTGCCAGGCAATTCGGACGCGCTCCGCGGGAGCCCGTACCGGTGTGATCGTTGCCATACATCGCCACCGGGAAGCCGGTGTGTACGATGACGATGGGAGAAACTTGCCAGTTGCCAACTACGCCGTTCGCCACCGCATTCATGTCGTGTCCAAACCGCTGGCCTTTGCCAAATGGCAGTTCATACACGGCATAGGCGTTCAGAGAGTGCTTCAGGTCGAAGTAACACGCAGCGTAATCCGCCCCGGGATTGTAGAGGTTCTGGTAGTAGGGGCTAGCCGGCGAACCTTGCGTGTCTCCCCAGGTGCCGTAGTAGCCGCTATTGTCGGTCATGCACTTCGAGTAGGTGTAGGCCACCTGGTACTGGAGTCCATGCGAAAGACGCTTCTGTAAGACCACCTGCAGCGCATCGTACTTCATCTTGCCGACCGACGCTGTCCCGGAAATTTGGGAGATGTCCTTCTGTAAGACGGGGTTCCCTGAGAAGAAAATGCTTGGTGCGGTGCATGGCGGTTTAGCACAGGCACTGTTCGGGAGCAACTGCTCCTGTAAATAGGGCATGGGAACCATCAGGTGCGTTCCATGCTGCCCCACGTAGCCAGCTTGCAGGGTGCCGAGACCCGTGAACTGATGCTGGATCGTCAGGTTCCACTGCTGGGTGATTGCGGGTTGCACGTGCGGATCCCAGACGCGGACCAAGGCACCGGCGAACGGATCGCTCGGAGCACCTTGGGGTACCAATCCCTGATCGGTGCTCCCTCCTGGCCGAGGATCAGTCAGAACTAGGGCGTAGTTCTTAAAGGTTTCTGCTGGAGTGAACGGGGGATTGATCGGCAGGCGCAAATTCGTGCCGGTTCCTTCCATGTAGGAAGAGATGGTGAATGCGCCGCGAACCACAGTGTTGCCATTCAATTTGGCCGGAGTCCAGGCAAAGCCCACGCGCGGCTGGAAGTCCTTCAGCCCATAGGTTCCGTCGTAAAGGCCGGCGCTGCCCTGCTGGCAGGTGACGGGAGCGGTTCCGAGTAGCGGAGTCACGATAGAGCAGTTGGGAGCAATCAATTGCCCGCTGATCAGATCGAAATTGGTTTGTTCGTTCTTTCTTTCGGTCCAAGGGGTATGAGCTTCATAGCGCAAGCCGAGGTTGAAGGTCAGATTGTTGGTCACGCGCCAGTCGTCTTGCAGGTAGGCGCCGAAAATGCTCTGGCGCTGCCCCCACTCGCCGCCGCTAATGCCGCGGCCGTAGTTCGAGGGCAAGCCGAGATAGAAATCGGCAGCTGCGTCGCCACCGGTTCCGGAAGGCGGCGCGTTCGACGTGTAAACGCCCGTGAAGTTAATGCTGCCCAGCGATCCGTTGTTGCCGGTGTAAAAAGTGTTGATGCGGGCCCGCCAGAATTCGAATCCAGCATGGAAGAGATGGCGGTTGTGGGTAACGATCAGTGTGTCGGAGAGCTGAATCACTGCGTCGTCGAACTTCTGCTCCACTCCCGCGCTTCCGATGGTGGTCAGAATGCCGCCCAACCCGATTGACAACAAACCCGGCACGCCGGCGGGGTTGCCGTTGCCGATGCCCAAGGTGTTGCCCAGATTTCCCACGGAGGACGCGAAGTTGGTTCCGTTGTGCAGCCTGACGTAGTTCACACCACCACGGACGTCGTTGAGCAGGTTCGAGTTGAAGGTGTGGCTCCAGTCAACGACCGTGTTCTGAATGGGCGAGTCGTTAAAACCCGTCCCCAGCAACGCGAAGGAGTTGATGCTCGGGTTGTGCGCGATGGCATGCGAGTAACGCCCGAAAATGTGGTCGCTCCTGGTGGCCACAAAATCAATCTTGATGTCGTATTGATTGTCGTTGCTCAAGGTCGCCGTGGTGTTGGTCGCGTTGTTAAACCGGCTGGTGCCTGTCGCCGCGGGGTACAGGGGAGAGTTGAAAAGATTCTGCGCGACGCCGTCAATCGGTTCGGTTATGACGTTGTTGAGGAACGGAGCGTTTCCGTTCAGCGAATCATAGAGTTGCTGTGAGGCGGTGTTGCAAATCCCGGCCGTGAATCCAGTCGTGCAGATGTCGCCAAAATTCCCGCCACGTTCCGCCGTTGTGAATACGCTAATGGGGCTGGTCGAAGAGGGAAAATCGAATCGCTGCCCCTGGTAGTCGAAGAAGAAGAACAGCTTATCCCTGACGATCGGGCCGCCAACGCTGCCGCCGAACATGTTCCATCGCAGCAGACCCCGACGTAAACCGTTAAAGTTGTTGGACCACGAGTTGGCATTCAGCTTGTCGTTGCGGAAAAACTCCCACAGATCGCCATGGAAACGGTTGGTGCCGGACTTGATGGTGGCGCTGACGATGCCGCCCTGGAAGTTTCCGAACTCAGCAGAGGCATTGCTGGTGATGAGATTGAATTCCTGGATCGCGTCCGGCGCGGGCGTATATCCGACCAGGTTGTCCGATACCTGGTTATTGTCCATGCCATCGAGAAGGAAATTGTTGGCCTGCTCGCGGTTTCCGTTGATGTAGGGGCGGGCTCCGTTCGCGGTGTTGCTGCCGGTGTTGAAATTATCAGGATCGGGCGAGACCGCTCCCGGCGCAAGCATCGTCAATTCCACGTAGTCGCGCGTGGCCAGCGGCAGGTCGTCATTGGCCTGCGCGTCAATCACCGTGCTGACCTGGGTCGACTCGGTCTGCAGAACTGGGGCTGCGCCGGTGACTTCCACCGTCTCGGTAATCTTGCCGACCTTCATCTGTATGTCGACGCGCGCTGTCTGGTTCAGAACCAGCGTGAAGGCCTTCTCCACCGAGGTCTGGAAACCAGCGGCCGTGACCTTGACGCTATAGGTCCCGATCGGCAGACGCGGAAGGTTATAGGCTCCGGAATCATTCGTCGTCGCCGGCCATTGGGTGCCGCGCTCGGCATCAGTTGCCGTGACCGTGGCGCCCTTGATGGGCGCGCCACTGGGATCTGTAACGGTTCCAACGATGGCGGCTGTTACTTCCTGGCTCCAGGCGCACTGGAACGTCCCGGTTACAGCCACAAATGCAACGAGCAAGCAGCAAAACGCAGTTGACGGTCGTCTCATCACAGAACCCTCCTCGAACCCGAACAAGGAACGATGGGGATATGCTATATAGCGGAACGCCAATCGTCGTCAAGAAAAAAATGCACCCGACATGAAGATTTTTAATGGAATTGTATTAGGCGAACAACCCCCGTGATCGGTCGCCGCAGGCTCTTTGTTGCGAGGGCGAGCTCGCCATTTGTGTCTCAGAAAGTTAGATAAAGCCAATGGAATGAATGCTTTATTACAATTCCGATCACGCAGGCTTGCCGCTTTGCGGCCCAGACGCCTACCATCAAGATTCGTCGTGGTGCGGAATTGCGTATCTGCCAGCCGATTCAATTTTGTGTTTGGAGCACTAGAGCACTTTGTAGTATGGTGCGGCAATGTATTAGGGAGTTTTCATGCCACAGCTGAGGAAAAACGGACTGCCGGCCTACAAGAGGATTCAAGGCACGATTGTCAGACGCCTCGAGTCGGGGCAGTTGAAACCCGGTGATTTGGTCGACTCGGAACGGGAACTGGCGAGGATTCACGGAGTTAGCCTGATGACCGCCCGCCATGCGCTCGCCGGACTAGAGCGCGAGGGTATGGTCCTGCGCCGTCGTGGCGCGGGAACGTTCGTCGCCCCGCCGAAGATCCATTTCAACAAGCTGATGAGCTATACCGAGCAGATGGCGGGCCGGGGCCTGGCCGTTTCTTCAAAATTGCTCTCTCTGAGCGTGATTGATACGGAGCAGGAGGTGGCCGCGCGTCTCGCTTTGCCCGCCAGCAGCCGCCTGATCAAACTCGAACGACTAAGGCTCGGTGGGGAGGAACCATTTGCGATCGAGACAGTTTACCTTTCCGCGGACGAGTTCGCTGGCCTGACTGAAGCCCGGCTGGACCGGATCTCACTTTTTTCCGTCCTGGAGCGCGATTATGGGCTCGAAATCGCCCATGCGGACGAAGAAGTCGATGCTACAACGGCCGACCCTCATAGCGCTCGGCTTTTGGGTATTGCTCATGGCTCGCCCGTACTCCGCATTCGCCAAGAGATTTATTCCACCAAGGGCAGGGTTGCCTTGTACGTGCTGGGTCTTTATCGATCGGACCGCCATACTCTGTTGATCCGAAGATTCCGCTAGCGGCCTCACTCCGGTTGCTCGGACGTCATTTCGCCGGGCTAGCTTCCAGATGCACACGCCCCGCAATTCGTAATTCCGGAATTACAAACTCGGTGAATCCGTTGCGTTCTACGGGGACGAGAGACTCGCAACATTTACGGTCTGCTGTCTCGTAACGAATGGAAGCGAACGACCCTTTGACCTGCACTTGTACGCGCAGCGGCTCTTCTGCGTAGTTGACCAACTCGAGGACCTTCACCGGTCCGCCATGCTCCCGATAGGGCACCGCGATCGTCGTCAAGCCATTCCATAAACTCACCAGTACATTTTGCTTCCCGAGCAGCCGGCGGATGTCTTGGGCGAACATCTCCGGATCTGTGACAGGCTCCGCGAGCTCAAGCACTTTCCCGTTTCCAACGGGATAGGCCACCGCGTGCTCATTCAGCCGGACTGGTTCACGACTCTGCCATGGATAAGAACCATGGGCCTCCACCAGCACGACAACTTTGCCGCGAGTTGCAAGGTCGGTGATTTGCTCACTAGCTTCTCTGTCCGGCTTGGCGAACACGACCACCAAGTCGAAGCCTTCAAGGGCCGCCGCTTTCAAATCAGGCGTACGCAAAACCTTGAATGGGATATTGTGACGGGCCAGCAGATTCATCGCTTCGTCAGTTGGGTCGAGACCGTCGACCACAACTGCGACGCTGGCAGCGGCTTCCAACCGTTGCTCGCCCGTGTCTGAGTAAAACTTTCCGTAGGACCGCACCTGGTTCCACAGTGTCCAGGCCTCCGGATCATGATTGCTGAGAGCTTTCTGCAGGCGCTCATCCACCTCCAGAATTAAATCAGCATGAAAGGCGCCGGCCTCAGCCACCGCCAGCGAGTAATCCGCCGCTGTAAGCGCTGGTTGCTGGCCGGAGTCTGACAGCCCTCCCCACGAAAAGGTGTACAGCGGAACCTGCCCCGGCTGAGATCTCTGTTCAATCTTGACGAGAGCGAGGTTGGTATCAATCCACGGTTGAGCGGTGGGACTCGATACTTCAAGCACCGAGCCTCTCTTAATCAGCATACTGCCTCGCATCTGCGGCAGCTTCGCATCGGGGTTGAGCACCACGAATCTGAGCTTTGGGTGAGCCGATCGTAATTCTGGGAGAGCCTTCTCGAGCTGCGCGCGCTCGGATTGACGAACAGTCAGGATGATGCCTTCCAAGCCACTCGCGCCGGTTTCAGCTGCAGCTTCTGCCTGTTGTAGCGAAACTTTGACATACACCCGATAGCCTTTCCTGCGGGCCGCTTTCGCCTGCTGCGAAAAGCTGCCGTTCCAGGTGAGCACAAGGTCGTTCAAGCCGAGTTCCCTGGCTGGGGGCAAAGCGGAGTTTGTCCAATGAACGAACACGTTGCCCCAAGCGGACGCGGAGACTAGGACGAAAAACCATACGAGAATCGTGTAACCAATGTTCATGGAGTTTTGCCAACCCTGATCGGACTCGATAAGCCTTTGCCCAACAGAATCTGCGGACCGCCATTCACTGTTTCCACTTGTGCCTCAGGAGAAATCCAAATCGCAGAGACATCTGGCATATTCTTGATCAACGCCTTGCCCTTCGTCGGACCGAGCAGCAGCAAGGTGGTCGACAGCGCGTCCGATTCCGTCGCGGTTCTTGAAACCGCGCTGACCGCGAACATCGTTCTCAGGGGCATTCCTGTATCCGGATCAACGATATGGCCGGCTGAATCGCTTCCTAGCAAACTAGGCGCCGTCTGCTCCGATGTGGATACGCTTCCATCTTTGAGCATGACCTGCGGATCTAACTTGTTCGAGGGATCTCTCAAGCGTACGAGCCAGGCTGTCTCGCCAGGAGGAGACCCCATCGCGAAAATCGTGCTTCCTCCGGCGTTGATTAAAGCATCGCGGATTCCCAGGGAGTGCAAGACGTCTGCAGCCCGGTCTACGGCGTAGCCTTTGCCAATGGCGCCCAAGTCCAACCGCAAACAGGATGAGCGAAAACTGATCTGGTCCGGAGGAATTAATTCGATCTTCTCGTAGCCGACACAACCTCGAAGTTCTTCTCGCTGCGCCTGCGACGGCATGCCTTCGCCGCGGATCGCGGCTTTCCACAAATTCACCAAAGGCGCGACGGAGATGTCAAACTTTCCATCCGAAAGCTCAGAAAACTTCACGGCCTGGTCGATGACGCGGTATAAATCGGACGGGACCCTTACTGCCTGAAAGTGAGCTGAGCGGTTCAAGGTACTCAGGGCGCTGTCTGGTTTGTAGTCGCTCAGCAGATCATCGAGGCGGACGATCTCCTGAAACGCCTTCTCGATCGCATTGGAGGCATGTTCAGAGGATTGGTCATAGGCAGCGATTTCGAAAACCGTGCCCATGATGTACTTCTTTTTGTAGACAAGAACATGATTTTCTGAACTCTGGACGACAGAAGCGATTAAGAAGAAGGCAATCAGCGCTGCCACTGGTCGCTTATCGCAGCGCATAAACCTCACTGCTCAGGCTTGTTAGATAGATAGTGTCGCCAGCGAGTACGGGAACCGACTGGATTGCCCCGGCCAGAGCAGCTCTCCACACCACATTGCCGGTCGCGCTGTCCAGAGAAAATGTGCCTCCTGCTTGAATACAGACAACACCATCGCCGAACACTGGAGGCGCGGTCACCACTTCGCCCACGCCGGTTTTCCAGCGCAAGCGGCCGGTCTGAGTCTCCAGTGCATAGAGAAAGCCGTCCTTGCTGCCGATGACTGCCATGTCGCCCGAAACTGCCGGTGAAGACGCGATGCCTAATCCGGTCTCATACTTCCAGCGGACCTCTCCGGTGCTGGTGTTCAGCGCATAAAACCAGAAATCTTCAGAGCCGATCAGAACCAGGTCGCCAGCTACGGCGGGTGACGAGTCGATACCGTTGCCGGTGAGAGTACTCCACAATATTTTTCCGGAAGAGGCGTCGAGACTATACACCTTGCCGTCTCCGCAGCCTACGTAGAGCTGATGCTCGGCAGCATAAATCGTGGAGTAAATTCTACCGGCAAGTTCCTGGACCCAGCGAGTCCGCCCGCTCGCTGCGTCAACTGCGTAAACCCGCGCGTCAGCGCTTCCGAAAAAGACAACGCCACTGCGAACCACAGGAGAAGCCCAGACTTCGGCTTCGGTCGGCGCTTCCCACAGCTTGCTGCCGGCATGCCGATCAACTGCGTACACTTTCCCGTCATCGCATCCGAACAGTATTCGATCTCCGGAAAGCGAAGGCGTGGAATGAACCTGGCCCGCCGCCTGAAATTTCCATTTTGATGTGCCGGTGACTACGTCGATGGCGTGTAGAACCCCGTTGACCGACGTGACATATAAAACCCCATCGTCCAGTATCGGCGCGGAACGCACCGAGCTGCCGGTGCGCAGTCGCCAAACCGCGCCTTCCGGCGACCGTGCTGGATGTTGCCCTTGCCCTCCCGTGCGGGCGTTGTCTTTAAGGAGCGTGGGCCAGTCGTCTGGAGTCTTGGGCTTGGCTGTTTCCTTGATCGTCATCATCATTTCAGGCCAAGAGAGGACGGTGATCGATCTGCTTCAGGTCAGCGACGCCAAGGCCAAGTTTCCCAGCCGCTGCGATATGTCCTGGCTGACGGAAAAACAAGTTTTTCGAGGCGTCGTGAAAAAACTCATCGTTATTCGTTGTGATGCTGTTTGCATCGTGTTGCCACAAGGACGGTGCGCCCCGTTCGACGCGCTTCTTTTCAATGGCCTCCAGTTCGATAGTGTCGAGAGCGACGGGATCCGTTGCCACCAGAAGAATGCCGGGTTGATCGATGAAATCCTGGACTTGGGTTAGCGGCCCGCCGTGCCATACCTGCCGCATGCCGTCCATAATATGCAGCACAGCTTTCGAACGTAAGGGTTCGACCGTGCACATCAGTCCGATCAGCGGGTTGGTAAAGGAATAGGGCGCTCGATGGGAGCGCGCCACATTGTTAAATGTGCCGTACGCGAGGTTCTTGAGAGCTCCAGTGACCCCCGCTGCCGAGTGGTCCTTCATCGTCGGCACGTTGATAATCTTCGTGACTACCTGAGCCACAATATTTGCCATGTAGGAGCGAGTTTCCCACTCGCCGAAAAAGTTGGCAGCACAATAGAGATTAGGATCGTAGCCGGAAGAATCCACGAAAGCGTCCTGAATGCCTACAATGCGAACGCCTGGTGGCAACAGTGTTTGATAGCTGCCGATGTCCATTTCGTACGAATAGCGGTCATAGATCAGGATGCTGCGCACGGGAACACCCGCAGACTGAACTGCGCCGATGATCTCGCGCAGAATCTCGGGAGAGGAGCAGCACGCGGGAGCACCCGATGGGTTGATCTTGATTCCAACAATGTCGTTGGGTTCAACAAATTTTGCCCACGCCGCCTGCGCGGACTTTTCTCCCGTTAACTCTGTCATCGCGTGCTCCAGCATATGGCGCACAATCGGCTGGGAAATGCGATTACGTACGATAGCGTTCGGGTCGCGGACCTCGATCACTCGGCCGGGAAACAGTCCCGGCATGCCCAGCGGGGAGGCTTTGTAGTCGGGCAGGCCGTGGAGTTCGATGGGCGGCACCTCCGCTGGAGGCACGTCCGCTCGCACCATCGGATTGAGCCCCTCCATCAGCAGCGAGGCGCTTCCAATGCAACCGGCCTTGACGAAAGTACGGCGATCCATGAGTCGATCCCCCGATCCAGAGTCGGCAGCATCTCGGATCGATGCGAAAAATCCCGATCAGATTACGATAGCGCGATCTTCTTTACAACCACGGCCGGACTAACCTCGCCGGAATGGTGACAATCTCATTCGCAATGGATACACTTTCGCTTCAACCGAACAAGAGAAAACCCTATGCACAACTGGATTAAGACGTCGCTCGCAAGCATTACCGTCATTGCAATTGCAATTGCAATCGGATCGCCTGTCGTGATTTTTGCTCAGACGATGCGCTACGACCTGCTGTTAAAGAACGGCCATGTGATTGACCCTGCCAATCACATCGATGAAGTACGAGACGTCGGCGTGCTCCAGGGCAAGATCGCGGCTGTCGAAAAAAATATTCCGGCTGACCAGGCCGGGAAAGTTGTGGATGTCTCGAACCTCTATGTAACGCCCGGGCTCATTGATATTCACTACCACGTGGGGCATGGCGGAGCGCCGCTAAACTGGTTCGCGCCCGACGCGCGAGTTCATGCTTTGCCACTTGGAATTCCGGCCGATCTGGCGTTGCAGTCCGGTGTGACCACCATCGTGGATGCGGGTACCGCCGGTGCGGAAACGTTCCTTCAGGAAAAAGAAGAGGTCATTGACCGCGCCAGAGTGCGCGTGCTGGCTTTTCTGAACATCGTGGCCAATGGCATGAACGGTGGGCTTGAGCAAAGTGTGGACCAGATGGAGGTGAAGCTTTGTGTCGACACGATCAAGAAATATCCCGACCTTATTGTGGGAGTAAAAACTGCCCATTACTGGACCCGGGAGCCTTGGGATGGAGAACACGTGCCTTGGGCTGCGGTTGACCGTGCCATTGAATGCGGCATTCTCACAAATAGTCCGGTCATGTTCGATTTCTGGCCGCGGCCTGAAAGAACGTACGAGGAGTTGATTTTGAAGAAAATGCGGCCGGGCGATATCCACACCCATGTCTTCGCCCAGCAATTTCCCATTATTCTTCCCGACGGCAAGCTCAATCCCGCCCTGGCAGAAGCCCGTACCCGTGGCGTGATATTCGATGTGGGACATGGGGCCGGCAGCTTCTGGTTTCGCAATGCGGTTCCCGCCGCGAAACAGGGATTCATTCCTGATTCCATCTCTACCGATTTGCACACGGGCGACTATCTGACTGTCAGTATGAACAATGTGATGTCGAAATTCCTGGCCATGGGAGTGCCGTTGGAGGATGTCATTCGCCGATCCACGGTCAATCCGGCAAGGGAGATTCACCGGCAGGACCTGGGGACGTTGTCGATCGGCCAGGATGCGGACATTGCCGTCCTGGAACTGACCCACGGCAAATTCAGTTACATTGATTGCGGCGTCGCCAAAATGGATGCGAATGTACGATTGATGGCCCGGATGACGATCCGTGCGGGGCGAATTTCGTACGACCCTTCCGGTCTCAGCATGGTCGAGTGGGAAAAAGCGCGTCCGCAGTATTTCACAATTCCCGATCGCAGTGAGTCGTTGCCGGCCAGAGCGGACGATTATCCGCGCGACTGAACATAGTCAGTTTCGCATGCTTGGCGAAATGACTACGACGGTCGTCCGACAATGTGCTGCAGTTCCAACTGATCCTTTCCTTCCTCGATCAGATAGAATTTGTCGGCTTCGACATCGCGAAAGGTTTGCCGCTGCCCGCTAGGCCAGGTTATCTCGATCGTTTTAGCGCGCTTCTCCTTGCCAAGGCCGAAATTTGCGCGCAGATCGCTCTGCGAAAGATAACTGCCACCCCCGGCAATCTCGCGAATCTGTGACATCGGGCCGCTGACAACGTGGATGCGGGCACCCATCGCATCCCGATTACTCTTCTTCCCCACCAACTTCAAATTCAGAAAGTGATTGCCATTGCCGCCGCTGTTTAAGAGGACAAGCGGCGAATCTCCGTTGTTTGCCACGACTACATCCATGAACCCGTCGTTGTCGAGATCGGCGAAAGCTACTCCGCGACCGACGTAGGGAGTATCAAATCCCGTACCGCTGAGCTTGCTGACCTCGACGAACTTGCCATTGCCTTCGTTGTGGAACAGAGAATTCGTCTGTCTGTAATGGGTTCCGGGCGTAGCCTGCTCCACCTCCGGGTAGACATGACCATTGGCGATGAAAATATCCAGCCAGCCATCGTTGTCGTAATCGAAAAATCCCCCGCCGAAACTGAGAACTTCCCGTGTCGGCCGCGTTATACCCGCCTCTTCACTGACCTCGTCGAAAAATCCCTTTCCGTCGTTGTGCCAAAGATGGTCGGAGGAACGCTGAAAATCCGATATATAAAGGTCGAGCAGCCCATCGTTGTCATAATCCCCCAGAGACATGCACATCGCAGCCATGACCGTGCCCCGCGCCGTTACAGCCATGCCGGTGGTCAGGCCGATCTCTTTAAAGGTTCCGTTGCGTTCATTGTGGTAGAGATAAGCATTCAGGCCATCGTTGGCTACGAACAAGTCAGGCCAGCCATCATTGTCATAATCTGCGGCCGCGACTGAGAGGTTCTTACCTTGCGGCTGGTATACGCCCGCCGCCTGGGTCACGTTGCTGAACGTGCCGTCGCGGTTGTTGTGGTAAAGCGCGTCGAGACTTCCCCGATACTCGCTTGGAGCACAACTGCTAAGTATGTCGCCCAACTTGCAGTAACGCTTGTCGCCGAGGGTAACGTAGCTGCCAACATACAGATCCAGCCAGCCGTCCCGATCGTAATCAAAAAATGTAGCGCCTGAGTGAAATGCGCCCGATTCCATACCGCCAACCCCAGCCTTGTCGGTGACATCGGTGAATGTTCCGTTGCCGTTGTTGTGGTATAAGACATTCTTGCCATACTGAGTTACAAAGAGATCGGGAAAGCCGTCGTTATCAAAATCTCCCCACACGCAGCCCAGGCCGTAACCGGTTCCGGGCACGCCGGCTTTTTCCGTTACATCTGTAAACGTACCGTCATGGTTGTTGTGATAAAGCGCATTTGCGACTGAAATGCCGCGGCCGTAGAGGTCTCTGCCATTCACAAAGTAAATATCCTGCCAGCCATCCCCATCGAAATCACCGACGCAGACTCCCGGACCGAATTCCTCTCGATTAATCGAAACGCCGTCGTTCCCTTTGAAGTGCTTGAACTTAATGCCGGCCGCTGCAGTCACGTTTGTGAACTGGATTGGAGCGATAGACGCGTTCTGTGCAGTTGATTTTGAGACGAAGATTGAACAGATCGCAGTAAACGAACACATCAACGTTCGAACAAAATCCGCCCTGATCAGCCTGGTCCGATGCTCACAACCTCTACTGGAATGCTGGGACATGGTTCAGTTGGCGGTCTCGGCTTGCTTCTTTTGCAGCATTGTAATGTATTTCACGCGGATCCATTTGCCGCTGGCTGTGGTGTGCCTCACAACACCCACGACTCCACCTCCACGGCATAGCGCAGCTTGGGGCTTGTATCATGAGGACCTGTTCGAACCAATTACTGCTTGGAGGCCCGGGGGCCCGATCATGAATATCAAGTCAAGATGCAACGGATGGGCGAGCAAGGCGCGTAGCTCCAGCATTACCACATTCCTGAGCATCTTTTGTTTGAGCATGTCTCTCACGGCACAGGAAACGGCTCCCCAGATGCCGATGCAGGCGAACTATGAAGACGGCGCTGAATTCCGATGGTTGAACAAGAAAGTCCTCGATTCGCGTGTGCTGGATAGCATGGAGGACCTTTCGACCTGGTCGTTCGCCGGCGCGGGAGAGATGAGTTTAACCGACGTCCACGCCAAAGATGGCCGGCATTCTCTGCGAATCCGTTCTACTACCAACGTTGCCCAAATTGACGGCAGCGGGGAGTGGGAAGATCTTGTGGCGACCAGAAAATTTCCCGGCGAAGACTGGAGCCGGTACAACCGCATCTCTCTCTGGGTTTTTGCGGATGTCATCGGTGCGCCCGCCATCTCGTGTTCTCTGGTCGTCCACAATGACGGCTCCCATAAGTTGCCGGACCGGTACAACGATGGCCGCCACGAGTCGATTCTCCTTAAGAATCACACGTGGAACCATGTCGTCTGGGAAATCGCTCCACTCGACCGCGATCGCATCACGGCGCTGGACTTTGCCTATAGCCTTCCCAAGAAATTTCCCGACCCGGGAGACCAGACAATCTTAGACATCGACCAGCTGGAATTGCAGAGTGTAGTGGCCGATCACGTGGAAGGTTGGGATGTTGCCCCGGGGAAGATTGCTTTCAGCGACAGTGGATACACAACCGGTTCCTCGAAGTCCGCAATCGCGAGTGATCTCACCGCCCAGGAGTTCTCTGTGGTCGATCCACGGAGCGGCCAAATCGTTCTGACAAAACCGGTCCAGCGGACGACTGCTCCGTTAGGCAACTATCAAGTGCTGGACTTTTCCGAAGTCCACAAGCCCGGCACCTACGTGATCAAAGCCGGGGATACGCAGACTCACCCTTTCCGCATTGGAGATGACGCTTGGCTCGACAGTATCTGGAAAGCGATAAACTTTATGTACAGCGAGCGATGCGGAACGGACATCCCAGGCATCCATGGCAGGTGCCATCAGGATATCTACACGATTCATGACGATAAGCGAATTGTGGTCAATGGTGGATACCACGATGCCGGAGATCTTTCTGCGACGGGAAATACACCCGGAATGGTGTATGCGCTCTTGTCGCTCGCCGACAATCTGAAGCGGCAAGGTGAAAACCCGGTTCTCTCTAATCGTCTGCTGGAAGAAGCGCGCTGGGGCTTGAATTGGGTGCTCAAAACACGATTTGGCGATGGCTATCGGAGTACCGGCCAATTGGTCAGCTATTGGACCGATGGCATTATGGGCACGGCAGATGATCGCTTCGGCCAAGCCGTCAATAATCCGGAATGGAACTTTCGGGTGAGCGGAGTAGAAGCACTGGCTGCCCGCATACTAAAAGACAGCGACCCGGAACTGGCGAACCGTAGCTTGGTCATTGCTGAAGAAGACTGGAAATATGCCGTCGAAGGTCTGAAGACCGCAGCTCCACTCGCTGAAGTCTATGGGGCACAGGATGAGTTGGAGCGAATATCATTCGGCGTTGTTGCCTCGGTCGAGCTTTACCTGGCGACTGGAGACGATCGTTACGCACAAGAAGCCATTGTCCTGGGTGATCTGGTGCTCTCTTCTCAGGAGCAAACTCAGCAGCCCTGGACGATTCCGTTGACCGGTTACTTCTACACCAGCCCGAAGCGAGACAATCTCTTTCATCGTTTTCACATCGGCCAGGAGCAAGAGCCGATCATCGCGCTCATCCGTCTGTGCGAAGCCTTCCCCGATCATGAGAAGTGGATGAAGTGGTATTCGGCGGTAGTCTTGCACTCACAGTATTATCTGAAGCCGGCCGCCACCGTCGACGAACCTTATTCGGTTTTACCGGCGGCCGTGTATCGCGAGAGCGAAGCGCGTCTTATTCCCGAATCCAAGAATTGGACCCCACTTCGAGCGGCGGATCGCGACGCCTATGTGGAAGAAGTGCGCCGCGGAATTCCGCTCGGTGACGGCAATTATCTGCGTCGATTCCCAGTCTGGTTTGATTTTCGTGGTAACTCCAGCGTTCTGCTTTCGGAAGCCAAGGCACTCTCGGCGGCAGGCCGGTTGCGAGGCGATCTCGCAGCCGAAGACCTGGCTCAAAAACAGGCGCAATGGTTCGTCGGCCGCAATCCTTTCGCCGCCAGTGTGATGTACGGCGAGGGGTACGACTGGACGCCGTTGTACAGCGTGCGTTCCGGCCAAATGGTTGGCGCGCTCCCTGTCGGCATTGAGACCAAAGGCTTCGCTGACGCCCCATACTGGCCCACCCAGATTTGCTGGACCTATAAAGAGGTGTGGACCCAACCCGTGGGCCAGTGGATATGGCTGATGGAAGATATCAGTGTTCCAGCCACGGTACGGGGAACGGCAAATCCTGCAAGCCACGAACCCGTTGAGTTCCTCGAACAAAAGAGCGGTCAGGTGACAACGGCAACTTCGAGTCCTGACGGCGAATTCAATATACATTTGCCGGAAGGTCACTACGTTATACGGCAGGGCTCAGTACACACGAGTGTTACCGTCCTTCCGGGCGGCTTCTATGATGTCGACTTGCGTCCGGACCGCGTCCTCGAGTTCAAAGTCATATCTGAGGATCTCGGGCACCATGAGGTGGTATTGCGAGTTTCGGCCGAAGGCGCTGGTCGTCACACGTTCACTTTTCGCAGCGACAATCTCACCTTGAAGGAACCGGGCATGCAGGAGATCGAGTTGACTTCGGGACGTGTCCGAGAGGCCGTCTGGCATGCTCATGTAATCTTTCCGAAAACGCCATGGGTGGCTGTGGTAATTCCTGATGGCACCTTAAGTAAACGCCGAGAAATCACCGGGAGCGAAATCCGCATGCCTTTGCCAGACACAACCCAAGGCCGTTCCAAAACTCCTTAACGGCGTCGGACCTTTACTCGATTTGAAAGCTGATTGCGACGGAAACGCTCGCATCGGCGCTCTCAACATTAGATCTTGAATCCGCCTTCATTTTGGTTGCTTCACGAGTTTCAGCAAGCCAAATCGTTCGGGCACATGGAAGCTGTTGCTCATCGGGGCTTGCCACGCAATCTGGTGCCGAGCAGAACTCGGCCCTTGGCTGCGAAATAAATTGATGCGAAGAAGGTTACCCGCGTTGGCCGGGCGAGTATCGATCGCGGAGTACGGAATTCTCATCGCCCCATACCAAACGTGAGCAGCTTTGTCGATTCGCGCTGAAACGGCGAATCCCGAATTCCATTTCCAGCCCTCCTCGTGGCGCGGTTTGTGAAGATCGATATCGAGATCGACCCACTCTCCCTGCGGGGAGAGCTCAAATTCCTTATAACGCGAAATGTCGTTGAAGTCGGCGCCAATGAAGGCCTCTGCCACATCCCAGTTCCAAAGCTCGTTCGTTTCGGCGGTGGTATTCGGATTGGGTTTCAGATTGAGTTCTTCGTATGGGCACACGAACAAGAAGTAGAGGTTCTCCTTGGTCCACCGAGTTCGGATCTCCGTCCGATACTTGGGGTCACGCTGGCCATGAGCATCTGCGTCCATGTAGATCGGCGGAGCCCCGCGCCAAAACGAAGAAGTCGGATTGGTGTCGAGCTGCGGATCAGCCTCGGCCCAGGTGCTCTGGACCGTCTGGTCACCCGCGAAGGCGCAACTAGAGCAAGTTATGAACAGAATCAGGATTCTAAAAAAGCCGGCCATCGAGGTGCTCCTGCATCTTCACGTTCTCTCGTTATCCGCGCACTAGGGATTGCTGCTGGAAAGCGCGAGCCGCGTAAGGTGATAGCTCAACAACTGATCGGGGCGCAGTAGCGCTTCGCGAAATTCCGTTTGCGCCTGATGAGTGTGTCCTACAGCGTGATCGAGCATAGCGATATTGTAGAGCCACCATCCACTCGGCGAATTGCTCTCGCCAGCGCTCTTCGTGCGATTGAGCAGGCTTTCCAATTTCTGGTTTGCTGCGCCCGGATCGAAGTCGGGTAGCCGTTGAGATGCTCGCCACGCCCAAACGGCGTCTTCCAGGTTCGATTGCTCAGCCGCGTGCTTGAAACTGTTTCGAGCTCTGTCAGGAAGACTGCAGGTCGCATACAAATTCCCAACCAGGTAATTGAATCTGGCAGAGCGTAGCAACGGCTCGAGTCCATCCTGCGTAAACGGCAGATCTGCCACCGGCTCTGCAAGATGATCGACGATCTTAACTCCCTCGGCACAGCGCCCCTGTTGCGCCAATGACATCGCGCGCTGCACTTGCACTTCGAGCCAGACCTCTCGCACGTTCGTGCCGCCCTCCTCCCTTTGAAAGAAACGATTGTGGAAGAGGGCGGCTGCTTTCTCGAACTCTCCGGACTCGGCCAGATTAAGAATAAGTTCATAGACAAGATGCGATGGCATTTGGGAACGATCGGGATAGCGCTCCAGCGCCGCTACACGTTCCTGAGGCGGTCGTTGCAGGATGCTCAGGGCTTGATCCATTCCCGTGTAGAGTTCCACGTTCTTCGGAGCCGTGCGCAGACCTTCCTGAAACACAGTCAACGCCTGTTCGGGATTGTCTTTCGCGTGGAGCAGAGCGCGGCCAAAGCTGGCGTGCAGGACGGGAATCTGCGGATTCAATTTGCGCGCCTGCTCCCACTCGGCCAGAGCCTGCTCCGTCACACCCTTTGAAAAGTAGAGGGTTCCGAGCAGGTAATGTGCGCTCGCGTCATGTGGGTTGACGTTCAGTGCGGCGGTCAACACCTCCAGATCTTCTGCCCGGCTAGGGAACACATAACTGGTCGAAAGCTTCGCCGCCGTGCTGAAATCGCCTTCGGCGGACTGCCCCAGCTTCTCCCGACAATACCCGCGGTAGTAGGCGACCATCGGATCTTCATTCGGAGCGAGCATTCCGGGTTCGCTCTCATCCGCGACCGCCTGCGGGTAGTTGCGTGATAGGACGTCAAGCGCCTGCGCGTACATTCCGAGACGCATGTACTCGGACGCAACATTCAAGACACGCTCCACGTCATCAGCAAGATGATGCAGGTCAGGCCTGCCAACCTGCTCAAGCAGAAAGTAACTCTGAGGAAATCGCGCCAGGCTTTCCTGCGCAAACTTTTGGGAGTTTTCCTTCTGCCCCTCTGCTTGCAGGACGGCGGCCAACTCTTCAGCAGTGCGAAGGTCCTCTGGAGCCGCGGCAGTGACTGCTTGCAGGTTAAGCTCTGCCTGCTTCAGATCTCCCTCGCGGGCGGAAAGCTCGGCCAATCGCAATCCCGCAGCGGCACGGAACGCAGGCAGCCGCGCGGCCGCTTCATAAGATTCGCGCGCGTCACGGTTCTGACCCAGGCCGTCGTATGCAATGCCGAGATAGTAAGAAACTTCAGCATCGGAGGTGACGCGAACATACACCGCTTCGAGAAACCTCTCCCCTTCCTGGAAGCGCAGCAAGCTGGCACACAGGCGTCCTACAGCCTTACGCACTTGAACGCTTTCGGAAAATCTGGCTAAGCCATCCTGATACGTCTGCAAGGCCAACAACAGACTGCCTTCGAGTTCCTGTTCGTTTCCCAATTGGAGCCAGTCATCTTCCGTTCGATGCTGTGGATCGGGAATGTGATACGACACCTGTGGACCGATTTGAATTTGTTCAATCGGCGTCCAATCGTATTGATCCTCTGTTTGCCGCAGAAGAACTGCCCCAGTGGCGTCGCGAAGTTCGAAAGTGTATTTCTGTTGCGGATCGGCGTTCGCGAGTCCGTGCGACCAGGTTTTTTGCGGAGTGAGATCGGCTTTGTCTTGATAGACGGTTTGATCTCCGGCCAAAATGAGCAAGGTTGCTCCGGGAACTTCCTGATTGACGTTCAGTCCGGCGACGAGCGCGTTGCCTCGCCGGCTCAGATGAACTACCCCCGCCAGGTTCGCTCTGGAAATTCCACCAATGTCGCGCACCGGCATCCAAAATTCAGAGAACCTGATCGTCTGCCGGGGTTCGAGAAAGGCGTAGGTCTCCTGATTGCGGAACAGGCCGGCCTGGACTTCGACGTAGGCACTGTTGTCATCAGAGAGCGCTTTGCGCCAGTCCAATCCATCCGGATCGGTACCCCATGACCAGATTTTCTTCGCGGGGAGTTGCGCGTAATCCGCATAGTGCACGGTTCCCGTGTTGGTGCGAGGATGCCAAACGCCCATAAAAAATTCGCGGCTGCCGTGCACAAAAAGCGAGACCGGCCCCTTGGTTTGATTCTTCACAATGCTCAGATCGGTGCCGTCCGCTTCGATTGGCCAAGGCTGAACTTCTCGGAAACCGTGGCTCGCCGTGAACCGCATGGGATACTCGATTCGCGAATCATCCCACACTCGAATTCCGGCATTGTTCCACCAGTAGAAGCGGTGCCGAACGTCACTGCGATTGTTCAGTGTGACTCTCTCTTCGAGAAGGGTGGAATGAGGCCGCAGCACTAACGCCACCGACCATTGCATTCCATATACCCGGTCGATGTTGCCAACCTGAATGGAAGCACTGCCGTCATCTTTTTGGCCGATCGCAAAATCAACCGGAGAAAGACTGACCCAATTGTGGGAAACCGGAAAATTAAACTCGATGCCGAACGCAGCCCACGCGCCGCGATAAGAGATGTCGGCCTTCTTGATGGATGGGTTCTCGTAAAACATCGGCTGGCCGCTGATTTTGTCTTTGCAGGTGTAGAGATGGCCTCCAATGTCGGGCAGCACCGAGCATTTCAAGTACTCATTCTCCAGAAATAGAGCGCGCCAGGCGTGGTCGGCACGGTGGTCCGTCAAATTGTGGCGGAGCGTATAAGGATAGTTGAAGCGGCTGTTCGCGTATTGATCGAATGGCGGATTGGGATCGGGCGCACCTTCCTCATAGGTAGGTAAGGTCAATGTGCCTTGCCATACCCGCACCTGAGCAGTTGCCAAAGCCGACGACAAAAGCAAGAAACCCGCGAGAATTCTTAGGGGCATCATAATAAGGGCATCGTCATATGCATGTGTGCTCGGAGTTTGGCTTCCGCCATTATCCACGCCGAACCACATCGCGGCTAGAAGTATTCGAGACACAATGGCTGCTCTTCCACTCCCATGAAAGGCCTGTGTTTCCTTTGAGAATTTCCATTGGTTGGTCGCGTATCCTGGAGGAATATAGTGGCCGGGGAGCTAGCCGCAGATTGTTCGATCTGGATTTACAAAAGCTCGGAAGACTGACGATTGAACTGTGGCAGAGGCGATTCGGCCTGAAGTCGTGGGTTGCACACGTTGCGCCGAGGTATTGCGACGAACCTTTATAGCTTGAGCGCGTGATAAGATTGTTCAGCGCGTCCCGCGACAGCTAAGGCTTCTGTCACGAAGGAGCGATTGATAAAGCGCGTGCTCGCTAGGATGTGAACGCGGCCATCTCGAGGATGACTGACGCCGTCCGCGCATCGATCATGCACAAATCGCCCAGCGTTCACTAAAGGTTTGGCTGTGTGTTACGATTGCGTTTACCAACCGCGGAGAGGTGGCAGAGTGGCCGAATGCGGCGGTTTGCTAAACCGTTGTACGGGCTAACACCTGTACCGAGGGTTCGAATCCCTCCCTCTCCGCCATATCTTCAATCACTTAGCGTGCATCAAATCATCGCGCAAATCAGTTTGTCCGTGGTAGTGCAAGACGAACGATTTTCGCGTGTGCCTGACGCATGTCTGACGTCGCCGCGGTGCCGTACACGTTCATCGTGGTCCTGATGTCCGTGTGCCTCATCAGCCGTTGCTGAACACCTACCGGAGTGCCCACCGCATCCAGCCATGATCGGTGCGTATGCCGGAAGGCATGCGAACTCAGGTGACCGATGCCAGCTCTTATCGCTGCTCTGCGGAGTGCTCGCCATACTCCTGGGTAGGAGAACGGCAAGCGTCCGATTTGCACCGGAGAAGCAAAGATCCAGTCGTTGGAACTCGAAAACTGGCTATTTTGCTTCCACGTTTTCAGAACATCGAGCATCACGCTGTCGATACACATTGAACGTTGTGACTCAGCTGTTTTCACATCGTCCACCACCTGATGCACAATACCTCGTTCAACGCTAAGCGTCCCGTTCAGCCAATCCAGGTCCGACCACTTCAGAGCGAGACATTCGCTGATGCGAAGGCCAAAGCAAACGCAGACCAACGCCATCGTGCGGAACGGTTCTTCCAGTTGCTCTAAGAGCAATTGGAACTCTTCCGCCGTCAAGCTCCGTGGTCGTTTCAGACGCTTGGTTGCACCTTTGATCGTAACCAGCTCCATAGGATTTCGCTGTATGGGAACGTCACCCCGCCACATGGCGAACTCCCACAGAATACGGACAAGGCCACGAATGTGGACTTTGCTCTTGGGTGCGAGTGATAGAGATTGCAACCACAGGTCTACAGGACGCGCCTGTAGCTCCGTTAGAGCGCCATCACCCCACTTCGGGATAATGTAGCCATTGAGCCACGTGTTGTATCCCTGTCTGGTCATCGTTCTCCGAGGCATTCTTTCTGTACGGTACCGATCCACTAGACTACGCACCGTAAGCACCAGCTCATCATTCCTCACAGTTTGGTCTAGTTGCTTTCGAAGCGGTTCCGCTGCCCGCCATGCCGATGCTTTAGTCGGAAATTGCTGTGCGGTGCCGATCACCTTGGACCGTCGATGACCGTTTTCACACCACAAGAAGTTCCACGTACCAAAGCGTTTGTTAAACACGACACTACCTTGACTTACCCGTGCTGCTCTTTTCAAGAAATCCCCCTTTCAGAGCGCACGGACAGCGGAATGGATGGTAGCACGGGGGATTCCAGAAGTGCCGCGTCCAAGTCAATGTGGCGGAAGCGCCAGACCCGACGCTTTGTGCCCGACAGTGCAAAGGCTTTCACCTTGCCTTGCCGGACCCAAAGCAACAGAGTTCGGACCTTCACCTTGAGGTATTGCGCTGCTTCGACAGCGGTGAGCCACTCGGCTGTGGGCACGTCCCCGAATTGGTTGGAGGTAGGGCTCATGGATTGATCGAAGAATCGGGATTCTGCGGCGGCTGGGGTGCTTTCGCTTGATTCGTCCGTTGCAGTTCACTCGCGACGTAGACCAGCAAGACGGCAATTCCGATGAACGCGATGACTCCCAATAGTGTGATTTTCATTTCTCCTCCTTATTCCAACTGACGACTCCAGAGCACCCGCGTTCTGGGCAGCGATAACCCTCGAACGTCCCGTCCACCCAACTCGTCTTGATTAGATCGGGGACAATCCAGAAGTCTTTTTCACACTCGGGACACTCCCGCCGATATCTGGCCTGCAAGTCATCAAGCCGCTTCCAGATATTGCGCTGCTCAGCCTCCGAAACCAGGTGCTCGAAACTGCGCATCCCTGCCTTACTGCGAACGAACAACTGAACCCCGCATGAATCACAGATCACATACGGCTTCTTTTTCTTGGTTTGGCGCACGTCAAGGCCTTGCCCGCAGAGGGGACAGGGAAACCGTGCCGTACGCGGACCCAATTCAAGCGCCATAGCCGCCGATCTCTTCTCTGTTAATGAAATCTAACAATGATGTCCATTGTCCGCCCGCAATATTGCGGATGTCAACTGGGAACGAATAATCTTGCAGTTGTTAATGTCCTGCATTATCCTTGAAAGGCTATGGAAAGCTTCGGTAGTTACATGCGCCGGTTGCGGAAGTCCAAGGGACTGACGCTAAAACAAGTCGAATCCCAAGCCAAAGTGTCGAACGCCTACATTTCCCAGATCGAGCGCGGGCTGCGCAATCCCCCTCACCCCGACATCCTGAAACGACTGGCCAAAGCCTACGATGTCCCCCACCGCGACCTTTTGGTTGTCGCAGGGTACCTGGAGGAAGACTCGGCGGAAACTGCTAAACGCAGGCAAGTTGAGGAAGCTTTTGAGCACGTCAGAACCGATCCCACGTTTAAGCAGGGCACGCGTTTAAAGGGCACGCATGTCAGCCTGGAAACGAAGCGCTTTATCGTGGAGATGTACGAGAAGTTAACTCAACGAAAGCTGCTAAAAGGGGCCTAACAGTGAAACTGCTAACGGATGGAACCATAAACAACCCACTCTTGGGTTTTTGTCTGGCGGTGATTTCGCGCCATGCGGAGAAATGGCCCCCGACGGAACAGGTTCTAGCCGACGAGTTCGTAGATTGGTTTGGCGCTCAGTCCCTTATGACGCCGACTGCGATGCGGGAATTGTGTTGGATGAAGGGAATCGACCTGTCGTTTATTGCCCTTCCGCCAGAACTTCACGGTTTTAATTGTTCATTTCACGACAAGAAGGAAATCATTATTTCCGAACACGAGATGGTTCCGTTTACTCACGTGCACACGTTATTTCACGAACTCCGCGAAATGCTCGAACACGCGTTCGTCGAACTGGGCCACGCCACGGTAACTCCGAAACAATCATTAGAAGTGAAAGCCGAAGAATTCGCGATGGCCGCAAGAATGGAGACCTTGACCCGAGAATTGCCCGCTTACATCGAAATGGTGGGCAACATCGAGAAGAATTGGCATCGTTATTTTGGCTACGCCTTTTTGATTGTTTTCTCCGTCGTCTACATGTTTAGTTGTGTGTTCTTGCCCCAGTTCGAGGACATGATCTCTGAAGCCCGCCGCCAACGTTACGTACGTACGTAACGCAAGCCTCATCCGGCCCGTTCTTAAAACCGGGATTTACAGTGCTGCAGTCCGCCCATTCTTTTGGACAACGTATCTGTTTCCGATGGCTCAGCGCTACCGGCCCTGAGTCAACAAGCTGCTAGTGAATGTCTTAAAGTCGTTCCCTCTTAGCTTGTCTACGACGAAATACACCCTAATCTTCATTCCCAATTTTTTATTTGACAGATCGCAACTTGGTGTCAAATAATCCTAACTCAAATCAGCGAGCGGGATTCGCCGAAAGAGCGACGGATAATCCGTTCCGAAGATAAGCCCTACCTCGCTGCTTCCCCGAAGTGCTAGGCGTGTCGCGGCTTCGATTCGAAGACTGCCAGGAGTAGTACGCCTCATTAAGGAGGAAGCATGCATCAGCCCATCGCTCTGTCGCCCTCTCGCGTTGTCCGTCCCAGTGTACTCTTCGAGTTTTACTGGGTGTTGGCTCTCATATTCTTTATCGTGCCCCATGGGCACGGGCAGGTGCTGTTTGATGGGAACCAGAATCTTCCTCCGTACGGCGGGTTTTCCACCGGTGACCTCGATACTGTCTCGCTTCAAAACGGAAACCTGCATCTCCACATTCCGATCGGTTCATGGAAACAGCGTGGCGGCAGAACTGTCTGGTTGGCCCTAGAGTGGGATTCTCCAGTGGTGACGCGCCAGACCACAATGACCACTAAGAACGGGGAGAGATATTACTTCACGAGCTGGGGAGGAGGACCAGGAACTCCAGGCACGTTGAATCCTGTCAGCAACGGATTCGGTTGGTCAGCATCCGCCGTAGCTGTCAGCGCGCCTTGCCCTGGTGAGCCCTCTGACTACTACACCTATCCCGGCTGGGTTGTCACTGACCCAGAGGGAGTTCAGCATCAGGTAGACGTCTCCACGACATTGTGTCCTTACTACGGCGGCGGCGGCCCGTTTGTTGGCCCCACCGAGGATGGTTCCGGGGTGATGGTCAACGTCGGCCAGAACCCAATGATAACCCTCAAAGATGGGACGCAAATTCCCTTAACCTGCAGCGGTTTGGTGGTCGTAGTTTGCACCCCCCAATCTTCCGAGGACACAAACGGAAACCTCGTCACGTCAAACGGGGCAGTCATTACAGCAGACACCGTCAAGCGCACGCCTTGGACAGTGACCAATGGTAGCGGGTACACGATCTACACCGTGACAGACTCGAACGGCAATGCCCAGAACTATCGCGTCGACACCACGACAATTACCCCTGTCACGAACTTCTGCGGAAGTCTACACAATCCACCCTATTGGGTATGCAGCGAACCAGACGCGCCGATGCAGGTTCCCAGCAAGATAACGCTTCCGAATGGCGCGACTTACCAATTTGCTTGGAACAACAACACTTTTGGCCAACTGGCAAGCATTACACTCCCAACGGGCGGTGTTATCGGCTACACTTACAATCAGTCGTGTATTGCAGGTCCGCTCCTCGGATACTACACAATCCTAACCGTAAGCTACGCGTGCCGAGCACAGGTCGCTACCCGAACGGAGACGGTAAATGGCGTCAATAGCACTTGGACCTATACACCGCCGACCGGATCGCCCGTCACAGTCACGGATCCTTTCGGCAACCAGCAGGTTCATACATTTTCGCTCCCAGACGTTAACAATGTTCTCAGCGCTGGGTCAGTGGAAACACAAGTAAACTACTATCAAGGCACTGCGGCCCCCGCCAATCTCTTGAAACAGGTCGTCACCGCCTATACAGGCGAGCCGGTATTGCAATACAGTGGAGGGCCAGAATATCTCCTTGGCAATATTCGACCAATCAGCGTAACCACGACGCTCGCAAATGGCCTGGTATCCCAAACCCAAACTGACTACGAAACGTTTACATTCAACGGGCAGACCTGGACGCGTACCAATCCGACCGAGGTCCGAGAGTACGATTACGGTAACGGCGCACCTGGGACGCTGCTTCGAAAAACCGACTACACATATCTGCACAATTCAAACTCGACCTACGGAAACCTTAATATCGTGGATCGCGTTACTCAGAAGGCAGTTTTCGACAGCAACAACAAGCAGGTCTCTCAGACCACATACGAATACGACAACTACGGCCATTCGAAACAACCGATGCAGCCGAGCAATGCTGTCCAGCACGACTCAAATTTCAGCACGACCTACACAACACGGGGCAACGTTACGGCGGTCAGCCAATGGAATAGCGCCACTGGCTCGTTGCTTACAACGACCAACCAGTACGACGACGCTGGGAATCTGCTCTCTACCATCGATCCACTTAATAACACAACATCCTTCGGCTTTACCGATTCGTGGTCGAACGCAACCTGTGCTCCCAGTGGTCAGGGCAAAGCCTACCTGACGACATCGACAAACGCGAAGAATCAAATAACGTCATACACGTACGACTCATGCACGGGACTACAGGCCTCAACAACTGACCCAAACCTGCAGCCTACGAGCGAGTCGTATGACATGTTTGGCCGCGTAACGGGTGTGGGCTATCCTGATGGCGGATCTATAAGCTACTGCTACACGGACGTTGGGGGAGCGAAATGCAAGCAGTCCGCGCCACCGTATTCAGAGGTCATAACCCAACCAATCACGTCGTCGGTGACCAAGACTTCCACTATTGCATTCGACGGCTTGGGCCGGGTTTCACAGACGCAACTCAATTCCGATCCGAGTGGCGTGGTTTATGCGGCAATCACCTACGACTTAATTGGCCGGAAGAGCCAAGTCTACAATCCCACACGCTGCTCACCGCCGACCACTAACTGTGGAACGGAGACCACTTGGGGATACACTACTGCGAACTACGATGCCCTGAGTCGGGTCACCTCGGGGGTCGAACAGGATGGCTCGGCTGTGTCAACGACATACGATCAGACGACCTCGAACAGTACTGGTACTTGCGCAACCGTCACCGACGAGGCTAGCCATAAACGCACCACTTGCACGGATGGAGTGGGGCGTTTGGTCGAGGTCGACGAGCCCGGAGTCGGTGGCGGGGCAGGGACGCCGGGCACCGGCTCAGTATCGATCTCAGGGGGTGAACAAGGCCCCGTGAATGCCTGTCCACCAAATACTTGTTGGATTTACGACTCTGGCGGCGTGACTGTGACTGTGAATGGCGCGACAGTAGGTGGGGCGGGCTTCAGCAGTCTGTCTGACACTTCCTCGTCTATTGCCACGGCCCTGGCAGAGGCAATCAACAACAACAGTTCCAGTCCGGTATCGGCCTCGGCCAGTGGTAGTGAGGTCCTCCTGACATCGACAACAACCGGTTCGACAACGAATTATTCATTATCAGTATCGATGAACCACAACACGCAATTCTTCCCTAACCCCTCGTTCACGATTACACCATCTGGTTCTACTTTGACGGGCGGTTCAGGCACTGGCTCCGGGAGCATCCTCGTCACCCTGTACAACTACGACGCGCTCGACAATCTCACCTGCGTCGAGCAGCACGGTGGTGTCAGCGGGACTGGTTGCTCTTCTCCGCCGAGCAATGATGCCGGCAGCCCATGGCGTGTCCGTCGCTTCAGCTATGATTCGCTGTCTCGCTTGCTGACCGCTCAGAATCCGGAGACGGGGGGCCTGGCGGGTCAAATCTCCTACGCATACGATGGCGACAGCAATCTGGTGTCCAAGACTTCGCTTTCACCCAACCAGGGGCCGACGGGCACTCAACAAGTTACGATCAGCTATTCCTACGACGCCCTCAATCGTCTACAGGGCAAGAGCTATGCGGACGGCTACTCCAGCAATAGTGGCTATACTTCCGCCGTGGCGTATGGTTATGACGGTGTTGCCCCGACCGGCTGCACTCCTCCATCGCTAACCGACAAATATCCAATTGGCCAACGCACGTCGATGTGTGACGGGTCGGGTGAGACCTCTTGGTTGCATGACCAAATGGGCAGGGTCAAAGAGGAAAGGCGCACCATCGGTGCCGCTAGGGGGGAGTATACCTACTACACATACAACAAGGACGGATCATTGGCAACGCTGCAAACCCCGCCCCAGAAGATGGTTTCCTACACCATTGGAGGCGCGGGCCTTCCAACGAACGCGGTGGACAGCAATGACGGCATCAATTTCATTACCAATGCTACCTATACTCCGCCTGGTGGGTTGCAGAGCCTGACCAACGGCGGCGTGATTTACGGAGCGCTGGCCTACAACTCTCGTTTGCAGCCGATGCAACTCTTCTACGGCACCAATACGCCTCCGCTGCTTACTCAAATGACAGCCAGTTGTCCCAGCACAGTTGGCAACATCATGAACAAGACGTACAACTTTTCTGCTGGCGCGGGCGATAATGGCAACGTGCTGTCGATTGCCAACTGCCGCGACACCACCCGCACCCAAAGCTTCACCTACGACGCGCTGAACCGGATTGCTAGCGCCCAATCCAGCGGAACGCAATGGGGCGAGACGTTTACAATTGACCCCTGGGGCAATCTCTACAGCCGAGCAGGGATCAGCGGAAAGACGTACTCTGAACCACTGCCTTACTCGTCCACGAACCAAAATCAGCTCAGCCCAGGGTTTGGCTACGATCCGGCTGGGAACATGACCAGCAACCAAGGGATACTGTTGGTTTACGATGACGAGAACCGCCTGATTTGGACTCCCCAATACCGTTACGTTTACGACGGCGATGGCAATAGAGTCGAAAAATGCGCTGCGGTAAGCGCGGCCACGCCCTGCCCCACCAGCGGCACCAGTGGCACGCTGTATTGGAGGAGCACCGGCGGCGACACACTGGATGAAAGCGACCTCGCTGGCAACCCGCAGGAGGAATACATTTTCTTCAACGGCCAGAGGATCGCGCGCCGCGACGTGACTTCAGGCGGAGCGACCATTGCTGTCCATTACTACTTCTCGGACCACCTGGGATCGCATAGCGTGATCGAGAATGCAACGGGAACGGCCTGCGAGCAGGACATTGACTATTATCCCTACGGCGGCCAGGAGAACGACTACTGCCCGAAAGTTGCCCAGCACTACAAGTTCACCGGCCAGGAGCGGGATACCGAATCCGGACTCGACTACTTCGGCGCAAGGCACTATTCGTCTTCGATCGGAAGGTTCATGGTTCCCGACCCGGCAGGAATAATAGCACAGGACCCGACCGACCCGCAGAGCTGGAACCTGTATACGTATGTGTTAAACAATCCGCTCACGTTTACGGACCCCTTAGGATTGTACTGTGCGTACCTAAAAAACAGTGGTGATAAGGTTGAATCAATTGACGACAACTCAAACAGCGGCGAGTGCGGGGACAACGGTGGGTATTGGATAGAGGGATCGTATGGCGGCGGGTCTTGGCTAAACATCAATCTAAACGCTGGCACCGTAACGGGCCTAGGTTACGACTCGAACGGCAATGCTGAGATTAGCAATGCTGGTGCGATGGGCAGCAACATCTGGGGGGCCTGGACTCAGACGCTTTCTGCTTCTGCGAGTGCCGCCTATCTCAGTGGGCCTGCCGCAAACAACGGATTCACCTCGGCGTGGAATTTCACCAAATCGTTCTTCGGCGGATTCTCCATAAATACTGGGGCGGGCTCCTGCATCGGTGTTGCTCTTGATAGCTACAAGCCCCTTGCCAAGTTAGCGAAGGACGTTCAAAAGTACGGCAAAGATTATGTGGTCCCCTTTGCGACCCTGCTTCCCGCAGCAGGCGCTCAGTTAGAGACGACGGCCCGGACGGCGGGTCCCTGGCTGGTTTCGAAGGGAGCTGACGCAGTCAACGTTGGTATGATGGCTGGCGCGGTAGGGACCGCCACGACGGCCGTCGCGACGGCGGGTCAAGCAGCAGCTCGGCTTGCGACGAACCCTGCGGTTATATTGGGGACTCTTGATGCGGCGGGCTTCTACGGAGTTGTAAACGAAGCGACGGCAGCATATCAGGGCCAGTGTCACTGAGAACATGAGAAAAAGAAGAATCCTGGAGTTGTGCTATTTGGTTGGCGCGGCGTTGCTGGTCTGCGCGGTAGGCGTGGGAGCGTTCGTAGTGGCGAAAATTCGTCATGTCAACCCCCTCTGGGTGTTCCTTGGTTTAATATCGTGCGGATTCTTCGCGTTTGCCAGAGAGGAGTACCGAGGGGAATTTCGTTCCGTCCGCTTTCTGCTTTTCGTCTTTGGTTGGCTCGTGGCAAATGTGGTCGTAGTTGTGGTCGTCTTGGGTTCTCTCGGGTGGCTATACTTGATACCGGCTCTTTTGCTTGAACAGTTTTTCTTCTATATGACCGGGCATTGGCTGTTCGGCTTGCAACCGCCCTTCCACCGTCGGAAGGACGTGGGGTCCGAGAACGGGAAATGAAGCCAGTCCTTTAAGCATTCGCCGAGCAAGGCGACAGGTTGGGCGCAGTGCGGGTATTCAGTCGGCAAGCTGCATCTCGAACAGTCCCAACGGCGTTTGGCCATTTGGATTGCTACAGCCACTGACGAAGATCGCGACCGCTTACTCCAAGGATTCTAGCCTCCACCACTTCACTGACGGGCGGTTCACAGCTTGGGGAAAATACTCAAAGGTGCTCGTCCCAGTGAACTGCTCCCCGCTTTCCGAACAAGTCCGAGTATGATTTCGGACGAAGGAAAGGGGAAGAGGGTATGTCGAAGAGCAGGCACACGGAAGCGCAAATAATCGGGGCACTGAAGGAAGCGGAGGGGGATGTTGCGCTAGAACTGGGCATGTCCAAGCACACGCTCTGCGCTGGCGAAGTACGGTGGCATGGACGTGGCCTGGCTGCCGGAGGCGAAGCAGTTGCTTGACGGGAACACGAAACTGCGAAAGCAGGGGGGCCGGTCAAAAGTAGGCGCGCGCGGTGAGAGTCAGCATGTCCATCGTTTATGTGTATGCGACCCGTAAAACTAGCTGATTGCCACCGGTGCGTGTGTTAGAAGTGTCACACTTGAGCGAAGCGTGCCGACGGACTCTGCGACTGACCGAGGTTCTTTGCTTGCATATTCGGGTCCACTCACATCGTGGAGTTGAAGGGTTGATTATTCTTCTATTCCCTTGTCTTTTGTCGTTGGGCTCTCTCAGTGCGCAGACGATCTCCCAGCATCCGGTGCTCCCCTCGCAGTCCGCCAAAGCCTCTACGCAGCGGCAGGAGGCCATCCGAAAGGACTCGCGTTTCCTCGGCTGGAAATTTGCTCGTCTATCTCATCAAGACACCACGAAGTGGCAGCGCGACAATCCGCAAGTAAGAGAGCTGCCATTCTCTGCGCGTTCCTACGGTCTGGTCCATTCTGCGAGCAGCAGTCCAGCAACGGGTTTCGGCAACCCAGGTTTCAGCGAGCGTCCAGCCCTGCCAGCCGGATTCATTCCCACCGCGATCACGAGCGGCGATTTCAACGGAGACGGCAAAATGGATTTCGCCATCAGCAACGGTGGCGACAACACAATCTACGTCTTTCTGGGAAACGGCGATAACACGTTCAAGGTTCCAGAAATCCTATACACACAGGGTCAATCGCCCAACTGGATCACCGCCGTCACACTGAGGAAGAATGGCCCCGTCGACCTGGCCGTGACCGACGGGGATTCGAACGCGGTGGAGGTTTTTCTCGGCAATGGAGATGGCACCTTCCAGTCGAGCACACAAGTCTCGCTGCCTCAAATCCCGACGTTCATTCTCGTCGCCGATGTTAACAACGACGGCAATCCGGACCTGGTGGTGGGACTGACCATCGCCACTGATTCGACGCAGCCCCAGTTTGAAGTCCTCTTGGGTGACGGCTCAGGGGGCTTCTTGGGCACTGTCGCTTCGCAAGCCATTTATGGCAGCCCTGACGGCCCAGTTCCTACGGGATGGATAGCCGCTGGCGACCTGAACAACGATGGCTACGTGGATTTTGTAGTCACCATTACCGGTGGTTCCTTCATACCCTACCTCAGCCAGGCCGCAAAGAGTTTCCCGTTTGGCGGCTTCATGGGATTCAACGATGGTCCCATGGTGGTCGGGCTGGGTGACATGAATGAGGACGGGTGTCTCGACGCTGTGCAGCTTGGAACCTTGGGATTGCTCACTGTGGCGCTCGGAACATGCGACGGCAATTTCGCCCAGAACCCGAATCCCACAGCAATGGTGGGCGACCTCGATCCCGCTATTCAACTGGTCGATGTAGACGGCGATGGCCATCTGGATGTCGTAGGCTCGGCGGCATACTACCCCCTTATGGACAACCCCGAGGCAGGTACAGAGGCTGGCTATCTGATTTCTGTGCTCAAGGGGGATGGCAAGGGGAACCTCGCCATTGCACAGACGTATCGCGGCGGGGCAAATGTGTACTCGTTTGTTGCTGCAGATTTCAACGGAGACAAGCGCCCAGAAATCGTCACAGCGGATTCTCTCGAAAATAAAGTCAGGCTGTTCGCCAACGACGGGTCGGGCAACTATGGGCCACCGCAAGGGGCGACCATTGGCTACACCATCGGTCCAGTGGACGCCCCTGACCATTTGGCTCCAATGGAGGTTGCCGATCTCAACGGTGACGGGAAACCGGACTTGCTCCTGGTTGAATTCGCCGTCGATCTAGCCAGTCCTGCCGCATTGACAGTGCTCCTGAACGACGGCACTGGAAAGTTTCTTCCGCCGGTACGCACTACGATCACGGGCGATGCTCCTGTGCCCGTCCCAGTTTTTGTCGCCGGCGCCTTTCGGAACCCGGCAACGCCAGACGTGGTTTACATGAACACCTACAACGGAGGTAATAGCGGCTTTAACGTACTCTTCCTTCGTGGCAATGGGGACGGAACGTTCGCCGCCCCGGTCACGCTGGCCGAATTGCCCAACCCCCAACAGGTAGTTGCTGGTGACTTCAACAACGATGGGAAACTGGATTTTGCAGTTGTAGGGTGGACCGATACCAGCACGGGGCCCTTTTGGCAATTCAATATGTTTCTCGGACGCGGCGACGGAACATTCACGCCTTTGGCGACACAGCAGTTTCCATTCCAGTCAAGTCTGAATGCGCAGCAGCTTTTTGCTGTAGATCTGAACCACGATGGAAAACTGGATCTTCTGATCGGCATGAACGGAAACATAGGGTGGGAGGCTAGCGGAGACGACCTGATTGAGGCTCTCGGTAATGGCGACGGAACTTTTCAAGCTCCAACCACTTTGATCTCGCACTTCGGAGCGGTGGCGGTTGCGGACGTAAATCACGATGGCTATCTGGACCTGATTCAGGCTCGGGATCCGAACGGCACCTTCGGACAGTCCCTGGTTAGTCCCCTGGGCGTCACGGTCTATCTTGGCTCTGCAGATGGCACGTTTCATGAGCAGCCAAGCTACGATCTTCCGGGCGTAACCTTTCCCCCCTTCAATCAGGCACTGGTGGGAGACTTCAATGGTGACGGCATCCCTGACATCGCGATGATCTTCTGGCCTTCGCAGCAGGTGGCGTTTACCGACCCGAGTCTGGTGATTCTGCAAGGCGTTGGGGATGGAACGTTCATTGTCACTGACCACACGTACCAGCTTGCGGCTTTTAGTCAACCACTCCTCGGCGCCGATTTCAACGGGGATGGAGCGACTGACCTAATGGAACTCACAGCCAGTACTTCGTCGTTCACCACGATCCCTGCCGCTCCTGCTCCGGCGCTCGACATCGCCCTCGATTCCAGTCCTGTGCTTGGGAACGCTGGCCAAGCAACAGTATCGCTTGATTTGGCCGCCATTTCTTCCGAGACCGTCACTCTGTCTGCGAGCGACCCGGCGATCAAGCTTCCGGCAAGCCTCAACTTTACGGCTGGGCAGCAGACGCAGAAATTTTCGTTCACTCTAGGACCGGGCCTTGATGCCACTCATGTATTCGCGCTCTACGCAACCCTGGGTTCTCAGACTGCGGTTGCCTACGGTACGAAGCCGAATCCGAACCTGACCGTGGGAGTGACCTCCTCACGGTACGATCCGTTAATATCGCCTAACCCACTCGTAAAGGTAAGCGTGGAACCCGGCGAAAACGTTGAAATCTACATGACAATTCAGAGCGAAGGAGGGTACTCGGGGAATTACTCATCCCTGCAATGCAGCGGATTGCCTGCTGGAGCGTCGTGTTCCTTCAGCGCAAACTCAATGCTGATTCCTCCGGGCGGATACGGAGAAGTGATCGTTACCGTCAACACATCCACCTCGACGCCCTTTGGCAGTCACATAGTGACGGTGAGCGCCACCGATGGCTTTGCGCCGACGGGGGCAACCTTCAAACTTGGGATCGGCGATTTTTCCCTGAGTATCGCGTCCACAACTATTGTCGTTGGTCCGAGTGGAAACGCGGATGCCACGATGAGTTCTACGGCGACGAACGGACTGAACGAACAGTTGAGCTTCGCCTGCACTGGCTTGCCCGCTGGCACACAGTGTGGACCAGACACTCCTTTCTATACCTCCGGTCCTTCAACTGGTTTCGGCTTTAGTTATAGCCAATTGGCCGCAAACGACTATCCCTTCCAGATCACCGGAACGGCAGATATTGTCTCTCACACCATCGATGCCGTACTGAGAGTGGGTGACTTTACAACATCTCTCGACAAGACGACCGCAACGCTTACCGGTGGGCAGTCAGCCACATTTAATCTGACTTTGACTTCGGTGAATCACTACGTAAGTACCATTACTGTGTATTGCCAGCCTGCGGCGACCACCGTGTCTTGCTCCGAGAGTTCGTCACCCGCGACGCTGACAGATGACGGCACGGCCACTGTGCACTTGACGGCGACGAATACCGCTGCCGCCTCAAAAGTGGAAAGGGTCCACGCAGCTTTGCTATTTCCTGCCGGAGGCTGGTTGCTGGCCTCCCTGGTGCCTTTGGGCTTCGTGGTGTTGGCGCGGAGCCGGACGAGGCCTTTGGTTGGCTTGATCGTTGTTGCAGCTCTGGCGACCGTGATTTCCTGTGGCGGGAGCGGGAGCGTAGGCGGAGGAGGAGGAGGTGGTGGTGGCGGCCCCAAGACGGTGAATGTCTCGGTGGTGGCTCAGGCAGCCTCGACTCCAAGCGACAACAACAATCAGAAAACTCTTACTCCGATTGTGATTACGCTAAAGTGAGCGAGTTTGTTGGGGAAGCAGAAGTAGCCAACCAAATCACTTTACAAATCAGTTGGCTGGTTTTTCATATACTTACATGTATCAAGTTTGCTGTCCGTGCGCGGTTAAGTCCTTTGTTTGACGGTTTCAGGCGGATTCGAATCCCTCCCTCTCCGCCAGTGCTATCTTGTTGTAAACAAACCCGTTTACTGCCGTAGTTTTCGTGTGTCCTTTTTGCGCCGCAGGTACACCGCCGCCCTATGTACTCTATAATGGTGGGTAGTAGAAAGGGTCATCGAATCCAATGGAAATCACGGTATATTAACGTCATTCAAAAGACTGCGAACACAAGGCTGACAGGGCTTTTCGCCGTTGTTCATGCCGCATGATGATGGAATGGTCTGAGAACGGAAAACGATTCCGAGTCTCAGCTAAAACACGTTCTTGGACAGAGGCGGAGCAGCGTGCTCGTGCCAGGATGCAAGACGCCCACGCCCGATCCCTTGGCGAGCAGCCCAAAGCTGGTGAGCCAATCACGCTTGAACGGCGGCTGAAATGTTCCCCGCCAAGAAAAGCTCAAAGCACAAACAGACACAGCGCAAATATCAATACACCCTCAACAACCTCAAGGCGTGGGCAGCTCGCAACGGACGGCATTATCTGATGGACCTCACCGAGAGCGATCTTGAAAAATATCAAGCCTCATGGACGACTCTCAAGAGCAACTATGCCAAGCGTAACGAACAAGAGAGACTCCGCTCATTCTTTCGCTACTGCTGTGCGTCCGCCGAAATCAAGCTGGCATACAATCCCACAGCACAGCTTGAACACTTCAACGTCAGAGTGACGAGCCAGAAGACCCCTACACAGAAAAAGAATACAAGGCGATCATTGCAGCGGCGGATCGTGTACCGACTTTCACGGGCGATGTTGCGGAGCGAGTGAAAGCTCTGATTGCCGTCATGGGTCTTGCTCCTGCGTGTTTGCACACGATAGGCAGCCCCGGCCGTTGACCGTGGCAGGCGTGAATAGCGTCCCGTTGAAGGGAGGGAGGCGTCCTGAATAGCAAGACCAGCGCACCGCATACAAAGGCATCAACAACGTAGTGCCGAAAGAGGTCGGTGACGAACTGCTCCCCGCAGTGCCCGCTTCCGTTTCACCTGGCAAAATCATTGTAACTCCGCAACGAGCTGCCGTTTCTCAACATCCGGTTTGCCCGTGACTCCGCCGGAACCCAGACCGGCCAGACCCGAATCGAGCCTATTTGGGGTCAGCCAATCAACGAGTTGTACACGTCAGGCCCTTGCCGTCCGTTGATCCAATATCCATCTGAGGCAAATCTTAGCGTGATTTTTCGGTCAAAAGTTGAGTAATCCGCCGGGGTTTGATCGTATACAGGATATATGTCGGCTCTTCCCATGACATTGAATACGACAGCCGAAACCGAAACGGCAAAGATTGCGCGAGGCTTACGTGAGAGGGATATGGAGCTTCTTGCAGACCTGGTGGAGCGCTGTCAGCATCGACTGGTGCGCTACCTGCTATACCTCACCGGGAGGCGAGAGTATGCGGAGGACCTTGCGCAGGAGACCTGGATTCGCGTGCTGCAACGGAGCAGCCAGTACAACGGGCGGCAGCGGTTTGATCCCTGGCTATTCGCGATCGCCCGCAATTTGACAATAGATTACCTCCGGAAAAAACGAAAAGCGGCACAGACAGTTTCCTTGCCAGATGATCACGATGCAGTGCTGCTGTTACCCTCCTCCGGTCCTTCCCCATTCGAAGCCGCGGCTCGAAGCCAAGACGCAATGCGTCTGGCCTGCCGGCTGCAGATTCTGGCGCCCCTGTATCGCGAGGCTTTGCTGCTGAGGTTTCAAGAAGACATGTCTCTTCCGGAGATCGCTCAGGTTTTGGGTGCCCCTGTTACAACGGTGTCGTCCAGAATCTATCGCGGTCTTGCAACACTGAGATCCGCGTTTGAGGAGGGTGATTCGCATGGAGGGTGACAAGAGATTTCGCGAGCTTATCGACAGGTCTTTCGTAGAAGAGATTTCAGAGGGCGAAAGAAAGCTCATCCATGACCACATCCGCGACTGTGATGGCTGCAAGCGCTACCTCGAGCTAACTGCGCGTACGATTCGGGGATTGCGGGAATTCACCTTTACGAGTGGACCAGATTCAAATGCCCAGATCCGTGAGATTCTTACGCATCATACAGAGACAATGCGCCAGCACAACTTGCAATTCAAGGTCTGGGCTGCATTTGCTGCAGCGCTCTCGATGTCAATTGTGGGATCGGCACTTGTCTACCAGGTGGCCAAGCTCCTGACGGTCCCAATGCATTTCGACACTGCTCAAGTCCAGGCAGGCGTGCTCGTCTTTTGGCTGCTGCCCTCTTTTTGCTCGGCCTTACGTCTGCTCGCGGCGCCTGGTGAGAATAGAGGTATTGCATGACACAGCAATCGGCGGTGCTTTTGATAGCGTTCTTGGCCGGGCTTGTAGTTGCGGCTGTCTTGTTGGGAACCGCAAGACGGAATGTTCTACCCAGGTCTGCAATGGTCATCGCAGCACTGGCGATCCCGATTTGGGTAGTCTATTTTGCTTCCAGCCAGGGCCGTTCCTTACTTGCTTCCAAAGGATTTCTCAGTACCATGCCAGAAGCGCTTTGGTTTGGCTTGACGTTTGGCGTCTTCACCGCGGCTTTTTTCCTTGCCCTCGGATATATTTATGGGGACGCAAAAAGGCGTCAAATGCCTGCTTGGGCCTGGGTGATTGCCGCTTTCCTCATACCCAATTTGATTGGATTCATCCTTTATTTTGTGTTCCGAGGGCCTCTCCTTGGGCCTTGCAGTTCCTGTGGCAAGCCTGTTCGAGGGGGAGAAGCATTCTGCTCACACTGCGGATGCTCGCAGGGTTCCAGTATCGGACGCATCACAGCTGACCATCGCACAATCTGAAGTAAAAAAGGTGGTTATAACCTTGCATCGCACAAAACGGAGGACGGTATGAAACGTGGGCGCGCCTTACAGGTAGTGTTGGTGTTGGTGGGCTTGTTTTATTGCTTTTGGGGCTATCTCCTGTTCGACGATCTGTGGCACTCTAAATGGCTTACCGGGCATAGTGACGTCATGCCGATGTTCCTGAGCCTTAACACGGCGCTTGGGGTCTGTCTGTTGCTGGCCGTTAAGCAGCCGACCAAGCATCGCTTGATGATCGCCTATGGGGCGTGGTCAAGCCTTGCCCATGGGTTCACGATGACAATCATGTCGGCGCAGGCCGTGGCGCACGGGATGCACAGGCAGGATAGTCCCCAGGACATTGTGATCTTTGTCGCGATTGGAGTCGCGCTGCTTGCACTCCTCCCGGCGAAACAAGCATCGCCGGCCGGCGCGCCTATCAGTGTGCCGCGCTTTGCCGAACGCTAGGGGAACCTTCCACCGCCGCGCGTGTACCGAGATACAAGGACTCCTCAGTGGGAACGCGGCGATTCGCTTCGTTGAATATATGCTTGGCCTTGCCGCCGTGTTAATTCTGCATTGTCGGCCAACCGGGAGCAATCCGTTTCATCCATCACGCCGCCGGCTGGCGGCGATTCTTCCGCTGTTCCTTCGCCGCGTCCAACTTCCGATCCCGCTCGGCTTGAATCTCCTGCTGATGCCGGCGAGCATGTCCTTCGGCGTCACGTAGCGATCAGCAATGAGCCAGTCATGGTTAGCGGATGCGTCTCGACTTGTTGGCTATCGCACCACGGAGAGGGTCAGTCCCCGGCTCGACAGTTCCGATAGCATGGATGTAAAGAGGACAGGTCGGCGGGCGAGAAATCGCACGAATCCGCTGTGAGATGACGTCAAGACTGGACCCAAGTCCCACGGAGGACCCACACCAGGCTCACGGATAGACGCTGCTTTTCCGTCTCATTCATACGTGGATACGTGAAGAGTAGTAGCGAGGGTTAGCTACTGCTATGTCCGAACTCTTCTCCATAGATGCCGTGATTGAAATGCGAAGCCCGCTTGCCGTAACTATTTGTTCGTTGCCTTCCGCTCACGATGTGACAGGACTCTTTCGCAGAGCTGATAAAACTCATCAACAGTGAGGTCACTCTTCGCATGGTTCACGTATGAGGCACAGATTACGAACCTCAGACTGCCATTTTCATCAACTGTGTGGTCAACCGTCGGAACCTCCGCAAACGACTTCTTGTACTGCGCCCCTCCCCTCGTCGCACTGTCATTGTCCCACGCGCTAATCAGTGACCAGTCGAGCGGCAAGCCAGTATAGAGTCTCCCTGAGACTCGCAGACAGCCGAATGTATCATTTGCTTGTAAGAAGCAATCGTAGGCGAAGGATCCGTCACCCTGCGGGACTTCGACCTCGCCGACGCTATCCTTAGACATTATCGGGCAAAATCCAGGCACCAACCGTCCCCGGATGCTCACCACCCGGCGGGGAATCTCATAAGGCACTCCCACAAAGCGTGGCGCGGCTACGTATTTTCCAGAAGCCAATGTACTGGTGCCGAATCGGCAGTGTCGCCTTGAGGAGCAACACACCCACGTCGAAGGCGGTGATTGTGAGTTTCGCCCGGTCACGGTGCGCTACACCGCCATGAGGGATTGGCAGGTTCGACGCTCGGCCAATTCTTGTTCGTAATTCGTAACGCAAAGCACTCGGCTGCAAATTTCGCGCTCCCGTCGTTGACAATGCCCTCAACAATGAGGGGGGAGCGGAGTGGCTCCGGACGACTGCCCGAACTGCGGCGGTAGTGGATATGTTGCTAAGCCCGTGGACTTAAACGGTAAGTCTGAGGGTGTCGCATTTATCCGCCTGAAGTGTCCCGCGTGCGGGGGCACCGGCCGGAAGCGCCCAATCCCGCCTTCGACCGCCGGCTGACCGCACGGCCTGCGGTGCTTGCAATAACGTCCGGAACCGGACCGTCACAACTTTCCGTCCTACGGTTGGCGGTCCGGCCGCACGTTTCCACGCGACTCCATTCAGTTCATCTTTATTCGAGATTTGACTTCGTGCCAGCCTTCAGGCAATTCCAGCTGCTTTGATACGAGTCCGCCTGCGGGGGGAACTTGCGGTCTCTACCCGATTGCGCCCGTTCGCCTTGGCGCGGTAGAGCGCCTTGTCGGCTGCCTGCAGCAGACGTTCCGGATCCGACTCTTCTTTTGCGGAAGTGGCCACGCCGATGCTGACCGTCACCGAAAGCGGCGCAGAAGGTTTGTCTTGCGCGAGCTCTCGAATCGCCTGTCCCTTGCGTGCACGGCCGCGAGCCCGCTCATTGCGGCGGTCGGGGCCCCGAGGAACTTGCCGCCGGTCTCCTGCTCGCATGCGGAACTCCGAGGACTCAATTGCCTTCCGCAACTGCTCCAGGTGATCCACCACTTCGGAAGTCGTCTTTCCTGGAAACAGGATGTTGAACTCTTCCCCGCCGCAGCGATAAGCCTGTCCGCCGCCGGTCACCCGCGACAGGCTGGCCGCAACCAATCGTAAGACTTGGTCGCCGATGTCGTGACCATACGTGTCGTTGAATCGCTTGAAATGATCGATATCCACCACGGCGATCGAATAGGGAACCTGTAGCCTCAGCAACGCATCGTTGAAAGCCCGGCGCGAAGGCAGCGTCGTAAGTTCGTCGTGATAGGCAAGAAGGTACGAGTTCTCGATAATCGAAATCGCGAGAATGCACGCTGCGGTGGCCGAGTACACGGTCGAGACTCGCGTTGCACCGGTGAAGCGCAGAGCCAGGAAAAATGCGGAGAGCGACCACAACAAAGCGCTGTCAACCGTCTTTCGAGTGATCAGAAACCTCGCCAGCAGGAAGGTCGCTGCGGCCGCAAACACGAGTAGAGCGTATCCCGGCAAGACAACTACAGTCGCGATGTGATGCGCCCGGGCCCCAGGTGACACCGAGCCCTCCGCCGCGCGGCAGAGCACAGCCACGATCACCGATTGCACGAACAGGAACAGACCAACCGGCGCAACCGAGGAGACTGTAAAACCCCGCTCCTGCATCAGCGCAATGAGCACGAAGTTCAGCGGCACCAGCACGACCGCCGCCTGCAGAGCCGTCCCCCCGGACGTTCCGGGCGAGACATGTCCGCCCCCGAAGACTGCAACAGCTTCCTGAGCCAGAAACAGCACAACCAAAGCGAAAAAGATACGGCTGGAATGGAATCGCCAGGCCAGCAGCATTCCGCCGATCAGCGCGGAATAGTACAAAAAGCTCAGAGCAGGTAAAGCCAGGGTCAGCAACCCGGAGTAGATGAGTACCGCGACGCCCAAAAGAAGTAGTCCTCCAGGCATCAACAGCGACTTAAGTGTGGTTGTGCTCCACAGCCGCAAGGCAGGACTCCAGTCGGAAAACTCCCTTCGGAATTATCGCTGGCCAGCGGAAGGGAAGGAATTGGCCGCTGAGGTTCGTACCAGAATGAAACTTTGTGAGCAAGAGTCTCGCGCCGAATCTCCTGGTTTGAAACCGAGCCCCATTTTTGCACCTACAGACCTTTGTGTGGCCACAGTTTCGGCTGCAGTTGAGCAGTTTCTAACTAGACTTGGCTGATGGATTAAGGACGGTTCACCTTATGCGAATTCTTATTGCGGAAGATGATGAGGCGTTGGCCCGGTTCGTTCGCCAGGGTCTGGAAGCCGAACATTACTCGGTAGATGTTTTCCCGGATGGCGAACAGGCTCGGATCGCGGCTTCCGAGATCGACTATGACGTCGTGATCCTCGACCTCAACCTGCCGAAACTGGACGGAGTCAGCGTGTTGCGCCACTTGCGATCGAAAAAGCCCAGCTTGCCGGTTCTGGTGCTGACCCAGCGCACCCGGGTGGAAGACCGGGTCCAGTGCCTGGACACAGGCGCGGACGATTACGTCCCCAAACATCTCTCGTCCACTTCGCTCGACATCCTCCACATTCGGACGGATCTGGTCGCCAAGATCCGAGCCGCCGCGCAATCCCGGAAATCGCGCCCCGTGGATGTGCTTGCTAGAAAGCCTCCTCAATCCCACTCAGAAAATCAGAACCGTGGGGACCGTACCACCCCAGTCATCGTCGCCCTCGGAACCTCGACCGGCGGCCCCAAAGCTCTGCAAGAAATTTTGCCGCTTTTTCCCCATGACCTTTCCGTCCCCATCCTGATCGTGCAGCACATGCCTCCGGGCTTTACCGCGCCCTTCGCACAGCGGCTCAACACCCTTTGCTCCGTCACCGTCCGCGAAGCCACCCACGGAGAAGCCATTCTGCCCGGCGTTGCCTACATTGCCCCTTCTGGATTGCACATGAGCGTGGAGCGCGTCACCGATTCGCGAACCATCATCTGCCTCGACCCTCATCCCGAAGATTACTTGCACATTCCCTCCGTCGACGTCTTGATGAAGTCGGTGGCCGAAGCTTTCAAAAACCTCGCCCTCGGAGTGATCATGACAGGGATGGGTTCCGACGGCGCCGCCGGCATGCAATCCATTCACCGCCAAGGCGGCCTCACCGTTGGCCAGGACGAGGCCTCCTGCACCGTCTACGGCATGCCGCGCGCCTGCGCCGAGTTGGGCATCCTCACCCGCGTGGTTCCGCTCTCCCAGATTCCCGCACAGATCCTCAACGCTACCCATTACCGCAGACGTGCGTGACCAGAGCGCCCGCCGCCAGCCGGACTTCCCCGTGATCGAGCAAATGCCTCACGCTCTGCAGCAGCGCCTCCGTGGAAAACGGCTTCGCTAAACACTCCTCATGCTCGGCCCCTCGCCGCCCCATCTGCTCGCCATATCCCGTGACCAACAAAACCTTGAGATCCGGATCCTCTCCCCGCAGTCTCCCCGCCAACACAAACCCGGTTTCTCCCGGCAGCACCACATCGGTCAGCAACAGTTCCACCTGGCGGCGATAGGCATCGTAGTAGCGCATCGCTTCCTTCGCATTCTTTGCAGTAATCACCCGGTATCCCGCAGATCGCAGCACCTCACAAGTTACGTCCCGCACAAACGCTTCATCTTCCACGTACAGGATCGTCTCCCGTCCCCGCAACGTTTCCTCACCCGCTCCAAGACACCACCCGCTCGCATCTTCCAGCGTCTCTGTCACCTGTTCCCACATCGCCGTCCCCCTCTGTCGCTCGCCCCTCGGACCGTTGAACCTTATAGAACTCCCATTCGCATCCTCCCTGTAAGCAGATGGTCTGCCATCGCCTTGTGAGCCCGTCGCAGCCACGAGCCGCAGAAACTGCGGTACTTAGATAAGGAGAGTCTCATCCAGACATCAACGCGCATCTTCCCAGTCATTCATTTCGGGAATCGCCGAGGGAAGGGAGTACCGATTCGGAGCAGTAGAATTCGTCTCATGTATCCCGAGCATAGATCCCGAGCAACCTCTACTTCGCGCCGGTCAGAATCGTCTCATTCGGATCGAGCACGATTTTGTGCACCCCTGCCGGAGCCGCCAAATGGAACGAGGATTCCTCGCCGTCGGCGAACACGCGTCCCAACAGCACCATCTGCCTTCCTGTCATCACCGCATACACGGGAACCGACGTCACCAGATCCTGCGGCGCGTCCTTCTGCAGAATCGTGCCGCTCACAACTGTTCCCGTGCCTTTCGGAGTGAACTTCACCGCCTTCAGTTCGAGCTTAGGCAGGGACGTACCGTTGATCCACCCCTCCAGGAACCAGTCCAGCGAACCCTTACCTTCGTACCGCAGTGCGGGCGGAAGATCTTCTGCGAAAACGTCCAGCAATTCCCGGGTGCTGATCGACTTTCCCTCATACCTCTGCCGGACTTTTCGCAGCGCCCGCACGAACGGCTCGTCGACACTCCCGCTGCCTTGCCCCTTATGTCCACCTTCTTGCCGGGCAGCATCGTTCAGCATCGTCCGCAGCATGTGAAACAGCCAAGTCCCCCGGCCATAGAGGATCGCATCGTACCCTTCCGGAAACCGCGACGACAGCAGCCGCGCCCCCAGAGTCACAGGACCAGCTTCCATCCGAGGCATCCCATCTTTATTTTTTTCGGTCAGATCCCGGCGGTAGATGTTCATCACTTTCCGAAAGCCCGCCGGATCCTTCTCTTGCAGCATCATCAACGCGCAATAATTCGCCAGCCCCTCGGAGAACCACTGGTCGCGATAGCTGCTCCAGGTAATCAGATCGCCCCACCATTGATGCGCCGTCTCGTGCGCCGGAATCGTTTGCTGGAGCAGGATCCGGTCCGCTTCGTAATGCAAGTCTTCGCGCTCTTCTGGACCCAGAAACGCATACGACGACAGAAACACCAACCCGGGCCAACCTTGGCTGTCGCGTCCCGGCATCTGGGTCAAAGCCAGCTGACTATAGGGATATGGCCCAAACCGCTCGGCGTAATACTGAATGGCCTGAGCCGCAGCCTCACCCACCATGGCTTCGTTCCGCACCGGGGAAGGGCGGCTCGGCACGATCATTTGCGCTCCGCGTCGAGTGGTCGGATCGGACGGATCGGACGGATTCGGATCGATCACCTGCACTCCCGGACTCGGGAAGTCTCTCTCGACCCCACTCGCAGCGTAGGTTTCCACCGCGACTTTCCCCGCCTGCACCGTCACCATTTTGTACTTCCCCAAATTGAATCCCGCCAACGGAATTGGCCGTTCCGATACCCAGCGTGACGCCTGCTGCCCCATGGCCTTTGCCACTGTCTCCCCGGGCGAAACCTGGGTCGGCTTTCCCGTCGCCACCAGCGTCCAGCCTGGCGGATATTCGAACGCCAGATCGAAGTCCGCCATCGCCATGCCCCGACTCGGATACCAAGTGCCTCGCGCGCCTACGTAAAGCAATCCGCTGCCGGCTTCTGCCAGAACTTCGCCGCCATACACAAATTCAAGATCGATCTTCTGTCCAGTCTTCGCCGGTTCCGGCAGAATCACGGCCACGATGTCATTCCCCCGGCGCGCCAGCTGTGTTCCTTCGACCGCCGGATTGTGGATGAACTCCACCGCCTGTCCGTCGAGCTTGACGCTTTCGATCTTCAGGAACCGCGACAGTTCAAACACCAGATCGCGCGTTCCCCCCTCCTTCACGTCCAACTGCACGCGGGCTCGGGCGTGAATCCGTTTCGGAGGCTGCACATCGGTCCGGATCGTGTAACGCTGAACTGCGATCCAGTCTTCCCGCGGAGCAGGGTTGCCCGGCCCCGAAGTACCGCTGACGTTCTTCCCCCACATCCCCTGCGCATTGGGGGAAAACGATGTCCAAACGTCATAGTAGGAGACGCCATCCTCACTCGCCTTCTCCCGTCCGGCCTCCACTTGCTCGGCCGCCAGCGAATCGAAGACGACGTCGAAGACGCCCAGTTTGGTTCCTTGCACCCGCGCGTGAAAGAAACGGTCAGGGAGCCTGCCCAGCAAGTTCACATTCTCGGACGCTGTCGCCATGCCTGTACCTGGGAGCAGCCGGCTAAAGGTAATCAGCAACCTCATCGCATCCGAGCTGGCCAGATTCCGCGCCGTCGCTCCCCAGTGTTCGACAAACTCCTGCGGATTGTCCGCTGCCCGCAAGTCGGGCCGCAGCTCGCTCACCGCATCATCGTTGAAACGAAAATACGCGGTGGCAAAATGTTCTTCGAGAATGGCCATCCCGGTGAACAAGCTCATCGATCTCCGTTCCACATCACTCGGAGGGGTCAGCAACACTTCGCCGTCGCCCTCAAAAAACGCTCCCGTGATCCGGCCCAGCACGTCCTGCGTGAAGCCAATGGTCCCGTCTTCCAAACTAATGTGGACCGCCGACCGATCCAGGGTCGCGCCCCTTACTCGATACACCCTCGTCGGATCAAGTCCCACCTGTCCAAGCTGCAGATAAACCGCCTCCGCCGGCTTGTTCGGAGGGTTGTCGCCCACCCCGCCCGCAGCCGGCAACGCGCCAAGCGCCAGCCAGATCGCCGCTGCGACCAGCAAGCCTCGCCAGTTAAGTAGTACCTTCGTCATGTGGGTCAAGTCGTCCCCTGTTGCTAGAATGCGCCTGAATGCGGCTACGTGTCACCATCCTCTTTATAGCAGTGGCGTTTGCGCTTCCTGGTGCACGGGCTGACACCATCCATCTCAAGAATGGCCGCACTATCCTGGCCGATCACGTCCGCGAAAACGGCAATCATTACGAATACGACATCGGCGACGACTCCTATGCCATCCCTAAATCAACGGTGGATCACGTGGATGCCGGAGGCATGCCAGCCCACTCTTCATCGGGAGGGGCAAAGCTCGCTGACCTTCCCAGCTTCACTCCCGCCGACAGCCTTGCCAACGAGGGAGATCTGGTCGCCAGGATCATCAAGGAAGGCAAGGTCAACGCCGACGTTCTCGCCAGTCTTGAAGGCAAAGGCAACGCCGAGTTGAGCGCGACGGCCGATTTCATTGCCGGAAAATTTGAATTCGAACACGGCAACATCGCCCAATCCCGGCAGTATTTCGAAAGCGCTCTCCGCTTCCAGCCCGACAATTCCACCATCCTGGTTTATTACGCCGCGCTGCTGGTCCGCACCGGAAACGCCGCCCAGGCTCTGCCTTATGCCCAGCGCGCCGTCCGCTCCGCTCCCAATTCCCCCGATGCCTACACCATGCTCGGCTACGCCCAGTTCGCCTCGGATCACACCAAAGAAGCCGTCATTTCCTGGAAGCACTCCCTCCAGTTGCGCCCCGACGCGGCAGTCCAGCAACTCCTGGCCAAAGCCCAGCGCGAGCAGACGGTCGAGTCCGACTTCGCCCAGGGCGAAAGCAGTCATTTCACCCTTCATTATGAAGGCAAGCAAACTTCCGAAGCCCTGCGCAGGCAGATTCTGGCGGCGCTCGAATCCGATTATGACGACCTCGCTCGCGACCTCGGCAATCCGCCCCGCGACAACATCCTGGTCACCCTCTACACCGAACAAGCCTTCTTTGATGTCACGCAAGCGCCCAGCTGGTCGGGAGGGATTAATGATGGCAAGCTGCGCATCCCGATCAGCGGCCTGAGTTCCATGACGCCGGAACTCGCGCACGTCTTGAAGCATGAACTCGCTCACTCATTCATTGCCGGACTTTCCGGCGGCCGTTGCCCGCCCTGGCTGCACGAAGGTATCGCCCAGTTCCTCGAGCCCAGAAGCCTGGCAGGACAGGGGCACCAACTCTCCCTCCTCTTCAAGGCTCAACGGAATATCCCGCTCAATGCTCTGGAAGGAAGCTTCAATCGCTTCTCCGCCACCGAAGCTTACGTCGCCTACGCCGAATCGCTGGCTGCCGTGTCCTACATCAACGATTCCTACGGCCTGAGCGATATCCAACGCATCCTCGAGCGCATCAGCCAGGGCAATTCCACCGAGGCCGCCCTGCGCGCCACCATCCACTCCGACTACGGCCAGTTCGAGTCCGACCTGGCCCGATATCTCGCCGACAAGTACGGCAACTGATTCTGCCATCCGGCAAACTCTCCCAATCGGCGATAATCCGTAACAGACTCTGGAGAATCACGGTGGGAGAGCGGCGCTTCGAGCGCCGCGCAAGAACGGCTACAATCATCGCGGGCTCCAAAGTTTGCTGAAAAACTCGGATTTGTCGGTGCTGCCGTGGAAGAGCGGCCCTTTAGGGCCGCGTAAACCGCTGAAAACTAATCTGGGCTTCAGCCCCTGTGTCGCGTTTGCCCACTGCCCGTTCCTGTGCTAGTTTCGCCTTAGGGCTTCCCATGCGCTCCCTTTTCCACTCCGACGTCCCCAGCCCCGCACCCACGGCCGAGCCCGTCCCAACCATCTTCCCCAAGATCGAGGGCGCCGACCTCGCAGCCGTCTTTGTGGGCAAACGCGTGGCCGGAGATTTCTATGACTCCCTCCGCGTCAGCCCCGAGCGCGTGCTCTTTGCGCTGCTCGACGTGGCCGGCCGCCGCGAAGACAACCGCGCCATCCTCGCCGCCGCTCAAGAAACATTTCGCAGCTTCGGAACCGAACTCTTCTCCCGTCCCGACATCAACGAGTCCGAGTCCATGACGGAACTCGTTCTGCGCATCAATCGCGGCCTCATCGAAGCCTGCAAAGGAGTGCACTCCAGCCCGGCCTTCATCGCCTGTTACCACGAGAAATTCGGCACGCTCTGCTACAGCAATGCCGGACACACCCCGGGCCTTCTCCGCGACACCAGCGGCATCACAGAGCTCGGTGCGACCGGCCTGCCCCTGGGACTCTTCTCCCACGCCACCACCGATGCTCCGACCGTAGGCATGGAAAAAGGGGCCGCCCTGCTGCTCGTCTCCCGCGGAGTGGTCGAATGCGAGCGCCGCCTCGAATCGGGCGAAGAATTCGGCCTGGCGCGTGTCAAACAGCTTTTTCAGGATGCTCCCGCCAGCGCTGCCCGGGAACTGTGCGCCTCTGTCCTGAATGCCGCCGGTGCCTTCAGCGCGGCCGCACCCTTGTGCGATGACCGCACCGACCTGGCCCTGGTACGCACCGACTGACCCGCGTGTTTGTGTGGAGCGGGCACTCTTGCCCCGTGTGGAGTGGGCACTCTTGCCCCGTGTGGAGCGGGCACTCCTGCCCGCTGATCGGCCAACTTTCCACCCGGTTATAGCGTCCAATCGAGAAGCCGCAGCCCGGCCGTGGCCACGAAGGAGTAAAATATCCCATCGGCCCGAGCCCGCCTTGCCAGCAAGCCCAGGAAGCGTGGCGGCCCATTGCATCCTATGAAGAAACTTTGCCTGCTTCTCGTTGCTTCCGCATGCCTGGCTTCTCTCGCGTCCGGACAAGTTGCCAGTCAACCCTCGGCACCAGCCTCTGGACAACCTTCGGCACCGGCCCCAGCTCAACCCTCAGCTCAACCTGCGGCGCCATCCTCGGGACAAACCGTCGAAGAGATCATTACCCACGTGAACAACCAGATCATCACGCGTTCCGAGTTTGAGCGCAGCAAAGATCAGCTCCGCGATGAGATCAAGCAACAGAACGTCAAGGATCCCGACGCCGCCTACACCGAACGCGAGAAAGACGTTCTCCGCGATCTCGTCGACCAGCAACTCCTTCTCGACAAAGGCAAAGACCTTGGCATCACCGGCGATACCGAACTCATCAAAAGACTCGACCAGATGCGCAAGGACATGAAGCTGGATACGCTTGAGGACCTCGAAAAAGAAGCCACCAAGCAAGGCGTCTCCTGGGAAGATTTCAAGCAGAACATGCGCAACCAGATCATCACCCAGAAGGTGATTGGCCAGGAAGTCAGCGGCCACCTCTCCGTCACCAAAGAGGAAGAGCAGAAGTTCTACGACGACCACAAAAGCGAGATGGAGGCTCCCGAAGCCATCCGCCTGAGTGAGATCCTGGTCGCGCCGAAAATCGCCGAACCTCCGCCTGTGCCTGCCCCCGCGGTTGCCCCGGCAGCAACCGACAGCAACGCGCCGGCTGCCACTACTCCTCCGGCTCAGCCCGCCGATGAGGCCGCACACCAGGCCGCCGATGCCGCCGCTCTTAGCGCCGCCGAAGCCAAGGCCAACGATCTGCTCAAACAGATTCGCGATGGAGCCAGTTTCGAAGACGTTGCCAAGAAATCTTCTGACGGCCCCTCTGCCGCCGATGGCGGCGCCCTCGGCATATTCAAGCGGGGACAACTCGCCAAAGAACTCGAGGACAAGACCTTTGCCATGAAGGCCGGCGAGGTCACCGACGTGATCCGCACCAAGCAAGGCTATGTGATCCTCAAGGTCGTCGAGCACCAGATGGCCGGCATTCCGCCCATGAAAGATGTCCTTCCCAAAATTCAGGACGCTCTCTACTACGAGAAACTTCAGCCCGCCCTCCGCGCCTACCTCACCAAATTGCGCGAAGAAGCCTACATCAAATACGCCGACGGTTATGTCGATACGGGCATGAGCGCCAACCAGACCCAGCCCGTCGAAACCGCCGCTGCCAAGGAAGGCGACGCCAAGAAACTGGGCAAGAAGAAACACAAAAAGCTCGGCTTCCTGTAAGGCGCGCTCGCGGTGCGTGCTTTATACTCAGCACAGTCGTATTCCGACGGCCTTTACTTCTCAACGATGAAAGACTTCTACATCGGCGATTGCGCGCGCCACGAGAACAAGGTCATCACCTCCAGCTTCGTCGTCGTCGGCAAGCAGATCAAGCCCAAGAAAAGCGGCGAGCCGTATCTCGCGCTCACTCTCGGCGACCGCAGCGGCCAGCTCGAAGCCAAAATGTGGGACAACGTCGAAGAAGTCCTCGACGCCTTCGAGCAGGACGACTTCCTCAAGATCAAGGGCCTCATCAACAAGTACAAGAACCGCTTCCAGCTCACCGTCCACAAGCTGCGTAAGCTGGGCGAATCCGAAATCGACTTCGCCGACTATCTCCCCAAAACTACTAAAGACGTTGACGCACTCTGGCAAACCCTCGCAGACTTCGTCTCCTCGTTCCAGAATCCTCATCTCAAATCGCTCGTCCAGGCCTTTATGGCCGATTATGAAATCGCCGCCGCCTATCGCAATGCTCCCGCCGCCAAAACCCTGCATCACGCCTACATCGGCGGTCTGCTCGATCACGTCGTCTCCCTGTTCCGCTCCTGTGACTTGATGTGCCAGAACTATCCTCAGATCAATCGCGATCTCCTTCTCACCGGCGCCTTTCTGCACGATATCGGCAAGATTCACGAACTCACCTACAACCGGTCTTTCTCCTATACAACCAAGGGCCAATTGCTCGGCCACATGATCATCGAATTGGAGATGTTGCAGGCCAAGCTCGCCCTTCAACCCGATTTCCCCGACGAACTCAAAATCATGATCGAGCACCTCATCATCAGTCATCACGGCCAGTACGACTTCGGCTCGCCCAAGCTTCCCATGTTTCCCGAGGCCCTCATGCTGCACTATCTCGACGACCTCGACTCCAAGATGGAAGCCATGCGCGCCCACTTCGAACGCGAAGCCGGACTCGACAGCCCCTGGACCAGCTACAACGCCTCTCTCGGCCGCCCGCTCCTGAACACCGAAAAGTTCCTGGCTCCGAAAAAGCCTTCGCCGCCGGAAGATTCCTCCGCGCCTCACGACGCCGAACTCGACGAATCCCCCGAGCCCACTCCCACCTTGCCCGGCATCGACCCCCGGCGCTAAAGTAGACATCGCAAACGAGGTTCCCGAAAGAGCCACGGACGCCCGCATTGCCGTGGAAGAGCGGCGCTTTGGCGCCGCGTCAAGGACCGGAAATTGACGCGGGCTTCAGCCCCGGTGTTCGTGCTCCTTATCGGCGAGGTTGCAACTATGCCCAAAACCAAAGCTCGTAGAAAGATTACAAAACAAGCACCCGATCCCTCAGGCAGCCACGTCGGCTTGCCCCATGTACCACCCATGTATGGACTGAAGCCGCGAAAACAATATCTGCCCTTTAGCCACGCCGAAGATCGACTCACCAAGTCACGCAACTATTGGATATGCACGGCCCGGCCCGATGGCCGCCCGCACTCCATCCCCGTCTGGGGATTCTGGATCGACGGCGCCGTCTACTTCGGCACTGGCCGCGATTCGCGCAAGGCGCGCAACCTGGTTCACAACGCAGCCGTCTCCATCCATCTCGATTCCGGCGATGATGTTGTCATCCTCGAAGGCACTGCCGTCGAGGTCGACCTCACCGACAAGACGCAACTCAAGAAGCTGGACGCCGCCTCCCGCGCCAAGTACAAAATGCCGATGATGGTCGCGCCCGAGAATGTGCTCTATTCCGTCCGTCCGCGCGTGGTACTGGCCTGGACCGAAAAAGACTTCCCCAACAACGCCACCCGCTGGCAGTTCGATCCGCCCAGTGCCTGAACGGACGCACCCGCCCATGCTCGACTTCACCCGCTTCGAAATCCTGACCTTCGATTGTTACGGCACCCTGATAAACTGGGAAGCTGGAATCCTCCCGGCCCTTCATCGCATTCTCTCTGCCCACGGGAAAAAGATGGACGACGCGACTCTCCTCAAACTCTACGGAGATTTTGAGCTTCGTTCCGAGCAGGGCAAATTTCATCCCTATCGCGAGGTCCTCGAGTCGGTGGTCCGCCAGTTTGCCGCCGAGCTTCGATTCACTCCCACCGCCGAAGAGGTTCGTTCGCTGCCCGACTCCCTTTCCACCTGGAAGCCCTGGCCCGACTCCGTCGCAGCTCTGCGCCAGCTCAAGACCCGATTTCGTCTCGCCATTCTCTCCAACGTGGACGACGATCTCTTCGCCCATACGCGGCCTAAACTTGAAGTTGATTTCGATGAAGTCATCACTGCGCAGCAAGCCCAAGCCTACAAACCTTCACTGAAACTCTTCGAGCTGGCCCTGAGTCGAATCCAAGCCCCCGCCCATCGCGTGCTGCACGTAGGCCAAAGCATTTACCACGACGTGATCCCCGCCCAGGCGCTCGGCCTCGCCACCGTCTGGGTCAACCGCCCCTCAGCCCGCCCCGGCGTCGGCGCCGTCAAAGCGGCCGAAGCCAAGCCCGACCTAACGGTCACAAGCCTCGCAGAACTCGCAGCAGCTGCGATTCACGACTAACGGATGAGCTGTTCGGAAATGGAAAGTAGTGTTCGCGTTTAAGAGTAAAAATGATGAGCTGCGAAACGCAGCCGCGAAGCGGCGAAAGAATGCAGCCCACGGCACAAGCCGTGGGTGACAAAAGAAAACCAGGACCAAGCCGCGGAGCGGCGAAAGAAAAGGCGCAATTCCCTAGAAATTCACTGGCAGCTTCACCACCTTCTTCTGAATCGCCCACATCACCAGCTCTGCCTTGTTATGAATCCCCAGCTTCCGCATCAGATTGAACTTGTGCGCATCCACGGTTTTTGCGCTGAGTCCAAGAACGTCGGCCGTCGATCGCACTGTCCTGCCCTCGGCCAGCAACTTCAACACCTCGCGCTCTCGCGCCGTTAGCACGCGCTTTCGCGGAAGAAGTTCCTCTGACGGCCATTCTGCTCCGCGTCTTTCCGGCACCCCCATCTCCATCCTCTGGGCGGCGTGCGTCCTCCTCACCATCTCCACTAACTCTTCTGCGGAAGTCTGCCTCACCATCGCGTCAGTTCGCACTTGGGGCAGCAGGGCGTCGTCTTTGTGCATGCTCAGGAATAGCACTTTGCTGGACGGAGACTCCAGCAGAATCAACCGCTCCACTTGATCGGCCGCGCACTCGAAAATGTGCGCATCGGTGATCACAATCTCGGGACGGAACTCGAACACCTTCCGCAGGGCTTCGGCGGCATTCCCCGCCTCCGCCACGACTTCCATGTCCGGTTCATCCTCGAGTAAACGCCGCAATCCCTGGCGCAGCAGGACATGGTCATGCACAAGCAGGCAACGAATTTCCTTATCGCTAAAAAAATCTTCGTGTTGTCGTGGTGCCGGGGGACACACAGGGCAACTCCTTAAATGATGGCCAGAGTAATAATCGCCAGAGAAATTTGTGATGCCGCGGGGGTTCGGTTTCCCAGACGGAGAAGGCGTCGGCTCATTGTAACCGCTGGTGCAGCCATTTGCCTGTGAAAATACTTCTTTTCTTCAAGATACGCAGCCCGGATTCCCGCCCGCGGAATCCCGATCCCGCCTCGCAATCAGGTACAATCGACCGTTTATGCTGCGTTACTTCACGGCGGGAGAGTCCCACGGCGAAGCGCTGGTCGCCTTCCTTTCCGGAATGCCCGCCGGTCTGAAAATCGACCAGTCCTTCCTCGACCGCGAACTCTGGCGTCGCCAGCAGGGCTACGGCCGCGGCGGCCGCATGAAAATCGAGCGCGACTCCGCGCACATTCTTTCCGGCGTGCGCCAGGGAATGACCATCGGCTCGCCCATCTCCATCCAGCTGGAAAATCGCGACTGGAAAAACTGGCAGGAATCCTTGCCCGTCGGCGAAGGCGATCCCGCCAAGCACAAACGCGTCGCCTCTCCCCGGCCCGGCCACGCCGATCTCGCCGGGGCCCTGAAGTACAATTTCCCCGAAGCCCGCTACGTGCTCGAGCGCGCCTCCGCCCGCGAGTCAGCCGCCCGCGTCGCCCTGGGCGCAATCGCCAAACTTTTCTTGCGCGAGCTCGGCATTGAAGTTCTCAGTCACGTGGTCGCCACCGGCAACGTCATCTTCGCAGATCAGGTCCCGTGGGAAAAGATTCGTGCCCTTCAGACTCGCGAGGAAGTTCTCCTGAACTGCGCCGACCCCGAAACCGAACAGCGCATGAAAGAAGAAGTCGACAAAGTTCTCCGCACCGGAGACTCGCTCGGCGGCGTATTTGAAGTCGTGGCCCACCAGGTTCCACCCGGCCTCGGCACCTACGTTCAGTGGGATGAACGTCTCGACGCGCTGCTCGCCGCCGCGGTCATGTCTCTGCAAGCCGTCAAGGCCGTCGAAATCGGCGCAGGTGTTGCCGCCGCTTACGCTCCCGGCTCCGCCGTGCACGACGAAATCGGTTACAGCGCCACCGCCGGCTTCACCGCTTTCTCTCGTACCCGCAACAACGCTGGAGGCATCGAGGGCGGCGTCTCCAACGGACAGGAAATCCGCGTGCGCGGCTATCTGAAACCAATTTCCACGCTCCGCCGCCCCCTGCAGTCGGTCGACTTTTCGACGCGCGAACCGGTCAAGGCCGCCTACGAGCGTTCCGATGTCTGCGTAGTACCCGCCGCCGGAGTTGCCGCCGAGGCCATGGTGGCCCTGACGCTGGCCCGCTGTGCACTGGAAAAATTCGGCGGCGACTCCATGACCGAGACGTTAAGAAATTTCCAGGGCTACTGCCAGCAATTGAAAAACTACTGACGATCGAACTATTTGATGATCTACCACATCGTAAAATTCGGTAACCCGGTTCTCGATAAGCCTTCCGAAAAGGTGACCGTCTTCGACGAAGAGCTCGAAAAGCTCACCGAGGACATGTTCGAATCGATGTACGCCGCCCACGGCGTCGGCCTGGCCGCCCCGCAAATCGGCATTGCCCGCCGCATCGCCGTCATCGACGTCACCTTCAAAGAGGATCCCAACGCCAGGCTCGTCCTCATCAATCCCGAGATCATTCACACCGAAGGCCGCCACACCCAAAGCGAGGGATGCCTCAGCATCCCCGACTTCCGCGAAAACGTCACTCGGCCCAACAAAGTCACCATCCGCGCCCAGGACGTTCACGGCAAGGTCTACGAAAAAACCGGGGAAGATCTGCTGGCCCGCGCCTTCCTGCACGAGACCGATCATCTGAACGGCAAGCTCTACATCAGCCACATCAGCGCCCTCAAACGCGACCTGATGAAACGCAAAATCCGCAAAATGATGAAAGCTGGCGAATGGTAGGAATTGGAAAGTTTAGTAATTGAGTAATTGGGGCATTCGGTAAGTGAGCAATTAACGAGACGCTGACCGTTCAGTGGAAGAGCGGCGCTTTAGCGCCGCGTCAGCGCACCGAAACGATTCGGGCTTTTTAGCCCCCGTGGTCGGTTTTTCAATTTCTCAATTACTAAATTTCCCAATTCCTCAATGCCTCTCAATCTCATCTTCTGCGGCACCCCGCGCTTCGCCGTCCCCACGCTGGAGAAGCTCGTCGCGTCGGGCCACCGCGTCCATCTCGTCGTCACCCAGCCCGACCGTCCCAAAGGACGCGGCCTCGAACTCGTCCAATCGCCGGTCAAAGAATCCGCGCTGAAACTGAATCTCTCCATCACCCAACCCGACCGCATCAAAACCAACGACGAATTCCGCGCTCAACTCACCGCCCTGAAGCCCGACGCCATCATCGTCGTCGGCTACGGCCGCATCATTCCCCACTGGATGCTCGATCTCCCGCCCCTCGGCAACATCAACCTGCACGCCTCGCTGCTCCCGAAATACCGCGGAGCCGCGCCCATCCAATGGTCCATCGCCAACGGCGAGACCGTCACCGGCGTCACCACCATGCGCATCGACGCCGGCCTTGACACCGGCGACATCCTCCAACAACAGCAACTCGCAATCGCGCCCAACGACACCGCCGAAACCCTCGCCCCGCGCCTGGCCGCCATCGGTGCCGATCTCATGGTTGAGACTCTGCGTGCCCTGCAATCCGGCACGATTCAACCTCACCCGCAAGACAACGCGCAAGCCACTCTCGCCCCGATCCTGAAAAAAGAAGACGGTCTGATAGATTTCTCCCGCTCCGCCACCGACATCTCCAACCGCATCCGCGGCTTCCACCCCTGGCCCGGAGCCCACACAAAATTCCGCGGCAAAACCCTGCAGATCATAAAAGCTCGTCCAGCACCGGATGCAGTGCCTCCCTCCGAACTCCTCGCCCAAGCCGATCGCCTCCTCGTCGGCTGCGCCCACAACACATCGCTCGAACTGCTTGAAATCCAACTAGAAGGCAAGAAGCGCTCCTCGGCCCCAGATTTCGTCCGCGGCTATCGCCCTCACCCCGGCGAGAAGTTAGGACTGCCCTCGTAAATTGTTTCAGGAAAAGCAGGGTTGCCTCAGGAATGGCAGGAGCGATTTGGGAAGGGCACGGCTTTCAGCCGTGCCGTAAAGCCCTGAGATGATGCGGGCTTTACAGTTTGCTGAAAAACTCGGATTTGTCGGTGCTACCGTGGAAGAGCGGCCCTTTAGGGCCGCGTAACCCGTTGAAAATTAATCTGGGCTTCAGCCCCTGAGGTGCGCCGACTTCGCCCACCACCATCACTCGCTGAGTCCCGGCGTTCCTTTCGACTACCCCTGTGCTCCTCTGTGTCCTCTGTGGTTAGTTTTTTCTTTCCCGCCTACAATCTGGATGCAATGTCCGTCTCCCCCGCTCGCGCCGCCGCATTCGACATCCTCCTCCGCGTCGAACGCGAATCCTCCTACGCCTCCGACCTTCTGCACTCTCCCGTCCATGAGCGCCTCAGCACTCCCGACCACGCCCTCGCGACCGAGCTCGTAATGGGCGTTCTCCGCTGGCGCTCGCGCCTGGATGCGGAGATCGCCACCGCCTCCTCGCAGCCGCTATCCAAACTCGACCTGGAAATTCTCATCGCTCTCCGCCTGGCCCTCTACCAATTTCTCTGGCTCGATCGCGTCCCCCAGCGAGCCGCTCTCCACGAGAGTGTCGAACTCGTAAAACGCGCCCGCAAGCGCTCGGCCGCTCCTTTCGTCAATGCCGTCCTGCGCAAACTCTCCGCCGCGCCGCACGCCAACAATCCAACTTCAGCCGAAACAGCTTCACCCGAGTCCCTGGCCCGCACCCTCGCGCACCCGGCGTGGCTGGTCGAGCACTGGACCCGCGAATATGGCCTCTCCGCCACTCGCCAGATCTGCCACCACAATCAATCCATTCCCGCCACGGCAATCCGGCTCCGCACGCCCACGGCCGAAGAAGAAGAACAACTCCACGAGGAAGGAATCACTCTCGCCCCAGGAGGCTTGCTCACATCCGCCCGCCGTGTTCTCTCCGGAGACATCACCAAGACCCACGCCTTCCGCGCCGGCCACATCGTCATCCAGGACGAAGCCTCCCAACTCGTCGCCGCCCTAGTAGGCTCCACTGTTCCCGGAGAAAGCGCCCACATCCTCGACTGCTGCGCCGCTCCCGGCGGCAAGACGCTCGCCATCGCAGACCGTAATCCCTCAGCCGCAATCACCGCCGTTGAACTTCATCCCCACCGCGCCCGACTGCTGCAAAAGCGATTAGGCACGCATCAATCACAGTCCGCAGCGCGGATCCAGATCGTGACCGCCGACGCGCTGCATCTCCCCCTCTCACGCCCCTTCGACCGCGTCCTCGCCGACGTCCCCTGCTCTGGCACCGGCACACTCGCGCGCAATCCCGAAATCAAATGGCGCCTCACCGTCGACGATCTCGCAGAACTGCCGCAGCGTCAACTCGCAATCCTGCGCTCGGCCCTGGCCCAGGTCGCGCCCAAAGGACGCCTTATCTACTCAACTTGTTCGCTGGAAAAAGAAGAAAACGAAAACGTCGTCGAGCAAGCCTTGTCGGAGAATAGTTTCCGCCTCCTCGACTGCCGCACCGAACTAGACCGACTGAAGGCGGCCGGCGAACTAACCTGGCCCGACCTAGCCTCGCTCACACGCGGTCCCTACCTCCGCACAAGCCCAGGGCTCCACCCCTGCGACGGCTTCTTCGCCGCAATCCTAGAAAGGTGCTAGAAGGTTTGAGAAGTTCTCAACGAGAAGTTTCTCAAAGAATTGATTTGGGTCTATCCGCGGAATCCGTGCAAATCCGTGGCCAGTTTTTACCTTACTTCAAAATAAACCGCCGCCCCAGCCATCACCTTCTGTCCCGCCAGCGGCACCTGCGACACAATGATGCTGGCCGGTGTTGGCTGCGGCGGAGGCACCGGCTGTGCCTGCGGAGCCGAAGGCGCCGGTGTCCCATTCGAAGCCGCAGCTCCGGCCGCGTCTCCCGTATCGGTGCTAGGCGGCGCTGCCACATTCACATTCCCCAGCCTGAACCCTGCATCCTGCAAACTCCGGCTGGCGCTGCCCAGCGGCTGTCCGACAAAACTCGGCATCACGAACGCCTGCGGCTCCGGCGCCGCGGTCACCAGAAAACTGATCTTCGGCGCCGTCACCTGCGTCTCGTTCGCCGTGGGACTCTGCGCCAGCACCTGATCCGCCGGAATCCCCGGCGCCTGCACCTCCGCCATCGAAGCCACATCCAGCCCGCGTCGCCGGATATTCAACTCCGCCGCATGCTCGCTCTGCCCAGTAACATCGGGAATCGTCACCCGCATCTTCCCCAGACTCTGCGCCACTCGCACCTGCCATCCGCGCCGTACCTTCGTTCCCGGCAACGGCAGTTGCGACATGATTCTGCCCTCGGGAATCTGCGGACTGTAGTACTGCCGCTCGATCGAGATTTGCAGGCCCAATCCCGACGCCGCCCGCTCCCCTTCCACCGGAGTAAACCCTACCAGCGGCGGCACCGCGACCTCCTGTCCATGAATCGCAAATCTCATCGCCATCAGCGCCGACACCATGGCTACAATCACCAGCACCAGCGCCAGCATCGCAAATCGGATCGCAGATTTCATATCTGTCTTGCTGAGATATCTGCTTTTGGGTGGCGCAGCGCTTTCAGCCCTGCGATAAAAACCCTTTCATCCTTCCGCGGGCTTTACAGTTTGCTGAAAAACTCGGCTTTGTCGGTGCTACCGTGGAAGAGCGGCCCTTTAGGGCCGCGGAAGCCGTTGAAAATTAATCTGGGCTTCTAGCCCCTGCGCCACCGACCTTAATCCCAGTTCAGCAGAATTATAGTCCGCCATTTCTGACAATCGCTAACTGAACATTCTCAATAACATACACTCTGATAGAACTGGCTCTGCGCGGCGAAAACGGCATCCGCCCAGCCCCTCCTGCAATCTAACCAAGTACGCGCGTTCTACCCTCGAGGTGCGCCATGACTTCCTCGTTGGAGTATCATATTTCCGTGCGGCATTCGATCCCGGCCTCGCTCGCACTTTTCAGCCTGCTCGCGCTGCCGCTGATTCTTGTCCCCGCGAGCCACGCTCAGATCAACGGTGTGCCCGCCTCCGTGACCTCGCCCGGATTCGGTGGACGCGCCATCAACGGTACTCCCCCGAGCGTCACCGCGCTCGGCCCCAACGGCTTTAACTTCCGACCCACCTTTCTTCCGCCGCCGCCCAACCCGCCTCATGCCCGCGACGGCCATCATCGTCACCACGCCGGCGAATACATTACTCCGGCCGAGGTGTACCCCGTCGCCGTTCCCTACGCCCTCGACTACGGCGCGGCGGACAGCAATAACGATAGCGACAACACTAACGATGACGACAAAGACGCCACAGCGGATGACACTGCCGCCGACCACAACGGCGGCCCTGCCAGCCTCGATCACCGCCTCGATCGTCGCGAGTCGGGCAGGTTCTACATTACCCCACCCGAAGATTTTCCCAGACCCCACGCCGCGCAGAATGCCGATGTCCCCGCAGCCGATCCCGAAGCTCCGCAGGAACCGACCATCCTCGTGTTCAAGGACGGCCGCCAGCTCGAGCTCAGAAACTACGCCATCATCGGCGCAACCCTCTTTGATCTCACGCCCGGCCACCCCCGCCGAGTCGCTCTCGCCGATCTCGATCTCGAAGCCACACGCAAACAGAACGACGACCGCGGCGTCACGTTTCAACTCCCTCCACCTTCGCAGGCGAACTAACTATGCGCCGGTTGCTGCTCATCCAGTTGCTCGCCGCGCTCGCCTCAGGTGCAAGCGCGCAGAGCATGGGCGCCTCGCCATATAGCCGCGCCGCCTCACCGTGCAGCCGCACCGTGGAAGAGCGGCGCTTCAGCGCCGCGTAAATAGCACTTCTGAGATGGGCTTCAGCCCCAGTGGGGCCCAGGGTTTCAAGCCGCCGCAGCCAACGCGCCCTCCACCTTCCGCTCCGCAGCCCTCCTCTCCCGCACCCGCAACATCGGCTGCTCCACCAAATAATATGACGCACTCGCCAGCCCCACCGCCAAGAGCGGAAAGTACCACGGCCGGTGATGGTCTCCGTACGCAAACAACTGCTGCCACAAATAAAGGCTGTAGCTGATCTGCCCCAGCCACACCACCGCCCGCACGTTCAAAATCCAATACGGCCTCCGCACCACATGCAGCAGAAGTCCAGCAATGGAAAGATGCATCACCGGCCACAACCCAAACAGCAACAGCGGCGTAATGTGGAACCGCAACTCGCCCACATACACCGGAACCAGAACCACCGGCGCGATCATCGCCAGCGCCCACCACCCGTTGATCTTCGGCAGCCGTCCCGCGAAAATCGCCAGCAGGCATCCAATCGCCAGAACGTCAGCTACTGCCGGAAACGTTTCGTCGGCCCGCCCGTGCAGTTGCAGCCAATGACACGCCACCCGATACAGCGGAGCAAATGCAACCACCCCCACCAGGATCGCCACCCGGTGCCGGTGCCACTTCTTCAGCACGCCCGGCCACAAAAAATAAAACTGTTCCTCCACGCTCAATGACCACAAATGCCCCAAGAACCACGGATGCGTAAAATCAAAGTTCGCCAGGTACAACGCCGCAGCCGCCATGTGGTACCAGCGCAGCTCGTGCCAGAAAATCACAAACACCGGCAACATGAACACAATGGCAGCCGGCAAAATCCGATACGCCCGCCGCACATAAAATTCCCGCAGCTTGATCGTCGAAGTCTTCCCATACTCCTTGAGCAGCAGCGTAGTAATCAGATACCCGGAAATAACGAAAAAAATCCTTACTCCCAGACTCGCAAATGCCCCCGCCACATCCGAGTGGTAACGCAACTCCCACCAATGCCCCACCACCACCAGCGAAATAGAAATCGCCCGCAACCCATCCAGCGACGGAATCCGCTTCATCCGCCGAGCCTAGCAGCCGCACCCGCCGAATCTCAGTGACGCCCAACCAAATCACGCACATTTTTCCTGCGGATTTCCCATCTCGGAACCCACCGGGTCCCCATTTCTCGCGCGTTCTTTGCGCGAGGAAGCCTGCCCTGAGCGAAGCCGAAGGGTGGGGATTTTCGACAGAGCGAAGCCGAAGGGTGGGGACTTTCTTGTCACTATTCGATAGCCGCGCCATGGTATAATTAAAACCGTTCCCAGTGCACATAACGTCCTGTAAATACAACCAGTTACAAGATTCTTGCCAGGCTGGAAGAGTGCCCCGTTCTAAACCGCACGCTGTTAGCCAGAAGCTAGCAGCTAGGAGCTAGAAGCTGCCCCATGGCTGACGATCAAAACCCCGAACTTCCCCTCACTCCTCCTCCCGGCGGCGGCGATGGCCCCGGCGCGTTGAACATTCACCCCGTCAACATTGAAGAGGAGATGAAGCGGTCGTATCTCGACTACTCCATGTCGGTGATCATCGGCCGCGCCCTCCCCGATGTCCGCGACGGCCTGAAGCCCGTCCATCGCCGCATTCTTTACACCATGGCCCAAATGGGTCTTCAGCCCAACCGCGCCACGCGTAAATGCGCCCGCATCGTCGGCGAGGTCATGGGCAAGTACCATCCCCACGGCAACCTTGCCGTGTACGACGCGTTGGTCCGCCTCGCGCAAACCTGGAGTCTGCGCTATCCCTTGATTTTTGGTCAGGGCAACTTCGGCTCCGTTGACGGAGATCCACCCGCCGCCGATCGTTACACTGAAGCCAAGCTCGCCCCGGTTTCCACCGCGCTGCTCGAGGACCTCGACAAAGAGACCGTCGACTTCCATCCCAACTACGACGGCAGCGAAATCGAGCCCGACGTTCTGCCCGCGCGCATTCCCAATCTCTTGGTCAATGGCTCCGACGGAATCGCCGTTGGCATGGCCACAAAAATTCCGCCCCACAATCTCACCGAAATCGTCGACGCCACCATCACGCTGGTGAATAATCCCAACGCCCAGCTCGCCGAAATCCTGAAATTCGTCCAGGGCCCAGACTTTCCGACCGCCGGCATCATTCACGGCCGCGCTGGAGTCTTCGAGGCCTACCGCACCGGACGCGGCCGCTTCATGATGCGCGCCAAAGCATTGATCGAGAACATCAACAAAGACCGTCAAGCCATCATCGTCACCGAAATTCCCTATCAGGTTAATAAAGCCAAGCTGGTCGAGCGCATCGCGCAACTGGTCAACGACAAAGACATCGAAGACATCTCCGACATCCGCGACGAAAGCGATCGCGACGGCATGCGCATCGTCGTCGAACTCAAGCGCGGCGCCGAGCCCCAGATCGTCCTCAACCAGCTCTTCAAACACACCCAAATGCAGGAAAGCTTTTCCATGATCCTGCTGGCGGTGGTCAACGGACAGCCCCGCGAAATGGGCCTGATCCAGACCATCAAATATTTCATCGAGCACCGGGTCGACGTCGTCCGCCGCCGTACCGCCTACCTGCTGCAGAAAGCGAAAGACCGTGAGCACATTCTCGAAGGCTATCTCAACGCCCTCGATCACCTCGACAACGTCATCACTATCATTCGCGGCAGTGCCAACCGCGCCGATGCCCGCGAGAATTTGGTGCTCTACTTCGGCGGCAAGAAAATCGACATCAACACCACCGGCCGCCCTCCCAAGCTCGATCCCGAAAAGCCCTTCACCACCCGCCAGGCCGACGCCATCCTCGAACTGCAGTTGCATCGCCTGACCAAGCTGTCGATCGATGAAATTTCCAACGAGTTAAAAGAAGTCCGCGAGAACATCGCCGAATACGAATCCATCCTCGCCTCCGAGACGAAACTGCGCAAAGTCATCATCAAAGAACTGGAAGAGGTTAAGAAGTTATACGGCGACGAACGTCGCACGCGCCTGGAAGATGAGGCCGCCGAAATCGTTCTCGAAGATCTCATTGCCGACGAGCAGGTGGCCGTCACCGTCAGCCACTCCGGCTACATGAAGCGCACGCCCATCTCCACCTACCGCATGCAGCGCCGCGGAGGCACAGGCCGCACCGGCATGAAGACGCGCGACGAAGATTTCGTCGAGCACCTCTTCCTCGCCTCCACTCACGCCTACATCCTGATTTTCACCAACAAGGGCCGCGTCTACTGGCTCAAGGTCTACGAAATTCCCGACGTCAGCGCTGCCGGCAAAGGCAAGCACATCGGCAACCTGGTCGGCCTGCAGCCCGGCGAGACCGTCAGGACCATGGTCGCCGTGCGCAACCTGGAAGAAGAAAATAAATACGTCTTCTTCGCCACCCGCAAGGGCCTCGTCAAGAAGTCTGAAGTCCGCGAGTTCATGCACGTGCGTTCCAATGGCATCAATGCAATCGGCATTGAGCCAGGCGACGAGCTGGTCGCCGCCCGCATCACCAACGGCAATCAGATCATCTTCATCGCCAGCCACGAAGGCATGGCCGTCCGCTTCGACGAAAGCCATGTCCGCCCCATGGGCCGCGCCGCCTTCGGCGTCTGGGGCATCGACCTCGACGAGAAAGACTACGTAGTAGGCATGGCCGCGACCACAAAGCCGGAAGCAGAAACGGCAAATGTGGGGACGGCCGCCCCAGCCGTCCCTGGCGCGCCAGTGCCAGCAGGGGAAGAGCCCGAGGCCATCGACGCCGCCGTCAAAGGCACCCTAATCCTCTCCGTCACCGAAAACGGCTACGGCAAGCGCACTCCCGCCGACGAATACCGCCTCACCAACCGAGGCGGCAAAGGCGTGATCAATCTGAAGACCACCGAACGCGTCGGCAAAGTCGTCGCCATCGCGCAAGTCGACGACACTTCCGAAGTCATGCTGATCAGCCACTACGGCAAAATCATCCGGATGGATTCGACGACGATCCGCGAATCCGGCCGCAACGCCCAAGGCGTCCGCCTCCTGAACCTGGAACCCGGCGACCGCGTAGCCGCCGCCGTAGTCCTCGCCCCCGATGCCGAACCAAACGGCGGCAACGGAGGCACGCTGATTCAGTAGGGAAAGATGATGATGTGGCGCGGGCCCCCCGCCCGCGCTGTTTGAATCTGGAGAGGATCTCCGCGGTCGATAGAAACGTGAAAGAGCGGCCCTTATAGGGCCGCGTCAAGGGGCCCTGAATCAATGGGCTTTAGCCCCCGCCCCCTCATCCATTCACCAACGCCATCATGTGCTCCGGATACCTTCCCCCCGCGGCCACCTCCGGCGGAAACACTTCATCAATCCTCCGCAAGTCTTCTTGCGTAAGCTTCACCGACTCAGCCGCCGCGTTCTCCTCCAAATATTTCCGCCGCTTGGTCCCCGGAATCGGAACGATATCCGAACCCTGCGCCAGCACCCAAGCCAGCGCCAACTGCGAAGCCGTGCACCCCTTCTCGCGAGCGATCTCCTCCACACGCCGGACGAGATCCAGATTCTTCTGAAAATTCTCCCCCTGAAACCGCGGACTCATCCGCCGATAGTCATCCTCCGCCAAGTCTTCAAACTTCCGAAACTGCCCCGTCAAGAACCCGCGCCCCAGCGGACTGTACGCCACAAACCCAATCCCTAACTCGCGGCACGCCGCCAGAATCCCACCCTCCGGATCGCGCGTCCACAACGAATATTCCGTCTGCAACGCCGCAATCGGATGCACTTTCATCGCGCGCCGCAGCGTCGGCACCGAAGCCTCCGAGAGCCCCAGATGCCGCACCTTCCCCACCTTCACCAACTCGGCCATCGCCCCCACCGTCTCTTCAATCGGCGTCTTCGGATCGACGCGGTGCTGGTAATAAAGATCGATCGTCTCCACTCCCAGCCGCCGCAAGCTGGCCTCGCACGACTGGCGAACGTAGTCAGCCTTCCCGCTGATCCCGCGCACATTCGGATTACTCGGATCCCGCACGATCCCAAACTTCGTCGCCAACACAATCTTGTCGCGCTTGCCTTTGATTGCCTTGCCCACCAGCTTTTCGTTCTTATACGGCCCGTAAGCATCCGCCGTATCGAGAAACGTGATCCCAAGTTCCAGCGCGCGATGAATCGTCGCAATCGATTCCTCGTCATCCCGCGGACCATAAAACTCCGACATCCCCATGCACCCCAGCCCCTGGGCCGAAACCTTGAGGCCACTACGACCAAGCTCGCGAATCTGCATAATTGCACCTCGCTTGCAGCGCCGGCATCCTGCCAGCTGTCCCGCGGGCGTCTCGCCCGCGGAGTCAACGATCTCCCAAAAGGATGTCAGGAATCGTCACGACGATGCGGCGATCTCAAACAGATCAACGTGAAACCCGAATGCGCGGCCTGCCACTCGGCAACACCTGCCCAATCTCCACCGCCGCAACTCCGGCACCAGTGAGAGCCTTCAGCAACCGCTGCCCTTCCGGCGTCGCAATCAGCAACCCTCCCGCAGTCTGCGGATCAAACAACAACGCCCGCACATCCTCCGGAACACCTTCGTCGTACTCCACCAGACACTCAGCAAAGTCCCGATTGTTCTTCAATCCCCCCGGGATGTATCCCGCTCGCACGCACTCCAGCGCCCCCTCCAGCAGCGGAACTTTCCCGGCAGAAATGCGAATCGACACATCCGAGGCCAGCACCATCTCCCGCGCATGCCCGATCAACCCGAATCCAGTAACATCGGTCATCGCACTCACGCGATAATTCCCGCCCTGGTTTGAATCAGCGACGATCACCTCAGCCGCCCGCTGGTTCAGCGTCGTCATCGACCGCACCGCTGCTTCAATCCACTGCGGCTCGGCTTTCCCTTTCTTGATCGCTGTGGAAATCACCCCAGTCCCGATCGCCTTGGTGAACAGCAGAGCATCTCCCGGTTTGGCGCCGCCGTTCGCCAGAACCTTCTTCGGATGAACCATCCCCGTAACCGAATATCCGAACTTCGTTTCTTCGTCACGAATGCTGTGCCCACCGATCACTGTGCATCCCGCCTCAATCATCTTCGACAATCCACCCGCCAGAATCCGCTCCAGAATGGCCAGATCGGCCTTCTCCGGAAAACACACCAGAGCGAGCGCCGTGAGCGGCTTCCCGCCCATCGCATACACATCGCTCAGCGCGTTGGTGGCAGCAATCTGCCCGAACGTATAAGGATCGTCGACCACCGGCGTGAAGAAATCGACCGTCTGCACCAGCGCCTGATCGGGCCCGATCAGATACACTCCGGCGTCGTCGGCATGATCGAAACCGACCAGAACGTTCGGGTCATGTTGCCGGGCTAATTTCCCAAGCACCGTGTCCAGCGCCGCCGGACTCAGCTTAGAAGCTCAACCCGCAGCTTTCACCGACTCCGTCAGCCGAAACGGCTTGCTCTCAGACATGGATTCATTTTACTGGAACGGTCCACTGGAACTCGCCGAGGGGTGCATCACCGTGGAAGAGCGGCCCTTCAAGGGCCGCGTAAAGCCTTTGGGAATCCGCAGGGCTTCAGCCCCTGTGAGCTTTCGAAGAGAATTCCTACTTCACCGTCACATCCGTAACCCTAATCTCCGGATAATTTCGGTTCCACTGCGCCGATATGCTGTCGAACGTCAGCCGAAACGGCTGGGCCTGTCCCGTAGCTAGCGGAGAAACGCTGAGATCCACCGGCTCCAGATAAGCTCCATTCGTCCGGACCACCTGCAGCGGCACTTCTTCCCGCTGCGCCATCTGCCCCATCGAGTCCTGGAACACAACTTCCACCACGACGTGCGTCACCGTCTTGTCGCTCGCATTCGTAATCGTGCCATCGATGTAGCTGACCGTGTGCCCGACAAAATTCTCCGCCGCGCTCATCTTGAAATCGGAAAGCTTCAGGCTGGCAATGTAGGGCGACGCCGGCTTCGCGATCTTCGGCGGTTCGCGCAGCAAAAACGCAGCTGCCAGCGCACCCCCAATCACCACCGCCACGGCGATCCCAATAATCAACCGGCTGGAGTCGCGTTCCTCAGCAACCGGAGTTGGCTGTCCCAAGCTGCTCATGGAGGAATTGTAGGCTGTTGCTTTTTGATTGTCGATTCACCCTCAACCCTTGTCATCCTGAGCGCGTCTTTTGCGCGAAGGATCTATGTAAATTGCCGCCAACCCTCGCGACAAGCAAATTACATAGGTCCTTCGGCCCGCAAACAACGCGGCTCTAAGCGGAAGTTCGAAAGAACGCAAGCAGAAAAAGCACCCCGAGCAGCATATCCACGCCCGAAAAAACGAGGTCGGACGGATGAATGCGCTGCTGGAAATAAAGCACGAGCAGGGAAGCCCCATACCCGACTTTCTCAATCATCGAAGGAATCATCATCATCCGGAACCGTACCGGATCCCGCGCAATGACGAAAAATGCAAACTGCCAAGCCAGTCCCACGCTGACGAACCCGTAATAAAACCCGGGATGCGTAATCGCCGGAGGATCATTCCGCGAGATCGCATCAAACATGAAATAAAGAGGCGTCAGGATCAACACGCCCCAGATCCCGGCAATCCAGAAAACCACCTTGGCAAATTTCATTTCCCCGCCAGCCGACTCCAACGACTCATGTAGGGATGGCCGCCTCGGCCGTCCAAACCAGGGCAAAGCCCGGCGCCACCCACCGAAATGCCGTAACTATTTGGCTGTCGCAGGTTTTCCGTGTTTGAGTAGGCGCAGCGCGCTCAGCATTTGGACGGCGTAGCGGACTTCAGTACTTTGGTGACGTAGCCCTTTCGGCCTTCGGGTGGCGCAGCGCTTTCAGCGCTGCGATCAGCACCCTGCCTCTCACCGGGGCATTAGCCCCTGAGGTACCTTATGCCAGCCTTCCCGCTCAACTACTCCCCGCCCACCATCAGCCCATCCACGCGCAGCGTCGGCGCCGCCACCGACCCCCGAAACTCCAAATCATTCGCGATCTCCGAAATATTAAAAAACAATTCCTTCAAATTCCCCGCCACTGTAATCTCTTCCACCGGATACGCGAACTCTCCCCCGGAAATCCACATCCCCGAAGCCCCGCGCGAATAATCGCCGGTCACCAGGTTCACGCCCTGCCCCAGAAATTCCGTAACGTAAAGCCCTTCCTTAATTCCCGCGATCAACTCCTTCGGAGTCCGCGCCCCAGGCTGCAGAAAATAATTCCCCGGCCCAATGCCCGGCGTCCCCGCCAGCCCGCGCGCAGCGTTCCCCGTAGTCTGCATGCCAAGTTTCTTAGCGGTGTAGGTGTTGAGTAAATAAGACTTCAGCACTCCGTTCTCGACCACCACAGTGCGCCGCGTCGGAACACCTTCACCGTCAAACGGACTCGTTCCGAAGCCACCCACAATCGTTCCATCGTCGATGATGTTGACGTTGTCCCCGGCAATTTTCTGTCCCAGCTTGCCCGCCAGAAACGACGCCCCCCGGTACACCGAGTCTCCGTTCACCCCTTCGAAAATATGCTCCAAAATCGACGTCGAAACCATGGGATCGAACACAATCGGCACCTGCGCGGTCTTCGCCTTGCGCGCGCCCAGCCGGCGCAGCGTCCGTTCCGCCGCGACCTTTCCAACTTTCTCCGGTGCATCGAGCTTCGCCAACGTACGCGCCACTGAGTACCAGAAATCGCGCTGCATCGCTCCCTCTGGAGTCTGCGCGATCGGCACCGCCGACACCGAGCAATACGACCGCCGATATTCCCCCACAAATCCATGCGAGTTCGCCAGAACCTTGTGCCCGGTCGCCGCGTCGAACGATCCGCCTTCGGAATTCTTGATCCGCGGATCAAAATCGAGCGCCGCTTTTTCCGCGCGACGCGCGTAGTCGATGCGCTCGGCTCCGGGCAGCGAATAAACGTCTTCGTGATAAAGATCCAGCTCGCCAGATAGCGCCCCGAGTTGCGAGGCCTCCGGAATTCCACCAAACGGATCTTCCGAGGTAATCCGCGCCAGCTCCAACGCCGACTTCACCATCCGGTCAAGCCCCGCCCGCGAAAAATCACTTGAGTACGTGCTGGCCGCGCGCTGCCCGAAAAACACCCGCACACCAATCGACTTCGACCCCGACTCTTTCAGAGTCTCGACTTGGCCAAGCCGGACGAGAGTAGAGAATTCATCGCCCTCGCGGACGACACATTCCGCCGCGGTGGCGCCACCAGCCATCGCACGCCGCACAATATCCTGCGCAATCTCGCGGAGATCAGTTTCGATTTTCGGGTTTCCAGTTACGACTTGAGTAGAAGACATAGAATTTTGCAAAAGCAAGGGACCAACGCAGACTAAATGGTTGTCATCCTGAGCGGAGCGAAGGATCTAAGCACTCTGCCGGCGCTCACCCTGGAATCTACTGCATGAACCCGCCCGGATCCTTCCTCGCAGTCCCGCCCACCGTAAGCCGATCGATCTTCAGCGTCGGTATCCCCACGCCCACCGGCACCGCCTGCCCATCCTTGCCGCAAGTGCCCACGCCCTCGTCGAGTTTCAGATCATTGCCCACCATCGAAACCCGCGTCAACACATCGGGCCCATTACCAATCAGCGTTGCGCCCTTGATCGGCGCCGTTATCTGACCGTCTTCAATCATGTACGCCTCGGAGGCCGAGAACACGAACTTCCCATTCGTAATATCCACCTGCCCGCCGCCAAAATTGACCGCATAAATCCCGTGCTTCACCGAGCGGATAATATCTCCCGGATCATCCTGCCCCGCCAGCATATAAGTGTTCGTCATGCGCGGCATCGGAATGTGCTCATAACTTTCCCGCCGCCCATTGCCGGTGTCGGAGATGCCCATCAACCGCGACGAAAGCTTGTCGCTCAAATATCCCTTCAGAATTCCATTTTCGATAAGCACAGTTTCCTGCGTAGGTTCGCCCTCATCGTCCACATTCAGCGACCCACGCCGCCACGGCATCGTTCCGTTGTCAACGACAGTGCACTTTTCGCTCGCCACGCGCTTGCCCACCAAGCCGGCGAAAGCTGAAGTTTTCTTGCGATTGAAATCCGCTTCCAACCCGTGTCCCACCGCCTCGTGCAGCAGAACTCCCGGCCATCCCGGCCCCAGCACCACTTCCATCTCTCCCGCCGGAGCCTCGCGGGCATCCAGTTGCAGAATCGCCTGCCGCGCCGACTCCTTCGCAAAAAATTCCGGCGTCTTCTCGCCAAAGAAGAAATCGAGTGCGACCCGTCCGCCGCCGCCCGACGTCCCACGCGCCGAGTTCCCCTCCGTCTTCGCGATGCACGACACGTTCATGCGTGCGAGCGGCTGCGAATCTTCCGCAAACGTTCCATCCGACCCCACCACCAGAATGTTCCGCAACTCGTCGCCGTAGCTCGCCCGCACTTCCTGAATTCGAGGATCGTACGCCCGTGCCGCCTTATCTGCCCGCATCACAAGCTCAACCTTAGCGCTGATTTCTGCATCCACCGAAGGCAGCGTCACCGGATACAAACTTCGCGCCGCAGCTTTCCGAAATCCCGCAACCGTCGTTTTCGCCGGAGCGCTCGCGATCAAAGCCGCGGTCCGCGCCGCATGCAAGATGCGCCCGGAAGATAGATCGTCGGTATACGCGTAGCCCGTACGCTCGCCGGAGACCACGCGCACTCCGCATCCCGCCGAGATCCCCTGCGACGCCGACTTCACCATCGACTCGTCCACCATCAGCGAAGTCGACGAAAGATATTCAAAGTAGAGGTCGGCATAGTCGCCGCCCGCCGAGAGCGCAGCCCCGAGATAGCGCTCGAGATCGTTCTCTGTCAGCCCGTAGTGTTCGAAGAAGAACCGCTGCTTATCCAAAAGATGCTTATCCAGAATTTGTTTATCCACGTATTTTTAGATGCCACCGAGCCGAGACTCGACTCGCCGGCAATCTACTCCTGTTCGCAGTTACGCGAAGGCCTCATGCGAAAGCACTGATGAGAAAAGCATGGTTTTGGGTGGCGCAGCGCTTAGCGATGCGATAGAACGTTCCTCTAGAAGGCCTTATAGCCCCCGAGGCACCACGCACGCCCAAAAGCCATTCCAGACCAGTTCCCTCATTATCCCACACCCCACCCATCCACCCGGGCCCGACCAAGTCTTCCACACTCTCCTCCCACAACCATGGTCACTCGTCACAGACACAGCCTCTCCCAATATGCACAATTCCCCTGTGACCCCAGACGCCCTCACCCGCACCCTGCAGGATTTTCTCAGCGAGGCCTCCGGCGCAGTCGTGCTCGAGGACGGCGCCGTAGCCTTCGACCTCGGTCACTCCAAGTACTCAATTTCCGGCGAGTACAACAAATGTCTGCTGCACCTCTGGTCGGCCGAGCGCAACACCGTGCGCCGCGTGCTCGATGCCGAGGTGAAGAACGGCACCTTGAAACTGTTCGTGCAGCGGCTCGGCCAGTCGCGTCCCTCCCGTCTCGAGATTTGCCGCGAGCACGACCGCCGCTCGCCCTCCGCCAAAAAAGCGGCCCGGACCAGTTACGAGCAAAAGCTGCGCCGCGCCCTTGAGCGCCATTATCCCGGCTTCACCATCACCCGTCTCACCACCGCCGTCGACCTGGAGAAATCCTTCGGTCCCATCTATGCCCGCGGCCTCATTCGCCACGGCCAGTCGGCCTTCGCTGTTCTCGGCGTCAACGCCTCGGAAACGCAAGCCTCCATCGATGCCTCCCTCACTTTCGCCATCCTCTGGCTCGAAACCTGCCGCCATTCCTCCGCCGGCAAATTCCTCGTCGAAGGTCTGCACCTGTTCATCCCGCAAGGCTGTTCCGCGCTGGTCCGCGAGCGCATGGCCAACCTCAATCAAGCCGCCGCCAAGTGGAGCCTCCTCGAACTCGACGAGCGTCACGACGCCCTGACCGAAATCGACTGCACCGACCGCGGCAACGTGGCCACGCGCCTTGTTCACTCGACCAACGAAACCGCCGCGCGCGAAAGGTTCGCGGACTCCATCGCCCGCATCAACACCATCCTGCCCAACTGTGAGGTCGCCGTGCTCTCCGCCGCGGAACTGGCCTTCCGCTGGCGAGGCCTGGAATTCGCCCGCGCCCGCATCGGCGCCGAGGCCGCAACCTTCCGCACTAAGCAGGAAATCGTTTTCGGCGTGGGCTCCGAAGAGCGCGTTCTCGATTCGCACAACTTCCCGCTCTTCCTGCAACTGCTCACCGCTGTGCGGGACACCCGCCATCCCTACGGCCCGCGCCAGCATCCGCTCTTCCGCTTGCGCCCAGAGCGCTGGCTCGAATCGCTGGTCGTCGCCGACGTCAGCGTGATCGACGAGCGCCTCAACTCGTATACGCTGTATTCGCAGGTTCCCGCATTCTCCGCCTCGGATCGCGCCATGCTCGACGTGTTAACCACCACCCACGACGGCCGCCTGGCGGTCGTCGAGCTCAAGGCTGACGAAGATATTCACCTGCCCCTGCAGGGCCTGGATTACTGGTCGCGAGTAGCATGGCATCACAGTCGTGCAGAATTTCCGCGCTTCGGATATTTCGCGGACCGTGAGCTCTCCCCCGAAAAGCCGCTGCTCTACCTGGTCGCGCCCGCGTTACACGTCCATCCTCAAACCGACGTACTCCTGCGCTACGTCGCGCCCGAAATCGAATGGGAATTCGTTGGCATCGACGAGCACTGGCGTGAAGGCGTGAAGGCCGTCTTCCGCAAACGCCCCGAAGTACGTTCTCACACCGCAGACGCTACGCCCCGCAAGAATTCAGATCCCCGGTTGCGAATCGCCATCTAGGAAATCTCTGATTAAGCTCCTGCTTTGTCATCCCGAGCGGAGCAGAATTGCCGTTTTTCGGCAATTCTGCGGAGTCGAGGGACCCTGTGTTTCCTCTTACGATACTTGATCGGAGCTTCCCTAGGGTTGGCCTGGCAGGCTCTTGCCCCGCTATTTCCCGGGCCCGCTGAAAGTCAGCCCGTCGATCAGATCCTCCACCTCATCGTCCGTCCCGCCGATCACCGTGATCGAAATCGCGTAGCCGTGCGCGAGCATGGCCAGCGTGGACTGGTGCATCACCCGCGTCCCTCTGTCTTTGTGAAAGTCGGCACGGACCAGCGTTTTGGTGCCGATGGCAATCTCGTAAGGATCCTCGTCCGCCGTGAACCCCTGCGCCTTCGCCACTTCGGTCAGCGGAAAGAAATATTGAGCCGCCTCTTTTAAGTCCGGATAGGAAGCCGCGCTCTCCGCCGCAATCAGGATGGAAGAATTCACGTCTTCGGCTCGCGCCTCCGGAGGCCGTGAAAACGCCGCCAGCAGCACCTTGGCGCCAGCGCTTGAAGCCGGCGCCGCCGGTTGGGGGGAAGCTTCCTTTTCGTCTTCCTTTTTTTCCACCGGTGCATTCATCTCGTCGGTCCGCAATACCCAGCCCGCGGGAATCTTGCACGAGAGCGCGAGGGTCTTGTTGCGATAGACGCCATTAGCCACGGCACCGGGATCAAGCCCGGAATCCGGACCAGCGGCCTTGCTGACGTGTTTCGCGGAAGAGGACGACGAAGACGAGGAAGAGGAAGCCGATGAACCTTGCGCCAGGACGTCCACAGACAGCGATAAAGCCGCCACCGCCAAAAAGGCCCAGCGAAAAAACATTCGGCGCAATTCCATACAGCCATTTTAGCGGGTAGACCCCCACCCTCGCACCAAGCGGGAAGAGGGTGGGACGACGAAAGATTCTATGCGGCCCTTCCCATCTGCGGCTGCGTACAGTGGGCGCATCGCCGCGCGTCGATGGGAATTTCGCTGAGGCACTCCTGACACTTCTTGGTCGTCGGATCAGGAGGTGCCTCCCCGCGGTTCATGCGCGCCACCAACGCGTTCACCGGCGTCACCACGAAGAAGTATATTGCCGCCGCAACCAGCAGAAACGACACTCCTGCATTGACGAAATCGCCGACCGGAAATGGAGTGCCGTGAATGGTGAACCCGAGATACGAAAAGTCCGGCTTACCCACCACCGCGGCGATAAATGGCGTCAACAGGTCTTTTGTCAGCGCCGTAACCACCCCGCCAAAAGCCGCGCCAATCACCACGCCCACAGCCATGTCCACAACATTCCCACGCAGAATGAATTTCTTGAATCCACTTAACATAACGGTGCCCCTCCCAAAATCAAAGTGCCGCCACTGTAAGTCAGAGGCAGCACGAAATCAAGGGCTAGCAAGGATTTTGGGGGCCAAGGCGCTCAGGCCGCCAGAGGATATTTCTTTTCAGATTCGCATCGGCATCACAATATACCTGTACTTATAATCGTCCCCTTCCGCCGGCCGAAACTGCCCCGCGGACTGCGGATCCTTCAGCTCTAACCGCACTTCACTGGTGCCGGCGGCCTTGAGGAAATCGACCAGATATTGGGCGTTGAACCCAATGGTCAGCGGCTCGCCAGTATACGGAGCTTCGATCGAATCCTCCGACTCACCCGCCTCCGTCGACGACGCGGAAATCTTCAACTCGCCCTTCTCCAACCGCAGCCGCACGGCCCGCGAACGCTCATCGGCAAACTGCGCCACGCGCAGGATCGCCGAATTCAATTCGTCGGAGTTCAGTGGTACAACCTTGCTGTTGTCCTTCGGCAGCACCGCCTCAAAGTTGGGGAATTGTCCCGTCAGTTGGCGCGAGGTCAACAAGCGCGAACCGATCCGGAAGAATAACGTCGACTCATCTTTCGCAAACTCGATGGTCTCGGCGTCGGTCGAATCCAGCAGCGACTTCAGTTCGTCCATCGCTTTTTTCGGCACCAGAGTTTTCAACTCACCCGAAACGCCTTCGAACTTTTCACCCGGCCGTTCACAATGCGCCAGCCGATGTCCATCGGTCGCGACCATGGTGATCGACTCCGGCTTCAGCAGCATCAGCGCGCCGTTCAGCGTGTAGCGCGACTCTTCATTCGAAATCGCAAATCCGGTCCGCGCAATCAGCCCGCGCAAAATCTGCGCCGGGATCGTTATTGCCCCAGCCGTGGGAAACGCAGGCAGACTGGGAAAATTCGATTTCGCCATGCCCACCATCTTCGTGTTGGACCGTCCGCAGCGAATGCTGACCCAATGGTTTTCCAGCAGCTTGATCGTGATGTCGGCATCCGGCAGCAGCTTTACATAGTCATGAAGTTTCCGCGCCGGAATCGTGCACGAGCCTTCTTTTTTGACTTTGGCATTGCAAGACGTGCGCAAGCTGAGATCGAGGTCCGTGGCCGTGAGCGCCAATCGGTCGCCCGCAGCCTCGAATAAATAATTGGATAGGATTGGAATTGTGGTCTTGCGCTCGACCACACCTTGCGTGGCAGTCAATTCCCGCAGCAACTCAAACTTGCTGACTGTGATTTCCATTGTGCCCGCGGCAACGGCGGCTTCCACCGGCATAAAGTCCGTCTCCCCCGAAACTTCTACTTGCCGTGCTACTTCTAGTACTACCCTTATATCAAATGCAAAACCTATAAAACCAGCAGTAACAGTAGGGGCCTCGCAGAAGTGGAAAACCGGAACAACTCGCCTGTTGTCACCGGGTTCCCGCTGAACCCTTTATGTTAAAAATCGGTCCCAAACTCTTCGGAGCCGGCAGTGTAACTTGGCCCCGCCATCTATTTCTTCTCCGCCTTACACAACTTCCACATCGCATTCACAGCCACCGCGCAGGAAGACTGGACTGCAGAGTGGAAAACTCAATCCCACGCAGATTCATCCGCCCAATTGCTCAGTCAGTTTATTGATCAGCCTGTTCAAATCTTTATCCGTCTTGCGGAGCTCTTCGATCTTCTCCACCGAGTGCAGCACGGTCGTATGATGCTTGCCGCCGAACTGCCGTCCGATTTCCGGCAACGAAGCTTCCGTCAGATGTTTCGCCAAATACATCGCAATCTGTCGCGGGTAGACGATCGCCCGGGAATTGTTCTTCGCCTTGATCTCGACCAGTCGTAACCCAAACTGCTCTGCCACCATCTTCTGGATCGACTCAATCGTCACCTTGCGAGCCTGCGAGTCGATGAAGTTCTTCAGCACCTGCTGCGCGTAAGGCAGCGTGATCTCGGCGCCAATGAGGGACGAGTGCGCCACCAGCCGAATCAGTGCCCCTTCCAACTCGCGTACGTTCGACCGAATATTCGATGCCACATACAGCGCGACGTCCGTCGGCAGAGTGACTTTCTCCTGCTCCGCCTTCTTCTGCAGAATCGCGACCTTCGTCTCCAGATCGGGAGGCTGAATGTCGGCAATCAAACCCCACTCAAAGCGGCTGCGCAGGCGGTCTTCAATCTCAGCCAATTCCTTGGGCGAGCGGTCGCTGGCAATCACGATCTGCTTCATCGACTCGTGCAGCGCGTTAAAGGTATGAAAGAACTCTTCCTGCGTCCGCTCCTTGCCCGTAAGGAACTGGATGTCGTCGATAAGCAGCACATCCACGTTGCGGAACTTGTCGCGGAAGCTGGTCATCTTGTCGTAGCGCAGCGAGTTGATCATGTCGTTGGTGAACTTCTCGCTCGATACGTAGCAGATGGCCGTCTGCGGCAGCCGGCGCTTGATCTCGTGCCCAATCGCCTGCATCAAATGCGTCTTGCCCATGCCGACGCCGCCGTACAGGAACAACGGGTTGTAAGCCTTCGACGGACGCTCGGCGACCGCCTGGCACGCCGCGTGCGCAAACTGGTTGCCGCTGCCGATGACGAACGCGTCAAACGTGTACCGCGGATTCAATTGCGCCGCACCGTCCCAGTCAAAGCGCGACTGCGATGGACCCGCGGTCGCAGCCGCAGCCGTAAGACCGCCGTCGTGCCGAACTGGAGTCGCGGCCGGGTCATCTTCCGGAGTCACGAACTTCACGTCGTTGTATCCCAGGCCCAGATTGTCGATCGCTTCCTGGATCAGGTCGGCGTACTTGTCGCCGGCGTGGCGAAACTCGACCGTCGGCACGCGGACGAAGAGAACACCTCCGCTGGAATGGCTGTAGCGCGTGGGCTTCAGCCAGGTGTCGTAGGAATGGCGGTTGATTTTCTTTTCCAGCGCATCGAGGATGCGCGCCCACGGGTTCGGGGAGATAGTTGTGCTGGGAACTGACATATATGAAATGTTCACCACGGCGCTCCGGCGGCTGGAGAGAGCGCCTGTTTAAAACTGCCGTTTTACGAAGTAGCCGGAACCATCAAGTTTACTGCGGAATGCGTTCGATTCTCTGTGCGCGGCTGCCCAACAGCAAAAAGAATTTCGAAAGCAGGATCAGTCCGCGATACTAGCACAAATTTTTTTGTTGTGTGGAAAACTTCGGCTGGAATTTTTCCGCGAGTCCCTATTCAGAACCCGAATGCAGCGCCCTGTCAAGTGCCGCCATGGTAACTGCCGCAGGAGCGGTGCAAGCCAAGTTCGTAACCATGCGAAAAGAAAATACGAACCGCAAAGTGCACGAGTATAAAGAGCACGACTATCATGAACGACTTGTGTGTAGTTTTCCTTCGTGTAACTTCGTGTCCTTAGCGGTGAAGCCCTTGTCTTGGGTCTTGAGATTTGCCGGTTTGGACGTAATGACCGCACCTGATTTATACTTACAGTTTGCCCTAACACCGTCGAACCAATCAGGAGCAGCTACTTTTCATGCCCAAGCGTACATTCCAACCCAACCGGCGCAAGCGATCCAAGATTCACGGATTTCGCACGCGCATGAAGACCCAGGGCGGCAAGAAGGTCATTTCCCGCCGGCGCGCCAAGGGGCGCAAGCGGGTCTCGGTGAAACCAGGTTTCCGCGAATAGTCCAGTTGGCGCGGGCACGAGCGTCCGTGCCAGTCATGCTGCGCCAGTCATGTTGCGTCAACCATGTTGCCTCAGCCATCTGGAAATAGCGATCTGGAACTCAGAGTCACTGTGACCGCCAGTGTGCCCGGAGAATCGAATCATGATGTTTCGAATCATGATGTTACAAATCATGATGTCACGCAGCATGATGTCCAGCCGCGAGGTCTCGCGTCGCGATCCGGCACGGGCGCCTTTCCCCGCAGCGCGCGCCTCTTGCGTCACGCCGATTTCGAGCGCGTCTACAAGCTGGGGCGCCGGCATTTTTCCGCGTCCATGACCGTGTTCTATTGGCCGCGGCCGGAAGCAACGATTGAGGAAGCGCCGGCCGCCAAGTCCCCCGCTGCCTCGGGACTGCGCATCGGATTCACCGTGAGCCGCGCCCTCGGCGGCGCGGTACAGCGTAACCGGATGAAGCGGCGTTTGCGCGAGGCCGTACGCCTCACCCGCCCGCCGGCCGGCCCAAGTGCGGACGTAGTCATCAACCCGAAGACGTCGCTGCTGACCGCCGACTTCGCCGCCGTAGTGAACGAAGTCAGCCGCGCCTTCGTAGTCATAGAAGAGAGACTCCAAGGCAAAGCCGCAGCCGGGACCGAGAAGAAAGATTCCAGAAGCCGGAAGCCGAGAGCCGGAAGCCGGAAGCCGAAAGCCTGATCTTCATGCGCCAGTTCGCCAAACTCGTTGCCCTGCGCCTGCTCCGGGCCTACAAGTGGGCCATTTCGCCGATGTTTCCGCCCGCTTGCCGCTACGTTCCCACCTGTTCGGAATATGCGATGGAAGCCGTGGAACGGTATGGCGCGCTGCGCGGTGGACTGATGGCGCTGCTCCGACTGCTGCGCTGCCATCCTTTCGCGCATGGCGGCTACGATCCGGTGGTCAAACTGAACTTTGTTCAACAGAGCTTGGTTCAACCGAATTTGGTTCGCCAGAGCTTGGCCCAGCAGAACTCGACATACGAAGCGCCCCACTTCTCGCACCCGACGCGAGAAGCCGGACGCCCATGAAGATGAGGAAGCGGTAAACTTTGCCAGACTATCAAAATCCACAACACGAACCCGGCAACGAAAAACGGCTGATGCTGATTTTTCTGCTGGCCTTCATCGTGATGCTGGCATTCCAGCCTCTGATGAAGAAATATTTTCCGCAGCCGGTCGCGCCCCAGGGGCAGCCCGAGTCCGCCCAGTCACAATCCGCCCAGCCCCAGCCCGCCACCTCCGCCGCAACTGCTGCGTCGCCAGCCGTCACTCCTGCCAGCGCACTGACCCGGCAGGCGGCGAGCGAAACCGAGACCGTCATCGAGAACGATCTCTACCGCATTACCTTCACCAACCGCGGCGCCCAGGTGAAGTCCTGGATCCTGAAAAAGTTCGACAACGACGCGCAGGACGGCCGCCTCGATCTCGTCAATGCCGCCGCCGCCGAGAAGTACGGGTACCCACTCTCGCTGTGGACTTACGACGAAACCCTGCGCAATAAACTCAGCTCTGCGCTCTACATCGCTTCGCGCGAAGGCAAGCAGACCTCGCCCGCGACCGTCACCTTCGAATACGCCGACCAGGATCTGTCGGTCCTCAAGACGTTCAGTTTCGATGACAGCTACACCGTGAAGGTCGAAACTTCCGTGACTTCCAAAGGCGCCGCCGTTGCCGCGCTTCCCGCCTGGCCTTCGGGATTCGGCAGCCAGACGACGCCCGCGTTTTACGCCGCCGGGTTCATCGACTACCAGTTCAACAAAGACATCGTCCGCCTGCCAATCAGTTGCGGATTCTCGCTCTTCTCGAAATGCAACAACGTCAGCGGCGGTAAGACAATCTTAGGCCCGTTCCATTGGGCCGGCCCCACCGACCAATATTTTGCGGCCGTATTCATCCCCAACGATCCGAACGCGGCCGCGCTGGTCACACTGCGCAACTCGATGTCGGTCCTGCGCGATCCCCAGAAGGCAGACTCGAAAGAAGTGGTGAACGTCGACGTACTCGGCGCTGCCGTCGGCAACCTGCACGGTCCAACCGCAGAACGCGTCTTCGTGGGTCCCAAAGAACTGGAAGTTCTGCAAAAAGTCTCCGTGCCCGGAGTAGGCGCCGACAACGACCTCAACGGTCTGGTAGATTTCGGCTTTTTCGGAATCATCGCCAAGTTTCTCTTCCTCTGGCTGAAGTGGACGTATTCTCATGTCGTTCCCAACTGGGGATGGGCCATCGTCCTGCAGACTCTGATCGTCAGTCTGCTGCTGCTCCCGCTGCGCATCACCCAGATGAAATCGATGCTGAAGATGCAGCGCGTCGCGCCCCAGATCAAGGCCATTCAGGAGAAGTACAAGAAATACAGCCTTCGCGATCCTCGCAAGGCTCCCATGAACGAAGAGATCAGCGCCCTCTATAAAAAGGAAGGCGTCAATCCTGCGGGCGGCTGCCTGCCCATGCTCATCCAGTTGCCGTTTCTGTGGGCCTATTACCAAATGCTGAGGATCGCGCTCGACCTGCGCCACGCCCACTGGCTTTGGATTCATGACCTGTCGGCGGCGGATCCCCTCTACCTGTTGCCGATTTTCATGGTGGGCAGCATGCTCATCGTGTCGAGGGTGACCCCGCAGGCCGGTATGGATCCCGCGCAACAACGAATGCTGACGGTAATGATGCCGCTCATGATGGGATTCTTCTTCTTCCGTCTGGCCGCAGGCCTGAATCTGTATTACGCCGAAGCCAACCTGATTTCCATCGCGCAGCAAGCCGTCATGAACCGCACGCGGCTCGGCCAGGAAATGCGCGAGATCATGGCCAAGCGCGCAAGGAAGAAGGATAAGTGAAGCTCTTAGCCCTTGGCTCTTAGCTCTTGGCTTACCCCGCCTGCATAGCGAACGGTAGAAAAGAACTGAAGAGACTGAGTAGCAAACGTGCAGACAGAGTTCTAATACGATAAGATTTTTGAGCTAAAAGCTAAGAGCCAACAGCCAAGAGCCAAAAGCTGAATTCATGTCCATTCCCGACAAACCCGCCGCCGCCAAAAAGATCAACGAGTTCCTCCAGGCCGTCGTCACTCACGGCGGACTTCGCCTGAAGTACCGCATCATTGTCGACCCGCCGCTGCCCGAGAACCGCGACTGGGAGAAGCCCGAAATTCTGGTGGATTTCTCCGGGCCCGACTCCGCGCTCCTACTCGATCGCGGCGGAGAGCTTCTCCGCGCCCTCGAACTTCTGGCTCTCGAGATGCTCCGCCTGCCTTCCGGCGAGCATGAGAAGATTTCCTTCGACTGTCAGAATCACCGCTCCCTGCGCATCCAGGAGCTACGCACCGCGGCCACCGTCGCCGCCGACAAAGTGCGCAAGACCGGATCGCCCTACCAGTTCAGCCCCATGTCGTCGCGCGAGCGCCGCATCGTTCACCTCGCCCTGCGCGACGAAGCCGACCTGCACACCGAAAGCGAAGGCGAAGGCATGCGCCGTTGCCTCGTCGTCTATCCCAAAGACTACAAGCCCGCAGCCAAGCCTGCACCGCGCACGCTGCCCTAGTTTTCCCCACTTCCACGGCGTTTCCGGCGCAGAACAGGTTCACATGCGAACCGAAAGCCGCGTGCAAGTTCCACTATTACCAATCAGGTTCCGCCGCACCGTTTTGCCTTGTCATCGTTAGCGGGTGCCCCACCCTTATCTCGCCGCATTTTGGCGAGATAGGGTGGGGATTTTGATCCTAGGTGCTGTGTATGCACTCGACGGGGTAGAATGCCAGTGTGGAGCGGGCACTCCTGCCCGCTGCCTTTGACTTCGAATCCCACTTCGCCCGGCTCAGCATTGGGATACGCGAAGAAAGACCGACCGCAAACTGCACTCGCTCCCACCGTTGCCAACGTTGATTCGTAGCATCGTTGGTTCACGACTGAGCAGAAAGCAATGAGCAATAAAAGAAGGGCGGCTGCGTAGGCCGCCCCTCTGAGAACTGAGAACTGGCAACTGCCCTACCGCCCCGCCGCCGCTCCAGCCGCCTTCGGCACCATCCCGGCAATCTTCATCGATTCGATGCGGGCGAGCACCGTCTCCAAGCTCGCTCCCGTATCCGTGCAAGCATCCACGTAAGGATGCCGGCTTCCGTCGGCATGCATCACCAGCACGCTGGTCTCGGCGCTGGCCTTCTTCACCATGTACGGCAAATGATGACGATCATTGCGGGTCAAGGTGGCACCCAGCACGACCAGGTCGAACGAGTTCTTCTTCAGAGCCTCGTCCACCGCCTTGCGTCCTTCGGCCGGCTGCACGATGTGCCCAGCTTTTTCCATGACCGCGGCCTGCGCCGTCAAAACGTCCCCATCCCCTTCGCCATAAAGAATTCTTAATTTCGATTTCGCCATTGATAGCCCTCGATTAGATTGCCCCTCGATTGAATTGCTCACGACTCGGTACCTGACGCACCAGTACCTGCCAGTCACGGTAGCAACCGCCGGGAGCCAGCGAAACGTCACCGAAGACCCGCGACGAACGGGACCATCCCGCCAAAAAAACAGCCTGTCATCCCGCAAGGGGCTTCCCCTTACGCCCCTCCGGCTATACACTTCTGCGCGGAGGCTTTCCAACCATGTCGGCGACATTTGTCTGGAGAGCTGTACTCATATCGTTATTGTGGACTCCCTGGCTGGCCGCGCAATCCGGCGGCTCGAACTCTTCCACCACCACCTGCAATCTGGATGACGGTCGTCAGGTCCAGATGCGCTACAACGCAGTTCCCAGCAAAGAGAAGCCCCCCAACGGCAAGCCCTGGTCCCCGGGCGGCTCGCCGATGACGCTGTTCACCGAAGCGCAACTCGTGCTGGGGAGTTCCGTGATTCCGGTCGGCGCCTACACCGTTTATCCCATCCCCGCGAAAGATCACTGGACCCTGGCCGTAAATAAGAACGTCGCGCCCGGCGCCGCCTATGACGAGAAGCAGGACATCGCCCGCGCTCCTATGGAGACGGCCCAAGTCGAAACTCCGTCAGACACACTCGAAGTGGCGTTCGCCCACGTGGGCGCCCGCTGCACCTTGCGCATCTACACCGGCAAGACCGCCTCCTTCGCCGACTTCACCGCGAAATAATACAGTCTGCGCAGTGCTCTAGCAGTTTGCTGAAAAACTCGGATTTGTCGGTGCTACCGTGGAAGAGCGGCCCTTTAGGGCCGCGTAAGCCGTTGAAAATTAGTCTGGGCTTCAGCCCTCGTCGTCGTTTTTCTTCGACCGACTGAGTTTTTCAGCATACTGCTCGCGCCATCGGGGGCGCATTATTGGCCGGGTGGCGTTGTCTTTACTGCTTCTTCTTCAGTTCCCCGGTCAGGCACGGTGGCAGCGCGTGGTTTCGATTCCCGCGTGCCGATTCCAATCACCATCGCCATATCCTTCGGATACACCACATCGCGTCCGCGCGCCAGGAAGTGGTAGTAGATGGAACTCGCAGCGCCATAAGCGCCGAAGCCCCGGGCGACCACTCGCGAGCGTGCCAGTACTCCCACAATTATCCCGACGACGCGAAAGCCAGAGGCGCCATTGGCTGCGCTGCCGCCCACGTCGCCGCCCCCGCCCCCGTGCAAATTGCGGTCACCGTCGGGAGCGGCTGACGTTGCCGCCAGCATGACCTGAATTCCCGTGATGAGGTAGCGCGTGCGCGGGGTTGTCACCTGGGCTCCGCCTTCCGCGTCGAGCTTGAGATGCTCGCCCTTCGCCACGGCGACGCCTTCCAGGCTGGTCTCGACCTTCTGCTCAATGCCGTTCGGAGGGGCCACCTCACGAAACAGGATTCGCAGCTGGCCATTGCGGGCCAAGCGTCGAGCGGGTTGCACCTGCATCACGGAACCTCGAATGATGCTGCCCTCCGGCAAAATCAGATGCTCCGACGCAACCAGGGGCTCTGTGATCAGCGCCTCCACCGCGTCTCCTTTTCTGGAAGTCGAGGAATTCAGCGGGGTCACCAGGCGGGCATGCACGACGCTTCCCGACGGAGGCGGAGCGCCAATGTTGGCGAGGTCTGCGGGCTTGACGGATTCGGTGCCAAAATCGAGCGGCTGCTGCAAGTCGGCGTTGAAACTCGTGCCCACCTCGATGTATTGCGGATGCACCGGAAGCTGCGCCACCGCAAGGCGTTTTAGCTTGTGCATTTTCCCGGGCTCGCGGATCTGCTTCTGCAAGTCCGCCCATTGCTGACGGATCTGCTGGCGGGTGGCGCTGACTTTTTTTGAAGCGGCATCCCGCACTTTGTTCGCCTTGGTGGCCTTCTCATTGGCCGGGACGAAGCTCAAGACTCCATTCGGAGCTGGTGACGCCACGGTCTGCATCGGTACGCGCCGCCCGTCAGCCATTACCAGTTCATCGAACTGCACGTGGACGCCGCGAACCGGGGAGAAATTTGCGTCCATCGCCTCCAGAGTCCGGGTCTTTTTGGGGACGTCATCGATGGCCGACACTTTTCCGTTCACCCCAGTACCAGCAGGAATCAGCAGCTTGTCGAACACGTAGACCGGTTCTGTAGTCTTGCCGTGGATCGGCTGTCCCACCGCCCGGATGCGGATTTCGGCGTCGAGCGCGACTTTGATCGGGGTGCCTGCGGGCACGCTCATCGCCACTGTCACGGGAGGAAGTTCGGGGGGCTGAGTAGCGGCGTCCATGTTTTTCTTCCCGGCGTCTTGTCCGGCGGGTGGGCGCACTTTCAGTATTTGCCCCAAGCTCCAAGTGTTCGCCATCAGCAGCAACCCCGCTGCGCAAAGCTCTCGCCTGAAAGAAATTCGACGCATAGCACCACTCCTCAGGGGTAACGATTTCTGTCTTCCGCCGCCTTCGCCGCCGCAACGCGGCGCAACAAGAAGCCCGCCGCCTGAGGCAGCTGGGTACCAATGGGTAGAGACCGCGAAGGATGAAGTGACGAAAAGGCCGAGTCTACAACTATGAGGTCGGCGAATGAATAATGGTTGTAACCATCCGGCGGACTACAAGAAACAGCCAGGCCAGCTCTTCGCCGAATTGTAGTTGCGCTTGCCGTCGATGGCAAGGCTGACCGGCGTGTTCGATCGGCGATCAGATTTCTGCGACAATTCCTCATGCGCTACCTGCTGCTGCTCGTCGTCGCCACCGCTGCTCTGGGGCAATCCGGCCCCCAAGTCGAAATCTCGCACACGACGGAAGGCCTGCGCGGCGTCAGCGCCGTCTCCCGCGCAGTAGCCTGGGCGAGCGGCACCCACGGCACGTATCTCCGCACCATCGACGCCGGCCGCACCTGGACGCCCGCCCAGGTCCCCGACACCGCCACCTTGGACTTTCGCGCCGTTGTCGCATTCTCCGCCGACGAAGCCTTCCTCATGTCCGCCGGTCCCGGCGAACACTCCCGCATCTATCACACCAGCGACGCTGGCCAGCACTGGCAGCTCCAATTCACTAACACCAATCCCAAGGGCTTCTTCGACTCGATGGTTTTCTGGGATTCGAAGCATGGCGTCGTTCTCGGTGATCCCATCCCCGACGATTCCGGCAAGCTCAAGTTCGAACTTCTTCAAACCGAGGACGGCCAGACCTGGCGCGCCCTTCCGCCCGCGCAACTGCCCGCTGCCATAGAAGGCGAGGGCGCCTTCGCCGCATCGAATACCTGCCTCGCCATCCTGCCCGGCTCCGATCAAAACCTCTGGTTCGCCACCGGCGGCAAAGTTGCCCGCGTGTTCCACTCCCCCGATCGCGGTCAAGGCTGGCAGGTTTTCGATACCCCGATTGTCCACGGCCCCGACTCCGCCGGAATCTTTTCCATCGCATTCCGCGACCCCCTGCACGGCGTAATCGCCGGCGGCGACTACAAGCATCCCAACGACGACGGCCCCAACCTCGCTTTCACCGAGGATGCCGGCAAGACCTGGACGCTCTCCCCGCTGCGCCCGCTCACCTTTTTCTCCGCCGTCGCCTATGACCGCAAAGTGAATGAACAGGCCATCCGCGAAGCCGCAGTCGAGAAAGCCATGCGCGTGAAAGCAGTCGCGCCCGAGCGACTCTTCATCGTGGGTCAGGATTTCATCTTCGATTTCCGCCCCCCACACAATCCCCACCGCATCAACGGCAAGAAGAAGTTAGGCATTCAGTTCAACGCCGCCAGCCCCTACCCCGAAGGCGGCGCGCTACTAGTAGGCCCAAAAGGCTCGATAGCGTCCATCCCGTAGGTCGCCCGTCTTTTCCTCTGTGCCCCTCTGTGTCCCCTGTGGTGAAGGTCTTCACCCGCCTCCCATGTGACTAAAGTGCTATCCCTTCCTGTTCTTTGCATTCCGCCCCACATCAACGATCATTAAGAGGATTAGCTAGTTCTCATCTCCTCCAGATCGAGACACTTTGTGAAAAACATATCTCTGACCTTATTGGTCTTCGCCGCTGCAACCCTCTCGTTCGCACAGACACAGTCCTCTGTCACCGCGAACGCAACCGATGCCACCACGGTCTCCCGCACCACCAAGGCGGTCCACTATCGCCTCCAGGGCGGGAACACCAAGGTCGACTTCCGCGGCACCGATCTCTTGCGCGGCGCGACCGGCGAAGCGAAAGTGGAAGGCAAGAAGACCAACTTCGAGATCGACGCCAAATTCCAGGGCCTCGAAGAGGCCACCAAGTTCGGACTCGAATTCCTCACCTACGTTGCCTGGGCCGTATCGCCGCAAGGCCGTCCCGTGAGCCTCGGCGAACTCTCGCTCGATCACAACGGCAACGCGCACATCAAGGCCTACACCGACCTCCAGACCTTCGGCATGATCGTAACCGCCGAGCCCTATTTCGCCGTGACCCAACCCGGCAACATGGTTGTGATGGAGAGCGCCTCCGTCGCTGGCGGCGGCGAGATCATCGACGCCAAGTACGAACTCGTCACCCGCGGTACCTACTCCTCCACCAACACCCATATTCAAGACGCGATTTTCGGCATCGACAGCAAAACTCCGCTGGAACTCTTTGAAGCCCGCAACGCCGTCCGTATCGCGCACATCGCCGCGGCCGACAAATACGCGGCCTCGATCCTTTCGAAAGCCGGCCAGCAGTTAATGCACGCCGAAGAAATCTACCGCCAGAAACAGAACAAGGCCTCCGTCGAAGCCGCTGCCAAAGAAGCCACTGAGACCGCGGAAGAAGCCCGTCTGATGGCCGTGAAGCAGAAAGCCGAAGATGAAGCGCAGGCCGCCGCCGCCGCCCGCGAAGCCAAAGCCCGCGCCGATGCCGCAGCCGAAGCCCAGCGCCGGGCCGACGCCGAAGCCGCTCGCGCTCAGGCCGAACAAGCCCGCGCCCAAGCCGAACAGGCTCGTGCCCAAGCCCAGCAGGCGCAAGCCGAAGCCGAGCGCATGAAGCAGGAAGCCCAATCCGCGGCCCAGGAAGCCGCGCGCCAAAAGGAAGATGCCGAAAAAGCTAAAGCCGAAGCCGTCGCCCAGCAGCAGGTCCTGGCCGCCGAAACCGACAAAGCTCGCGCCGCCGCCGCGCAATCCGAAAGTCTCCGTCAGCAAGCCGAACGCGAAAAACAAGATCTCCGCGCCCGCTTACTGCAACAGCTCAACTCCATTCTCGCCACGCGCGACTCCGCCCGCGGCCTGATCGCCAACATGTCGGACGTTCTGTTCCGCAGCGGAAGCTTCGAGCTGCTTCCTGGCGCCCGCGAACGTCTCGCCAAGGTTTCCGGCATCGTGCTCGCTTACCCCAGCCTCCACGTCGCGATTGAAGGACACACCGACAGCGTGGGCAGCGACGAATACAATCAGGACCTCAGCGAGCGCCGCGCCCAGTCCGTGCGCGATTACTTCGTGCAGCAGGGAATCCCCTCTGCCACGATTGAAGCCCGTGGCTTCGGCAAGACCGCGCCCATCGCCTCCAACGACACCCCCGAAGGCCGCCAGCAGAACCGCCGCGTAGAACTAGTCCTCTCCGGCGACGCCATCGGCAGCACCCTCGACGAAGCCCCCTCCTCCCAAACCGCATCAGCGGCCCACAACAAGTAAGCCAGTCGGTTTTGTGGAGGGTCCGATTTTGATTGTGTTGGTCAGAGCTGGACACGCCGAGCGCCAGCTCGGCTGCCTCCAGCCGCAGCGCTAAACTGAAGCCTGCGCATAATCGGAGGCAGCATGCACAAAGATCAAGACCAGTCCCTGCGCCAACACCTGCAAGAACTCCTAGCCGGCGGATCCGCCCACGCCACCTTCGACGCCACAACCAAAGGCCTCTCACCCAACCTGCGCGGCGCCAGGCCCGCCAACTTCCCCCACTCGCCCTGGATGCTCCTCGAACACATGCGCCTGGCGCAGTGGGACATTCTCGAGTTCAGCCGCAATCCCAAGCACGTCTCTCCCGCTTGGCCCGCCGGATATTGGCCAAAGGCACCCGCACCGCCCAACGCCGCCGCTTGGACCAAAAGCATCCAGCAATTCCGCCGCGACCTGAACGCCATGCAGAACCTGGTCGCGAGTCGCAAAACAGATTTGTTCGCCCGCATCCCCTGGGGCAACGGCCAAACCATTTTGCGCGAGGCCCTCCTCGTCGCAGATCACAACGCCTACCACCTCGGCCAACTCCTGGACGTGCGCCGCCTGTTAGGAGCCTGGCCGGGCTAGAGGTTGCGGAAAAACTACAAACGCGTGCACCAACGTGGAAGAGCGGCCCCTTCAAAGGCCGCGTGAGGTACGTAAAATCCTGTGGGCTTCACAGTCTGCTGAAAAACTCACCATTGCGGGTAAAAGTGCGTCCCGCTAATCGTTTGTTCCTGGGTCCGCTCTCGTTCTAATCCTCCATCTCGATGTGACCGCGGGCCGGGAGGACGCCTCG
>Ga0210394_10000091_pt1 | contig 220223 bp, 208 predicted proteins | sample IncBWC12MmetaG_FD_160121 | JGI IMG/M metagenome (GOLD analysis project Ga0210394, IMG submission 160121) | Forest soil microbial communities from Barre Woods Harvard Forest LTER site, Petersham, Massachusetts, United States - Inc-BW-C-12-M | ecosystem: Environmental > Terrestrial > Soil >... | reverse complement strand
GTGAAATCCACCGCCTTTGCCATTCGTCCATTCGTAACGGAACTTGCCGCCGGCCTTCGCCTCGTTGATGCAGACGGGCATCGTCCAACCTTCCGGACCAAGCAACCATTTCTGGATTAATTTCGGATCGGTATGGGCGCGGTACACGGCTTCTGGAGGCGCAGTGAAGCGCCTTGTCACAATCACGTGGGTATCGCCTTCGGTCTTCAGCGTCATCTTGCTCATCGCTTTTCTCCTTGCTTGTGTTTTTCCATCGCCGCCAGAACATCGTCCAGCCGGTCGTAGTTTGTCTCAAGGGCTTTTCGCAGCATTGCGAGCCATTGGTCCATCGCTTCAATACCCGCTTTTGCGAGCCGACGAGGGCGCTTCGTACCCTCGACTCGGCGAACGATGAGTCCCGCATCTTCGAGCACCTTCAGGTGCTGGGAGATTGCGGGTTGCGTCATCTCGAACGGCTCTGCCAATTCATTGACGGCGGCCTCCCCCTTGGCAAGGCGCGCAAGAATCGCCCGACGCGTCGGGTCGGCCAAAGCCGAGAAAGCAGCATCGAGATTATGCATAACATACACCTTATATAAGTAGATGTTTATTGTCAAGCAAAATTCCCCCATCCACGGAAAATCATGGAAAGCTGCGCTAACCTCCAGTTTTGCAAGGTCTCGTCCGACGGTCGATTTCGTCCTTCGCCGTCGGAGATCAAGTGATCGTCGGCAGTTGTCGCTGTCCTAAAGGAAAACCTCGCTGAGCTGAGGATCGTTTGCTGTGAGCGAGTGACGGGCTACCGGGAAGTAATTCACATGCTTGCGAAACGCCGGAAACTAGCCGTCCAAGTCCGGCTACGCGACGACACGCTCATCTGATCGGGCCGATTGACTTTTGTCACCAAATCCAGAGGGAACGACTCGCATGCCAATCGCGGCAGCAAACGGCTCCGGTATTCCGCCATGACGTGCAACCATTCGGTTGCGGTTAACCGAGCCCTGAAGTAATATGCAACTTGGAGGTTGCTTAAGATGAATGACCGCATCGAGAAGCGCATCGAACTCAAGGCCCCGGTTTCGCGTGTCTGGCGTGCACTATCGGATTACCGAGAATTTGGCGAGTGGTTTCGTGTGAAACTAGATGGACCCTTTGTACTGGGTCGAGTCTCGCGTGGCCAAATGACATACCCCGGCTGCGAGCACATCAAATGGGAGGCCGTCGTGCAGAAAATGGAGCACGAGCGACTTTTTTCGTTCACCTGGCCTCATCCCAAGTCCCTCGACAAAGTAGACTACCAACAGGATTACTCAAAAGAGCCGACCACGCTCGTCGAATTCAGGCTAGAGAAGACCGCCCGTGGCACATTGCTGGTCCTCAGCGAGTCCGGCTTCGATACGTTTCCCGGCGACCGCCGTCTGGAAGCGTTTCGGAGAAACGATGGAGGTTGGTCAGAACAGATGAAGAACATAGAGAACTATGTCACACAAACGCCATAGCAGCTTGTCTGCCAAAATGCGGGCGCACGCAGTCATCTTTGCAGCGCTGGGCGACACAACCCGGCTAGCGCTGGTTGCCAAACTCTGCAGCAGGCAGCCACGCTCAATCTCTCAGTTATCGGAGCGTTCCAAGCTGACCCGGCAAGCGATCACCAAACATCTCCGGGTACTGGAAAGTGCCGGAATCGTGCACAGCGTCCATAAAGGTCGCGAGACCAGATTCGAGTTCGACCTGGAGCCGATGGCAGAAGCCAGGGAATACCTTGATTTCGTCTCGCAGCAATGGGATGAGGCACTCGCCAGGCTAAAGGCGTTCATTGAAGATTGAGGGTAGAAAAACGAATGGCCTAAGTCCAGGCAAACGCCGTTCTCGGAAACCGACCCGCTACCGACGGTTCCGCAAGGTGGGACCGCCATCCCCCAACGCCCGGGTGTGATACGATAACCGCGAACAAAGAACGAAAACTTTCGTGCATCGGCTTCATTGCGGGACTGCTTTCGCTGCGTGCAACCCCCTTGGTCGAGCTGAACGAACAAATCGGACACGCAAATTGAGCCAACCATCACTATGGGCCATTCCGCTGGGCGGGCTGGGCGAGTTCGGTATGAACATGCTCGCGCTCCGCACCGGCGACGACATCATCGTGATTGACGCCGGCCTGATGTTCCCCGAGCAGGAACTGCTCGGCGTGGACATCGTCATCCCGGACATCACCTATCTCAAGCAGAACAAACGCATGGTGCGCGCCATCGTCCTCACCCACGCGCACGAAGATCACATTGGCGCGATTCCCTACATCCTCGCGGACTTGAACGTCCCGATCTACGGCACCGAATTCACTCTCGCCATCGTGCGCAAGAAACTCGAAGAGCACGCCCTGCTCGATAAAGCCAAGCTACACCAAGTGAAGGCAGGAGAAACCACCGTTCTCGGCCCCTTCTCCATCGAATACCTGCACGTCACGCACAGCACCATTGATTGCGTCGCTCTCGCCGTGCGCACTCCCGTAGGCGTGATCATCCACACCGGCGATTTCAAAATCGATCACACGCCCGTGGACGACAAGCCCTTCGACATGCACGCCTTCGCCCGCTACGGCCAGGAGGGCGTGCTCGCGCTCTTCAGCGACAGCACCAACGTGGAGCGCCCCGGCTTCACGCCTTCCGAACGCGCCGTAGTCGTGCGCCTGGAAGAATTATTCCGCGCCGCGCCCGCCAAAGTGCTGGTCTCCTGCTTCGCCAGCTCGGTTCACCGTGTGCAGCAAGTAATTGATATCGCGCGTATGGTCGGACGCAAGATCGGTTTCGTCGGCCGCAGCATGGTGGACAACGTGGAAATTGCGCACGGCCTCGGCAAGCTGCGCGTGCCCGATGGCAGCGTGGTACGTCCGCAGGATATTCGCACGTTCGATCCGCAAAAATTGGTGGTGCTCGCGAGCGGCACGCAAGCCGAACCAATGTCGGCGCTTTCCCGCATCGCTGTGGATAATCATCGCCTGCTCAGCATCGCCGAAAACGACACGGTCATCCTTTCTTCACGCATCATTCCCGGCAACGAAAAAGCCATCTTCCGCATGATCGACCATTTCTTCCGCCGCCGCGTGCTGGTTTATTACGAAGGCGGCCGCTCCGCTCCGATCCACGTCTCCGGCCACGCCAGCCAGGAAGAAATGAAAATCCTGCTGCAACTGGTGCGCCCGAAATATTTCGTCCCCGTTCACGGCGAATACCGTCAGCTATTCCGCCACTCCGCGCTAGCAGAACAATTAGGCGCCGTAGGCAGCCAGATTTTCCTGCTGGAAAGCGGCCAGCCGGTAGAATTCACCGCCGACGGCGGCGCGCATCGCCGCGAACCCGTCACCGCCGGACGAGTGCTGGTGGATTCCGGCTCGCTCGAAGAAATCGAAGAAGTGGTGATCCGCGACCGCCGCCACTTGTCCGAAGACGGCGTAGTCGTGCCCATCATGGTCATCAACAAACACACCGGCCGTATGGAAACCGCTCCCGAAATCGTCACGCGCGGTTTCCTGCCTTCCGAAGACGGCGCCGAAATCCTCACCCAAGCCCGCGAGATCATCCTGCGCACCATCGAGCAGTCCACGCAGGAAGAAAAAACCGACTGGAGCGTAATCAAGGAAAAAGTTCGCCAGGACCTGAAGCGCTTCCTAAACAAGCAAACCGCCAAGCGCCCGCTGATTCTGCCGGTGATCCTGGAAGTCTAGACCCCGCTGTGAACATCACTCTCAGGAATTTCGAGCCCGAGGATTTCGACACGCTCTACGAAATCGACCAGGCCTGCTACGAACCCGAAGTCGCATACTCCAAGCGCGAACTCCGCGCCTACTTGCGTTTCAGCGGGTCGGATTGTCTGGTCGCCGAAGCGGAAAAACAAATCGCGGGCTTTTGCATTAGCGCGCGCCGCGAGGAAAGCGGCTACATCGTCACCATCGACGTCCTGCCGCAATTCCGCCGCGAGCACGTCGGCACAAAGCTGCTAGACGAAATCGAGCGCCGCCTTGGCGCCAACGGCGTGCGCGAGGTAGCACTCGAAACCGCAACAGACAACGATTCCGCGGTTGCCTTCTGGACCAAGCATGGATATCGTAATCGCGGCATCAAAAAAGACTACTATCCCGGCGGACGCGATGCGTTCGCGATGAGCAAGACCCTTCCACTATAGAGTGTGAACGAATTTCCGGCGGCACAAACCGTCACTAGGGAGAACTGAAAACCGATGCTTCTCTGGCAAGCAATCATTCTGGCGATCGTACAAGGCCTAACCGAATTCCTGCCCATCAGCAGCTCCGCGCACCTGATTTTAATTCCGGACCTGCTGCACTGGCCCGATCCTGGCCTCGCGTTCGACGTAGCGCTGCACCTCGGCACCTTGATCGCCGTCCTTCTCTATTTCTTCCGCGAGTGGATTCAGCTCACCCTCTGCGGCCTCGGCTTTCATTACCCCAAGCGCGCCAGCGAACAAATGGTTCTGCAGAACCAGCGCCTGTTCTGGTATCTGGTTGCCGGCACGATCCCCGGCGCTCTGCTAGGATTTTTCTTCGAACATTGGATCGAAGAAAATCTGCGCAACCCCGTCCCCATCGCCTGCGCCATGATCGCCATCGCCCTGCTGATGTGGTATGCGGAGTATTCCGCGCGGCTCAACCGGCGGCTCGAACAAACCTCACTCGGCGATTCGCTGGCCATCGGCACAGCGCAGGCTCTCGCGCTTTTCCCCGGCGTATCGCGCTCCGGCATCACCATCACCACCGGCCTCTTCCGCGGCATGACGCGCGAAGCAGCGGCCCGCTTCTCTTTCCTGCTCTCGACGCCCCTAATCGCCGGCGCCGCGGCGAAAGAAGTCCCTAAACTGCTGAAGCTGCACCACGCCGGAGCCCTCGACCTGCCGCAATCCACGCTCATCATTAGCATCGCGGTTTCCGCCGTCGTCGGCTTCGTCGTTATCGCCTTCTTCCTGCAGTATTTGCAGACACGCACGCTGAAAATCTTTATTTACTACCGACTTGCCTTTGGTATAGTCATCTTGTTGCTCGCGTTCCTCCACCTGGGTTTTGCGCGTTAGCGCCGGCGCACTCCGGGTTTTCTACGCGGCGGCCTTCCCCTATTTGTGCTCGGTCGTTGAAGCTCAGCCCTAGGACGCTTCACAGCGGCATCCTTCGGCGCCCGATTGCCGCCACGTCACGCGCTGAGCCGGAGAATCCGGCCCGCAACCGACGCCGCGCCAACAGGAAAAAAGGGGAAATCGTCGTGCGAATCCTCACACCTACTGAAAACAAACGCCTCAACGAGCTGATCGGCTTCGTGGGCCTGAGCCTGGCGATCCTGCTCGCACTCAGCCTGCTCTCCTACTCTCCGCGCGACGCTTCATTCAACGTCGCCGCGCCACCCCCCGGCGCTGGCCCCGCGCGCAACTGGATCGGCCCGGTCGGAGCCCATCTCGCCGACCTCTTCTTTCAGATCTGCGGCTTTGCGGCGTTCTTGTTTCCGGTGGGCATGTTCCTGGTTGCCATGAAGTGGTTCCGCAGCCAGCTGCTCGATGCGCCGATTGCGAAATCGATCGGCTTTACGATGCTGCTCGGTTCCTTCTCGTCGATTCTGGCGCTTCTCCCGATGCCGGAAGTCCGCAGCGCGCTGCCTGCCGGCGGCATGCTGGGAACAATCCTGGCCGGATCCCTGCGCGCAGCTTTCAATCCCATCGGGGCAGCATTAATTGCGGGCGTGACGTTTCTGACCGCGCTATTTCTTACCACCAGCTTTTCCCTGCGCGCCACGGTCGCCTGGATGAAAAAACCGATGGCGAATGACGGCTACGTAGGCCAGCTGTTGGCCCGCGTAAAAGACTGGCGCGAAGCTCGCGAATCCGATCGCCTGCGCAAGCGCGTGGAAGAAATCAAAATCGCTGGACGCCCGCCCGTCCAGCGCCAGCGCGTTTCCACCAAAGAACTCACAGCAGAAGACGAAGAAGAGGAAGAACGCGAAGCCGATGAAGCGCTGCGCGACACCCGGCGCGCTCCCACGGTCATCAAATTCCACGAAAACGAATCCCTAGCTCTGCCACCCGCAAAGAAAAAATCCGCCGAGCCAAAAATCGCCACAGGCAAGACCACTTACAAGCTGCCCTCGCCCTCGCTCCTCTCCAATGCCGAGCGCGGCGAAAAAATGGACGAGAGCGAGCTGAAAGAGCGCGCCCACGCCATCGAAGCCAAATGCATGGAATTCGACGTCAGCGGCCACATCACCCAAATCAATCCCGGCCCGGTCGTCACCACTTTCGAATTCAAGCCCGAAGCCGGCATCAAATACAGCCGCATCACCAACCTGAGCGAAGATCTCTGCCTCGCGCTGCAAGCCGAATCCATCTTGATCGAACGTATTCCCGGCAAATCCACAGTGGGCATCGAAGTTCCCAACGTCCACCGCGAAACCATCGCCCTGCGCGACGTAGTCGAATCCCCCGAATTCAGCCATTCGCCGTCAAAACTCAGCCTGCCCTTCGGCAAGGACTTAATCGGCCGCATCCGCGCCGGCGACTTGACCCAGATGCCGCACTTGCTCATCGCCGGTTCCACCGGCACCGGCAAAAGCGTCTTCATAAATTCCCTGCTGATGGGTATGCTGTTCAAAGCCACGCCCGACGAATTGAAGCTCGTCCTCATTGACCCGAAGCAAGTCGAGCTAGGCCTGTACGCCGATATTCCGCACCTGCTCGCGCCTGTGGTGACCGATCCGAAAATTGCGGCCAACGTGATGCGCAACGCCACGCGCGAAATGGAGCGCCGCCTGAAGCTGCTAGCGTCCCGCGGCGTGCGCAATATCGAGCAGTACAACCGCTCGTTCGAAAAAGGCCAATCGCTTTCGCTCTTCGATGGCGCCGAGGAAGATGAACACAAGCCGTTACCGTACCTCGTAATCGTAGTGGACGAACTAGCCGACCTGATGATGGTGGATACCAACGGCGTCGAAGAATCCATCACACGCCTGGCGCAGATGGCTCGCGCAGTAGGCATCCATCTGATCCTTGCGACGCAACGCCCGTCGGTAGACGTAATCACGGGCCTGATCAAAGCCAATTTCCCCGCCCGCATTTCCTTCCGCGTGGCCAGCAAAGTTGACTCGCGCACCATTCTCGACGCCAACGGCTCGGAATCCCTGCTAGGCAAGGGCGACATGCTCTATCTACCGGCAGGCTCCTCCCGTCTGCACCGCATTCACGGCCCCTACGTCCACGAACGCGAAGTAGAAGCCGTCTGCGATTTCTGGCGCGAACAAGCCCAAGCCATCTACAACGAAGAACTCCTGAAGCCGCCGAAGGAGAAAGATGAGAACGCGGCAGGCGGTACCGCAAGCGGCGGTAGCGGAAGCTCGGATGCCAACGACGAAGTGGACGACGATCTCTACCAAGACGCAGTCCGCGTCGTCTGCGAAATGGGCCGCGCTTCCACGTCAACATTGCAGCGCCGCCTCCGCGTAGGCTACGGCCGCGCCGCCCGCCTCATCGACCTGATGGAAAAAGACGGCATAGTAGGCCCAGCCGACGGTTCCAAAGCCCGCGAAGTCCTAAAAGCCCGCAACTGGATGAAAGAGTACGACGACTCTGTAAAGTGACAATGCGACAGGCACCGTCATCCGGAGGCCCGAGCCTTTGTCTGCAGCGGGCCGAAGGATCTCTGCTTCCTTTCTCTGCGGCTCTGCGGTAAGTTTTTGACGTTCTCTGACTTCGATTTTCCTGCGCCTTTCCTCCGTACCCTCGGTGTCAAATCTTCTGAACTCTGCCGCCGCGCCGAGCCGCATCAACCGCGAATTTCCTTTCCCCCCATACCAGGTTTTCGTTTGTCACCCCGCCGAATTTTCCGTAGAATCACTTGATGCACCGGTGCCGAGGTAGCTCACCGGTAGAGCGCGGCCCTGAAAAGGCCGGCGTAGCCAGTCCGATTCTGGCCCTCGGCACCATTCCTTCCTTCATCGCAGCCTGCTAGTTCACCGACTGGCGATCGCCCTGCGTCAGGACTAAAATATGCCTAGGCCGCCTTCTCCGGCCAAGCATTCGTTCCTTTCCCGAAGGGGATGGCATCGTTCGCAAGGGAAGCGGTCGTGAGGGTATTTTCATGCAAAGCAAAACAAGCACGAAACTTCTTGGGCTATTGCTTACTACCGTGGGCGCTTTCAGCGCGAGCGGTGCAACCACCTTGCTGCAGCAAACCGACGTCACACCCGGAACCATACTGCCGATTTCCTTGAACGATTCCTTGTCCTTGCGGAAGTCGAAGCCTGGAGACGTGATCTCAAGCCGCATCATGCAGGACGTGCCGCTGCAAAACGGATCCTCGATACCCAGAGGCACTCGAGTGATGGGCCGCGTTCTCAACGTGACCCCGGCTACAAACGGCGGCACCACACAAATCTCGTTTCAGTTCGATTCCATGCAACTGGGCCATTCGGCGATTCCCCTCACCACGAATCTTCGCGCTCTGGCCTCGCCGTCTGAAATTGACGATGCGCAATTGCCTCTGTACGGCGGCGACGGCGGCACGCCCTCCACGGCCTACACCACCGTGCAAATCGGCGACGATGAGGTGGTGTACCGCGGCGGCGGGCCCGTCGCGCGTGGCGATATCGTGGTGGGCAAACCGGTCTATGGTGGAGTGCTGGTTGCCGTGAGTTCCGCGCCAGACGCGCCGTGCCGAGGAGCTATCGAAGGGAACAATCAACCACAAGCCCTCTGGCTTTTTTCATCCGATGCCTGCGGGGTTTACGGCTACGCGGGCCTTTCGATTCGCCATGCCGGGCGTACCAACCCAAGAGGCCAGATTGTTCTTTCTACAACCGACCGGCAATTGAACGTCCGCGGCAGCAGTGGAATGCTGCTGCGGGTGGATCGGCAATAACGCGGCAGTGAATACCAGGACCCGCACCCCGGGCCTTAGGGCAACGCTCCGAGTATTTTGCTGATCCGCTCGCCAAAGGCGGTCCCAAACGTAGCCTGCTTCTTCTGATCACCAAGGTAAGGATCAACGAACGGCCCAGTCTTATCCAGAACCAGGCGGTCGCCCCAGCCGATCAAACCAAACAGCCGTATCAACTCTTTTGTCGCCGAGCCAATCGGTACAATGTAATTCGGCTGCAAGGAATATTGCACGCGCTTCAATGCCGTCGGCGCAAGCCGCCGCAGCGCCGCGTGCAGTTCACCCTCGGACTCGAACGGGCACTCCACGCCATAACTCAGAAAATATCCCTTGCGCCGAAAATCCGTCAGCGCCGCTTCTTCCTGCGCCGCCGTATGCGCCGGCGCTCCCGTGGCCTTCACCAGCTCGTCGAAATACATGCGCGAAGCCAGCGACCGCAGCGAGCGATCGGCGGCCGCGCGATAAAAGAAATCGTCCATGCGCAAGGGCGGCGCCGAATCCAAAACTAGAACTTTGATTTGCGTGGGCCGATAGCGTCCCGCAAGCTCGATACGCTCGGCGCGGCTCTGTATGTGCGCTTCGTCCGTGCGCGTGCCGCAGCCTTCACAAACGGGCATGCCATTTCCTCCGATTCAGCGTGGACCAGGTGGGAAAGGATGGCACGGAGAACGAAAACGGGCAATACCGTAACGATCCGAACAGCTTTCGTTGTCACGTTCTTTACAACGCGATCAAGTGCCTCGGCCGCTGCATCAATTAGCCGCGCGCAAGCGCGCCTGCGGCGGCAGATTCAAAATGCTCGAGGCAGGCAGACCATGCGCGCGCACCTCGCGGTGCCGCGCCAGAAAATGTTTCTGCGCACGCCGTCCCCACGAACGGACAAAATAATAGTTCAGCGTCCCGCCGATGCCGGAACTCAGCAGCGGAATCAGCCGACCAGACCATTTCTCCGCCACTTCCGCGCCGACACGCACCGCAATGCGATCAATAATCCGCGGCACGATTTTTTCCATCGCCTGCTTTTCCAGAAATTCGCGCCCCAGATCCAGCCCAGCCGCGCTCGCCGCCGCCACCCACAGCTCGGTGACTTCTTCCTCGGTCTTGTATTCGAAGCCGTAAATCAGGCTGAGCTTCTGCAACATGCGAATCGTAATCGCCGAAAGAATTCCCGCGTCCGGCAAAATCGTCAGCATCCCGCCCAGGCCCAGTCCGGCTCCCTCGAACGCCGCCGCCCGCATCGCGGACTTCACTACCCGACCCGCGTGATGGTTCACCAATTTTTCGTCGACGTTGAACATGTCCGACCAGGTATGAATCGGCAAGCGATGCGCCCTGCGAAATTGCTGCAGAAATTTTTGCGGGTCCACCTGCACGCCGTTGTAAGCGCGCCGAAATCCCGCGCGCATGGAGGCCTGAAAAACATTAGAAACCAAATTGGATTTCGCTCGTCGAGGCATAAGGATTTAGATGCGCTGACCCAAGCAACCGATTACCGCCAGCTCAACCTCCGCGCTCTTAGCAGAATAGCAGGATTCCCCGTCGCAGATGTCGTTTCATGATTCCGCGTTCCACCAGGCACTGCACGACGAAAACGGCTACATCTTGACAATCGTTGATCTCGCCCGCAACTTGAAGTCGAGCACGCGGACCAAGTATCAATGCCTAGCCCATTTCGGAGTGCGGCCGCTTGCCGCCGCTTTCGCGACAACTCAAAACCCGCCGAGGTCGAGCCAAGCGAGGCTTGCCTCGCGAACTGCGACTGCAGGGTTCCCATCGCATCGCCTTCGTCCGTGTCCATTGGTGTTCAACTGCGTTCATTCAGGAGCCCCTATCTCACTTCCGCAACACCCTCGACCCGCTAACAAACAAACTCTCCCGCTCATAGAACCGCAGCAACCGGTGCACGTCCTTATTGATTCCAATCCGCACGCCGACGCCGATGCGCCCCGGCGCCCGCACTTCCGCGCCCAGCCACAAAGCGCTATCGCCGCACAGATCCACTCCATCCAGCCGCCGGTCCACCCCAAACGCTTCCGCCAAACGTCCCGGCCCACGCGCCAAATCGAGCAATCGCTCCGTCCCGCGATTTCGCTCCATTTGAGCGATGCCCTCGAGCGGTTCAATGGCGCGAAGCAAAACCCCTTCGCCAATCCCCTCCCGCTGCCCGGAAACATTCAACATAAAATGATTGCCATAAACGAAATACACATAAGCATGTCCCCGCTCCCGAAATAGCGGCTGATTCCGCGCCGTCATCCCGCGAAATGTATGCGACGCCGCATCCCCCGTTACGTAAGCCTCTGTTTCCACAATCCTTCCCACCAGCCGCCCGCGCGGCAAATCGTGCACCAATGTCTTCCCAATCAAAAATCGCGCCAGCTTCACCGTCGATACCGGCAGCTCGTCGCGCACCAACCGCCGAATCTTCAATCGCTCCCTCTTCATCGCCACCCCATTTTCTATCACATGAAAATTTTCCGACATAGTGCAACATCGCGCGATGCACGCAATGGAACGTCCCGCGAGAATCCAGGCCGACCCGCGATTGACTTGCCGCCCGCGCCAGCCTAAGATTTCCGCGTTCAGGCCGCATCTCTCTCGGCCCCACCACTCCTGGGAGGAGCACCGTGGAAGATTGGCAGTACGCGCAAGCAGACCGCAGCGAAGAATTGGCCCAACACCATCATTTTTCGATGACCAAGCATCAAGACGGTAAGGACATTCCCTTTGCAATTACCGTGAAGGAATACGCCGTAGCTCCCAAAGGCCAGCATCTGCGCTACTTCGCGCAGGCCGATCGGCCCGTGAACCAAGGCACCGCCGGCTTCGTGCCGTCCGGATGGGGCGATTCGGTGCTGAAAGCTCTCGCCGATTGCATGCGCCTGATCCGCCAATTTCCCTGTGAAGAATAATTTTCGCCGCGCACCGGCCAGGAGCTAGCTCACATGTTTCTGCAGAAAAAACAAATCAAACCCGGCATCTGGGTTCTGGAATTAAGCGGCCGCGTGCAAATGGGCCCCGATTGCAAGCGTATCGATCAGGAAGTCGAAGACCACATCAAGAACCAGGAAAATCACATCATCCTGGACATGGCCGCGGTAGATCATATTGACAGCGCCGTGATCGGCCAGATTGTGAAGTCCTTCTCCCGCTTGGTGAAATCCGGCGGCACCCTCCGCCTCGCCGCCTGCAGCCCCATGGTCCAAGGCGTCTTGACGATGACGCAGGTCCATCGCGTCATCTCCATGTATCCCACCGCCCTTGAAGCCTCCGAAGGTCTTCCGCCCGCGAAATAACTGGACGGCACAAACAGCGCGCCAGGCACAGCCTGCTTCCATTTCACGTCGCCCGACGCCAAACCTTTCGGCAAACTTGCGATGCCCACCGCAGGCGGCAGGCAGAGGCTTCGCGCTCAGAAAACAGAGTGGAAGTACGGCCTGCTCCAATGTCGAACATGTGGCTGTAAACACAGGCTTTAAGTGCTTCACGGAACCCCGTCTTTGATGGCCTAGTATCCGTCCGTAAGGACCTCGTAGTACCGCCGTCCTATTGGCCTATTCTCGCCCGCCATCTACATTGAATGGAGCAACGTTACGCGCCAATCGCATTCCGGAGGTTGTTCATGGCCACGGCAGTTCATGCTCCGCGTTCCGCAGCCTACGTTCCGTCCAGAAAAAAGGCCAAGCTGGAAGCGCGCAGGCGCGAACGTTTGAAAATGTCCCTGCCGGTCGAAGTCCGGCCCTTCGATTCCCGCTTCATGGACATCGCGGACGTGGGCGAAGTCGTGGACTTCACGCGCGACGGTCTCTATTTCGCCTCCTGCATGCCGCACTACTGCGTGGGGATGCGCTTGCTGGTTACTTTCCCGTTCGGTAAGAGAATCTCAGCGCACAAAAAATTTCTCGGCTCCATCGTTCGCATGGAAGAGCGCCCAGACGGCGCCATGGGAATCGCGGTCCGATTCCTGCTGTAACGATTCTAACCACAGCTGCAGCAGGAAGTCGGGGGCTGCCAAAAGGATAAATTGATGCACAACTCTTCGAATCGCAAGTTGCACGACGCCGTCGGCAAAGCCGCGGAAGTGCTGGAAACCGAACGGCGCGGTACCGCCCGGCACATGTTCACGGCCGCCGCCGAAGTCGTCGAATTGAAATCCGGCGCGCGCTTTTCGACGCGCACCACAGACCTGGGCCCCGGCGGCTGCTTCGTGGACACCGTCTGCCCCTTCCCGGTCGGCTCCAAGGTCCGCGTGACGTTGCAGAAAGCCAAGACCACCTTCCAGACCGGCGGCACCGTCGTGTATTCGCAGATGGGCCTCGGGATGGGAATCTCGTTTGAGGACCAAGATGACGCGCGTCGCACGGCGCTGGGCGAATGGCTCGCGGAGATAACCGGCGACTGCCAGGCGATTCCGGAAATCGTGCGCATGCCGATGCCTCCCGGGAGCCATCGCGGCCCTGAATGGACTGCGCTGGTGCGCCTAATCCACCTGATGATCGGGAAAGGTATCCTGACCGAGGCAGAAGGCACGTCGGTTCTGCACGATCCGGTACTTTAGATCGCACCTTCAAGGGATTCCTGGGAGCGCCAATCTTCCGATTGGCGCTTTCCATTACACCTCCCAAACCCGTCCATCCTTCCACTCCCGCGCGAACCACAACTTTGTAACTCTTGGGTCCAAAAGTCGGTAAGATCGCCGCTGCGCGGGCGGTCCAAACAGGTACACAGACTTGACCACAGCGTGTCGCTATTTCCTACACCAGGAAGAATTTGCATTGTCGTTCCTGCTTTGAATACTGTCACAAAGCTGTAACATCCTTGTTTTCAATAAAACAACCCACGCTTCTCCTGGCCTCCGTCGTGCATCTAAACTTGGGGGTATATTATGGGAGAGCGCAGAAAGGCTAGACGCTACGAGGTTTACCTGCCCGTACAGGTATGTATGTCCAAGCACCGCCCGCTGGAGTTCCACACCGGGCAGCTGCGAGATGTCTCCCGTACCGGGATTTTCTTCCACTCAGATGTTGCTATCGAAGCTGGCGCGGGTTTGGAACTTACTTTTTCGCTTCCTGCGGAGCGCGAGCGTGGCACGTCCGTCCTGGTCCGTGCCAGCGCCAAGACTCTGCGCAGCACGCCACTGCCAGGTGAAGTTACGCCCGTCTTCGGCGTCGCGGTAGCCATTGACCGCATCGACTTCGTCCGGCCGGTAGTTTCCAGCGCAGCATAACTTCCGTCTAAGGTTCGGGGAGTTCCCATCGGAGCTCCCCAGCAGTCTTCCCTCTCACCGGTGCCCGTGTTCAATCTTGGCCTCGACCTCGAATCCAGAATTCTCCGGGCAATGTGCAACAACCTGTCGCCTCGCATAGACGATCCAGCCGCCCTTGCCGCGAAACGTACAACCATCCTTGCGGACCTGCGCACGCACCGCTGGCAAGATCCCGAACACCGCGTCGTCTTCGAAGCGCTCACGCGATTGCCAGGACGCGAAGCAAGCGAACTCCGCGAACAACTTCCCGCCCAAGCGACCCGCATGGGCTTCCCGGACGTAGATTGGGAAAAGTATTTTGCCGCAACCACAGATGATTCCGCGATCGAAACTCTCGTAGCAGAGTTGCTCACGACATCGCGCGAAGCAAATCTCTGAAGCGGTCCAGCCCCAGGTTTCGAGTTGGACTTTGATTTCGATTTGGCCTTGGCCTTCGTAGTGGCCAGCTTTAGGACGCCACTGACGTTGCCGTTAGGAATCAGAAATTCGCGCGCCACGAACTACGCGTAATCGAGAAAAACACGACAAAAACTAGCGAGTGATTTGGGTTGCTGGTGATTGTATTCAATGACTTGCGATGACATTCGCTTTTGGTTCGCTAGAGACTAATCTGCGCTGGGGAGTGGTTGCCTGGGGTGAGCCCGGGATCCGAGTTCGAGCCAGCGCAGAGGTGTCGCCTCCTGCCGGGGCCGCAACAGTGCCCCGACTCACGCTAACAAAATCGCTTCTTTGGCGCTCTTCGTAGAATTACGGATGCGGAGCGGAAGACGGGGGGAAAACTCTGCTGTTCGTGTGGACCGGAGCAGGATAGCAGCGCTCGGTTGTGGTAGCCGATCCGGTGTCGTCTTAACCCGCACGCTCGCCTGCGCGAGCGTGCGGCACCCAGAAATTCAACGGCATACGTTCGGGTGGTGTGGACGGGGGCCACACGCCTTTCTTCCGACCTCGCCTGCGGCCGGCAGGCTTTGGTCGCTAGCGCGCTACCGCTTCTACTCGGCGGAACGAGCCGACAACGTCGTGTAATCAGCGCAGGGTGAGCATGGCCTAGGCGCCGACTCCGGCCATTTTGCGAAGACGATCATTCGCGAAATACTGCGCCTGGCCTTCTTGGACAGCCTGCAGAACGAGGCCAGCGACGAATTCGGGCTTGTCACCCTCGGCGTAATGGGCCGCGGGTCCGCCGCCTGCCGGATTACCCATTCTGTTCTTGCCGAAGTTCGTCGCCGTGATGAATGGGTAGATTTCGCTGACGACGATGCGGTCCTTTTCCAACTCGGCGCGCGCGGTGAGACTAAAGCCGAGAAGCGCGCGCTTGGACGAGGAGTAAACACTGTATTGCGGAACGGTCATGAAAGCAGTTCCGGAATTGATGTTGACGATGCTGCCGCCGCCTTGCGCGCGCATCAGCGGAATCACCGCCTGCATGGCGACGATTGGTCCCAGGACATTGAGATGGAAGATTTCGTCAAAAACCGCAGGCTCGATCTCCTCGATTGCGGCCGCATAGCTACGGCCTGCGTTGTTTACGAGCCCGTCGATGCGGCCGTAATGCTGGCGCACAGCGCCTACCGCCTCCCGCAGTTGGTCAAACTGCGTCATGTCTACCGTTAACGGCAAGCTGCCTGGAAGCTTGTGTGCTAGTTCTTTCAGCGCGTGTGTGCTGCGAGCGAGAAGGGCGACTTTCGCGCCGCGATCTGACAAAGTGATCGCCGTCGCCAGCCCGATCCCCGAGGAAGCGCCGGTCACAATGAACACGCGATCTTTGATTTCCATCGTTTGAACCTCCCAATTCCCAAGCCCAATTCCCGGGCTTAGCTCCGTCGCGCCGCAGACGCGGCAGTTTGATCATCTTCGAGATAGTTCATTTGTTCAAGATCGGCAATCAGTCCAGGTCCGGTTGGCTGCCATCCGAGACGTTGCTGGGTCTGCGCGCCTGAAGCCGGCAAATCCAAGCCGGCGAACATGGCCAACCATCCAAAATGTGCCGCGGCCTTTTCCGGCGACAGGGAAACTACCGGAACCTTCAAGCTGCGACCTATGGTTTTGGCAATATCTCGCATCGGTACGCCTTCTTCGGCCACTGCATGATATTTCGCGCCTGCTTTATGCTTCTCCAGCGCAAGCCGGTAAAGGCGGGCGACGTCCGAAACGTGCGCTGCCGCCCAACGGTTGCGCCCTTCCTCCACATAAGCCGACACGCCTTTCTCACGCGCCACAGCAATGACGTAAGTGACCAGACCTTGCTTGATCGTGTTGTGAACCTGCGGAAGGCGCATGACCGAAGCGCTAACGCCCTTCAGCGACAGAGCCGTCTGCTCCGAAACCCGGGGAAATGGGAAATCCGGCGGCACCACGTAGTCTTCGGTAGCAACCTGACCCGGCGCAGTTAATCCAGCCGTCCCCGATGTAACAATCAGGGGCCGATCTGAGCCGGCAAGCACGGAACCCAAGGCTTCGATGGCCTGTTTGTCGGTCTCGCAGTTCTCTTTGAATTTCGAGAAGTCGTGAATGAACGCACAGTGGATGACAGCATCCGACATGGCCGCTCCGGTGCGGAGGCTTTCCAGGTCTTCAAGACTCCCGCGATGAGCTTCGGCTCCGGCGGCAATGAGAGACCGGGCGCCTGCATCCGAGCGCGTCAGTCCGAGTACCTGATGACCCGCTTTGATTAATTCCGGCACGATTGCCGAACCGATAAATCCCGTAGCACCTGTTACCAAGATGCGCATTTTCTCTCCTCCTTGTAATTTCGATGATTGATGATCCATGGGCCCGGTCTTGCAAGATGGATGGCCACGATTACGTGCAGCTACGGCGCATTTCACGCGCTCGAGACTATGTCACCACGGCAGCGGGCCGTCCTCGTTCGAGAACGTGCCTGTGGGACCATCCGGACCGAGCAGCGCGAGCCGCACGGGCTCGCGCGCGCCCTCGCCGACAGTCCGCGTGCCTGTATAGTTGTTGAGGTTCGTCTTGGTGTAGCCCGGGCAGGCGGCATTGACCTTGATCCCGGTCGACTCCAATTCGATCGCCATGGCGAGCGTCATGGCATTCAGAGCCGTCTTGGACGCAGCGTAGCCGGGTCCGAAGATCGAGCGGTAGGCATAGGCCGGGTCCGAGTTCCTGGTCAGCGAGCCAACGCCGCTCGACACGTTGACGATGCGGGCCGCCGGCGCCTCGCGCAAAAGCGGCAGCATCGCCTGGGTAACGGCGAGGACGCCGAATACGTTGGTGTCCCAGATCGCATGCACTTCATCGAGAGACACGTTACTCGGGCGGGTCAACTTCGCATACTCCTGGACGGACATGTCCGGCTGTTTACTCGTATTCGAGATAGCCGCGTTGTTGACGAGCACGTCGAGGCGGCCAAACTCCTTGCGGATGCGCTGCGCCGCGGCGGCGATCGAAGCCTGATCTGTCACGTCTAGCTGCAGCGCGCGTGCGTCCGGCCCAACCTGCTTGGCTGCAGCCTCGCCGCGCTGGAGATTGCGTGACCCGAACAGCACAGTGAAGCCATGTGTCACGAGATCCTTTGCGATTTGAAGACCGATTCCTTGATTAGCCCCGGTGACCAGGGCGACACGCTTGTTCTGCATCGTAATCTCCTTATTCAATTGTTCCCTTCTTGTCAGTATCTAGGGACGGCATGATGCGAGTGCAAAATCCCGTTGCTCTCGTTACCAGCGCTCTCACCGTTCCTGCTTCCTATCGCGAAAAAGACTCCCCGACCATTTCTTCGCTTTTCTTCCACAGCGCTTCTGCGTTGTTTGAATCGAGTGCATAACCGCGCACGCCTTCGCTGACGCCGCTGATCGTCGCGGATTCCGCCACGACCTCGCCGACATGGCAGTTCTCGCAATATTTGCCGCCGATCTCTCCAGCCGGCGCAACAACACCCGCCCATACGGAAGTCGCCGCCCCCTGCGGCATCGTCTTCCACGCGAACGGCCCCTTTCCCTGCGCGGCGAGCTGATCATTCATCTGTTTGATCATGCCGTCGAGGCGGCTCGGGTCCATGTGCCGGCCCAGCTCGGTCTGGATGACTCCTGGATGCACGGCCGCGGCGCGCACCCCGCGTTCGCGGTGCCTTCGGTCAAACGCGACGGCGAACAGAATGTTCGCCGTTTTCGAACGGCCGTAGGCGGCGAATGGTTCGTACGGCGTTCGCTCAAAATTGGGATCGTCGAGGTCAACGTTGGAAAAACGGTGACCTGCGGAAGAGAGGTTGATCACTCTGCTGCCTTTGCGCAGGAGCGGCGCAATCCGGTTGATCAGGACAAAGTGGCCGAGGTGATTGGTGCCAAATTGTGTCTCAAAACCATCCGACGTGTGGCCAAAGGGAGTGGCCATCACGCCCGCGTTGGCGATAACGACGTCGAAGAACCACCCTTTCTCCAGCAGCTCATCCGCACATGCACGCACGCTCTTGAGGCTGGCGAGATCGAGCGCGACCAGATCGAAACTTCCGCCGGCAATCGCGGCATCTCTGCTGACCTGTGCGGTCGCCGCTTCGGCCTTTTTCAAATCGCGCGCGGCGCCAACCACGTGCCCGCCATGCGCTGCCAGCGACCGTGCCGTCTCAATGCCCAGCCCCGCCGAAACGCCGGTCACGAGGATTCGTTTGCCCTGCAGATTTATGCCGTATAGAACTTCGTCCGTTGTCGAGGTCGCTCCAAACACATCCACCGTATTCGTATTCATATTCTTTCTCCTTCGGGTGGCTCGCCCGGGTTGAGGTCCCAGATCGCTATTGACAAGCCGCCGCAGTTCGCATAAAACGGAGAGTGTCTCCGCAACCATGAGATTAGCGGAGACCGTCTCCGGTTGCAAGTATTTTTTTTTATCATGCCCAAAAAACATGCAAGACAGATGCAGCGTAAGCCCCGCGCCGACGCGCAGCGAAATCGCGAACGGATTCTCGAAGTGGCTAAGGAAGCATTTGCGCGGCACGGCGCAAACGCCAGTCTGGACGAGATCGCCAGGCAGGTGGGAGTTGGACCGGGAACCTTGTATCGCCACTTCCCCACGCGCGCGGAACTCCTACAGGCGGTTTATCGCGCCGAGCTCGAAAAGCTGGCCGCCGCTGGACAGAAGTTCTCGCAAACGATGGCGCCGACGGACGCACTGCGAGCTTGGCTGTTCTTGTTCGTTGATACCATCGCAGCGAAGCAGCTGATCGCGCCCGCGCTGAATACGCTGCTCGGTGATCCCAAGAAGGTGTTCGAAGCCTCTTACGCGAAGATGCATCAGGCGATTCGCGCGCTGGTGAAGCGTAGCGTTGAGAGCGGTGACATTCGCGGCGACCTCGACCCGATGGACTTACTGCGCGCTCTGATCGGCGTCTCCAATGTCGCCTCCGCGCCGGATTGGCAGGCGAGCGCCCGAAGATTGGTGGATATCCTGATCATCGGTTCCCGACCCGTCGGATAGCGGTGTGCCTCCTGCCACACCACCCAGACGAACGCAGTTGAATCTCGGGGTGCCCCCCTCTCGTTTTCGCGCCTCTTTCTCGTGCGAGGTGGGGGTTTAGAAGCGCCGCTACAGCCGCCCCATTGCATTGCTACTTCGGTTGGCGATTTACGCGGCCGTCCGAAGCGGGCGATTCGCGAACCACCCTTACTAAATAAGGAGCCTCGGCCGGCCGACTACGACTGCGCTAGGGCCTCGATGAACTTCTCGGGCTTGGCGTCGAACGTCGCTTTGTGCTGATCCATGCAGAAGTAGTAGGCCTGCCCTTTGTAAACCTCGGAAAGCGCGATCTTACGATCCACTTGCATCCAGCAGACCGCACAAATGTCGCCGGCCGGTTTCACTGCAAAAATGGAATTGGACTTCGCGTCCAACCAGCCCTGGCCTTGATATTCCAGCTGAAAGGCGGTGCGTTCGATGGCTTGGGCTCCGAAATATCGGCCGACGACGCGCAGTGCGAGATCCATGCCGGAGGTCAAGCCGCCGGCGGTGGCGAGATTGCCTTCCTCGACGAAGCGCGCGCCGCGCTTCACTTGAATGTCCGGATATTGCATTTCTAAATCGGCATAACCTGCGTGGTGCGTGGTGGCGGCTTTGCCATTCAGGAGTCCGGTGGCCGCCAGGACGAAGGCGCCCGTGCAAACCGACATGGTTATGTCCGTGTGCTGGGCTGCTTTGCGAATCCACTGCAGCATCGCATCGCTGGATCCGCCTTGCGCGGGAATCACGATGATCTTCGGCTGCGGGGCGTTCTGAAAAGTATAGTTGGGCACGATCTTCATGCCGCCGCTGACCGTGATCGGCTCGAGTGTTTCCGCAACGGTGTAAAGGTCGAACGCGCTGTCCATCATGTCGCGGCCGGGGATGCTCGCGCTTTGAAATACTTCCCACGGGCCGGCAAAATCGATGACCACCGCGCCTTTGGAGATTACAAATGCCACCGGTATCGCGCCGCTAGCTGGCGGCTTCAGCGGACTGAGCCCGACCGCTGACTCTGCGGACTTGCGTCCGCTTGAGGATTGATGTGCTTCAACGACTCGCGGCGCTGCGAGTGTCAGCGGAAGAGCCGCCGCCAAACCAAATGCGCTCGATGCCTGCAGCAATTCCCTGCGAGTAAGATTCGCTTTCTTCATGTGAGGCTCCCTCCCTTTGCTTGAGTTGCGGTAACGTACAAATCATTCGTTGCGCAGCGCGACGATGGGATCGATGGATGCGGCCCGGCGGGCCGGCAGAAAGCTGGCTAGCAGCGCGCACGCGATCAGCACCAGCGCGACTACGATAAACGTAATGGGATCGGTAGGTGCGACCTGGAACAGCAGCGACCTGAACAATCCAGTCAGCGCCAAAGCCCCGAGTGCTCCGATGGCCACACCTGCCGCCGCGAGCAGCAGGCTTTGGCTGAGGATCATGCGCAGGATCGCGGACGGCTGAGCGCCCAACGTCATGCGCACGCCGATTTCCTTGACGCGCTGGCTTACAGTAAGCGCCATGATTCCGCCGATGCCGGCGCCCGCAATCAGGAGCGCCAGCGCGCCAAAAATCGCAAGCAGGCTGGCGATTACGCGCGGCGCAGCGGTCGATTCCGAGCGTGCTTGTTCCAACGTCAGGACGTGCGTAACGGCGGCTTGGGAGTCAACTTCGTGAACTGCGCTCGCCACAGCGCTAGCTACGCTCGCCGGGTCCGCTGCGGTCCTTACCAACAACGTGTTGGGACTCGCTGCTTCGCCCTGCGGTACGTAGAATTCGGCAGTCGCGGGGTGCTCCAAGCCGAAGTCGCGGACATCTCCGACTACACCGACCACGGTCGTCCACTCTGTCGAGTTCTCGCCCTTGACGCGCTTGCCGATGGGATCTTCGTGCGGCCAGAACTGGCGCTGGGCCGCTTCATTGATCAGCGCCACGCTCAGGTGTTTGCCATCGTCGGCATCCGTGAGCAGGCGGCCTGCACGCAGAGGAATGCCGAGCGTCTGGAAATATTCTGGTGAGACCACCTTTTGACCCGTGACCGGGGGAGCTTCACCCGGATTGAGGTCGCGGCCCTCGATGCGGAACGGGCCGGAAAATGCGCTAGCTCCCGCGACGATCGCTTCGTGTTCCAGTGGATAGACGGAGGAGAGCGAAGCGGACAACACGCCGGGCACGGCTTGTACGTGGTCCAGAACTTTGTTGCCAACCACGGTCAGCTGATCGCGCGATGCGTATTTGCTGAAGCTGAATGTGGTGCGCATGGCCAGGACGCGTTGCGAGGAAAATCCCGCGTCAACCGTGAGAAGCTTCTGTAGACTCCGCAGCATGAGTCCCGCGCCGATCAGCAATACGAACGAAAACGCAATTTGCGAAATGATCAGCGCGCCGCGCACGCGATTCTTGCGCCGTCCGGTGCCGGCGCCGGAAGTTCCTTCTTTCAATCCCGAGGTCAAGTTCGCGCGGGAGACGAGCGCCGCCAGCGTGCCGAAAACCAGGCTGGTTCCCAGCGCCGCGGCCAGCGTGAAGAGCAGCGCGCCTGTATCCATGCGAATTTCGTGCGCTCGTGGCGTCAGGCGAGCGGCAAAATCGGCCAGCAATTGCAAACTGTTCGAGGCGAAGACAAGCGCCAGCAGGCCGCCCATTAACGCGAGGATCAAGCTTTCGGTGAGCAGTTGGCGCAACAAGCGGCCGCGGCCTGCGCCCAATGCCGTGCGCACGGCCAGTTCGCGTTCGCGGCGCGACGTTCGCGCGAGAGTCAAATTCGCGACGTTGGCGCAGGCGATCAGCAGGACAAACCCTGCCGCGGCCAGCAGGATCAGTAGAGTCGGGCGCGCGTCATGCGTCAGTTCTTCACGCAGCGGCGAGGTTACCGCAGCATAGCCCATTTGCTCCGGGTACGATTTCGGATATTCGGACTTCAGCCGATCGGAAATCGTCGCCAAATCCGCGCGCGCTTCGCCGATCGTCACTCCCGGCTTCACCCGGCCGAAAGCTTCCATCATTCGCAGATCACGATTTTCGATAAAAGTTTTCGAGGAGCGAAAGGGACATGCTGCGGTCGGCATGTACACGTCGCTTTCCACTGGATATTGCGGCACCGGCGGCAGCACGCCGACTACGGTGTGGACTTTGTCGTTCATCTCAAACGTCTTGCCGACGATGCCGGGATCGCTGCCGAAGTTGGTCTTCCAGTAGTCGTAGCTCAGGATGAGCACGGGAGGAGCGCCGAGCGTATCGTCATCCGGCAAGAACGTGCGGCCGAGCAATGGCTTAACGCCGAAAAGGTCAAAGTAGTTCGCCGAGACCACCGCCGCGCGAACGCGATCCGGATCGCCGTGGCCAAACAGAATGAATGACATGTTGTGATATTCAGCGACGCCAGACAGCGTGCGATTCTGTTCGCGATCGTCTTGAATTTCGTGCGCGGAGAACCCGATATCGTCGATGCCTTCCCGCTGGGCTTGCTGACGAATGAAAACCAGTTGCTGCCCCTGCGGATAGGGGAGCGGACGCAGCAGCACGGCGTGCACTACGCTGAATATCGCGGTGTTCGCGCCGATGCCGAGAGCCAGCGTCAGCACGGCGATCGTTGCGAAACCGGCATTTTTTCGCATCATGCGGCAGGCATAGCTGCAATCCTGCTTGAGGATGTCCCAATGCTCGCGCGGAGCTGTGTGGAATATTCCGCTGAGCGTCTCCCACCACAATCTTAGAAAATCCAGCGGCCCACCGCGCTCATCGACATCGCGTTTCTGTTCCGCAAAAACGCCTTCCATCTCATGGCCGAAGTTCGCGCGAAAATCGGCAGGCAACGCGCGCAGCAGGGCGCGAAATACTCTCTGCGAGAGCGAAATATTCGGTGCTGGCGTCGTAGGTGTCATGCCTTCTCCTGTTGCGCGTGTTTGTCCGTGTTCGCGCTGCGTCGTGATCCGCCGTGCTACGCCAATCTTGGCTTGCGAAACAGTTTCTTCGCGCGCGCTTGCGAAAGCGCCGCATCCATTCTTTCTGCTTCGGCAATCGCTACTTCCCTGCCGAACTCCGTCAGGCGGTAATAGCGGCGGCGCTCGTCATCGAGTCCGATCGCTGGCCGCGCGTCCGATTCCACAATCAGCCCGGTACTTTCCAGTCGCGCCAGGTTTCCGTACAAAGTCCCCGCGCTCAGCCTCACCTTGTCTTCCGTCCGGCGTGCCACTTCCTTCAAAATCGCGTAGCCGTGCTTCTCACCGTCCGCCAGCGCGATCAGCACGTGAAACATGGCCGGCGTCATTGGCAAAAACGACTCGACATTCTTGTTCCTGGTCATCAAAATCCCGCCTCCGTGCGGGTCGCACTACTCCGGCGCGCATTGCACTCTATCGCACTCAACAGGACTATACCGTCGCGCGGTATAGTGCGTGGCACGTTGGCAGCCATCGGCGGATTCGGTTAAGTGCTGGAAAATCAGTGGAATTGCGCGGCAGCTTTTGGGACGGCTTGGCGCCTGCTGTGCGCTCGTGGGACGAAGGGTTTCCGCCAGCGGACAGCGGCGCAGAGCTTGCTGGTTATGGCCCAGCTTTACTTCGCGGGCGGCAGTAGACCGAACGCCCGCGACTGAAATTCAAACGACGCTGGCAGGTGCTCGGCGAAATAATCCCAATCATGGCCGCCGGGGTAAAGGTGGAACTCGTGAGGAACGCCGCGTGCCGTCAGCAACTGGTGAAATTGTTCATTGCCCTTGTTGAAGCCAAACTCATCGTCGGTGCCGCAATCAAAATAAATTTGTAAGCCCGCGGGGCGTGGGCCGTCCTTCACAATGGTGAACGGACTCTCGCGCTGCCAGAAAACGGCATCGACCGGCGAACCGAACGCCTTGCCCAGCACCTCGGCCACGGCCGTGGCCTGATCGCGCGACACCTTGATGTTTGGCAGCGTTTCAATCAGCGCAGGACTGTGTGCGCTCACCGCCACGAACAAATTCGGATAGCGCAGCGCAAAGCGCAGCGCGCCATACCCACCCATCGAAACACCCGTGATACCGCGCGATTTTCTTTCCGCGCGCGCGCGGTAGTGGCTCTCAATGTACGGCAGAAATTCGCGGATGAAGAAATCCTCGTAGCGCACTTTGCCGTCGCGCGAATTGATGTAGAAGCTGCGGCCGGCGTCGGGCGCGACAATCAGAAATTCCCCGATCCGTTTCGAATCGCGCAAATCCTGAATCATGTTCAGCCCGCCGGAATTCAGCAGCAACTGCTCATTACCACCCAATCCGTGGAGAAAATAGAGCGCGGGATAATCGCTGGCCTTGTTGGAGTCATACTCGGAAGGAAGAATCACGCAATACGGAACGGGATGCCCCAGAATCTGGCTCGGCGCCGAGCGGCACTCGGCGCGCCCCGGCGCGGCGGACGCTGACGAAGCGCTAAGCGCGGCACAGGCGATCAGCACAGCGACCAATCCGAGCGCCCGCCGACGGGCCCTATTCATACCGCAGTGCCTCGACGGGGTTCAGCCGCGCGGCCCGCGACGCCGGATACATTCCCGCCGCGAGGCTCACGAAAAATGAAACTCCAACGGCCAGCGCCACCATCCACCAGTGGATCGATGATATGTCGATGGCCGGCAGCTCCTGTCGTTTCAGGTACGCATTGGTCCCGATCGTGAGCGCGCGGCCAATCAACCATCCCAGCGCCACGCCCAGCACGCCGCCCAGCAATCCCATGGCGCCCGCTTCGACGAAAAACAAGCGGCGCACATCGCGATCCGCCGCTCCGAGCGCCTTCAAAATTCCAATTTCGCGCCGCCGCTCTAGAATCGCCATTACCAGCGTATTCACGATTCCTAGCGACGCCACCGTGAGCGCCAAGCTTCCGAAAATCAGCAACAACGAATCGAATACAGTGAAGAACAACATCATGTTCTTTGTCGCGTCCAGAATCGAAAATGTGCCGAAGCCCATTCCCTTGATCGTATCCTCTACGGACTGTACGACTTTGGGCGAGCTGACGCGGACCGTCAAAGTCTCATAACTTGGCTTTCCCGTGTCGCCGCGGAGCATTTCGCGCATGTCCGTGGGCTGCGCGATACGCAAATTCTGCGCGATCTGCAACGGGATCAGCAAGCGGCCACGACCGAAGCCGCCGAAGCCTGTGGCCGGCTCGGTTTCCACGACGCCGATGATGCGCAGCTTCAATTCCCGCGGAACGAGTGAGAATCCACCGGATGCTGGGGCGTCGTCCGCATCGGAACGATTCGCTGCGGACTTGTGCGCTGCGTTTTCCGGCGGAGCATCCGCTGGCAACGGTTCCTTCTCTGCGTAACGCAGCACCAGATCCTTGCCGAGCAACGAGTCCGTTTGCTTAGCTAAGTCCCGCGCGAATTCGATTTGCAGGATCGCTTCATTCGCCTCAGGCCCGGAGAAAAAATTTCCTTTCATCTCGTCGAACGCGCCATCGCGGCGCGCCGACGCCGGGATCCCCGCCACGGTCGTCATAAGAGGCTTGCCCTCGAACTGTACTTCCGTCGGGAAGCGCACCTCGGGGTACACTTCCACCACGTTTTTGATCTGCGCGAGCTGTTGCCGCGCATCGTCGTCCAGCTTTCGCGCCGGCTTCGTCGAAGTCCTTTCGGCCATCGGACGCGGAGGGCCGCCAAAGGCGCGCATATTCGCCTGCGTGGTCACAAACACGGCATCGAACAACCCCGACCGCGACAGCCGCGTGCTCGCAAGTTCCTGTAAGCCTACTCCCAGCGAGAGCATTGCGACGAGCGAGGCCACGCCCACCGCGATTCCCAGCGTGGTGAGCGAATTGCGCAGCACCGCTTCGCGCAGATTGCGTGCCGCGAGTTCTGTGAGGTCACGCAATTTCATCGCTGGCTCCCTCGGTGACTAGTTTCCCGTCGCGCATCGTGATGATGCGATGCGCATAGCGCGCGGCGCGCACTTTGTCGTGCGTCACCATGACGATGGTCATTTGCAGCGTGCGATTTATTTCTTGTAGCAGATGCATGATCGCGTCGCCCGTCAGGCTATCGAGGTTTCCCGTCGGCTCGTCGGCCAGCAGAATCGTGGGCCGATTGACGAGCGCGCGCGCCAACGCGGCCCGCTGTTGTTCTCCGCCCGATAGTTCGCTGGGGCGATGCGTTAAGCGCGCCGCCAAGCTCACGCGTTCCACCGCCTCACGCACGCGCGCCGGCCGCTCGGCGCGATCCACTTCGGCCAAACGCAAAGGCAGCTCGACGTTTTCTTCGAGCGTCATGCGCGGGAGCAGATTGAATGCTTGAAAGACCATGCCTACGGTGTGGCTGCGATGATGCGCCAGCTGCTGCGAACTCATTTCGGCTAGATTGTGCTCGTGCGCGTAGATTGCGCCGGAGGTGGGGCGGTCGAGGCCAGCTAGCAGATTCAGGAGCGTGGACTTGCCCGAGCCCGAACTGCCGAGCAGCGCCACAAACTCGCCCGGCTTCACCGCGATCGAAACGTCGTCCACTGCGTGCACCAGCGCCTCGCCCATCGCATACTGCCGCGACACGCCTTCCGTGCGCACGGCAAATCCGTTAGAAGTCCCAGTCATTTCACCCATACCATTATTACGCACACTTCCTGCCATTCGTTACGCACAAAGAGGAGCAGCCGGCCAGCCTGAAGACCATTGGATGCACGGGATTACAGGTTTAGATGCGAATACTTGGATCGAGCTGTAGCCTGCGCGTGTTGGTAAAGTTTCTGCGGAGTCTTGCCGTGAGGATTGGCCCAACGTCCCGGAATTCGGGCGCCGCATTTCGGGCAATGCCCGTCTTGGAGCCGATTCAGTTGCACATCGTGCCAGGAACGTTTCACCAGCAGTGTGTTGCAGTGCGGGCAAGACGTATGCGCCCCGTCGCTATAAATATTACCTTCGTAGACGTAGCGCAGCCCCGCTTGCAGTGCGATGCGCCGCGCCGCGTGCAGAGTTTCAGGCGGGGTGCGCGGCTTATCCTGTAATTTGAAGTCGGGATGGAACGCTGTGAAGTGGAGCGGCACGGCCGGGCCCAAATTTTGCAAAATCCAGTCGCACAGCTCGCGGGTTTCTTCGGCGGCGTCGTTCAATGTGGGAATCATCAGGTTGGTGATCTCAAACCACACGTTCGTTTCGTTCTTCAGCCACAGCAGTGCATCGAGCACTGGTTGCAGATGCGTGAGCGTAATCTTTCCGTAGAATTTCTCGGTGAAGGCCTTCAGGTCAATGTTGGCCGCGTCAATGTGATCGTAAATATCGTGGAACGCGTCGTAGGTGATGTATCCGTTCGAGACCATCACCGTGTTCAAGCCCGCCTCTTTCGCCGCGTGGCAGATATCAATCACGTACTCGCCCCAAATCGTCGGCTCGTTGTAGGTGAAGGCAATCGAATCGCAGTGATTGCGAATCGCGAGCAGCACGACGTCTTCGGGCGGCACGTAGGACGAGCCGACCTGGTCGGCGCGCGATTTCGAAATGTCCCAGTTCTGGCAGAAGAAGCAGCCCATGTTGCAGCCGGCCGTGCCCATGGAAAATACGCGCGTGCCGGGGAGGAAATGGTTCAGCGGTTTTTTCTCGATGGGATCAATCTGCATTGCCGCGGGGTGCGCGTAGCCCAGGCTGTAAAGTTTTCCGCCTTCGTTAGCGCGTATATAGCAGAAGCCTGCTTGCCCTTCGCCAATATGGCAGTGCCGCGGACACAAATAGCAATGCACTTTGTTGCCTGGCTCCGCTTCCCACCAGCGGGCTTCGTGCAATTCCGCCGTTTTTTGCAATATTTTCAAGCCCTGCATCGCATTCACCAGTTGCCGCGATTATACGCCTTAATTATGCGGTGGGTTCTTGCCTTGCGCACCACGGTGCACCGTGTTGGCGACGAGGGTAGGGGCGGGTCTGAGACCAGCCCCTACCGGTCGTGAACATTGCTTCGGAAATTGGACTTCCAACCATAGTTGCCAGTCCTCGACGCCGCGTTATATCGTGGCAGCATGGAATTTCGTGCAGTCCTGCACCCGTTGCGAGTCACTCGCTGCGGATGAAACTGATTCGCCCAGTCGCGTGTTGTTTCGCGGCAGCTTGTCTGCTGCTCGCGCCCATCACGCGCGCGCAATCGGAAGGCAATGCCGGACGAATGCACGAATATAGGGACGACGTCGCGCTCTCTACCGGACAGATACGGGCGGGCGACGTTTGCGTGAATTTCATTCCTGTGCTGCAGTCGCTGGGCTTCTTCAATGGCCTCGAGAGAATTGACACGGCACAAGGGTCCGAGTTCCGCAGAAATTCGCAGACTGTGGACTTCTTCCCTGATTACCTAACCCTCGAAATCAATATCCGGATCGAGGTATGCGACGCCAACATCTATACCCCGGCCAAAACTCCGGACATCATCCGAGGAATGCAATTTCGCGTGGAGTGGAAACGCGGGCTATACCTGCGGCCCGCCGCGAATGTGACCATCGAGCGCAAGACTCTGCAGATGGAAGAGGGCGACAATCGCATGTTGTATGTGATCAAGCTTCGCGACCATCGCGTCCCGCTGAGCGACCACCTGATTCTTTCGGTCATCTCCGCGAGCGGAAAGATCATGTCGCGCATGTCCGCGCGGCTCTAGAGTCCGTATGAGAACCGGAAACTCATGCCCTCAGCGGCTGAAGCCGCTGAGGTCTCACGCAGCTTACGGCACGGCTGAAGCCGTGCCCAGACGAAAAGCAGTTCCCTCACTTGCTGGCGCGGGTTCGGGATGACACCCGGCGCTTTTCAAAACGGCTACGATCTCTGCTCGCGCCGCCGGTCGGCCACCCATTCCAAAAACCGCTCCATGCGCGCGCGTTCGCGCCACATCAGGCTGAAGAATTTGGCCGCGTCTAGGCCGGCTGCGTCCTTGCCGCAGAAAGTTTCCAGCCTCCATTGCAAATAGGGCGACGCCCACGGGCGGAGGCGGTAGCCGCGCGCGATGATCCAGTAATAGCGAAGAGCGTTCAACATGGCGAGACGGGTGTTAGAATCGCTGCGTGAATAGTCAGGCTCCTCAAAACGCGGAAGACCATTACTACGCGGGCATTGATTTTTTCGGTGACGGAAAATTGCCGGAAGCAATCGCGGAGTACACGCGCGCGCTGGAACTGGATCCTAAATTTAGCGACGCGCTGCATGGCCTGGCGCAAGCCTATCACGCCCAGCAGGATTTTGACCGCACCATTGAAACCGCGCGGCGCATTTTGGCGCTGGACCCCGATGATATTCTCGCCTGGACAACCATCTCACGCGCTTATCAGCGCAAAGGCATGGTGCCGGAAGCCGAAGAAGCCGGCAACAAAGCGCGCATCCTCGGCTGGAAGCAGCAGTTGAAGGAACAAAAGGCGAGCGGCGGAAAAGGCTAGGCTAGGTACGCGCGATCAGAAAATCACTTTGACGCTCCGCGGTTCGCGGCAGCGGCCCGGCCAGCGCATTTCACCGCTTCGGCGACCAGCTCTCCGTTGCCCTTGGCCTGGCTGCCATCCGGCAAACTAAGCACATCCTCGAACCCGATGCGCGTGCCGTAGCCGCGCTTCGCCGCTACCTCGATAAAGTCCCACGCTGTGCGATTCAATCCGTGCAAAATGATCGGCAGAGCAATCCCAGCGCGGCGCAACAATGCTTCCACCTTTCCGACAACCTCGAGCGCCTCATCCATTTCCTGTTGCTCTGGCTCCAGCAACACCCACCGGCAGCGCGCCGCAAGATTGCTCTCCAGAAATTTCTCGGTCGCGAGCACGCTGCCCATTCCTGCCTCTACGCCCATGCCTTTCGATAGCAGCAACCCGGCTATCGCGATTCCGCCTTCTTCGTTGAAGTTCACCGAAGCAAAGTCCGGGAAGGTTTTCCATGCCGCCACTTTTTCATGCCGCTCTTGCGCATCCCGCACCATCCACAAACCCGTGCTTACGCCAAAGGGAATCCCCGGAATTGCCGCGCGCACCGCGGAGACCGCGCGCGCTACGTCGTCCGCGTCTATACTTTCGCGGCCATCGGCGGCGCGCACGTGAAAATGCGCTGCGCCGGCTCCTGCGGCTACAGATTCTTTCGCCGCGGCAGCCATTTCTTCTGGCGAACGAGGCAGGTTAGGATGCTCGGCGCGCGTTCTGCCGCCGTTCAGCGAAACTTCGATCAGCATAAAGAATCCCTCTGGGAGTGCGGCGGCCTGGCGCAGCCTTCGCTCGCGCGAGGCTTGCCTCGCGCTGATAGCCAGGCAATACAGAAAGAAAAACGGCCGAGCAACATGCACTCGGCCATGACAGAAGTTCCCCCAACGAAACGCTCAGCTTGCCCACAGCTACAGTTGTAGGGGAGGGTCTCAGACCCGCCCCTACAACCACAGATCCATCACACTACCTCGACAGCCGCAATGCGCGCAGTTCAGCTAATCAGCCACGATGCCCGCTGCGCATTACAGAGCCGCGCAGACCGATTTGACTTCGGTGTAATGCTCGAGCACCTCGTGCCCCATCTCGCGGCCCCAGCCTGATTGCTTGTAGCCGCCGAACGGAAGCGAGGCATCGAATATGTTGTAGCAATTGATCCAGACCGTGCCTGCTTTGATTTTGGACGCGAGGCTATGGGCTTTCTTGATATCGCGCGTCCAAATGCCGGCGGCCAGGCCGTAGATCGTGTCGTTCGCAGTGGCGGCGATTTCGCTTGGGTCGCTGAACGGAATCGCGGTGACGACCGGTCCGAAAATCTCTTCCTGCACCACTTTCATTTTCGGGTTGGTGTTGATCAGGACGGTGGGCTTCACGAAGTAACCAGTGGTACCTTCGCGCGAGCCGCCGGTCACTGCCTTCGCGCCTTCCTTCGCGCCGCTCTCCAGGAAGCCACACACGCGATTAAGCTGCTCTTCGGAAACGAGCGGGCCCAGATCGCTGTCCGGATCGAATCCCGGACGAACGCGGATTTTCGATGCGTTGTCGGCGACGCCTTCCACGACCTTGTCGAAAGCCTTCTTCTCGATGTACAGGCGCGAACCGGCGCAGCAGCACTGGCCCTGATTGAAGAAAATCGCGCTGGCCGCTCCGGGAATGGCGGAGTCCAAGTCGGCGTCGTCAAAAATAATGTTCGGCGACTTGCCGCCCAGCTCGAGCGATACCTTCTTCAGATTCCCCGCAGCGGCTTTCAGGATCAGCTTGCCGACTTCGGTGGAACCGGTGAAGGCGACCTTGTCAACATCCGGATGCGCGGCGAGTGCGGCGCCGGCGGTTTCGCCGTAGCCCGGAACGATGTTCACCACGCCGTCCGGAATGCCCGCTTCCTGAATCAATTCGCCCAGGCGCAGTGCCGTCAGCGGCGTCTGTTCGGCAGGCTTCAATACGATCGTGCAGCCTGACGCCAAAGCCGGACCGAGTTTCCACGCCGCCATCAACAGCGGGAAATTCCACGGAATGATTTGCCCCACCACGCCTACCGGCTCACGCACCGTGTAGGCGTGGAACATGCCCTGCTTCCAGCCGGACATCGGAACGGTGTTGCCTTCGATCTTCGTGGCCCAGCCGGCGTAGTAACGGAAATGATCAATCGAAAGCGGGAGATCGGCCACGCGCGCAATCTTCAGCGGCTTGCCATTATCGAGCGACTCCAGCTGTGCAAATTCTTCCAGGTGCTTTTCGAGCAGGTCGCCGAGCCGCCAGATCATGCGGCCGCGTTCGGAAGGCGAGATCTTTGACCACGGACCGGTCTCAAACGCCGCGCGCGCTGCTTTTACGGCGCGGTCGATGTCTTCCTTATCACCTTCGGCGACGTGCGAGAGCACTTCTCCTGTGGCAGGGTTGTACGTTTCGAATGTCTTGCCGGATGCGGAGTCAACCCACTTGCCGTTGATCAGCATCTTGCGAGTTTTGGTCACGTACCCGGTTACATTTTCATGCGGTCTTACAGCTACGGATGCAGTTGCCATTTCGTGTTCCTCCTTCGGTTTGCAGTGATTTTCTGGGAAGCCAAAATCTCGTTCGCGAATCGGTTGACGTGCGTTGTTTCTCGAGTCCGCTTATTGCGAAAAGCCGAGGTAGAAACGTCCGTCCTCATCACACCTGGCTGGAAGCTGCGCGAAGAAATCAAGGATTTCTGGACCATTCCAGTCACCCTGCGGGGGGCCAGCACCGTGTATCATAGTCGCCCAGCCCGCCTCGTTGCAATAGGCCACGCAAATGGTCCGCATCATTATTTTCGATTTTCGGGCAGCGGCCTGATGTCGGATTGGTGGATCGGCGGGCTGCTCGGAGCTTGCTGCTTCGTGCTTTCTGCGAGCACCTGGCGGAAGCTACAAACTAGGCGGTGTTGCGAACCCAAACCCTTTGCGTCGCGGGTTTCCCTAAATGAATGCGGGCGGCGTGGCCCGCAACGGACAAGACCATCGTCTCGTCGTATTCGCGCTGGTGGACGCGCACTTTCGTCCCGGGATGCAAGCCGAGGCCGGTTAGAAACTCAAGGAACTTGGGATCCTTCTCATAGACGCGCAGAACTTCGTACGTCTTGCCGACCGAGACATCCGATAAGCGCACCGCGCCAAATTTCCTGCGCAGCTTGGCCATTCCGCCGAGCAGGGGCACGCCGTGCGGGCAACGGCTGTCGCGTCCGAATCGCTTCAGCAGCAGTTCGGCCACTTCCGGAGAGATGCCGTGCTCCAGGCGCTCTGCTTCTTCATGCGCGCGCGCCCACTCGAGACCGATCACATCGGTGAGCAGCTTTTCCGCCAGCCGGTGACGCAGCACCAGATGTCCTGCAATTTCCTGCCCCTTCGCCGACAGTTCGATGTGCCCGTCACGGCGCACGCGCAAATATCCGCCGCGCGTCATGCGTTTCAGAGCGGCCGTCACCGCCGGAGGAGTGACGCCCAAATCTTCAGCAAGCCGCGCGCTGATCGGCGCCTGCTCCTCCTGCACCAGTTCCCAGATCGCCTTCAGATAATCTTCCTGCGAGACGCTAGTAGTTTCGCGGCGCATTGTTCTTTGCCAAGTGTCGGGTTCGTTTCCCGTTACCAAGTTAATCAGAAGTTGACTGTCTTAGCTCGTATGTCTGAAACAAAATCAAGCCTTGCGCGCCGTAGGACGCACTTAGTTCCAAAAGCTGAAATCCTTGTTCGCGCTTCGCCCTCAATAAATCTGTGGCCTGCGGAGCATCGGCATCCACGCTGTACAATTCCGCTATGTCTGCGCGGGTTAATTCACCGGCGCTGCGGAAAACCAAGTCGAGTATCATGTTGCCCTGTTTAATTTCCGAGAGTGTCAGACGATCCACTTCTTCCAGAATCACGACGAACGATTTGCCGTCTTGTGTTCTAAGGAAAAGATTCACCATGTTGTTTGGGCCTATACGCAGACCGTCGAAATGGCCATCGTGGAAACTCGGCAGATTCATCGAAGCAGTTCCTAGTCGGCGCTTGTCGCTCTGGTCCGCAAACGCGCCGCCAGCAACGTCACGCGCGCCTCGATGTCATCGAAAGTCTTGCGATGCCGATCGATATCTTCGCCGAACGGATCCTTCACCGGCCATTCCTCTACGTCGCACGCCGGAAACAGCGCCTTGCTGTGAATCCCGGACATGTTTATCACCACGTCCGGTTTGCGCAGCTTTTGGCTGTGCAGGCCCTTCGAGAATTGGCCGTCGAACGGAATGCCGTGCTCGCGCAACACCGCCTGCGTGGTGGTGTCAATGAAACCGAGCGGCGAAACTCCCGCGCTTTCCGGCGAAATGATATCCGGCCAGCAATGGCGCGCGATCGCCTCCGCCATTTGGCTGCGCACGCAATTCCCCACGCAGACGAACAGCACTTTCACCGGGGGTTTCATTAGGGCGACAGAATCTCACAAATTGGGGAGAGATTGAACCGTCAAACCGCGCGGTTGAATTTGTGAATCGCTCTGCATCATGGTCAGCGCGCGACGGCCGAGCCATTCCGCGCCATGCGCACGAAATAGTCATGCACCGCCGTGTCGTCGCTCAACTCTGGATGAAACGTTGCCGCCAGAATTTTCCCCTCGCGCACGAGGACTGGATGCCCTGCATCGTCTGCCAAGATTTCCACGTTCGCGCCGACCGATTCGATGATGGGCGCACGAATGAAAACCATTTCGAGCGGCTGGGCGCGCAATTTGGTCTGGCCCATGTGCACGTCGCTTGCGAGCTGCCGTCCGTAACCATTCCGCAAGACCGAAGCATTCAGCAAGCCGAGCGATGCCTGCGCCGGCCCGTGCACTTCCTTCGCCAGTAGAATCGCGCCAGCGCAGGTGCCAAAAAACGCGCCATCCGCTGCGGCGAATTTCTTTAGCGCGTCGAACAGGCCCTCTTCGGTCATTACCTTCAAATGAGTAGTGCTCTCGCCGCCTGGGAGAATCACGCCAGCCAGGCCTGCCAGATCCGCCGGAATGCGCACGAACGTATAGGAAACGCCCAAGCGCTCCAGTACCTTGGCATGGGCCTGGTAATCACCCTGTATCGCAACAATCCCGATTTTCACTGGTTTCCTGAGATTCCGGAAAGCTAAAGTAGAATCGTTTTTCTTCCGTGCTCGTGGACCGCGCGAAAAATCGACCGATTCTCCTCGCCGCAGAATCCAAATCGAACACAGATCTCTTCGGAGAGCGACGCTTCTGGCACCCGACTCCGTTCCAGCCGCGAATTAAGGAAAAGATCGAATGTGCCGTCGTCCATTCTCACGAGTTCAAGAACCGTCGCGGCATTTTCACTTGAATCTCTACGAGTCCGACTCATTCGCGCTAACCTGCTTATCGAATTACCATCCCCGCGTCTGCAACAAATCCTTCTCGTCCATCTGGCGAATGTCGAGTCCCTTCATCGCGTCGCCCAACTCTTCGGACGCTTCCAGCACTACCTTCGGATCTTTGTAATGCGTCGTGGCCTTCACGATTGCGCGCGCGCGCACGGCCGGATCGCTGGACTTGAAAATCCCCGACCCCACAAACACCGCTTCGGCGCCCAGCTGCATCACCAGCGCCGCGTCGGCAGGAGTAGCAATCCCACCAGCCGAAAAATTCGGCACCGGCAATTTGCCGTGCTGCGCCACCCAAGCCACCAGCTCAAAAGGCGATCCAAGCTCCTTCGATTCGTGCACCAATTCTTCCTCGCCGAGTAGCGTGAGGCGCTTGATTTGGCTCACGATGGTGCGCATGTGTCGCACCGCTTCCACAATATTTCCCGAGCCTGCTTCGCCCTTGGTGCGCACCATCGCCGCGCCCTCCGCGATCCGGCGCAGAGCTTCGCCCAGATTGCGCGCGCCGCAAACGAACGGCACTTTGTAGCCGTGCTTCCAGACGTGATGCTCTTCATCCGCGGGCGTGAGCACTTCGCTCTCGTCGATGTAATCCACTTCCAACGCTTCGAGCACCTGCGCTTCCGCGAAGTGGCCGATGCGCACTTTGGCCATCACCGGAATCGAAACCGTGTCCATAATTTCGCGAATGATACGCGGCGCCGCCATGCGCGCCACTCCGCCTTCCTTGCGGATGTCCGAAGGGACGCGCTCCAGCGCCATCACGGCGCACGCGCCCGCGTCCTCGGCGATCTTGGCCTGCTCGGCGTTGGTCACGTCCATAATCACGCCACCCTTCAACATCTCCGCCAGCCCCACTTTTACACGCCACAAATTATTGTTCATCAGTTCCATCGAGTTTCTCCCTCGGTTTTGCTTGCGAATTTCACTTTTCGAGCGGCTTCCCTGCGAATTCTTTGGGCGCGTCGTTTGTAGCGGCTTGCTGGGTGTGGCGTTTCGGATCAACGATCACGAACCGCCCCTTGCCGCGCGCTAGAACCTGCCCCGAAACATTTCGTATCTCGCCAACCATAAGTAAATTTCGGCCTGTCATTTCCGTTTCGTGCCCTTCCACCACCAAGTCCGCGTCCACGGGCACCGGCTTCAGATATTCGATGCTCAGTTCGGCTGTTACGGCGTGCACTCCGCGGAACCGGCAGACCTTGCCCATCACTTCATCCAACACGGTAGCTATGATACCGCCATGAATGAATCCCGCCCCACCCTGATATTCCGCGCCCAGGCGAAAATTCCCGCGAATTCGATGCGCCGCGTCGTCCTGTTCAAACGTCAGCAGCATTCCGCGCTCGTTCGCGCCGCCGCAGCCGAAACAAAGATTCGCCGGATTCGGTTTCAGTAGCACGATTTCCCTAGACCAAGGCCACCCGCGAATGCAATTCACTGCGCGCCCCGCGCTGCCTTTTGCGAAATTCCGTTTTCACTACCTCGCCCAAAATCTCGATTCCCCGCGTAATCCGCTTTTCGTCCAAGCTCGCAAACCCTAAGCGCAAGGTATTCGGTTGCGGATTCTGATGATAAAAATACCGCCCCGGCACGTACATCACGCCGCGTTCCCGGGCGTGAATGAGCAGTTCGCCTGCGTCAAATCCCGCTGGCAGACTGAGCCACACGGACATCCCACCTTCCGGCCGCGTCCAGCTGCTTTCCTCGGGCATGAATTTCCCGAGTGCCGATTCCATTGCGTCCAACCGGCTGCGATACACTTTCTTCATCTTCACCAAATGCCGCGCCAAATGCCCGCGCCGGATAAATTCCGCCAAGGTCGCCTGCGCCAACTGGTCCGTATGCAGGTCAGTGGCCTGCTTCACCAGCCGCAAGCGCTCGATCACGCTTTCTGGTCCGATGCACCAACCCACGCGCAGACCCGGAAACGCAATCTTCGAAACGCTATCAATCTGAATCACGCTGCCCGTGCGATCGAGCGAACGCAGCGAAGGCGTCGCGGCCGCGCGCAAGCGCAGCCGTCCATAGATGTAGTCTTCAATCACTGGCACCTGATAACGCGCGGCCATGTCCAGCAAGCGCCGCCGCTCGCTCAGCGGCAACGCGGTCCCGGTAGGATTGTGAAAATCGGGCGTCGCGAATATAAATTTCACGCGGTTCTGCATCAGGACGGATTCCAGCGCGTCAATATTCAACCCGAGGCGCCCACCTGGGGCGTCATCCGTATCCACCGCGACCGCGAGCGTGCGAATCCGTGCTGCGCCAAAAGTTGCGAGCGCTCCCGGATACGCTGGATTCTCCAGCGCGACTGCGTCCCCAGGACGCAAGAACGCCTTGCACAACAGATCGATCGCCTGCTGGCATCCGCCTGTTATCAATAATTGCTCGCTGCGAACGCTCAGGCCTTCGTCGCGAAAGAAATCAATCAACGCGCTCTTCAGCGGCTCGTATCCATCCGACGAACCGATCTGCAGCACCTTTCGCCCATCGCTGCGCAAGACCGCGTTGCAACAAGTGCGAAATTCTTCGAGCGGAAAATATTCTTCCGGCGGACGCGCGGCTACAAACCCGATTGCATCCCTCGGCACTTCCGGAGTTAGGCGGCTCAGACCATCCTCGCCGCGCTCGTCGGCGAAGAGCGTCTCCCAGCGCACCGAGCCGCCATTTCCATTCGAGCGCGGCGGCGGCGTGAACTGCCGGGCTGGCGCGCCGCAAATATAAGTCCCCCGCCCCACGTGGCCCTGGATCAAGCCCTCGGATTCGAGTTCCGCGTACGCGTTCGCCACCGTAGTGCGATGCACGCCGAGCTGCATAGCCAACTCGCGGCTGGCAGGAATGCGGTCGCCCGTGCGTAGTTCGCCCGAATGCACCAGGGCGCGCAACTGATCGCGCAATTGCACGTACAGGGGAATGTGGCTTTCCGATTGGAGATGCAGCGGCAGCATTGGCTCACTCCTGCAGGCCAATATACAGGGACAATTATAGACGTAAAGAGCCAATATGTCTCTGGACTGGAATCTCCGGCGGTGCTGGGTGTTTGCGGAAGGGATCGCATCGTGCTCCAGAAGTCGAGAATCTTGGTAAGCAAAGGGAGAGCGGGCGTTATCCCGAACTCGCAGCAGAAGCGACAACAACGGCTGCCCGGTCCCGCAAGACGGGACCGGCCGCTACAAGTTCAACGTCATCGACGCCCGCCTCAAACGCAGGCGGCCGCTACAAAATCAGAAGCAACGGCGAAGTCCCTCCGCCGACATCGTCGACACGGCGGGCAGCGGGTGCGGGATCTGCTATTCGGTTCGCGGTCCCTGCTGGGGCTCTTGCCCCCTGACTTTCGAGTGTCAACCCTGTCCCATCAGGTCGGAATGCCCCCGCAACAGATACCTCTGTACTTTCCCGGTCGCGGTCCGCGGCAACTCCTTCACGAACCGATATTCCTGCGGACACTTAAAACTTGGCAAGCGCGTGCGCAGCCAGCCATAAATCTCGCTGTCGAGTCCCCCTGCGGTATTCGTCACGCTTTGCCGCAAAACGATATACGCGACCGGCCGCACCAAGCCCACCGTGTCTGCCTTCCCCACGACCGCGCATTCCGCGATCGCCGCGTGGCCGAGCAATGCATTCTCCACTTCTCCGGGCGACACCCACATCCCCGAAACCTTCATCATGTCGTCCGCGCGGCCGCGATAATAGAAATATCCATCCGCGTCGCGCGAAAATTTGTCGCCCGTGTTCACCCAGCCGTCGCGCTTGGTCCGTGCGGTCAATTCCGGAATCCGCCAGTACTCCGCGAACGCGCTCTCGCCCTTCACCCAGAGGTTCCCGGCTTCGTCGGTCCCGGCGGGCTCGCCAGCGTCGTCCAAAATGCGCGCTTCGAATCCGGGGACTTCGCGGCCGCAGCTGCCCGCGCGCGCTTCGCCCGGCGGCGAGGACAAAAATATGTGCAGCATCTCGCTCGAGCCGATGCCATCCAGAATTTCGATGCCAAAACGCTTGCGAAACTGGTCGAAGATTTCCCCCGGCAAGGATTCGCCCGCGGAAACCGCCAGCCGCAGGGAAGAAAAATCCAGCGCCAAGCCTTTTTCAGACTCGCGCAGCAACGACACATAAAAAGTGGGCACCGAAAAAAACACAGTTGGCCGGTACTGCGCAATCACCGCCGCAATTTCATCCGCGCGAGGCCGCTCGGGATACAAAATCGTGGAAGCCCCAGAATGCAGCGGAAAGTACATCCCATTGCCCAGGCCGTAAGCGAAAAACAATTTCGAAACCGAGAACAGCCGGTCGTCCGCGCGCAAACCCAGCACTCCCTGCGCATAATTCCGCGCGGCAACAGCCATATCCTGATGCCGATGCACGACTGCTTTCGGCGTGCCGCCGCCGCCTGATGTAAACAAGAAGAATGCCGGGTCTGTCGCAACCGTCGGATGCGTCGCGACCATGCCAACATGCGAGGGCAGCCAGTCGTCCCACGCAAGAATCCGCCGCGCCGCTGGCTCCGGCTTCTCAGTTCCCGGCGTGCCTTCGTAAACCACAAGAAGGTCGAGCGCCGCATCACCCGCGATGCCAGCGCAGAACTCGCCCAAAATCGGCGCATGCACGATCGCAATGCGCGCGCCGCAATTTTCCAGCCAATGCTGGTAATCCGCAGCGCGCGCCATCGGATTCACCGGCACGGCAATCGCACCAATTTTCGCCGCGCCAAAAAACGCGCCAACCAGCTCCGCCGAATCCGGCAAGGCAAGCAGCACCCGTTCGCCTGGCTGGCAATTCGCATCGCGCAAGGCCTGCGCCACGCGATGTACCAGGGACTGCAAATCTGCATACGTGCGCGCGCGTCCCGTTCCCAGAATTGCCAGTTTTTCCGGCTGCTCGCGGGCCGGCCGCGAGACAAATTCATCCGCGATGTTGTAAATGGGTCCGTGCGCGGTGGACGATGCAAAAGCAGGCAAGGAAGACGGTTCCGGCATGGCAGGATTCTACCCTAGAACAAAACTTGCGCAGCAACGCGTTACGCTTTCACGCGTCGCCAGCGCACAGAACTCCCTCCAAAATAAAAAGGGGCGCCAAAACAGCGTCCCGAAGCAAGGCGATCCATCCGCTGGGGAAAAAGGCAGTGGCCCGTGACAAGTGGTTAGGGGCTAGAAACGGCTATAAACATTTTCGGGTTCACTAGCAGGATCTGAAAGCGCGAGCCACTTGCTCGGTAATTCACGAAATGGCATTGAACCACTTGTCGCTGGGCGATCGTTATCGCTCTACTGGGTCGCGGACTTCTCGCCCAGCCTGCGCATGCGTTCCTGCAATTTCTTGCGCAGAGTCATCGGCGCGTTCGGATTGAACGCCACCAAATACCACAGCGGCTGCGTGCGGTCCTTGCTCAAGCGCGACAAGGTCGCCGCGTCGCTGTTGGGATGGCGCGCGATATTCTCGCGAATCGCAGAATACGGATGATGCGACAGGCGCCCCAGCGTCTTCGCCGAAACTTTCGGATGCTCGCTGATTAACCGCAACAAATAAAAATCTTCCTTGGGAGCCTGCCGCGAAAGCCCGTCCAGAGTTTCCGGCTTCACTTCCGCGCTCAACACGACTCCGACTTTCTCATCCCAACCCGGGTTAATCCGGTTCAGTTCCTGCGTGCGCGAGTGGATCAGTTGTTCGATCACGCGGCGCTCCTGCTCCAAACGCGCCGCCGGCAAAGCGCTGCGCTCCACCGAATCCAGCACGCGCAGCAAGTGCTGGCGTTCGCCGAAAACGATCTGCGAAGTTCGCACCGCCTTGCTCTTGCCGGGATTGCGTACCAAGTCTGAACGTCTCATCGTTTGTTCACCCCGCGGATCTGAGGAGCCGCATTCATCCCAAGCAGCAGCCCCGGTACAATTGCAAATATTGCTGAAAGCGTTGGCAACGGGCCGATTGGCGTTCCAGGAAACGCGCTTGCGCAGCGTGAACCATCACCTTCGTTGGCGATAGTATAGCCTCGTTTGCAGCGCCAGCAAACGCCGCCCCGTTATGAAACAGCGACTCGGAGAAACCACGCGATCCCCTGCATCTCTCGCAACGTCAACGCAACGGCCCAGATTATCTAATCTCACCAGGGCATAGTAAAGGATACTGGCCGCGCGTGTTCCGTAGCGCGCAACAGATGGTCCTAGAACCATCCCTACCAAGGCAAGAGCAACAGCAACGGAGCCGCCGGGACGCCCCGGCGCCGCCAGGGACAACAGCAACCGCAAGAGCACAGGCAAGATTGCCTATGCTAGGATGGCGCTCATGCCGGCCTTTGACGAACATAAGGACGAACTGGAACATTACGAAACCATGATGGGCCCGCACCGCGGCCGCCTGGCCGTCGCGCTCGACCTGCTGACCAACGCCCTGGTTCTGGTAGGCCAACACGGCGTCTATTGCCACACCAATCGCGATCCCGACGTCCCCGTCATGGACATCCGCATCATCCAGGCGGAAATCGGCAAGGCCAAAGAGCTGATGCAAAGCGTGATGGAAGCGATGCGCGCCGAGCGCGACAAGAAGGCCTGAATTAACGCAAGAAACCACGATGGTTTTGTTGCGCTGGCTTGAATCCGCCGGGGACAAATTTCTTCAAAGCTTCAGCTCCCAAGTCTCCGCTAGCAGGTCATGACCGAAACTATGGTGCCGTTTCTTCGCCACGCAGCGAAACCCAGCCTGCTTATAAATGCGCCGCGCCGCAAGGAGAATGCTCTGCGTCCACAAAGTAATCCTCTTGTATCCCACCCTGCGAGCAAACCGCAAGCATTCATCGACTAATCTCTTACCGATTCCCAAACCGCGCGCCGAAGCCTCTACATGCAGCAAGCGCAGCTTCGCGACGGTCTGCGAATGTTTCACCAGGAAAACCGCGCCCACAGTTTCGCCCTTGCGTTCCGCAATCCAGCACCGTTCGCGCCGCGCGTCGAACTTCTCGATGAAATTCGCGACAATCTTCGCCGCGAGCGCTTCGTACTGCTCGTCCCAGCCGTATTCCTGCACGTACAGCAGGCCCTGCCGGCTCACCACCCAGCCCATATCTCCCGGCTGATGCGGTCGCAGAATATATGGCTCGCTTTCGACGGCCCGTGGCGCCAGTACCGACTCAATTTCGTTCATGGCCGTCAGCAACCGCTGTTGCTCCGCCTCGGAGACGCCCTGCAATCGCGCCGTCACATCTTCATTCGATCGCTGGTCCAATGTCGCAATCGCTTTTCGCCCCCGCGCTGTCAACGAAAGCAGCGTCTCCCGCGCGTCCTCCGCCGAGCGCTCCGCATGAATCAGCCCAACCTTCTTAAATCCGCGCAAAATGCGGCTCAGGTAACCGGCATCCAGTCCGAGTTCAGCGCCCACCGCCGTCGCGGTAGGCTTCTCACGGTGCGCGACCTCGTACAACACGCGCCCCTGCGTCAAGGAAAACGCGCTGCCGAGAAGCCCTTCCTGCAGCACGCCAATCTTCCGCGTATAAAAACGGTTAAACCGCCGAATTGCCTCGACCCGCCTCATCCCCGCCGCTTTATTTTTCACGGTTGCACCGTTTCTCACGGTCGCACTGCGAGCCTGTGCCATGCGTGCCATTGTCATCCAATTGGTTGCTTCTGTCAACTAATACGGGAGAGACATATCGCTCGCCATCGCGATCGGTCCCCGTCGACCGGCGGAACCCGCCTGGCCCGTTTTCGAGTGCGGCGGCTCACCGCCCCGCTTTCGTCAGAGCCAAATGTCCAGCGAGAAAGGACCTGGGCGAGGCTTGCTTCGCCCGCTGCCCGTCAGTTCCCCTCCCCGCAGACGACCCATTAAATTCTCAACTCCGACCGTAACCTTTGGCCCGGCCGACAGTTCTATACTATGGCAGCAAGAACTCCGGAGCTCTCGTTGAAGGCCGTACAAGAACCGAGCGAGCGTCGGCTGATCGAAGCGGCTCAGCAGGACCCCAGCCGCTTCGCCGCGCTCTACGAAATTCACTTCGAGCGCGTGTACGCGTACGTCTCGAGGCGCTTGGGCCATCGCGAAGCGACGGAAGACGTTACGTCCGAGGTGTTTCACCACGCCCTTGCGAATCTCCCGCGCTTCGAATGGCGCGGCGCTCCCTTCGGCGCGTGGCTCATGCGCATCGCCGCGAATGCCATCGCCGACCGCTGGCGGCGCGGCGCGCGCGAACAAAGCGACACGCTCGCAAACGATCCAGCCAGCGCCGAGCCGAGTCCGGAAGAAATCGAAATCCGCGCGCAGCTATTCCGTCTGGTACAGGAACTTCCCATCGAACAGCGGAAGGTCGTCGAGATGCGCTTCGCTGAAGAAAAAAGTATCCGTGAAATCGCACTAGCCCTCGGGCGCACCGAAGGCGCCGTAAAACAACTGCAGTTCCGCGGCATGCAGAGCCTGCGCGAAGAAGCCGCAAAGGTTTCCGGCAGAAGCGCGGCCCTGAAAACGTCACAGAAAAAGAATCGGTCGGGTGCAGCCAATGCCTAAATCAAACCTGAGCGAACAACTCGATCGCGCCATTCAGGCGCTGTTCACGCCGGGCGCAGCGCCGCGCCGCCGCGATGGCGCAGTTCCCATAGCGCCCGTCGCCGCACTTGCGCGCGTCGCCAGCGAACTCCGCGGCCTGCCCCGCGCAGATTTCAAAGCAGCACTACGAGCAAAGCTCGAAGGGGGAACTCCGATGGCCAGCAAACCAGCAGCAGCACCTGAACCGCAGCAGACCGCGACCGCATACTTGATCGTGAACGGTGCTGCCAGCGCTCTTGAATTCTACAAGAAGGCTTTCGGTGCCGTAGAGACGATGCGCCTGACGGGTCCGGATGACAAAATCGGCCACGCGGAAATGCGCATCGGCAACACGACCATCATGCTCGCCGATGAATTTCCGGACCACGGCGCCATCAGCGCCAAGACTCTGGGCGGCTCACCCGTGATGCTCCATCTGCATGTCAGTGACGTGGACGCCGTCGCCGCGCGCGCCATCGCGGCCGGCGCGAAAACTGTCCGCCCGGTGGAAGATCAGTTCTACGGCGAACGCTCTGGGCAATTTTCCGATCCGTTCGGATACACCTGGATGATCGCCACGCGAAAAGAAGAGCTCACCCGCGAAGAAGTCCAGCGTCGCTTCGCAGCTTTGCAGCAGACATCGCCCGCTACATTCGCCGAAGAACCGAAGCGGACTCTGCCGGTGCCCTACATCCGCAAAGGCTTCCGCACCCTCACGCCCTATCTGCTAGTTCCGGGTGCGGCAAGACTCATCAACTTCTTCAAAGAGGCTTTCGGCGCTGAGGAAATTTTCCGTGTTCCGCGTCCGGGCGGGAATCGCATCATGCACGCCGAAGTTCGCATTGCCGGCTCGATGGTGGAACTCGCCGACGCGAGTGCCGAATTCAAGCCCCGAGCGTCGACGAATATTTTGTACGTGCCTGACGTGGATGCCGCCTTCCAGCGCGCCTTGGACGCCGGCGCCACGTCGCTCTCTGCGCCCACGGATCAGCCCTACGGCGACCGCCAGGGCACCGTGAAAGACCCCAGTGGCAATTCCTGGCACATCACTACGCACGGCAGCGGGCAGCACATCGTCGCGAACACCCCTGCGATCGTTCCGATGTTCCAGGTCCGCGATGCCGGGAAATATGTCGAATTCCTGGAGCAAGCCTTCGCCGCTCGCGAGATATTTGCGGCCAAGGATCCGCAAGGCATCGCGCGGCATGTCCGGCTGCGCATGGGCGATTCCATCCTGGCGGGCGGTGAAGCAGGCGAAGAATCGCAGTCCGCTCCATTCCTGCTGCACATGTACGTACCCAATACGGACGACCTGTACGCGGCGGCTGTCCGCGCCGGCGCCACCACCATTCGCGGGCTCGAGGATGCGCCCTATGGCGACCGCACTGCTACCGTGCAAGACCCGTTCGGCAATCTGTGGTCTCTTGCGACGCACATCAAAGACGTGAAGATTTAGTTTGCGGTGCGGTTAGCGCAGGTAGGGATTTTCAGCGCGTTCTGCGCCGATGGTGGTGTTGTCGCCATGCCCGGGGATCACCAGCGTTTCGTCGGGAAGCGCGAGCAGTTTTTCGCGGATCGATCTCAGAATATCTTTCATGGAGCCGCCCCACAGGTCGGTGCGGCCGATGCTGCCTTGAAACAAGGTGTCGCCGGCCACGAGAAGCCCCGCTGCCAGCGCGCCTTCGCGGGACGGCGCAAGTTCGCCTGCATGCGTTTTCAAGTGTGCATGCAGAGGCGCTTGCGCCGAAGCCTTGGCTGGTTGCGGCTTCACTCGATCAGCGCCGGCCTGCTCGGAGGGCTGCCCCGTTTCCACTAGCAGGCTGATGCTTCCCGGCGTATGTCCCGGCGTATGAATCACGCGCGCCGCATAACCGCCCCAGCGCACGCTGTCGCCTTCTTTTACGAAGTCCTCGATGCGCATGCTCTCGGGCGTGCGCATCCCCAAAAATTGCGCCTGTATGTCCAGATGCCGGTACAACTCCAGATCGGCCTCATGGATCAGCACGGGAGCTTTCGTCGCGGCATGCAGCCGCGCCAGGCCTCCCACGTGATCAATGTGCGTGTGCGTGCTCACAATCGCGCGCACATTCAGCCGGTGCGCGCGCAAGATTTCCAGAATCCGTTCGACCTCGTCGCCCGGATCCACCACGATCGCCTCGTGCGTCTCGGGATCGCCCAGGATCGAGCAATTGCACTGCAGCATTCCGACCGGAATAATCTCGTGAATCAGCTGTCCGCTCACACCGAAAGTATAGCAACTCTTTCGGCGGCGGGTCAGGTTCCGGATCGTGCGTTCACCAAGACCTAGGAATTCCATGGTGAAAATTGTTCGGCCTTTTTGCGGGATTCATGGGTAACCTGGAGTTCCTGAGGAACGGGAGAACGATGCTAAAGGATTCTTTAATTGCCCAGCAGGTTAGCGATCTGATGATCGAATTTGGGGGGCGTCTGAACGAGTCGATCATCGCTGTGCAGGAACAATGCTCGCCCGAAGAATTCAAGGCCTACCGACTCGCTGTTGCAAAAATTATGGCCGAGATGTTGCTTGAGGTCATGAATCCCTTGTATGCGCAGCATCCTTCCATCAAACCGCCAGAGCTAGAGTGACGCTGATCCCATTCCGTTCATCGGCGGTATAATCGGTTCCGCTGTAAAACCGTGATCGCCCGTGCGTGGGCGCGAGGAGGACAATACTATGCATTCTTTACGGGATCTCTTGCAGGAAGCGCAACAAAGTGGAAAGGCGATCGGGCATTTCAATATTTCTGACCTGGTGCTATTGAAAGCGGTGTTTGGCGCTGCGCGCGAACTGAACGTGCCGGTGTTGGTTGGTTTGTCCGAGGGGGAGCGCGAGTTTGTAGGAGCTCGCCCGATTGCGGCATTCCTGCGAAGTCTGCGCGAGGAATTCGACTACCCAATTTTTCTGAACGCCGATCATACCCACTCCCTTGCAAAGGCGTTGGAGGCTGCGAAAGCTGGTTTTGACTCGATCGTCTTCGATATGTCCGCCTTGCCCTTTGACCAGAATGTGCAGCAAACCAAGCAGGCTGTCGAAGCGCTGAAAGCGATCAATCCTGCCATGGTCGTCGAGGGAGAAATCGGCGACATCGGTTCCGGCTCTGAGATACACGACCAGGCCCCCGACCTCTCGAAGGGACTCTCCACGCCGGAACAAGCGCAACAGTTTGTGGAGAGCACTGGAGTGGACGTCCTGGCCCCCGCGGTGGGCAACATGCACGGCATGCTGCGCAGCATGGTACGGGGAGAAACCAAGAAGCGGCTCGATATCGAGAGGATCGCCGGCATCAAGCAAGCGGCCCGGACCTTCCTGACGCTTCACGGCGGCTCAGGAACCGATGATGAAGACTTGCGCAAGGCAATCGCGGCGGGAATCAACATTGTCCACATCAATACGGAACTTCGCGTCGCATGGAGACACGGTTTGGAACAGGGATTGGCCAAACATCCTGACGAAGTCGTGCCGTACAAGATTCTGCCGTCCGCCGTGGATGCGGTAAAACAGGTGGTCAGCTCGCGCTTGCGGTTGTGCAACGGCGAACGGCATTTCGCTCAAGGAGTGTAGGCCCGGTCTGCGGCTGTTTCACGAACTCCTGATGCGAGCCCATCCGTTCGTCCGATAAACACGTCGTTCATCCGACGCGCGCCCCGCCAGCCGTCAGCAATCGCCGTAAGGTTACGGCTCCCTGGCACGGGAAATCGGGCGCACTGTCACTATTAACACTATGCACTGGAGCGTCCCTGCTCTAACTTGAGGTGTGGCTCACACCCCTGCTGCTAGCGGCCAAGTCGTTTCGCGCTACCTCGTTCTGGAGGAATTAGGAAGCGGTGGCATGGGCGTAGTGTTCAAAGCTCAGGACAATGAGCTCGGGCGGTTTGTCGCCTTAAAGTTCCTGCCCGAAAACGCAGCCGAAGCCCCGCTTGCCCTGGAACGTTTTCGCCGCGAAGCACGACGTGCATCGGCGCTCAATCACCCGAATATCTGCACCATCTACGAAATTGGGATCCACGAAGGGCATTCGTTCATCGCGATGGAGTATCTGGATGGCGTGACCCTGAAATATTGGATAGCCGCGGGCACGTTGGATATAGAGCGAATTATTTCGATTGCCATCGAGGTCTGCGATGCGCTCGACGCCGCGCATAGCGAGGGCATCATCCATCGTGACATCAAGCCCGCCAACATTTTCGTCACGAAGCGTGGTCGCGTCAAAATTCTCGACTTTGGTCTGGCGAAGAGCATGCGTCCGGAGGGCCGCGCAAGCCAGATGGCGACGCACCCGACACAATCATTGTCCTACGTCGCCGAAGAACATCTCACCAGCCCGGGAACGGCCCTGGGTACTGTGGCTTACATGTCTCCGGAACAAGTGCGGGCCGAGGAATTGGACGGCCGCACGGATCTGTTCTCCTGCGGGATCGTTCTCTACGAGATGGTGACGGGGAGGCTGCCGTTTCATGGCGCCAGTTCAGGCATCCTTACAGAGGCCATCCTGAATCGCCAACCGGTGGCTCCACGACAGCTGAATCCCAACGTTCCGCCGGCCCTGCAGGAGGTGATTCGCAGAGCGCTGGAGAAGGACCGCAATCTGCGCTATCAGAACGCAGCCGATATGGGAGTTGAGCTGCAACGGCTGAGGCGAGATTCTGATTCGAGCTGGAGAAGTGGGGAAGAAGGAACGGAACCGCTCCCGGCACCAATCGCAGGTCACTTATCGTCGAGCGGCAAGCGCAGGGCGCAGACTTCGTCGACGCAAACAGCTGCGGTCCGCCCACAACGAGTCTCCAAGATTATTCATTCGCTTGCGGTTTTACCGTTCGAAAATGCTAGTGGCGAGACCGAGCACGAGTATCTGAGTGACGGGATCACCGGGAGTCTGATCAATACGCTGGCAACGGTTCCGAAACTGCGCGTGATGGCGCAGAGCACTGTATTTCGGTACAAGGGCCGGAAGATTGATCCTCAGGCCATCGGTCGCGAGCTAAATGTGCGCGCGGTGCTTACCGGAAGAATAATGCACGTCGGCGGCTCGTTGCGCATCGGGACCGAATTAGTGGATGTAGCCACAGGTTCTCAATTATGGGGCGCGCAATACAATCGCAAGCATGACGATATCTTCGTGGTGCAAGATGAGATTTCCAACGAGATATCCGGAAAATTGCGGTTACAGCTGACCCGGGCCGAAAAGAAGCGGCTGACCAAACACCACACGGAAAATGCCGAGGCGTACCGGCTTTACCTGCAAGGCCGTCACCACTGGAACAAGTGGACCGAAGAAGGGTTCTATAAGGCGATCCATTACTTTCAACAGGCAGTCGAGAAGGATCCCGGCTACGCGCTCGCCTATACCGGCGTGGCCGATTCCTACGTACTGTTGGGATGGAACAGTTATCTGCCGCCGCAGGAAGTGTTCCCTAAGGGCAAAGCCGCGGCAAGGATGGCCCTTCAGCTCGACCCGGATCTCCCCGAAGCGCACGCGTCCTTGGCGGCACTGTTGTGGCTGCACGATTGGAGGTGGGAAGAGGCTCAGGTCGAATTCAAGCGCAGCCTTCAATTGGACCCCACCTATCCAACTGCCAACCATTGGTACGCCGAGTATCTGATGACCATGGGGAAACACGCAGAGGTTATGGCCAGGGTGAAAAGAGGCCAGGAGCTCGATCCGCTGTCTCTAATTATCAACGTGGCCGTCGGATGGGCCTTCTATAATGACCGCCGATACGAGGAAGGCATCGAACAACTGCGCCGAACTGTCGAACTGGACCCAAACTACCCTGTCACGTACTGGATCCTCGGTCTGCTGCTTAGGAAGACGGGCCGCTACGAACTGGCCATGACCGAGGGCGAAAAGGGGGTCAAGCTTTCAGGCGGCAGCCCTCTGATGCGCGCGGCGTTGGCGCACACTTTTGCCGCGGCGGGTAGGACAACCGAAGCAGGTCAGACGCTCGATGAGCTGACAGAAATAGCAACGCACAGGTATGTCGCACCCTACTTCTTCGCTGGGATCCATGTCGGCTTAGGAGAAAACGACCGCGCTATGGCATACCTGGAGAAATCGTACGAAGAGCATTCCCACTGGCTCATCTATCTTCATATCGATCCGAGCATGGACGGCCTGCGGGAGAACCTACGTTTTCAAAACCTGTTGCAGCGTGTCGGCCTTCCTGCGCTGACGGGCGCGAACCCCGCCTGAGGAAAGTGGGCTCGGAGTATGCGGAGTCGCGAAATCGGAAGCTGAGCCGCGGCCATTGTCACGCGCGTTGACTTGTCTCCGCGCGGAATCTAATATGTCCACGGAATGACAGACTCCCAGCCCCTTATCGGGCAAATCATCTCTCAATATCGTGTGATTGAACGGCTTGGTGGCGGTGGCATGGGCGTGGTGTACAAGGCCGAAGACACCAAGCTCGGGCGCATGGTCGCGCTGAAATTTCTGCCGGACGAAGTTTCCCAGGACAAGCTGGCGCTCGATCGCTTTCTGCGCGAAGCGCGCGCTGCCGCGGCGCTGAGCCATCCCAACATCTGCACCATTTTTGAAATCGGCGAATACCAGGGCCGCAGTTACATCGCCATGGAATTGCTGAAGGGCGCGACGCTGAAACATCGCATTACCGCTGGCCCCATGGCGTTCGATGCCCTGCTCGATTCTGGCATTCAGTCCGCCGACGCGCTCGACGCCGCGCATTCCGAAAGCATCATCCATCGCGACATCAAGCCCGCGAATATTTTTCTGACCGACCGCGGCCAGACAAAAATTCTGGATTTCGGCCTGGCCAAAATGATGGCCGCCCCTGGCAGCGATGGCCATACCACTTCGGGCAGCGCCACCCTCGACGACGCCAACCTAACCAGCCCCGGCATCGCCGTCGGCACCGTCGCGTATATGTCGCCGGAACAAACGCTCGGCAAAGAACTCGACTCCCGCACGGATATTTTTTCGCTCGGCGTGGTGCTGTACGAAATGGCCACCGGGCGTCAGGCCTTTTCCGGCTCCACTTCCGCCGCGGTTTTTGACGCGATCCTGAATCGCGCGCCCGTCGCGCCGGTGCGCATCAATCCCGACGTTCCGCAAGAACTCGAGCGCATCATTAATAAATCGCTGGAAAAAGATCGCACCATGCGCTACCAGACGGCCGCGGATCTGCGCACCGATCTGAAGCGCCTGCAGCGTGATTCGGGCTCGAGCAAAACGCAAGTCAGCACCGCGGAGCATTTCAGCTCTGCGAATCTCGGCGCTACCACTGCCGCTGCCGGCTCATCGGGCGCGAACTCCGCCGCCGTCGCGCCGCCATCGCCGCGGTCAGGATCGGGTTCGTCGGCGAAAGTTTCCTCCAGCGGCTCCGGCAGCGCGGCTATCGTCCTGGGTGAAGCCAAAAAGCACAAAGGTAAACTCATAGCTGGGATCGTGGTCCTGGCGCTCATCGCCGCCGCGGCCGTCGCGTTCTTCCTCTTCAAATCGCACGGCCACGGGAACGCTCTCAGCGCACAAAACATGCGCCCTGAAAAACTCACCGAATCCGGCAAAGCAGCCGGCGTCGCGATTTCTCCCAACGGACAATACGTGGTCTATGTCTTGCGCAATGGCGAAATGCAAAGCCTAATGGTCCGCCAGGTCGCTACTGGCAGCGACGTGCAAATCCTCGCGCCCGCCGTCAGCATCTTCTACGGCCTCACTTTTTCCCCCGACGGCAACTACATCTATTACTGCGAAGCCTCGAAAGAGAATCAGCTCTTCAGCTCGCTCTACAAAATGCCCGTGCTCGGGGGCAACCCGCAGCAAATAGTGCGCGATATAGACACATCCATCACCTTCTCTCCCGACGGCAAGCAGTTCGCCTTCATCAGAGGAATTCCAGACAAAGGTGTCTTCAATCTGCTGGTCGCGAATGCGGACGGCTCGGGGCAAAAGATTCTCATCTCTAAGAGCGGCAACATATCTACAAATGGCCTGCTGGCTCCTGCGTGGTCCCCGGACGGAAAGACGATCATCTTTGCCTCATTGCTGCCTTCCGTCAGCAGTCAGCTCAACGAACTCACTCTGGACACCTTAGCGGTTCGCACGCTCTACGCAACCCGTGGAGCTCTGGGCAGGCCGCATTGGCTGCCGGATGGAGACGCGCTATTGGTTCCGATGCGCGACGAGAGCGGGGGCGCGCAAGGCCAACTTTGGAAAGTGTCCTATCCCTCGGGAGAAGCGCAGCGGCTGACCAATGATCTGACGGACTACAGTTTGCCCTGGCTGGACCTGACGGCGGACGGCTCGGCAGTTGTCACCGTCGCAACCAGCGTTTCGCTGGACCTGTGGGCGGCGCCCGCGGGCGATTCCTCGCGTGCCACGCAGCTCACCTCGGGCGGCCCTTCCATATTCGGAGTTTCGATTTTGAGCAAAGATCGCGTTGTGTTCGTCAATCGAAATCGCGAGGTCTTCACCGCGAACTTCGACGGCAGCGATCGCACCTTGGTAGCGGGCAGCGATCGCAATATCCTGTTCGTGTACGGTTGCGGCGACGGGAAACACGTCGTGTACTCTGTCCCGAGCGGTAACGGATCGGCAATCTGGCGTATGGACGCGGACGGTTCCAACACAGTGCAGTTGACGCACGACAAGTCCGCGCTTCTCCCGGTGTGCTCGCTCGATGGTTCGATGGTAACTTTCGACTACGAGGATCAATTGAGCAGTTGGCGCATGGGAATTGACGGCACGAATCCCACTTCGCTGAGTCTGCAACATCAGACGAGCCCATTCGTGTTCTTGTCCAGGGACAACAAGCTCGTGCTATACCGGCTTGGGCATCCAGAGTCGCCGCAACGGCGCGATGATTTGGTCGCGGCGCCTGTGCAAGGCGGTACACCCGCATTTTCCTTTGAAGTTCCTATTGGGGGCGGCGCACAAGGCTTGCCGCAATGGGCGCCAGATGGTCACGGTGTGGACTTCGTTCTGACGCGCGGAGGCGCCACGAACATTTGGCGGCAACCCGTTCCCAGCGGCACGCTGAAGCAAATCACAAATTTTCCCAGCGGCATCATTCGCTCTTTCAACTGGTCGCCCGACGGGAAGATTCTGTTTCTCTCGCACGGTACGCAATCCAGCGACATCATCTTGCTGAAGAGTGGGAAGAACTAGCCGTTACCGCCAATTACACTCAATTTTCCCGGCGCGATGAGGTTCACGACCGGGTGGTCAGCGGAAGAGCGGCGCGCACGGTGCAGCCCTCGCCGGCGACACTTTCGATGCTGAAGATACCGCCCACGTCTTGCACGCCTTCCCGCATTCCCAGGTTCCCCCACCGTGAAATCTGGTGTTGATCCGACTGCCCGCGGCTGCATGCCCTGCGCCTGATCGGTGATTTCCAGCACAACTCACTCACCGAGGCGTAGTCTGGAGCGGATTTGCGCCGTCGTCCAGAGAACTGCTGTACCGAAAACTACGCAGATCCTGAGTGCGGCCGGGCGCGTGACCCCGAGTCAGCGCTTCTCAGCGTCCGGCGGTATGGCAGCGTCATCTGATAATATGAAACGACGTCGCACCGCGCGTGATTTGCGAGCGCGATCTGAAGACGATGGATACGCCTCTACTGGAAGAGCACAAACTTGCTGGGGGGACTCTCGCGTCCTATCACGCTTGCACGTTGCCGGAATCCTTCACTGCCTTTGCGGACGAATACCGCGCCGCGCGCGAGGCCGTGGCGATCTTCGATCCCAACTGGCACACCATTGTCGAGCTTACGGGCCCCGATCGTTTGCGCTATTTGAACGCTATCGTTTCCGGCGACGTGAAAACGCTTGGTGAAGGCCGCGGCACGCTGGCGTTGCTGCTCACACCGCAGGGGCACATTTTGGCCGAGCTGGAAATTTACGCGCTGCAGGACAAATTGCTGGTTCTCTCGCACGCTTCGGTGCGCGAACGCACCATCGCGACACTCGATAAATTCATCATCATGGACGATGTGACGCTGAGCGACGTCACGGAGCAATTTGGCAGCCTTGCTGTTGAAGGACCGCGCGCTGGCACGGTGATCGCTGAGGCTTGCGGCTTGGCGCTCGAAGGTTTTTCGGAGCACGCCATCGCCGAAGTAGAAATTGACGGCGTCGCGTGCCGTTTGATTCGCCACTCGCACTTTGGTTTGCCAGGTGCGGAAATTATCGCTCCGCGCGAGCATCTCGGGATGCTGTGGAAGAATCTGCGCGCCAGCGTTCATACGCAGCACGGCACAGCGATCGGAATGCGCGCATTGAACTCCCTGCGCCTCGAAGCGGGCATCCCGTGGTTTCCTGACGATTTCAACGACACAGTGATTCCGCACGAAGCCGCCCTGGAAGCAACGCACATCAGTTTTACCAAAGGTTGCTACACCGGCCAGGAAATCGTCGAACGCGTCCGCTCGCGCGGCCAAGTCAATCGCCGTCGTGTGCAAATGAAATTCTCCAGCGCCGACCCGCCAGCGCCGTTGACGCGCCTGCGCGCACGCGACGGCAAAGACAAATCCGCCGAGCCGAATGAAGTCGGCATCGTAACCAGCTCCGCGTTTTCACCCGCCGCGAACGCTGCCATCGGAATGGCATATGTGCGCCGCGATTATAATTCTGCTGGCAGCATCCTCGATTTCGATGGCGGCACCGCGACGGTTGTTGCCGCCACAAATACGTAGCACATCTGCAAGACTTCTGCTTGGTTTGCGCCGGCCTTTCCCTTATATTCCGCTTGTGATGACATCTCCCGACCTCGAACGCGAGCGCCAACGTCTCACGGAGTGGTATGCCGCCAAGAGCGACCACGAGCTGATGCAACTCGCTCGCGATGCCGGTTCACTGACGGACGTGGCCAAAGCATCCTTGCGCGCGGTCATCTCCCGTCGCGGCTTGGACATTCCGCTCGTCGAAAAGATTCCTGCGGACGACGCGGAACACCTCGAAGTAATCGCAATTCGCCGCTACCGAGACATTCCCGCGGCGCTACTCGCGAAATCCATTCTCGATTCCGCGGGAATCGAAAACTTTCTTACTGACGTCAACACGGTGCGCATGGATTGGCTGTGGTCGAACGCCTTGGGCGGAATGAGGCTCTTCGTGAAGGATTCCGACGCGAGCGCGGCCGGGGAATTGCTCAATCAATCTTTTCAGGATTCGTTCGAGGTGGAAGGTCAAGAGCGTTTCACGCAACCGCGTTGTCCGGTTTGTCAATCCTTCGACGTCTCCTACAAGGGATTGCACAAACGGATTGCCTACGCCTCAATTATTCTTCACTTTCCAATTCCGCTTTCGCGACTCGGTTGGCGTTGCGCTTCTTGCGGTCATATGTGGGAAGATCCGGACGATGTCGCGGCGCAGGAGCACGAGGAGCGCTGAGGAAATTCGCGCGTCAGCTCTTAACGGTTGACGCTTAACTTTCAACCGTGAACGGAGTTTTCAGCTCTTGCTGAAATTCATGGAGCGCATGAAGCTGCCGCGATCGTTGTCGATTTTTTTCTGCAGCTGGAAGATGGCGTAGAGGAGCGCTTCGGGGCGCGGTGGGCAGCCTGGGACGTACACGTCAATCGGGATCACTTGATTGACGCCTTGCACGACCGCGTAATTATTGAAGACGCCGCCGGACGTGGCGCAGGCACCCATGGAAATGGCCCACTTGGGTTCGGGCATTTGTTCGTAGAGCTGTTTGATTACCGGGGCCATTTTTACGGAAACGCGGCCGGCGACGATCATCAAATCCGATTGCCGGGGCGAACCGCGAAAAACTTCCGCGCCGAAGCGGGCAATGTCGTAACGCGACGACGCCATGGACATCATCTCAATCGCGCAGCAGGCGAGGCCGAAGGACATCGGCCAGATCGAGCTGCGGCGCGCCCAGTTCACCACCTTGTCCAGCGACGCGAACAAGATTCCTTCGTCCTTCAGGAAGTTCGCATCCTGTCCCGGCGCTTCGAGCGTGACGCCCTTTGCGAGTTCGACGGCCATAGCCTGTGTGACTCCGTAGCGGCGCAACTGCCGGCGCCGACTATGCTCATTTTGCCTGTTTGCGCCGCGCTTTGCAACGCAACGCGTCCGCGTTGTTCTTGTGGCGGTCGCTGCCATCTCGCCTTCCCCGCCGCGCGACTCCTTTGGCGCGATTCGTTCAGCTCAATTCGTGCGACACAAATTCGTCAGTGCACCTCGATGGTCAGCTGCGCGGTTTTGGCGTTGCCCTTGCCGTCGTCGGCGGTGAACGTGTAGGTCGTGGTTTTCTTCGGCGCGACCTGAATACAACGATCCACGGACGGCCACACGTTTGCGACCGGCGGCTCCAGCTTCACTGCCTTGGCGTTGGAGACTCCGTAACACATATCCACCGTGTCACCGCGCTGAATCTTTCCCGGTGTCGCGTAAAAACTTATGATCTTGAAATCGCTGCCGCCGAGCACTGCGACGGATTTTTCGGCCGCGTCGCGCTGCGCGCTGGCTTGCGCCGCCTTTTGTTTCGCGGCAAGATCCGAATTTTCCTGCCAGCGCGACCAGAAGACGAAAGCCGTGTAGGCGATGACGATCACGGCGACCACACCAAATCCCGTCCACATGTTCCGCAAAACGCGCGCTGTTTTCTGTTCTGGCCGCTCGAGCATTCGGGTGAATCTCCTTACTTTTTCTTCGGATCATTTTACCGCAGCGACGCAAAGGGCGCCGAGAAAGGCAAAAGATTTAACACCGAGTGCACCGAGAAAGCGCGAGAGATCCTTCGCGGGGCACGAGGTAAAGGCGTCGGACTCAGGATGACGATGCCCTTCGGGAACGTCAGAGCCGCAGGGGCCATGGGGAACGGCAAAGGCACAGGCGACTGCGCCGTGTCTATCGCTGCGTCCGTAAATTTCACTTTTCTATCTACACTTTTCTCCGTTTCGATTTTGCTTACCCGACCTTCAGTACGATTTTGCCGAAGAGTTCGCGGTTTTGCATGCGCTTGTGGCCTTCGGCGCATTTTTCTAGCGGCAGGACTAGGTCAATGACCGGCTTGAGCAGGCCGCGACGCAGCAGTTCGAGCGCGGAGAATAATTCTGCTTTGCTGCCCATGAAAGAGCCGAGGATCGTGAGGTGGCGGGTGAAGAGATAGGCGATGTTGATTGCGCCATCGAAACCGGTGGTAGCGCCGCAGGTGACCAGGCGGCCGCCAACCGCGAGGCTGTGGATGCTGCTGTCCCAGGTGGCTTGGCCGACGTGTTCGAAGACCACTTCCACGCCGCGGCGATTGGTTAGGCGTTTTACTTCGTCGGCAATTTTCTGGGTGGAGTGATTGATCACCGCGTCGGCGCCGAGTTCCCTGGCCTTTTCTAGTTTCGCGTCGGAACCGGCGGTGGCGATCACGCGTGCGCCCGCGGCTTTGGCGATTTGAATCGCGGCGCTGCCGACGCCACTGCCCGCGCCTAGCACCAACACGGTTTCGGCGGGCTGCAGTCTTGCGCGGCCGATCAGCATGTGCCACGCGGTGAGTGAAACCAGTGGAAACGCGGCGGCTTCTTCGAAGGAAAGTTTTTCTGGGATCGGAACGCAATTGACTGCCGGGGATTTGACGAACTCGGCGCAGCCGCCGTCGACGCCCTGGCCAAACAGGGTGTAAGCAGGGCACATGCTGTCTTGCCCGCGGAGGCAACTCGGGCACTGCCCGCAGGAAATTCCAGGTTGCAGAAGGACGCGCTCGCCGACTGTGACGTTGGTGACTTTGTCGCCGACGCGGGCGACTTCGCCGGCGATGTCGCTGCCGGGGATGTGCGGCAGCGGCACCGATAAATTCGGCAGGCCCATGCGCAGCCAGAGGTCGAGGTGATTCAGGGCGCAAGCGCGCACACGGACCAGGACTTCGTAGGGACCGATCTGGGGTTCTGGGACATCTTTGTACTGCAGCACTTCGGGCCCGCCGTACGTGGCGTAGACGATGGCTTTCATGGGCGCTCCTGGGCTCGGTTGCGGCCCACAATTAACAACGGTGGTGGAATTGAGTCAAGTGTCGAGATGGTTCGCGCGCGCCACGTCGCCGAGCGATCACTGGGCGGCTAGGTAGAGGTTGGGAAATTGTTGTTGGAGATGTTGGACTTTGGGGAGGTCGAAGGTGGCGATGTAGGGGTTGTCGGGATGATTGGTGGCGTAGTTCTGGTGGTAGTCTTCGGCGCGGTAGAAGGCTTTTAGTGGAGCGATTTGGGTGACGATTGGGCGGCTGAAAACTTCGGCTTGATTGAGCTGGTTTACGTAGGCCTGCGCTATGCGTTGTTGATCTGGCGTCGTAAAGAAAATTGCGGAACGGTATTGCGTGCCACTGTCTGGGCCTTGCCGGTTTAGTTCCGTGGGGTCGTGGGCTACCGAGAAAAACACTTTCAGGAGCTGGCCTAGGGTGATTTGCGATGGGTCGTAGCTGATTTCTACGGATTCGGCGTGGCCGGTCTCGCCGCTGCTGACGTCTTCGTAGCCGGGATTTTTTACCGTGCCGCCAGCATAGCCGGACGTGGCGCTCGTGACTCCTTTTACGTGTTGGAAGACGGCTTGTACGCCCCAGAAGCAGCCTCCTGCTACGACTAGGATGGATGGGCCTTTTGAGGGGGCGAGAGATTGATCCGCGGCGGGATCGGGGAGCGCGGTGGCGGCGCTGGCCGCGTCGTGGCGGTGCGCGGCGTAGAGGACTAGCATCGCGGCACAGAGGATTAAAGTGATTTTTAGGGAGCGATTCACTGTTTTGCCTTTGGGCGTTTGCGGCCCGCTGCTTGGTTAGATGCGATGAGAAGCCTATACGGCTTATTCCGTAATTCACCGCGCAATTTTGCATCGCGCGTGGGCGCGGCCGGGGCAACTTCGCACACGAGCTGCGAGCTTGCGGGGTCGGTAGTGAGGCGTCTAAACCCCCACCTTCGCATGAACCAGCGTCGCCAAGGATGGGGCACCCGCAAAACCAAATGCATCACGCGCATTTTGGCCTCCGTACAACTTGCCGCAAGCTGATTAGCCGAAGGTGAAGGCGAACGCTTGGACGCCGGGATCTTGGAATTCGATTTCGAAGGTGCGATCTTCTACTGGGCCTTTTTGGCGAATCAATTGATAGAGACGATGGCCTTGGACCGTGCCGGCGCCGCTCGGGTCCGTGTCGCTGCCGTGGTCGCCGCCGGGGGCTGTGCCGTCGAGTGTGACTTTGAAGCGGATGAGCTTGCCGGTTTTTGTAGGGCCTAGGACCAGATGAAGGTCGCGGGCGTGGAAGCGGTAGATAATTTTGCCGGGTGCAGTTTCAAGTACGGCGCTTTCGGGGCCCACTTTCCAGCTGCCGCCTAGGGCCCATTGATTCAGGGTGAGCCTGGGGAGTGGAGTGTAGGCCATGCGCGTGTCTTGCGCGAACAATTGCGCGGAGGCGAAGTGCTCGGCGCGTTTGTAACCTACATAGGTTTCGGGAGAGCGCGTGTCGGCGAGATCGGGGGCTGCTTCGGCGCCAGTCGCGGAGACGTTGATGGTGCCATCGGCTAGGGATTTTGCGCCGTTGTCTTTCAGGAGTTGCTGGATCACGCGCTCGGATTCGTCGTATTCACCTTCACCGAAGTGGTGGTAGCGGATGCGGCCTTGGCCATCGATGAAATAGTGGGCGGGCCAGTATTCGTTGTGGAAGGCTTGCCAGATTTTGTAATTGCTGTCGATGGCGACGGGGTAAGTGATTTTCAGATCGTGCACCGCTTGCTCGACGTTGGCCCGTTCTTTTTCGAACGCGAATTCCGGGGTGTGGACGCCGATTACGACGAGGCCCGCGTCTTTATATTTTGCGGCCCAGCCTTCGACGTAGGGGAGAGCGCGGAGACAGTTGATGCAGGAGTACGTCCAGAAATCCATTACTACTACTTTGCCGCGGAGTTGGTCGCGGGTTAGCGGCGGGGAGTTGAGCCAAGCTACGGCACCGGTTAGTTCGGGCATGGGGCCTTCGTCCGCCAGAGGTGGTGTGGGCACGGCGCTGTTGATTGGTGCGAGCGCGGCTGCGGGCTTTGGGGCACCGAGCGCGTGGATGAGATGTTGTTCGGCGATGGCGGTGTTGGCGAAAGAAAATTTTGCCAGCAGGTTCGTGTCCCAGCCTAGCGCGATGGCAGTTACTCCCAGGATTACGGCAGCACCTAGAGTGCGGCGGATCCAGATATCGAAGCGCAGAGAATTTTTCATGGTGGAGAAGACCTTCTTTCCGGCGAAGAGCGCGATGCCGAGCGAAGTGGCTGCGCCGAGCGCGTAGGATAATAGCAAGAATGAGGAGCGCGCGCCGGGGCCTTGGATGGCGGCTCCGGTTAAGATGAGGCCGAGGATGGGGCCGGCGCAGGGAGCCCACAGCAGGCCGGTGGAAATTCCGAGTACGAAGGATTTGGTAATGCTTTGCTCTTGCGACGACGGGGCGCCTTGCAGGCGGCTGCCGGCGCGGACGAGTGGTCGCGTGGCGGCCTCGGCTAGTTCCGGAAAAAGCAGGGTCAGGCCGAGTATCAGGAAGACGGCCATGGCGACGTAGCGTCCACCTTGGTTCAGGCGAACGACCCAGTGGCCGCCGTATGCTGCCGCGGTTGCGACTAGAGAAAACGTGAGCGCCATGCCGAGCAGCAGAGGGAGGCCGGCGCGACGGAAGGGGCGGTCGGCGTGGGCGAAGACGAAGGGGAGCACCGGGAGGATACAGGGGCTGAGGATCGTCAGAACGCCGCCGACGAAGGCTAATAGATAGATTAACATGGTTCAGTGCTTGCCGAATTGATGTGGGGCGGCGCGAAAATGCGGTGCCACCTGAATATAGTACGTTCGCATGGGGCCGATTGGATTGCCGGCTGCGGTAATCTCGTCGGCAGACGGGTGACGCGAAAATGAATTTACCACAGGTGCGCGGCGTGGATGTGGATGCGCAGACGCGCTGCGGACATTATCACGGGGCGACGGACATCATCGCGATCAAGATGAAGTGTTGCGGGGAATATTACGCTTGCAAGGATTGTCATAACGAGCTGGCTGGGCATGCGATCGTGCTGTGGCCGGTTGCCGAGTGGGATTGCGCGGCGATACTTTGTGGGGGTTGCGGCGCGGAGTTGACGATTCGGGAGTATATGGAGTGCGAGTCGCGTTGTCCGGCGTGTGGGGCTGGATTCAATCCGGGATGCCGCAAACATTATCAATTTTATTTTGAGGTCGGCGCGGGGTTACGGGAGTAGGGGTGAGGTTAGGTTTGGGCGGGTGTTGTGGGATTGTTTTTGGGATTTGGGGATGTCGTCGCGTGTTAGGCACGCAAAGCGGTTTAGGGCTTGGAAGGCTTCGTAGGCTACGGCTACGACTACGAATAGGAACGCGATAATCCAGAACACTTTTCCTCCGGCGGTTGTGGCTACTTTAAGTAGTGATGGGGGTGGGCGAATCGTTTCAGGACGATTTGTGGAACGATCAAAGATTTAACACAGAAGGCACAGAGGAACTGTGGAGAAAAGTCTGAGCAAGACTGAGCGTGCCTGGGCGGACGCGGGCACGGCATGCCGTGCGCCTACAAATTCAATAGCAACGTCAAGCGCTACGGCCTGCCCGGCTCGACAAACCCGAACCGGCCGCTACAAATTCAAAGGCAACAGAGCCGGCGCGACGCCGGCGCTAGGAAAACCTAAGCGCACAGGCAAGATTGTGGGCGTGCCACGATGAGTGCGGCCGCGCCTCGTGGCGTTCACTGGGCATGGCGCGAGTGGACGTCGCGGGATTTCAGAGATACCAGGACCGCGGCTAGTAGGGTTGCCAACATCGCGCCTAGTGCGGCTATCGTTTGAGTGAACGAGTAGCGGAGATTTTCTGTGCCGCTGGGGCGCGGGGCCGGTTGGCGATCGTCTGCGGGGCCGGTTACTGCTTCGGGGACAACCATTGTGGCGGCGTCTACGCCTTTGCCGCCGGTGGGGCAGGCGTCCCACATTTCAGCGCCTGGGGGATAGCCGCAGTCGTGGGCGCGGGCTTCGTTTACCACGTTGCGCTCGAAGGCCCAGCGTGAGGGGACGAGCGTGCTGATCCAGCGGGCAGGGGTGGGCATTTTGTAGGCGGCGCGGACTCCTCCGCCTAGGGCCAGGATTGGTAGCAGGACGATCGGCAACAGAGCGATGGCGCTCTCGGTGGTGCTGCTGCGGGCGGAAATTGCCAAGCCTAGCGCGGCGCCGACTAACGAAGAGAGCGTGAGGACCGCCAGCGTTTCAAAGAAGTTCCCTTTCAAACCGCAGAAGATTGTGACGATCCCCAGAAGCAGCAGGCATTGGAACACGCACAACCCGCACAGAACTGCAAATTTCGAGAAGGCGTAGGACGGAAGCTTTAGGTTTACCATGCGCTCGCGCTGGTAGACAGTCCATTCGCCGACGATGTCGCGGGCGGCGTTGTTGCAGCCGAACCAGATGGCGGCGACGACCATGAGGAATTCGATTTCGGCGATGCTGCCGCCTAGCTCGCTGAAAACTTTCGCGGCAGCCATGGTTGGGATTGCTCCCGGCGCGTTCAAGTTTGGCGGCTCTTTCAGCGCGCCGAAAATCAGGACGATCAGGAAGGCGAAGAGCGGGGCTTGCAGAGCGAGGATCACGAACTGGGCGCGGTCGCGGAACTTCAGGATCAGGTTGCGGCGGACGAGTTGGACCCACTGCTTGGCACTGAAGCGGCGGGTGGTCGAGGGCCGGGCTTGCGATGCGCCTTCGGGGACTTTTCCGGCGCGGTCCACGATGAATTGTTTGTGGTATTCGGATTTGGCGAAGCGGCCGCACCATTCGGGCGTAGGGGCGCTGTTTAGTCCGGTGAGCAGCATTTCCGGGATGAGGTCGTGGCCGTCGGCGGGAGCTGTATCGCCAGCGGGGCGCGGGCGAAAAAACCGGATGGAATCGGGATAGGCGGGGCCGAAATAGGCCATAGCACCGGGGCCGCCGGAATCGCGGGAGATCATGATGAGGTCGTCGAACTTGCGGAAGATATTGATGCTGGGCTGGTGGATGGTGGTGATGATGGTTTTTCCGTCGCGGGCTAGGCGCTTGAGGAGTTCGATTACGCCTTCGGCGTCGTAGGAGGAGAGGCCGGAGGTAGGCTCGTCGAGAAAAAGGAGCGGCGTGTCGGTGATCAGCTCCATGGCGATGTTGACGCGTTTGCGTTGGCCGCCGCTGAGGACTTTGCGTTCGGGCGAGCCGATGCGGGAATTCTTTTTGTCGCGAATGCCGAGTTGTTCGATGAGGCTGTCAATGCGCTTTTCGATTTCGGCGTCGGAGAGGTCGGTGCGCAGTTTGGCGGAAAAATAGAGAGCTTCGCGGACGGTGAGATCGGGGTGGACGATGTCGTCCTGCGGAACGTAGCCCATTTGCTGGCGGAACAAATCGTAGTAGCGGTAGAGATTCGTGCCGTTGAAGAGGACTTTGCCGGAGGCGGGCGGGGTGTAGCCGTTGAGCGCTTTGAGCAGCGTGGTTTTGCCGGAGCCGGCGGGGCCCATCAGCGCGACGAGTTCGCTCGGGTACACGGTGAGCGAGATGGGATCGAGGAGGCGCGTGCCGTCTGGAGCGTTGACTGTAATTTGGGCGGCTTCGATGGAAACATTGCCGTGATTTTCGCGGCGTTCGAGACGGCCGTCGGCGCGAACTTGAAAACGAAAACTGGCGAGGCTGATTTCCTGGCCGGGGGCGACTTGGACTTTGCCTTGAATGCGTTCGCTGTTGACGAATGTGCCGTTGAGCGAGCCTAGGTCTTCGACGAAAATTCCCTGCGGGCTGCGCGAGATTTGGGCGTGATGCCAGGAAATCAGCGGGCTGCTGAGAGGTTGATCGCATTGCGGATCGCGGCCGAGCAGGATCGAGCCGCCCTGGAAGCTGACCGGTTCGCAGACTGCTTCGCCGACGATCGCGCCGCGTGCGGAGAGAAGGCGTGAAACTTTTATTTTGAAGGAGCCGAAATAGACTTCGTCTTCGGGCCGGATGGTTACGCGCGTGGAAATGCGATTGTGGAGTTGGTTCAGCGCGGTGCCATTCATCGAGTGCAGATCTTCGATGGCGTAATGGCCGGCGCTTTCGATGATGCGTGCGTGTTCGCGGGAGACGACGCCGTAGTCGAGAATTACATCGCATTCTGGCGCGCGGCCTACGCGGATTACACGCGTACCGGGGGCGGTGTCTGCAAATATTTGCGGCGTCGGTTGCGCAGAGGATTGCGCCGGCCAGGGGAATGTGACGTTCGGTCCGAGGGTGATGCGTTGTTCGGCGGAGACGTCAACGGACGTGTTGGCGAGGAGCGGTCGGCCGTTGACGTAGGTGCCGTTGGTTGAGCCGAGGTCTTCGATTTCGAAGTGGCCGTCGGGGTATCGGCTGAGGCGGCAGTGACGCGCGGAGACGGCGGGATCCTTCACGACGATTTCGCACGATTCCTGGGTGCCGACGAGCCAGGTTGCAACGGGTTGGGTGCGACGCGTGGGCATGGGGTCTCCGTGGCGCGGCGGCCATGCTACAAAGTTCCAGTTCGGTACACAAGGTGGGAAGACGGGGACGCGCAAGGATTGAACCCGGAGGGCATAGGGAATAGCGAAGAACGCAGAAAACGCCGGAAAGCTTCTTCGGCCGGCTTGCGGCAACGGTGCTGGCCTCCCTTCGCAAGATCACTCAGGGCAGGCAGGATGACCATGCTCATCGCATCGTCAGAAAACCGAGGCCCGCACGACGGTCGAAACATTACGAAATGGCATGCGCGGGGCTCGAGGGATTCAACCCGTTTCAATTGTGGCCGATGTGGTTGGCATAGAGAGTACGACCCGAGGGCCGCCGGAGCCGAGAAAGGCGATGCAAGAAAAAGACGGTGCGAACGGAGCGCGCACGGGCTCGCCGGGAGCGATCAGCGCAGCGCACGATTCGCCGGGCATGGCTGGTGACACGACTTCGGCGCCTTCACGGGGAGATCTGCTGCTTCGGGAAGATATGTACCGGACGGCGGGGATCATGAACCGCGAATGGGCTACAGCATCACGAAAGTGGTCGAGACGCTCAGCAACGATCATCTGCGGGGACTGGGCGACGAGGTGAAGCGCGCGTCGGTGCTGATGGCGCTGAGCGCTGCGGGAATTCCGCTGGGGGACATTTTGCAGGACTCCGCGCAACGGCAGTCGGCGCTCGCGGCATGCGAAGTGGAGCAGCGCAAGAAGTTTGAGGAATACTGGACGCGTCGCGCCGAGAAAAATCCTTTGCTGCAGAGCGAGATGGAGCGAGTGACGCGGCAGTATATGGAGCGCATGAACCGCAACCTGACGGGAGTGCAGCAGGAGAAAGACGCGTTGCAAAAGTGGCAGACGGCGATGCAGCACGAGGTGTTGCGGATTTCAGAAGCTGTGACGCTGTGCGCGCGGCGGTTGATCATGCCGCGCGGGTAGGGGCGCTAAAGGCGGCGCCGCAGGTCGTATCGCACGCACGGAGGTTTTCGCGGGAGAGAGGTTCCCGCGCTCGCGCGAATTCTCATTTCCCCAAAGTTTGGATACCGTCGGGTTGGTGTGTGCGGTATCTTATTGGCTTGTGGCGCGGCTGAGGAGTGCGAAAGACTTAACACTGAGGGCACAGAGGAAAACCGGAGAACACAGAGAAACCGGAAGAGATCCTTCGCCCGGCTCGAGGCCAAGGCTCCGGACTCAGGATGACGAGGCGCAGGCGTAATCGCTCTGTTTGAGGAATTGGTGGTGCCTGGACGTGAGGACGATGGATATATTTGAAGAAGTGGTGAGGATGCGACGGGAGGGCGAGCGCGGGGCGCTGGCTACGATTGTGCATACGAACGGGTCGATCCCGAGCTACGAGAGTTCGCGGATGCTGGTGCGCGATGATGGGTCGATTGTGGGGACGGTGGGCGGCGGGTGTGTGGAAGCGGAGGTGTGGGCGGCAGCGAAGGAAGTGATTGTGGCGGAGCAGCCGCGGAAGATGATTTTCAATTTGAATCAGGACGCGCGTTACGACGCGGGATTGATTTGCGGGGGAACTTTGGAAATTTTTGTGGAGCCGATATTGCCGCAGCCGGTGCTCTATATCTTTGGCGGCGGGCACGTTTCGACGGCGGTGGCGCCGCTGGCGCATCAGGCGGGATTTAAAATTGTGATCGTGGATGACCGCGAGGCCTTCGCAAATGTTGAACGATTTCCGATGGCATCGGAGATTTACAGGTCTTACGACGAGGCGTTCGAAAAAATCCAGCCGAATTCTTCGTGTTATCTGCTGATTGTGACCCGCGGGCATAGCGGCGACATGCGCGTGCTGGCCTGGGCGGTGGGGACGGAAGCGCGCGGGTTCACGCCGCGTTATATCGGGATGATGGGCAGCAAGCGCAAGGTGATTGCGGTGTACAAGGCGCTTGAGACAGAAGGATTTTCCGCAGGGCAATTCGAGCGCGTGCATGCACCGGTCGGACTGGACATCGGGGCGCTGACGCCCGAAGAGATTGCGGTGAGCATTACGGCGGAGCTGATCGCGGTGCGGCGCAACGCGACGGGACTGCCGAACAAATCCATCAAGATTTCAGAAGCTGCGCATCTGCTGGGTGAGTGATCTGCCATGCTGGCCGCCGCGATCCTCGCTGCTGGAGAATCCAAGCGGATGGGCCAGCCGAAGGCGCTGGTTCCCTTCCAAGGATCTACTTTCGTTGAACATTTGATTGCGGCGACGCGACATCCGCGCGTGGGGATTACGCGCGTGGTGTTGGGCGCGGGTGCGGAGGGGATTCGGGCGAATTTGAAAATTGATCCGTCATCGATTGTAGTGAACGCGGATTGGCCGACCGGGCAGCTTTCTTCGCTTCATGCGGCGATACGGAGTTTGCCGGCGGGCGGGACGCAGGGGATTTTAGTTTGTCCGGTAGATCACCCTTTGCTTTCGGCGCATTTGGTCGCGGCTTTGATTGCGGCGTTTGATTCGGGCGGAAAATTGATTGCGTTGCCGAAATATCACGGGCGGCGGGGGCATCCGGTACTGTTCGCGGCTGAGTTGTACGAGGAATTGCTGGCGGCGCCGGCTGAGGTCGGCGCGCGACACGTGGTTTGGAATCACGCACGCGCCGTGAGGGAGGTGGAGACGGAGGAAGAGGGGGTGATTTTGAACTTGAATGATCCGGAGACGGTGCGCAAGGCGATCGGGCGTTAGCGAAGCGTGTTTTGGTATGAGCGATCGAAGATTTGACACAGAGGTCACGGAGAGAGGCGGAGAACGCAGATCAGGCAGAAGAGATCCTTCGCCCGGCGTGAAGCAAAGGCGCTCGACTCAGGATGACGACGAGGTGGATGAACCGGTCAGGTGATTTTTTTTAGGAGGGTGGCGACGGCGTCGGTGCAGAGTTGGGCGGCGTGGAAGGTGGCGGGGGGTAAAGTGCCCAGGTATTCGGAGACTTGTTGCGGGGTGATGGCGCGAAGGTCGGCTGGGGACTTACCGATGAGCAGGTCCGTGAGCGCGGAGCTGCAGGCGATGGCGGCTACGCAGCCTTGGGTTTTGAAGCGGGCGGCGGCGACGCGGCCGCCTTCCAGGCGAATGGCAAGGCGCAGGACGTCTCCGCACACGGGATTTGTCACTTCGACTGTCGCGCTGGCATCTAAGAGGTCGCCGGCGTTGTGCGGGGCGCGGAAGTGATCGAGGATGATGTCGTTGAGCACGGAGTGCTTTTGTAATTCTGCGTACGAAAAAATCTCACCCGCGGGCAATAATTCTCGATGGCTCGCGGGCAGCCTTCAGTATAATGCCGCGGGTTTGAGAATGAATAGTTGATAGAGTGGCAGTCAAGTTGGTTTGCCAGGGTTTCGCTTTTTTTCTTTCAATGTTATTGACACAAGTGGGGTTAGGAAAGTAACGTAGCAGTCCCAGCCAGCGCTTATCCGAACCGGGCGCGGAAAGCGGCCTCTCATTTCGCCTACAGAAATCGTCAGGAGATAGACAGATGCGACGAATTGGATATGTCTTCACCCTCGCGGTGGCCCTCGCGATGCTAGCGAGCGCCAGCTTCGCGCAAGACGGGAAGCTGAAGATCAAGGTAACGCCGCCTCAGGCATACGTATTCGTAGATGGGAATGCCATCAACGACGGCAGCCACTCGATGAAACTGGCTGCGGGCAAGCACACCGTGGTGGTGGTCAACTACGGTTTCAAGATTTCCTCGCAGGACGTGAATATTGAGGCGGGCAAGACCACCGACCTCAAGGTGGCGCTGGAAGCGTACGGTGACAAGGTGTCTGGCCCATGGGGCCGCGTGTACATCAGTGGAACGGATCCGCGCGCTGCAGTGCTTTCCAACGGCAAGACGCCGGGATATCTGGTGGGCCATGTGGATGAGTTCGACAACGACTTCTGGGTCTGGAAGCAGGAATTGCTGCTACCTCCGGGCACGCATCACCTGACGATCACGCGGGCGGGCAAGGAATTGTGGTCGGGAGACGTGAAAGTGGAGGCAGGGAAGAAGACTTCAATCAACGTCGGAAAGAATTCGCAGGTGGAGACGGATTGGTCGAAGCGCGACGCGGATTTGACGAAGAAGGCGCCGCTGCCGCGTTTTTATGCCGGGATTGCGAGCGCGACCGTGGTGGTCGCTCCGGTGAAAGCTACCGTGACCAATTCCACGGCGAACATCAACTGCGGCCAGAGCACGAATCTGGAATGGACGACGACGGACGCGGTGGATGTGAGCTACGACAACGGCATCGGAAAAGTGGCGAACAGCGGATCGCAGGCGGTTTCACCGCACGCTACGACGACTTACACTCTGACCGCTGTCGGACCGGGCGGGACGGTGACCGGAGCCGAGACGGTGAACGTCAACACGACCGTGGTGGCTACGCTGAGCGCGGCGCCGCCGGAATTGCACTACCGCAAGATCGGCGACAAGGTGATCACGGATGATTCCGGGACGTTGACTTGGACCACTTCGAATGCGGATTCGGCGGAAATCACGCCGATCGGCAAAGTGGATCTGAACGGCAGCCAAACCGTGAAGGCGGACCCGACCAAGACGGATATCGGAACGGTGGACGAGAGCAAAAGCTACACGTTGACGGCGACGAACGTTTGCGGCGGGTCTTCGACACAGACTGCGGCGTTCCATGTGACGGGCTCGATTGAACCGATCCCGGAAGTGGTGTTGCAGAGTGTGTTCTACCCGACGGATTATCCGGATAAGAAGAACCCACAGGTGGGATTGGTGAAGAGCCAGCAGCTGGAGCTCGCAACCTTGGCGGCGGGATTCAAGAAATATCTGGAATACGATGGCGATGCGAAACTTTCGGTCGAGGCTTATGCGGATATTCGCGGCTCGAAACCACATAACCAGGATTTGAGCGAGCGGCGCGTGGAGCGCATCAAGCAATATCTGGTGGACCAGGGAATTTCGGCGGACAAAATTCAGACGGCGGCCTACGGTAAGGAACGCCCGATGGAGAAGTCCGAAGTGAAGACCTTGGAGAGCACCAATCCGAACCCGGCTCCTAAGGTGCGGGCGCGGAACGGTCAAGGAACCTGGTACGCCTACAACCGGCGCGCGGATATTATTTTGCTGCCGTCGGGGAAGAAGTCGGCGCAATTCTATCCGAACAATGCGGATGATTCGGGGATTATCTGGCAGATCCCGAAGCCGGCATTGAAGAAGGTGGAAGCGGCGCAGTAAGTTTTTTCACGTTCCGCAATTGAACGCGCCGGGGAGCTGCTTGGCTCTCCGGCGCGTTTTTGTTTTTTGGCGCGAATGCAAAACCGTTTACCGCGGAGACACAGGGAAATGCGGAGGTAGTAGAATCTTGGTGCCAGGGGCCAGATGAAAAAACTCGAGGAATTGCGCATCGTTTCGTTGGCGCCCAGTGTTACTTCGATTTTGCTTTCGTTGGGGGTGGGACGCGAATTGGTGGGAGTTTCGCGCTGGTGCAAGGATGTGGCGGATGTCGGGGCGCGTCCTGCGGTGGGTGATTGTTGGAAGCTGGATTTGCGCGCGGTGATGCGGCTGCGGCCCTCTTTGCTGATCGGCTCGGTGCCGTTTGCGGCGGAGACGGTGCAGAGGATATTGGCGGAGCCGGCAGCGTTTTTGGCGATCAATCCGCGGTCGCTCGCGGATATTTACTCTGATGTTCGCACGCTGGGGCGATTGGTGGAGCGCGGGCGCGCAGCGCAGCTTTTGCTACGGAAGATGCGCGCGGGTTTTGCGGATGTGGCGCGGGAGGCGCGGCTACATGGCGCTTCGCGGCGCGTGCGGGTTTATTGCGAGGCTTGGCCGAAGCCGCGGATCAGTTCCCCTCCCTGGGTGGCGGAGTTGGTGGAGATCGCGGGAGGAAAGATGGTGGTAGGTGCGGGCTCGCAGGTGACGGATGAAGAGGTGGCACGGGCTGCGCCGGAATTGATTGTGTTGGCTTGGGCGGCTACGGGTGGGCGCGCGAAAGTTTCTTCGGCACTGCGGAATCCTGCGTGGCGGGATGTGCCGGCGGTGCGGAACGGGCGCGTGGTGGTGATTCGCGATGAGCTTTTGAATACGCCGGGGCCGCCGTTAGTCGAAGGAGCGCGGGAATTGGCGCGGGCGATTCGGGAGACCGCATGCTGACTGTGGTGGCTGGGTTGATTGAGGCGGAGGGGAAGATTCTGGTGTGTCAGCGGCGGCGTGGGGATAGGTTTGAGTTCATGTGGGAATTTCCTGGCGGGAAATTGCAGATGGGCGAGACGCCGCAGGCGGGGTTGGCGCGCGAGTTGCGGGAGGAGTTGGGAGTGGAGGCGGTGGTGGGAGCGGAAGTTTTTCGCACGCGCCATCGTTATGCGGACATGAGTGAGGCGATTGAGTTGATATTCTTTGCGGTTGTCGTCGAGCCGACGGCGGTTCGCAATATCGTGTTCGAGAATACGGAATGGCGTACTCCTGAGACTTTGGGCGATTTGAACTTTTTGCCGGCGGACCGGGAGTTTGTGGAGAAATTGGCGCGGCGGGAAATTGTGGCGCGGCGCCCTGCGGCTGCGGGCTAGCTTCGCTACGTCTACACCCCCACCCTTCCCACAAGACAAAAGCGGGAAAGATGGGGCACCCGGAAGGTCCAAACCTAGTTCCAAAGCAACAGCACAGGCAAGATCGCCTAGACTACGATGAGCCGCGCGGCTTGCGGTTTGGGACGCGGCGGCGCGGGTGCGCGATTGAATCGGCGCGATACCACTGATTGAAAAAAGGAATTGATGGAGGTGTGCGCGGGCTGGCGTTGGGGTGTATTCTAGTGGTGGGAAAATAGAGGACGGCGCGGCGCCCGCCGGGCTGATGCGCTGTGGCATTGAGTGCGATGCGAGGGCCGAACGAAGACATGAATAACGAGATCAGTTTGCCGTTGCAGGGATTGGACGCGGCGGAAATTCAGGAGTGGCTGGAGTCGCTGGATTCGGTGCTGCAGTCGAGCGGGCCGGATGTGGCGTCGTATATTCTGGAGCGCTTGCGCGCGCACGCCAAGGTGATCGGGATTGACATACCCTTCACCGCGAAAACGCCGTACGTGAACACCATACCGGCTAGCCTGCAGCCCGAATTTCCGGGCGATCAACAACTCGAGCGGCGCATCAAGAGCCTGGTGCGCTGGAACGCGATGGCCATGGTGGTGCGGGCAAACCGCGAAGAGCACGGCATCGGCGGGCACATTTCGACTTACGCTTCCGCGGCGACGCTTTATGAGGTGGGGTTCAACCATTTTTTCCGGGCACGCTCGCCTGAGTTTGAAGGCGACACGATTTATTTTCAGGGACACGCGGCGCCGGGAATTTATTCGCGCGCATTTTTGGAAGGGCGGCTGTCGGCGGAGAAGCTGGAGAACTTCCGCCGCGAATTGAAGCCTGGCGGGGGGCTTTCGTCTTATCCGCACCCGTGGTTGATGCCGGATTTCTGGGAGTTCCCTACCGTTTCGATGGGCTTGAGCCCGCTGATGGCGATTTATCAGGCGCGTTACAACCGCTATTTGGAGAACCGCGGGCTGAAGCCGGCCAGCGACGCGAAGGTCTGGGCATTTCTGGGCGACGGCGAGACGGACGAGCCGGAATCGTTGGGCGCGATCACTTTGGCGTCGCGCGAAAAGCTGGACAATTTGATTTTCGTGATCAATTGCAATTTGCAGCGGCTGGACGGGCCGGTGCGCGGGAACGGGCAGATCATTCAAGAGCTGGAATCTGCGTTTCGCGGCGCTGGTTGGAATGTGATTAAAGTGCTGTGGGGCGGCGAGTGGGATCCGATCCTGGAGCGCGACACCGAGGGCCTGCTGGTGAAGCGCATGGGGGAATTGGTGGACGGCGAATATCAAAAGCTGGTGGTTTCGTCGGGCGCTTATGTGCGCGAACACTTTTTCGGTTCCGACCCCCGATTGCTGAAACTGGTCGAGCCTTTTTCGGATGACGAGCTGCGCCGATTGCAATTGGGCGGACACGACCCGCGCAAGGTGTACGCCGCTTACAAGGCCGCGACGGAGAACAAGGGATCACCGACGGTAATTTTGGCGCGGACGATCAAGGGCTACGGGCTGGGCGAGGCGGGCGAAGGCAAGAACATCACGCACCAGCAGAAGAAATTGAACGAAGACGAATTGCGCGAGTTTCGCTCGCGATTCGATATTCCGCTGAACGATGCGCAGTGCGCGGAATTGCCGTTCTATCGGCCGGCGGAAGACAGCGAAGAGATGACCTATCTGCGCGCGCGGCGCCAGGAACTGGGTGGGTATGTGCCGCGGCGGAGCGCGCGGTCGAAGCCGTTGCTGGCGGATCATGAGGAGTTGTTCAAGGAATTCTTAACTGGCAGCGAGGGACGCGAGGTTTCGACGACGATGGCGTTCGTCGGGATTCTGCGAAAAATGCTGCGCGATCCGGAAATGGGGAAGTTGATTGTGCCGATCGTGCCGGACGAAGCGCGGACGTTTGGTATGGAATCGCTGTTCCGCACGGCGGGAATTTATTCCAGCGTGGGCCAGCGCTACGAGCCGGTGGATGTGAACACGCTGCTTTATTACAACGAAATGAAGGATGGGCAGATTCTGGAAGAAGGAATCACCGAAGCGGGGTCGATGGCTTCGTTCATCGCGGCGGGTACGGCGTACGCTACGCACGGAATCAACACGATTCCCTTCTTCATTTACTACTCGATGTTCGGATTCCAGCGCATCGCGGATTTTATTTGGGCCGCGGCGGATATGCGCGTGCGCGGGTTCCTGCTGGGCGGGACGGCGGGACGCACGACTTTGTCGGGCGAAGGCCTGCAGCACCAGGACGGCAACAGCCAGATCTTGGCGCTGCCGGTGCCGAATCTGCGGGCTTACGATCCGGCGTACGCTTACGAAGTGTCGGTGATAATCGAGGACGGAATTCGCCGGATGTATAAAGAAGGCGAGAGCATCTTCTATTACATCACGGTGATGAACGAGAATTATCCGATGCCGGCGATGCCGGGGGATGTGCGTGAAGGGATTTTGAAGGGGCTGTATCGGTTCCGGGCTGCGCAGAACAAGGATTCTCAGTTGCGCGCGCAGCTTTTTGGCAGTGGTGCGATTTTGAATGAGGCTCTGCGGGCGCAGGAAATTCTCGGGGAGAAATACGGCGTGGCCGCAGACGTGTGGAGCGTGACGAGTTATAAGGCGCTATATACGGATGGGATTGAGACGGATCGCTGGAACCGGTTGCACCCTGCTGAGAGGGCGCGCGTGCCTTATGTGACGGAATGTTTGGCGGATGCGCCGGGCGTTTTGGTTGCGGCTACGGATTATCTGAAAACTTTGCCGAACATGGTTGGCCAGTGGGTGCCGCGGCGGATGGCGTCGCTCGGGACCGATGGGTTTGGGCGGAGCGAGGGGCGCGCTGCTTTGCGGGATTTCTTTGAGGTGGATGCACGGTTTATTACTCTGGCGACGCTGAATGAATTATTTTTGGATGGGAAAGTCGAGAAATGCCTGGTGCAGAAGGCGATTGTGGATTTGGGGATTGATCCGGAGAAACCTAATCCCGTGATTTCTTAGATTCGGTCTCCAGCGTTCGCAAAGGACGCGGCCCCGGCTTGGTGGTGTCGAGCCGGGGCTTTTCTTTTTTGGGGGGGCAGTTTATTGTCGCGTAATTAGACCAGCGAACGGCCGCCGTCAACCGCTAGGATTTGGCCGGTTACGAATTCGGTTTTGGCCAGGAAGGCTGCGGCGTCGGCTATGTCTTCGCCTGTGCCGGTGCGGTGGAGCGGGACGCGCTGGATGTAATCTTCGTCGGGAGGCTCGCCGGGAAATTGGATGGTGCCGGGGGCGATACTGTTGACGAGGATTTCCGGGCCGAGGGCGCGAGCTAGGCAGCGCGTGAGCATGATGCAGCCCGCTTTCGAAACGCAGTAGTGCGTGTAGCCGGGCCATGGAAGCAGGCCGCCGAGCGAGGAGAGATTGATGATGCGGCCGCGGCCCTGGCGTTTCATGATGCGGGCGGCGGATTGCGCGCAGAGGAATTGGGATTTCAGATTTACGTTGAGGATTTGGTCCCACTGCTCTTCGGTCAGCTCCTCGAATTTCGCGGCGAAGAACATGCCGGCGTTGTTGACGAGGATGTCGAGGCGCCCGAATTCGTTTTCCGTGGCGGTGAAGAGCTTTTGTACGTCGGCGCGAAGGGAGACGTCGGCTTGGACGGCTAGGGCGCGGCGGCCTAGGGATTTGAGTTCGTCGACGAGGGCTTCGGCTTCGGATTTCGAGGAATCGTAGTTGATGATGATGTCGGCGCCTTCGGAGGCGAGACGCAGCGCGATGCTGCGGCCGATGCGTTTGGAGCCGCCGGTGACTAGGGCCACTTGATCTGCTAGGGATTTATCCGTCATTCCAGTTCCCTCCTTGTCGAAGCCACATTAGCATTTTGCGGCGGCGTGGGGAATGAGGTCACGGGTAAGTCAGAAGATTTGACACAGAGAGCACAGAGGAAGAGCGCAGAAAAATCTGAGAAAGACTGAGGCGTACATCGCAGAGACGCAGAGTGCGCAGCGTAAGGTGGGAGAGATCCCTCGGCCGGCTGGAAGCAAAGCCGCCAGCCTCAGGATGACGAAGCCTGCGCGGTGATTGATGTAGAATCGGGGACTGTTGCGTGGCTACTTGTCACTCATCACGTATAGCTTGGCACTGATTTTGGAGGCGGAATGAAAGTTGATTTGCTGGCGATTGCGGCGCATCCGGATGACGTGGAGCTTACCAGCGGCGGGACTTTGCTGAAGATGGCAGCGGCTGGGTACCGCACGGGCATTCTGGATTTGACGCGTGGAGAGACGGGCACGCGGGGGACTCCGGAGATACGTTTGAAGGAGGCGGCGCGGGCGGCGAAAATCATGCGTGTGGCGGTGCGGAGGAATTTGGGATTGCCGGACGCGCATTTGGAGATGCGCGAGGATTACAAGCTGGCGATCGCGGAAGCGATTCGAGAATTGCAGCCGCGCACGGTGATACTGCCCTTCTGGGAAGGGCGGCACCCGGACCATTACACGGCGGCGCAACTGGGATTTGAAGCGTGTTTTGTCGCGGGGCTCAAAAATTATCCGCTGGGGGGCGAGGCGTACCGGCCGTTCAAAATATTGTATGCGGCGGCTTACGACTATCAGCGTCCGACATTTTGCGTGGACATTACCAAGGAATTCGACCGGCGGAAGCGGGCGATTCTGGCGTACGCCTCGCAGTTTACGCCGCCGAAGGAACAGCGGCGGTCGAAGGTGGTGTTGCCGCTCGACGAGCTGGAAGCGCGGATGAATTCGATGGCGCAGTATTACGGGCGGTTGATCGGCGTGCGCTATGCGGAGGGATTTATTGTTAAGGAAGTGATGCAGGTGGACGATGTAGTTGAGATGCAGGTGCGATCGATGTGAGAGTGATCGGGCTGAGCTTGGCTTGGAAAGGCGAAAGATTTGGGAATCATATACTTGAGCCCCCTTCCTGAATGGGAGGATCAGAATGAAAATCAATTGGAAGCTTGCAACTGGAATGGTGGGGGGTTTTTCTGCTCCCGGTCGGTCTGCCGGCAGAAACTTCAATTCCCACTCACCTCACTAAGGTTACTATTTCAGATTGGAAAAAAGAGCCTGCTGATTTTGGTTCGACAGATACCCGAACATTCGCGGCAGACGGCCACGAGCAATAGAATGAGCACCGTCTTACTTGCACGGAATTCACTGACTGTAACTACGGATGCAGTAATCACTCATATGGTTCGATGCTTTGTGCCAAAGATTTCTAAATCCTATACGGTATGTTAGGAAAACGATTTTGATGAGTCTGTAGTCTTCGGTGACTGTTCACAGACCGATTCGGGTGACCCTGGAATACAGACCAATGGCGTCTGCCGGATTTCTCTTCCGAAGGAGCGAAAGTAGCCAGAGTCAAGGGACTCAAGCAGATAATTCCCAAAGATTTAACGCAGCTGACCCGGAGGCGAGCGCGCAGAAGACGCCGAGAAAGCCTGAGGCAACCTCTGCCACAGAGGCACAGAGAAAGGCGAAAGATTTAACACACACTTACAGAGAAACGCGCAGGGCACGGAGGCGGCTGGGAGAAATGTGAGGCGTGCTCGATCAATGCGTGGAGGCTAGAACTCGTCGGATTCCTGGGCGTAGCTGAAACCGGGGAGTTTGTAGGCAGGGCCTTGGCGGTCCACTTTGACTTTCACTGGGCGTTCGCTTTCGGCGCCGGCTTTGCGGAGGATGGCGTAGGTAGTTAGGGCTTCGTTGTAAACCTTAGTAACCAAATAGGATTCGCCGGTATCTTCCTTCTTCCAGACCTGGCCGACTTGTAGTTTGCGCGCGGGCACATGACAAATGTAGACAGAATCGGGAAGGGCGTCAATATAAGTGCGCGAGGGTGATTCCGGGGGGCAACATCTGGCGCGGGAACAAAGGCAGGGTAGCCGGGCGAGCTCCGAGGAATCGCAATCGCAAATTCCGAGGCGACGGCTGGAGGCGAGAGATTGTTGCAGCGGGCACGGCATGCCGTGCCCTTACGACGGCAACGTCAAGGGCAAACGCAACACCGCCGGCGGGACGCCGGCGCCACCAGAGTCAAAAGCGCCCGCCTGAGGTTGGCCGCTACAGAGTCGACACCTTGGTCCCGGGGAATCTTCAGCCTCTCGATAGCCTCGTTTGTGACCTACCTTTTACAGAGTTGAGAAAACTAAATGGGGGCGGGGTACATCCAAGGAATTCAGCGTAGGAAGGTGCCCGGAGGGGTGTATAATCCGGGCAGTATCCGCCGGAGGTAGCCATGAAAAACAGTTTGGCGGGGCAGTTGGGAGCCTTGATTATTGCGGCGTCGCTGGTGACGTCGACCAGCGTTGCGAGCGTCCCGCTGGGGCAGCAGCAGGGCGGACAACAATCTTCGTCACAACCAGGCGGCGCGCAGCAGGGCGGCACCCCGCCAGCGCAGCAGCCTTCCTCTACACCTTCGAGCGGCACAACTTCTCCTGGCACTACGACACCTGGGACGGATTCCCCGGGTACCGGCGCGTCTGGAACGCAGCAGCAAGGCCCGGTACAACAGGCGGACCAGCCGGTCGAACAGCCTGCCGACCCGAACGTAAAGGCGGGCAGCAGGGCGGACGTCAGCGCGATCGGGAATCGCAGCAGCGTCGGCCATGGGCTGAATTTTTATTCGCTGGAACATGAGATTGCGCTGGGTAAGCAGTTGTCTGCGGAAGTGGAGCGGCAGGCGAAATTCATCAACGATCCGGTGGTAACTGAGTATGTAAACCGCGTGGGACAGAACCTGGTGCGGAATTCGGACGCGCAGGTGCCGTTCACGATCAAGGTGATTGATTCGGACGTGGTGAACGCGTTCGCGCTGCCGGGCGGATTTTTCTACGTGAACAGCGGTTTGATTCTGCACGCGGACGAGGAATCGGAACTGGCGGGCGTGATGGCGCATGAGATCGCGCACGTTTGCGCGCGACACGGCACGAAGCAAGCAACCAAGGGCGAAATCGCGCAGCTGGCCATGATTCCGGCGATGATTTTCATTCCTTACACGCTGGCGGGGTACGCGATTTATCAGGGGATGCAGTTCGCGATTCCCATGGCGTTTCTGCAATTCACGCGTACCGATGAGAAGGAAGCCGACTATCTGGGCCTCGAGTACATGTACAAGGCCGGATACGACCCGAACGCGTTCGTGGCGTTCTTCGAGAAGGTAGCTTCCGACGAGAAGAAGCAGCCGGGCACGATTCCGAAGATTTTCTCGACGCATCCGCCGACGCCGGATCGGATTGAGGCTTCGCAGAAAGAGATTGCGACGATTCTGCCGCAGCGTGCGGAGTACATCGTCACGACCTCGGAATTTGATGTGGTGAAGCACCGCTTGCAATTGATCGAACAGAACGTGAAGGTGAACGACAAGAATCCGAACAAGCCGAGTTTGCGCAAGAAGACTGCGCAGACGACCGCGCCGCAGCCGGGTGACACTTCGACGACGTCGGATCCGAATTCTGATCCGGACCGGCCGACTTTGCAGCGGAGGCCGGATCCGAATCAACAGCCGTGAAGAACGGTTAACAGCTCAGAGCTGACAGTTAAAAGTGAAGAGTTTATGCGCCCGGTGTTTTTGCCGGGCGCTTTTTTTTGCTGCAGGCTTGATTGAGATTGCTGCGCACTGCGAGGATCGGCGGGGTTAACGGGTTTGCACTTCGGCTACGCCCATGCGTTTTAGCCCTTCAGCGTAGTATTTGCGGTAGAGGATGTCCCACTCTTCGCTGCCTTCGAGGATTTCTTTTTTCTGGGAGGCGATTTTGGCGCGGACTTCGGTGTCCACCTGGGCTTCGACTTTCAGCAGCGCGGTGATGATGGAGACGATTTCCTGGCGGATGGTGTCGCGGTCTTCGACGAAGTCCACGTCCGGACTGGAGACCAGGAAATCAATGATGCGATGGGAGAGGCGTACGGTTTTTTCGCGTGTCAGTCGCATGGCATCGGCCGCTGGTTAGCGGAGAATCAATTTCCTTTCGCGGGCCAGCTGGCCCTTCACTTTTTTGTACATTTCCTGGTAGGACGCGCCGGAAGTGCGCATTTCCTCGGCGTATTTCGCGAGGATTTCGCGGACCTCTTCGTTGAGGCGGTCCTCGATAGTGACTTCCTCGGCCATCACCTGGCGGACCTGCTGCGTGAGGTTCTCTGCGTTCTTGGCTTCGATCATTTTGGCGGCTACCAGGCGCTTGACGATTTCCTTGGCCATGTAACCGACATAATCGCGCGACAATAGCATTCGGTTCGACTCCGCATAGCAAGCGAGCAAATTAGTTTACTGGCAGGCTGCGCGGAGTGTCAAGGCAAGTGGCTGCGATGATTCTTGGGCGTTTAGTGGCGAGCGGTCCAGCGGTTCTGTGCGGAGCCAAAAAGCGCGGCGGCGCCGATAAATATTCCGGCAATCACGGAAAGAATGATGACGGTGAGGCCGTCGCTGGGGGTGATGTTTTCGGGCTTGACGATGATGCGTTCCCACATGATGGCGACGGGAAGGTAAAACGCGACGCAGCCTACTACGAGGCCGACCACACCCCAGATCACCGGAATACTGTAATTCGCGAACAGCTTGATTTTTTGCATGTGACCCTCCGCATGTGACGTGCTGCATGCGTTCCCCAAGTTCGTGGTGCGATCGGCAGATAATGTCACCGGCGCTTCCAAAGGGCGATGGCGATTGCTAGCGAAAGTGTTCATTGCGGTAACAGCAAGAACGCGCACGGGCTGGATAATTTCTACGGATTGGACAGCAGCGATGCTTTGCGCTGATGGGTACACGCGGAGCCGACGGATCCGGCGTAGAGGCCTTGACAAGGTTTAGGGAGACGCTATGTTGCCATCGATGCATTGCTGCGCCGACTTCGGTCGGACTTGCCGCGTCATCGCGGTCATCGTCATGTCACTCATCGTACCTGCGCCGGCCGCGCCTGCGCAGGGGCAAGCCCCGCAGGCGCCTCCGAGTACTGCCGGTGAATCGCCGAATTCGGCTGGCGCGGCTGTCGAGCTGCTGACGTCGACGAATGCAGTCGACTTCAGCGGCTACATCGCCAAGACGATGGCGACGGTGAAGAAGAATTGGCTTGCGACGATGCCGGCGGCATTTTGGGCAGGCGCAAGAGGCCAGACGACTGTTGAATTCCGGATTCAATCCGACGGGAAAATTGAAAACATCTTGCTGAAGGCCAGTTCCGGCACGAATTCGCTCGATCAGGCGGCCATCCAAGGCGTTCGCGGCTCGAATCCGCTCGACCATCTTCCGCCGGGCTTTAAGGGCACTTACATCGTGTTGCGCCTCTCGTTGTCCTACAATCAGGAACTGAACGCGGCCGTGCATGGCTCGACGTTTGCTTGCAGCACTCCAGCAAGCCGGAGAGCGCAGACACCGCCGTTTGACCGTCTGGAGCTGCTGGCCTTTCTCGCCAGCGGCGGCTACCCTCCATACGCCACGCAAGTCATATGCCAGCGTGGCATTGATTTTGTTTTCAACTCAGCCTTCGTCACCACGCTTCGCTATTTTGGAGTCACGCCGGATTTTGTCGATTCCCTCACGAAGCTCAAACCAAGTGTAATCGTACTGGAGCCACCTGACCGCGTTAGCGCGTATGGCCTTCTCGATGTGGCACTGACCGACAAACGTCACGGGGAGCTTCAGAAGGCTAACGACGATTTTGCGCGCGCCGTAAGACTGGCACCCGATTCGGCAGCGCTGCACCTGGCATACGCACGAAATCTGCTTGCGGATCGCAACGATTCCGAAGCCGAAGTACAATCGCGCCGGTCTCTGGAACTTTGGCCGGACGACGCCGAAGCGCATCTCGCACTGGCCATGGCGTTGAGTTTGCAGAATCGCGACAGCGAAGCTGTGCCAGAAGCTCGCGAGGCGTTGCGAATCTATCCAGGCTACAAAGCTGCGCGCGCCGAGCTTGGCATCAGCCTCGCACGCAGCGGACAGTACCAAGAAGCAATCCCAGTGCTGCGTGACGCGAAATTCATGGCACCGCAACTACCGGTTATCTACAAGCTTCTCGGGGGATCGCTCGTCCACGCAGGCGGTGATTTTGACGAGGCGATTCAATATTTGAATCTCTTTCTGAAGACGAAGCCAGATGATGCCGAAGCTCACTATCTGCTCGGGGTCGCGTGGAGAGGCGTCTACCGACCGAATGATGCGCTTGCTGAATTCCGTGAAGCCGCGCGCCTGGAACCGAACAATTCAATTTATTCGTCAAGTCTGGCACGGAAGGACTCGATAGAGCCTACGCCTGAGGCTGCTGAACCTGAAGGGGCCCAGCCTGAGGACGGATACTTTGCGGAGAACCTGTACACGAACAGGTTCTTCGGCTTCTCTTACCAATTTCCAAAGGGCTGGAATGTTCTAAAAGCGGAGCAGGGCAAGGCTCTGCTCAGGCTCAGCGCTTCCCTTTTGGCCAACGATGATCCTACAGGAAAGGACGTCGCAGAAGCGGCCGCCAATGATTGGCACCCGCTGCTTTTTGTTGCCAAGCAGACGACGAAAGATATCTCGACGACCGCGAATTTGATTCAAATAGAAGCCGTTCGTACTCAACTTGCACCTCAACTGAAAACTGCAGCAGAGTTCTTGCAAGCGACCGGCGCATTCTTGCAACGGACTGGCAAGGTAAGTTCTACGGTCAACCCGCCGGAGCCATTCGCAGTCGGCAACAGAACCTTCTGGAAGACGAGGCTGGATTTTCCGGTTAACAATGTTGGGTCTCACGAGATCGAGGCTGTAACAATCGAGAAGGGCTACTTCATTCTCTTCATTTTCGCGAGCCCGGACGCATCCAAGCTCGACGAACTCCAGGGAACCATGAACTCTCTGCATTTCGCGGCACCTCCTCCGTAGCGCATCGCCACTGCATTTGGCGCCGTAAACGGAAAGTGATGCACCGGCCAGATTGGCTGGATTCGCTGGGGCGGCGAGCATCTGCTATTCTTGTGACTTCAAGGTATTCTAGATTTAGAGCTTTAGCTTCGAAATCATCTCGAGAGGATGGCATCGTGACACTTTCTATTGCTTCGCCGCGGAGCGCGGAGCGGGCGGCTAATTTTAATGCGGGGCCGGGGGCTTTGCCTTTGGCTGTGCTGCAGCGGATCCGTGAGGAGCTTCTCGATTATCGCGGGACTGGGATGTCTGTGATGGAGATGAGCCACCGGTCGGCGGAGTTTGAGGAGATTATTGCGCGGGCGGAGCAGAATCTGCGGAAGCTGATGGGGATCCCTGAGGAATATGGCGTGATCTTCGTGCAGGGGGGCGGGAGCGCGCAGTTTACGATGGCGCCATCGAATCTTTGCTTGCCGGGGAAGCCGGTGGACGTGTTGCACACGGGGATGTGGACTGGGAAGGCGCTGGCGGAATTGAAGCGCGGGACGCCTCACCGGATCGCGGCTTCGACGGAGGCAACTCGGTTCACGCGGCTGCCACGCAAGGATGAGATTCAGTTGGGGCCTGACGCTTCCTACGTTTACATGTGCACGAACAATACGATCGAGGGCTCGCAGTGGCATTGGCTGCCGGCGACGGGCGAGGTGCCGCTGGTGGCGGATATGTCGTCGGACATTATGTCGCGGCCGGTGGACGTGCGGCGGTTCGGGTTGATCTTTGCTGGGGCGCAGAAGAACTTGGGGCCTTCCGGGGCGACGGTGGTGATTGTGCGGAAGGATCTCGCGGAGCGGGCAGATAAGAATTTGCCTACCGTGCTGCAGTATCGGACGCATATCAAGGAGCGGTCGCTCTACCACACGCCGCCGACTTTTGCGGTTTACATCGTGGGGTTGGTGTTGGAGTGGATTGAGGCTGAGGGCGGAGTTGCGGCGATCGAGAAGCGCAATGAGGCTAAGGCTAGGTTGCTTTATGACGCGATTGATTCTAGCGGCGGGTATTATGTGGGGCCGATCGAAAAGGATTCGCGGTCGAAGATGAATGTTACGTTTCGGGTCGCGGGCGGAAATGAGGAGTTCGAGAAGAAGTTTGCTAAGGAAGCTGCGGCGGCGCGGTTGATCGGGTTGGCCGGGCATCGGTCGATTGGGGGTATGCGGGCTTCGATTTATAACGCGGTGACGATCGAGACGGTCAGGATTTTGGTGGATTTCATGCGCGAGTTTCAGAAGGCGAACGGATAGGTCGGACGACTCTCGTTGCGCCGCGGTGCCCGGTCCCGCTTCGCGGGACCGGCCTCTACATAATTCCACGGCAGAGATGAACCCGCTTACGGCATAACCGAAGAGCCACACTAGTGTGGCTTCTGCGCAACAGTTGGCTTGACTTGGGTGTTTAGGCCCGGTATCGTGGGATTTCGATGGCAAATCACCTCAAAATCACCTGTTTTGACCCGGAACGGCTGGCTTTGTCGGCCGAGGGCTGTGCGGACACGGCTAATTTGGTAGCGGTTCGCGAGCCGCAGCGGCCGCTGTGCGGTGAAGATCCGCTGGGCCGATATCTGGAGGAAGGGCGTTGAAGGCGGAGCGAGCCAGGCGGAAAAACCGGTTGTGGCCGTGGATCGGGGGAATCGTCGTCACTTTGCTGACGGCGGCCGTGTTCATGGTGGGCTCGCTGGACGTGCCGCTGCGACCGGAGCAAGGCAGCGAGTTCGCGGTATTTTTTGCGTTGACGACACTGCTGGCTGTGGCGCTGCTGGTGTTCACCGTGATTTTGGCGCGCAGCCTGGTGCGGCTGTGGATTGAGCGGCGCACCGGGCAGATGGGTTCGCGGTTCAAGGTCAAGATGGTGCTGGGCGCGATTGGCGTGTCGCTGCTGCCGATCGGTTTCTTTTTCTTCTTCAGTTACGCGATTGTGAATCGCACGCTGATCGCGTGGTTTCCGCGTCCGCTGGAAATTGCCAACGAACAGAGCCAGCGGCTGCTGGAGGACATGGGCCAGGCCAACCTGGGCCATTTGAACGCCATCGCGGAAAAGGCCGCGGCCACGAGCAAGGAAAATCAATCGCTGCTGGGCCTGGCGTGGTCGGTGGACGCTTCCTGGATCGCCCATGCGAAGGGACAAGCGGACGACGGCGTGGCGTATGTGAAACCGGAGGATCCCTCGAGCGACCAAACCGTGCCGGAGATGGAAACGATCACGCCCACGCTGGTGCAAACGCTGCCGAACGGCGCGGAGATTTGGCACACGGACGATCATTTGTATATCGCGGGTAGCGCGCCGCTCGATGGAGGCAGATTGTACGTAGCGCGGATTCTGCCGAGTGATTTCCTCTCGCGTTATTCGGAAATTCGGACGCAGACGGAAACTTACGCGCGGCAGAAGCAGAGGTTGCGCGCGTATAAAAGAGACGTTTTGCTGGGGCTGCTGGTGGTCACGGTGATTCTGGGTTTCTCGACGACTTGGGTGGCGCTGTTCTTGTCGAAGCAAGTGACGGTGCCGATTCAAGCACTGGCGGAGGCTACACGGGAAATTTCGCGCGGGAATTTTGATTACCGGATTGATGTGAAGGCGCAGGACGAACTGGGAATGCTGGTGCGTTCGTTCAATCGCATGACGGAGCAGCTGGGCGAAGGGCGGCGGCAGATCAATGAATTCACGCAGAGCCTGGAGCAGGCGATTGAGGAGCGCGAGCGGCGGCGGAAATTGATGGAAGCGATTCTGGAAAATATTCCGACGGGCGTGATTTCGCTGAATTCTTCGGGTGAAGTGGCGCGGGTGAATTCGGCTGTCCCGGCGATTCTGGGAGAGTCGGCGCGCGAGGCTCGGACTTTGCCGGAGTTGGTCGGTGATGAGGCTGCGCGAGCGGTTTTGCATTTGATGCGGAGGTCGCTGCGTATGGGCGTGGCTTCGCGGGAGATTGAGATTGCTACGGCAGGCCGGCTGGTGCGCGCGGCGGTGACGGTTAGTTCGCTGGGGCCGCGGCTTTCGAATCCTGGCTACGTGATCGTGATTGACGATTTGACGGATTTGCTGCGGGCGCAGAAGGCGGCGGCTTGGCAGGAAGTGGCGCAGAGGATCGCGCACGAGATCAAGAATCCTTTGACGCCCATACAGCTTTCGGCGCAGAGGTTGCTGCGCTTTTTGGAACGCAGCGGGTCGCAGCAGGCCGCGGCTTTGCGGACGGAACTGGAGAAGTTGGTGGCGGAGTGTGCGGGGTTGATCGAGCGCGAAGTGCACACGTTGAAATCGCTCGTTGATGCGTTCTCGCAGTTTGCGCGCTTCCCTGCCGCGCGATTGGCGCCCGAGGACGTGAATACGATTGTGGCTAGCGCTTTGGATTTATTTCATGGGCGGCTGGAGGGCGTTACGGTGCGGACGGAACTCGCGGCTGCCTTGCCATTGGTGAAGGCGGATCGTGAGTTGTTGCGGCGCGTGTTGGCCAATTTGATTGACAACGCGGCGGAAGCGATGGAGGGGGCGACGATCCGTCGGATGCGCGTGGCTACGCGGGTGGATGGCGACGGGGACGCCGTGGAGATTGAGATTTCTGACAGCGGTCAGGGGATTTCGCCCGAGGACAAGGAGCGGTTGTTCTTGCCGCACTTTTCTACTAAGGAGCGCGGGACTGGGTTGGGATTGGCGATCGCTAGCCGGATTATTGCTGAGCATAACGGGACGATTCGCGTGGAGGATAACTTGCCGACAGGGACGCGGTTTCTGATTCGTTTTCCGGCGGTCGAGATTCCGGTTACGCCGGCGTAAGGCAAAGGATTTGGTACAGAGGGCGCAGAGAAAACCTACGGCCAAGGCGCCCAGCTGAAGCTGGCCGCTACAAGTTCAATACCGAATTTCGATTGACGATTCGCGCTGCGGAAAACTACAGAACATGCCTGCATCGATATTTATTGTTGATGACGAGAACGGGATCCGCGAATCTCTCGGCGCTTTGCTGCGCGATGAGGGATACGACGTTGAGGCAGTTGCATCGGGCGAAGAGTGTTTGGCGCGATTGGAATCGCGGACTTTTGATTTGATTTTGCTGGATGTGTGGTTGAAGAAGATGGACGGGCTGGAGACTTTGGAGCGGATGCAGGCGCAGGAGGGCGCGCCGATGGTGGTGATGATTTCGGGCCACGCGAATATTGAGACGGCGGTGCGGGCTACGAAGTTGGGGGCTTTTGATTTCGTCGAGAAGCCGCTATCGCTGGAAAAAGTGGTGTTGGTGGTTCGCAACGCGCTGGAATATTTGCGGCTGGAGACGGAAAACCGGCGGCTTCGCGCCGAGCTGGAGGAGAAGCATCAGATTTTGGGCGGCAGTATTCCGATGAAGGCGCTGCGGCAGCAGATTGCGTTGACGGCGCCGACGAATGGGCGCGTATTGATCTATGGCGAGAGTGGCACGGGCAAGGAACTGGTGGCGCGGGCGCTGCACGCCAGCAGTTTGCGCAGCTCGATGCAATTTGTGGAGGTGAACTGCGCGGCGATTCCGGAGGAATTGATCGAATCGGAAATGTTCGGGCATCGCAAGGGGAGTTTTACGGGCGCGAGCGAAGACAAGGTGGGGAAATTTCAGAAGGCCGACGGCGGGACGCTGTTTCTGGACGAAGTGGGCGACATGAGTTTGAAGACGCAGTCGAAAGTGCTGCGCGTGCTGGAGGAACGGCGCGTCGAGCCGCTCGGGTCGAACCAGCCCGCCACTGTGGACGTGAGGGTGATCGCCGCTACCAACAAAAAGCTCGAGGAAGAGATCGCGCGCAACGCTTTCCGCGAGGATCTTTTTTACCGGTTGAACGTGATTCCCTTCTACGTGCCGGCGTTGCGCGAGCGCGTGGCGGACATTCCGATTCTGGCGGCGCATTTTCTGGCGGCTTTTTGCCAGGAATATGGGAAGAAGGCGAAAGAGTTCAGCCCCAACGCACTCGACGTGCTACTCAGTTATCCGTGGCCCGGCAACGTCCGTGAATTAAAAAACTTGGTGGAGCGACTGGTGATTGTTTGCCCGTCACCACGGATTGAGCCGCATCATTTGCCGCCGGAACTTTTTCGCGGCGCGTCGAAGAGCCCACAGAAGCCGTATGAAAGTTTGCAGGAGGCGCGCTCGGCCTACGAGCGCGAATTCGTGCTGCGCAAGCTGGAGGAAAATCGCTGGAATATGACCAAGGCGGCGCAGGCGCTGGGCCTGGAGCGCAGCCATTTGTATCGCAAGATGCGCTCGCTGGGGATTGCGCCGACGCGGGTGTGACACCGCTCGTTGTTGCGCGCCGCTGGCGGTCAGCAGCAGCAACGGAGACCGGGCTGCTCGGATCAGTTCCGGTTCCGCGCGGTGACGCGCTTTAGGCTATGAGCCGACGCGAATGTGGGCGAACGAATTAAAGAGCCCGAAAATATTCAGGAGCCAGAGCACTACGGCTATCACTACGACCGCGTTCAGGATTGACTTGATTGTTCCCTGCATGGGGATGAGGTTGACCAGCCACAGCAGAACTCCTACGACGATCAGAACCATTATTACCGTCAACAATGGCATTTGTTGTTGACCTCCTTTGTTGAGCAGTCGTACCGACTTTTCTCGATGTGAGAATACTCGGCGCCACGATGCAGGGCCATACATGGAAGGGAGTAGGACGGCCGAGGGAGTTACGTTATACGCCAGGCAAAGTGAAACCTGAATTGATCCCGATATCGATTGCCATGATTTTGTGCGAAGTTTAATCTAACTTGCGACGGTTCCGCGTTCGGCAGGACGGCTGGCGATGAAGTGAGAGCCGGAAGCGGCGAATCGCAGGATCGTGGGTGGATGAGCGACGTTTTCCGAAGGAATGCGAACATGCGCAATGAGACTGCATCGCGCCGCGAGTTTCTGAAGGTGGTCGGGACCGCGACGTGTGGGGCGGCGTGCCCGAACGCTTTGCGCGGTTTCGCTATGCAGACGAAGGTACCGCAGACCGCAGTGGGCCCGCCGGATTACGTCCTGCGCATTGCCGCGAGCGCTGTCGAGATTGGCCCGAAGCGCATCATCTCTACGATTACTTACAACGGCCAGTTTCCGGGACCTTTGCTGCGCTTCAAAGAAGGACAGCCCGTCTCTGTCGAAGTGCACAACGATACGGACACAGCAGAGCAACTCCACTGGCACGGGCAATTCGTCTCCACCGACGTGGACGGCGCGGCGGAGGAAGGTACGCCATTCATTCCGGCGCACGGAATGCGGCGAATTGAGTTCACGCCGCGGCCGGCCGGGCTACGTTTTTATCACACGCATAATCGCGCCGGAGCGGATTTGTATGCGGGACAATACACCGGCCAGGTTGGAGCGGTTTACATCGAACCCCGGCATGAACCGGGCGGCTACGACCGGGAAGTGTTTCTCGTACTGAAAGAGTTTGAGCCAACTTTCAGCCAGGGCGGCGATATGGCGCAGGATTTCTTGGCGCCCGCGATGAAAGTCAAAGAGCTGGAATCCGCGGGCGAAACCGCGATGAGAGCTTCGCTCGCGAAAGGTATACCACACGGCTACGAAGTGGGCTACCGCTATTTCACCATCAACGGGCGCATGTTGGGACACGGCGAGCCGCTAAGGGTGAAGCAGGGCGAGCGCGTGCTGTTTCACGTTCTGAACGGCAGTGCGACGGAGATTCGCAGCCTGGCGTTGCCCGGGCATTTATTTAAGGTTGTCGCTCTGGATGGTAATGCAATTCCGGTGCCGGCCGAAATTCCTGTGCTGTGGCTCGGGACTGCGGAGCGCATTTCGGCGATTGTCGAGATGAATCAACCGGGCGTGTGGATCATGGGCGACCTGGCGGATGATGATCGCGGCCATGGCATGGGCATTGTCGTGGAGTACGCCGGCCACAGCGCCAAGCCCGTTTGGACGCCGCCGATGCCATTCCACTGGAATTATTTGCGTTTTGCGAAATCTGGCGCGACCGCAGCACCGCCCGACGAAACGTTTGACATGCTGATTGCGAAAGGCAACGCCGCGGAAGGCGGATTTAACCGCTGGACGATTAACGGCACGGCTTATCCCATGACCGAGGGCATCGTTCCAGCGTCATTCCATCTGACGCAGGGCCGGCGCTACGGTATTCGCATGCGCAATGCCAGCGACGATATCCATCCGATCCATCTGCACCGGCACAGCTTTGAACTCACGCGAATCGCTGGTGTGGCCACGGCAGGCGTAATGAAAGACGTAGTGATGCTCGGCGGCTATCAAGAAATGGAATTGGATTTTACCGCCGACAACCCTGGGCTTACTCTGTTCCACTGCCATCAGCAGCTGCACATGGACTTTGGCTTTATGACTCTGTTCGATTACGTGTAAGAACTGGATCGTCATGAATTTCTTCGCAGAATTGCTCCACCCGAATGCGCTATTGGCCCTTCTGGTTATCCGCCCACTCGTAGGCGGCGTGGTCCTCCTCGTCGGCGCGGGAACGTCGCCGCTCGACGCGCGGCATTCCTCGCGTAGCGGCCATGGCTGAGCAGCCGGCGCGGGAAGTTTCGCACTCCGCCTCATCTCCGCCAAAAGTCTCGATACGCGAACTCGCCGTATTCTTTCTGCGGCTGGGCTGCACCGCGTTCGGCGGGCCTGCGGCGCACATCGCGATGATGGAGGACGAGCTGGTCCGCCGGCGGGAGTGGCTTTCTCGCCAGAAATTTCTCGACCTGCTCGGCGCCAGCAATCTGATTCCAGGCCCCAGTTCCAGTGAACTCGCCATCCACATCGGCTATTTGCTCGCCGGCTGGGCCGGACTGCTGGTTGCCGGAATGTGTTTCATTGTTCCCGCGGCAATTATGGTAGCGGTTCTCGCGTGGGCCTACGTCCGCTTCAGCAAGCTGTCAGCGATCTCGGCGATTCTCTACGGGGTCAAACCGGTTGTGATTGCGGTAATTCTCCAGGCGCTGTGGGGACTGGGACGCACCGCAGTGAAGACAACATTTCCGGCAGTCGTGGGCGTCGTGTGCGTGCTGCTGGCTTTTCTCGGCTTGCATCCTCTGCTGCTGCTGGCGCTGGGCGGCTGCGCGGTCTGTTTGATGAGCCTCGTAACATCGCGATCAGCACTTGGTGCGATACCATTGGCCACTGCTCCGGTGACGGCCTTGGCCGGCGGAGCAACCTCCTTCACTCTTGGTTCCCTCTTTCTCGTGTTCTTGAAAATTGGGGCGGTCGTGTTCGGAAGCGGTTACGTCTTGCTGGCGTTCCTGCGCGCGGATCTTGTCGCGCATCGCGGCTGGCTTACGGACTCGCAGCTGGTCGATGCGGTCGCGGTGGGACAGGTGACTCCGGGGCCGGTTTTTACAACTGCTACTTTTATCGGGTACATTCTGGGAGGAATGCGCGGCGCGGTCGTCGCGACAGTGGGAATTTTCCTGCCTGCATTGGTACTGGTTGCGATCAGCGGGCCGCTGGTGCCTCGGATTCGGCGGTCCAAGACTGCGAGCGCGTTTCTGGATGGGGTGAACGTCGCCTCGCTCGCTTTGCTGGCGGCGGTCAGTTGGCAGCTCGGCCGGGCGGCGCTGGTGGATGTTGCGACCGTGGCTTTGGCGGTGGTGGCCGCTATCGCGCTTCTGCGATATCGCGTGAATTCCGCCTGGCTAGTGCTGCTTGGAGCGATTGTGGGCGTGGCATGGAATGTATTTCGGCTGCGCTGAACGCATGCTGCGCGCGAATTTCAGTTGCGGCGGGATTCGACGAGTTCTAGCCTTCTTCGGCTTCCTGGTATTGGGCTAGTTGTTCGAGTTGACGGTGCCAGTCTAGTTGGCGGACCAGCGTGGAGTTTTGGCGCCAGTTGGATTGGACTTTTACGAAGAGCTCAAGGAATATTTTTGCACCGAGGACGAATTCTAGCTCCTTGCGCGCGGCTGTGCCGATCTTCTTGATGGCTTCCCCGCTCTTGCCGATCAGAATGCCCTTCTGGCCTTCGCGCTCGACGTAGATGGTGGCGCGGATGCGCAGCAGCTTGGGCGTTTCCTCGAAATTATCGATGAGTACGGCGATCGCGTGTGGCACTTCGTCGCGGGTCTGGAGGATGGCTTTCTCGCGCACCACTTCGGCGGCGAGGAAGCGCTCGGGCTGATCGGTGAATTGGTCGAGCGGAAAATGCGGCGGGGCTTCGGGCAGGCGGGTCAGCCAGGAATTGACGAGGTCCAGGCAGCCGGCGCCGGTGAGCGCGGAGATGGGGAAAATTTCGGCGAATGCGAATTCTTTGTTGTAGCGCTCGATCAGCGGGAGAAGCAGGTGCTTCGCGATGCGGTCTACTTTATTGAGCAGCAGGTACACGGGTCCGTGAAAGCGCTTAATCCATTCAATCGAGAAACGGTCGCCGGGGCCGTAGTCCACGGAGGCGTCCGCGATCAAACAGAGGATGTCGATGCCTTCTAAGGCGTGCTGGAGTTCGTCCATCATCATGCGGCTGAGCACGTTTTTCGGCTGGTGGATTCCCGGCGTATCGATCAGAACGATTTGGGCGTCTTCGCGATTCAGGATGCCTTGGATGCGATTGCGCGTGGTTTGCGGCTTGGGCGAAACGATCGCGACTTTCTGGCCGACGAGAGTATTGACGAGGGTGGATTTGCCCGCGTTGGGGCGGCCGACAATCGCGACGAAGCCAGACTTGAATGCCATGGATAGCAGAATTGTACGCCTTTGTGGCGCGGTGAGGAAAGCGAGGTGGGAATTAGTCCGCAGCGCAGTTTCCGATTAGCGGGGCGGTCTCTATGGGTCGACGCAAGACTAGCTCGAACTCAACTTGCACCAGTTTCACGAGCTAACGCCGTGCGCGAGCGTTGATTCAAACAGAACACGACCCTGTCAGGTTCTGGTTGCGTACGGCCAGGCGCATTGGTTCTCTGGCAGAAGCACGGTCGTATCAACCGACTAGAAGTTGTTGCATCGACCGGTTGAGCTGGCAAGGTTAATCAGGCATGCGAACTGCTTCCGAGCACGCCGTGACTGCGGAGGACATGCGACGAAGGCGATCAGCGCCGCATACTCCCGGCAACCGAGCAGTTTGGAATCAGTCAAAAGTTAGCAGAAATTGAAGGCTACGACTTAGGCGCCAGCAGTCGCAGCGCGTGCTGTCTGTTGGCCGGCCATTTGTTTCATTTGTTCCATCTGTTCCTTCATCTTCTTCTGCATTTCCTTAGGTGTGGGTTGCGCGATGTGGGTAGCGACCATCCAAGTGTAACCCTCGGGATCAACAACGGTTCCGCAGCGGTCGCCCCAAAACATGTCCATTACAGGCCCTTTGGGCACGGCGCCGAGTTTTGCGGCCTTCGCAACCGTCTTGTCTGCGTTCGCCGTCAGCAGGTACAAGCTCGTTGGCGAGGCGCCGATTGTTTTTGCGCCGCGAGCACCCATCTGCGGCATTTCCGGCCCCAACATCAATGTCGTTCCGCGCAGTGTTAGCTCGGCATGGACCGCCTTGCCGTCTGGGCCATTCATGATTCCGCGTTTGGCAAAGCCGAACGCCTTCTGATAAAAGGCTGCCGCCGCTTTCACGTCGGTCACCGTCAGTATTGCTGTTACCGAACCGTAGAGCTTTTTATTTAACGGATCGACTTTTCTGTGCATAACGCTCCTTTCGTGAGGCGAGTATTCGAGCTGAATTTCGGCCTAATCGGTTCATAACGCAACTGCTCGAACAATATTCTGGGCTGCGGAGATTAAGAGTACTGCAACGACAAAGGTCCGGTCAACGTGAGATGCCGTAGCAGTGCGTTCCCGCAGCCTTTTGTCCGGTGAGCCGTTGATTGGCAGGAATCCTCCTTGTTTCTCAACCCTGTGATGCGCAATCACCAGCCCATTTGGCGCATGCGCTCGAGGATGAGTCCGCTGTAGCGATTCATGCGTTCGGGGCGTCGCTTCAGGGGCAACGGCAGAATTGCGGCGAGTTGTGCCGCTTGCTGCCGGTCGATACTCCGAGCTGAAGTTCGGTAGTAGCAGCGGCACGCCGACTCCGCGCCATAAACACCCGGGCCCCATTCGACCACGTTGAGGTAGAGTTCCAAAATTCGGTGCTTGCTGAGGACCAATTCGGCTACCGGGACAAGCGTGAACTCGGCGCCCTTGCGCAGGATGGAGCGGCCGGTGCCGAAGAACAGGTTTTTTACCAGCTGTTGCGTAATGGTGGACCCGCCGCGAATGCGGCCGCCTTCCAGGTCTCCTTCCGCGGCGATTTCCATCGCGTCCCAATCGAATCCATGATGCTGGTAGAAGCGCGCGTCTTCCGCGGCGACGACCGCATGCTGGAATTCGGGCGAGATTTGGCTCAGCGGAACGAATTCGTAACGTTCGTGATACGACGTGCGGTGAATCCACGCCTGCAAGCGGCGCTCCATGTGCACCGCGGTGGTCGGTGGGTCGATCCAGCGGGCGGCCACCAGGGTCAGCACAGCAAGCGACCAAAGCAGCGCCAGCCCGAGCAGAAGCCACTTAATAACGGATCGGAAAGTGACTCTCCGGCGCAGGGGGTCCGGCTGGGTCTCCGGCACGGTCTGCGGCGGGGTCTTCGGCGGTATTTCTGGATTTTCAATCACACTTCAGAATAATCGTTTGGGCGGGATTGACATAGCGCTTGATTGCTCGCGTTATCGAAAAATTTCCCAGCGCGTCCTACCAGGAATTCTTGACTTCGGCTTGCAGAGTTGTATGCTCTCACTCCTCTGCGGTTCGCTGCGGCTTGCACGTCGCGGACGGCCCCGCGGTCCACGCTGTACGCTGCACGGCACGTTCCAGATGCAAAGGAGGGCTTGCATGGCCAACCCCGTTAAGGCAATTCCAGAGGGATATCACTCGATTAGTCCATCGTTAACCTGTAAAGACGCCGCGCGCGCGATTGATTTTTACAAGCACGTGTTCGGCGCCGGAGAATTGATGCGCATGCCATCTCCCGATGGCAAGATCTCTCACGCAGAATTGAAAATCGGAGACTCGATTATTTTTGTAAACGACGTAATGGGGCCGGCCACGGCTGCCACTCCTGGGACGCCGAGCATGTCGCTGTTCCTTTACGTCGAGAATGCGGACAAGGTGTTCACGCGAGCAGTGGCCGCCGGCGCGCAGATTGATATGGCGCTGGACGACCAATTCTGGGGTGATCGCTACGGCAAAGTAACAGATCCGTTTGGGCACCAGTGGGGAATCGCAACGCATGTGGAGGACGTAGCTCCCGAGGAAATCGGCAAGCGGGCTGCAGCGTTTTTTGCCAAGGCCGCGGGGCAGAGCTAAGCGTCGCTTGCGTATTCGCACCATCGGAAGTGCGGCATCGGGCCTGCCTGTGGCGGGCCCGATTTTTTTGTGTTCGCAATTATTTGACGCGAGCGAGTAACCGGCTGCGGAACCCTGGCAGCAAACCCATTCGCGGCTTACGACATGGCAAGTTGGGGCGCAGCAAGCAGCGCCCCTACCGAGTATCGGAGTGCGAGAAGGCGGTTTGAGCACAGGCGAGATCGCCCGCCTGCGGCGGGCGGGCCTATGCTACGACCTCATTACACGGTGCGGGCGGTGGAGGCGGCGGAGTTGGGGATTGGCTTGGCGCGGACGCGGAGGACTTTGCGTTGGTTGGCTTCGATTACCTCGAAGCGCAAGCCGTCGGCTTCGATGACCTCGCCTGTGCGCGGCACGTGGCCTGCGACGCTGTTGAGCAGGCCGGCGATGGTGGTCGCGGCGGAATGCTGCATGCCGGAATCGAGTTGCACGCCGAAGAGCTCGCCGACTTTTTCCAGCTGCACGCTGCCGCGAATCACGAGGGCACCGCTGGCTTCGCGGACGACGTCCGGCGCGGGCCTGCGGTCTTCTTCGCCGATTTCGCCGACGATTTCCTCGACGAGATCTTCGATGGTGACAAGGCCAGCCATCAGACCGTATTCGTCAATCACGATGGCCATCTGCTGATTCTTGCGCTGCATTTCCTTTAGCAGCTCTGAGCCGAATTTCGTTTCCGGGATGAACAGCGCGGGACGCATCAGTTCGCGCACGGTGCGGTGCGCGGCTTCGCGGTCGGGTACTTCGAGCATGTCGCGAGCCATGACGATGCCGGCGATGTCGTCGAGCGTCTTTTCGAATACGGGCAGGCGCGAGAATTTTGTTTCGACAACGAGGTCGCGCAATTCCTCAAGCGAAGCGTCGGCGCGAATGGCGATTACGTCCGGCCGCGGGGTCATCACATCGCGGACGCGCTTGTCGCCGAATTCGACGACGGACTCGATCAGGCGAGCTTCGTCCTGTTCGATGATGCCCTCTTCGGTGGCGGCGTCTACGAGCGCTTCGATGGCCTGCTGCTGTTCGGCCGCCGGGGTTTGCTCTTCTTCGCTTTCTTCGGACAAATGCAGCACCGAGATCAGCAGCTCGAGCACCGCTTGCACCGGCCAAATGATGAAGAGAAACACGCGCACGATGGGAACCAGCGGCAGCACCCAATTCCCCGGAGCGCGCGCCAGCAGGAGCGCCGGGAAAAACTGCATGGCGATGACAACTTCGGCGCCCAGAAAAAATATCATTTCGACGCCGGCTTCCCAGGTTCCCGGAACGAAGAAGAGCACACCGCGCGCAGTGATGGCGGCGACAAAAACAAGCCAGAAGCGCGCGAGGAGGCTGAAGCCGAGAGCTGCGCGGCGCCGTTCCATATGGAAGCGCGGCTCGACGTCCATTTCGAACGTGTCGAGATGCCGGTGGATTCGTCCGGGATGAACGCGGCCGAGTTCGCGCAAGGCGCGATCGAAGTAGGAGAAGACCACAAGGCCAGTGGTGAGAGCGAGCACGCCGGCAGAGTAGAGGAAAATCGGCATCGTCAGAGCAATCCTAGGTCGCGACGCAGGCGATTTTCGCGCCGGTCCATTTCGCCTGAGTCGGTCTCGTGATCGTAGCCCAGCAGGTGCAGGATGCCGTGGAGAATAACGATACGCATTTCGTGATCGAACGCGCGGCCGAGACGCAGAGCGTTGCGGCGTGCGACCGCGGGCGCGATGGCGATATCTCCCAGATATTCGGGGACCGATCCAGACGCTGACGCGGCCCTTGCTGCGGAGATGCGCGTGGCGCGCGCGCGGCGCGGCTGACGATGCTTTCGCCTGGTTGCTGGTTCTGCGTGCGAGCCATCTGCTGGGAAGGACAATACATCGGTCGGGCGATTTTTGCCACGGTACGCGCGATTCCAGCGCGCCATCTGCGCGTCGGTAACAAGCGCGACGGTGAGGCAGCGGGGTGCAAGACGCAAGCGATTGCGCGCGGCGGCGAGGAATTTCTCCAGACCGGAAATGGAAACACGAACGCGACGCTGTTGATTGAGGATCATGCGCGCGAGATTAATCCCGCGGATTCTGCAGGCCGGAATGGCCAGCGCGTCCGGCGCCTGAAGCGCGACCGTTGTGACCGGGATGAGTGGCGGCGTGCTCGTCGTAGGCCTTGATGATGCGTTGGACGAGATTGTGGCGCACGACGTCGCGTTCATCGAAATAAACGAACGAGATGCCTTCGATCTTGCCGACGATTTCGATGGCTTCGATGAGGCCGGAGCGGCGCGATTCGGGTAAATCGATTTGGGTGACGTCGCCGGTGATTACGGCTTTGGAATTGAAGCCCAGGCGCGTGAGGAACATTTTCATTTGCTCGCTGGTGGTGTTCTGGGCTTCGTCGAGGATGACGAAGGAATCGTTGAGCGTGCGGCCGCGCATGAACGCGAGCGGCGCGACTTCGATAATTCCCTTCTCTAGAAAACTCTCGAGTCTGTCCGCTTCGAGCAGGTCGTGCAGCGCGTCGTACAGCGGACGCATGTACGGGTCCACTTTTTCCTGCAGCGTGCCGGGCAGAAAGCCGAGGCGCTCGCCGGCCTCGACGGCGGGGCGCGCAAGGATGATGCGGTTCACTTGTTTCGAGAGCAAGGCGGTCACGGCCATGGCGACGGCGAGATACGTCTTGCCTGTGCCGCCGGGGCCGATGGCGAAGACCATGTCGTAGGCTTCGAGGGCTTCCATGTAGCGTTTTTGGTTCGCGCTCTTCGGAGTGATGGTCTTCTTGCCGAAAGAGCGCGTGTTCGAGAGCGCAAATGCGCCACGAACGGAGGCAGCGGGTTCACTCGTGGCACCCGTGGCAATGCGCAGGAGGGATTTCACTTCCGAACTGTCGGGAATTCGCCCGTCGCGGATGCGTTGATTGTATTCGCCCAGGATTTGCGCGGCGCGCTCCACCTGAGGCTGCGAGCCTTCGATTTCCAGGTCGTGATCGCGCAGATGCGTAGTAACGTGAAGGGCGGACTCGAAGAGTTTAAGATTTTCGTCGAGGGTTCCGAAGAGTTCGTTGATGCCACCTGCCAGCCGGACGGTTTGTTTCATTCAGATTCGCGGGAGCGAAGCCTCCTGGATACGACCCCTATTGCTGGAATTAGCGTAGCGCGGGACGGCGGGAGGGTCAAGGCGGGTCCGCAGGATTCATCAGAGAGTAACATGCGTCGCAACTTGAGCCAGCGGCGGAGGGATGGGTCGAGGAGCTGGAAGGTTTCGCTTTTGGGCACCGCTTGCTTGAATATGCCCGATTGCGGGCCTTGTATCCCTCAAAATTGTATTGGGTGGCTGATACCGGGGAGAATTGGATGACGAACGGCAAAGAACCGCCGCCGATTCCGGCGGCCCAACAGCACAGCAAACTACGGCGCACCCAGCGCGTGCACATTCAGATGGCGGTGATCGTGCGCGGCACGAGCAAAGGCAAACCCTTCGAAGAAGAGACCAAGACGACTACGGTGAACGCCAATGGCTGCCTGGTTTCGCTGGACGCTCCGGTGACGCGCGGGCAACAAGTTTCTATCGTCAATTCCAAGACAGTGGAAGAACTGACGTGCAACGTGGCGTTCATCAGCGAGAACAAGGGAAGCAAGACCGAGGTGGGATTGGAATTCACCGAATCTTCGCCGCTTTTCTGGCGCATCGGCTTTCCGCCGGAGGACTGGAGCGAATCCTCGGAACGCAAGCGCGCGCCTGCGGCACCCCGGCAAACCTCCGCAGACCCGCAAGAAAAAAAATAACGACGAAATCACGTGGAACGCGTGAATTCGGTGGCCGCGACGGCCATCGCGCGAATTGCTGCGCGCGTTCGCCGGCCGCTTACGGCTTCGCGGCCGGGAATTGGACTTTGGGAACTTCGCGTGCCGCTTCGGCGGCCTGGAAGTAATCGTTGTTGCGTTTGAAGCCGGCCCATCCGGCGAAAATGTTATTGGGGAGCACGCCGATGTAGGTGTTGTAGGCCTGGATGGAATCGTTGTACCGCTTGCGCTCTACGGCGATGCGATTTTCGGTGCCAGCGAGTTCGTCCTGCAAACGGAGGAAGTTTTCGTTGGACTTCAGTTGCGGATAACTTTCCGATAGGGCCAGAACTTTCAATTCCAACGGATAAATCTGATTACTCGCGGCGATCTTGTCGGCAGGAGTTTGCGCGTTCATGTATTGCGTGCGGGCTTTGGCGATATCGTCGAAGACGGTTTCTTCATGCGCGGCGAAACCTTGAACCGTGGCGACCAAGTTGGGGATTAGGTCGGCGCGGCGCTGCAGGACGACGTCCACCTGGGCCCAGTTCGATTTCACCTGTTCGTTGAGACGGACCATTTCGTTGCGGCTGCCGGCGTACCAGAGACCGATACCGACTGCGATGATGAGCATGACCGCGATTACGCCGAGGGCTGCTTTCATGAAGTGCCTCCGAGTGAGTGGTAGTGCGGAGTCATCATACTGCAAGAGCGGCGATTCGTGCTGCTCACAGCGCGTCGAGGCGGCGATCCACTTCGTTGGTTACAACTTCTACGAATTCCAGGTAGGCGTGCAGGGAGGCTTCTACGTCGATGTTGCGCGGCTTGCGTTTTCCTTCGCGTACGTCGAGCAAGGCGTGAAACGCCGAGGGGTCTGCGCCGGTGAGGGTCGCCACCGCAGCGACTGCTTCGCGTTTGGTGGCTGGCATCGGCTGGCCCAGCGCGACGAGCGCGTGGCGGAACAGGGCGCAGAAGCTGGAGACGGACTGCGACATGATCGCTAAGTGCGCTTTGTAGCTCAAGGGCGCGGCCAGAATGCCCTGGCGCAGGCGCAGCCAATCGGCGCGCAGTTCGCGCTCGACTTGCAGGCGATGCAGACGCAATGGAACTTCGAAGTTGGCGAAGAAATCGGTGCCGAAAAGCAGACGGTGGTGCCGGGTGATATCCAGCAGCTCGATGGCGAACACGTCTGCGGAACGATGCAGTTCGTCGAGCGTGAAGAGCAGCGGCGGCGGATTACCTTGCCGCACCCACCATTCCGAGGCATCGTGGAGATGCTCGAGATCTTCGGAGGCCGCGCGTTCGACGATGCAGAGGATGTTGAGGTCCGAATGCCCGGCGCGGAATTCGGCGGTGACCGCTGAACCGTACAACACGATGGATTTCAGGTTGGCCTCGGCTGCGGCTTTCAGACGGCTTACGAGTTCAGTTAGTTTGGCTTCCATTAAGCGACCTTTGCTGTATGGACATTACCGCAGGCGGGTCCCGCAACTGCGGGACCCGCCCCTACAGATCTAATTTTATTACCAGCTGCCGCCGGCGCCGCCTCCGCCGAACGAACCTCCGCCTCCGCCGCCAAATCCACCACCGCCGCCTCCAAAACCTCCACCGCCGAATCCCCCGCCGCCCCAACCGCTGCGGCCCATTCCGCTGGCGATCAGAGGACCGATCCACCAGCCACTACCGCCGCCTCGACCACGTCCGCCGCCGCCCTTCAGCATTGCGTAGAGTGCGAAAATGACGATTCCCAATATGAGGAATGCCGCAAGACCGCTGATGTTACCCTGGCCCGAGCCTTCGGTCCGCGCAGCGGGCAGCGGTGCGCCGCTCAGAGTGACTCCGCGATCCTGAGCAATGACATCGGCAATGCGCCGCGTCATCCGCATCACAGCCGCGTCGTAATTTCCTTGGCGGAGATATGGAACTGCTTCGCGGCCGAAGCCGCCGACCTTGCCGTCGGGCAGAATGCCTTCCAGTCCGTAGCCGACCTGCGTCCAGTATTTGTGGTCGTTGACGGCCAGGAATATCAGGATTCCACTCGAGGTTTGTTTCGGACCGACGCCCCATTTCGTCGCTACGTCGAAGGAATAATCTTCAACGGTGCGATCACCGAGCGACGGGACGATGACTACAAAAATTTGCGCTTTGGCCTTGTCGTTTACTTCCGTGCAGAGCGCTTCCAGTTGCTGGCGCGCGCCGGGGCTTAGGACGCGGGCGTAGTCGTTGACGTAGCCGGTGGGCTTGGGAGGAACATCAATGACGTCTCCCTTCGGCTTGACGGGAAGATCCGTCGCTTGAGCGGCCGCCGAGAGCGCGGCTAGACAAAGAGCGAGCAGAAAAAGTAAAGAGCGAGCCAGCAATTGCCACTTCGCAGCAGAGCAGGGGCGCGAACTTAGGGCGCGAGTCATCGGGTGCCGGGGGCATGTTAGTTCGACGCTGCGGTAGGTGTCAACGCGCGCGCGGCTCGCTAGTCCAAAGCAACGGCGTAAAGCCCTGACGCAGAGGTGGGTGAGGCAGGAGCGCCGAGGTCGCGGATCGTGAGGGGACAGATTGGAGGTATTGATGCCGGAGAATCTGCATATCCGCGAGTAACCACGCCGGGTTTCTTCTGCGGTTGTAGGGGCGGGTCCGAGACAGGCCCCTAGGGAGCTACGGCGGCGTGGGTTGGAACCGTCCGACTGCGATGCAGATCTGAATCGTTTCCAGCCGCGATTGCGACGAGCAAGACGCGATGCTAAACTTCGCGACGCGTGTCCGGGTACGCACGGTACTGTCCGGAAATGAACGCCTGACGCTCACTATTTCCCGTTTAATCGTCTAAATTCAAGCGGTTATGCATGGCCGCAGTGTTGCATCGGGAATACATAAAATGAAACAAACACCCTTGTTCGCGCGTTTGAGTAAGTTACAGGCCTGTCGAGACTCAAGATAGAACTTTGGAGAGGACAACACGATGAACGGAAGTCTAAGGCATGTAGCGGTGGCACTGCTGACGGCTGCTTCGCTGATTGTGTCACCGGCGTACGCCCAGGCGCAGCAAGGCCAGAACCAGACGCCGGCACAGGCGCAACAGGAGCAGAGCGCGCCCGGCGCGCAACCCGCCAGCCAGCCCGGCGCGCAGACGGGATCGCCTGCGTCGGAGCCGGCGCGCAACCTGCGGGAAGGCATGGGTGCCGATTACTCCACTGGCAAGCCGATGTTCCCGAACATCTTCGCGCCTTACGCCCCGCGGAGTATGCCTGAGCCGATGCTAACGAATTCCACGCGGCTTGATCAGTTGATCCACGACGGCAAGCTGATGCTGAGCCTGGACGACGCGATATCGCTGGCGCTGGAAAATAATCTGAATATATTCGTCGAACGGTTCGCCCCTTGGATCGCCGAAACGCAACTGCTGAAAGCCCAGGCTGGAGGTGTTCCACAAAGCCTCAGCACGCAGCAAGTGGTGCTGGGCACGTCGCCATCGGTGTCGTTCGATCCCGTGTTTACGGCAGGCTACAGCTGGTATCACTCGAACGTCCCGGTCAATAACCCGTTCATTTCGGGCACCGGCACCGGTACGAACATTCTGGTGGTAAACCAAAACTCCTCGGCCGTTGATTTCGGGTACACGCAGGGATTTCACACCGGCACGAATTTCTCGGTCACTCTTAATACGCCGCGAAGCGCGACCAACGAACCGGATGTGTTCTTCAATCCGGCGTTCAGTCCGGTACTAACGGCGACTTTATCGCAGCCGCTGCTGAATGGCTTCGGAATACTGCCGAACACGCGGTACATCATCGAACAGAAAAATACGATCAAGGCGGCGAATTCGCAGTTCGCGCAGCAGGTGATCGCGGTGGTGACGCAGACTTCGATCGACTACTGGGAACTAGTGTACGACCGGCAGAACGTGAAGGTGCAGGAAGCGGCGGTGGGCGTCTCGCAAAAGCTGTGGGAGGACAACAAGAAGCAGCTGGAGATTGGAACCATGGCGCCGTTGGACGTGCTGACGGCGGAATCGCAGCTGGCTACCGACCAGCAAAATCTGATCGTAGCGCAAACCACGAAACTGACGCAGGAAACCGTGCTGCTGAACGACATCGCCAAGAATTTGCTGGCGAAAGACGTGGCCGGGATTGAAATCGTGCCGACCACGCCGATTTCGACCCCGGACATCGTGGAAAATATTCCGCTGCAGGAGGCGGTGCAGGAAGCGTGGAAGAAGCGTCCGGAGCTGTACCAGGCAGATCTGAATCTGAAGAACTCCGAGATCGAGGTGAAGGCTATCAGGAATTCCCTGCTGCCCTCGCTGAACGCTTACGTGCAATACGTGTCGCAAGGACTGAATGGGACAGGATTCAATACGACGGGAGTCAACGGGTCGTTCGTCGCCGATCCGCAGGCACCGCTAGTGGGTGCGGATGGCGTTCCCATACTAATAAATGGCAATGAAGCTTTCGCAGGCGTTCCCGCGACGACGACCGCTGTGACGCACGGCGGGGTGAGCGATGCGCTGGCCCAGGTGTTCAAGAACCAATACCCGACCTACGCGGCGGGAGTGACTTTGACGATGCCGCTGCGCAATCGTTCCGCGCAGGCGGATAGCGCGCGAGCCCAGTTCGATGAGCGGCAGCTACGGGTCCAATACCGGCAGGCGGAAAATACCATCGTCATTAACGTGCGCAACGCGATCATCACTTTGCAGCAGGATCGATCGCAGGTGGCGGCCGCGGAGAAGGCGCGGAATTTGGCGCAGCAGACGTTGGACGCGGAGCAAAAGAAATATCAGCTGGGTTCGTCCACTTCTTACCAGGTTGTGTTGCGTTCGCGCGACTTAACGGCGGCGCAGGGCACGGCTTTGCGCGCGCAGGCGAATCTGGCGGAGGCCCTGGTGAATTTCAATCAGGCGATGGGCCGCACGCTGGAAGTGCAGCATATTACCGTCGCGGATGCGATGCGCGGCGAGACGACGCGGGACCCGCTGATTCCGGGGACGCCGGACCCGGGGACAGTTTTGGGCGCGAAGTAGACGCGCGGCGGGATCCAGGGTCTTTGTAGCGGCGCACTTTGGTGCGCCGTCGGTGTTGCGGCGTGGCTCGATGGCGGCGTGAAGATCGCCGCGACGAAAGCCCTCCTCGCCATACGATGGAGCAATCCTCGGTTTCTGGTTGTTGCTGCATCTCTTCCCTTGCCCTAAGATGAAGTATGGACGCGCTGGTCTGTGTGCATGTTTGCGCCTGGCGCGGCCTTGGAGGAACCCTCCCTCATGTCTGAAAAAATAATTGCAAAGGCCGGCAAGTCGCTGAAATCGCAGGTGACCGTCACGCTTGACCCCGAGCGCAAGGTTTCCGCGGGCGAGCGCGCATGGGAGGAAAAAACTTTGGCGCCGACGCTCGCAAAATCGCCGGAGCGGGCGCACGAGTTTACGACGGTCTCGAGTTATCCCATCCGGCGGCTGTACACGGGCGCCGATCTGCCGGACTGGAATCCGGAAAAGGATCTCGGCTATCCGGGCGAGCCTCCGTACACGCGCGGAATTCACTCGACCATGTACCGCGGGCGTTTATGGACGATGCGGCAGTTCGCGGGATTCGGCACAGCGCAGGACACCAACGCGCGTTTCCGTTATTTGCTGGGGCAGGGGCAGACAGGGCTCTCCGTGGCGTTTGATTTGCCGACGCTGATGGGTTACGACGCGGACCACGCGCTGTCCGAGGGCGAGGTCGGTAAATGCGGCGTCGCCATCAGTTCGCTGGCAGACATGGAAGTGCTGTTCAACCAAATTCCGCTGGCGGATGTAACCACTTCGATGACCATCAATTCGCCGGCCGCGGTGATTTGGGCCATGTACCTGGCCGTCGCGGAGAAGCAAGGCGCGGACTGGAAGAAGATTTCCGGCACGCTGCAGAACGACATTTTGAAGGAATACATCGCGCAGAAGGAATACATCTATCCGCCGGAACCGTCGATGCGCCTGGTGATTGACACGCTGGAATTCGGCGCGAAGGAAACTCCGAAATTCAATCCGATTTCGATCAGCGGCTACCATATTCGCGAAGCCGGCTCGACGGCGATTCAGGAACTGGCGTTCACTTTGCGCGACGGGATCGAATACGTGGAATGGGGCGTGCGGCGCGGGATGGACGTGGACGAGTTTGCGCCGCGGCTTTCGTTCTTCTTTAATGCGCACAATGATTTCTTCGAGGAGATCGCGAAATATCGCGCGGCGCGGCGCATCTGGCACAAGACGATGACGGAGCGCTTTGGCGCGAAGAATCCGCGCTCCTGGGCACTGCGTTTTCACACGCAGACGGCGGGATGTTCGCTGACCGCGCAGCAGCCTTACAACAACGTGGTGCGTACGGCGTTACAGGCTTTGGCGGCGGTGATGGGCGGGACGCAATCGCTGCACACGAATTCTTTGGACGAGGCTTGGGCGCTGCCGACCGAATTTGCGGCGACGCTGGCGCTGCGCACGCAGCAGATCATCGCGCACGAAAGCGGCGTGACGAATACAGCGGACCCACTGGGCGGCTCTTATTTCGTCGAGGCATTAACGAACGAAGAGGAGCGCGGCGCGTGGGATTACATCCAGAAGATTGATGCGCTGGGCGGGATGGTGGCGGCGATCGAGCGCGCGTATCCGCAGCGAGAAATTGCAGAGGCGTCCTACAAGTATCAGCTGGCGGTCGACCGCAAGGAAAAGATCATCGTCGGCGTGAATGATTATGTCGCAGAAGAAAAAGGCATCGACATTTTGCAGATTGATGAGACGGTCGCGACACGCCAAACCGCGCAGCTGCGCAAATTACGCGCGGAGCGCTCGCAGGCGGAGGTCGACAGGCGCTTGGCGGCGCTGCGCAAGGCCGCCGAAGGCAAAGACAATCTGATGCCCTTCATTTACGACGCAGTGAAAGCCTACGCCACACTCGGCGAAGTCTGCGATGCCATGCGCGCGGTGTTTGGCATCTATGAAGAGGTAGCAATCACGTAGCCGCAATGGCTAGGCCTGTATCGTAGTCGCGTGTTTCTCTGTGTCCTCTGCCTTTCTCTGCGTTCTCTGTGTTAATGTTTCGACCTTGCCCACCCGTGGACGACAATTCACTCACCGGAGCGATTATTGGAGCAGCGATCGAAGTTCACCAACTGCCGGGACCGGGCCTGCTCGAATCTACGTACGAAGAGTGTCTGGTGCGCGAGTTCGATCTGAAGGGAATACACTACGAGCGCCGAAAAGCTGTGCCGGTTGTGTACAAGGATGTGAAACTGGACTGCGGTTAGCGAATCGACCTCGTCGCCGCAGGACCACTCGTCGTAGAGCTAAAAGCTGTGGCGAATTTGGCAAAGATTCACGAGGCGGTCGTTCTTGCTTGTCTGCGTTTATCAGGTTGCAGGATCGGGCTGCTGATCAACTTCAGCGTGATAACTTTGAAGGAAGGTATTCGCCGCTTTAGAATCGGACAGGATTAAAGTCAAAAGCATTAGCACCGAGAACACAGAGGAAAACTGGAGTACACAGAGAAAGATGAAAGCGAACCCGAGAAAATACGAGTTTCCATCGCCCGGTTTGGCGGCGGTCCTATTATTCGTATCCGGCATCACGCTTTTCGCGACCGCGGCATCGGCATCGGCCAAAGAGAAGAAGCCCGGCGAGCGGAGTGGGTTCGTTACTACCTCCGATGGAGTGAAAATCCATTACCTCGAGGCGGGGCGGCTGGCGACTTCGCCGAGCGCACAGATTGGCAATCCGATGCCCAAAGATGCGGTGATCAAGAAGGGCGAGATCGGCCTTTCGGCGGCGCACCAATTCCCTTCCATTTTGTTCGTGCCCGGATGGACGATGCCGGCGTGGATTTGGCAGAGCCAGATCGATTATTTCGCGCACGACTATCGCGTGGTCGCGATGGACCCGCGCTCCCAGGGACAATCTTCGCAGACCAGCGACGGTCTGTATCCCGCGGCGCGCGCGCGGGACATCAAGGCCGTGGTGGATCAGCTGCACCTGGCGCCCGTGGTCATCGTAGCTTGGTCCATGGCTGTGGTGGAGACGATGGCTTACGTGGACCAGTTTGGCACGATCGATTTCGCGGGGCTGATTCTGGTGGATAACGACGCGGGCGGACGCGCGCCCGCAGACGCGGACCAGGATTTCGGCCTGCTGAAAGGAATCCTGGAAGACCGGAAAAACTCCGCAAACGGTTTCATTCGTCAATTAAATCTGAAAAAACCGCATCCCGAAGACTACATTAACAAGGTGGTGCAGGCCTCGCTGCAAGTTCCTACGAATACGGCGGTCGCACTGCTGGTGGGATATTTCGTGGCGGACTACCGGCCCGTGCTGCCGAAGATAGATAAGCCGGTGGTGGTCTGCGCGGCGAAAAGCGGGTACATGAGCACGATCGTGGCTATGCAAAAAAACATTCCGAACTCGAAGCTGGAGATATTCGAAGGCGACGGCCACGCACTCTTCGTGGATGATCCGGACAAGTTCAACGCTCTGGTGGAAGATTTTCTGCTGAATTTGGCGCGATAGAACCTTGCCGGGGCGGGCAGCTATCGTTTTACTGGGGATTTGAGTATTCTTGCCTAGCTATGCCTGATAAGAAAATTAGGGTGTTGATCGCCAAGCCGGGCCTCGACGGCCACGACCGCGGCGCGAAAATCATTGCGCGCGCGTTGCGCGACGCCGGGATGGAAGTGATTTACACCGGGCTGCGCCAGACGCCGGAAATGATTGCGTCGGCGGCGGCGCAGGAAGACGTGGACGTGATCGGCCTTTCGATACTTTCCGGCGCACACAACACGCTTTGCCCGCGGTTGATGGAACTGCTGCGCGGCAAGGGCATGAACGATGTGACTGTGCTGATCGGCGGAATTATTCCCGAAGCGGACATCCCCGCGCTGAAGCAAGGCGGGATCGCCGAAGTTTTTCTCCCCGGAACCACCACGCAAGCGATCGTTGATTTCATCCGTCACCGCGTTTCCACCGCTCCGCGCGAAGCGTAGAGCTGCGGTGAGCACTCGCCTTGTAGCCACTTCACAGGACGGTATCCTTTTGCTTCAGCTTGAGAGCGGCGACGGATTCCCTCGGCTGGAAATATCCGTGATGGACGCGCTCGAGCGCGAAATCGCGCGGCTGGCGGAGACGGCGGAACTTCGCGGCGCGGTGATTAGCGGCAGTGAGCACGCGTTTGCGGTGGGAGCGGAGATTGCGGAGGTAGCGCGATTGAAACCGACTTCGGCGCTTGCATTTTCGCGCCGTGGGCAGGCGGTGCTGGGAGTGATTGCGTCGAGTGCGAAACCGGTCGTTGCCGCGATTCACGGTTACTGCATCGGCGGTGGACTCGACTTGGCGCTGGCGTGCCGCGCGCGGATCGCTGGGGATGACGCGGTGTTCGCGCATCCTGGCGTGACGCTGGGGATTATTACGGGTTGGGGTGGGACGCAGCGATTGCCGCGGTTGATTGGGCGCGGGCGGGCGATCGAACTGTTCGTTACCGGCAGACGTATTCGCGCGAGCGAGGCGCTGACATGGGGCTTGGTCAGCGGGATTTCTGCGGACTGGGAGCTGATCGCCGGCGCGATTCGAATGGCGCGCGCTCTTGCACGATAGAGTGAGAGCAATGCTGCATCCGAGCAATGCAAAAACATTTACCGCAGAGGGCGCAGAGGTCGGAGCGCAGAGTCTGCAGAGAAAACCTAAAGATCGGACGCGATGCCCGCGTTGTAGGAGCGTGTCTCCCAGCCGCCCGTACGGACAAACAATCTGACCCGCCGACGTGCTGCGACTACGACGCCGGGAGGATTAGTTTTGTGCGCGTGTAGGCTACGCGAAAGCCGTTCCGCTCGATGTTGCGGTGCGAAACGCTGCCTGGCCGCGCGAAGCTGACTGCGAGATCGCAGCCCTGCCCGACCGCCCAAGCGAGACGGGCCGCGAGCAACGCTGATTGTACGCCGCGCCGGCGGAATGCGGGCAGCGTGCTTGCGCCAAAAAGCCCGCCGACTCGGTGGCCAGCGAACACGCCACCGCCGCCCGCCACCATGCCGTCTACGAACGCCAGAAAGAAGCAGGCGTCGCGGCGGCCGTAGAAGCCCTCCATCACGTCGAGCATCGCTTCTGTCACGGGATAATGCTCGGCGAAGCCCTCGGCGACGGTCTGCGTCCAGAGCTTCGCTTCATGTGGCGCCGAGGCGCGAACGGTCACGCCTGGCGAAGTCGTGCTTGGCATGCGCGCCGTTTCGAGGTCGTCCAGGATCAGAACATCCGTAAGTTCGAGCAGGCGATAGTTGCGCGCTGCAAATCTCTCGTACAGGCTGATCTCAACGAGTGGACATAACTCGATGGCCGCGGAAGCGTTGCGGCTATGGAAGAAGTCGCCGAGCGCGTCCACTTCCGCATCGCTCACGGGGCCGTGCAGGCCCACTCCGATGGCCTGAGTAATCGGTGAATCGACTCCGGCGAAGACTGCGACACCTCCAGCAATTTCTTCAATGGCCACGGAATGCTCCGGGTGAAAGCGCTGGCAGGCCTCGGCGCATGCGCGTCCGGCATTTGCTTCGGCCATTTCCACGCGGCGTGCCAAATCCAAATCAATAAAACGCATTGGTGAATCTCCTGTGCGCGACGGTGCGCGCGGTTCGACGAGCGAGGGCCAGCTTGAATCGCTTGCTGGGCAAATCCGCGGAGTTCAGGAATGCGCCGAAGCGTCGGGTCCAGCTCTACGGGCGGGGTGAACCGGAGGCAGTCCTATCCTTCGCATGAATGCCGCAGCGCATAGGCGCCTCCCGAGGAGAGATGTGGCGCGCGGCAGAACCGCGAGCCGCAATCATTCTAGCGAACTGGGAGCGCGAGTCAAAACAATTCAGGGGTGATAGAATCCTGCATCTGCCGCAAACTGATGAAGATCGACGATCGTGCGGATTGCTGCGAGGAGAGCGTTGGGTGAGCGGAACGAAAATCGAATCGCGCGTGGACCAAAAGTCGGCGGACTTTGAAAAGAACAGCCGGCTGATGGTGGAGCGCCTGACGGAATTAAAGAACCAAGAGCAGCAGATCCAGCAGGGTGGCGGCGCGAAAGCCATCGAAGCGCAGCACAAAAAGAATCGCCTGACCGCGCGGGAACGCATCGCCAAGCTGATTGACCCGAAGACGGGCTTTTTCGAGCTGGGACTTTACGCCGCGCACGACATGTATCAGGAATGGGGCGGAGCTCCGGCAGCGGGGACCGTCACCGGGCTGGCGCGCGTTTCCGGGCGGCAAGTGATGATCATCGCCAATGACGCAACGGTGAAGGCCGGCGCGTTTTTTCCGATGACCGCGAAGAAGGTGATTCGCGCGCAAAACATCGCGATTGAAAATCACATTCCCACGATTTACCTGGTGGATTCCGCGGGCGTTTTTCTGCCGCTGCAGGAGGATGTGTTCCCCGATACCGACGATTTCGGGCGCGTCTTTCGCAATAATGCGGTGATGAGCGCGATGGGCATTCCGCAGATCACCGCGATCATGGGAATGTGTGTCGCGGGCGGCGCCTATCTGCCGGTAATGTGCGACAAGATTTTGATGACCGAAGGCAGCGGATTGTTTCTGGCCGGGCCGGCGCTGGTGCAGGCGGCGATCGGGCAGAAAACTTCAGCGGAAGAATTGGGCGGGGCGCAGATGCACGCGCAGATCAGCGGCACGATTGATTTTCGCGAGCCGGACGACGCGGCGTGTCTTAAGCGTTTGCGCGCGCTCGTGGATAAGATGGGCCAGGCGGCGGGCGCGCCTTTCGATCACAAAACCGCGGCAGCTCCGGCGTACTCCGAGGAAGGAATTTACGGTGTGTTTTCGGCCAGCCCCGGCAAGCAGTACGACATGCACGAAATCATCGCGCGGCTTGTGGATCGCAGCGAATTCGAGGAATATCGCGCCGAGTACGGACAGACTCTGCTGTGCGGCTACGCGCGCATCGGCGGTTGGGCCGTGGGGATTGTGGCAAATCAGAAGAAGAACGTGAGCACCGTGGCGCCGGGCACGGGCGAAAAGCGCATTGAGTTTGGAGGAGTGATTTACAACGAGTCGGCAGACAAGGCCGCGCGATTCATCCTGGACTGCAATCAGAATTTGCTGCCGCTAATTTTCCTGCACGATGTGAATGGGTTTATGGTGGGCAAGGAAGCCGAGTGGAGCGGGATTATTCGCGCGGGCGCAAAGATGGTGAATGCGGTGGCCAATAGCGTGGTGCCCAAGATCGCGGTGATCTGCGGCGGTAGTTTTGGTGCGGGCCACTACGCGATGTGCGGTAAGGCTTACGATCCGCGGTTTGTGTTTGCCTGGCCGACGGCGCGTTATGCGGTGATGAGCGGCGATTCGGCGGCCGGCACGCTGGTAGAGATCAAGATCAAGCAACTGGAACGCGAAGGCAAAAAGCTGAGCGACGCGGAGAAAAAGGAGCTGCACGAATCGATTCGCAAAACCTACGAGAGTCAGACCGATCCGCGATATGCTGCCGCGCGTTTGTGGGTAGATGCGATCATTGATCCGGCGCACACCCGAGAAGCGTTGATTGAAGCGCTGGAAGCGGCTGCACTCAATCCCACAGTCGCTGAATTCAAAACCGGCGTTTTGCAGACGTGAATTGGGGGTTGAAAGTTCACAATGAAAAGTTGAAAGTTAGTTAGAACCGGCCGTCAGTCGGAAAGTTTCAGGCAGGCAGTCCTGATCAGACGATGACGAACGAGCCAAGCAGCCGCGGGTACGCAATGTTTGGGGTGACGATGTTGTTGTGTTTGCCGGCGGCGCTCTCTGTGTTCGTATCGGCGCAGATCACGGGTAACACGTACCACAGTTCCGCGCTGTGGTTTATGTACCAGGTGTCGCAGTATATCGGCATGATCGGAATTGTCGTGGCGGCGGCGCTAACGGTCATCAAGGCAAGCGACCGCACAACTTCGCGAATCGCCGTGATGTTGATGGGATTTTCGGTGCTGCTGTCGGTTTTTTTGCTGTGGTATGCAATGCACATTTACCGGAGCCCGTGGTTCTGAAAACTTATGGCGAATGAAGTGACCATCGTGGAGTGTCCGCGGGACGCGTGGCAAGGCTTGCGCGACGTGATTCCGACGGAACAGAAAGTTCAGTATCTGAGCCGGCTTATTGCACTGGGTTTTCGGCACATTGACGCGGTGAGCTTCGTTTCGCCGAAGCATGTGCCGCAGATGGCGGATAGTGAAGCAGTGATGGCGCGGCTGACCGAGGTGAAGGCGCCGGGCGGCGGGCCGGTGGAAATTATCGGAATCGTGGTGAACGCGCAGGGCCTGGAGCGGGCGCTCGCAACTCCGGGAGTGACGGCGGTCGGATACCCTTATTCTATTTCGGCGTACTTCCGGCGCGCGAATGCGAATATGTCGCGAGCAGAATCGCGCGCGCTAGTCGAAAAACTGCAGCACGACACGAAGGCGGCGGGAAAGAAGCTGGTGATTTATATCTCCATGGCGTTCGGAAATCCATACGAAGAGCCGTGGGGCGCAGAAATTGTAGAAGAGACGCTGGTATGGCTGAAAGATTTGGGTGTGCGCACGGTTTCGCTGGCGGACACGGTTGGAAGGGCGTCGCCAGAGGAAGTGGCGCGACTTTTTCAGGTTGTGCGTGGATGCGTCGCGGGTGTTGAGATCGGCGTGCATCTGCACAGCAGGCCGGATCGCGCGGCAGAAAAAATATTGGCAGCGTATGAGGCGGGCTGCCGTCGATTTGACGGGGCGCTCACCGGGATGGGCGGATGCCCGTTCGCGGGGGATGAATTGGTTGGCAACATTCCCACCGAAGCCGTGCTCACGACTCTTGCGTCGCGCGGAGTTTCGACGGGCATTGATACGAAGTCGCTGGCGGTGGCTTGCGCCATGACTGGGGAGTTGCGGGAGAAGTACGCGCATGCGCCGCAGGCGGTGGATGCGGCACAGTCAGGTAAACCGAACTAACGGGTTACGAAGTACTTTTACCGCAGAGACGCAGAGGGCGCGGAGCAAATCGTGATGAAGACTAAGCCACAAGCATCCGACGCAGCAGCAGGTTACACCACACTGAACTACGAGAGGGATGGGGCGACCGCGACGATCACGCTGAACCGGCCGGACAAGCGCAACGCCATCTCCAGCGCGATGATTGACGAGCTGATGGGTGCGCTGAACGCGGCGGAAGGCGATCCCGCAGTACGCGTATTGATTCTCACCGGCGCGGGCAAGTGTTTCTGCTCGGGGATGGACCTGGAAACTTTGCAGTCGATCGCGCAGCAGACGCCCGAACAGAATCTCGCCGATTCGCGGCAGATCGCGCGCATGTTTCACAGGCTGTATTCCTTTCCGAAGCCGCTGATCACCGCGGTGAATGGCGCCGCGATCGCAGGCGGCTGCGGCATCGCGACGTTTTCGGATATCACGCTGGCGGTGCCGGAAGCGAAGTTCGGTTACACCGAAGTGCGCATCGGATTTATTCCCGCGCTGGTTTCGGTGCTGGTGCGCAGGCAGTTGGGCGAAAAACACGCGCGCGAATTGCTGCTGACCGGCATGATCATTGATGCGGCGGAGGCGTTCCGTCTGGGGATGGTGACGCAAATCGTTCCGGCGGAGGATTTACTGAAGCGCGCCCACGAAGCAGCGGCGAAGTTCCTGCAAGCAAGCCCCACGAGCCTTCGGCGCACGAAGCGCCTGCTACTGCAATACAACGAGAAGGAAGTGGCGCAAGAAATCGAAATGGCGACGCAGGAAAACGCGGCGATTCGCGCCACTGACGATTTTCGCGAGGGGCTGGCTTCGTTTCTGGAAAAGCGCCAACCGAAATGGACGGGACATTGATGGCGCTGCCCACCCTGCCACGAATCGGCTCTGTGGACCGACGCCGTTTTCTGGCGCCCTGAGCAATTTCCCAAACACTTATGGATTACACAGAAACTACAATTCGTGTGCGCTACGCCGAAACGGACCAGATGGGAGTGGTGTATCACGGCAATTATTTCACCTGGTTTGAAGTGGGCCGCGTGGATTTGTGCCGGCAACTGGGCTTCGAGTACAAGAAAATGGAAGCCGAGGACGACAGCTACATCGTCGTCGCCGATGCGCACTGCCGCTTCAAGCGCCCGGCGCGATTTGACGATGTGCTGGTGGTGCGCACCAAAGTGCTAGCGTCCCAAAGGCGCACGGTGAAATTCGGCTACGAAATCGTGCATCAGGAATCGCGCGAAGTCCTGGCAACCGGAGACACGTTGCACGTTTTCTGCGACCGCCAGGGACGGCCGAAATCCTTGCCCGAAAAATATCGCAAGTACTTTCCTGCCCTGAAAGACGGCGAGCATGCGCGCGATCGGAAACGCACCCACTCATGAGCACAATACAGATTGACGGCGAACATCTGGATTTCGCGCAGCTCTACCGCGTGGTTTTCGAAGGCGCGACGGTGGAGCTTGCCCCGCTGGCGCGCGAACGGATGCTGGCATCGCGCGCGGTGATCGAGCGGCTGATCGCATCCGATCAGGCCGTCTACGGCGTGAACACCGGGTTCGGGAAAATGGCTTCGGTGCGCATTTCGCGCGAGCAGATTGGCGAGCTGCAGGTAAATCTGGTGCGCAGCCACGCCTGCGGCGTCGGCGCGCCGCTCAGCGAGCACGAAACTCGCGCGATGTTGCTGCTGCGCGCGAATGCCATCGCCAAGGGATTTTCCGGGGTGCGTCCGGTCGTAGCGGAAACTTTGTGCGCGCTGCTGAATGCCGGCGTCCATCCGCTGATTCCGTCGCAAGGCTCGGTCGGCGCGTCAGGGGATCTAGCGCCGCTGGCACACCTGGCGCAGGTCACGATTGGCGAGGGTGAGGCGATTCTGCAAGGCCGCAAGCTTTCCGGCGGTGACGCGATGCGCACTGCAACGATCGCACCGCTGAAGCTGGAAGCGAAAGAAGGCCTCGCACTGCTGAACGGCACCCAAGCGATGCTGGCGCTGCTCGCGCTTGGTTGGCGCGACGCAGAAATTGCCGTGGATACCGCGGACGTCGCGGCGGCGCTTTCGCTCGATGCTTTGCGCGGCAGCCCTGCGGCATTCGACGAACGCATTGCGGCGGCGCGGCCGTACGCGGGGCACGCGATTACGGCGCGGAATCTGCGCAGGTTGAATGAGGGTAGCGCGATCCGCGAATCGCATCGCGCCACGGAAAAGGACAAGCGCGTGCAGGATGCCTACAGCCTGCGTTGCACGCCGCAAGTCCACGGAGCCGTGCGCGACGCGCTGGCGCAGGTGCGCGCGACGCTCGCCGTGGAACTGAACAGCGCGACGGATAATCCGCTCGTCTTCGTTCATCCTGGTGGCGATTCCGGCGCGGGTTCCGGTGCGGGTTCTGGCGAAGTGATCAGCGGCGGAAATTTTCACGGACAGCCGCTGGCGATGGCGGCCGATCAACTGGCGGTGGCGCTGGCGACGCTCGCCGGAATCTCCGAACGGCGCATCGAGCAGATGACCAATCCACAGACCAGTTTGCTCCCCGCGTTTCTGGTGCGTGACGCCGGCCTCAACTCCGGATTCATGATCATGCAGGTCTCCGCAGCCGCGCTCGCTAGCGAAATGAAGTCGCAAGCCACACCGCATTCCGTGGATTCGATTCCTACGTCGGCCAATCAGGAGGATTACGTTTCGATGGGGATGGGCGCGGCGCGCAGGATTCAGCCGATGCTCGCAAATTTACGGAACGTGCTCGCGATTGAATTACTGGCCGCTTGCCAGGGGATTGACCTGCTCGCGCCTCTGCGCACCGGCACGCAGGCCGCGAAAGCGCAAGCCGTCGTGCGTTCGGAATCGAAGATGGTGGAAGCGGACCGCTCCCTCGCACCGGATATTCGCGCCGTCGAAGGACGCATCGCTGCAGGCGACTTCAGCGAAATTGTCCGCTGAACCAGAAGCTTTACTTGCCTGGAAAATGAATCAGCCGCGATCGGGCTCATCGCCATTTTGTCGAGTCCCGAATCGCGGCCGGACGGATTCGATTGGAGAGCAAGCGCGCTTACTTGCTTTTGCCATCGTTATGAACGTCAGCCGTCGCTTTTAAAGCTGGTTGCGACTGGCTCGCCGCTTGTCCTGCCTCGCTGATCTTGACGCTGTCCCGCGGCGTCGGCTTAGCCACGTTCACGGCTGGCTTTGCCGGCGGTGGCGGCGCCAGGGTGACCTTTGGATCGAACGAGACTGCGCCTACTGGATTTGTCATGGTATTACCTCCACTTCCCTAGTCGACGCCAGTCCCCTGGGACTTTAAGAATTTTGTAACGGTGGCGAAAGCGGTGGAGTTAACTCCCGATTGGGTCGAATTTTCTGGCAAATCAAGCGAAAGACCGATTTCGGAGCGCTACGCGAGCGCTTGAAACAGGAATGTACCGAAACGGTACCCTACTGCGTAGCTGAATGGAGGAACTCCCATCGAATAGTGGCCGCATGGGAGCGAAAGGTTTTCGAACGCGACGCCATCGCGGCGGATCGCGGTGATGAATTCGTCGGTCAGTTCACGCGGAAAGGTCGGGTCGTAGCGGCCGCTGATCGCCAGGATTTTTTTGCGAGTGCCGTGCAGACGAGATATATAAGGATACGGACTGATGGGTTTGAAATAGCGGCGCACTTCCTCCAGAGAAATCTCGCGATTCAAAGTTTGCCACACGTTGCTGGTGGTCAGCCCGGCAGCGACTACATCGCCAAAATATGTGGAGACGTGCAGGAAGGCGCCGGCGCGCAGAGCCGGTTCGTGCGCGATGGTGAGAAACGCGAGGCACGAACCGATGCTCGTACCGAGGATGCCCAGGCGATCGTAGCCTCGCTGTTCGAGCCAGCGCAAAGTGCGGCGCGTATCCAGCACCGCCTGGCGATTCGCCTGCAGCGTGAGGCCGATGTTGGGGCCGGCCAGATGATCCGCGCGCGGATGGCCGGGTATGGCGCGCCGATCATGATACGGCAGGCTTAGCTTCACCGCAGTGATGCCCAGTTTATTGAGCCAGCGGCAGACGTTCTGCTGCTCTTCCCAGCGCGAATTCCATTGTGCGAGAACGACCACGGCCGGTCCACTGCGCCGCGCCTGGAACAATTGCGCGTGCACGCGATTATTTTCCGGCCAGGGCGATGCGATCGCGCTGGTGAAGGTGAGCACGTTGTCCTTCAGGAAATAGTCGTCGGCTGGAGTGGTAGCGAACCATTCGTCGCTGTGTGTCACGGTTTCGCGCGCGAAATCTTCCAGCCAGCCGCGCGGGTCGCGCTCGTTCGCCGAACCCCCAATATGTTCCAGCCCCCAAGCAAATGGCAGCACACGGCGATTCGGCTCCTGCGCGAAGCGCATCTGTTCGTAAGCGAAGACCTTCTGTGCGAGCCAAGACATAAGGTGTAAACCATCAAATATAGCGCAGTCCGTGGGTCGCGTTCAAACGGCGGGTCATTCGTGTGAAGTGCCAGTTTCCGATTCCGCGACAAGTCATTGGACCCGCAACTGGACTTGCGACGCTTCGCAGCAGCGAAGGACCTACAGACTATGGTCGCCTTCCGCAGAAATTGGGGATATTTTACTAGCATTATGAAATTCTTGATGGTCTGCAAGGCATTCGCATGGTGCTGCACAACAACTCACAACCAAGCATCCGTGCAACAGAAACCGGCGACAAGGCGCCCGTACCTGCTGATCGGCGAATGTGCAGAAGATGGATTTGACTCCTTCATCCCTGACGGTCAGCCGAGAACAAGGATCGCGCGAATGCGTGGCATGGACATGGAATCTGGATTTGGATCTCGCGATGGTGATGGCGTGACGTTCTGGTTCGTCAGGGAAAGGAAGACGATCTACTCGTTTAAGGTGACGGATCTGGTCGCGTCCGGAGTATGGCTCGCCGCAGAGTTCGATAAAAATCCTGACTGGGGGCCGCAAAGCAGTCCCCTGATCGGAAGCATCGTCGCGCACGGCTTTCTCGTCGCACCATCCCGCGCCACCTCCGCCGAGATCGTCGCGCGCGTGGAGAACTAGATCGATCGTTTGAGCCCCGCGTTCTCTATGGCCGAAAATGCCGCCGCTCGCGCGTTGCGTGCAGTCCAGCCAAACGACTCGCGCTATCGACGAAACGGTCGGCCCTCAGTGGCGATGGAACACCTGAAATCGAAATGAATAGCCGATTCCGACGAAACGATCCGCGGCGCCGGTTAAACTCTCGCCGCACTGGAAATCGAGCTGCTGCGTCTTTGTGACCTTGAACGCTGTGCCGACGTGCAGAAACTGGCGCGTCCCATTTCGTGTGGGAAAGTTGCCCGCGTATTCGATGAACGCATCCCAAGGCCCTGTAATTTGCCGATCCACAAGAAGCGTAGCCTGACCGGTGGGATTTCGCGATTGGCCCTGCGTAGGCCAGTACATCGCGAGCATGCCCGCCGCTGTCCATTTGCCCGACAGCGCACGCGACCAGGCAACCTGCAACCCGGGGTCGTACCCGCCGCTGGACACGTTTTTGGCGCCCGTAGGGAAACTGACGAAAACAGTCGCGCACAGATCGAATCCGCCAGGCGTAGGGCCGAGCTGCTGTTTCACGCCGACGGCCGAGTCGCCGAATCCCGAACCGGGGCCGCCGCCGCTGCTCGCGTTGTAGAAATAATCCGGTACCGTGAAACGCAATTCCGTTTTCGCGGCGATGCCGAAGCGCAGTAAAGTCTCCGAGCCGTCAACGACGTTCTGGCCCTGATGGAAGGTTTCCAGAAAGCCGTTCTCCGCCTGCAGACTTCCGGCAGGGACCACAACACTGGAATTGGTAAACGACGGGCGATCGGTTGCAATCGGCGGCGATGTATCCGAGGTCGCGGGTTGATCCTGGCCGTGCGCCGGGGCCAGCGCGACAAAGGCGAAAGCCAGCAATGCAGCGAAAACATGAATGAGCATTGAGCTGAGTGACCGTCCGGAATTCTTTCGCCGGGCACAGTATCACAAGACGATGCAGCTACCCATGAACGAGCGGGAACGAACGGACAACGACCAGGCGCGCACCACCCTGACCTCTGCGTGGTCTTGGTCTCCCTTGTCTGCTAACCTCGGCGAGGGTAGTGCGTCTACCCTGATTGCGGTAGAATGCCTACCATCATGACGACGAAGAAGTCACCCAGCCGCGCCGAATTGCTGCAAGGCACACTCGATATGCTGATTCTGCGCACGCTGCTGTTCGGCCCAGCCCACGGCCATCAAGTCGCGAAACACATTCAACGCACCACAGACGACGTGCTGCAGGTGGAGCACGGCTCGCTCTATCCCGCGCTGCATCGCATGGAGCGCAAGGGCTGGATTGCCGCGAAGTGGGAGATGGCGAAAGACCGTAATCGCGAGTTCAAGTATTACCGGCTCACGCCCGCGGGCAAGAAGCAACTGGTGCGCGAGGAATCGCGCTGGAAACAACTGGCAACAGCCGTCGCGACGGTGATGCGGCCGGCGCCGGGAGATTAGCGATGAACGTTCAAAATTGGCTGCGTAGGCTCCGCACTCGCTCCTGGCCGCGCCGCAACCGCGAAGAGGAGTTCAAACGCGAGTTCGAGGCGCACCTCGAACTAGAAACGCAGGAGCAGCAAGGCTCCGGCGTAACGCCCCAAGAAGCGCATTACGCCGCGCGAAGAGCTTTCGGCAACATAACACTGGTGCAAGAAGACGTTCGCGGAGTCTGGAACGCGATCTGGCTGGAACGCTTCACTCGCGATGTGAAATACGCCGCGCGCTCGCTGCGCAAAAGCCCGGGCTTTGCGGCCGTTGCGGTTCTCACCCTCGCGCTCGGCATCGGCGCCAACACCGCAATCTTCAGTGCAATCAATGCACTGATGCTCCAGCCGCTGCCCTTCTCCGCGGCGGACCAACTCGTGCGTATCTACTCCATTCAGAATGGAATGTTCAACACCTTTGCAAATCCTGACGGACCTTCGGCACTGGACGTGCGGGACTTCTCGCAGAGAAGTCGCAGCTTTCAGAACATGGTGGCTTATGACACCTGGGCTAAGAATGTGAGTTTCGGTGAGTCCACGGGCCAACCGGAGCAGATGGCAGTCGGATTGGTCCCAGCAGCTTATTTCGAAATCCTCGATGTTCGACCCATCATCGGCCGGTTCTTCTCCGAGGATGAAAATCAGGAAGGCAAAAACTACGTGGCCGCAATCAGCGCGCAGCTGTGGAGAAACCGGTTCGATGGCGACCCGTCCGTACTGGGCCGCAAGATTCGCATCAACGGAGAGCCCTACTCGATTGTCGCAGTGATGCCGGACGTGATTCCGACATGGGTAGAGCCGGGGCGGCACAGCGAGATTTGGACTCCCTTTCCGTATTCGCCCGACCTGTGGTCGGAAGGTGGGAGAGGCGAGCGCGGGTACGCAGTGTTGGCACGGCTAAAGCCTGGCGTGTCGCTCGAACAGGCTCAGGCTGATCTCTCGGTGATTGCCGCTGCGCTCGCAGCAGAACATCCGGTGGATGAAGGTGTCGGTGTAGCCGTGAAGAGATTGGCTGACTCCCGGGTCGGAGCGTTGCGGCCGATGCTGTACTTGTTGATGGGAGCCGTGAGCCTGATCCTGCTGATAGCCTGCGTGAATCTGGCTAATCTGCTCCTGGCGCGCAACTCGACGCGTCAGCGGGAGCTGGCGGTGCGCGCGGCTTTGGGTGCGGGACGAGGCGGGCTTGTCCGGCAATTGCTCGCGGAAACCCTATTGCTATCGCTCATCGGCGGAGCGGTGGGATTTGCTTGTGCGGAGATTGGACTGAGAGCTCTCGCGAGGATGCGCCCGGAAAATCTACCCCAACTTGCTTCGGTGGGTATCGATTGCCGAGTGCTGACGTTCACTCTGTTGGTATCTCTTGTCACAAGTTTGCTATTTGGGCTCGCGCCGGCGTTCATGGGCACTCGACTGGACCTCGTGGATGCACTGAAGCAAGGCGGGCGATCCGGGACGCCGGGACGTTCGAGTCAGCGTGTGCGCAGCCTGCTGGTGATTACGGAAATGGCGATGTGTTTGATGCTTCTGGTGGGAGCGAGCCTGCTGGTTCGAAGCATCATGCGTTTGCAAGGTCAGAATCTGGGTATCCGTCAGGACCATTTATTAAGAGGCCGCATCTATTTGCCGCCTGTCCGCTATACAAACCCCGGAGTACGAACGCGCTTTTGCGATGATTTCGCAACCCGGGTACGGGCATTGCCAGGCGTGATGGACGCGACGGTGACAACCGTCTACCCGCCAATTAACGGATGGACTCAAATGTTTGTTATTCCGGGGCATCCTGTCACAAAAATTCAAGATGTTCCGGCGGCACAGTTTGGAGTTGTGGACCAACATTTCCTTCGAACTTTGGGAATTCCGCTGATTCGCGGACGAGATTTCGCGGAGTCGGACGCCGCCACGAGCCCTCCGGTGGCACTGATTAGCGAGGAATTCAAGCGGCGCTATTTCGCGACAGAAGATCCCATCGGCCGGAAGATTCACATCGGGCCTCCGCCATTGCCGCAAATCGCTCCTGAAGAAAATATAACCGACGACGTGGACGTCACAATCATTGGCGTTATTGGCGATTTCAAAAACGCCGGTCTGGCCCTCGCGCCGCAACCACAGATTACCGTGCTGTACTCTCAACACCCGCTGGTGAATGGCGGGTTCAAGGATATTTTGATCCGCACGGCTTGGGAGCCACATTTAGTGGAGTCCGAAGTACGAAGCCAACTTCATGCGCTGGATGCCGACATGCCTCTCGCCGAGGCACAAACGATTGACGAACTGGTCGAACGCCAAACCGGCGGGCAACGCTTCACCACCGATTTGTTGGCTTCCTTCGCGGTGGCAGGTTTGGCGCTCGCCATCGTAGGCATCTACGGTGTGATTTCGTTTCTCGTAGCGCAACGCAATCAGGAGTTGGCCGTGCGTATGGCGCTGGGCGCGAGCCACGCCAATGTTCTGTGGCTAGTGCTGAAGCAAGGCCTAAGAATGGCCGCGATTGGCGCGATCATAGGCCTGTGCGCCGCGTTCGCCGCCCAGAAATTCACCAGCGGCCTTCTATTCGGAATTTCCCCGGTTGACCCGCTCACCTTCGCGGCCGCACCCATCTTCTTGCTAGCAGTCGCCGCGATCGCCTGCGCCATCCCGGGCGCGCGCGTGTTGCGCATCGATCCAGCGCAGGCCCTCCGCCAAGATTAGCGCGGTCAAGCCTGAAGAAATCCAAATGAGAAAACGAGAAATGGTCCCGCGCCCTCCTGCTCGGTCAGGATGCGCGGGACCGCTCTCGCACAGCTTCGTTTGTAGCCGATTAGAATTCGCGGTGCGCGGCGTCCGCTTCTTCAGCCAATTGTTTTAGTGTTTGGAAGAACTGCGGTGACTGCCCGGTGAAGAGACCGTCCGCTGTGAGTGATGCGACGGCGGCCTGCGCGCCTGCGAATCTGTCATCACTGGGGCGAATGACGGCGCAGTGTGGCAAATCCGCGCTGATGAATTCGCAGGGGACGGGAAAAATCAGACTGGGTTGCACCAGGTTTGCCGGCTTCAGCGGCGGATCGTTGAAGAAATCGGGAAACGTGAGGCCGGAAATGGAGTCCGTGAACGGCGCCACCGTCTGTTGCACACCGTTACCCGCGAAATCCACCCATTCCAGAAAGTGCGCGACTTCGTCTCCGCCGATTCCTAAAGTGATTTTCAGCACTTCGCGGCTGCTGACTTTCTGCCCGAGTGCCGAATAAAGGCTCGAGCCACCCTGTTCGATCGTTCCGAAGTGAAAGGCCGCGACGTTTGCAATTGCCTGGATGTGGTCGTTGCCCCGAAAGTTGGGGTTAGCAGTGCCGAGGTAATCGTTGTTGGTTCGCGGAATGGCCGTGACGTTGTTCAGTGTGATCGCTTGCTCGAACGTGCCGCCCAAATCCGGATTCGTGGTGCTGCGGTAACGCACGTACCAGCTGGTGTCCACGTTCAGGTGCATCAGGTTTGTGAGGCGCTTGATTCCCGACGATCCCGTGGCCGTGCTTCCCGGCAAGGTGCGGAACTGGTCCAGGTTGACCGGCTCGGCGCCTTTGGATTCCAGATAGGCGTTCAGGAAGGCCGCGTGGCTCTCTTCGTCCAGCGTGTTGCTGGTGATGTACTGCGGGCCATCGGAATCCAGGTTCGACAAGGCCACCTGATAGGGGTTCAATGATTGGTTGGGGTCCACTTCAATGGGAGGATTCGTGCCGATGCCGCCCAGTTCCGCATATTGAATCCACAGATCCGATTCCAGAATTTCCGCTGCTGCCAGGAAACGAAGAATTGCGATGTCTCCCTTGGTGAGCCGGTCATCGCGGTCCTGCCCGAATGCGGCTTTGCTGCCGCCCATCATGACAGCGCCCATCGTAGCTGCGCCTGCCGCCATCACGCCCTTCGACAATAGCGACCGGCGATTTACTTTGCGATTCATCAGCTCTTTCGTTTTATCCATGATGCTCCTCGCGTATCGAAATTGAATGCCGTTGCCCGAGTCATCACGGTAAGCGCGCACGGAACGCTACTTGTCACGCAAAAATCAAATGATTGTCCTGTTCTTGTCAGTTCTTGGTCTCGCGAGGCTCTTGACACGAGCGTGCCCCTGCCCGCGTTAGCAGTCGGGCACGACGCCGAAGCGCCCGCTTGAGGGCCGCCGAGCGTTCGTGCAGAATTGAGATGTGGCGTTATCCACCTTCATCGGGATTTTTGTGTTTCTGTTCGGGCTGATCATCGGCAGTTTTTTGAACGTGTGCATCTTGCGCATCCCATCGGGCAAATCCATCGTGCTGCCCGCGTCGGCGTGCCCGAAATGCGGCGAGGCGATCCGCCCGTACGACAATATTCCGGTACTCAGCTATCTGCTGTTGGGCGGAAAGTGCCGCGGCTGCAAAACGAAAATTTCGCCGATGTACCCGCTGGTCGAACTCCTGACCGGCCTGCTGTTTGTTGGCTGCTTTTACGCGTTTGGAGTTAGCGTCGAGACGGGAAAGTGGGCGGCCTTTTCAGCAATCATGGTCGTACTGGTGTTCACGGACTTGCGCGAGCGCATCTTGCCAGACGTGGTTAATTTCACGGGCTTCGCGATCGGGCTGATTTTCAGCTTGTTCACCAAGCCAACGGACGGAACAGCGCTGTGGATCTCGAATCATCTGTTCGACTACCCTCCCCCGGCGCCGGTGCTTTCGCTCGTGGATGCGCTACTGGGCGCCGCAGTCGGCAGCGGCCTGTTGTGGCTGGTGTCGGAAGCGTATTTCAAATTGCGCGGGCGCGAAGGCATGGGGCTGGGCGACGTGAAAATGATGCTAATGGCCGGCGCGTTTCTAGGCGCGAAACGCACGTTGCTGACGATCCTGGCCGGCTCGCTGCTCGGTAGCGTGCTGGGTGTCGCGCTTATTCTGGCGCGGCGCAAGGACACGGATTACGAATTGCCGTTCGGCACATTTCTGGGAGCTGGAGCGTTGCTGGTCGTTTTTTTCGGCACGCCGCTCGTGAATTGGTATCAGTCTCTACTGATGGTGCGCTGATGATCTTGGCAAAATTATTGAAACTGATAAATCTGAACAACGAGAAGCTTCCATGACCGCGCCACTTCATCCGCACTCGGTGGCAGCCGTGCCCTTCAACATGGCCTTCGCAGTCGCACTGGTGGGGGTGCTGTTCGCCGGCATGGTGGTAGCGGCAATTCTGCTGCGCAAGTTCATGCGCGATCAGGCGCGAGCGAACAAGGAAGATTGGACCAACACGAAGACAGACGTCGCGAATCCCTCGGCGTTTATGGCCGCATCCATGCAAGGCGTGATCGAAAAGCTGCGCACGCAGGAAAAAGAATTGGCACGCCTGCATCTGCTTGCGCAAGAACGCGCGCAGGAATCCGAACGGCTCACCGAAGAAGTCACACGCAATATGCCCACGGGCCTGCTGCTGGTAAACGCCACCGGCGCGATCAGCACGACGAATCCCGCAGCGGAAGAGGCACTTGGGATACGCGCGCTGCGCTACCGTTCGTACAAGGACATTCTGGGCCCGGAATCGGAGCTTACCCAGATGCTCACCGCCTGCATCCGTGACGGCAAGACGTTTCAGCGCGGCGAGATCGAGCACCTCACGTCGGACGGCTCGGTGCGCAACCTGGGCGTGACCATTTCGCCGATTTATCGCGGGGCGCGCGCGTCCAGCAAGTCCGGCGTGGCAGAAGGCGTGGCGAATACCCCCCATGCGCCCAATGCCCCCAGTGCCAAAGACGCGCATGCGCAAGACATGAAGATCAGCGGCGCCCTGTGCTTAATGAGCGACCTGACAGAACTAACCGCGCTGCAAAAACAAATTCGCTGGAAGGAAAATCTCGCCGCGCTGGGCGAAATGTCCGCGGGCATCGCGCACGAATTCAAAAATTCCCTCGCCACGATTTCCGGCTACGCGCAAATGATTCGCAGCGAAACGACCCCCGGAGACGTCCGCGAATCCTCCGAACGCATCCTGGAGCAGACGCGCGCGCTCACGCACGTCGTCACCGAATTCCTGCGCTTTGCCAAGCCACTGGAAATCTGCTACGAGACCGTGCCGATGCAAACGGTGGTGGAAAAAGTGGCCGAAGAACTGCACGAAACCATTCCGCATTGTACCGTCGAGTTCGAAGGCACCTTCCAGGATTTGCCGGGTGACGAAGCCCTGCTGCGCCAAGCCCTGCTGAATCTCGCCCGCAATGGCGCCGAATCCGCGCTCACCGCCAGCAAGACCCCGTGCGTCACGATTTCCGGAACCATCGAAGAACTAGGCGGCCGCAAATGGCAGCGCATCTGCGTCGCGGACGACGGCCCGGGAATTCCAGAGACGGACCTGCCCAAAATCTTCCTGCCCTTTTACACCACAAAATCCGAAGGCACCGGACTGGGCCTTGCGGTGGTACAGAAAGTGGCGCTGCAGCACGGCGGCAGCATCGAGGGCCGCAATCGCCAGGGTGGCGGAGCTGAGTTTCTGCTGTGGTTACCTTTGCGGCAGGACCCTGCACCATCCACGGTTGCCACCCGCGCTGCGCGCATCTAAACTCAGAGCAGGCGTTCCACGGACCTCCGAGGAGGCGTTAGCCCATGCGTAGACACTTATTGTGCGCCGCTGTCGCAGCATTTCTATTCTTATCGGGGCACGCGTACGCGTTCCAGAACGCCCAGGGACAACCCAGCCAGAACCAAGCGCAGCAACAACAGTCAGCCGCTCCCTCTACACCGGCATCCGCGGCGCCCGCATCGGCGCCAGCGCCGGCGGCTCAAGCGCCCGGGCAATCCACCGTTGTGAGTCCTCCGCCGCAGACAACCGATCCGCTGGCAGCGGCCGCGCGTAAGGCACGCGAGCAGAAAAAAGAACAGGCGGGCGCAAAACCGCCGAGGATTTTCAATAATGACAATATCCCCACGCAGGGCGGAGTCTCCGCGGTAGGCCAGAATCCCACGCCGGATAATGCTGGCGGCACCGATGCAGCAGCAGGCAACGGCAGCGCACCGGCGTCCGGCGGAACTTCCGCCGATGCGGGCGAAAAGGCCTGGCGCGACCGTTTCGCGAAACTACGCAAGAAATTGGAACAGGACCAGGCCGATCTAGACCTGATGCAGCGCGAACTGGGCGTGCTGGACGTGCAGTATTACAACGATCCAGTGAAAGGCATGCAACAAGGCTATTCGCGCAGCGACATCAACGAGAAAACGGACAAGATCGAAGCCAAGAAGAACACGATCGAGGCCGACCAGCAGGCCATCACCGACGCCGAAGAGGAACTGCACAAAGCCGGCGGCGATCCCGGCTGGGCGCGCTAGAAATTTTGCTTCATGGAACCGATCCTCCTTGTCGAAGATAAAGCCGAGTTGCGGGCAATGCTCCGCAAGGCACTGGAACGCGCGGGCTACACCGTCGAAGAAGCTCCCGATGGAACTTCGGCTATCGAAAAAGTGCGCGCGCGGCGTTACCTGCTGGTGCTCTCCGATTTAAAACTTCCCGGCAGTTCTGGTCTGGATGTGCTGCGCGAATCGCGGAAAGTGGAAGCTACTCTGCCCGTGATTTTGATGACCGCGTATGGCTCGGTGGAAGAAGCCGTCACCGCGATGAAAGAAGGCGCGTTCGATTTCATCCAGAAGCCGGTAGACCTGGACCATTTGAAATTACTGCTGCAGCGCGCGGCGCAGCAGCAGGAATTGCTGCGCGAAAATTTACTACTGCGCGAAGAATACGCAGTGCGCTACGGGTTTCCGCGCATCGTGGGCGAGCATCCCGCGATGAAAGACGCCAGTTCCATGACCCAGCGCGTGGCCGCGACGGATTCCACGGTATTGCTGCTGGGCGAAAGCGGCACGGGCAAGGAAGTTTTCGCCCGCGCGATTCATCATTTGAGCCCGCGCGCGGATCATCCGTTCGTAGCGCTGAATTGCGCTGCGATTCCGGAAGGCCTCGTGGAGAACGAACTGTTCGGGCACGAGCGCGGCGCCTACACCGGCGCAGGCGCGCGCAAAATCGGCAAGCTGGAGCTCGCGCATCGCGGCACCTTATTCCTCGATGAAATCGGCGAGCTGCCCTTGGCGATTCAAAGCAAGCTGTTGCGCGTGCTGGAGGAAAAACGCTTCGAACGAGTGGGCGGCACACAGGAAATCGAAGTGAACGTGCGCATCTTAACCGCGACCAACAAGGATTTGCGCGCGGCCGTCGCCGACAAAACTTTCCGTGAAGACCTCTTCTTCCGCATTTCCGCCGTACCCATCACCATTCCGCCGCTGCGCGATCGCGGCGACGACGTCCTGCTGCTCGCCGAATATTTCCTGGAGAAATTCCGCCGCGAATTTCGCAAGCCCGATCTGCAACTGGGCAAGCAAACCCGCGCGCGCCTGCTCACCTATTCCTGGCCCGGCAACGTCCGCGAGCTGCAAAATGCCATCGAGCGCGCCGCCATCCTCGCGAACGGCCCCGAAATCAACGAGAGCGCGTTGCAGCTACCAGAGTCCAAACCAACGGTCGAAGAACTACCCGGCGGCATGCTCGCCGAACAATTTCTATGGGAAGGCCCACTCGAGGAAGTCTCGCAACGCGCCGTGCAGCACGTAGAGCGCTTCAAGATTCAAGACGCCCTGCGCGACGCCAAGTGGAACAAGACCCGCGCCGCCGAAAAACTCGGCGTCTCCTACAAAACCCTCCTAAATAAGATCCGCGTCCTCGGTCTTGAAAATTAGCCGCCCATGCGATTGCGGGAGGGGAAAGGAACGCGCTCTTGGCGTTGTTTAGGGCGACGGGCGGAAACCACTGGAAGAACCACGATGGCTGGTTAGGACCCCGGGGTAGTGAATGCCATTGGTACGGTGTCGTGTGCGAAATCCGTGCATCCGGCGGCGCCATGGCAGTAGCGTCTTTGGATCTTGTACAGAATAGCCTTCGCGGGCGAGTTCCCGAGGAGAACGCACGGTTGGCCCACATGAAAGAACTCTTCCTTTATGGAAATGATCTATCAGGCATGCTGGGACGCGATGATTCAGCGATGGTTGTCGGGCACGCTTTGGGTCAACGCGGAAGAACCTCAGCTTACTAAAGTGACGGAAATAGATTATGAGGACTCTTGCTCTTCGGTTCTTTGCGCACAACATCGCGTCATGCTTCCGCTCGGACTCGAGCGCCACGCTCTTCACGGAGCGTTGTCGAAATAGTTCGCCGACGGACCGAGCTACTTTTTGCGAGGTAAGAAAAGGGAAAGTTTGCGGCGAACCGATCGCGACGCTGGCTTAGACGCTTGCAAGAAACCGTTTCTTCGGGCTCGACACCAAGTACCAACGAAATATCGCCGACTCCGATTTCGTTTCGACTCGCCTAACGCGTGACGGGAACGAGCACGAAGTGGTTGTGTGTGCAGGCGGGGCGGCGCTCGAATTATGGGTGATAGACGCTGCGATCGAAGGAATTTCCTCGTCCATAGTCTGGAGCACGAGCGAAGCCCTGTCAAAGTGCTCTACCTGGGACGAAGTAAAAGCGTCTCAACCACGCCGAGCCGATTGATCCCAGTACTTCACCGAACAACCGTGCAGGTGCGTCGCGGGCATCTGCACTGGCGCTTCGGCTGCGGCCTGCGCCATCGTCCGGTGCTTGGATATGTCGCGCCCTGAAATCCCGTCGCGTCGGAGGTAGGCGTTTCGTTGTATCCTGCGGTGGTGCTCGGGACCGAACGGGGCGGGATTCTGGGTCAAAGGAGAATAATCGCCATGGCTGCAACCCCCGCCTATCCGTACGAGACACGCCTCAACGTTCTGTACAAGCCGCTCGAATTGATCGACGAAAAAGCTCTTGCGGATGCCTGCGAATTCAAGTGGTACAACCAGACGCTCTGCCAAGTGAACGACTCCGTCGTGCGCCTCGGAGTCGTGCAGGGTGAGTATCACTGGCATAAGCACGACGACGACGACGAATTTTTCTACGTGCTCGAAGGTGAGCTGTTGATTGATCTGGAAGGGCGCACTGTCGAAATCCCGCCGCGCAAGGGATTTGTTGTCCCGAAGGGAGTGATGCATCGCACGCGCGCTCTGCACCGGACGGTGATTCTCATGGTGGAAAACGCTGGAATCATACCGACCGGCAACTGAGCGCCGCGCGATCGTCAAGTCGTTTCTGCAATCCTACGTCGGGCGAAGACTCCTGCCGTTGCCGCAAGGTGCGCAACGGCATTCGCTTTCTCAATTGAGGAGTTTTTCCGTAATGCCCGTCCGTAGTAACTGAGCAAATTGCTTCGCAGCCACAGGTCGGCTGAACAAATAGCCCTGCCCTTCCGTGCAGCGCCGCGCCTGCAAATTCGCCTTCTGTTCTATCGTTTCGATGCCCTCGGCTATGACCACGTGGCGCAAGTTCCTGCCCATATCAATTATAGCCGTCACGATGGCCGACCCATCGGGATCAGCGGTCAGCTCCTGCACGAAGGACTGATCAATTTTGAGTACATCAATGGGAAACTGCCGCAGATAGCTCAGGCTGGAATAGCCGGTTCCGAAGTCATCCACAGCCAGCTGTACACCCATCGTTTTTAGCTCCAGCAGCGTAGAGACCGTGGATTCGGCATCCTCCATCAGGACGCCTTCGGTGAGCTCCAGTTCCAGATAGCGCGCTGCCAAACCCGTTGCCGCCAGTACCGTTCGCACGCCCTCGACGAAATTCGTATCGCGGAATTCCAGGGCAGATACGTTCACGGAAACAGGCAGTGGCGGCAATCCCAGGTCCTGCCAGGCGCGCGCTTGCCGGCATGCCTCGCGCATCACCCAACGTCCGATACCAACGATCAGGCCGCAATCTTCGGCAATCGGCACGAATTGGCCCGGAAGCATCATTTCCTGGCCTGGCTGCACCCAGCGTATCAATGCCTCCGCTCCGGTGATCTCACCGGTTTCCAGATTCACCTTCGGCTGATAGTGCAGTAAGAACTCATCCCGCTCCAGGGCGCCGCGCAAGCTGCCTTCTAGCGATTGGCGCTTCACCGACCTCTGATTCATTTCTGATTTGTAGAACTGATAATTATTTCGCCCGCTTTCCTTGGCGCAGTACATCGCCATGTCCGCGTTCTGGATCAAGGTATCGGAATCTTCGCCGTCGTCCGGGAAGATGCTGATCCCGACGCTCGCGTTGATATGCAGATCCTGGTTCTTGATGAAATGCGGCGCGCTGAGCGAATGCAGAATTTTCGCCGCACTCGTCGCCGCGTCCGCGGGATGGCTGATCTCTGATAGCAGGATGATGAATTCATCTCCGCCCTGGCGGCTCACCGTATCCGAATTGCGCAGGCTGCTCACCAATCGGCCTGAAACACTCTGCAACAGCTTGTCGCCGGCCGCATGTCCCAGCAAATCGTTCACGTATTTGAAATGATCCAGATCCAGAAAGAGCACCGCTATCGACCTTCTCTGGCGGCGAGCCAGGGAAATGGACTGCGAGATGCGATCGTGGAGCAACAAGCGATTGGGCAAATCGGTTAGCACGTCGTGTTGCGCCGCGTGCGTCATTCGCTGCGACATGGCACGCGCCGCGCTCACGTCATGGAACACGATCACCGCTCCGATCACTCGGCCAGCCCGGTCGTGGATTGGCGCAGCCGAATCTTCGATGGCGGATTCGAACCCGTCGCGGCGAATCAGCACGCAATTTACCGTCAGTCCCACCGTCTTGTTTTGTTCGACGGCCATCTCCAAGGGGTCCCGCGCGACCGAGCGCGTTGGCCCGTCAATGATTCGGAAGACTTCCGCCAGCGGCCGGCCGGTGGCTTCTTCGCGGCCCCACCCGGTCATGCTCTCCGCCACCAGGTTGAGATAGGTAATACGGCCCAAAGCGTCAGTGCTTAGAACGGCGTCACCGATCGAGTTCAGCGTCACCAGGGCGCGTTCTTTTTCCTCACATAGCGCATCGTCGACGGCCTTGCGTTCGATCGCGCTGCGTAGCAAGCGCGGCAACGAAAAGTTATCCAAGTGGGCTGGCGGCAGGTAGTCCTGCGCGCCGCGCCCCACGGCTTCTCTCCCTGCCTCTTCGTCCTCAACGCATCCAAGGACCAGAATCGGAATGTCCTGCGCGACTCTGAACACTTGGTCGAACGTGTCCATCCCGGTGCTGTCAGGCAGATTCAAATCGAGTAGAATGGCGGCGATTTTATTATCATGCAGGCGACCGAGTCCCTCGGAAAGCTCGTGAACCCATTCCAGTTCAAACGTGCCCGCCGTAGAAGTAGCGAGTGCCTCGCGGATTTTTTCGGCCGTGGCCGCGTCATTTTCAATCAGCAGTATCTTGGCAATCAGCGCGGTCCCAGTCATCGTGCGTCCCCTCGTAGCTCTGAGACGCATTTCATCATGGTTGGTAGTCTTGCGAATGTGCGAAACTGCACATAAGTCCAATTATTAGAGGAGCTTAACCTGCGATCGTCTTTGTGGCGCTTACACCGACTTCCTTAGCCCGTGCGGAAATGGTTTAAAGCGTTTTTCCGCAAACTGAATGCGGCTATTCCCGATACTTGACTGAACATCCATACGGGCGTGTCGCGGGCGTTTGCACTGGCTTTCCGGCCATAGCCTGCTCTAGCGCCAGACTCACATAATTCGTCGCTCCCGGCACGTCTTGCAGGTCAGTGGTCGGCCGGTCGTCAATCGCGCCGCTGTAGATCACCACACCCTGCGGATTGATCACCACCATTTGCGGCGAGGTCTTCGCGTCGTACAGATGGCCAATTTCGCCGGTCGGGTCGAGCAGCGCGGCGGTCGGCGCGGCTTGCATCTTTGTCAAGTAGTTGTTCTCTTCGCTCGCAGTCACGTAACCCTGCTTGCCCGGCGCCGAAGAGAGTATCGTGAACCAGACCACGCCCTGGGCGGTCCACTGTTTCTGCAGCCGCTGCATGTTGCCGCTGTTGTAGTGCTTGCCGACGTAAGGGCAGCCATTGTTGTGCCATTCAAGAACCACATATTTTCCGCGATAGTCCGCAAGGCGCACCGTCTTGCCCGTACTGGCAGTTGCGCTGAACCCCGGCGCCGCGTCCCCCACCTTCGCAGCCGCAATCAGCAGCGGCACTGCGCACAGCACCACCACGACAAGTATCCGATAAACAGTCGAGCGTTTCATTTCAGCATTACCTCCTTCAAGGAATCTGCCAGGTTAATTCCATCGCCAACGTCACGTCGCACGGCCACAACCTTGGTGACCGGCACATCAATCACGTACCCCCGATCGCCCGCGAGCACCAGCACGCCCTTCAACCGCTCGATCGGTTTCAGAAGCTGATCGGATTTCCGCAGCGTCAGCCGGAACCCGCCGGCCATCGCAATAAATTGCTGCGGAGCCGCATCCTGAATCTGCGACTCAGCGGCCGGAAAGAACTCAACGTGTGGAACGTTGCGCCCCAGATTCGCGGACAGCAAAAAAGAATCCTTCGCCTCCGTCACACTGATTCGCCAACTCGCGGGCGCCGCTCGCGGCAACGCCTTGCGCGCTGTGGCGAATAAATCTGCATTGCGCGCATCCGGCACAGGCGCCTGCGATTTCACGGGCAGCGTCAGCGAAACCTGCGCTTTGCCCGGAATGCACATTTCGCGGCAGACCAGCACTTTCACCTCGGCGCCCACCTGCGCGAGTCCCTGCGTCGCCATACTCGCCGCGGCGTGCATTGGCACGATGAGCATCACATCGTCCTCGTAACCGAAATCCACGATGGTGGATGTGCCCAGCCGCCGCGGCGTCGGCCATGCCACTTCTCCGACGCTTGCGCCCGGTGGCAGCCGCCATTTCAGGCGCGGCGGCTCGCCCGAATCGCCGGGATTGACCCAATAGATGTGCCAACCCTTCTCAAGCTGAAAATGCAAACCAAGATGAATCGTATGGCCCGCGGCGATCGATTGATTTTCAGCGACGAGTTCGAGCGTGCCATGCGGGATCGGCGTGCCTTCAGCCGCTTTCGAATTGGCCACGAACAGCAGCAAACCGGCCCCCAACGCGAGAGCCGAGTTAAGAGCCAGGCTTGAGCAGCGACGCCGCATATCTGCTTTGACGCACGAGCCGGTCGACCGGCTCCTTGTTGTGGGATGGCTGCCGGGATTCATTGGTTTCCTGAAACACGCTGCGGCGCGCTCGTGCTTTCCAGCGGCGGGCCGCGCCGCATTAGTCCTGAGGCAGTCGCGCGGTATGCAGGACTACGCTGCGAAAATTCCAGGAAGTCGTGTGTACTAAGGTGAAACCCACTTTCTGCATCAGCGCCGTGATTTCCTTCGGCACCGGAAACCTCGCAACGGAGCCAGGGAGGTACGTGTAGGCCTCGCTGTTCCCGGAAATCGCCGCGCCGACATGCGGCAACACATTGCGAAAATAAAAACGGAACAATCCCGCCATCGGCCCCGCGCCGGGCTCGGAAAATTCCAGGATGCCCACTTCCCCGCCCGGCTTCAGCACGCGCGCGATTTCGCGCAGGCCGCGCTCGTAATTCACAAGATTGCGAAAGCCGAAAGCGCTGGTAACCAGATCGAACGAAGCCTCCGCAAACGGGAGATGCAAGGCGTCCGCGGCGGTGAACACCGTCGAACGCGAACGCGCAGCGGCTTTCCTTCGCGCCCGATCCAGCATGGGCTGCGCGAAATCGCTGCCGATGAGCGGAAAACGATGCGCGCCACGGTCGCGAATCTCATGCACGCGGACTTGCTCCATCGCAAACGTCAAGTCGCCGGTGCCGCAGCACAAATCCAGCACGCGCGCATCGGTGCGGCGCAGCACGCGACGGAATTTCCGCGCGGTGCGGCGGCGCCACACCTTGTCCAGCGAGAAGGAAAGCGCGTGGTTCAGAAAATCGTAGCGTGGCGCGATGCGGCTGAACATTTCGCGCACGCGCGCCGAAGCTTCGCCCTCCGTGCGCGTGCCGTCAGGCCGTGTGCCGGGCAATTTCTGCGGCTTTCCAGTTTGCACAGTCATCAGACGTGCTTGCCCATCAGGTTTGGGCCGTCGCGGCGAGGCTGGGCAGTTCCGCGAAGGTGCGGGACACCAGAGTCCAGGGAAGGTCGATGCCCCATTCCACTTTACCGAGGCGGCGCGGCAGCACCCACAGCACGCGTCCGCCACGAGCTTTCTTATCACCTGCGAGGATTGGACGCAATTGCGCAGCGCGAATTCCCGCGAGCGACGGCACGGGGCCTACGCTGCCAACCAGGCGCATCATGCGCATCGCTTCGCCTTCGCGCAACCGCCCGGTGGCGAGACCGAACAATGTTGCCGCGAGCATGCCCCAAGCTATCGCTTCGCCGTGCAGGAAGCGACGATAGCGCGTGGCGGCTTCCAGCGCGTGTCCCAGCGTGTGCCCGAAATTCAGAATGTGGCGCAGGCCGCCTTCGCGTTCGTCGCGTGCGACGACGTCCGCTTTAATGCGAACGCAGCGCGTGGTCACCCACTCGAGCGCTTTCGCGTCGCGCCGCAGCAGCGCGAGCATGTGGCGTTCGAGAAATGCGAAAAGCTGCGGATCGGCGATAATGCCGTACTTCACCACTTCGTACAGGCCCGAGCGATACTCGCGATGCGGCAGCGTGAGCAGAACTTTCGGATCCGCAATCACCAGCTTCGGCGGATAGAATGCGCCAACCAGATTCTTTCCCTCTGGCAGATTCACGCCGGTCTTCCCGCCAATCGAGCTGTCCACCTGCGCTACCAGTGTCGTCGGCACATGCACCAGGCGCACGCCGCGCAAATAGCTGGCCGCTGCGAATCCCACGACGTCGCCGACCACTCCGCCGCCCAGCGCCACAATTGTCGCCTTGCGATCGGCGCCCGCCAGCACCAACTGTCGCGTAATTTGCTCGATCGTCGCAAGATCCTTCGCGGCTTCGCTGTCATCGAAAAGCATCGCGCGCACCGGCACGCGCTTCCGCTTGCCTTTGCCGAGCGCCCGGAGCAGCTGCCCGCCCCAATGTTCCCAAACGCGCGGCGAGGAGAGCACGTAAATCCCGGTTGTTTCACCCAAACGCGCCACCCCCGCACCCGCCTGCGCGAGCCCCCCCGACGCACATTGCACGTTGTAAGCCCCGCCGGATGAATGAATACGAATGGTAGGCATCAGTCAGTCAAAGACAATGTAGCACCGGTAAGTAACGAAACCGGCGCACCCAGCGCGCGATGGGCGACCCTGCACGGAAACGCGTAGGGGCACGGCATGCCGTGCCCGCGTCGAACTCCACTCCATCTCAAACGTCAGCGAAATTTCTTCTGCAACTCGTCTACAGATTCCAGAATGACGTACCCGACGATCGCCACGCTCCGGGGACTCACTTTATCCATCGTATCCTGCGGCGTGTGCCAGTAACCGGCGCTGATGTAATCGTTCAAATCAATAATGTCCAACGCCGGAACCCCGCGCGCGAGAAAGGGATCGTGATCGTCGCTCGTCTGCGTCGAATCCGCAACGAAAATGTCCTGGTAACCCAGCCGCCCCGCCGTCTTCCATACCAAATCGTTCAGCCACTTCGGCGAATCCGACTGCCGCAGAATCTTCAAGGTGTACTGTCCAATCATGTCCGCCAGAATCACGGCCTTCACGCGCTTCAACTCGCCAGAAACCGCCATGCGCGCAGCCAGTTCACGGCTGCCGTAAGTGTGATCGTCGTCCTGGTCCCAATTGACGAACGCCTCTTCGCCGTCCAGAAACGCCATCCACACGGAATTCGGCCCCTTTTTGCCGCACAACTGGCGCGCCATTTCGATCATCATCCCGGTCGAGGAAGCGCTATCTTCAGCGCCCACAAAATTCGCCACGCTGCTCAGCGTGTCGTAGTGCGTCAGCAACAAGATAATTCCCTGCCCCCCACCCGGAGCTTTCGCGATGATGTTCTTCATCACCACGTCGCCCTTGGGCGTGGAAGCGTGAAAATCATCCTGATCCACTTCGCACCCGTCAGCTTTCAATTGCCCCATGATGTATTCCTGGGAGCGTCGCAGCCCTTCGGAAGCAGGTGGACGCGGGCCGAAACTGACGAGCTTCGCCACGTGCTCGTAGGCTTTCGCGCCATCGAACCCGCCGGTCTGATCCGCAGGCGGCGCGACCTCCGGCAATTTCGGCGCCGCAGCAGACTGACGAGCCGCGGACGCATCAGGCGCGGTAGAATTCGAAGAAGCGGAAGACGCAGACGAGGGCGCATTCGACGCCCCGCAAGCCACTACACCGGACAACACCGCAACCGCCGACGCCAACCGAATTTTACTGCACATTCCATTTGCCAATTTGGGCACGCTATTGCGCCTCCCCGCTGACCACGGTCTGCGCCTCTTTTTTCCGCAGCACAACGTACGAAACCAGCACTCCCACAAAATACAGGACCACCATCGGCGCCATAAACACCAGCATCGTAGTTGCGTCGGGCGTAGGCGTCACAATCGCCGCCACGACAGTAATAATCAGCATCGCATAGCGAAAATTCTTCAGCAGAAACTTCGGCGTCACGATCCCGAACAATGACAAAATGAAAATCAGCACCGGCAGCTCGAAAATCACACCCAGCCCCACCAGAATAATCAGTATCAGCTCGAAATACTCGTTGTAATTGATCAGCGGCTTCACCGGAGAATCCGTCGCGAAGCCCATCAGGAATCCCAAAGTGCGCGGCAACATGATGAAGTACCCAAAGCCAATGCCGCAAAGAAACAAAATCATCGAAGAAACGATGAATCCGGAAACAGCGCGCCGCTCGTGCTTGTACAAACCCGGCGCAACGAACAACCACACCTGATACAGCACGAAAGGCATCGCCAACACGACGCCCAGGTACAAGCCAATGTTGATGACCAACGTCAAATACCCGGCCGGTGAAGTGAAATACAACTTGTCGTCAAAATGCGCAGCCCGCAGCGCATCCTGCATCGGCTTCACCAGAATCACAATAAAATGTTTGGAAACCAGCAGCCCGATTCCCGCCCCCACCGCAATCGCCGCCGCGGAATAAATCAGTCGCTTGCGCAGATCGAGCAGGTGCTCGAAAAATGACATCCGCCCGCCGGCGTCTTCTTCGGCGGGCAGTGCGATGGCGGGGTCAGGCTGGACGGGCGCGACCATCGCTCGCTTTCTCGGCATCTGTTTCAGTTGTGGGAACGTCAGCAGCAGGAACTTGCTCAGGCTGCGCGCTCGGCGTTATCGAGTGAGCTTCAAATTGCAGTTGCTTGGGTTCCGCCAAATCGCGCCCCGCAAAAGAATTCGGCGCTTCGGTCGAAACCGTTCCCGGCGCAGGCGGCAGCGGGTCTTCCGACGGCGATCCCTCCGCAGACGACCCTTCAGGCGTCGACACAGGCAACGCCGGAGCGGCCGTACCGCCTCCAATCGTCTGGGTAGCTGGCTGCGCCTCGCGCACACGGCGCAATTCGGCTTCGCGCTCCAGCTCACGCATGTGCCCTTCGAACGTCGAACGAAGATCGCCCGTCGCGCGCCGGAATTCACCCATTACCTTGCCCAAGGTCCGCGCAAGCTCCGGCAATTTCTCGGGGCCGAACACCATCAGCGCGACGGCAAAGATGATAATCAGGTGTGGGACGCTGAACATGTGGCTTCTTTGAGTGCAAACGGCAGGGATGCGCATTTCGCCTGCATCTCCCGCGCCGTTTTTGAATCATAGAAGAGGGGCACAGACCTGTCAAACCGCCCCAAAGTGGTATGCTATACTTAATTGCTGGGGCTTAAGCGAGGACGCATGGAATCAACGGGGTCATCAAGGCGCGGTGTCGTTGTCCTGGTAGTGGTACTGGGTATTTCCGCGGTACTGGGGGGCCTCTATGGTCCGTCGGTGCGCGCCACAGCCGCTGGACAGAACGACATGCAGGACTCAGTAAAGAGCTTCACACACGTCCTCTCCGTAGTGGAGCGCAATTACGCCGAGCCCGTGGACACCGACAAAGTGATCTACGACGGCGCGATCCCCGGCATGCTACGGGTTCTCGATCCGCACTCGAATTTCTTCGATCCCAAGCAATACGCCCTATTTAAAGAAGAACAGCAAGGCAAATATTACGGCGTCGGCATGACCGTGCAGCAGCGCGAAAACCAGACCGTGGTTCTGGCGCCGTTCGTCGGCTCTCCCGCCTACAAGGCTGGAATCCGCCCCGGCGACATCATCCAGAAAGTAGACGGAAAATCGTGCGACGGCCTCACCACCACCGAAGTCGCGGATATGCTGAAGGGCGCCAAAGGTACCATCGTTCATATTTCCCTCGGCCGCGAAGGCTGGGAAAAGCCTATCGAAGTCACCGTCACGCGCGACGAAATTCCCCGCCCCGGTGTGGAATATTTCACGATGGTGAAGCCGGGAATCGGTTACGTGCGCGTTTCCACATTTAATGAAACCACCGACAGCGATCTAAATGAGGCTTTGCGCCAGCTCGATGTCTCGAAGCTGGACGGCCTGATCATTGATCTGCGCAACAATGGCGGCGGCCTGCTGAACCAAGCCGTAGGCATGGCGGACATGTTCCTCGATAAAAACGAAATCGTCGTTTCGCATCGTGGCCGCGCTTCGCAGGAACGCCGCTATTACGCCGTGCGCGGGAACCAGGGCATCGAAGTTCCAGTGATTGTGCTGATCAACGGGCAAAGCGCTTCCGCTTCCGAAATTGTCTCCGGCGCGATACAAGACCACGACCGCGGCCTCATCGTCGGCGAAGTCAGTTTCGGCAAGGGCCTGGTGCAAACGCAATTCCCGCTCAGCGAAGACACCGCGTTGCTGCTCACCACTGCGCGATACTACACGCCCAGCGGACGCCTGATCCAGCGTGATTACAAGAACGTCTCGCTCTACGACTATCACTACAATCCGCAGCCGCCCACCAAACCCGAAGTGAAGCTCACCGACAGCGGCCGCCAGGTCTTCGGCGGCGGCGGCATCACCCCGGATGACATCATCGCGGCCCCAAAGCCGGACGATTTCCAGCAGATGCTCTACCGCCGCGGCGTGTTCTATTCGCAGCAGCAGGGCGTCGGCGATTTCATCCGCTTCTATCTGGGCGAGAAGCCGGACATCACCAAAGAATTCGTGGTGAACGACGCGGTAGTCACGGAATTCCGCAAGTATCTGGACAAGCAGAAAATCAAATACACTGACGCGGACGTTCAAGCCAACATCAACTGGCTGAAGTGGCAGATCAAGCGCGAAGTCTTCACGTCCTACTTCGGCCTGAACGACGGCTACAAAGTGGAGCTGCAGGATGACGTCCAACTCGAAAAAGCCATCGAGCTGATCCCGCAAGCCAAAGCGCTCTACCAAAACGCCCGCAAAATCCTGGCCGAGCGCGAAGCCGGCCAACTCAGCCAACCGCAGTAAAGAGCTCGCGACGGCTGCTCTTGGTCTTTGAATTTGTGAATCGCGCGGCAGCGCGATTCATCCTTCGATCCCGCCGTGCGGGATCGAAGGGTAGCGGCCAGCTTTAGCTGGGCGCCTTGGACGTTGCTTTTGAATCTGTGGCGGCCAGCCCAGCTTTGCGGTACCGGGCAGCCTTTGCAGTTGCTACCTTACTCGAACGCTGCTACGCGCTAGCCCGCGCCTGCGCACATTTTTCCTCCGGACGCATTTTCCCTACCCCTGCTCATCTGCCTCCCGCTGACAATTGGTAACTATTGCACGCAACGGCACGCCGCCCCGAAACGTGTTCGACCGCCAGAGCGGGAAAACGTATCCTTAATCCAGCTCGCACCAGTCCGCCAGACACCATGAGCGCCACGATACCGCTGCACAAAACGCTGGAGAGAGGTCTGCGGCAAATGTCGCCGACGGGGTGGGCGCTTACGGCTGGCTGGATCCTGCTGGTCGGCAGCTATTCCATTGCGGCTCTTACAGTTCCGAACGGTCGCACGCTCACCGCGTTCGGCGATATCGTCCAGTGCCTGGCCGCCAGCTTTGCCTGCGGCGGACTGGTCCTGAACTGGGGCACGACCGAAAAACGCACGCGCGTCTTCTGGATCCTCCTCAGCCTGGGCTGCTTCGCCTGGCTCGCAGGGCAGTGCATTTGGACCTATTTCGAAGTGGACCTCCGCCAAAGCGTTCCCAATCCCTTCATCGGAGACGTAATCCTCTTCCTGCATCCCGTGCCCATGATCGGCGCTCTGGCACTGAAGCCGCACGACAAGCGCGACGATCTGAACGTACACATCGGCTATCTGGATTTCTCCCTGCTACTGGTGTGGTGGGTTTATCTGTACCTTTTCGTAGTGATCCCCTGGCAATACATCGCCCCGAACGTGCTCTCGTACGGTTGGAGTTACGACCATCTGGCCGCGACGGAGAATCTGGTCCTCACTGTGGGCTTCGCCGTATTGATGACCAAAGCGCGTGGCACCTGGAAGGAAGTCTACGCTCATCTTTTCAGCGCTTCCCTGCTCTACGCCGCGGGTTCTTACATCACCAACCGCGCCATCGACCGCATGGACTACTACACCGGCAGCCCTTTCGATCTGCCGCTGGTCGCTTCCTTCGTGTGGTTCGGCACGGCGGGCATCATGGCCTATCGGCTCAAGCCCCCGCGCGAAGCGATGTCCTCGCACAACGATCGCTCGAAGCGATGGGCCGCGCTGTTGGCCATGACTGCCGTGTTTTCCATACCGCTGATGGCGCTCTGGAGCCTGTGGAGCACGGGCAATCCACCGGACGTGCGCACGTTCCGCATCGGTGTCACGCAAGTCACGCTGGTCGTAGTGGCGCTGCTGATCGCATTGAGGCAACGTTTGGTGGACCACGATCGCATCCGTTTGCTGGACGAATCGCACGAATCGTTCCAGAACCTCAAACATTTTCAGGCGCAGATGGTGCAGACCGAAAAACTTGTCTCGCTAGGACAACTGGCCGCCGGCGCCGCGCACGAAATCAATAACCCGCTCACCGGCATTCTCGGTTATTCCGATCTTCTCGTGGACGATCCCACGCTTGGCGAGCGCCAGCGCGTCGTCGCCGAAAAAATCCGCACGCTTTCGCGCCGCATCAAGACGCTGGTCACCAGCCTGCTCAGCTTTGCGCGCCGCGTGCCCAGCGAAAAACTGGCCCTCGACCTGAACCAGGTGATCGCCTCCGCGCTGCATCTCAGCAACCTCGACTTGCGCGGCAAACACATCCAGGTCCAGACCGAAACTGACGCGCACCTGCCGCAGATCTTTGGAGACGCCAATCAGGTTCTACAGGTTTTTTTCAACTTGATCAGCAACGCTGTGGACGCGCTCGAGGAAGTCGGCGGCGGCTCGCTGGTGATCCGCACCTCGCACGCCGACGGCAAGCTCTTCATCGAGTTCTCCGACACCGGCCCGGGCATCAAATCGCCCCAGCACGTTTTCGATCCGTTCTTTACCACCAAGCCGGTCGGCAAAGGCACCGGCCTCGGCCTGAGCATCTGCTACGGAATCGTCCAGGAACACGGCGGCCGTATCGAGTGTTTTAATCGCCCCGAAGGCGGTGCCACATTCCTCGTCGAGTTTCCACTAAACACGCTGGCTACCTACCTGCACGACGCACCGCTGGCCACGAGCTCGCAATCCAATTAGATCGTAGCCGTTCCTGGGAACTCCAGTCTTTCGATTGGCGTACTGTCCACGCCACCCACAACTCTCCGCTCCTCACAATGCATGCGTAGCGCAATCATGTTGGAGTGCGGCGGCTTGCCGCCGCTTTCGCGACAAATGAAGACTCGGCTCGGTCGCTCCAGGCGAGGCTTGCCTCACCGGTCTAGCACGGATCGCACGCATGCGCAGTGTCGCGCCCATCTCCACCAGCCCTTCTAATGTATGATCCTCAACTCAGGAGGGCCGTTGAATCCTCGTCGCCCGCTATTTCTCATCTGGGTTTGCGTTCTGATCGCCGCACTACTAGCTTCGCTGGCCACCACAGGCCCGATCAGCAACGCCGCCGCAACCGCACTAAAAACCCGCGCCGTAGTCCTGATCGTCCTGGACGGTTTCCGCTGGCAAGAAGTCTTCACCGGCGCAGAACACGACCTAATGGACGCAAAACACGGCAAGGCGCAAGACACCACCCAACTCCGCAAAGATTTCTGGCGCGAAACGCCGGAAGCCGCACGCGAAGCGCTGATGCCCTTCCTCTGGACCGTAGTAGCTAATCAAGGCCAAATCTACGGCAACCAGCACAAAGGCAGCGTCGCCCAAGTCACCAACGGCTTCAAATTTTCGTACCCCGGCTACAACGAGATGTCCGCCGGCTATCCCAATCCGCAAATCAACAGCAACGAATTCGGCGCCAATCCCAACGCCACAGTCTTCGAGTGGCTAAATAATCAGCCGGAATTTCACAATCAGGTAGCGATCTTCGGCACATGGGACACCTTCATTGACATTTTTCGCGCGAAACAAAGCGGCCTGTTCGTCCGCGCCGGGTGGAATCTCCCGTGGACCGAGCAGCTGACACCTCGCGAACAATTACTGAAGAAGCTGTACGAAACAAGCACGCGCGTCGAGGACGACGACGCCCCGGATTCCTTCACCCACGAAGACCTGCTCGACTATCTCCAGACTCACAGCCCCCGCGCCCTGTTCGTAGGCTACGGCGAGACGGACGATTGGGCCCACGCGGGAAAATATGACCTGGTCCTGCAAGCTGCCCACGAAGACGACCAACGCATCGCCGAACTATGGCGCACCATGCAAGCCAGGCCCGAATATCACGATCAGCTGACCTTCATCATCACCTGCGACCACGGCCGCGGCAGCGGCCTGAAACTCTGGCGCGACCACGACAAAAATATCCCCGGCGCCGAAAATATCTGGATCGCAGTCATGGGCCCAGACACGCCACCCAGCGGCGAAATGTCAAACGTCCCACGCGTAACTCAAAGCCAAATCGCCGCCACCATCGCGCAAGTGCTAGGCCAGGATTATCGTACCGCCGTCCCGCAAGCGGCCCCGCCTCTACCGATCTTGGCCCAGTGGCAGCCGAAGATTGAACAGCAATAGCTGCCAGCAGTCGAAGCGCGATTTCGAACTCGCTGGCATCGCGAATGCTTTGCGCACAAGCTCTGTATGACTCATTGTGGACCTGGAAGTAAGGATGTAGATTAGCGCTTGACTGGGAAATCAAGATAGAGCTCCCGGCGTAAGCTTTTCGCGCGAACCAGGTCTGGAGTCCAATTCATTGTTCAAGTTCAAGGTGCCCGTTCAAATTATTGCTTTGCTGTCGATTCTTCCGTTGTCCGCTTGCCTCAGCTCCGCCGTGAGCAACCTGTTCATCACCGGAGTCAAGCTTACTCCGGCCAATCCCACGATTGCGATTGGCGCAACCCAGCAGTTCGTTCTGACCGCGACGTATCTCGACGGCCAGACCACGAACGTTACGACCGACGACTCCACGTATGCATCGGACAATAAGGCGGTGGCCACCGTTAATGGTTCGGGTCTGGCCACGCCTGTTGCTATCGGAACGGCGAATATCTTGGCCAGCTACCACGGTAACAATACAAAGACCGTCTTGACTGTGGCTGCCGCCGCGAACGTCGCCAGTGCAGTCGAAGGCGATTCACGCGTCCTGCAGGTCACGAATCTGCGCACGGGGCAGCGGATGACCTTCGCGGCGAATGGCTTGGCCGATTCGGTGACGATTTCGCGCGATGGCGAAGGTATGGCCGCCAGGGAAATATCCGTTCTTCCTGAGCGCGGCCCGGGTTGGTTAGCGATCGATCCCTCTGGCAACTACCTGTATGTACTGAATCACGCTTCCGAGAGTATTTCGGCTTTCACCGTCAACTGGAAAACTGGCGAGCTGAATCCCACTGTCTCTTCGCCATTTCCAGTAGCCGCCAAGCCCTCGAGCATTGAAGTCGATTCGGATGGTGCAGGTCTATCCGTGGCGCACATTCAAGACTCCTCCATTTCCCGTTTCCGCATTGACCCCGCGACCGGGGCGCTCACGGCCGACCCGCAGTGACGCTAGCAAGGTTTATCCAGGGGTTTTAGGCAGTGCGAGTCGACGCGGCCGGGGCGGCGGTTGCTCAGACGCTCCTCGCGATGCTGGCGGCAATGATGCACGGATCGCTTGCGAGTGCGCGCGGTGCGACGACGAGCGTCTCGGTGACTGTGCAATAGCCGCACGAGCGACACGACGAAGAGTTCACGAACACGCTGCTCAGCGCATCCGCTTGGAATCTCGCAACTCCGCAAGGTGGGCTTACCGTTGCGGGCGGGGCGCCTTGAGGATCGACCTACTGCTCGCCATTTGCCGCAAGTTCAACGTAATGGGCCATCGGTCGGGACAGACGATTCAGGTCATTTGACGATCGAGTTGGGAGCGTCGGTTAAAGTGCTGGATCGTGTTGCGCGTTTGTTCTCCAGCAGGCTTTCGATCGTGGATACCAATTCGATCGCGCGGATCGGCTTGGAAAGGTAACTGTCCATACCCGCGGCAATGCATTGCTCCTTGTCGCCCTTCAACGCGTGAGCGGTTAGCGCAATGATTGGAATATGCCCACCGGCCAACATTTCCTTTGCTCGAATCGCCGCAGTCGCCTCGAAACCGTCCATCCCAGGCATCTGCACATCCATCAGCACCACGTCAAACTGGCCGTTCTCCAGGGCCTCTAATGCTCCGCGGCCGTCACTCGTTACTTTCACTGTGTATCCACGCTTCTCCAACACACGGACCACCAGAGTTTGGTTTACCGGGTTGTCTTCCGCTAGCAAGACTCGCGCGCGATGCTCGTCTTCTCTTAAAGTATACCGAGTAACCAGAGGCGTATCGTTCGCCGCGGGCGTTTTTTTAATGAGAATCTGACAAATCGCTTCCAACAGTTCCCCCCGGTGAAACGGCTTCACCAGATACGCCAAGATTCCCAGTTCTCGACAGCGAGCGGCGTCACCAAGACGACCGGCGGACGTCAACATCACAGTGGCCACGGCTCCCAAGTCCGGGTCCTGCTGGATCTGGTCAGCCAGTGCGAAACCATCGATCTCTGGCATCTGACAGTCCAACAAGATCAGTGGAAACAAGTCGCCCGTACTCTTGGCGACCTCCAGTGCTTGCAGCGCCGCCCGCCCACCTTCGACTGCGGTGGGGCGCATTCCCCAGCCCTCTAACATGCTTTGCAGGATGCGGCGATTTGTGTAATTGTCATCCACGATCAACACGTGGAGTTCACGTAATTGTTCTTGCCCGATAGGCGCGGGGGACAAGGTCGATTTCTCTTGAATGCCCAAAGATACTGTAAAGTGAAAAGTAGCCCCCTTTCCCTCTTCGCTCTCCACCCAGATTCGCCCGTTCATCATCTCCACCAGCTTCGTGCAAATACTCAATCCCAGTCCCGTGCCACCGTACTTTCGTGCCGTTGACCCATCCGCTTGCGAAAAGGGTTCGAATATTTCTTGCAGCTTGTCGGCAGGAATGCCGACCCCCGTGTCTTTGATGGCAAAATGCAGTGAAACAGTTCCCGAGGACTCTGCTTCTTGTGTAACGGACATCAGGATCTCACCATGCTCGGTAAACTTAATGGCGTTACCAATCAGGTTTAAAATGACCTGCCGCAGTCGTCCGGGGTCTCCCAGCAGTGCTTCAAACACATCGGGCTGCACCTCATAAATTAGCTCCAGGCCCTTGCGGTGCGCGCGGAAATCCAGGGCCTTCATCGTTTCGCCCAGGCTCTCGCGCAGGTCAAAAGGGATAAACTCCAGGTCGAGTTTTCCGGCTTCGATCTTCGAGAAGTCCAGGATGTCATTCACTACCGTTACGAGCGCCTCGGTTGAGACCTTCACAAGCCCTAAGCTTTCGCGTTGCTCGGCAGTTAGCTCAGTTTCCAACACCAGCTCCGTCATGCCCAGAATCCCATTCATTGGTGTGCGGATTTCATGGCTCATGTTGGCAAGAAACTCGCTCTTGGCGCGGCTCGCCTCTTCTGCGGCATGCTCTGCCCGGCGACGTTCCCCAATTTCCACCTGCAACGCTTCATTGGCGTGAGCAAGATCCCTGGTGCGCGCCAGGACCCGCGCCTCCAACTCATTCTGAGCGATCCGCAAGCTGGCCGCGTTTTCAGCCTCGCTCTTGAATATGGAAGCCATACCGATGAAAAGCCCCGCCAGCATGCAAGCACACTGCAGAGCCGTGAGCACGTGACCGCCGATGTAAAGTGGGTCGTACAGCTTGTTGTATAAAGGGTAGTACGTCAAATAGCTAACCGATCCAAAGATGAGGGAGAGCAGAAGCCAGTGCTCAACGTCGCCGGTTTTCCACGCACCCTTCCGCCAGTATCCGATCGCGGACAATATAAAAAAGATGGCCGGGGCAGCCTCCAATGGGCGGTGAATTACGGAATTCGGGAAGTATTGCGGAGGCAGTCGCACGATTCCAAAGAATGAAAAACTGGCTAGCGTGAACATTCCGACAAGAAAATAAACAATGTACTCTTGCCGCCGGCTAGTCGTTGGGTGCCGCAATTCTCTTTTCGAAGCCCAAAGACTTGCACACATCAAAAGCGCCAGGAACAGGCGCGATGTCACGCCACTCCAAAGCGTGAGCGCCATCAAAGCGGAGGGCGTGCGCCCCGCTAGAAACGAAGATGTGATCGCAGCATGGTACCCGTTCAGCACAGCTGTTCCCAAAAAACCGCTGCCGAGAAGCAGGAAGGTGCTGCTTTTCTTGGTGTAGTAACGCACCAGGGACATGAGGCCACTAATAAGCGCGAGCAATGTGGTGATGCTCTCCAGCAACGTGTGCATCTCCCCATTGCTCTTCCAGGTCATGTTGCGGAGAACGAAACCTCCAAGCAGCAGTACGATAAGGAGCACGACGTAGCTGATGGACCTTCTTCGAGCTTGACTAGCCCGCCCATTCTTCAATTTGAGCATATTCCTAGCGTCCATCGTTGAACCCGGCAGAATGAGGGACCGGGCACCTCCCGGATCTCTGAGTTAACGAATTCGCGCCCGAGCCCACTTGGCCCGGTTTCTTCCGAGAGTACTCCCCGGAAGGTAGGCGACCGAAAAATGCAGCCCCTCCTACAGTCATAAGAGAAGTCACCTTATATTTTGTTGCGATTTTTTTACCGGAAGGGGAATTACAGCGACATTCACACAGTCGCAGAACCAAGCCGAATGCTGCGGCAAATCGAGAGGAAAGAACAGCTTACTTCAGCAATTTCACCTGGACGGATCCTATCACAAGCAGAAAAGCAGCAATCGAACGTTGAATTGCCGGGTGTCCTACAAAGCACGCCCAATCGCTACCTTTACATCTCATTGGCACCAGGCAAATCCCCGTTATCGCAAATGGAAGTGAAGCCTACCCGCAAAACCACGTTCATCTCGATCATTCAAATGTATGTTCCGGTTTTTGCACGAAAACCGCCTGGTCCTTGCTTTTCGTCCACCAATCCCTCCATATCTGAATATTCTCCTTGCTCATTTTCGCATTCGCCGGCAGTGGCGGGTCCTTCACCATCAATGCCAACACGCCGGTGACGCACTGCTGATACGGATGCGAGGAAAACGGCGTGCACGTTTCCTGCTCGATCTCTCCCTGCACTCCGATTGCACTCGCTCTCCAAATCGGCAGGTACGCTCTTTGCGGCGTCTCGAGGTTCTGCAGTTTCCTGGCCGCTTCCTCCGTCATGTCCAGTGAATGAATCAGAGCGTCCATAGCCTGCTTGCCGCCAATGAACTCAAGCTTGCGCACGGCTTCGTAAGCGAGTTTGTCGCTCAAGTCCGAAACGATCTGTTCGAACATTTCCCGATCGCCGAGTTGCGCCAGCCCAACCTGCGTATTTCCTTGCACGGCCGCCCATAATCCGGGATGTTCGAATAGCGTTCCGTATCCCACGGCAACGAAGCCCATCGGATCTCCCGGCGACGGCCTTGGAAATTGCCGCAGGATCGGCAGTGCCGACTCTCCTCCAAACGCCGCGATGGCTAGAATTGCGTCTGGATATCCCCAGTCGACTTTCCGCGCCAGGCACTTCAGATAAGGGTCCGAAACATTCGGATAAACCGGAAACGTGAGCTGCACGTCCTTGTGCCGCTCCAGATACTCTTTCCACTGCGCGACTCCCGCCGGCGAGTAATTCGCGCTAGGCAGTCCGGGCACGCGCCGCCGATGGCGAATCGTGTCGATCTCCTGGAGCAACCCGTCGCGCGTGTCCGAACCGTAGTCGCCGAAATCGTGGTACATCGCAGGATCATTCGCGTGCGCTACCAGGTATTCGATCAGCGTGCGCAACGCCCGGTCGTCTCCCACAACTCCCAAATCGCCCAGCGGAAGGTAGCGATTCTGGGGACCCTGCATCGCTTCATCCAGCGCAGCGCGATACTTTTTATCGCCCAGTTTGGCCAGGGCGATCCGCGCCCCAGTCACCCACCGCTCGCAGTAATTGCCAGTGGGCGTATCGGTAGGCCAAACTGCGATTTTGCGCAGCGCGGGAATAGCCTCGTCGCCTGCTACGGCAGCCAGGCCGTAAAGATCAAACGAATTCGGAACGTCGTAGTTCTCGCAGTAACTCTGGAGTCGCAACAGCAAAGCCACCGCATGCGGGGGGTTCCGGTCCTCACAAGTCTGCGCCAGCACGGTCGGAGCGCCCACCGATGAAATGGAAACGACGACAGCGATTGTCCGAAACCACGCGCGGGCCGCCGCAAGTCGGCAAGGTCTCATTGGTCGCCTCCGGTCACCAGTCCGGGCATTCATCGCTCCGTGTCCTTAGAACGCAGGACGTCGATTTTGTTGCAGGCTTCATAGGGCATGATTCTGGACTTAAACAAAGCCCGGCTCGATACTCCGGGAGTCTCCCTCCGGCGGACGATCTGTCTGGTCTGCCTAACGCGACTCGCCTGTCTTGGCGTCCGCGGCCTGAATCTGGTATTTTGCCCCAGTGGATAAGATGACGTTTTTCTTCAAGGTGCTTCCCTATCTCGCGTTTCTGTACGCAGGGGTGTTCTCGATCCTCGAAGTATTTTTCCCATCGCTGCGCGGTCCTGAATTTGGCCGTTGGGAGGTCGATGAGGGGAGCGGATCCTCCGTCACAATTCTGGGATGGAAAAAAATGCTCAGGCCGCCGCGTGTCCTAGCCCAGGGTTACATGCCCGACGGCGCGGCGTGTGCAGTGGCCATCGTCGTGGGAGTTATTTTTGTATGTATCGCGGCGTTCGGCATTCGGCACGTTACCGGCGTTCCAGAAATCCTGCCGGACCTGTTCAATCGCTTCTAAATCCGGCGCCGCGATTCTTCGAAGCGACGCGCCAGCGGACAGCGGTTAGGAAGATTCCCCTCGCACGGGACAGGTGCGAGATCAAAACCGGCGGCTGCAGAACGCCGGACTGACTTCAATCCCGCACGACAAATTCCAGCTCAACGCCCGCAACCTCGATCACATCGCCCGAAGCCAATTTCGTCGGATGCGTAATCGGCGTGCCATTCACGCTCGGCACCTTGTCGGCTGGCCCGATGTAATACGAATCGTCTTCGCGGCGATTAATCTGCGCGGCGGCTTTGGGCTTGAACCAGCCTTTCAGCTTCACCGTGGCCATCGCGGATTTCCCCACCACCGTGAGCTTGTCCGTCAGCGTGTACTCCTTCCGGTCGGTGCTGCCGTTGAGCACCACCAGCGTCGGCAATTTCATCCGCCCCGGGGCAGGCTGCGCGCTTTCGCCCACCGCCGCCACCTGCCGCAAAAATTCCCGGCGATCCTTGGTGTCCAGCATCACCGTCTCGTTGATTTTCGGCACGGCGGGTTTGGCCGCCACGTTGTCCAGCGAATGCGCGCGTACTTCCACTGAATCCGTCACCACGATCGTATGCTTGCCGATGCCCACCGAATCCCCCGGCTTCAGCGTCACCATCTTCACGCGCTGCCCGTTCACAAACGTACCATTCAAGCTGCCGAAATCCTGCAGCATCAGCCGGCCATCCTCGTGAAACACGCGCGCGTGATAGCTGGAAATCGCCGGATTATCAATGACGATGCCGTTGTCCGGCGAGCGCCCAATGCTCACTTCCTGCTGCCCCACCGCTACTTCCTTCAGTATAGAACTCTCGAACTTCAAAACCAGCTTGGACATGGGAACGTCCTCCCTATCAAGATGGATCCTCGGATGCCTTAAACCATCGCCCGATCTTGCTCATCGCGCCCGCTGTCTTCGGCGCATAGCGCAAGACAATTGCAGTAATGTTGTCGCCGCCGCCTGCATGATTCGCGTGCTCCACGAGTGAATCGGCGGCCTCTTGCGCACCGGTCGCTTCCAGCAGAACGCCGGCGATCTGCGGTTCGGAAAGTTCGCGAAACAATCCATCGGAACACAGCAAGTAAGTGTCGCCCTCGCGCAAAAGTTCCTCGGTGACCTCCACGTCCACGTTCTGCTCCACGCCCAGCGCCCGCGTCAGCACGTTCTGCATGCGGCTGCGCCCGGCTTGCTCCAGCGTGATGATTCCGCGGCGCACCTGCTCGGCGACGAAGGAATGATCCTCGGTCAGCTGATTCAACTGCTCGTCGCGAAACAGATACGCGCGGCTATCACCTACGTGCGCAATGCAGGCGCGATCCTCGAGAAAGCGCGCGGCCACAATCGTCGCGCCCATGCCGCCCTTGCCGCCCAAATCCTGCGCGGCCTGAAAAATTTCCTGGTTGGCCAGGCGTATCGCGCTCGCCAGGCGATTCGATACGTCGTTCACGCCCTCGATGTGCTTGCCGAAAACCGCCAGCGTCGCATCTGCCTGCGCGTCGCGGCAATGTGCCACGATGGTTTCGGTCGCCAGACGGCTCGCGCGCTCGCCGGATTCCAGCCCGCCCATGCCGTCGGACAAAACGAACAAATTCAACTCCGGCGCCAGCCGGAAGCTGTCTTCGTTGTTCTCGCGAACACGCCCTGTATCGCTGCGCACGCCAACTTCCATCGCACTTCCCTTGTGCTCCATTGCAGATGGAGCGTCGCCTTTAGGAATTCTTGCCGGCCCTGGGAAACTTCGGCCCACAGACACAAATTCTCGAACCCGTGCTTAGTCTTTTTGTTTCGAGCCAGCCATGGGATTGCTCACCTGGCGCACGTTCGAAAATCCCTTGGCCTCGAGCTTTTCGGTTATGACCACCGCGCGCTTCGCATCAATCGGCCCACAAAACACCGCGTAAAATTTCGCGGATCCCATAGATCGCGGCACGATGGCGGCGGGCAATTGCAGGTCTTCCACCTTTTTCGCCGCAGCCTGCGCCTTATCCTCGCGCTCGAACCGCCCCACCCATAAATACATGGAGTTGGTGATTACAGAATTGGACCCTTGCGCTTTCGAAGAGTTCGGCGTCAAGGCGTGAAAATTTTTCCGCACCGGCCCGGTTTCCATCCGCGGAAACACGTCCGGCACAGTAGGCTTGGCGGGCTCCGCTGCAGGAGCTTTCGCGTGCGCAACAGGTTTCGCCACCGGCGGCGGCGCTTTCGTCTCTGCCACAACGGGCGCGACCGGAGGCGGCGCGGGAAGCGCAGGATGCTCGTAAGCGAAATCCGGAGGCTTCGGCGGCAGCGCTTTCTCGGGCGGCGCAATTCGGTTCGCTGCTTGCGCCACTCCCAGCCAATGCAGCCCGCTCAGCGCGCCGACCACCAGCAATGCGCCAAGCAGAATCCATACGAAGGGCGATGTACCCCGCTGCGCCGGGCGTGAAACAGCAGCAGCTGCGGCGCCAGCGCGCGGAATCCTGGTGGAGGAATGGGTCAAATCCGTCGTCGCTGTGGTGCCGAGCATCCGCGGAGGCGGCATCACCGGCGCGCCCGAGCGCAGATTTGATTCCAGTTCGGCGATGGACTGAAAACGCTTGGCTGGATCTTTTTCCAGGCACTTCAAAATCGCGCGCTCGGTCCCCACCGGAATATTCGGCTCAATCTCATGCGGCGGCGGCGGATCTTCCCGCATTTGCTTCAGCGCGACCGCAATTGAATTATCCGCGGTAAACGCCGGTGTGCCGGTAAACATTTCGTAGAGCATTAGTCCCAGCGAATAAATATCCGTGCGGTAATCCACTGGTTTGCCCGCTACTTGTTCCGGCGCCATATACGCGGGCGTGCCGACCATCGAACCCGTCAGCCGCGTGCCCGCTTCCATCGAGCGCGCGATGCCAAAATCCATGATCTTCACGTTGCCCTGCCCGTCAATCATCACGTTTTCCGGCTTCAAATCGCGATGGACGATTCCCTGCGCATGCGCTTCCTTCAATCCGGAGCAAATTTGCAGCGCCAGATCCATCGCTTTGCGCTGCGGCAGCCCGCCAAATCGATTTAGCACCGAGCGCAAGCTCTCGCCCTCCACAAATTCCATCGACGTGTAAGCAATTCCGCCCACGCGATTGAATTCATGCACGCGGCAAACATTCTTGTGCGTTATTTTTCGCGCGAAGAGCAGCTCGTTCTTAAAACGGTCCATCATCGCCTGATCGGAAGCGATCTCAGGCTTCAAAAGTTTCAGCGCAACGGTCTCGCCGGTCTCGCGGTCGCGCGCTTTGTAAACGTTGCCCATGCTGCCGTGGCCAGCCTCGCCCAGAATCTCGTAACGCACACCCAGAGCAGCCAGCGCCGCCGGACTCAGCGATGGGCTCGCCGCAGCCTGTTCGGCGATCACCGTCGCAGCATCCGGCACGTCACTCAGCAGCACCGTGTCCCGGTGACCAGACGAGCGCGCCGGCGCGTCCGTGCCGGAGGTGCCCCGCCCCGCAACACCCTTTTTCGGTTTGCCCGATTCTGGATTGATTGGTTCCGTCATATCGACACCCTATAGAGTAAGAGAGAAGCGCCCCGCACGGTGGGCAACGAAGGGCAGGTGTAGGGAAAGAGTATCGGGTCGCGCCAGGTCTGAAAACGCACAAATAGCTGTGCTTTCAGCGCGCTCATCGCGCGATACCGCCCGCCTCGCCGCAATGGCACAAGAGTACAGCTAATTCTTTGAGAACAGCCGCGCACTCTGCTCTGTCTTCACACTCAGCATGATTCATACTGTAGAGGACCAGACGACGTGCGGGCCCCTTCCCGGACGGCTGGGGAGGACTCGCCATGGCAGATGCAAAGATTGCGCCCACCGTTGCGCCTATCGCGCCCGCTGTGCCCGCTGCACCAGCTGCTGAGCAAGTTGGCCACGCTCCCACTGCCAACATCATCGCGTCCATGTTGCAGGCCGCGCCGAAGACCAGCGACCTGATATTTTCTCCCGGCCGCGCTCCGCAGGTAGAACTCCACGGCCAACTCATGCAATTGAAAATCAAAGGCGTCGGCGTGCTTTCCTCGGAAGACACGGCACGTATCGCTGCGGACCTGATCGGCCGAAATTCATTCGCGGTGCAAAAACTCAAGGACGAAGGCTCCTGCGACATTTCCTACAGCGTGGCGAAACTTTCGCGCTTCCGCGTCAACGTCTTCACACAGCGCGGAACCTGCGCCATCGTCATGCGCGTGATTCCCACCAGCGTACCGGATTTCAAGACGCTGCATCTTCCCGAACAACTGGGCGACGCGGCGCAAGTGCGCCCGGGAATCGTGCTGGTCACGGGACCGACCGGAAGCGGAAAATCCTCGACCTTGGCGGCGTTCGTCAACAAGATCAATGAGGAAAAAGCCTGCCACGTCATCACCATCGAAGACCCCATCGAATTTCTGCACCAGCACAAACGCGCCACCATTCATCAGCGCGAGCTCTACAGCGACACGCCCAGTTTTGCGCTGGCCCTGCGCGCCGCTCTGCGCCAGGCGCCCAAATTGATCCTGGTAGGCGAGATGCGCGACAAAGAAACCATCGAAGTGGCGCTGGAAGCCGCGGAAACCGGCCACATGGTGTATTCCACGCTGCACACCATTGACGCCTCGAAGACCATCGAGCGAATTATCGGCGTCTTCCCTTCCGCCGACCAGCCCGCCATCCGCGCACGCCTGGCGAAATCTTTCCGCTACATTATTTCGCAACGCTTGATTCCGAGGGCGGACGGCAGCGGGCGCGTCGCCGCTTTCGAGATTCTGAAATCCACGCTGCGCACCCGCGAGTACGTGCAAAAGGGCGAATCCGAAGGAAAGTCGCTGCTGGATGCGATGCGCGATGCCGCCGGCGAAGGCATGCAGTGCTTCGACATCGAAATCGAAAAGCTCATTCGCGCGAAAGTGCTGGACATTGACACCGGCCTCTCCTACTGCACCAATGAAGGCAATTTGCGGTTGCTGCTGGCTGACTTGCTGGAAGGCCGGGAGGGCGACGTTCCGTCGGGCGCGCACCACGCAGCGGAAAAATCCGGCGCCAGCGAAATGGAAGAAATGATCGAACGCTAGTCCGCATCCTGCTCCGCGCGCCAGTAGTCGGAATCGAATTTTCACGTTAGTATTTGTGAGATGCCCGCGACCAGCCCAAAACCTCGCGAAGTAATCGGCGAGCTGAATGCCCTCGCCTCCGGCGCGACTTCCGCGCAGGAGCTGATGGAGGGCATCACCAAACTCCTGCACCAGAAAATGCTGCGTTACAACTGGGTCGGTTTCTACATGCTCGAAAAAGAGGGCGCGCAGGACATGCTCGTCCTCGGCCCCTTCCGCGGCACCATGACCCCGCACACGCGCATTCCCCTGAATCAGGGCATCTGCGGCGCCGCTGCCTTCAGCGGCAAGACCATCGTCATTGACGACGTCAGCGCCGACCCGCGTTACCTGGCCTGCTCGCTCGAAACCAAATCCGAAATCGTCGTCCCCGTCTTCGTCGAAAAGAAAGTCGTCGGCGAGCTCGATATTGACAGCCATTTCCTCGCCGCCTTCACCCCCGACGACCGCACCCTCTGCGAGCACGCCGCCGCAGTCCTCGGCCGCTGGCTGGAAAAGCATCCCTGAAAATTTGCGCCGGTGCACCGCAGCCCAAGGGTTTGACTTCTTAGCGGCCGCCTGTTTGCCCGCAGGGCAGGCGGGCGAAGTTGACTTCGCCGTTGCATTTCTGGCGGCCAGCTTCAGCTGGGCGCATTGGACTTTGTAATGGCAAAAAACACGACAAAAAGTAAAGACTGATTTGGGTCGCGATTGTTTATTTTCAATCACTTGCGATGGCTTTCGATTAGGTTTCGCTAGCGATTGGAGGCTGCGCGCTATCCTTCGGTATGCGCGGTTGAACAGCTGGAGAGTTACTTCACGGATACAACTCTCAGGCTGCTAGGAGCGGCAGGAGGCTTGCTTCCCAATTCGTAAGCGCCAATGTCAACATTGGTTCCGGGTATAGCCGGTCGAGGATTACCTGCAAAATCGACTGCCGGCGCGCAATTTCCAGCGCAACCTGGGGCACCGGCGCCGGCGGAGGTGCCGCCTTCCACCGACTGGCTTCCTGTCTTGTTATGATAATCGCCGGTGCCGTCGTTTTGAAAATTTACGAAGGTAGTGGATGGAGGTTCATTGGTGATGTTTCCGCTGATGGTACCTTTGCAGCCGCCACAGGCGTCGGACGGATAATTCCCGTACAGTATGTTATTGGCGTAGAGATTCGGATAAGTCTCAATATCATGCTGAGATATCCCGTACGTGCCGCCGGCAGGCGCCCCACCAGCATAGACGCCATTATTCTCGATGATGTTATTTGTGATTGTGTTCGCTCCGGCTTTGCACTCCGCGTTCCCGTTGTCGTTATTCACGATGATGCCGCCACTGCGATTGTCAAAGATCACGTTGTTGGTGACGACGTTATCGCAATCCGCTTGGTAAAGTTGGATTCCAAAACCAGGAGCACGAGCGATGATGTTGTTCTGAATGATGACTCCGTTGCCGGAATAAATGATGTGGGCGTAATTACAATATATGGTGTCGTCGCCGAAATGAATGAGTCTGTTCTGGGCCACAATCCACCCGGTTGCCGTGTAGGTAGTACTGATCATTCCTTCTTCAGGGCATCCTCCTGCGGCGGTTTGGCCCACATCGTGAAAGTAGTTTTGCGCAATCGTAATATGGGTGCCACCCACGTACGACCCGCCGCCATAGCCGACAATTGCCAAATATGCGCCGGAATGGTTCCCGTATTCAAATCCCTTCAGTGTGACCCACGACCCTTGGTTGAACTCCGCGAAACTGGCAACCGACCCTTCGCCTTTCGGGTTGGCGACGCATCCGCCGCCGCTCAACCAATTCGGCCAATTGGACTCATCGCATTGAATGGTGAGCTGCGCCGAAGCGCTTGAGCCTCCGCGATTGGCACAGAACCAAACCAAATTCCCTTGGCAGGGCGGCGATAGCGCGGAGTCGTCCACGAAGTCGGTGTAGGTTCCCGCCGCGACGTGGATTACTGCTCCATCAGAAGCCAAAGTAAACATCCCAATTACATGCTGGACGGTAAGGCAGGGTTTGTCCTGAGTGCACGGATTCGAATCGCTCCCAGTGGTACTCACGTAGTATCCATTGGCCCCCAGACTTCGATTCGGAATCAAGAGGAATAGCGCACAGAACGGCACCCAGCGGAGAAACAATGCCGTTCTCCACCTCGGCAATTTCCGCCCATCTAACCGGACCTGGTGGGAGCGGGTTGTTCGAAGATTAGGCATGACGATAGTGTGCCTTTTCGGCACTACGAGCGGCTACTGTTCGTCGGGACAGGTGGGCATGATCAATATTAAAAGTCCGTTATCGCATCGTTTTGCTTCCTCTTCGTCCCCCGAAATAGCTGGGCGACCGCTTCGCAGGGCGCCTCTGCCGTATAGGTCCTGATAAACTCGGGTCGAGCGAGCCAGCATTGTTATGAAATCGTATGCAGTAGCGCTTCACATTTCCGATTAGAGCTGCCAGCTCAACCGATCGATGCAACACGATCGGGCGCGTTGATTCGACAATACTTTCTAGGGAGAACCATCTGTTTGGCTGCAGTCACTCAAAAACTAGCCGGGGCAGCGTTCCGGCTGGCCTAACCCCTATGTAGCGATTTTAGCGTTTAGACCTTCCAGATCCTGTCAATTCTGACAATGGCAGCACGTGACCCCGAGTGACAACATAGGACAGGTGAAGATTATTTGCGCCGTGCCAACGGCTACGTCGTATTTTACCCCAGGCATAAGGTGAAGGCCGGAGAGCCAGCCCGGCGATTCAAGAGGACGCACAGAAACACGATGCCAATTTTTTCACAAAGCGCCATTCCCCTGGGAACCGAGACTCAACCACCTGTCCGGCAACGCGACTTGAACGGAGAGAAGAAAATGATCAAGATCTTCATGAAACAGTTTTTGTCTTCGGCACTGTCGGTCCTGCTACTCATCGGCACGCTGCCATTTGAAACTGGGGCTCAGTCGGGTCAACCAGGATATTCGGGACAAGGCGCGCCGCTAACCGCGGACGAGTTACAACAGCTGGCCGCGCCCATCGCCCTCTATCCGGACTCTCTGGTAGCGCAGGTTCTTGCAGCTGCGACGTTTCCGGATCAGATTGCCGCAGCGGAGGGCTGGTATCAGTACCACAGCAATCTGACCGGCTCGGCGCTGATGGCGGCCGTAGATCAGCAACCGTGGGATCCCGCCGTGAAGGCGCTTACACAATTTCCGTCCGTGCTGGGTAACTTGGCGTCCAACCTATCCTGGACTTCATCTTTGGGAGAGGCGTATCACACGCAGTCAGCCGACGTGATGGCGGCCATCCAGGTGTTGCGCGCGAAAGCATACGCTGCGGGCAACTTGAAATCATCAACGCAGCTTGCCGTCGTGCAACAGTCGCCGCAAGTGATCGTGATTCAACCAGTGAATCCCCAGGTGGTTTACGTTCCCATGTACAACCCCGCAGTGGTCTATGGCTACCCCTACGTAGTTCCAGCATACGTTGCTCCCCCGCCTCCCGTCGGCGCCGCAGTCGTCGCGTTTGGAGTCGGCATTGCGGTCGGGGCCATGATGGCGGGCGGCTCTTACGCCTGGGGATACAGCAGTTGGAACTGCGGATGGCACGGCAGCACAACCGTGGTCTATCACGGCGGCGCGTATTACGGAAACAATGCATGGCACGGCGGATACTACGGCTCTAGCGCCTCTGCCTACAACGGCTACGGCGGCAGCGCACACGCGTCAAACGGTTATAACCCCTCCACCGGGACTTACGCGCGTGGCGGCACGGTCTCAAACGGTTACGGCAGCGTAAGTGCCGGTCAAGCGTACAACCCGCACACCGGGGCCTCTGCCTCGACCGTGCAAGGGTCCAATGCGTATGGCAGCTATGGGGCCTCGACCGCTTCGAAAAATGGCACCACCGTCGACAGCCAGCACCAAACCAACGCTAACGGAACCACTGGGCAGATGCACAGCTCGAACGGTGCCTCGGCGTATGGCGCGACGGGCAAGAACGGCAACAGCGCCGCCATTGGCCAAACCGCCAATGGCGACAAGTATGCGGCGGCAAACGGCAAAACCTACAGCAACACCGGCAGCGGTTGGGACCAGAAGAGCGGAAGCCCATCCAGCTACAACAAATCCAGTTCCAGCGGCTGGGGCGGGCAGGAACACAGCGGCGGGTCATCGGCCATGAGCAGTGGAGGCGGCGGCTGGAGTTCGCGGCAGTCCAGTGCTCGCGGTTCGTCAAGCTACGGTCGCGGTCGCAGGTGATCGCAACGCCATCGAAGCAGATGCAAGCGAGTTCAATTTTTGTCGCTTGATGAAGTGCTGAAAGCTCAAGTTTGGAGGATCGATATGTTGCGAGCAACGCGGACAATCGCTATTACGAGTCGCCTCATTCCTCTGGCGATCGTCATTCTGTTTGCCGGATGCGGCAGTAAGTCCGCCCCACCGTCTTACCAGACGTTTGCTTCGCCCGACGAGGCGAGTAACCGGCTGTTGAACGCGGCCAGATCAGGCGATTCAAATGCGGTGATCGCCGTGTTTGGTCCAGACGCGAAAGACATCATTTTCTCTGGCGATCCCGTGCAGGACAAGGAGATCGCCGGTTTACTCGTGCACGCATACGACGTGATGCATCGCTGGCGCAAGATGCCGGACGGGTCCCAAACCCTCTTGGTTGGAGCGGACAATTTTCCCTTCCCGATCCCCCTGAAAAAGAACGCCGCGGGACAGTGGTACTTCGACGTGGCTGCGGGAAGGGACGAGATCCTGATGCGCCGCATCGGCCGCAACGAACTCGCGATCATAGACGTATGCAATGCGCTGGTTGACGCTGAGGCTGAATACTTCTCCATGCGCCACGACGATGGAAGCACCGGCCAGTTCGCTGCGAAGTTCATCAGTGACAGCGGCAAGCAGAACGGTTTGTACTGGGAGGCGGCGGAAGGTCAGCCCAAAAGCCCGCTCGGCCCATTGGCGGTATACGCCACCAACGAAGGCTATAACGTGAAGCCAGATGCGCATGTGCCGTTCCATGGCTACTACTTTCGTATGCTCACCCGGCAAGGCGCTAACGCGCCCGGCGGCGCGAAGGACTACCTCGTCAACGGAAAGATGACTGGCGGTTTTGCCTTCGTCGCCTATCCCGCTGAATACCGCAACTCCGGCGTGATGACATTCATGATCAACCAGGACGGCGTCCTGCTGCAGAAGGATTTGGGGACGGCTACAGCACAGACGGCAGCCGCAATGACCGAGTTCAATCCCGATCAGAGTTGGACCTCCGCACAGTAATAACGGGTTTCCCTTCCCGGTGCGATCGCCAGGAGAAGATCTCCTGAGCGCGCGTCGGTTGAATGGACGGTCGAAGTAGGATGTTGCAATTCTCACAGTGACCCTAAAGCTGGCCTACTTCGCTGCGGCGGTTTCTGCCGCCTGGGGTTGCGGTTGCTGCCGCAGTTCGCGGGCTTGGGCCAGGAGTTTTTTCAGCTTGCCTTCGATGGAGGCGTCGCCGATGTGTTCGTCCTGCAGGACGCCTTCGGCATCAATCGTGAACGTATGGGGAATGGCGGTGACGCTGAACATCGTTGAGATCGGCGAAGTAAAACCGCCGTCGCGATATTGCAGCCAGGTCATCTGGTTTTCTGCGACGAACTTCTTCCACTGCTCCTCATTCGCATCCAGGCTTACGCTTAGCACTACCAGCGGCTGGCCTTCGAATTTTTTGGCGATGTTGCGCAAATGCGGCAGGGCTTCGCGGCAGGGGCTGCACCAGGTGGCCCAGAAATCCAGCAGCACGACTTTACCTTGCAGGTCGTCCATGGAGATGTGCTGGCCGTCGAGCGTGGTTAGGGCGAAGGCCGGCGCCATGCGCGCGCGGGCCAGCTCGGGATTGTCGATGTAACGCAGCGCGCGCTGGTGGTTGGGGTCGTCCGCTGTCTGCATCTTGGCAAATTCCTCGAAGCGCGTTTTCGCGGCGTCGTCCTGATGGAGCTGCGCGAGCGCCTTGCCATCTAGAAATAGCGCGTCGGGAAATCCGGGATAAGCGGCGAGCGCTTTCGTGAATTCATCGTGCGCGCGCGTGTAGAGTTCCTCTTTGTGCCTCTGCGTCGCCTCGCGGACGAGCATCACCCCGTATTCATAATGCGCGATGGCGGTGGCGCGGTCACCCTTCGCGTCGGCAATCATTTCCTGGGCGGCAAGCTCGACGGTTTTCCAGTCGTCGAACTCGCTGCCGAGCCTGATCATCTGTTTCTGGCAGGCATAGCAGTGCCCACCGTCCTGCTTGTCCGCTTTCTTGAACTCGCCCAGCGCGGCGGCCTCCATGCGTTGGCTCATCAGTTGCACGGCGTTGTTGTAAGTCTTCAGAGCTTTTTCATCGGTGGGCTTGACGTCGTGGGTTTGCGCGCGCGCGGGAGAAAGGGTGCAAGCCAGAGCTAGCGTAATGAGGGCGATACGCATTAGGAGCCTCCGCGAAGCGGTGACGGGCGACCGTCATGCACTGCTGGGCTGACTGCCGTAGTCCTATCACCCGCTGATGCGATGCGTCAAGTGCGGTTCCTGGGAACGTTATTCTCGCGATTGGCGCCCGGCGAAATAGCCGCTGGGGCGTTGGGATCACGCAAGACGCCAATCAGGAGATTGGCGTTCCCAGTTTGCATCCAAGAATGGCACGGATTCCTTTCCAAAATGAAACGAGGTCAGGCAACAAAGCCATCTGCCGTTGCGGAAAGCGCCGCGATTTGGCTTTCCTACGAGGTAAATGGTTCAGCTCGAAGCGAAAGCTCGCTCCTCAACACTAGAATCCTATAACCCGCTTTGGCACGATTTGTGCACAGATTCCCTGCTGTGAGAATCATCTTGCAATCCCGTCTTCCAGATTCAGTTTTGGCACAAACGCAAACGTGGGACGCCGCTGCAGCACCACGCGTATGTGGTTTGGGAAACCGCGGCGCGAATAACCAGCCCGCCAGCAATCGCGCCCAGTATGATCGAGGTCCTTGTCGCAAAGAGTCTAGGGGATTTGCCTTCGCCGCTTCCTCAGGCCGGCGTTCAAGCTGTGGAGCGTTCTGCTCCACGGCAATAAATAGGAGAATCATATGAAACAGTTGATGCTGCGTACGTCCTGGATCCTTGCGCTTTTCGTCACCGGCCTGATCGCCGGATGCTCTGCAAAAACATCGGCTCCGCCCAATCCCACTGTCCTTTCCACGACGCCCGCCCGCGGCGCCATCAACGCACCGCTTGCGCAGGTTATCACCGCGACATTCAGCAAAGCGATGAACCCTACGACGATCACCAACACCACATTTACGCTGACCAGCCCCGGCGGAGTTTCGGTTCTTGGCACAGTCACGAGCGCCGGAACAACGTCATCGTTCGCGCCCACGCTACCGCTAATTCTCGGCACGGTCTATACCGCGACCGTCACCACCGGAGTGCAAGACACTCTCGGGCACGCATTGCTCGCCAACATGGTGTGGACTTTCACCACCGGAACGATACCTACGGTGATGTCCACTAATCCCGCCACGAACGCGATTACCATACCGCTGAATCAAAAAATCGCGGCGACCTTCAATCAGGCCATGAATCCGGCGACGCTGACCGCCGCCGGAACATTTAGTGTGGCTATTGCGGGCGGCGGACTTGCTGTCCCGGGCACCGTCACGTACGTCGCGGCGGCCAATACAGTGCTATTCACGCCCACCTCCAACCTCGCGGCGAGCACCCGCTACACCGCGTCAATTGCTCCCACAGCGCAAAGCGTCAGCGGCAACTTGCTCGCCAGTTACGTGTGGAGTTTTACGACGGGAAGCAATGCAAATACCACGCCACCCACAGTCGTTTCCACGGTTCCCGCATCGGCCGCAGTATCCGTCCCGACGAATACCATCGTAACGGCTACATTCAGTAAGGCCATGGACCCAACCGGAGTCACCACGACCGGAACTTTCACGCTGGCCGTGGCCGGAACAGGTGGCGCAGCCGTGCCGGGAACGGTTCAATATGCCGGCACTACCGCCACGTTTACGCCCAGCGCCGCACTCGCCGCCACCAAGCAATACACCGCTACGATCACCACCACGGCGAAGGACCTCACTGGAAATGCGCTGGCCGCAAACTACGTCTGGAGCTTTACGACCGGAGCTGGTGCCAGCACCACAGCGCCAGCCATAACTCTGACGAATCCCGCCTCTGCGTCAATCACCGCTCCGCTCAACGGCTCCGTTAGCGCCACTTTCAGCGAAGCGATGAATCCCAACACGGTGCTGGCTCCGGGAACGTTCACGGTTGCCGTGGCTGGAGCGGGCGGCGCGTCCGTCCCAGGAATCGTAACCTACGACGTCGACAGCGATATCGCCACCTTCACCCCGAGCGCAAATCTCACCGTCACCACCAACTACACCGCCACGATTACCAACGCGGCGAAGGATGTGTCCGGCAATCCGCTGGCCGCCGGAAATATTTCGAATCCGTGGAGTTTCATGACGGGCTCGACGATCGAACAGCTGGCGCCCAATCTGGGTACGGCTGCGACGTTCGGTTCTTTCGGAGGCGGCGCGGGCATAACCAACCAGGGCATCAACACTGTGATTAACGGGGACATCGGCACGACTGGCGCATCCACACTGGTCACCGGATTCCACGATAACGGTGTGGACTGCACCTACACCGAGACCGGCAGCAACATCGGGCTCGTCAACGGCAATATAGACACCGCCCCGCCACCGCCGAATGGCACGTGTCTGGAGGAAGGAACCGCCAGCACTTTCTCCATCGCCACGCAGGCGGCCTCGGATGCCAACGCGGCATACCTTGCTCTTGCTCCCGCCTCGCGTCCCGGAGGTACCGATCCTGGCGCAGGACAACTTGCCAACCTCACACTGCCTCCCGGCATTTACAAGGCCGCGGGCGGTACGTTTCTCATCACCGGCGGGGATCTGACTCTGGACGCGCAAGGCAATACCAACGCCGTCTGGGTGTTTCAGACCGCCAGCTCGCTGACCGTGGGTGATGCGGCCGTTGCTCGCAATGTGATTTTGATCAACGGAGCGCAAGCCAAGAACGTGTTTTGGCAGGTAGGCAGCGCCGCCACGATCAATCCTGCGGGCGGCGGCACCATGGTCGGGACGATAATCGCTTCCATGGGCGTCACGTTCTCAACCCCCGGCAACGCCGCAGTCTGCACACTGAACGGCAGAGCGATCGGGCTGAACGCCTCTGTCACGGTGGTGAACACCGTAATCAACGTGCCAGCTCAATAACCGATCAACAGCCGCGCAGTAACGCAGCCAGCGGCTGACTCGTCGCAAATTGAAAAACACGAACCGGATGCCCCATCCTTCCCGCATTTTGGGAAGGATGGAGCTCTTCGGTTTCTGGGCATTTGGTTTTCTGGGCTTCTGATTTTCGCGGCGCGGAATTGCGTTGTTCCCGCGTGGTCCAGCCTTCCCGGCCCAGCACGCGAGGTTCAACTTCGATGAAGCGGCTTGCGCCACGCCGTGTCTAAACCCGCACCCTTCAAAAAGAAGGTTGCGGCGCCCGGAAATTCAGCTGCGTTTGTTTGGTAGTGTGGGACGGTGTGCCCCCACCAGATTCAGCCAATAACGATTCGCGCAAGAACATCTAAAAAAACCTAAGGCCCTTCATTTCCGCTGTGGCACGCTCAAACCAGCTGAGCAGACAGCTGGTGTCTGGCATATCCCGATTGGCACAGCAAAATCGGAGGGCACATGAAGCGCATTGTTCCAACACTAATCTTAGCCATCTTGTGGCTCGCACCGGCGCGCCCCGCAAGCGCGCAGCAAAAGCCCGACGTAAAATTCATCGCTGACACTTTAGTGGTCGAAGCCGACGGGAGCTGCGAGACCGATCCCGACCTCGCCACGCTCACCTTCAACATTTCCGCGCAGGACAAAGAGCTGAAGAAAGCCTACGAATCCGCGACGCAGTCCGTGCAACGCATTGTGGCGGTTGCCGAAAAGGGCGGCCTCAAAAGGGAAGACATCTACACCGGTGCGCTGACGCTGACCCCTTCCTATGACAAAGACCGCAATAAAAAGCCAAAAAACTATTTCGTGCAGGGAGAGATAACGCTCAAGGTCCGCGATTTTTCGCAAATTGGCCCGGTCCTCGACGGCGCGGTGCAAGACGGCATCGTCGATTTCCGCTCGCTCACCTATTCGCTGCAAGACGAAGAGCACGCCAAGGAAAATGCCGCCGCCAACGCCATGAAAAACGCGGTAGGCCGCGCAACTTCTGCGCTCGCACAGAACAACCAAAAGGTCGGCGCGATTCGTTACGCCAGTCTCGACGTGCGCCAGCTAGTCGGCGTCGCGCAATACTATGGCAACCAAGTAGCGTCGCTCACCGAATCAGTCATGGTATCGGCTGAGCCAGCAAACGGGAATCGCGCCGCGGCTCCTGCACCCCCGCCTCCCCCGCCCGTGCGCCCCCAAAAAATCACAGTCAGCGCCACCGTCCAGGCCGCGTTCCAGATCCAGTAAATGCCGCGGCCGGCCGCTACCAGATCAATCCGCAACGCCGTAGTGTTGAGCTTGTAGGTGGCTCAAATAAGTGCATTGGCGATTTTAAGTCAACCGAGGAAGCGTGCTGCTGTCCAGATTTCAGAGTCACGACCTGGGCGCTTTGCATCGGTTCGCCGTTTAATAGCCCGCCGTTTGCTAAATTGATTCGGGATAGCTGGTTTGCTAAGGTCGTCGTCATGCCCGAACATTCGACCGAGCAGATACGCGAATTGCTCGACTCCCTTTATCGCCTGGATTCGGGACGAATCCTGGCAACTCTGATCCGGTTGCTCGGTGGTTTTGATCTTGCCGAGGAGGCGATGCACGAAGCCTTTGCAGCTGCGCTAAGCGTGTGGCCGAGCAGTGGAGTGCCCGGCAACCCGAGACCATGGTTGATTTCGACCGCCCGATTCAAAGCCATTGATACTCTGCGGCGCCGGGCAAGATTTGATGCGTCACAAGCCGAGCTCGTGCGATATCTCGAAGCGCAATCGAGCTCGGCGGAAACACGCAATGAAGAGGACAGCCTTGAGGATGATCGGCTGCGCCTGATTTTTACCTGCTGTCATCCATCTCTCGCGCCGGAAGCGCACGTCGCGCTCACCCTGCGCGAAGTGTGCGGGCTGACAACCGAGGAGATAGCAAAGGCCTTCCTCATCACTCCGCGTACGCTGGCGCAGCGCATTGTGCGCGCCAAGTCAAAGATTCGAGACACCCCGATTCGCTACGAAGTGCCGACGCCGCAGGAATTGCCGGAGCGACTGGGCGCGGTTCTTCAGGTCGTCTATCTCGTCTTTAATGAGGGCTACTCCGCTGCGGCGGGAGCGGAAGTAACGCGGGCCGAGCTAACCGGCGAGGCGATTCGACTGGGGCGGTTGCTGACCGAACTCCAGCCAGAGCCGGAAGTCATCGGGCTGCTTTCCCTGATGTTGCTACACGAATCCCGTCACGCTGCGAGAACATCGCCGACCGGAGAGCTGATTTTGCTGGAGAACCAGGATCGCTCGCTCTGGAACCGCGAGCAGATCGCGGAGGGAGTGGCATTGCTGGAGAAAGCCCTGAAGTCCCTCCGCTTCGGCTCCTACACACTGCAGGCAGCGATTGCGGCCGTTCATGCGGAGGCGGAATCGGTCGCGGCGACCGACTGGGGGCAGATTGTTGCGCTCTACGATCAACTGGCACAAATTCAGCCTTCGCCGGTTGTGCAGCTGAATCGCGCCGTGGCCATTGCCATGCGCGACGGTCCAGAGAGCGGTCTGACGCATATCGACGCGGTGATGGAACACGGCGAATTAGCCGATTATTACCTGGCACATTCCGCCCGTGCCGATATGTGCCGCAGGCTCGGCAGGACAGCTGAGGCTCGGTCCGCTTATGAGAAAGCTCTGGCCCTGACCCAGCAGGAACCAGAGCGGCAATTCCTGCAAGAGCGGATTCGCCAGCTGAAATAAGAGTTGAAATAAAAAAATACTCGTGCGGAGCCGGTGCGGATATTAGGCTGCAGCGCGAGCTTTCCGGCGGTCATTGATGTAACGTCAGCAAGGTCAGAATGCCGCCTAAAACGGATTGTACTTCTAATGCCGTTATGTCGAGGTCTGCAAACGAGCTCGGAGCCGTGCCTAGAAAAGGCTGCGATCAGAGGTCAAGTGGGTCAGGAGCCTGGTCGCAGGGTAAGGAAGGTCACATGCCGAAGCCCCCGAAAGAGACGCCAAGCAGCGTGAATATCAGCCAAACGACAAGTGCGCAACACATTCCGCCGCGAAAGGCCCAGCGCAGTTTCTCCGTCTCCTTCGCCTCGCGCGCCATCTTCTGAAATGCGACAATACTGCTTAGCCCGAGCATCGCCAAAGAGAGACTGAAGAGCCAAAGGAGCAACGCCCCGAGTGTTGCAAGTTGTGGGTGGAGCCCATTCATCAAATTGGCAAACGGCGGCAGCATCCCGCTAAACACTGCGATGAAGAAAGCCAGATGGCGCCCCGACCGGGACAACATCAAGGCGAGTGGGAGCAGGGTGATGAAAGGCGTCGCCGCGCTCAGACCAAGCGCCAATGCCAGTGAATTCTTCCCCCTACGGAACAAAAGATAGAGCAGTGCAAGGCTGAGCGACCCCCAGCGACCAAAAAAGCTTAGGGCTACCAGCCCATTCTGATCAGCCGCAGCCTCAGCCACAAATCCTACGCCCAAGGCGATCGTACAAATCAAGGCAAAGCACCGGGCTGTCCATAGCCACCGAGAACCAACCACACTGATCGGCTCGCTCGCGGCGGGGAGTACGCTGTTGAACATAGGTTCCTCCCATTTGAATAAGAGTGACAATCGAACCGCGCAGACGCGGACTCAGAGAGAGGTAATTTCTTGAGGATCGCTTGTTCAGTGGTTTGTTGTACGAGGAAGTCTTCTACTTGCTGGGTATTCATACTGAAAGCGGATCATAGCACGGGCCGAGCCATCCCAATTACTTGTCCGAAATTCTTCCATTACTGTTAACCGGTTAGTGCCGGTTCGACCGGTCGATGCAACACCATCCGGCGCATTGATTCGGCAATGCTTCCGCGGGAGAACCGTCTCTTTGGCTCAACTCGGTCAAAACGTAGCCAGGGCAGCATTCCGACAGTTCTAACCCTAGCGAGCGAATTTGGTCTTTGTTTTCAATGACAGGTGACCCAGAGCTTAGTGTTGCGTCGACTCGTTGAGATCACCCGCGTGATCGGAGATCGAGATGGCCACGCGCAAAACATAGTTTTAAAGCGCGGAAGAAGTAAAATTTCTGGGAGGGTTTGTCGAAGTCAGGTGCGGCCGTTCGACTATATCGTGAAGGCCGGGCAACCGGCCCGCCAGAAAGTATTTCGCGGGCGATACGCTACGCGAGAAATCTGCAAATCGCGTGTCGATTCGCATCACTCCGTTCGACTAGCAAGTAGAGCCGCACCGCGCGCCCGGCGCCTCGCATCTTTCCAGACCCAGCGCGGTCCAGGCTCCTATATAGTAGCGGCCCTGATAAGGTGTCCGCACGACACTCAAGGAGAACACAATGCGTTTCATGATGATCATGTTTCCGAAAGAATACGAAACCGCAAAAGCCGGCTTTGTACCCAATATGAAAGACATGGAGAAAATGGGCGCGTACAACGAGGAACTAGGGAAAGCCGGCGTGCTGCTCGCGCTTGACGGGCTGACCCCGCCCGCGACGATGAGCGCGCGCGTCACCTTCAAAGGCGGAAAGTCGAAAGTGACCGACGGACCGTTTCCCGAAACGAAGGAAGTGGTCGGCGGCTACTGGATCATCCAGGTGAAGTCACGCGAAGAGGCGCTCGAATGGGCCTCGCGCATCCCCGGCCGGGATAACGAAACGGTCGAAGTTCGCCGGATATTTGACCTGACCGACTTCGATCCCGAGACGCAAAAGGAGATCCAAAAGAAGTTCGGCGACAACGCCGCCGCTGAGATGGGCCAGTAATAAAAAAACTCTCTGCGCTTTGTCGAATTCCGGTCCGGCCCTTCGTCTATGTAGTGAAGGTCGGGCAACCGCTCGGCCCGAAGCCTGTTACGGGAAAAGGAGAAATCATGCCGCAATATCTAGTTGCGATTCACCACCCCGACGGTTACGACGGGTCCCTCGAAGGCGAAGCGATGATGCGCGATATCGACGTGCTCAACGAAGAAATGGTGGCTGCCGGTGCCAGGATTTTCGCTGGCGGCCTCTCCCCCGCCAGCAGTGCGAGGTCGCTGCGAGCGCAGCCCGGTGGCAAGGTGCTCATCACCGATGGGCCGTACCTGGAGACCAAGGAGCACGTAGGCGGTTTTTGGCTGCTGAAATGCGCGAACATGGATGAGGCACTGGCGTGGGGGCGCAAGGCTGTCGTCGCCTGTCGGGCGTCGGTCGAGGTGCGCGCTTTCCTCACACGAACCCCGGACGACAACCCGCAGATCCCCGCGCTAGGTCAGGACTGAGGACCCAACGGAAGGCGGGTGACCCGGGTTTTTTGATCTGGCTGGCGTCAGCAACGCGGTGGGGTGCCCCGTCCTTCGCGTTCTCGGCCAAGGGCGGGTCCCGCGAACACATACACAACGGGTTCTGTGCAGAACGGACGAAGTCGGGTCGTGGAGGAATTGATGAAATACAACTGTTCGGGCTATCTCGAGCCCGGCAAGAATGCCCTGGCAGGACACTTCAATTTCAGAAACGGGAGTCAAGGATGAATGAGCTCACAAGGCGTGATTTTGTTCGCGGCGGTTTGAGTGCGGGAATCGGGATCGGCATTGCGCCTGAATTGCTGCGCTCCGCCGTCGCCCGGCAGGCGCCTGCGACTGCAGCGGGAGAGGACCCCTATGCCATGGTCGATCCGGAGTTGCTTGACGTAATCAAGAAATTCCCATTCCCCACTCAGTCCTTCAGCAGCGAAACTCTCGCCGCCGGACGCAAATGGCCGCCGGTGCCTCCGCTGCCTCCGCCGGCGCCGCAGCCATTTGAACGGCGCATACCCGGGCCATTGGGCGCGCCGGACTTGCGCCTGGTGATGGTCGATGCGGCTCCGGGCACGAAAGGGCGTCCTGCATTTCTACACTTTCACGGCGGCGGATACGTCTCTGGCTTCGCCGGACAATTCAATCCGTTTCTGCAAGCGGTGGCACAGAATTGCGGATGCCTGGTCGTTTCGGTCGACTATCGCCTCGCGCCGGAAACTCATTTCCCGGGCTCGCTCGAGGATAATTACACCGCGCTGCGCTGGCTTTATAAAAATTCTGACGAGCTCGGCGTGGATCGCAAGCGCATCGCCATAGGCGGAGAAAGCGCCGGTGGCAGCCATTCTGCGCAACTCGCCATTGCCGCGCGCGATCGCCGCGAAATTCCCGTCCTATTTCAACTGCTGATTTATCCGGCGCTCGACGATCGAACCGGCAGCACTCGCCAAGTTCCACCGTATATCGGACAGTTCGTTTGGAACGCGGGCTCGAATCGTTTCGGCTGGACTTCTTTCCTCGGCGTCCCGGCCGGCTCGCCTACGGTTCCGGCAGGCGCAGTTCCTGCGCGCGTCGAAAACCTCGCCGGACTGCCTCCCGCATTCATCGGCGTCGGCGCTCTCGATCTGTTTGTGGATGAAGATGTCGAATACGCCCGCCGCCTGATCAATGCCGGAGTTCCGACGGAACTCCAGGTAATTCCAGGTGCGTATCACGGCTTCGATGTGCTAGTCCCCGACGCCGCAGTTTCGAAGCGATTCACGGAATCGTGGATGGTTGCCCTTCGGCGAGCATTCGCCACCGGCTAGCCCGCGAAGTCGGATTTTACTGGCGACAGGCAACTGCGTCAGTCGATGTGTTACACGGTCTCTGACGGAGGACCCAATGAAATACATCTGTTTGGGCTATCTCGAGCCCGGCAAGTTCGAAAACATGTCTGAGAGCGAGCGCAACACCACGCTGGACGAGTGTTTTAGCTACAACGACGAACTGCGGAAGAAAGGACAGTTGCTCGCCGAGGAACCTCTTCAGCCCCCCAACACGGCGGTGACCGTGTCTTGGAAGGACGGAAAGGTTGCAGTGACAGACGGTCCGTTCGCGGAAACGAAGGAGCAATTGGGTGGAATTCAGGTGCTGGAAGCGCGAGATCTGAATCACGCAATTCAGCTCATTTCCCAATCTCCGGGAGTGAAGTTGAACTGTGGAACAATCGAGATACGTCCTGCAGCGGATATAAGCGAAATGATCAGGAGGAGCGAGCAGCGACGGCGAAAGGATACCTCGCGATGAGGCCGGCCACGAGGAAAAAAATGATCAGTATCATGGCCGGGTCGGTGTCCGAATTTGGACGTTGGCTGCCAAAAACGACCATCCCCCTACGACGCAGCCCGTGGTAAGTGGTTTACAATGTGAGACTTTCTATTGGCAGGCGCGGTGCTATAAACGCCGAAAGGAGAAGAAACATGTCATTTTTTCGCGATCTAAGAGTTGCGTTCCACTCACTGATGCGCAGCAAAGGCCTCGCGACCATTGTGATTCTCACGCTGGCGCTGGGCATCGGGGCCAACGCGGCCATCTTCACGCTGGTGCGGGGAGTGCTGCTGAAGCCGCTCGTCAACCGTGACGAGCACCGGCTCGTGTACATCCGCCAGAGCGCCCCCAGCGGGGGACAGGACAACACAACGTTTTCCGTGCCCGAAATCAAGGATATCGAGGGCAGCGTCCGCTCCCTGAGCGAGTTCGGCGATTTCTCGCAGATGGACTTTACGATGGTCGGACTCGGCGAACCTCGCGTAGTGCACGGCGGTGTCGTCAGCGGCAACTACTTCGACGTAATGGGCCTGCGTCCTGTTCTCGGCCGTCTCGTCGGACCTCAAGACGCCGGTGCCGGCGCCCCGGGCGTTATCGTGCTGACCTATCGTTTCTGGTCAACCGCTTACAGGAAAGACCCGGATGTGATCGGCAAGACCGTTCGGCTCAGCAGCCTTGGCGATCGTTCCGCCACGGTTATCGGTGTCCTTGAACCATCTGTGCCGTATCCCGCGGAAACGGAGATTATCGGAAACCTGGTCATCAGCCCGCATCATCTTTCCGCCACGATGGTCACCGGCCGCATCCATCGCATGACCGAACTCTTCGGCAAGCTGGCTCCCGGCGCCACCCTCGACCAGGCTCGCACCGAGTTGCGCACCGTCTACGCCTCCATGACGAAGGACCACGCCGATGCGTATCCCGATAGCGGTGGCTACCGCATTGATGCCAGGATGCTCCGGGACGAGATTACTTCCGACGCGCGTACCGTTCTCCTCGTCCTTCTCGCCGCCTCGGGCCTGGTCTTCATCATCGCCTGCTCGAACGTTGCCAATCTGATTCTCGCGCGCACGGTTCGCCGCGAGGGCGAGCTGGCGGTCCGTGCCGCGCTGGGCGCAAGCACTTGGGCGCTGCGCCGCATGCTGTTGGCCGAAAGCCTCCTGCTCTGCGGCGCGGGCGCAATAATCGGCGTATTGATCGCGCAGCCACTCGTGACCATCCTGGCTCGATACGCCTCACGCTTCTCGGTTCGCGCGCTGGATTTGACGGTCGACTTCAGCATGCTCTGGGTCGGAGTCGCGCTGGCAATCATCGCCGCGGTGATATTGGCATTTGTGCCGCGCCTACCGTCGCCCAATGCCTCGAATGGCATGAACCTCGCCAGCGGCAGCGTCCGCGTCACCAGCAGCACCGGCCGCCGCCAGCGTGCCTTTGCCATCACCCAAATCGCAGCGTCTTTCGTGCTGCTCGCGGGCGCATGCATGTTGATCACTACGCTGATCGCGTTGCAAAGGATCCAGACCGGTGTTGATACGCGTCACGTCCTCGCCATCGACGTTCCGGCGCCGTCCAACGGAGCAACGCCTCAGCAAGTCGTCGATTTTTACAAGGAATCAATACGTCAGATCGATGCGCTACCCGGCGTCAGCCAGACAGCTGTCGGGATGATCGCCCCTTGGCGTGATGCCGACAACTTCGGTCCAGGCTTGCAATTCTCTGGTGATGGCCACGTCCATGGCAAAGACGATCCCCGCGCGCTGTGGCGTACCATCTCTCCCGGCTTTTTCAGCGCGCTGGGCGTTCCCATTATTGCCGGGCGCGATTTCAACGCGCTCGATGACCAGACTCACGAGCCGGTCGTGATCGTCAGCGCCACTCTCGCGCAGCAGATGTTTCCTGGTCAGGATCCGATCAACCGGCATGTCTATTGGACCGATCCGGTGCTCGAGTATGTTCCCGGCACTGCGGACGAAAAGGCGCGGGTCACTTCCCCGCACCGCATTATCGGTGTCGCCGCCGATGTGGACGACGATCATATCGTCCCGGTGCCCACCTCCACCGTTTACGACTCCTATGCCGACGGCGGAATGTTCGGCGGTCACTTGTTCATCCACACCACCGGAAACCCTTATGCGCTGGTAACGCCGGTGACGAAAATTATCCGCCAGCTGGCCGCCGATGAACCCGTGGAGAACGCCGCCACTCTGGAAGACATCCGTGCAAAAGTGCTGGCGCCCGACCGCTTGAACTCCCTGGTCTTTGGAGTGTTCGCCGGGGTCGCGCTGCTGATTGCCATCGTTGGCGTGGCGGGCGTGCTGGCATTTTCTGTCAGTGCACGGACACGCGAATTCGGCATCCGCTTGGCGCTTGGGGCGCAACCGGAAAATCTCCTCAGACGTGTTGTGACGGAAGGCGCCGTGATGGCTGCCTTGGGCGTTGTGGCGGGCGCGGCGTTCGGGTTCGTTGTTGCGCGCGTCGCAGGCAGTTATTTCGGCGACTTAAAAATGCCGGGCGCATTGCCTGTGATCGTTTCTGCGTTTGTGCTGTTAGGCGCGGCGGTAGTCGCTTCGATGATCCCGGCGGCGCGCGCCGCCCGCGTCGACGTCATACAAGCGCTTCACTCGGAATAATTTTCCCGGCGGCGGGGGCAGCCCTTGCACAGCATCGGAACCGACGCCTTTGATTTTAAGGCTGCGGATTTAGACGCTACTCGGTCAACCAGCAAGGCGAATTCCGGTGATTGGCGTTCCCAGGAACGGCGCGAAAACCTGTCCCGCACACTCCATCTGAATCGCGCCGCGGCGCGATTCACTCTGAGATCCCGCAGTGCGGGATCGACGGGTCGGGCCTCACTCGCCCGGAGGCGCGACGGGTTCCTGGTCCGGCAATTTTCCCTTGCCGGTGATGCCAGCGATGATTTGGCGGCCGTGAAAGCGGCCATTTTCGATGAAGATGTGCGAGGTGTCGTTGCCGCCGATCACTACGCCGGCAAGATAAATTCCTGGGATGTTGCTTTCGAGAGTTTCGGGATCGATCGCTGGCTTTTTGTTGGTGGTGGCTAGGCGAATGCCCAGCTTTTCGAGGAAATCGAAATCGGGATGATAGCCGGTGAGCGCGAAAACCTGGACCGCGGGAACTTTTTCCTCGCCCTTGCCGTCTTTGATCCGCACGTGCTGCGGTTCGATCGCGACTACCTGCGCGTGGAATTTGGCGCAGATTTCCCCGGCGCGAATGCGGTTCTCGATGTCCGGCTTCACCCAATATTTCAACGTGCGCCCCATCTCCGCGCCGCGGTGAATGATGGTGACGCGCGCGCCGGCGCGAAACAGGTCGAGCGCGGCTTCGGCGGCGGAGTTCCCTCCTCCGATGACCGCGACGTTCTGATTCCAGTAGGGGTGCGGCTCGGTGAAGTAATGCGAAACGTGCGGTAGATTTTCACCGCGCACATCCAGAAAATTCGGATGATCGTAAAATCCCGTGGCGACTACTATTTTTTTCGTATGATATTTCTGCGGCTGGCCTTCGGAGTCCACGGTATGCACGATGAATGCGCCGTCATGGCCGGTGACGCGTTCGACGCGCTCGTATTGGCGCACTTCCAGCTCGAAATGCTCTACGGAGCGGCGATAATATTTCAGCGCTTCCGCGCGCGTCGGCTTACCTGCGGCGACGGTCATCGGCAGCTGGCCGATTTCCATGCGTTCGGGCGTGGTGAAGAACGACATATTCACCGGATAGTGGAACAGCGAATTGCACAGGCAGCCTTTGTCAATCACTAGGGCGCGCAGGCCTTCGATGCGGGCTTCGATGGCGGTGGCGAGGCCAGTGGGGCCGGCGCCGATGCAGACAGCGTCGTAGGAATCGCTCATGGGCTTAGTGTGCGATGGGATGGCTGCGAATTCAACTCCCTCGCTTGCGGGGTTGGATGCCGGCGGAGTGATGGTGGATTCGTGGTTGCGGCGGAACGTTTTTATGGCTGCGATGGTGGGTAGCGATTTGCCGCCGAGACGCCCCGACTCTGTCGGGGTGAACGCCGTGCGCAGAGAAAACCGCTTAGAGTTGCGGTAGCAGCACCTGCGACAGCTGCGCAGCGAACGCGTCGAGTTCCGCGAGGCGCTCGGGCGTCAATTCCAGGCTCTCTTTTTTCCACACGAAGAATTCGCGGCCGTTGCGCTGGACGCGGACCGTGAAGTTAGTGCCGATCAGATACGCAGGCATCCCGAAAATCGCGAAGCCGCCGGTGGCGGCGGGAGCCAGCAGGGCGGCGCAATTCCCTTTTCGCGTGCCGACGTAATTTGCGTACATGGGGAACGCGACGATTTCGAACCCGGCGGTGTGCAGGCGTTGCAGGATCAGGAGCTGCGGCGGCGAGAGGTCCATGCAGATTCAGGATAGCAGAGCCGTGGCAAGCTGCGGGCGTTCGACAGTGCCGTGGTAGCGGCGCACTTTCGCGCGCCATCGGTGGTGCGACAAACAGCGGCGGCGGTCTGAAGATCGCCGCTACAAAACAAAGAGCACAGGCAAGATTGCCTGCCTCCGGCAGGCAGGCCTAAGCTACCGCGACATTAAGCCGCCGAGGAGGAGATGGTGCCGGACTCGATTTCGCGCAGGATTTTGCGCAGCACGGAGGCGAGTTCTTCGCGGCTCACCTGGCTCTTGCGGAATTGTATGCGGACGTGGAAGGAATCGTCCTCGGCGCGATAGTCGAACAGGAAAGGTTGCGGGCGCGGGGCGGAGCCGGTTTCTTCCTGGCGCGTGCGGCGGGCTTCATCGCGCGTCAGGCCGCCTTGCGCGATGCGCTGCACCATTTCCTGCATCTTTTTTTCGGTGGGCTGGCGAGCGACCTGCAGCAGCAGTGATTTCGTCAGAATGCCGCGCTCGATGCAGGCTTTGCGAATCTCGTTGGGAATCACGTGCAGCGACATGGTTTCGGTGACGCTGGAGCGGGCGCGACCAATTTTCTTGGCGATGTCGTCGTGCGTGTAATCGAAATGATCGGCCAGGCGCTGCAGGCCGTCGGCCTCTTCAAACGGAGTCAAATCCTTGCGCTGTAGATTTTCGATCAGGCCTAGTTCCAGAGTTTCGGCGTCGTCGGCGATCTTCTCGATGCAGGGGAGCTCGTGCAGGCCGGCGGCCTTGGATGCATGATAGCGGCGCTCACCGGAAATAATGTAGTAGGTGTCTTCGCGCGGAATGAAGCGCACCAGCAGCGGTTCGAGCACGCCTTTTTCGCGAATCGAATCGGTAAGCTCGCGCAGATCACCGAGCGCTTTGCGTGGCTGCTCGGGGTTCGGGCGGATCTTGTCCGTCGGAATCATACGGCCAATGGACGCGCCGCTGAAACTGGTCAGCGTCTCCACATAATGCGCGTCATGCCGCATCTTGAGAGTGACGGGTAACCCGATCCTCTTGGACACGTTGTAATACCTCCTGAGCAAGCTTTTTGTAATCCTCGGCGCCGGACGATTTGGGCGCGAAGGTAAATACAGTCTCTTTGTAGGCCGGACTTTCTTCCAGCCGGACGTTCTTGCTGATGCGCGTTTTGAACAGCGCGTCGCCGAAGGTGGCGCGAATCTGTTCGTGCGTGTCGCGCGAAATGTTGGTGCGCTTGTCGAATAGCGTGATCACCACGCCCAGAACTTTCAGGTCGGGATTCGGCCGCGAGCGGATGCGCGCGTAGGTTTCGAGCAGGTCGTCGGTGCCCTCGATGGCGAAGTAGGCGGCCTGAATCGGCACCAGCAAGTGCGTCGAAGCCACCAGCGCGTTCACGGTGAGGATACCCAGTGCCGGCGGCGTATCGAAAACTATGAAATCGTAATCCTTGAGCACCGGCGTCAGCGCATCTTTCAATTTGTAAGGCGCGTCGAACTGGCCGGCGAGTTGCTGTTCCAGCCGCGCTAGCGCCAGAATTCCCGGCGCCATGAACAAGAACGGATCTTTGGTCGGCTTGATCACCTTCGCCATTTCCGTGGGATGATCGGCGAAGACGTCGTACATCGAAGTCTGAATATCCGCCGGTTCGAAGAAAGCGATGGTGGCGTTGGACTGCGGATCGAGATCGACGAGCAGGGTGCGTTTCTTTTTCAGGGCGAGAGCGGCGGCTAGATTGATGGATGTGGTGGTCTTACCGACGCCGCCTTTTTGATTGGCAACTGCGATGACGCAAGTCAAGCTGTGCCCCTCGTTCCCCGTTTGGGCAACCGCAGGCCTATATATGGCGGCCTTTGGACCCAATCCTACCACGAGTAGGCTCACTGTACCCACTTAAACGCCCTGACTGCAAGGGAAAAATGTGGCAGTGGCTCGATTGGGCGGGGTTTCGGGCGGGAAGGATTGGCCACAGAGTCACAGAGGGACAGAGAATTGATTGGCACGAACCCGCGGGCTTGCGCCTGTGGGTGACGTTGCGCTCCTTGTCACCCGAGTGACAATATATCGCTGGCAGCGACACACCTGTGAACGAGGAACTGAAAATTCGATGGGCGGAAACGGGCGACGTTGCTCCGATCGTGCGCGTGATCAATTTGGCGTTTCGCGCGGCGGAGAGCTTTTTCATCGAGCGCGACCGCATCAGCGCCGAAACTCTGCAGCCGATGTTGGAGAAGGGCAATTTTCTGCTGGCCGAGTACGCCGACGGGCTTGCGGGCTGCGTGTTAGTCGAGCTGCGCGGTAAGCGTGCATATTTCGGGCTGCTGGCGGTGGACCCGGGACGCCAACATCGCGGCGTCGGCCGGCGGCTGATAGCTGAATCGGAGAATTATGCGCGCGCATCCGGCTGCCGCGCGATGGACATACGCATCGTGAACTTGCGCGCGGAGTTGCCGCCGTTCTACCGGCGGCTCGGCTACGTCGAGACTGGCACGGCTCCCTTCCCCGCCGAGATCAAATCGAAATTGCCGTGCCACTTCGTGCTGCTGTCCAAACCGCTCACCTAGGGCGCAGGGTTTCGTAGCGCCCTACGCGACCCGAGGCAACGAGAATGCGCGGCATTCGGTAACTTTATGGATTCGCGCGCCGGATTTCACGCGTTAGAAACGGCGGCCATGAGATATTCTGGATCGCGAACTCCTTCGTAAACGGAAAAATGGCCACTACGCCCGCTGAAACCGATCTGCCGCTGAATTCGGGTCGCAAACTGATCGCGCCCCTGTGGCACACCATCGTTTTACTGCTGTTCCTTATCGGCTACGCGTTCCACGGACGCACGACGGTCGCCCACGTCGAAGGCATGCATCTTACGAGCAAAGTGCCGCTATACCTTTTTATGATTCTGCTCGAGCTTAGCTTGGTGTCCTATGTATGGTTCCTGGGCGTGAAGCCAGCGGGCGGGAGCTTTAGCGCCCTGATCGGCGGCAAGTGGAATTCGGCTGGACACGTGCTGCGCGACATCGGCGTTGCGTTCCAATTTTGGCTGGTCGTGATTGTTGTGCTGGTCGGATTGAATTTCACGATAGGACAAAGCCCGCAAACCGCCAGGGCGGTATTCATGCTAGCGCCTGGCAACCTTTCGGAAATGATCGTGTGGGTGATTTTGTCCGTGACGGCGGGTGTTTGCGAAGAATTTATCTTTCGTGGGTATTTGCAGAAGCAGTTTCTTGCGATCACGGGTTCTGATGCCGCGGCTGTCGCGCTGCAGGCTGTGTTCTTTGGAATCGCGCACAGCTATCAGGGTGTGAAATCCATAGCCACGATTACGGTCTACGGAGCGCTGTTCGGAATGCTCGCGGTGTACCGCAAGAGTTTACGTCCGGGAATGATTCAGCACGCGGCGCAAGATTCGTTTGCAGGGCTCGGCTTTGCACTGTTGAAACATCTCGGAAAACTTCCCGCCAGCTAGTTGTGAGTCTTCCAGGCCGCCCATCGCGATTGCGGAGAGGCTGATGTTGCAGGGGGCTGCGCCGCGACCACTTCAATTCCACGGTTTGGCGTAGCGGTTCAGCGGGTCGTTTTCGGATTTCACGGCGGCGTTGATGCGCTTTATGAGGTCAGCGCTGATGCGCTGCGCGGTCTGTTTGATGTCTTTATCTGTGATATCGGCTGCGATGGAATACTTTACGGCGTCGGTGTTGGGATTCACCCCGATCACCGCGCCGGGCTTGGCACTGTTGGCGTCGGCGGGATCCGCGGTGTACAGCGGTGGCGTAAAATGCGCCAGGTCTTTGGCAGCTACATACAGCTGCAACCTTTCGGCGTTTGGACTGGAACCGATCACGGCGCGGCGCAGACGATTGTCCTCGCCCACTTGCGCGAATATCCCGGTAATCAGAAACCCATCGTCCGGGCGCGGGTCGCTCGGACGGAGGAACTTCGTCGTGCAACCCGCCTTCGCGAAATCTTTCAGCAGGTTGTCCGACATTAATTTCACGAGGTGTTGCGCCCGGGCAGCCGAAGCATCGGCCTGGGGCGAAGTGCTAGCAGGCGGCGCCGCACTCGCATCGGCGATCGCAGCAACGGAGTCCAACTCAAAATCAGTCACGTAAATTCGTTGCGATCGTTCGGGCGGTGCAGCAGGCGCAGGATTTTCCGGAATGTTTGGCGGCCCGGGCTGCGCTCCGCCCGGATAGCCACCCGGCGATCCTCCAGGCTGGCGACCAGACATTTGCGCAAAAGCAAATTGCGGCGTGAGAAAGACGGCAAGCAGTAAAAGAAGGAGTTGTTGCGAGCGGTGCACGACTACATCTTATAGCGGCCGAGGTCTTCGTCGTTCAAATTTTCCAGCCACTTGCGCAGATCTTCGCTGGAGCTTTTTTCGGTGACGGCGGTGGACATGCGGGAATGCTTCAGGACTTCATCTTCGACGAAAATCGGGCAATCCAGGCGCAGAGCGAGGGCCAGCGCGTCGCTCGGCCGCGAATCCATGGACATGGTTTGGCCGTCGCGCTCCATCCAGATCAGGGCGTAGAAAGTATCGTCTTTCAGATCGGAAACCACGACGCGTTGCACGTGCACGTTCAGACCGGTTAGAACGTTTTTCAGCAGGTCGTGCGTCATCGGGCGCGGCGTCTGCACTTTTTCGATTTCGAGGGCGATGGCGTTGGCTTCGTACACGCCTACCCATATGGGTAGGACGCCGCTACCGGAAGTCTCCTTCAGGACTACTACGGGCATGTTCGTTACGGGGTCCATCATTAAGCCTCGAATCTTTACTTCGAGTTCCATGGTGGCCTCCCCGGGGCTTTAGGTGATGTGCTCGCCGCTAAAACTATTCGGGCCTGCGCGCGTAATCTTCACCTGCACGTATTCTCCCAGAAGATTCGTGCGCGGCGAAGTAAAATTTATTAATCGGTTGCATGTGGTTCTGCCGCCCCATTGCGTGCGCGCGGGATGGCAGCCGTCCACAAGCACTTCATAGGACTGGCCGACCAGCTTTTGGTTAGCGGCGATCTGGATTGCGCGCTGTCGTTCGTTCAGCGCGGCGAGGCGGCGGGACTTTTCTTCTTCGGGAATCGCGTCGGGCATGTGCATCGCGGAGGTGTTTGGCCGCGGCGAGTATTTGAACGAGAAGACCGCGTCGTATTGAGCGGCGTCCAGGAGCGAAAGCGTTTCCGCGAAGTCGGCTTCGGTTTCACCCGGAAAGCCCACGATGATGTCCGATGTAATGCTGATCGGCCGACGCGCGTTCCGGATCCAGTAGATCTTCTCGAGATATTCTTCGCGCCTGTAAGTGCGCAGCATTTCGCGCAGCACGCGCGTGGAACCGGACTGCACCGGCAAGTGCACGTGGTCGCAGATCTGCGGAACCTCGTCGATCGCTTCCACGATCTCGCGGTGAAAATCATTGGGATGCGAAGTGGTGAAACGCACGCGGCGGATTCCCGGCACGGCGGCCACGGCGCGCAGCAGGTCCACGAATTTCCACCCGCGCGGCGAGGGATCGCGGTAGGAATTCACGGTCTGGCCGAGCAACTGTATCTCGGTGTAGCCGGCATCGGCGAGGCGGCGAGCTTCGGCGAGGACGGCGTCGCTTGAGCGGCTGCGTTCGGGCCCGCGCGTATGGGGCACGACGCAGTAGGAACAGGCGTAGTCGCAACCTTCTATAATGGTGATGTACGCGCGCAGCCGGTTGTCGCGGCGCGTGATTTCGGTTTCGAAAGTTTCGTCGGTGTCGAGGTCCAGGCCGGTGACGCGCCGTCCGCCGGATTCCAACTGCGCGATCAGCTCGGGCAGCTTGCGGTAACTCGCCGAGCCGCACACCAGGCTGACCCAGGGAGCGCGCTCGAAAATTTCTTCGCCTTCCTGCTGCGCCAGGCAGCCCAGCACGCCGATAATCTTTCCATCGGCCAGAGTTTTCCAGTCGCCCAGGCGCGCGAAAACTTTTTGCGCCGCTTTTTCGCGGATGCTGCAGGTGTTATAGAGGACCAGATCGGCCTGCGCGGGGCTTGCGACAGCACGATAGCCTCGGCCCTGCAGCACGCCGGCCACTTTCTCGCTGTCGTGATCGTTCATCTGGCAGCCGAAAGTTTCAAGGAAGAAGGACTTCCCTGCCGCGACAGACGCCACGCCGCCAGGCAATGCCTCTTGGAGCGCCGCCGCCCCATTACCGCCGCACGCCCCTCGCAATGGCAACGGGAGCAAGCCGACGGCGGCGGTCTCCCGCACGCCTGGCTGACGCACGGCGGCTGTGTGCGTGCCGTCGCTCGCCAGCGATTCGATTCCTACGTCGAACAATTTAGCCATGGCTCAATCTGAAGTCTAGCACGGTGCGCGGCACGCTGCGCCTCGCGATTCGTGCGCCCAAAGCCGACAGGGCGCGCCTCGCGATTCATGTACCGAAATCGGCCCGACCTACGGACTGGCCTCAATCTGTCCACTTGGCCAGTTGTGAGTGTACGGCGCAAGACGGATGATGGAATTAGCTGGAGCGTAATCAGCCAGCGCGCTCTTCACGGCCCCCAGGCCCACGTAGGACCGCGCAGTAAGATATTCCATACTGAGGAGCTCTCCAAAATGATCCTGAAAAGCATTGTATTGGCAGGGGTGTGCCTGCTCGTGGTGTCCGCGGCGCCGCCTTTGCGCGCGCAGGGCGGTTGTGCGTCAGCACCGGACGCTGCCGTGCAGTGCTTTGTCGGCAATGCTGTGCGCACGAACCTGGTGACGCTGCAGTACGGCATGACCATGTCGCAATTCAAGGCATACGGCGTGTCCGTCTCGAAGATTGTGCAAGAGCAACCGACCGCGCTGGCAGTAGTGGGCCTGGCGAGCGCTGTGGCCGATGCCTTGCCTCCGACGAACGCGAACGGCACCGCCAATCCAGCGGCGCAAACTACCGCGATTGACGCCATCGTGGACGCAGGCCTCGCTGATAATATTCTCATCCTGCCGGCGGAGACGACTGCGCAGGACTTGAAATGGTTTTCGCTCGATTTGGTGAACGTGATGAACACGAACAACGGAATACTTCTCTCTCCCGGCACGATGCTGCGTGTGATCGATTCCTACGTGGTGACCGCGAACCTGAACGGGCAAGTCAATTGGACTCTGGCGAACGCCGGCATCGCCACCATGATCACCAATTTCGCAAGCGCCGGGCTGCTGAAGCTGCCAACCACGATCACCACAGCACAAGCCATCCAATTCGCGGAAGCCCTCGCGCAAATTACCTACTCGTACAAGGCAGCCACGGGCCGCACGACGCTGTAGGCAGCAGCCGTACGCGTTAACGAGTGGCCAGTAATACTGCTGAGCGGTCAATGAAGCGTGACGGCGGCGCCGTGGGTGTGGATCGAGCGCCCCCCGCCGCAGACTCGTTCGGCCAGTGGCTCTTCGAACTGACGAGAAAGCAGCCGCCATTCGCGCGAACTCCTGTGTCGTTAAGAGCATCGGGTATTTGCTGTAGGTTGTTGATTCGTTTGACCCTCCCTTGTGCGTGTGCTACGGTGTTTACGGGCCATTTTTCAAAACTTTTTACTGGGGGAGAACAATTTCTGTTCTGGCGCTGTTATTTTTTTCCAGCCAGCTCGAAACGCTGATCACACAAACGGGTTGGGTGGCGCGAGTCGTACTGTGCATCCTACTAGTCCTCTCAGTTTTCTCGTGGGCTATCATTTTCCAAAAATCCCGGACACTCGGGCAAATCGAATCACAAACCAAGAAATTTCTGGAGATGTTCCGCGCGGGACGCGGGCTTCCTGATCCGGCGACGCTGCGGATGGGCGCCGGCGGAACTCCGCTGGCAGTCGTGTATCAGGCGGGATACCGTGAACTGGAAGCGCAACTGGGCACGCGCGAGCGGCGTCCGGTGGCTCCTGGCGTCGCCGAAGGCGGCACGGCGGTAGCTAGCGCGCCGCGCGTGAAGAATGCGAATGCTGTCGGCGTGCAGATGCAGGTCGCAGCGGGCGACGAAGTGCGCAAGCTGGAAAAATGGATGTCATGGCTTGCGACTACCGGCTCAGTTTCGCCGTTCATCGGATTGTTTGGCACGGTGTGGGGCGTAATGGACGCGTTCGCGGGGCTGGGAGATGCGGGTTCGGCTAGTTTGCGCGCGGTGGCGCCGGGAATTGCGGAGGCGTTGATCACTACCGCGGCGGGATTGTTTGCGGCCATACCGGCGGTCATCGCTTACAACCATTATCTGGGTGGAATTCGTGGTGTTGCGGCGCGCATGGATAGTTTTGCGGCGGAGTTTGTGGCGAAGATTGAGACGATTTATAGCGCGTAACGGAGCGGCTGGAGCAAGAAAAAGCAGATCCCTCGCCGGCTTCGCGGGTTTGGGATAACAACCTTATCTAATTACGTGTTCGGGTAAACAGAAAACCATGCCGCAGATACAACGCGAAACCGGGTCGTCACTTTCGGAAATCAACATGGTTCCGTTTATTGACGTCGTGCTGGTGCTGCTGATCATTTTCATGATCACGGCGCCGATTCTGCAGTCTGGAATCGAAGTGGACGTGCCGAAAACGAAAACCGTGAAGGAGCTTACGCAGGTGCGCATGGTCATCACGATTGACCGGGCGCAACGCGTGTACCTGAATGACAAGCCTGTGAACATCCACGAACTCGGGGCGCAATTGCTTTCGCAGATGAAGGACCCGCAGCATCAGGCGGTGTATGTGCGCTGCGACGAGACGGTGCCCTTCGGTAGCTGGGCTACCGTGGTGGATGCGTTGCGGCAATCGGGCATACAAAATATCAGCGTGGTCACGCAGCCGCTCACCGAGCGGCCGGAAATTCAGTGACATGGCTACAGCGACCGCCAACCCGCCCTCGGACAAATTAGCCGGGCCGCTGTCGGCTTCGCTGGTGTTGCACGCTGGCCTGGTGGTGCTATTCATCGGCTCGGCGATCTACAGCCATCAGGGTGATTCCTGGGGGGGACCGGGCGGCGCAGTTACCGTGGGCGTGGTGGGAAGTTTGCCGGCGGTTCCCATGCCGCGACCAGACGTGGAAACTCCTAGCCGCGTGGTGGACGAATCGAAAGGCTTGTACAAGGCCGAACCGCAGCCGAAGGCTGTGCCTCCGCCGGATGCCACGCCGATTCCAAAGTTCGATAAGAAAAAACCGCCGAAGTTTGTGACGCGCCCGTCGAAGGTGCTGGAAAATCCCGCACCTCCGCCGCCGAATGCAGTTCCCTACGGTGGCGGCGGCACTCCGACAGTGCCTTACAGCTCGTTCGCGATGGGAGCGGGTTCCACGACGCAGGCCGGAATGGGATTCGAAGGGGCTGGCGCGGGGAATTTTGGCGCACGTTTTTCCTGGTACGTGGAAGCGGTGCAACGCAAGATCAGCAGCGGGTGGCTGCAATCCACGGTGGACCCCAGCGTGCAATTTGCGCCGCGCGTGGTCGCCACGTTTGATATTTTGCGCGATGGCAGCGTCACGAATATTCAAGTGACGAAATCCAGCGGCAACGCTTCGGTGGATTCTTCGGCGGTGCGCGCGATTCGCGACGCCAGCCCGATGCAACAACTGCCGCCTGCGTATTCCGGCTCAAGAGTAAGCGTGGAATTTTGGTTTGATTTCAAGAGGTGAGGAAGCGTAAGCGAGCCGCGGGCAGTGCGATAACGCGGCAGCGAACTGGCGCACGACAAACAATATGACTAGAAAACTCGCAATCATCGCAACACTGTTTACGGCGGCGCTGCTGCTCTGTGCCGGCAACGCTTCTGCGCAAGATTGGTTCAAGACTGGCACCGGCCTCGGCGTCAGCAAGGCCCGTGTCGCCGTGCCGGAATTTGCGGTGCGGCAGCCCATTCCGCAGGCGCTCGAGAAAACTTTTCACGACGTGCTGTGGTCTGACCTGGAATTCTGCGGCGTGCTGGAACTCGTCAGCCCGAGCTTTTATCCACCGCAGATGCCGAGCCAGCCGAGCGAAGTGACATTCGGGGAATGGGCCGCCGCGCCGGCCAATGTTTACATGCTGGCTTACGGCAATTTGTCCGGCGACGCCACAAACTTAGCTGCCGCTGGGTACCTATCCGACGTACACAATCCGCAAGCGCCCATCGCGCTGCAAAAAATTTATCGCGGCCCGGCGACCGACGCCGGCGCGCGCCTGCTGGCGCACAAGTTCGCGGATGATATCGTGGGGTTGCTCAGCGGCGGCTCACCCGGAATCGCGCAGACGCAAATCGCCTACGTAAGCACGCGCAGCGGAAACAAGGAAATCTGGGCCATGGATTACGACGGCCAGAACCAGCACCAGCTGACGCATCTGAAATCCATTTCGCTCACGCCGCGTTGGGCGCCGAGCGCCGATCGTATCGCGTTCACCTGTTACGTGCCGTTCCGCGGCATCACCTCGCCGCAGATTTGCTTGTACTCGGCGATTTCCGACCGGTTGATTTCTTTTCCACGCTATCGCGGCTCGAATAGTTCGCCAGCGTGGTCGCCGGACGGGACGCAAATCGCCTTCATGTCCAGCCAGAATGGCGATCCAGAGATTTATCTGTCCGATTCGAACGGCGGCGGTCTGAAACGCATCACGTTTGCCGCTGGAGTGAGCACTTCGCCGGCATGGAATCCGAAGACCGGCAAACAAATTGTATTTGTCAGCGATCGCGGCGGCGAGCCGGTGCTGTACCTGGCAAATTCCGATGGCACCGACGTGCAAAAACTGGACATGCCGGACATGGGCTACGTCGTGGACCCGTCATGGTCACCAAATGGACAATTGCTCGCATTTAGCTGGCGACGCCCGAGCGGTAACTTCGATATCTATATCATGGACATTGTGAACCGGCAGCTCGTGGAATTGACGCGCGACGAAGGTCGCAACGAGCGGCCCAGCTGGGCGCCGGACGGACGCCACATCGTCTTCGAATCCACGCGAACCGGCACGCGGCACATCTGGTCCATGCTGGCGGATGGCAGCCTGCCGCGGCAGCTGACCTATCAAGGTCAGAACGAATCGCCCAACTGGTCGCCGAAGTAGATGGAGCTGCGCGCGGGCAGCGGATGTGCGTCGCCGCGCTTGGCCGATTCTGGCGCACAGATTTTATTAGGCCCGGTAGCACCAAAGAAGGGTAACGGCACTAAATATCACCGTAGTTTCCACAAGGAAACCCGGAAAATGCAGAAGGAGGCAACTCATGCAGGCGGGTACGATTCGGAAATTCACGCTGTTGTTGGGAATCGCTACAGTATTTGCATTTATCGGCGGTTGTAAAAAGCAGGTGGCCACCGCGCCGCCGACTCATGCCGCACCCGCGCCCGCTGCGCAGCCCACGGCGACGCTGGCGGCGTCTCCGGCGCAGATTAATAACGGCGACACCGCGACGCTCTCGTGGACCTCGACCGATGCCACCGACGCGGACATCGAACCCGGCGTCGGGAAAGTCGCGGTACAGGGTTCCACACCTGTGAACCCGACCAACTCGACGACCTATACCATCACCGTCACCGGTACGGGCGGAACTGCCACGGCCTCCACGCGCGTTACGGTGAATGCGGCGGCTCCGGGAGTTCCTCCGGCCAGCAATCAAAGCATGAGCGAACTTTTCGAGCAGAACGTGAAAGACGCTTACTTTGATTTCAACAAGGCCGATATTCGCGGCGACGCGCGCGACGCGCTGGCCAAGACGGCGGAGTTTTTGCGCTCCTATCCGCAAGTGCGTGTGACCATCGAAGGGCATTGCGACGAGCGCGGCTCGACGGAATACAACATCGGTTTGGGCGAACGGCGCGCGCAGGCGGCGAAAAATTATCTGATTTCGCTGGGCATTGGCGCGGGCCGAATGGACACTGTCAGCTGGGGCAAGGAACGGCCCTTCTGCACCGAGCACACCGAAGAGTGCTGGCAGCAAAATCGCCGCGCGCACTTTGTGGCGGCGCAGTAAACTACTGATTTGAGTTTTGCGATAACGTAGGGGCGGGTTTCCGGGATCATGCGGGACTCGTCTCTACGAATCAGGAAACCCAGCGTCGCTGATTTTCTGTTGGCGTCGCTCCCAGTCCTGTTCACTCGATTGAACTCAGTCCAGGAGGCAAGCATGCGCGCACGATCGGCAGTGCTCGCGGTGGCGGCGTTAGTTGTCGGCGTGTTCATGGGGTCGATATTGAATCCCCGGCCTACCGGCGCCGTTTCGAAGGAAATTATCCAGCTGCAGGAAGACGTCTCGCAGCTGTTGCAAGGCCAACAGACCATGCGCAGTACGATTGACGCGAATAATGCGTCGATGCGCACGCTGTTGCAGCAATCATTGGATTCGGTGAACGCGCTGAACCAGCAGATGGCCACGCTGCAGAAGAACGTGCAGGAAGCGACGGCCAACAGCTCGTCCCGGATTGACACGATGTCCACGCAGACGCAGGGGATCTCCGACAATCTACAGGACGTGCAGGCCCGCGTGGGCAAGGTAGCGGCGCAAATCAATGATATGCAAAGCACGCTGCAAAGTATTGACGGCAGGATCGCCGGAGGGGCTGCGCCCGGCGGTCCTCCCGCTGGCGGCGCGCCGGGCGGCGCGAATGGAGCGGGCGGTGCGGGAGCCTCTCCGTCGACGGACAACTCAGGCGGAGCGGCGGGAAGTCCGTCTGGTCGCGGCGGTCTCTCCTCGCTGCCTGGAGCTTCTTCCGACACCCTCTATCAGAATGCACTGCGGGATTTCACTACCGGAAAATATGATTTGGCGCGGCAGGAATTCGGCGACTACGTGCTTCACTTCCCTTCCACCGATCTCGCCTCGAACGCGCAGTTCTATCTGGGGGAAATCTCTTACGCGCAAGCGGATTATAAGGACGCGATCGCGCAGTACAACCTGGTGCTGGCGAATTATCCGCAGAGTTACAAACTCGCCGCGGCACTGCTGAAGAAGGGTTTCGCCGAACTGGAAATGGGCATGAAGGCTACGGGCACGAAGGATCTGCGCGAAGTAGTGCGCCGCTTCCCCGGCGCAGACGAAGCGCGCCGCGCGCAAGCGAAGCTAAAAGAAATCGGCGCGACGACTACTGCGCCGCGTTCTTCCTCGCCACACTAAAAGCAGTTCGCCGCGTCCGTCCGCGCTCTGCATTTGTAGCGGCAGTCTTCCCACCGCCGTCGGTCCTGGTCACGCCCGTAGATCATCCGCCTGCCAATTCTGAATCATCTTCTTGATCGTCTTACGGTCGTTGACATTCTCGCCGAGAACCCTGCCCGCTAGTGCTGGCAGCTCGGCGTCGCTGGCAAATCTCAGCGCTACCAGCTGGTTCACGGTGAACTCAGGAATGCGCGGCCGCAGGTTCACCGGCAGCACCCCTTGCATCCGCAATTGCATTTCGAGTCGAATGAGACGGTCCTGCACGGCCAGCGCGAACATCCGCGCATAAAGCGCCAGCAAAACCAGCGCGAGCGCCACCACCAGAGCCTCCACCGATCCAGCCGAACGCATGCGCACTACGCGAACAATCGCCCATACAAAGTTGAAAACCAGTACCGGCAACACAAAAAAATGAAAGGCCGGGACATACTTCGCATGATTCTGAAGATTTTGCGCCATGTGCTCTCCTCCGGAAGCCAGCTAGCTGCGGATGCGGCTGGATTCTAGCAAAGTTTGCAGGGGCTTGGTTGCTCTGCTGCAGCGAACCCCTGAGAACATCCTGGACCACGTTAAGGTGGCTTGCCTCCGTCAGCTCAAGCCTCACGACGGGTTGTAGCAAGTGAGGCAAGCCTTGCCTGCCGTATGCTGCGCGGGAGTTTCAGTTCCGCACCGAGGCGACATGCCTTCGCACTCGAGAGCCGGCGCGATTTAGTCATCACGAAGCAGCGCGCGTGGAAAGCCGCCGCGCGATACGGTATTTCTCGCCGGAGCGCCGCACATCGGCTATACTCAGTTCTTCAGGGAAATCCTCTTAAAACAGGCAGGAAACCAAATGTCAGTCAACAAAGTGATTCTCGTGGGGCGCCTCGGGCGCGATCCGGAAACCCGCTTTACCGGCGGCGGGCAAGCCGTCGCCAATTTTTCGCTCGCGACGGACGAAACGTACAAGGACAAGAACGGTGAGCGTCAGAAGCGCACCGAATGGCACAAGATCACGGTGTGGGGCAAACAGGCGGAAATTGCCCAGCAATATCTGAAGAAGGGTTCGCTGGTTTACGTCGAAGGCCGCATTCAAACGCGCGAATGGCAGGATAAGGAAGGCCAGAAGCGCACGAGCTACGACATCGTGGCCAGCAATTTTCGCATGTTGGGTGGCCGCGCCGACGGCGCTGCTGCCGGAGCGAGCGCGGGGGCTTCGTCGCACGGTGGCGGATTTGGCGGAGGCGGCCGTTCCGCGGATCCGGATATGGAAGGCGCGCCAGCGGGTGATGAATCCGGAGGCCACGGGCCCGAAATCTCCGACGAAGACATTCCGTTCTAGGAAAACTTTGCAGGTTTGGCGGATTCGCATTCAGCCTTAAGAGCATAGCGGCAGAGCTACAGCCGCCATGCAGACCATCGGTTTCGCGCGCGACGAGATCGTCATTTCTTCGCGCGGGAAACGCTATACGGCGACCGTTCGATGAGCAACTGCGCTTCGTCGCTATCCAGCTTCATCAGATCGAACCAACAAGATTTCCGACCGTTTCCCGTAATTCTTATTAAGAAATAGTAAGCCTTTCCCGGTTCCGCAGTCAGGTTGTTCAGTGAGACTTGCTGCCGACTCGCAAGGCTGGATTGCCAGCGCGCGCACAGCTGATGTGCACCAGGTTCGACGGATACGAAGATAAACGAATCGCCTTGATTTGCGCCTACCCATGCGCCATCCACTGCGATTTTCGCCGTAACGTTGCCGAGCAGGTCGTCAATCCTCTGCGTCTCTACAAAATACAGCAGAGCCTTGCCCGGATCCGCAGTTGGTGGGTGCAGGCCACGCCAGATCAGGTTATGGCTGAAACTCAACGTCGTTGGCAGCACAGGCTGCTTCGCGATTGGTCGGAGGTGGGTTGCTTTGCGCCAGGCAGGGCCATGCGAAAAGAAATACCGCGAGGAGGACTTTCATGCGTTGCTCCTGGTGGGGCGGGTCGTACGGATCGCCGCCCCACCTAACCCTTGGCGCTGGGCGCCTAGCCGCGGCGCGAACTAATGCTTCGGGTGCTCCGCTTCGTCTCTTTTGCGCTGCTCGTCAACGCGGTGCATGAAGGCTTCGAACTTGGGCAGCTGCTCGGGCGTCAAAATAGCGCGAACCCGCGCGCGGCCCTGTTGCCTCAGCTCTTCACGCTCCGCATCCGCCGGCGCATAGGCCGCGTGGATTTTGGCGCGGGTGTCGTCCACGATCGCGCCCAGCTGTTGCTGCTGGTCGGGCGTCAGCTGTAGTTCGTGCGTGAGGGCGTTGACCAACTCGTCGCGTGTCGGAGCGCCAGGGGGATTCTGCCGGCCCCACACGCGCTCGCCCCACAGGTGATTTCCCAGGCCGCCCAGCAGCACGCCGAGCAGGAAAACCACGAACACCAGCAGTGCCGCTTCGCGTCGTGTTTTACTGTTTTCCATGACTCGTATCCGCCATCATTAATATCACTTCATCGCGATTCGCCGGCAGCGATGGCCGGTCCGGAGCAATCTCCGGCACACGATTTTCCGCCACGATCGATTGATCCGATCGCGATTGGCTCTGCCGGCCCAGGTCAAACGAAACCAGCATCACCAGCGCGAAAGCCGCGGTGGCCGCAAAGCGCCACGCCACTGACACGACGGGACGCCAGATGGACTTGCCTTCGTTCGATTGCACCTGCTGGCGGATGCGCGCCATCACGATCCGACTGAATCCCGCACCGGGATCGGGCGCAGGCTCAGCGATGGCCAGCAAGCGCGCGCTGAGCGCAGCGTCTTCTAGCGCCGCGCGGCACCCCTTGCAAGTCTCCAAGTGCTCGGCGAGGCTCGCCGCTTCCGCACCGCGCAGCGTACCCTGGAGCTGATCTTCCAGCGCCGCTTCGTACTGCGGACATGCTGCGTAATTCATTTCCGCGTTCCTGTTTTCTGAATTCATGCTCATTTTTCCTTATCCTTCCTTACCTTCCGCCGGCCCCGCTGACCCAGCCGGCTTGGAATGGAGGCGACGCTTATACACGTCCATCAAACGAGCACGAGCCCTGAACAGTCGCACCTTTACCGTATTCACGTTGAGGTCGAGAATTTCCGCTAATTCCTGCACCGAAAATCCTTCCACTTCTTTCAGCACCAGCAACTCCCGGTCCTGCTCCGGCAATTTCTCCATCATGCGCTCGAGCAAATCGCGCGCTTCCGCACGGTCGCTGGAGCTTGCCGGCGGCTGGTCGGCCGAAACCACGCCGTCCAGCCGCGAGACTTGTTCCTCCGAGAGATCCGCTTCGTACACCAGCGGGCGGACTTTTTTCTTGCGCAGGTAGTCCCAGCACTCGTTCACCGATATCTTATACAGCCAGGTGGAGAAAGCAGCGCGCTGATCGAAGCGTTTTAGCGAAACGAATACCTTCAAAAACACCTGCTGTACCACGTCTTCGACGTCTTCGCGCCGGCGCAGAATGCCGCTCACCAGCCCGAACACACGTTGCTGGTGCCGCCGGATCAGCTCCTCGAAAGCGGCCTCTTCGCCGCTCTGGGCCAACTGGACCAGTTGCCTTTCTTCTTCGCCTTTCTCTCGCCGGCTCACCGGGAGGGATAGCGCCGAAGCAGTGGCTGCCATGTTCTTTGGGACGTCAGGCACGGGATTCTGGTTACATCCGAAATTTTACGGCTCCCTCAAAATAGCTTGTTGCAGGCGATAGCTTATCATGTGACAATACCGCACATGATAATTGGAGAACGCATCCGTCTGCTCCGTGAAACAAAGAAACTTTCCCAAGGCGACATCGAGAAGCGCACTGGGCTTCTACGCTGCTACATTTCGCGCGTCGAAAACGGCCACACCGTTCCGGCGATCGAAACGTTGGAAAAGTTGGCGCGGGCCATGGAAGTCCCGCTCTACCAGCTTTTCTACGACGGCGAAGAACCACCCGTGCTGCCGAACCTTCCCAAGCGGAAGTCGGCGGACGATATCGCGTGGGGAAGCCGTGGGAAAGATGCTCGGGCCCTGGGACGTTTCCGTCGCTTGCTCGGTCGTATTGATGAAGGCGACCGTCGCTTGCTGATGTATATGGCCCAAAAAATGGCTAACCGCTAAGAATCCTCTGTGCGGGATTTCTTTCGCGGCGCCTGCCCTATTCCCACTCAATGGTGCTCGGTGGTTTCGAGCTGATGTCGTAGACAACCCGGTTCACTCCAGGGACTTCGTTTACGACGCGCACCGAAATCCGTTCGAGCACTTCACGAGGTAGTCTGGTCCAATCAGCGGTCATCGCGTCCAGAGAATCCACGACGCGCACGGCGATGGTGTAGCCATACGTCCTACCGTCGCCCATAACCCCTACGCTTTGAACCGGCAACAGCACCGCAAACGCCTGCCACACCTTTTCATATAGCCCCGCCCTGCGGATTTCCTCTACTACCACGGCATCGGCGGCGCGCAGCGTTTCCAGTTTCTCGCGGGTGATGGCTCCCAGCAGACGTACGGCTAGGCCCGGGCCCGGGAACGGGTGCTTTACGAGGATTTCCTGTGGCAGGCCCAATTCGCGGCCGATTTGACGCACTTCGTCCTTGAACAGATCACGCAGCGGCTCGATCAGGCCGAAAGGCATGTCCGCGGGCAGGCCGCCGACATTGTGATGCGATTTGATGACGGCGGATGGGCCTTTCACGGAGACGGATTCGATCACGTCCGGATAGAGGGTTCCCTGCACCAGGAATTTCACCGGCAGGCCGGCGGTATTGGCCAGCAGTTTGCGCTGCTCTTCGACGAACACGGAGATGAATTCGTTGCCGATGATTTTGCGCTTCTGCTCGGGGTCGGTGACGCCGGCGAGCTTGCCCAGAAAACGTTCGGAGGCGTTCACGCCGATAACGGTGAGGCCCAGGCGGTCGCGCAGCAGCTCGAGGGTTTCGCGATATTCGTTGCCGCGCAGCAGTCCGGTGTCCACGAACACGTTGATCAGGCGATCGCCCATCGCGCGATGCACCAGCGCGGCGGCCACCGCGGAATCCACTCCGCCGCTAAGCGCACAGATCGCGCGGGCACCTTCGGCTTGTTTGCGAATGGCTTCCACAGTGGAGGCGATGAAGCCGGCGCGGTCCCAGTTCTTCTTCGCGCCGCAGATCGCGAAAATGAAATTCCGCAGGATTTCGGTGCCGCGATCGGTGTGATTTACTTCGGGATGAAACTCAACGCCGTAAATCCGCTTTTCGAGGTGTTCGACGGCCGCGATGGCGTTGTCGGTGCGTCCCGTGATGGCGAAGCCTGCGGGAACTTCGATGACGTGATCGCCATGGCTGTTCCAGATCTTCAGGTGGTCAGGTATGCCATTGAATAACGTCGAGGCGCACGCCATGTCCAGTTGCGCAGGGCCATATTCGCGGCGCGCGGCGGGCGCTACTTTACCACCTAGTGAATGGGTGAGCCACTGCATGCCGTAGCAAATGCCGAGCACTGGCACTCCCAGCTGCAGCACCTGTGGATCGCACAGCGGAGCGTCTTTGTCGTACACCGAACTGGGGCCGCCGGACAGAACAATGCCCACAGGTTCGAGCGCGCGGACTTCTTCGAGCTTCGCGGTGCACGGCAGAATCGCGGAGAACACCTGCTGCTCGCGGATGCGCCGCGCGATCAGCTGTGTGTACTGCCCGCCGAAATCCAGGACCACAATTCCCTGTCGCGTGCTCACCGTACCTCCGGCTTGCTGCTGCGCTGCGGTTGCGCTGGTCCATGCCATTCAATCACCACCCTGGTTGCGCCCCTGCTTCGTTCGGCCGCACGAATCCCAACAATATAAACCCGACACCTGCGAGCAGCATGAGCACCATCGAGTACACCGGCCACGGCGACCAACCATGCTGCGTTCGAATCTTCCAATACTCCGCCGGGAGGTTGAATTTTCCTTTCGCCCTCCAGTCGAATGGCTCGGTTTTATATCCGACTCCTCTCAAACGTCGCAAAATCATGTTGTGTGGGACGAAGATCAGTCCAAGCAGTAAGAAACCGATCCACCAACACAGCTGTGGCACACCCACGCTCTACCTCAGAACAATATTTACGAGCTTCCTGGGCACCACAATGGTTTTCGTGATTTCCTTGCCGGCGATCAGAACCGCGATGCGCGGATCGGTGGTCGCGCGGTTCAGAGTTTCGTCCTCGCTCAGATCGTCTTCCACGAGGATCTTGCCGCGCAGGCGGCCGTTGATCTGAATGATCACCTCGAATTGTTCTTCGCGCGCCAGGTCGTCGCGATATTGGGGCCACTTTTCGCGCGCCAGGCTGGTCTCGTGCCCGAGCATCTGCCACAACTCCTCCGCGACGTGCGGCGCCATCGGCGAAAGCATCAGCAGCAACGCTTCCAGCACGCGCTTCAGGATCATCGGGCTTAGCCCGACCTCCAGCGGCTCCTGCGCGTGAATCTCGTTCGTCAGCGTCATCAGCAACGAGACCGAAGTGTTGAAGTGCCAGCGCACCTCGAAATCATTGGTGATGCGCTTCAGCGTCTGATGCACCTTGCGCACCAGCAACTTTTCCTTCGCGGTCGCATTGCTCAAATCCGTTTGCTGCGAGAGATCGGTTTGAATTCCGCGCAGCCTGTCAGTTTGGTCCGTCACCAGTCTGTAGACCTTTTTCAGAAAACGCGCGGAGCCTTCGATCGCCTCTTCGCTCCACTCCAGGTCTTTTTCCGGAGGCGCGGCGAAGAGCGTGTACAAACGCCCGGTATCGCAGCCATATTTATCGGCCATCTCAATCGCGCCCACCACGTTGCCGCGCGATTTGGACATCGCCACGCCGCCTTTCTGCACCATGCCCTGCGTGAACAGACGCGTGATCGGCTCGTTGTGATTCACCAGCCCGATGTCGCGCATCACCTTGCAGAAAAACCGCGAGTACAGCAAGTGCAGGATGGCATGGGTGATTCCGCCGACGTACTGGTCAATCGGAAACCAGTAACGCACTTTTTCTTTATCGAAGGGCGCGGAGCTGTTGTGCGGATCGGTGTAGCGATAGAAATACCAGGAAGAATCAACGAACGTGTCCATCGTGTCCGTCTCGCGTCGCGCCGCGCCCCCGCACTTCGGACAAATGGTGTTCACAAATTCGGGTGAACCGGCGAGCGGCGACTGGCCCTGCCCGGTGAGCGTCACATTTTCCGGCAATCGCACCGGCAACTGATCGTCCGGCACCGCCACAATTCCGTCTTTCTCGCAGTAGACGATGGGAATCGGCGTGCCCCAATAACGCTGGCGCGACACGCCCCAATCTTTTAGCCGATAGGTAGTCTCGCCCGCCCCGTAGCCCTTGGCCTGCGCGTCGGCGATCATTTTTTCCTGCGCCTGTTCAGTGGTCAGGCCGTCGTAAGGGCCGGAATCCACCACGCGCCCATATTCGGTGAAGGCTTCGCTCATGCGATCAATGCGCAGCGGCACGCCGGTTTTCGGTTGCACCACAATTCTCACCGGCAGATGATATTTTTCCGCGAATTCGTAATCACGTTCGTCGTGCGCGGGAACGCACATCACGGCGCCGGTGCCGTATTCAGCCAGGACAAAATTCGCCACCCAAATCGGAATATGCGCGCCGGAAAATGGATTCACCGCGAAGCGCCCGGTAAAAAATCCCTCTTTTTCCGCCAACGCGATATCCGCCGCGCGCGAGCTTTTCTGGCGCATGACTTTCAGTTGTGCGTTCAGCGCTCCCTGTCCGGGAACGCCGGCAAGAAGTTCGTCGAGCTTGGGATGCCCGGCGGAAATCACCAGCGCCGAAGCGCCGTAGATCGTATCAACGCGCGTGGTAAAAACTTCCAGCGCCACGCCGTCCATTTGCGAAACGGCGAACTTCACGCGCGCGCCCTGCGATTTGCCAATCCAGTTGCGCTGCATCGCGAGCACGCGCTCCGGCCAGCCTTCCTCCAGCTGCTTCATGTCCGCAAGCAATTCGTCGGAATATTGCGTGATGCGGAAAAACCACTGTTCCAGCTCGCGCACTTCCACCAGCGTGGTTTCGTGCCGCCAGCAATAGCCGTCAATCACCTGCTCGTTCGCCAGAACCGTCGCGCACTCCGGGCACCAGTTCACTTTGCTTTTCTTGCGAAACGCGATGCCCTTCTCAAACATGCGCAGAAAAAGCCACTGATTCCAGCGGTAATATTCCGGCTCGCAGGTGGAAATTTCGCGGCGCCAGTCGTAGCTGAATCCGAAGCGGTGCATTACGTGACGAAATTCAGCGATGTTGCCCTTGGTCCACTCGCGCGGATGCGTGCCGTTCTTGATCGCGGCGTTTTCCGCCGGCAGGCCAAACGCGTCCCAGCCCATCGGATGCAGCACGTTGAATCCGCGCATACGTTTGTAGCGCGCCACGGCGTCGCCGATGGTGTAATTGCGCATGTGTCCCATGTGCATGGTGCCGGAGGGATAAGGCAACATCTCGAGGATGTAATACTTGGGGCGTGAGGAGTCGTTATCTACGGCGTTGAAGGCTTGTCGCTCTTCCCACACTTTCTGCCACTTTGCTTCGATTTGCGCGGGATCGTAGTTTGCATGTTTGTGGTCGGAATCGGCCAAGTTCACTTCCCTCGCGAACGTGATTTCGATTTTGCCTTCTGCTTCGTTCTGGAAGTCGTTTTCGCGCGCCGCGAGGTTGCTGCTTTCGCCGACTTCGCCTTCTTCGCGCGATGCGGCCGCGGCTTCATGCCATCTCCGTTGGCCGTCACTACGCGCCCCAGCAATTTCCACAGCGCCGCGACGTTGCGGCGATCGTCGCCCGGCGCGTCAATCGGCGTTTCCAGAATGAAAGCGCGCGCCGCGAGCAGGGGATGATTCAAGATGCGGCCGAAAGCTTCGAGGCCAATCTTGCCCTTGCCGATATGCTCGTGGCGGTCCACGCGCGAGCCTACCTGCGTCTTCGAATCGTTCACGTGCACGACGTATACCCGGTCGAGTCCCACGGTGCGGTCTAGCGCTTGCAGGGTGTGCTCGAGTCCTTCCGCCGTACGCAGATCCCATCCCGCGGCAAACGTGTGCGCGGTGTCTATGCAAATTCCCAGCGGCAAATCGGGCGAAGAATCCAGAATCGCGCGCAGTTCTTCGAAGCGAGAGCCAATCGAAGTGCCCTGCCCCGCGGTATTTTCCAGCAGAATTTTCAGATCGCCGAGTTTCAGCCCGCGCGCGGCTTGCTTCAACCCTTGCGCAATCGCAGCGACGGCCGCCAGCGGCGTGCTCTCGCGTCCGCTGCCGGGATGCGCCACCAGATAATCCGCGCCCAAAGCGATGGCGCGCACCAGTTCTTGATGGAACGCCTGCACGGAGCGCGTGCGCAGCACCGGATTCGGCGAAGCCAGGTTAATTAGGTAATTATCATGGATCACGAGGGGCCCAAGCCCGAGTTCCTTGCGGCGCGCTCGGAAACGAGCGGCTTCGGCTTCGGCGATGCGCATGCCGCCGCGATTCCACATGCGGGGGCTGGACGAAAAGATCTGCAGCGCGTTCGCACCCAGGCCGTGCGCGATCTCCAGCGAGCTGCTGATGTCACCTGCTATGGACGTGTGTATCCCAATGCGGATGCTGCCGTCTTTCCACGCGGGAATTTCAGGGGGCGGTGGTGCTTCCGGGCGGTACTCGTCGGCGGCATCGAAGGCTAGTGTGCTGCTGTGGTTTTCTTCCGCCATTCCCTCTGGGTGTCCGGGTGCCCTACGAGTCGCAGTGCGGGCAACGCCACAAGGCGCTTCGCGCGCACATGCTGAAACATTCATTTTAGCGGAAAGCGCACGCTTGCGCAAACACTCATAAAACGGAGGCCGCCGCGGGATTTGCCACAGCGATTCGCACCATAACGCACGCTTCTCGCAAATTTGCGCTTGACAACCCATAACCGGATGGTTATGCTTTTCGCCATGCAAGCCCAACTCGCAACCGACCTTGTTTTCGCTGCTCTCGCCGATCCCACCCGGCGCGCTATTTTCGAGCACCTTGCTCGCGACGGCGAACACAACGTGCGCGCTTTGACGGCTCGCGCTGGCGTGTCGCAACCCGCAGTGTCCAAGCATTTGGGAATCCTGAAGCACGCCCGGCTGGTGCGCGACAAGCGCGCCGGGCGCGAGACTCACTACAGCGCCGAACCGCAAGCCTTGAAACCCATGCTCGATTGGATGGGCGTCTACGCCGCGTTCTGGCACGACCGCTTTGATCGCCTCGAAGCTCTTTTGAAAAGGATGGACCCATGAACGAACCCGCGGCCTCACGCTCCCTCGTCATCGAACGCGAAATGCCGCATCCCCCGGAAAAAATATGGCGCGCGCTTACGCAGGGCGCGTTGCTGGAAGAATGGCTGATGAAGAATGATTTCCAGCCGGTCGTGGGCCACCGGTTCCGTTTCCGCTCTACGCCCGTACCGGGGTGGGACGGAGTCATAAACAGTGAAGTCCTCGAGATCGAACCGAATTCACGGCTCTCCTACAGCTGGGAAACGATGGGAACGATGAGCGTTGTCACCTGGACGTTGACGCCGAGCCAGGGCGGCACGCACCTCCGCTTTGAGCAAACCGGTTTCCGCTCGGAAGAAGATGCCAACTACAAGGGCGCGAACTACGGCTGGACGAAGTTCATCGGCAACATGGAGCGTGTCGTTGGCGGGTTGGACTGAGGAGGATTGGACTAGGGAGGGCTGGCCTGAGAGGGCCGGAACAAAGGAGGGCTCAACGGAGATGAGCCAAAGCATCGTGCGTTGGATTTTTCGCTGGATTCACATCGTCTTTAGTATTCCGATACTCGGTTATATTTATAGCCCGTTTGAAGAAATCCCGAAGTACGCGCCGGTTGTTCGGCGGGTTTTCGTTCCGATCATGGTCGTTTCGGGTTTGTGGATGTGGAAAGGCCATCTGCTTCGACGATTTGTTCCGAAACGATCGGTCCGACAAAACGCTACTGTCTGAGCGCGGCAGGCAAATGAAAGATATCTGGAACTTCTAGGATGAGAGCATGAAAAAGTCGGGCGTGAGCCAAGGCCGGCCGGCATCGCAGCTTATCTCGGACAGAATCGCCGAGCTCGGCGATTGGCGCGGGAAAACACTCGGCAGAATGCGCAAGCTCATCAAGAATGCAGACGCGGACGTCGTCGAAGAGTGGAAGTGGACGACTCCGGTTTGGTCGCACGATGGGATTATCTGCACCGGCGAATCCTACAAGAATGTCGTGAAGCTTACCTTCGCCAAGGGTGCGTTTCTGAAGGATCCGGCGCGCCTCTTCAATTCGAGTCTCGACGGAAACGTACGCCGTGCCATCGACATCCACGAAGGAGAAGAAGTTGACGAGTCCGCATTCAAGGCGCTCGTTCGCCACGCTGTTGCCCTCAACATTTCCTTTAAGCCGCAACGTTCGAAGAAAGCGAAGTCGTAAGGAATGCCGCGGTCTCGGCCTTCTCTTCCCCGGCAACATCTCGTCCGTTTCTAGGTGACCGGGAGCAATCCAGCCGTCACGAAATCGCGCGCGAAATCGAACGTGGAACTGGCCGTCGCGCGCATGTATCATGCCGGGCGGGAGATTCGGATGACCCTGGCTCGTTTGGGCCTGTACATAATCGTTATTGCTGTGCTGCTTGCGGGCGCGCGAAGTTTGCCTCTTGCCGCAAACCGCGCTGCGGATCAGGCCTCGGCGGGCGCGGTGGATAGCCAAGCGTTCCTGCAATCGCACATGACGCCCGCCGGGCCCGCCGCTGGCACGTTTGCTCCCTCGGTTGAGAAGCTTCTGGCGCAAATGACGCTGCAAGAAAAAGTCGGGCAGATGACGCAGCTGAGCATCGCTACCATCGTGGACGGCAAAGACCAGGACATCCACATTAATCCCGAGAAATTGCACAAGGCCATCGCGGAATACGGCGTCGGCTCCATCCTCAACGTGTACGACCAGGCTCTCCCCCTCGAGAAGTGGCACGAAATTCTGCGCGCGATACAAGCCGAAGCGAAAAATACGCGTCTGCAGATTCCCGTGCTCTATGGAATTGATTCGATTCACGGCACTACGTATTTCGAGGGCGGCACGCTTTTTCCTCAGCCGCTCGCGATGGCCGCCACGTGGAATCCCGAACTGATGCTGCGCGGCAGCCAAACCTCCGCCGCTGAAACGCGCCAAGCCGGCATTCCTTGGACGTTTTCTCCCGTGCTGGACGTCGGCCGCCAGCCGCTTTGGCCGCGCCTGTACGAAACATTCGGTGAAGATACATATCTTGCGACGGTGATGGGCGTAGCCACAGTCCGCGGCTACGAAGGTGACGACATTTCGAGCCCGGTCCAGGTCAGCTCCTCGCTGAAGCATTACGTCGGTTACAGCTTCCCCACCACGGGCAGCGACCGCAGCCCCGCGCTGATTCCAGACTCAGCATTGCGCGAATATTTTCTGCCGACTTTTGCGGCGGCGGTAAAAGCCGGCGCGCACACTGTGATGGCAAATTCCGCCGAGGTGAGCGGCATTCCCGGCCACGCCAATGCTTACCTGCTGAAAACCGTTCTGCGCGACGAATTGGGATTTCAAGGCGTGGTGGTTTCGGATTGGCAGGACATCGAGCGCCTGGTAACCGCGCACCATTCCGCCGCCACCGAAAAGGAGGCCACGCGCATCGCCATCCTCGCGGGAATTGACATGAGCATGGTCCCCCTCGACTACCGCTTCAGCGATTGGCTCTTGCAACTGGCGCAGGAAGGCAGCGTGCCCGTGAGCCGCATTGACGAGGCGGTGCGCCGCATTCTCACGCTGAAATATCAGCTGGGATTATTCACCGACCCGCTGCGCGGGATCGATTCGAATGTCACGCTCGGCTCGCCCGAATCGCGCCGAGCCAGCCTGGCAGCCGCGCAAGAATCCATCACGCTGCTGAAAAATGAAAACCACACGCTGCCGCTGGCGAAAACCGCGCGCGTTCTTGTTACCGGGCCTGACGCTGATTCGTTGATCCCGCTGAATAACGGCTGGAGTTACACCTGGCAGGGCAACAAAACCTCCGCGTACCCGACGCAGGGATACGCCACGCTCCTCGGCGCCATCCGCGAAAAGATCGGGGCGGACCACGTCACCTACGTCCCTGGCGCCAGCTCGAACCAGGAAACAGACATCGCGCAAGCAACATCGGCAGCAACCGCAGCAAATGTTGACGCCATCGTAGTCTGCCTCGGTGAATGGGCCTACGCCGAAACCCCCGGCAACATCGCAGACCTCGCGCTGCCCGACGCGCAAATTCACCTCGCGCAGAAAATGCTCGAATCCGGCAAGCCCGTGATTCTGATTCTCACCGAAGGCCGCCCGCGCATCATCCGACCCATCGCCGGTGGCGTCAGCGCCATCCTGATGGCCTACAATCCCGGCAATGAAGGCGGACAAGCCATCGCCGACATCCTGTTCGGCGACGTAAATCCCAGCGGCAAGCTCCCCATCACCTATCCACGCTACGCAAATATGCTTTTCACTTACGATCACAAAACGCTGGAAGGAGTCGCAGGCGAAAACGCCCCGCTCTACGTGCCGCAATTCGAATTCGGCTACGGCTTGAGCTACACGCAGTTCGCGTATTCGGATTTGCAGGTCACACCGCCGTGGGGATCGGGCGCCCAAAGGATACAAGTGGCTGTAACAGTGAAAAACACAGGAGATCGCGCGGGCAAGGAAGTCGTGCAGCTCTATCTGAACGAACTGGCCGCCAGCATCACTCCACCCCTAAAACGCCTGAAGCGCTTCGCGAAAATACAGCTGCAGCCCGGCGACTCCCGCCGCTACACTTTCGAACTCAGGCCGGAAGACTTGTCCTTCATCAACGCGGAAAACAAGCGCGTCGTCGAGCCGGGGGTTTTCAACGTTCAAATCGGCGGCCTGAAGCAAAGCTTCGAGTGGAAATAGGAGTAAAACTAAGGGTCGAACGAGAACGCGCCAATAGCGCCCTCGGCATCGCCGTTCGATCAGCGCCTCGCGGAACGATTGGAAGCCGTCTGAGAAATCTTCAGCCGCGCCGCACAAACGCGGCTTCAGTGGCTGAAGAGTATGTGTGAGAAGTCACAATTCATTCCCTCAGCGGCTAGAGCCGCTCTGCGGTTGCGGCGGTTACGGCACGGCGGAAGCCGTGCCCTGAGGAAAATCAGCAGCAACCGCAACCAACCCTGAGATCGCCGCCGCTGACTTGACTGCGCGAACGCCCGGGCCGATAATCCGCCTATCGAGGCCCTTCCATGCAGCGCCGCAGTTCGTACCGGGAGGCAAACCGCGCATCTCGAACTTGTCTTTGGGCCGCGCTATTTTCCTGCCTGAGCTTTTTTGGCTGCAACAACTATTGCTTCGTATTTGTCTCGAACCCCGGCGGCTCGATCTCAACCAGCACCCCGAGCTGCCAGTTGAACACCGCTACCGGTACCGTACGCTTGCGCGTAAACGCGTCACCCGCAGCTTCTACCGAAGGATCGCCGGCACACGTTCAACATATTTTCGTGACGCTCCGCGGCATTGAGACCATCGCGAGCGCCCTCGCCGACGACGATTCGCCCGACTGGCGCGAATTGGCTCCGAAGCTGTCAACGCAACCTGTCCAGCTCGACCTGCTCGCGCGCGACGCCGACCCCTGCGAACGGAGCACGTTTGCGGACGTCGCCGTCCCTGCGGACGCATACCGCCAAATACGCCTGCGCTTGGCGTCCAGTCAGCCGGCAACCGATGAATCCGCTCCAGAAGAAAACGCGTGCGGAAGTGTGGGCATGAACTGCGTCGTTACGTCCGATGGCAGAATCCACCCGCTCGTCCTGGATCGCTCCTCTGCACAGTTTCAAATTCCGTCAGACCACATTTCCGGCGGCTTCTTTCGAGTCCTGCCGGAAACGGTCGTCAGCCCCAACATCGAATTCAGTCCTCAGTCCACGCTGCTCTTTTCCGCGGGCGAACCTGTTCGCTTCGTCCCCGTTTTCAACGTGGCGCCGCAGGCCTCCTGCGAATCCACAGCCACACCGAACCCATAGCCCACCGGCTGGAAATTCTCGGCGAAGGCAAACGACGGCCAGTTCAAAAAAACCGCCTTCCGGTTGATGTAGAATGTGCAACGGTGGACCCGAGGTGGAACACATGTCTGCGGCGTATCTGCTGAAAACCGAGCCGTCCGGATATTCTTTCGCTGATCTGCAGCGCGACAAGGCCACGATCTGGGATGGCATATCGAATCCGGCCGCGGTAAAAAATCTGCGCGAGATGAAACCCGGCGCGAAACTGATCATCTACGAGTCGGGCGACGTTCGGAACGCGGTCGGCACGGCATCCGTGGTATCGGTGGATGCTTCCGATACCAAAAATCCGCAGGTCAAAATTGCCGCAGGAAAACCGCTGGCCAAACCAGTTTCACTCGCCGAAATCAAAGCGAACAAGCTCTTCGCCGGTTCGCCGTTGGTGCGTCAAGGACGACTCTCCGTCGTGCCATTGACCGGCGAGCAGTATCAGGCGCTCGTAAATAGCTAATCGCTCGGTTCACTGCACGATGACGGTGAGCTTCGCGTTGTGAATCGCCCCACCCGCCGTTCCGGTCACCAGCACAGTATACGTGCCGGCTGGAGCTGGAGTCGTAGGCGGCGGGGGAGGCGGAGGGGACGTCGTGCCACCGCCACCGCCGCCCCTGCCGCCGCAAGCCGTCTGCAGCGCCAAGATCGCGAAGATGCACAAACTCGGCGCCAACTGCCAGCGCCGCTTGCGACTAGAACATATCAGCAACAACAGCAGGGCCGGCACAGCGACGGACTCACCTAAAAACAACCCGTCGCGCGGGCCCCATTGCAACGGAAATGCCCGGGCATTTTGCGAGGTAACAAACGCATTGATCATGACCGATGCGGTTGTGCCTGCAGCGGCCGATGCAGGGCTCAGGTTGCACGCAATGCTGCTGGAAGATGGAGCACAACTCAGCGCGACTGGCTCGCTCGCGCCATTCAAACCCTTCAAAATCAGGCTCGCCGTTCCCGATTGGCCCGACTTTATTTCCAGCCGCGTTTGCGCAAACGACATTTCAAAAGCCGTCGGCGTAACCGACACAATCACCGGGGCGCTCGTGGACGGATTGAAGGTCAGGCCGAAGTCTCCCGAATATACGGCGCTTATTTGGTCGCTTCCATTGGGCAGTGCTGTGCTTGGAATCGTGATGGTCCCCGACGACGAGGTGACTCCGGATGGTGTCAGGTTGCCGATTGCAACCTGCTCTCCGCCAACGTAATAGCCGACAAAGCCGGACGGCGCAATCTTCGCTCCTGCACCTCCCTGCACTGTCGCGGAAAGCTTCACGTTCATGTTACTGGCAATGGTCGTCGGACTGACGGTTAGCGTGGTCGTCGTCGGCAACAAACTCGATGCAGCCACTGTGATCGGTGTGGGATAGGTGTACGTAGTGCCATTCCAATTGGCGTCGCCCGCGTAGCTTGCGCTTAAGGTTAGACTACCGGATGGAATATTTGAAAACGTGACGGTGGCGCGTGAATTACTCGGGCCGCCTGCGGTAGCTGGCGCGAGCGTGACCGTCTGCGTGGCTCCGCCCAGCGTTACGTTCACAGGTCCAGTCGGCGCTACTGCTCCGCCCGCGGCTCCAATGAAAATTCCTACCGTAAAATTGGATCCGGCCGGAAAGGGCACGGGAGGGCCGTCAGGGATCACCGATGGATTCTCCGGATCGAGTATGAGTTTCGGTATGCCCTGCGCGACCGTAAATGTGACCGGGCCGCCAGAAGAAGAGTTGTAACTAGCGTCGCCCGAATAGCTCGCCGTAACCGAATGCGCGCCAACCGCCAAGGTGTGTACGGTGGTAGCGGCGATTCCGGCACTGTCCAACAGGACTTGTTCGGAGGTTGTGCCGTCCGTGAAGGTCACGGTCCCGCTAGCGAGTCCCAAAGTGTGGCTGTTCACACCAGTGGGGTCAGCTTCAAAAGTCCATTGGCTGCTGAACGGCAATTGCTGGCCGTTTGTCACCATACCGATATGCTCGATGTTCGTTGCGTAGTCTATATACAAGTAGTTGACGACAGGCGTGACGGCGCTGGGTTCCGGCGTCACTGTGAGAGAGACCGGCGAGGATGTGCTGGTGGCGTAGGTGCCATCGCCTGCGAACTGCGCTGCTACTTGGTATGTGCCGCCCGGAAAATAATTCACTAAAGCGTCCGCCGTTCCGTTCGCCAGTCGAATGGCGCTTGTCTGGTGCAGCGGCAGCGTGTCAGTGGTCGCGAGCGCGATGTCACCGGATGGCACGCCGGAACCTGATGTAGCCGCGACCGTGGCGTTGACCGTAACCGGGCTGCCGTGCACAACGGTTGCAGGCGAGAGCGCCAGCGTAGTGCTGGTGGGCAGAAACGAAATCTTGGCCCAGTTCGTGACCAATAAGTTGGCATCAATGGTGCCCAGTCCGCTCGCAAGATCGTATCCGGCCGTCGCGGGATATTCTTGTAACGAATAAAGACCGTCTCCGTTCGTGTCCAGCGAACAATTCGGAGTCCCAGACGCGCACTCGACATTGTTACTTCCCAGAGTGATGTCGTGGAATACCGCGGGTTGCTGCCGCGCCAGCGCGTACAGGGTGAAATCCGCCTGCCCCTGCCGGCCATATTTCTGGTTGACCAGCGCCAGGATTCCAGCCATCGCCGGCGCCGAAGCGGAAGTTCCGCCCACCAGAAACACATTCGGCTGGGCTCCTCCCGTCGCAACACAGTCCCCGGTATTCACACAAATGGGATACGCGCTCAGATTGATCCCCGACGATGCGAACAAGGAAACGTCCGGGATATCGCGCAGGTTGTCATTCGGGACGCCCGGTGCGTTCTGCCACATCGGTTTGGGGTATCCGGCCTGGCACGTGTTGACTGCTGGCGCGGAGGACGTGGATATAGCGCAACCGCTCGCTCCTCCTCCCCCGCCCACCGTCGGTCGAAACGGCAACTCAGCAAAACCTGATATCACATTCAGGCCGAACGCCTCGTTCCACGGCTGCTCGGGCAGTGGCGCGACCAGCGAGCCGTCACTCGAATCGTTGGTCTGATTCCACCGCGTAGCTGCGCTGGGGGCGCCGATTTGGTAATCGCTGTAATAAAAATCCGTGCCGCCCACGGCGACGTTCCATGGACTCGAAGCGAGCCCGTTCACGGCTAAGCCCTCGGTCGCGAATAGAACGCCGGCCGGGTCGCAGCCCGCCGATCCGCTATCGCCACTGGAAACGAAAACCGTTTGGCCTTGGGCGGCGGCCTGCTCCCAGAGTCCCGACCATAGTTGGTTGCCGGCGTCTCCCAGGTGCATTTCACACTCGCCGAAACTCACACTGAGCACGGCGGCCTGATTGTCTTCGACGGCGCGCAGAGCGGCCAGGGCCAAGGGTTCCTGCACGTCGCTGCCGTTCGCGATGTACAGATTCACCGTGGCATTGGGGGCCACTGCACCGCTCTGTTCCACGTCGAGATAGGCCTCCACCTCTGCGCCGCCCGTCTCGCCGGGATCGGCGCCGTCTATGACCACCTGCGGAGGATTATTGGATAGGTTGAATAGCGTGCGGTAGGCGTTCGGCAGAGTGAGATCAATGTTCGTTTCATTGATGATACCGATGGCCTGCCCGGAGCCGTTGATTCCCGCTCGATACAGAGGCGCCAGGTCATATTGCGTGGCGAAATCCTCAGGCGCCAGGGCGTAAAAATTTGTCATTCCATCCGGATTCGTGAACTGCGGCGTGACGCGATTTGTAAGCGGAGAGTAGGCTGCTGTTCCGGCCGAGCGCACGTAGGGTTTCGCACGAAAATTATTGAGAGGTGAGAGGCCATAAACAAGCGCCGCAAGCGCTTGTGGGATTGCGATATCGTTCGCGTTCGCATAGTGAATCTCATTTTGAACGTTGTATTGATGAATTTGCGTGTGCAAGGTTTCGCGCAGCCGTCCCGCGGTGCCCGAAAATTCAATGAGTCGCTTGCCTTTGCTGACTCCTGCGACGGTGAAGCCATGCGAGGCCAACCAGCTCGTGGCGATTTGCACGTCGGCATCTGAGGGCCCAAACTGACGGCCGAATTGTTCCGGCGTGATCCATTGGTGATAACCGGCATTCCCCGGCGTGTGCACCGTCCGCAGAAATTGCCGCAGGCCGGCTTCGCGTTCTGCCGGACGGTTCAGGATCAGAAGCATTCGTTGCGCTGGGAATGAATCTGGCACGGGGCCTTGATCGTAACGTGCCAGGGCGAGCGGATGGACTGCGCCGTGAAGCGTCACGAGCTTCGACTCGTCGATGGCTTCGGTAACGAGTCGCGATGGAGAATTCTGTGCGCGCGCCAAATTCCCGAAGCACAGGCCAAAAATCAAGGCGCACGTCGCTGCTGCCAGAGAGAGCGGGCTGGGAGGGCTCTTCACGGCGATCACCTCAATACAGGTCGATTGCATCTAAGAGACACACGCGCGGCACGCCTGCCACGCCGTACAATTCCGCGGGGAGCTATACTATAACCGTCGAGGCAAGTCAGGAAGCTGTGAATTTGGTGTAAGGCCCGCGGGCAGTTCCGGAACGCGGAAATGGGCTTGGCTTTACGTCGGGCCGACGCTGGGCGGTTCGTAGAAAAAGAGAAAGGCGTGTCATCCCGAACCAAGTCCCGCGCTTTTTCATTCCCGTCCCGTCCGCAGCCGCGGAACGGGCGCGGGACGGGCGCGGGACGCAATGAGGGACCTGCTTTTCGCGGGAATGCCTGCCGAATTTGGTGGCTCGACGCTTCGGCAGCCGGGTTTCTGAACGGTCGTTGCGCGGTGTCGGGCCGCTTCTAGTCTCCCAGCGCGGCCGCTGAAGTTGCGCCGTAAAAGCTGTACCAGGGCTTCGCGGCGGTCAGGCGCGAGTTCACGTTGTTGATGTTCTTCACGCCTTGATCGCTCAGCCAGTCCTCCAGCGCCTTGGGGCCTTGCTTGCCGTAAATGGGGATGCCGTCTTTCCACGTGGCGCGGCCGCAGAGCACGCCGGAAAATTCCACGCCGGATTCAGCGGCGAGATCGAGCGTCTCCGCAAAAACGTCGTTGTTCACGCCCGCGGAAAGATAGATGAACGGTTTTTTCGCGGCAGCGGCGGCGCGGCGGAAATGTTCCTTGGCTTGGTCGCGCGTGTAGGCACTATCGCCCTTGCACGATTTCGTGCCTGCCACGAAAGCCATGTTCACCGGCACCTCGACCTTCAGCACGTCCACGCCGTACTGCGGCTTGGAAAATTCCTCCATGCTTCCGCGCACGACTTCGGGCTTTTGCTTCGCGTACTCGATTCCCTTCTCGTCGCCGTTCTCCACGTAGCCCACAAATTCCAGGAAAAACGGAACGTCGGCCGCGGTGCATTCTCCGCCAATGCGCTCCACCCACGCGTGCTTGATGTCGTTCACTTCCGGCGGATCGAAAGGCGTGTAATACAGCAAAATCTTGATGCAATCCGCGCCCGCTCCTACCAACCGATGCGCGGACCAAATATCTAGCAGGTCCGGAAGGCGGCCCGGACGCGTATTATCGTAGCCGCTATTTTCGTAGGCGAGCAGCAGCCCAGCATTCTTTGCGCGCGCTCGCGCGGCGGGCAGCCCGTATTCCGGATCCAGCAAAATGGCGCTGGCGTGCGGAGTCAGCACGCGCGTGACGATCGTCTTGAACTCTTCCAGCATGTGCGCCGGCACGTCTTTCTTGTCAATACCCTTGTCTTTCGCAATCGCGCTCTTCAACGAGCCGCGCTGGTCCATCGCCGCCGCAGCGATCACGCCGCGCGCGTCCGATACCGCTTTCAGCCCCTTCTGTTTGCCAGGCGTAATCTTCATGGGAGCCCTCCGCAGGGTTCGTAACACTGGAACGCGGCATTTTAGCACGAGAGTTCGCGCCCGCGGTACGGCGGAAGGCACCACCGATGAACCCAGAGAAACACGGATGAAATCTTTGCTAGCATAGGCAATCTTGCCTGTGCTGCATCTGCAAGGTTGACCCGGGACGCAGCTCGTATAGAAGCGAGCATTCCCTTCCGCACTCTACATATTCACTCCGCTGAGAAATCCACCCAGGTGCCCGGTGATTGCCAGCAGCGCAACCCCAACGAATTCCAACGGCAGCCGGTAATTTGGTAGAACGGTTGCCGCGCCGCGTCGCGCGCGAAAGTGTATCAACCAAACCACCACGATCAACGCGGTGGACGTCAATCCAAAAACCATGTGCAAAAGTAAAACGCCCCGAACGCGATGCCCTGCGAGCGCCCACTGCCACGCCACGAGCCCGGTTGCCACTGCCGGCAGCGCCATCACCGCCGCCAGCAGCAGATTGGTGTAAGCCGCGAACCCGAGCGCTTGACGCTTCGTCCACTGCGCCGCGAAATCGAGCGCCACTCCGGCGACGAACAACGCGATCGGGAAATGGATCAGAACGACGTGCTGTGCGTGCTTTTCCATCAGCATCTGCTTCAAGTCGAAAGGGTGCACGGCATAGCCTCCCTATTGCACGATCACCTGGCCGGTCATCTTCGGGTGGATCGAACAGAAATACGAATAGGTGCCGGGCTTGCTGAAGACGAACGAAAACTTATCGTCCGTATCCAGCGCTTTGGATTTGAATACTCCGTCCGTGCTCACCACCGTGTGCGGAATATCGTCGCGATTCGTCCAGGTCACGGTCGTGCCCACCGGCACAGTCAGCGCCGTAGGGCCAAAACTGAAATTGTCAATCTTCACTTCCGCGGTCGTGGCCGTCTTATCTTGCGCGGCGGCGCCGCCAACCCGGCCCGCCGCGAACATCGCCAGCAAGAGCACAACCACGCTCGCCAAACCCATCCTTGCGAATTTCGCCTTCATGACTTTCTCCTCTCCTTGCAGTTCAAATTTAAATTCACGATACCTGTTGCGTGATGTGCAGCGGCCGCAAGCTCATCCCAATTGCGAATCCACGATCGCGAGCGCATGCTGCCCGCGCACGAAGTTCACATCGGTAATCCCCAGCAAACCGCGCAATTGCTCCGCCGGAACTTTCATCGGCCCTGGCGAATCGGCCTTCCCTGGTTGCGGTTGAGGAAACGCGGTGGACGCCGCCGTGTGAAACGTCACATTGCCCTCCACCTTCTGCATGATCTGGTGAATGTGTCCGTTCAAAACCGACACGGATCCAAATTTCTTCAGATAGCTCAAAGCCTGCGCGCTGTCGTCGGTACCCCAACCCCATTCCGGATACACCGACCACAACGGAATGTGCGCGAAGACCACAATCGGAGTGCTCGATTTCAAATGCTTCACATCGGCCTCGAGCCACTCGAGCTGCTCGCCTCCCAAATTCCCCAGGCCGCCCGCTTTCAGGTTCACCACGTTCACGAGCCCGATGAAATGCACGCCCTGCTTCTCGAAGCTGTACCAGCCCTCGCCCTGCGTCCCCTTCCCGTAGCGATCGCGGTACTGCTTGCCTTCGTCGCCAATCACGTCATGCTCGCCGGGCACAAAGAACACATCCTTCGCCACCGCGCCTTTCAGAATCTGATCTACGGTGTCGAATTCCTCCGGCCGCGCCAGATGACTGATGTCCCCGGTGTGCAACAAAAATTCCGGCGGCACGCTTAGCGCGTTGATCTTGTCCACGGCGGCTTTCAAAGTTGCGGCCACATCCGGATTCGCCGCCTTGTTGAAGCCCATATGGCTGTCGCTGATCTGCGCGAAGCTCAACTCGCCGGCCATCTTCGCGGCGTTCCACTCGTTCGCGCGGCTCATGCTGTAAGACTTCAGCACTCCGCCCTGCATCACGCACAGCGCGCCGGTTCCCGCCCAAGCCATGCATTTCAGAAAGCCGCGCCGGTCAATTCCGTCGTGGTTATGGTCGTGCAAGATTTCATCCCTCTTGTTTTGCGACATTTGCTTCCTCCTCAGCCCCTCGGCTGCAAGACCTCTAGCGTCCCGCACCGCCCACGCTCGTAACAGTGGCGCGCGCCCGCTCCGCATCCGAGCAACGCGCCACCTGTGGACGTGTTCTCTGTGCAAGACCAGCGCTAGGGCGGTTTTATTCCCGGGCGAGACAATCCATTCTTTTTTAAGAAAATCGCCTCCCATGGGAATAAAATCACCCCCACCGCAGTTACCTCTATTGTGGAGCTGTAAAAAGGGCTGGACGTGTTAGAGCAGGAAGACCGCGCGCGCTTTGAGGCAGATGTAATGCCGCATCGTGACGCCGCTTACAACTTGGCGCGCTGGATTTTGCGCGGCCGCGCGCAAGCGGAAGACGTGACGCAGGAAGCCTTCCTGCGCGCCTACCGCTCCTTCGGAGCGTTTCAGACCGGCAACGCGCGCGCCTGGCTGCTGCAGATCGTGCGCAATTGTTGCTTCACGTGGTTGCAACAGAATCATGTGGCCGAGGAAATGACCGAATTCGACGAACAGACCATGCCGCCAAAAACTGAAGATCCCGAATCGCTGGCGATGGCCACCTACGACCGCGAGCGCCTGCAGCGCGCGCTCGAAGACTTGCCCGCGCATTTCCGCGAGATTATCGTGCTGCGCGAACTGGAAGGCTGCTCGTACAAAGAAATCGCCGCAATCACCACGCGCCCGATCGGCACGGTGATGTCCGCGCTCGCTCGCGCGCGTCAGCAATTGCGCACTCTATTGACCGAGCCTGTTCCGAAGGGGGCCAGCCGTGACTTGTGACCTTTCCCAAACGCGCCTGCACGCCTATTTCGACGGCGAACTGGACGCCATGGGCGCCGCTGAGTTCGAGCGCCACCTGGAATCCTGCCCCGATTGCGAAACGCGCCTGGCAGCCGAGGAAAAACTTCGCTCCGCACTAGCCGGGGCGCAACTCTATGCACGCGCGCCAGAAAACTTGCGAAAGAACCTGCTGATCAGTTTGCCGAAAGCTGCCGTACCACCTCCGTTGAAAGATCCGAAGCCTTCGGCCGCGGAGTCCTGGCGTTGGCTCGCCATCGCGGCCTCGGTGATCCTTGCCTTGCTCCTCGGCACGCAGTACATGGAAAAACTGAATCGCCACTTGCAACAACAGGCCATGGCCGCCGTGATCGTCGACGCGCATCTTCGTTCGCTGCAGCCCGGACACCTAGAAGACGTGATCTCGACGGACCAGCACACCGTAAAACCCTGGTTCGACGGCAAAATCGATTTCGCGCCGCCCGTGCGCGATTTTGCAAACGATGGATTCCCGCTGGTCGGTGGCCGCCTCGACGTGCTGGAGGGCCGCAGCGCAGCCGCACTGGTTTACGGCCGCAGAAAACACATCGTGAATGTATTCGTAACGAAGACGCAGCCCGGAGACGCGTCGGATCGTTCAGGTGAACTACAGGGTTATCATTGGGTAGCCTGGCAGCAGAACGGTTTTACCTTCACTGCGGTGTCGGACACCGCATACGCGGATCTCGATCAGCTCAAGCAACTCTTTCTCGCGCCGTAATAAATCGCCTGTCATCCCGAACGCAGTTCCGCGCTTTTTCTCTCCCGCCGCACTTTGGCCGGCGCGGAACGCGGTGAGGGATCTGCTTTTCGCGGAACATTCGAGTCTCATGCGAGCGACGCGCCTCGCGCGGGCCGTCTTTGTTTTGTACAATATTCATTGACAGCGTATTTCTGATGTTCCAATACCGAAAGGCCGCCCCTAGGACATGTCTAGCCTGAACCTGACGACGCGTCCCCGAATCCAGCTTCCAGCGAGTTCTTTCCCCGATCGGGCAGATGTGTATGCCTGTGACAAATGCGGACTCGATATAACCAAGCACTTGCATCCAGGCCACGCTCACACCTGGAAAGCAATGGGACCTGAAAGATACCGTTGCCGATGTGGCCAGAACTACCTCACGGCCGCAACGGAATGGGATCATTTCAGCGAATGGGAGCGCAAGAGACGCATCCAATGTACGCTGGGGTTCGCCGCCGTTTTTTCCGTAATCATCTCCGTCTGCGGGCTCGCGGCTTATCTCACTTTGCGTTACGTTTTCTTTCTCCCTCGGGCAGGAGTCATTGTCGGCGCGCTGATTGCCGCCTTCCCGTTCTTGTTCATGGTTGTGCCATTCTCGTTGGGCGTCGCTTCATCGATGTGGCGAACCAGAGTTGGTACGCGCACCGTCTCCGCGCAAGATTAGCAGGTCCGCGAGCGATCAGGAACGCTAAGGCAAGTCGTCTACGACGGAGATCGACTACAGGAACAAAACATGATGCTGATGCGAGCACGGCTGCGGCTTCGCGGTCGCAGGCTCGTCCGCGCTGAGAACCGGTTCCACATCGGGTCCGCTGATCACGGACACGCTAGCCAAATCATCCAGCAATTCTGGCCCGTAAGCCGCCAGCGCCGGCAATGACGAAAGCATGCGTTCCTGCAAATCGCGATGCGGATAAAGCGCATCCACCAGAATCCGCTCATGCCGATCCAAAATACCCGTGCGGAAATTCTCCGCGCGCCCCGCCTTCCCTTTCAACCTCAAGAACTGATGCAGGATTTTCTTCTCGACCGAATCGAGGGCGCCGGTCAACGTACGGTCCAGATGAGCGAGCGGCTTGCGATAGGCCTGCAACAGCCGCCGCAGCGCCTTTTCATCCGCCGCAAAACGTCCGGCCAGCGCGCGCGGCAACGATTTCATTTCCATTCGTCCGCGCAAGTGCTGCCGCCCGCGCATCACATCGCGAAAATCCAGCCCGTATTTTCGCAAGAGCCGCGCGAGCGGCGGCTCGACCAAAGTAAAGCTCGCCCGCGGCAAAATCGCCGGCATGCGCCCCAGCAAATGCTTGTAAACTACCTGCACCTGCGCCATATAAGCAATTTCCGCCGGCCCGCCGATGTAGGCAACGGTCGGCAGCAGCGTATCCTGCACCACCGGCCGCAGCAACACGTTGGGCGTAAAGGCTTCTGGCGTTTTTTCAATCGCCGCGCGCAGCTCCTCCAGCGAAAAGCTGGCCTCACCGGCGTGGAATTTCTCGCCGCGCCGCCGCAGCGGCTGGCGCACGCCATCCACATTGTAAAAAAGCAGCGTGGATTCGCGCGTCACCTTCACCTGCGCGTGAAAGCCTCCGCGTTCCAGCTCTTTCGACCGCGCCAGCAACGCGTCCCCCAGCGGCTCGGCATCATCGAGCGCCCGCCGGTAGATCCCGCTCGCGAAATGGTGCAGCCGCGAATCCAGCGGATCGAGAAAAATGATTCCTCGACCTGTGACCAACCGCGTCATTAATTTCCCGAAAGCGGAGCCGTACGTATCTCCCGGCGTGTAAGATTCCCGCAGCGCCCGCCCCACTTCCGCGGCATACGGACCTTCCAGCGTATCCATCGCCGTCACGACCGACGCGGTGATCGGCGCACCCAGTGCAATTTCTCCCACCCGGTGTCCTTCGTCCTCCGGGTTACCGGGCAAAATAAATTCCGCCAATCCCGTGCGCGTGGTCCAGGAAGCGTGATTGATCTCCGCGAGGTCGTGATCTTCCGTCGCCAGCCAAAAAACCGGCACCGCATCCACACCGCGCCGCGTCAGCTCCTCGGCGCAAGCCGCCGCCGTGATCGCTTTATACAAGCTGTAAGCGGGGCCGGTGAAAAGTCCCACCTGCTGCCCGCTAACGATCGCCACCGCGCCATTCGCCAGTCGTTCCAGATTGCGGGCGAGCGCTGCGTCCAATGTAGCCGCCCCACCAAAGTTCAGATTTTGCTCGCGTAGCACTTCCACAACACCCGCACGCACCGATGAATCGATCTCTACTTCCTTCGCCGCAGCGACCACGCCTCCAATCGAAGGCGAATGCCCGTAATACTTCGCCACGCGGCCAAAGTCCTCCAGGAACGTAGAGAATATTTTAGAGGTCTGGGGAATATCGCGGAAGGAAAGACAGAGAGACTCCATCGAGGGATTCATGATACACGCGGCCCTGAGAAGCAGCAATCAACGGAGGACGCAGAATCAGGAAAGCAAGCAACGCTGAACGCGGCCGGACAGCGGCTACAGCGCGAAACGAAGCGCCAATTTGGCCGCACCACCGCGCTTGAACCGCGTGCATTCGGGCAAATCGTGTGAATGACGTCCTCCCAGCGCGCCCCAAGCGACCGCAAATCACTGCTATGAATGATGCGCTGGCTGGGAGATAAGATTCGCCAACATCTGGTCGATTTCCGCCTTGCCCTGCTCGCTCACGCCTTGCAGGGGAAGGCGCGGCAGGCCGCCGTAGAAACCCATGCGATCCTGCGCGTATTTCAGCCCGCCGATGCCGTAATCCATCAGCAACATTTTCGCCGGCGGCACCAATTTTTGCGCGAGAGTCTGAGCTTTCGTGCGATCACCCGCGCTGGCCGCTTCGTAAATCTCGGCGCACAGATCCGGGAACACGTCCGCCAGCCCCAGAATCGCGCCTACAGCGCCCAATTCGAGCGCTTCGTAGAGCGTCGCAGCGGAGCCGGTCAGCGTTTGAAATTCTCTGGGTGCCGCGGCGATGATCGCGGCGATGCCCTTCATATCCCCGGAGCTATCTTTCATGCCAACGATGTTGGGATGCTTTGCCACGCGCGCGATGAGCGAAGCCTCCACGGTGACGTGCGTGAAAACCGGCACCGAATACACCATCACCGGAATCCGCGCGTTATCCGCCACGCGCAAATAATGCTCGGCCAGCATGTGATCGTTGATCGAAGGCTTATAGAAACTCGGCGTGCGCACCAGCGCCACCGAATACCCGATGCGCGCAGCGCGATTGGTGTGCTCGATGGTTTCCGATGTGGATTCCGCGCCGGTCCCAGCAATCAGAATTTTGCTAGGTGCGGTCGCATCGCGCACCGCTTCCCAGAGTTTGTAAACCTCTTCCCACAGCAGCAGCACCGATTCGCTGGTTGAGCCATTCGGCACGTAGCCGGCAAGCTTGGTCTTGTTGTAAAGCGCCACATTGTTGCGGACCTGGCCGAGCGCGACGTTGCCCTCGGCGTCAAACGGCGTGGTAAGCGGTGCGAAGATTCCGTGAAGTTTCATGGCGGTCATTTTATATCAAAGACCAGCGCGGCCAAAAGGAAACGCACGGCGGCTTATTTCTCCGCAGGCGCCGAAGCCGCCGAAGTCCGCCGATGCAAATCCTGCAACGCCGCCACATCCGCCCCGTGCCCCGCCATGGCCCGCATCCCCCGCGCTGCCGCACTGGCCGCCGAGAGAGTCGTAATGCACGGAATGTTGTAACGAATCGCCGCGCGCCGAATGGATTTCTCGTCGTAAAAAGATTCGCGTCCCAAGGGCGTGTTAATCACCAAATCCACTTTCGCCGTCTTGATCAAATCCACAATGTTCGGCCGCCCCTCATTCACCTTGTACACCGATTCCACTTCGATCCCCGCGCTGGCGAGCGCCGCCGCAGTCCCGCGCGTAGCCACCACCTTCAATCCCGCCGCCAGCAAATCCTGCACTACGAATGCGACGTGCCGCTTGTCATGATCGTTCACGCTAAGAAACACAGTCCCCGCACGCGGCAAACGCTGCCCGGCAGCAAGCTGCGCTTTAGCAAAGGCCAAGCCAAAAGTTGAGGAAATTCCCATGACCTCGCCGGTCGAGCGCATCTCCGGCCCCAGGATCGTGTCCACACCGCGAAACTTGTTGAACGGAAACACCGGAGACTTCACCGCATAAAAATTCCGCACCGCCAATTCCTTGATGCCGTTGGTTTCAGTGTAAGGCAAATGCAAATCGCGCAGCTTGCGACCAGTCATCAAACGCGCCGCCACTTTTGCCAGCGGCACGCCCGTCGCCTTACTCACGTAAGGAATCGTCCGCGAAGCGCGCGGATTCACTTCCAGCACGTACACCGTGTCGCGCTGAATCGCATACTGCACATTCATCAGCCCCACTACTTTCAGCGCTCGCGCCAGCCGCGAAGTGTAATCGCGTATGCGCTCCAGCACCGAAGGTTTCAGCGTCACCGACGGCAGCACGCATGAAGAATCGCCGGAGTGAATCCCGGCCTCTTCGATGTGCTCCATAATCCCCGCGATCAACACGTCTTCGCCGTCGGCGAGCGCGTCCACGTCTACTTCCGTCGCGTCCTCCAGAAATTGGTCAATCAAAATCGGCCGCTTCGGATCGGTGCCAGAACCAATCAGCGCGGCTTGCGCCACATATTCTTCGACGGTCTTCAAATCGTAAGCGATCACCATCGCGCGCCCGCCCAACACGTAGCTCGGGCGCACCAGCACCGGCAAACCAATTTCGCCAGCGAGCTTCACCGCTTCCTGCGGCGCCAAAGCCGTGCCGTTGCGCGGCTGCGGGATGCGCAACTCGTCGAGCAAGCCGCCGAAGCGCCGCCGATCTTCTGCGAGATCAATTGATTCGGGCGCAGTGCCGATAATCTTCGCGCCGTTCTGCTTCAACTCGAGCGCCAAGTTCAGCGGCGTCTGCCCGCCGAATTGCACGATCACGCCTTGCGGTTTCTCGCGGTCCAGAATCGCCAGCACGTCTTCGAGCGTCAGCGGCTCAAAATAAAGCCGGTCGGAAGTGTCGTAATCCGTGGAAACAGTTTCCGGGTTGCAATTCACCATCACCGTTTCGTAGCCATCTTCTTTCAACGCAAACGCCGCGTGGCAGCAGCAATAATCAAATTCGATTCCCTGCCCGATGCGGTTCGGCCCGCTGCCCAGAATCACTACTTTCGACCGCTCCACCGCGCCCGATTCGTCTTCCTCTTCGTATGTGGAATAAAGATACGGCGTGAAGGATTCGAATTCCGCCGCGCAAGTGTCCACGCGTTTGAAAACGGGCTGCACACCCAGCTCTTTGCGCCGCGCGCGCACGCTCGCCGCTTTCACTCCCCAGAGTTTCGCGATTTCTTCGTCGCTAGCGCCCGAGCGCTTCGATTCGAGCAACAATTCCGGCGAACATTTTCCCAGTGTCGTCGCGGCCACGCGCTTATCGACCGCCAGCATTTCCTGCAGCTGACGGATGAACCACGGATCAATCTTGGTGAGGTCGCATACCTCTTCGCTGGACATGCCGCGTTCCAGCGCCTCAAAAAGCCAGTGCAAACGGTCCGGCCCCGGCACATGCAATTTCTCGCGTAGCAGCACGGTCGTTACTTCCGCCGGAGGGCGCCACGCCGAACTCGGCTCGAGCGACCGAATCGCCTTGCACAACGCTTCCTGAAAATTGCGCCCGATGGCCATAACTTCGCCCACCGATTTCATCTGCGTTGTGAGCGTGGTGTCTGCACCAGGAAATTTCTCGAATTGCCACTTCGGAATTTTTGCCACCACGTAATCAATGCTCGGCTCAAACGAGCACGGAGTTTTCTTGGTGATGTCGTTGGGAATTTCGTCGAGCGTCATGCCCACAGCCAGCTTCGCCGCAATTTTGGCGATGGGAAAACCGGTGGCCTTGCTCGCGAGCGCCGAGCTGCGCGAAACGCGCGGATTCATTTCGATCACGGTCATCCGCCCGGTCGCCGGATCCACCGCGAATTGTATGTTAGACCCACCCGTCTCCACCCCCACCGCGCGAATAATCGCGGCAGCAGCGTCGCGCATCCGCTGATATTCCTTGTCGGTCAGCGTCTGCGCCGGCGCCACGGTGATGGAATCGCCGGTGTGAATGCCCATGGGGTCGAAATTTTCGATCGAGCAAATCACCACGAAGTTGTCGCGGTGGTCGCGCATCACTTCCAGCTCGAATTCTTTCCAGCCCAGCACGGATTCTTCGATCAGCGCCTGATGCACCGGACTCGCGTCCAGAGCCCGCGCGATCAAATCCGCAAATTCTTCGTGGTTGTAAGCAATCGAGCCGCCGGTGCCGCCCAACGTGAACGACGGACGAATCACCACGGGATACCCGAGTTCGTCGGCAAGCCGAATCGCCTCCGGCACACTGGTCACGACTTCCGATGCTGGAACCTCGAGCCCAATCTTGCGGCAAACTTCCTTGAACAGCAGGCGATCCTCGGCAATTTTAATCGCGGCAAGCGACGCGCCGATCAGCTCCACACTATATTTTGCCAGGATGCCGGATTCGGCCAGCTCCACGGCAAGATTCAACCCAGTCTGCCCGCCCACGGTCGGCAGCAACGCGTCCGGCCGCTCCGCCGCAATAATCGCTTCCAGATATTCCTTCGCAAGCGGCTCAATGTAGGTGCGATCCGCAATTTCCGGGTCCGTCATGATCGTCGCCGGATTCGAATTCACCAGCACCACCTCGTACCCCTCCGCGCGCAAAGCTTTGCAAGCCTGCGTCCCCGAATAATCAAACTCGCAAGCCTGCCCAATAATGATCGGCCCCGAGCCGATGATCATGATCTTCTTGATGTCAGTCCGTTTCGGCATCCGCCTCGCAAACTCCGCTGTCGCTCGGTCGCCTCGCTACCCGCGACAAATTCACGATAGGCCGCGATTTCTCATCCTGCGAAAACAAAATGACTGTCATCCCGCAGGCTGCTTTTTGGCCGGAGGGATCTGCTTATTCCCTGGCTAAGCCGCAAGCCATTCCTCCGCCAAGTCTCTCCATGCGGGATTCTCAGCCTCCATCCATTTCGACCTCAATTCCCGGCGCCAAGACTTAATCTGCTTCTTGCGACCGATCGCCTCACACACGTCGCGGAACGATGCAACTTGAACCAAACGCTGAATTCTGTAGCGCGACGTGAAGCCCGGAACGCGCCCCTCCCGGTGTTCGCAAATCCACCGCATCCGGCCACTGGTCATGCCGGTGTAAAGATTGCGCGGCCGACTCGCCAAGATATACTCAAAGTAGCGTCGATCCACTGCAACACCTCGAAACCAGATTCACAATCGTGAAAGCAGATCCCTCGCTACGTCCCGCGCCCGCCAAACTGCGGCGGTAAAGAAAAAGCGCGGGACTACGTTCGGGATGACAAATGGAGCGCTGGTTGCCCGCTCTACAACGCTGCGCCATCCCTCCAACCGATAAAGCTCCGGCGCTCCCGCCAGGCCGTCGTCACAATTTTTACCGTCGCGCCCCATCCATCATCGTCACAAAATCATCGAACAAATAGCGCGCGTCGTGCGGTCCTGGCGACGCCTCCGGATGATATTGCACGCTGAAGAGCGGCAACGAGCGATGCCGCATGCCCTCATTGGTGTGATCGTTCAAATTCACGTGCGTGATTTCCACGTCGCTCGCGGGCAACGAATCCGGGTCCACGCAAAACCCGTGATTCTGCGCGGTGATTTCGACTTTCTCCGTACGCAAATTCTTCACCGGATGATTCGAGCCGTGATGCCCAAATTTTAATTTGAACGTACGACCGCCGAGCGCCAGGCCACACAACTGATGTCCCAGGCAAATCCCGAAGATCGGCACACGCCCCAGCAGCTTGCGGATATTCTCCACCGCATAGTCGACCGGCTCAGGATCGCCCGGCCCGTTCGACAGAAACACGCCATCCGGTTTCAGCGCCAGCACATCCGCAGCGGAAGTACGCGCCGGAACCACGGTAACTTCGCAACCGTGATCCACCAGCAGGCGCAAAATATTCTGCTTGATTCCGAAATCATAAGCGACCACGCGGTGCTGCGACTTGGCATGCGAATCAGCAACCGCCTTAGCGGGCGCACCACTCACGAGAGCTCCTGCCCCAGCGCCAGCACCAGAAGCAACTGGCGCCGCCAAATCGATCGAACCTTGCGTCCACCCATAAGACTTCGCGCAGGTAACTCGCCCCGCGAGTTCCAAGCCCGCCATCGTCGGCAAAGCGCGGGCCTCCGCCACCAATCTCTGCGCCGGGCTCCCATCCGTAGAAACCACTCCGCGCAGCGCTCCCACGTCCCTCAAATGCCGCACCAGCGCCCGCGTGTCTAAATCCCAAATCACTGGCACGCCATAACGCTCCAAATATTGCTGCGCCGATTCGCTCGAGCGCCAGTTCGAAGCCAAAGGAGAAAATTCGCGCACGATCAGCGCTTCAATATACGGGCGAGCGGATTCTTCGTCTTCCAGATTCGCGCCCACATTTCCAATGTGCGGATACGTGAGGCACACGATCTGCCCGGAATAACTGGGGTCGGTGAAAACTTCCTGGTAGCCAGTGAGAGAGGTATTAAAAACGACTTCGCCGCCCCGCCGGGTGCGCGCACCCGCGGCACGGCCGCTAAATGTTCGTCCGTCTTCCAGCGCGAGGGTCGCGC